>Ga0209915_1000214_pt1 | contig 184701 bp, 165 predicted proteins | sample ThiBiot_750_plan_FD_183952 | JGI IMG/M metagenome (GOLD analysis project Ga0209915, IMG submission 183952) | Wastewater bioreactor microbial communities from Cape Town, South Africa - Thiocy_cont_750_plan (SPAdes) | ecosystem: Engineered > Bioreactor > Thiocyanate-remediating >... | reverse complement strand
CAATCTGCACCTTCCTATAGTGGCAGCGTAGCAGTTCAGAAAACGCGGTCCAGCAGCAACGCGCTTTCGCTTGACAGAAAGCGACAAATCAGCGTAGCAGTTCAGAAAACGCGGTCCAGCAGCAACGTTTTCGAGGACGTAGCGTCTGCGCTTTCGAGCGTAGCAGTTCAGAAAACGCGGTCCAGCAGCAACTGATCGTCCCGAGGCCGACTTCAAGAAAATAGCGTAGCAGTTCAGAAAACGCGGTCCAGCAGCAACAGTCAGCCCCGCCTCTATCATCTGGCGTCAAGCGTAGCAGTTCAGAAAACGCGGTCCAGCAGCAACAACGGCGCAACGTCCCCGAGCAGCTACAAAAGCGTAGCAGTTCAGAAAACGCGGTCCAGCAGCAACACTGGCCGCGCCGCGCTTGAGCAGGAGTCTAGCGTAGCAGTTCAGAAAACGCGGTCCAGCAGCAACAAGCACCGTCGCCTTTTGCTTCCGGCGGTTAGCGTAGCAGTTCAGAAAACGCGGTCCAGCAGCAACGTGCCATCGATGTCGGACAGGATGACCGTTAGCGTAGCAGTTCAGAAAACGCGGTCCAGCAGCAACGCGCACATCACGTCTCGCACATCAAATTGTAGCGTAGCAGTTCAGAAAACGCGGTCCAGCAGCAACTCCGGATAGTCGCGCGTCATCCGGACGATGAGCGTAGCAGTTCAGAAAACGCGGTCCAGCAGCAACTGCCCCGGCATCGAGGCGACAAATTCAATCAGCGTAGCAGTTCAGAAAACGCGGTCCAGCAGCAACGTCGTCGCCGTGCCAGAGATGTCAGCGGATAGCGTAGCAGTTCAGAAAACGCGGTCCAGCAGCAACTTCTCGGCGATTGCGTTAGCCCCGGCGGATAGCGTAGCAGTTCAGAAAACGCGGTCCAGCAGCAACAACAGCACAACCCGAGGGAGACTGACCAATAGCGTAGCAGTTCAGAAAACGCGGTCCAGCAGCAACTTGCAGCGACGGCTTGTCGCCGGCGAGCACAGCGTAGCAGTTCAGAAAACGCGGTCCAGCAGCAACGAACAAGGGTTTCAAGGTCTATCAGGTCATAGCGTAGCAGTTCAGAAAACGCGGTCCAGCAGCAACCGACAGCACCTCGTTTGAATACACGATGCTAGCGTAGCAGTTCAGAAAACGCGGTCCAGCAGCAACAATACCGGTAAATTTGCCACATCTTCTCAGAGCGTAGCAGTTCAGAAAACGCGGTCCAGCAGCAACACATCCATAGTGCAAGCTGGCTCGCACTCTAGCGTAGCAGTTCAGAAAACGCGGTCCAGCAGCAACTGCGACACAAACGCGTGTCGCAACCGGAAAAGCGTAGCAGTTCAGAAAACGCGGTCCAGCAGCAACTCGCGCTCGCTTCTGAACTGTGTTAGGCAAGCGTAGCAGTTCAGAAAACGCGGTCCAGCAGCAACCTGCCGCATCGCGTTTTCGATATTGCTGCCAGCGTAGCAGTTCAGAAAACGCGGTCCAGCAGCAACGCGTTCTTGTAGCGCCGATAAGCCCACGTTAGCGTAGCAGTTCAGAAAACGCGGTCCAGCAGCAACTGGTGGTCTGCTCAAATACACTGCTGCGACAGCGTAGCAGTTCAGAAAACGCGGTCCAGCAGCAACTATAGCGGCGCGCCATGTCTTTCAGGGCGTAGCGTAGCAGTTCAGAAAACGCGGTCCAGCAGCAACTTCTCAGCGTGCCGGACAGCGAGGCGGCGGAGCGTAGCAGTTCAGAAAACGCGGTCCAGCAGCAACACGGCGTCGATTGATGCGCTGTTCACCGATAGCGTAGCAGTTCAGAAAACGCGGTCCAGCAGCAACTAGTCCGACCAGTCCTGCCTTGATGGTGGCAGCGTAGCAGTTCAGAAAACGCGGTCCAGCAGCAACGGCTGCGCGGACGCGCAAGTATTGGAAGCCAGCGTAGCAGTTCAGAAAACGCGGTCCAGCAGCAACGGCTGGGCGAACATGGTGTGGTACTTCAAGAGCGTAGCAGTTCAGAAAACGCGGTCCAGCAGCAACACAACGAATGCTGGAACGTGCTTCGCCAAGAGCGTAGCAGTTCAGAAAACGCGGTCCAGCAGCAACAATCGGCCCCACCTCTATCGTCAGGCGTCAGCGTAGCAGTTCAGAAAACGCGGTCCAGCAGCAACGAGCTTGTTCGTTATAGCCGTAACTGGTCTAGCGTAGCAGTTCAGAAAACGCGGTCCAGCAGCAACTGTTCAACCATGATTTCACGGCCCGACGCAAGCGTAGCAGTTCAGAAAACGCGGTCCAGCAGCAACATGCCCGGTTCGCAGCCGGGCATCCATCAAAGCGTAGCAGTTCAGAAAACGCGGTCCAGCAGCAACAGGTCGAGGATGGAGCGCAACCAGACTTCCAGCGTAGCAGTTCAGAAAACGCGGTCCAGCAGCAACTGCTCTGCCTCCGACGATCCGGCGTGGGCGAGCGTAGCAGTTCAGAAAACGCGGTCCAGCAGCAACACGAAACGGCGATCAGAGTCGACGAGCGGGAGCGTAGCAGTTCAGAAAACGCGGTCCAGCAGCAACGATCGCGAGGAACTGATGAAACTGGCGGATAGCGTAGCAGTTCAGAAAACGCGGTCCAGCAGCAACATGCCACGGTTGTATTGGTCGCCAACCGCTAGCGTAGCAGTTCAGAAAACGCGGTCCAGCAGCAACGCGGCGGCTTCGACATATCGCCGCGCACCTAGCGTAGCAGTTCAGAAAACGCGGTCCAGCAGCAACGCCATCTTGAATGCACGCGTAATGTCGGACAGCGTAGCAGTTCAGAAAACGCGGTCCAGCAGCAACAAGCGAGCGTTGAGCCCGACAATTAGCGGCAGCGTAGCAGTTCAGAAAACGCGGTCCAGCAGCAACCGCCGTGGCGTTGTGAGGCGGCTAATGCGTAGCGTAGCAGTTCAGAAAACGCGGTCCAGCAGCAACGACAACGGCACCGACAACATCGCCTCGATGAGCGTAGCAGTTCAGAAAACGCGGTCCAGCAGCAACGCAATTGCATGGGTCGCTCGCGCGGCGGGCTGACGACCAAAATCCACGCGCTGGTGGATGCCTGCGGCTTGCCGATCCGGCTCAAGATCACCGAAGGCCAGGCCCATGACGGGCGTAGTGCGCAGGATATGCTCGACCCCGTGGGGCGCGGCGATGTGCTGCTGGTCGACCGGGCTTGCCGAGGGCATCGATTGCGGTCTGCACCGGGTCGAGCGCCTGATGCTCCTGCAGGCCTCGCGGGCCAGGCCGCGACGACGGCGTTTGCCGCAGGACAACGGCGACCAGCAGATCGCAGTTCTCCCGTCGAACTTGCTGGACCGGCAGTTCGTGGCCGAGCGGTCAAACCAGAAGTGGATCACCGACTTCACCTACATCTGAACGGCGGAGGGCTGGCTCTATGTGTTGGCGGTGATCGGTCTGTTCTCGCGACGTGTGGTCGGTTGGTCGATGAGCGCCGGCATGACGGCTCAGTTGGTCGCGGATGCGCTGCTGATGGCGATCTGGCGCCGGGGAAAACCGAACGCTCTGATGCATCACTCCGATCGTGGCAGCCAATACAGCAGCGAGCAGTTCCAGCGGCTGATGACTGACAGCGGCATCGTGTGCAGCATGAGCCGATCCGGCAGCGTCTGGGACAATGCGGCGATGGAGAGCTTCTTCTCCTCGCTCAAGACCGAACGCATCGCGCGCAAGAACTATCGAACGAGAAACGAGGCCAAGGCAGATGTGTTCGATTATATTCGAGCGGTTCTACAACACGACTCGACGTCATTCGACGATCGGATAGTCAGCCCGGTTGAGTTCGAACGAAAGCTGGGATTAGCTTAACTGACTGTCCATCAAACCGGCAGCAGCTCAGACAGCCGTAGCTCTTTTACGATTGCAGAATGCGTTTCGCATCGGAGATTCAATATCATCCGTGATGCCAACAACGGTGCCAACAAATTTTGCGACAGTCAAAGAACCGGCGCGAATATCTGCGAATGCTCTACGCGAAAAGCGGCGTAGTTTCAGTGCTTTGTGGCACCAAAATAATCAGCTGCGAATGGGGGAGAACAAGTGGTGGTGCCGCAAGAGGGATTCGAACCCCCGACCCCGTCATTACGAATGACGTGCTCTACCAGCTGAGCTATTGCGGCGAACCATCGGCGTCGGCGACAAACTCCCGACGCGCACGAGCACCTGATATCGGGCGGCAAGTGGATTGGCAAGAACCTGCGCGCCGACATTTTCATCGCGGTCGGCACGGACTTCCGGAAATATGGCAGTCCGTTGAAATCAAACCGCTTTCCGTTGCGGCAGAAGGCGGCTCATCGGCCCAGGCGGGAGAAGAAGCCGCGCCAGCCGCCTGCCTGGGTGGTTCGGGGCCGGTTCGGTTCGCCGTATTCGTCCAGTTCCAGGTCCTCGTCTACGCCGGGATCGTCGGGAGCCCGGGTCAGCGGAATCACCGCCGGAATGGGAGCGATGCTGCCTTTCTCCGGAAGCTGCCGGGATCGGAAGAGGGGGCCGGGCGTCGGATATGCGTTCGGGCTCGGGGCGGACGCAGTGGCCGGAGGCTCCGTGGCCGTGGTCGGTGCAGCCTCGAGAGCAGAACTGGCGGTGGCAGTGGAGGGCGCATCTGGCGTCGGCGTCGGTGCGTTGTCCGGTGCTGCGGTTGCCGGCAGGGCTGCGGGCGTGTCCACGGTCGCCGGGTTGGCCTCATCAGCCTCGACCACCAGTGCGGTATGGGAATCGGTGGGCAGCGCTGCGAGCGGCATTTGCCACTGGAAGGCGTCGAGCCGCCCGGTCAGCGGCGACACCGGCCGCCAATGATCGGAGACGTAACCGTCGGCGGTCCACACCGGATCGTGCAGGGCTCGTACCGCGCGCAAGGTCCATTCCCGCGCCCGGCCGCTGTCGCCGTGTTCGGTGCGTTCGATCTCCGCCATCAACATGGCCACGCGTTGCGTCGGTGCGGCGGTGAACGGCGCCAGCGCCTTGCGCGCGCGCTCGAACTCGCTGGCGTCGATAGCGGCGCGCGCTATGGCGAGCGCGCCTTCGATATTGTCCGGCGTCTTGGCGGCCAGCGTTTCCACTCGCGACAGCCGCTGCCGCGCGGAATCGCCGAGTTTGACGTGAGCGTAAGCGTCGGCGAGGTCGGGATGCGGCTGCGCCAGCCACGCCGCCTCAATGATGCGCATCGCGCGGCGCACCTGCTGTGCCTCGCTGTGGAATTTGCTGGCGAGCACCGCCGCCGGCACCAGCGTCGGCGCCAGCCGCACCGCTTCCATGACGCTTTCGCGCGAACGATCGCGGTCGCTGGTTTCGAGTTCGAGCGCGCGCGCGGTCAACAGCACCGCGCGTTGGCGTTGATACAGTGTCTTGTCGAGCAGTCCCGCCGCGAGATTGTTGTCGAGAATAGCGAGCGCGCCGCTCCAGTCGCCTTGCGCGCAGCGGAAGCCGAGCACGGCCTGCGACGCCCATGTCGATGCCGGCGAAAGTTTCAGCGCCTCCTGCGCGATCTCGATGGCGGCGTGCGGATCGTCGGCGCGCTGCGCTTCGATGAACAGTCCGCGCAGGCCGAGCAGGCGGGTATCCTTGCGTTCGGTCATGGCACGGAAGGCGCGCCGCGCTCCGTCGCGATCGCCGTCCATCTGCGCCGACTGCGCGTGCAGCAGCAATGTCAACGGATCCTGCGGCGCGAGCCGCTTGGCGAGGGTCGTGTGCTTGCGTGCGGCGGCGTGATCGCCATGGCCGATCGCGAGCAGTCCGTGGGTGACGGCGTTGCGTCCGCGCGCGACGCGCCGCTCGCGGCGGCGGCGTTGCAGGCGCTGCGGCGCTTGCCACACGTTGCGCAGCACCGACCAGACCGCGATGGCGGCGAGTACCAGCAGCGTCAAGCCCAGCACGAATACCGGCAGCGTGGTTTCCGCGCGCCAGCCACCCCACGAGATGGCGACATCGCCATGCTGGTCGCCGACCCAGGTGGCGGCGAAGGCGGCGATGGCAATGATGAGCAGGAAGATGATGATGCGGATCATCGGAGGCCTATGGCGTCGGTTTGCCAAGCGCCGCGACGGCGTCGGTTGCGACTTGACGGGACGCGGCGATCGCTGCGTCGCGCGCGTCGACCAGCGCAATCCATGTATTGAACGGCGTGCGGTCGGTGTTGCTGAGCGTCATCAATTCGCGGCGGGCGGTCGCGATATCGTCGCGGCGCGCGGCGGCGGCGGCGCGATTGACGATGTCGCTGCGGCCTTCGCCGGCGGGCGCGTCGGTGCGGCGAATACGCACCAGCCGCTCAGCGCCCGCTTGCAGGCGATCGAGAATGCCCGCGCCTTCGACGGGCTTCGGCGTAGCGGGCGCGGTCGCTGCGATCTGCGTCAGCAATTCCTTGCTGAGCGTATTGGCGCTCGGCACGCCGGAGGCGGCGAACTGTTCCAGCGGCTTGAGCGTGTCCGGGTGAGCCATCAGCGGCGCGGCGGCTGCGAGCGCGGCGGCATAGGAATCGCCCTGGCGCACCAAACGGTCGAGCAGCGTCACGGCGACGATGCGGCGAAGCGCCTTGTCGTCGGCGGGGGCCGCGCGTTGTTTCGCGGCATCGGCCGAGAGGGCGCGCGTTGTGCTTTCGAGCTGATCGATACGGCCGGTGATTTGAGAAAGATCCGGCGCGGCGGCGGCTTCGCGTGGCGCGGTCTTGAGGTCGTTGATGGCGGTCGCGGTTTGCTGCTGCTGCGCGCGCAAGGCATCGAGATCGGTGCGGAGCACGGCCGCCGATTTTTCCAGCGCGTCGAGCCGGGCCGTGAGTTTGGCGTCGGATGCACCGGGCGACGGCGCGGGCCGCGCCTCAAGGCTGGCCAGTCGCTTGGTCAGGGCATCGATCTGGGCGGTGTCAGGCGCGGGGGTTGCGACCGGCGGCGGCGAGTGCGGCCAGCCTGCCCAGACCGCCGCACCGATCACGCCGCAGGCGGCCAGCGCGCCGACCAGGGCGGCCATCACAGCCGTTGCCGCTTTCGGCGCGGACGCGGCGGCAGGGCTTTCGGCGCTATCCTGAGCAGGTTCTTCGCGCACGTCCTCGGCGGATGGCGCCTCATCCGTCGGACTGGGCGAAGCCTCCGGCTGTTCGGTCGGTGTGCGAGAAATGTCGGTGGCTTCGAGGTCGATGGTCGGCGGCGTGCGCCTTGGCCGCCCGGCATCGGGAGCGGCTCGGGGGGTGTCGTGTTGGTCATCGACCATCGTGGCGGTTCCTCAACTCCAGATGATGCGCGTGGAGGATCGTTCCTCCGGCCCGATTCGGCACACCCCCTGCTTAGCGCGATTGCGGCCGCAGTGCACGGTCCAGCGCCTCGAACAGTGCATCTTCGTCCGGCGTAACGGCAACCGCAACCTGCGTGGCCCCAGCCTCGCGAAGCACCGCGGCGACATTGGCCGATATGCAGCAATGGGGCACCGAAAGCGCCATGATTTCCAGCCCGGCGGCGCGGGCCGCCGCGACGAAGCTGTGGGCGCTGCGACCCGAATAGTGCAGCACCGCGTCGATGCGGCCGGCGGTGAAGGCATCGCAAACATCCGCCGGCAGGTCGGGCGTCGCGATCATGCGATAAGTCGTCACCGTAACGACCTCGAAGCCGAACGGACTCAATTCGTCGTCGAGATTCACCGCGCGATCGGCGGCGGCGAGATAGAGCAGCCGCGCGGATGTGTTCAGCGCCGTTCTTTTCAGTGCTTTGGCGCGCATCTGCGCCACCACGAGATCGCGCAACGAGGCGCCATCACCGCTCGCCGCCATCACGCTGGCGAAGCCGAGATCGCGCGCGGCCTGCGCGGTGCGTTCGCCGACTGCATAGAGCGGTGTCGTCAGCCAGCGTTGCCGTGCCGATGTTTCGGCCAGCGCGCGTAACGCGTTGACGCTGGTGACCAGCACGGCGTCGAATTGCGCGTTGGACTCCGGTTCGAACGCGATCGGCTCGAAGCGCAGCATTGGGGCGAGCAGCACATCGAAGCCCTTGCCGCGCAACGTTGAGGCCGTTGTGATGTGATCCGGCGCAGGGCGGGTGACGAGGATGGCCACGTCAGTTTCCGGCGCCGGAAAACAGTGTGAAGAATTTCTCGCCGGCCTGCGCGCGCAATTCGCGCGCCGCGTCGGTGCCGAGCGCCACGGCATCGGCGCGCGTGCCCTCGCGCACCGTCTCGTAAGACTCGCGGCCGTCCGGCGAGATGATCAGCCCGCGAAAATGAATCCGCTCGCCATCGACGCGGCAATGGCCGCCGATCGGCGTGCGGCAGGAGCCGTCCAGCAGCGCAAGGAAGCTGCGCTCGGCACTGAGCGCGACATCGGTATCGGCATCGGCGATGGCTTTGACGAACGCGTTGGTGCGATCGTCGTCGCGCCGAGATTCGATAGCGATGGCACCTTGGCCGACCGCCGGCAGAAACTCGTCGATGCTGAAAATGCGCGTCGCCTTGTCGGTGAGGCCGAGGCGTTTCAAGCCGGCGAGCGCCAGCAGCGTGGCATCGGCTTCGCCGTCGGCGAGCTTGCGCAGGCGCGTCTCGACATTGCCGCGCATCACCTCGACCTTGAGGTCGGGCCGCAGCCGCAGCACCATGGCCTGGCGCCGCAACGAGGCGGTGCCGACCACCGCACCCGCCGGCAGATCGGCAAGCGAGGCCGCCTTCTGGCTGATGAAGACATCGCGCGGGTCCTCGCGCGGCAGGAACGCCGACAGCCAGGTGGCGTCCGGCAGGAAGGTCGGCACGTCCTTGGAGGAATGCACCGCGAGGTCGATGTTGCCCGCGAGCAAAGCTTCCTCGATCTCCTTGGTGAACAGGCCCTTGCCACCGGATTCCGCCAAGGTGCGGTCCTGGATCGCGTCGCCCGAGGTGCGGATCACGCGAATGGCGATCCGCTCCGCATCGACGCCATGGGCGCGCGCCAGCCGGGCGCGCACGTCATGGGCCTGTGCCAGCGCCAAGGGGCTGCCGCGCGTGCCGATGGTCGCCAGAATGTCGCCCCCGGTTCCGGATCGTTCGTCGGAAGATTGCACCCTGTGGCCTCGCAATGCTACGCAAATGAAGAAGGGCAGACAAACGCCGGTTTGACCGCAAACGCAAGGGCTTGCATTGGCTGACAACACCCCGACGCTGGTTCTGGGCATTGAGACCACCTGCGACGAAACCGCCGCCGCCGTGGTCGAGCGGCAGAGCGACGGCTCCGGCCGCATGTTGTCCAATGTGGTCCGTTCGCAGATCGCGGAACATGCGCCGTTCGGCGGCGTGGTTCCCGAAATCGCGGCCCGCGCCCATGTCGATCTGCTGGACGGCATTATCGCCAGCGCCATGAAGGAGGCCGGGGTCGGCTTCGACAAGCTCTCCGCCGTCGCCGCCGCTGCCGGGCCGGGGCTGATCGGCGGGGTGATCGTGGGACTCACCACCGCCAAGGCGATCGCGCTGGTCGCAGGCCGGCCGTTGATCGCGGTCAATCATCTCGAGGCGCACGCGCTGACGCCCCGGCTGACCGATGCGCTGGCGTTTCCCTATTGCCTGTTTCTCGCCTCCGGCGGCCACACCCAGATCGTCGCGGTGCTCGGCGTCGGTAATTATGTGCGGATCGGCACCACGGTGGACGACGCCATCGGCGAGGCCTTCGACAAGGTCGCGAAGATGCTCGGGCTGCCCTATCCCGGCGGCCCACAGGTCGAGCGCGCGGCGCGGCAGGGCGATGCGACGCGTTTCCAGTTTCCCCGGCCGATGATGGGACGCCCCGACGCCAACTTCTCGCTGTCGGGATTGAAGACGGCGGTGCGTAACGAGGCGAGCCGCATGACGCCGCTGCAACAGCAGGACATCGACGATCTCTGCGCCGGATTCCAGGAAGCGGTGCTGGACTCGATGGCGGACCGGCTTCGCGTCGGGTTGCAGTTGTTCGCGGAGCAGTTCGGCGCGCCGGCGGCGCTGGTCGCGGCGGGTGGCGTTGCCGCCAATCAGGCGTTGCGCGCCGCGTTGCAGGAGGTCGCCACGCAGGCAGGGACTCAACTGGTGATGCCGCCGGCGGCGCTATGCACCGATAACGGCGCGATGATCGCGTGGGCCGGTGCGGAACGGCTGGCGCTCGGGCTCACCGATGCACTCGGCGCGCCGCCGCGCGCACGCTGGCGGTTAGATGAGAACGCGGTGGTGCCGCCGCAATTCGCCAACACCCGCGCCAATAGCTGACGCCATGGCCGGCGCTGCGCCATATCGTTCCGTTGCGGTGATCGGCGCCGGCGCGTGGGGCACGGCGCTCGCCAGCGCCGCCGCGCGCGCGGGGCGCAATGTGATGCTCTACGCCCGCGATCCGGCGCAGGCGCAAGCGATTCAGGCTGCACGTGAGAACAAGCGTTTGCCGGGCATGACGATCGATGCCGCCATCGACGTCACCAGCGATATCGCGCGCGCCGCGCGGGCCGATATCGTGCTGCTGGTGGCGCCGGCGCAAGCCACCCGCGCTGCCGCCACGGCGTTGATGCCGCATCTGCGCGAAGGCACGCCGGTGGTCGCCTGTGCCAAGGGCATCGAGCGCGGCAGCCGCAAGTTCATGACCGAGGTGATCGCGGAAGCCTTGCCGCGGGCGATGCCCGCGATCCTGTCCGGTCCCGGTTTCGCCGACGATGTCGCGCGCGGCCTGCCGACGGCGGTGACGCTGGCGGCCGACGACGATGCGCTGGCGCAGGCGCTGGTGCACGCGCTCGGCTCGGCGACGTTCCGCCCCTATCACACCACCGACATTCGCGGTGTCGAAATCGGCGGCGCGGCCAAGAATGTGCTGGCGATCGCGGCGGGCATCGTCGCGGGGCGGCAACTCGGCGCCTCGGCGCTGGCGGCGTTGACGACGCGCGCTTTCGCCGAATTGATGCGACTCGGACTCGCCTGCGGCGCGCGGGCCGAGACCATTTCCGGCCTGTCGGGGTTAGGCGACCTGATCCTGAGTTGTTCAAGTCCGCAGTCGCGTAATTTTTCGCTCGGCATCGCGCTCGGGCGCGACGAGCAGCCGGCGCGCGAAAAACTCAGCGAAGGTGAATTCACCGCGCCGGTGCTGGCCGAATTGGCCGCCGCGCGCGGCGTCGATATGCCGGTTGCGAACGCGGTGGCCGCGATCCTTGCCGGGACAGTGACGATCGATACGGCAATCCAGCAATTGTTGGCGCGGCCGTTCCGCGCCGAGGGGTGAGCCTCTTTCGTCATGCCCGCGCTTGTCGCGGGCATCCACGTCTTGATAGGGAAGACGGATGAAAGCGTGGATGGCCGGAACACATCCGGCCATAACGAGAAAGAAACGTGTGCGTCATGAATTACTGGCTGGTGAAATCGGAGCCGTCGGTGTGGTCGTGGGACCAGCAGGTGGCGAAGGGCGCCAAGGGCGAAGCCTGGACCGGCGTGCGTAACCACAGCGCCAAGCTCAACATGATGGCGATGAAGAAGGGCGACCGCGCGTTCTTCTATCATTCCAACGAAGGCAAGGAGATCGTCGGCATCGTCGAGATCGTCCGCGAGCATTATCCCGACCCGACCGACAAGACCGGGAAATTTGTCTGCGTCGATATCGCCGCCGACAAGCCGTTGAAAACGCCGGTGTCGCTGGAAGACGTGAAGAAAGAGACGCGTCTGGCGGACATGGCGCTCATAAAATTGTCGCGGCTGTCGGTGCAGCCTGTCACCGCTGCGGAATGGAAGATCGTCTGCAAGATGGGCGGGCTATGAGGAATACGGCTAGCGGTGCCCCGGACGCGGTGCGGCATTTCATGCCGCTCCGCAGAGCCGGGGCCGTTCGAAGCCGACGCGCTTGATGGTCCCGGTTCTGCTAAGCAACGCTGACGCGTTGCATCGCGCCCGGGACACGCCATCCATTGAAGGACATATGGAAATTCTGTCGCGCTCCATCTCCGATAAAGCAGCCTTCATCCTCGCCAACACGCGGTTGCGGCCAGTGCCGTTGGTGCCGGAAATCTCGCTGCACATCGCAGACGAAGCGGTGCCGCTCTGGCAGAAGACCGAGGAAGATCTCGGCGAGATGGGCCTGCCGCCGCCGTTCTGGGCTTTTGCCTGGGCCGGCGGTCAAGCGTTGGCGCGCTATGTTCTCGATCACGCCGAGATCGTGCACGGTAAGGATGTTCTGGATTTTGCGTCGGGTTCGGGGTTGGTTGGAATTGCTGCGAAGACGGCGGGTGCGCGGTCTGTTTGCGCCGCCGACATTGATAGCTTCGCGTTTGTGGCGATTGGTATCAATGCGCAGGTCAACGCAGCGACTTTATCGGTGACGACCGATGATTTGCTTGCCGCGCCGGACCACGGCAATTGGGACGTTATTCTCGCCGGCGACATTTTCTACGAACGCGATACGGCCGAACGTGTTTTCGCGTTTCTGTCTTGGCACGCAGAGCGGGGAGCGACGATCCTGATCGGGGATCCTGGTCGTGCGTATTTGCCCACGGCACATCTGGCGAAGCTTGCGGAATACCGGGTCGAGGTCACGCGCGAACTGGAGGACAACACCATCAAGCGGACATCGGTCTGGACCTTCGGCGAGATCGATCCCCAAACCAACCAGGCGGCGTGAAATTTGTTCCTTTTCAGCGGCTTACAGTGGGCCACGATGCCCGAAATGTGAGATGCCCGGATGTCCATGAAGGGAGCGCCGTGAGGGCCGCCAAAAGTCCTATGTCTTTCGGCTTGTAGCCATCGTGCGCGCGGACGCATAATTGGTACAACAGCGAAAATCGAATTTGCCGCCAGCGCCGCGTCGAAGTCGGGCAGGCGGCGTAGCGTGGAGGAAATGATGTCCGAGAAGGTTTACGACGTTCCCGCGGAATGGGCCAAACGGGCCTATATCGACGAAGCCAAGTACAACGAGATGTACGCCCGCTCGGTGAAGGACCCGGACGGTTTCTGGCTGGAACAGACCAAAACCCTCGACTGGACCAAAGCCCCCACCAAGGCCGGCAACTGGTCGTTCGCGCCCGGTAACATTTCGATCAAGTGGTTCGAGGACGGCGTCCTCAACGCCAGCTACAACTGTATCGACCGTCATCTCGAGAAGCGCGGCGATCAGGTCGCGATCATCTTCGAGGGCGACGATCCCGGCGTCAGCAAGAAGGTCACCTACAAGCAACTGCATCAGGAAGTCTGCAAGTTCGCCAACGTGCTGAAGGCGCACGGCGTCAAGAAGGGCGACCGCGTCACCATCTATCTGCCGATGATCCTCGAGGCGGCTTACGCGATCCTCGCCTGCGCCCGCATCGGCGCGCCGCACTCGGTGGTGTTCGGCGGCTTTTCGCCGGATTCGCTGGCCGGCCGCATCAAGGATGCCGCGTCCACCATCGTCCTCACCGCCGACGAGGGCCTGCGCGGCGGCAAGAAGGTGGCGCTGAAGGACAACGCCGACGCGGCTGCCGACAAGGCCGGCGGCGTCAAGACCATGATCGTGGTGCGTCACACAGGCGGCAAGGTCAACATGCAGGCGGGCCGCGACGTCTATTACGACGAGGCGGTGAAGTCGGTCGGCGCCGACTGTCCGTGCGAGCCGATGAACGCGGAAGATCCACTGTTCCTGCTCTATACGTCGGGTTCCACCGGCCAGCCGAAGGGCGTGCTGCACACCACTGCCGGCTATCTGCTGCACGTCTCGCTGACGCACAAATACACCTTCGATTATCACGACGGCGACATCTACTGGTGCACCGCCGACATCGGTTGGGTGACCGGCCACAGCTACATCGTCTACGGGCCGCTCGCGAACGGTGCCACCACGTTGATGTTCGAAGGCATCCCGACCTATCCGGATATCTCGCGGTTCTGGAATGTCGTCGACAAGCATCAGGTCAACATCTTCTACACCGCGCCGACCGCGATCCGCTCGCTGATGCAGGCGGGCGACGCGCCGGTGAAGAAGACCTCGCGCAAGTCGCTGCGGCTGCTGGGCTCGGTCGGCGAGCCGATCAATCCGGAAGCGTGGGAGTGGTATCACCGCGTCGTCGGCGACGACCGCTGCCCGATCATCGACACCTGGTGGCAGACCGAAACCGGCGGCACCATGATCGCGCCGCTGCCGGGCGCGACCAAGCTGAAGCCCGGTTCGGCCACCAAGCCGTTCTTCGGCGTGGTGCCAGCGATCGTCGATGCCGACGGCAAGGTGCTGGAAGGCAAATGCGAGGGTAACCTGTGCATGGCGCGTTCGTGGCCCGGCCAGTTGCGCACCGTCTACGGCGATCATGCCCGTTTCGAGCAGACCTACTTCTCGACCTTTAAGGGCATGTACTTTTCCGGTGACGGCTGCCGCCGCGACGCCGACGGCTATTACTGGATCACCGGCCGCGTCGACGACGTCATCAACGTCTCCGGTCACCGCATGGGCACCGCCGAAGTCGAAAGCTCGCTGGTGGCGCATGACGCGGTGTCGGAAGCCGCCGTGGTTGGCTATCCGCACGACATCAAGGGCCAGGGCATCTACGCCTATGTGACGCTGATGGCCGGCGTCGAGCCGAGCGAGCAGTTGCGCAAGGATCTGGTGGCGTGGGTCCGCAAGGACATCGGTCCGATCGCCTCGCCGGACCTGATCCAGTTCGCGCCGGGCCTGCCGAAAACGCGTTCCGGCAAGATCATGCGCCGCATCCTGCGCAAGATTGCCGAGGATGAGCCGGGCAGCCTTGGCGACACCACGACTCTGGCCGATCCGACGGTGGTGACTGATCTGGTCGACAATCGCCAGAACAAGAAGGCGTAAAGGCCTCAAAGCCCTCGCAATCCGATGCTCACGCAAAAGTCAGAGGCCTCGGCCTCTGGCGGTTCGCTTCCGGCATTCGATCCCGTTGCGGCAGGCGCTATCGAATGCCGGAAGCGAAAAACCGCCAGAAATTAATAAGTTTCAGTAGGGTTTAAGGGTTTGACATGCGCGTTCGCCAGCGCGGCGATGTTGGCGCGCATGTCAAATCCACCCCACTGACTTTTGTTTTTGGCGCGGGTGTTGTTTTCCAGACATTTACTTTACCGGCGAGATTTTCTTTTGATGCGCCGGCACCGCCCGGTGGCGGGGCAGGCGGCAACCGTTTGGTCAGCGCCGCCGGATACATTGAGCCGACACGATCCATGGCAGCGGCGCGGCCGCGCGACGTGGATCGAACGAGTTGTTTGCGGAGCGATCGATGAAGGCGAAGGTTGCAGTGGCGCTTGCCGCCATGGTGGGGGCGGTGTTGTCGGCCAGCGTGCCGGCGCAGGCGCGGCCGGATCTGGTGACGTTTCGCGGGGCCTATTCGCCCGGCACCATCGTCGTGAAAACCAACGAGCGGCGGCTTTATCTGGTGCTCGATCAGGATCATGCCGTGCGTTATCCGGTCGGCGTCGGCAAGGCCGGCAAGCGCTGGGCCGGCGCGACCCATATCAGCGGCAAGTACCAGCATCCGGCGTGGTCGCCACCGGCCGAAGTGAAGCGCGATAATCCGCGCATTCCCGACGTCATTCCCGGCGGTTCGCCCGCCAACCCGATGGGCGTCGCAGCGATGACGCTGGCGGGCGGCGAATACGCCATTCACGGCACCAACCGCCCCGGCTCAGTCGGCGGCTTCGTCTCCTACGGCTGCGTCCGCATGTATAATGAGGATATCACCGACCTCTACCAGCGGGTTTCGGTGGGGACGCCGGTGGTGGTGACGCGTTAAGTCGCGTCCTGTTTAGAGTCGCAACTCAGCACCAGCCGCCGCGATGGCCGCCGTTGTAGCGGCGGACCTGTCCGGCTGCCAGCAACGTGTCCGATATGTTCGGTGTTTGGCGTGTAGCGACGTCAGCCACCACGCGTCCGTTATATTTGTCGGGGCCGACGTTGAAGATCGTCACCTCGCCCTCGGCCAACAGCTTGCGCAGCGCGCCGCTCGCGGCCTGCGCCATCCGCCACTCCTCGGCACAGGCTGCTTTCAGTTCCGGCGCGTCGATGCCGCGCAGCCGCACCCGCGTCACCATATCGAGGCCGGGCCACAGATGCACCCGTGCCTCGAAGGTATCGCCATCAATGGTTCGCAGCACGTCGACGGCGTGGCGGCCGCCGGCACTTCCCGCGTGGGACAACACCATCTGGGTGTCGCGATCGACGGGAGTTTCGATCGATGATTTCGAGAAAGGATTGTCGCCGCGCCAGTGCCGCACCCCCGGCAGCATGGTGCCGGCGGCGACGCCGATCACGAAGATCCACGGCAGCACCAATGCCCAGCCGCCGCGGCCAGGTCGTGAGCGGAATGGATATATTCTTCGTGATGGGTACATATTCCTAAATTAACGCGAGTCGATCACATCCGCAAGCGCAATCGCTGGTTGATAATGAAGCGCGAAGCTCGGTCATCCTCGCATGATCGACTGCAAGATCCTAAAAATCCGACGCGATGCCCTTGGTTTCCCAATCGCCGAACCGGGTCGGTTCCGGCCCTTTCGGACCATTGTATTCCGGCACGGCGGGTTGGGCATTCGCGGCTGCCGCGGCGCGGCGGGCTTCCGCTTCCGCCAGCGCGCGCTTTGCGGCCTCGGAGAGCGGCTTGCGGGGTGCGTCGGTGGTGGCCGGTGTCTCTTGCATGACGCGAATTCCCTTGCGGTCTCGATGGTTTGACGCGTGATCGCGACGCTGTTCAACGGCGCGCGACCATCACTGTGTATATAATTCGGATTCTTACAATTGGCATATTCGCATGCGACGAAAATGCATCGCGCGGTCGCGCGTGCCCGCCGATCATTGTCCCACCGTTACGAGCGATACATCCCGCCCATGCCGCTTTCGAGATACGCACCACCCGCCGAGGTGCCCGGATTGACCGCGCGTCGCATCGCTGCCGATATTCTGGATGGTGTCTTGCATAAGCGCCGCACGCTGGATGAGCAGCTTGACGGTCCCGCCGCGCATCCCGGTCTAAAGGCGTTGGCGGATCGTGACCGCGCTTTGATGCGCCGGCTGGTGGCGACGATCCTGCGTCGGCTCGGCACGCTCGGGCATGTGCTGTCGCGGCTGCTCGATCGCGGCGTGCCGACCGACGCGCCGCGCGCGCAAAGCGCGTTGCTAATCGGCGCCGCGCAGATTCTCTGGATGGACGTGCCGGATCATGCGGCGGTCGATCTCTCGGTGCGCCTGGTGCAGGCGGATCGTCGCGCGGCAAAATACGCCGGTCTGGTCAACGCCGTGCTGCGCCGTTGTGCGCGCGAGGGACAGTCGCTGCTCGACGAGGTGAAGGACCAGGCGCTCGACGTGCCGCCGTGGTTGCTGGCGCGCTGGAGCGCGCATTACGGCGAGACAGCGGCAAAGGAAATTGCGGTCGCGATCGGACACGAGCCGCCGCTCGATCTGACGGTGAAGTCCGATCCTTCGCATTGGGCGACACGCCTTCATGGCGAGGTGCTGCCGACCGGTACCGTGCGCACGCCGTTGCACGGTTCGGTGACGATGTTGCCCGGCTTCAATGAAGGGCAATGGTGGGTGCAGGACGCCGCGGCCGCACTGCCGGTGCGATTGTTCGGCGATCTGACCGGACGCACCGTGGTCGATCTTTGCGCCGCGCCCGGTGGCAAGACCGCACAACTGGTCCACGCCGGCGCGCAGGTGACGGCGCTCGATCGCTCGCCGGCGCGGGTTGCGCGGTTGCGCGGTAATCTCGCGCGGCTGTCGTTCGAGGCCGAGACGCTCGCGGCTGACGCCTGCGAATGGACGACGGACAAATCCTTCGACGGCGTGTTGATCGATGCGCCGTGCACCTCGACCGGCACCGTCCGCCGCCACCCGGACGTGGCTTGGCTGAAGCAGGAATCCGACATCGCCGCGCTTGCAGTCCAGCAGGCGCGGCTGATCCGGCGCGGGCTGGCGCTGCTCAAGCCCGGCGGCACGCTGATCTATTGCACCTGCTCGCTGGAGCTGGAGGAGGGCGAGCAGGTGGTCGCGAATCTGCTCGCCGCCGAATCAGACCTGCGGCGACAGCCGGTCGATCCGGAGGAACTCGCCGGATTGGCCGAGTTGGTGACCCCGGACGGCGACGTGCGGACGCTGCCGTCGCATCTGCCGCACGCCGATCCGGCCCTTGGCGGGCTCGACGGATTCTATGCCGCGCGATTGGTAAAAATCTGATATTGCTTGTGGTTTGGCGATGCGTGAGCTTTCGGCCGAACCAGCCGAAGGTCGCTGCCCCGCGCCAAGTGGGTCGTCAAGGCTGCCCATGGCCGCGTTTCCGGATTAAGAAGGATTCGCAGCTAAATTCCATCAAGTCAGATTTGATTCAGGATACCGCCGCGTGTCGATCGCACAACGCAGACGCCTATCGACATTGATTCTCGGCCGCTTCGCGCGGTCGGCGATGTCGCGCGTCGGCGGGCCGGTAGCGCTGGCGCGGATCTGGCCGGGCCGCACCGATCGCCTGATCATCGCGCCGCACGACCTGCGGACGGCAGACGCCACCCGCGCCGCCGAAATCTATGCCGGGCGCTTCGTTTTCGCCGGCAAGATCGTAACCTGTCACAGCCGCTCGATCTTCGATCTCGAACCGCCGTCCGAGGACTGGGACGCCGCGCTGCTCGGTTTCGGCTGGCTGCGCCACCTGCGCGCAGCCGACACCGCGATCACCCGCGCCAATGCCCGCTCGCTGGTGGAAGACTGGATTTCCAATCCGCCCCGCCGGCGGCCGCTCGCCAAACGCGCCGACGTGCTGGCGCGCCGCGTGATCTCGCTCCTGTCGCAAGCGCCGCTGGTGCTCACCGAGACCGACAGCAAATTCTATCGCCGCTACCTGCGTGGGCTGGCGCGCGACATTCGCCATTTGCGTTCGGCGGCCCTCGACATTCCGGACGGCGTGGCGCGGCTCCAGGTGTTGATCGCACTGTGCTACGCCGCGCTGTGTCTCGCCAATCAGGCCAACCAGATCAAGACCGCGAGCCGCAAACTCTCCGAAGAGTTGCAGCGCCAGATTCTGCCGGACGGCGGACACATCTCGCGCAATCCGAATGCGCTGATTGAATTGCTGGCCGACCTGTTGCCACTACGCCAGACTTTTGCAGCAAGGAATATCCCGCCGCCGCCGGCGCTGCTGAACGCCATCGATCGCATGATGCCGATGCTGCGTTTCTTCCGCCACGGCGACGGCAATTTCGCGCTGTTCAACGGCATGAGCGGGACGCCGTCCGATCTGCTGGCGACGCTGCTCGCCTATGACGACACCCACGGTGCGCCGATGGCGACCATGCCGCACACCGGCTATCAGCGCCTCGATGCGGGCGCGACGACGGTGATCATGGACAGTGGCCCGCCGCCGCCGGCCAATGTCAGCCACGAGGCGCATGCCGGTTGTCTCTCGTTCGAACTGTCGTCGGGGCAGAACCGCATCGTGATCAATTGCGGCATGCCGATCAACGGCCGCGAAATCTGGCGCGCTCACGCGCGCGGGACGCCGGCGCATTCCACCGTGAGCTATCACGATGCGTCGTCCTGCCAGTTCGTCGAACGCACCGCGATGAAGCGCCTGCTGCGCGGCGCGCCGATCGTCAGCGGTCCCACTGATGTGTCGAGCGAACGCGAATTCGTCGACGACGGCACGCTATTGACCAGTTCGCATGATGGCTATCTCGGCCGTTTCGGCGTGATTCATACCCGCGTGCTGCTGCTGTCGAACGACGGCTTGCGGCTTGACGGCGAGGATACGGTGGCGCCGCCGCACGGCTCGCGCGTGCGCGGTCACGATGCAGACTATGCGGTGCGTTTCCACCTGCATCCGGCGATCAAGGCGAGCCGTCTCAGCGACGCGCACGGCGTGATGCTGGTGCTGCCCAATCGCGAGGTGTGGACGTTTGAGACGCCCGACGACAAGGTCGAACTCGAGGACAGCGTGTTCCTCGCCGGCAGCGACGGCGCGCGCCGCACCCAGCAAATCGTGATCCGGCAGAACGCGCGGCAGGTCGGCAATATCCGCTGGAGTTTTATCCGCTCCTCGGCGTCGGCATCTGCGACCCATGCCCGCCGCAACGCCCACCGCGAACCGCAACTGCCGCTGTAGAGCAGGTCTCGTTCGGATAGAAACAACAATTCGTCATGGCCGGGCTTGTCCCGGCCATCCACGTCTTTGAAGCCGCGTCGTTCTTAAGGCGTGGATGCCCGGCATAAAGCCGGGCATGACGGCCAGATTGAATGCATCGTGATCTAATCGAGTCGAAGATGCCTAATGCGCCTCGTCCCAGTTGTCGGCGGCGCGGGCGTCGACGTGCAGCGGCACGGAGAGCAGCACCGCCGGGAACGGTGCGTCCTGCATCACGCGTTGCACGACGGGCAGCGTTGCGGCGACTTCCTTCTCCGGCACCTCGAAGATCAGTTCGTCGTGCACTTGCAGCAGCATCTGCGCCGACAATTTCTTCTCGGCGAGCGCATCCTCGATCCGCACCATGGCGCGGCGGATGATGTCGGCGGCGGTGCCTTGCAGCCGCGCGTTGATGGCGGCGCGTTCGTTGAAGGCGCGGATCGACGGGTTCGACGCCTTGATGTCGGGGTAGTGACACTTGCGGCCGAACAGCGTCTCGACATAGCCGTGCTCGCGGCAGAAGTCGCGCGTTGAATCCATGTAAGCGCGGATGCCGGGGAAGCGTTCGAAATATTTCTTGATGTAGGCGGCGGCTTCCTCACGCGGAATGCCGAGCTGGTTGGCGAGACCGAACGCCGAGATGCCGTAGATGATACCGAAGTTGATCGCCTTGGCGCGGCGGCGAATTTCGCCGGGCATGTCCTTCACCGGCACGCCGAACATTTCCGACGCGGTCATGGCGTGAATGTCGAGGCCGTCGTGGAACGCCTGCTTCAGTACTGGAATGTCCGCAATCTCGGCGAGCAATCGCAACTCGATCTGCGAGTAGTCGGCGGAGACCAGCTTGTGGCCCGGCGTCGCCACGAAGGCGCGGCGGATCTTGCGGCCGTCCTCGGTGCGCACCGGAATGTTTTGCAGATTCGGTTCATTGGACGAGAGACGGCCGGTGGTCGTCGCCGCCAGCGCGTAAGTGGTGTGGACGCGGTGGGTCTGCGGATGCACGTATTCCGGCAGCGCGTCGGTATACGTCGATTTCAGTTTCGACACCTGACGCCAGTCGAGGATCAGGCGCGGAAAGGCATGACCCTGTTCCGCCAGTTCGTCGAGGACCGACGCGGTGGTGGACCACGCGCCGGTCTTGGTCTTCTTGCCGCCGGGCAGTCCCATCTTGCCGAACAGGATATCGCCGATCTGCTTCGGGCTGCCGGGGTTGACCTCTTCGCCGGCGACCTCGCGGATCTCGGCCTCAAGGCGAGCGGCGGTCTGGGCGAAGTCGCCGGAGAGCCGCGATAATACTTGTCGATCGATCGAGATGCCGCGCCGTTCCATGCGCGCCAGCACCGGCACCAGCGGCCGCTCCAGCGTTTCGTAGACGACGTTCATGCGCTCGGTGACGAGGCGCGGCTTCAACACGCGCCACAGCCGCAGGCTGAGGTCGGCGCCTTCGGCGGCATAGTCGCTGGCCTTGTTGATCGCGACTTGATCGAAAGTGAGCTTGCCCTTGCCGCTGCCGACAAGGTCGCCGTAAGCGAGCGCGGTGTGGCCGAGCCAGCCTTCCGCGAGGGCTTCGCGTTCATGCGAACCACGGCCGGCGTCGAGCGCGTAGGAGATCAGTTGCGTATCTTCGATGTTGCGCAGCGTGATGCCGTGCTGCGCCAGCAGGACCATTGCGAACTTGGTGTCGAAGCCGATCTTCAACAGGCCGACGCTTTCGAAAACGGGCCGTAGCGCGTCGAGCGCATCGCGCGTTGCCATCTGGTCCGGCGCGAGCCCGGCTGCGAACAGGCCCGATCCATCGCCCGTTTGCTTGTGCGCCAGCGGAATGTAACAGGCATCGTTCGGTCCGAGCGCCAGCGCGATGCCGCACAATTCGGCCTGCATCGGATCGATCGTCGCGGTGACGATGTCGAGCGCGACGTGGCCGGTATCGCGGATGCGCGCGATCCATTGGTCCAATTGCACGCGTGTGCGAATAGTCTGATAACGGCTGCGATCCACCTTCGTGTTACGCGCTTCCTCGGCGCGACTCGCCGCGAGCGCCAGCGGCGACATTTTTTCAGTGTCAGCCTGGCCGTTCGATACGGCCTTTCGGGGGGGAGGCGCGGCTTCGCCGAACAGGTCGCCGGTGCCGGATCGCGGCAGCGTCGAGGTGCCCTTGGCGCGCGCGTCCGGCTCGCCACCGAGCGGCAGCGTTTGCGGCGAATCCGGCGCGGTGCCGCGTGCGAATGCGCTTTTCAGATTGGAATCGGCTTCGACGTCGGACGGATCGATTTGCGAATACTCGGCGACGCGGCGGGTCAGCGTCGAGAATTCCATCGCCTTCAGGAAGGCCAGCAGCTTGCGCGGGTCGGGCTCATGGACCGCAAGGTCGTCGAGCGGCACGTCAAGCGGCACCTTGTCGTCGAGCAGCACCAGTTGCCGCGAGATGCGCGCCTTCTCGGCGTTCTCGATCAACGCCTCTCGCCGTTTCGGCTGCTTGATCTCGCCGGCACGCGCCAGCAGCGCGTCGAGGTCGCCATATTCGTTGATGAGTTGCGCCGCGGTCTTGATGCCGATGCCGGGTACGCCGGGGACATTGTCGACGCTGTCGCCGGCCAGCGCCTGCACTTCCACCACCTTCTCCGGCGGCACGCCGAATTTTTCGATCACCTCCGGGATGCCGAGGCGACGATCCTTCATGGTGTCGTACATGGTGACGCAGTCGGTGACGAGCTGCATCAGGTCCTTGTCCGACGACACGATGGTCGCGCTTGCACCGCGCTCGCACGCCTGCCGCACATAGGTCGCGATCAGGTCGTCGGCCTCGAAGCCGATCTGTTCGAGGCAGGGCAGATCGAAGGCGCGCACCGCCTCGCGGATCAGCGCGAATTGCGGGATCAGGTCGTCGGGCGCCGGCGGCCGGTGCGCCTTGTAATCGGGATAGAGCTTGTTGCGGAACGTGACTTCCGACTTGTCGAAGACGATGGCGAGATGGGTCGGCCGGTCGTCCTGCGGCATGTCGCGGAGCAGCTTCCACAGCATGTTGCAGAAGCCGAGCACGGCATTGACCTGCAACCCGTCGGATTTGCGGTTGAGCGGTGGCAGCGCGTGATAGGCGCGGAAGATGTAGGACGAGCCATCCACCAGAAAGACGTGGTCGCCTTTCGACGGGGCTTTGGCGGGGACGGGCTTGGCGGCGGACGCGGGCTTCTTCGACATGGCCGCAATGTAAGGGCTCGGCTGCCGATTTGACAGCCGTTTGGGCGGCCGATCCCCTGTTCCCGCGCTTATTCCGCCGGTTGCAGTCGCGCGGCGGGCTTGCGCGGCGCGATCCAGAACGTGTCGGGCCGCTCGAACAGGAAGTTCAGCCGCGTTCCGCGGCAGGCCCACCAGATCGCGACGGCCCCGGTGACCCCGATGAAGGTGACCACGGCGGAGAGCGTGCCGATGTCGTGGATCAAACCGGCCTTCATCAACAGGGTGCGCGATGCCGCCATCGGCAGGAAGAACGCCAGATAGATGACGATGGAGTGCTCGCCGAAATAGCGGATGAAATCGAGCCAATGCTGCCGTGCCAGCAGGGTGCCGATGGTGATGATGGCGCACGCGCCGGCAATGCCGAGCGCCAGCGAGACGACCGGCAGATCGGCATGACCGAAATGGGTCAGCGCGCCGTTGACGAGGGTCCACAGCGCCAGCCCCGCCACGGCGAGGCCGGTGTAGGTCCGCGCTTTGTCCGACAGGCGGAACACATGGGCAGCGAACAGATATCCTGAATAGAAATAGATGAAGCGCATCGCGAATTCGTCGATGACAACCCAGCCGGTCGAGACATGAGCCATTTCCAGCGCCGCGCCGACGAGCCAGATCACCACCGGCGGCACGCGCAGCGTCAGTTTGGTGACGACGAAAAAGATCGGCAGCAGGTAGATGAACCACAGCGTACCGAACGGATCGATGAACGACAGCAGATAGAGCTTCGCGACGCCGCCCCAGCCCATCTCTGCGGCGAAGGCAGGAGCCTTGAAGCCGAACTGGATGGTTACCCACAGCACATAGAAGTACGCGAAGTGCACCACCTTGCGGTCGAGATAGATACGCCAGTCGCGGTCGATCACGCGTGACAGGAACAGGCCGGAGATCAGGAAGAAGTCCGGCATCCGGAACGGCCGGGCGAACTCCACGACGTGATGCATGAAGCCGGTCTGCCCGGCGGCGGCCTCCACACCTAGCACCGAATGCATCATCACCACCATGACGATGCAGATGCCCTTGGCGTAATCGACCCAATCGAGGCGATCGGAAGCCGCTGCGGTAGAGATGGCTGTGCCGTTTCGGGTCATCGCTGTTCCTTTTGGGGTCGCGAGAGCGGACATTACGGACGAAGAGTTTCGTTCCCGTTGCGCGATACAAGGAATGTGCCGTCTTTCCGGAACCAGCTATAAGGCAGCCGACGCAACTCACCGTTAGTGTTAACCGGACCCTATCGCCGTTGACCCGCAGCTTCCCCACGCCTCTGCCGATCGATGCCGTGCTCGACGAACTCGCGGCCGCCTTGGCACGTCAGCCGACCGCGGTGCTGGTGGCGCCGCCTGGTGCTGGCAAGACCACGCGGGTGCCGCTGGCGCTGCTCGACGAGCCTTGGGTCGGCGACGGCAAGATCATCGTGCTTGAACCGCGCCGGATCGCTGCGCGCGCCAGCGCCGAACGGATGGCACAGACGCTCGGTGAGCGCGTCGGCGAGACAGTCGGCTATCGCGTGCGCTTCGGGTCGAAAATCTCGCGCGCGACCCGGATCGAGGTCGTCACCGAAGGCATCTTCGCGCAACAGATTCTCAACGATCCGGAATTGCACGGCGTTGCGGCGGTGCTGTTCGACGAATTTCACGAGCGCTCGCTCGATGCCGATCTCGGCCTCGCCTTGGCGCGCGATGTGCAGACCGGTCTGCGCGAGGACTTGCGCCTGCTGGTGATGTCAGCGACGCTCGATGGCGCGCGGGTCGCGGCATTGCTCGGCGACGCGCCGGTGATCGCAAGCGAAGGCCGCGCTTATCCGGTGGAGACACGCTACCTCGGCCGCAAGGCGGATGCGCCGTTGGAGCGGCAGATGGCAGACGCCATTGCCACGGCATTGCGCGCCGATGCCGGGTCGGTGCTGGCGTTCCTGCCGGGCGCGGCGGAAATCCGTCGCACCCAGACGATGCTGGAAGAACGCGTGCATGATGCCGGCGTCGATATCGTGCCGCTGTTCGGCGCACTCGATGCAAGCGTGCAGGATCGCGCCATCGCGCCATCGCCAAAAGGGCGGCGCAAGGTGGTGCTGGCGACGTCGATTGCGGAAACCTCGCTCACCATCGACGGTGTGCGCATCGTGGTCGATTCCGGGCTCGCGCGGGTGCCGCGTTACGAACCCGATATCGGATTGACGCGATTGGAAACCGTGCGCGCCTCGCGCGCCGCCGTCGATCAACGGTGCGGCCGTGCGGGTCGCACCGAGCCCGGCATCTGTTATCGGCTATGGGACGAGCCGCAAACCACGTCGTTGCCCGCTTACACCACGCCGGAGATTCTCGCTGCCGATCTGTCGTCGCTGGTGCTCGATCTGGCGCAATGGGGCGTGCGTGATCCCTCGACCTTGGCATTCCTCGATCCGCCGCCGCTGCCGGCGCTGAACGAAGCACGCGATCTGTTGCGCCAACTCGGCGCGCTCGATGATGATGGCCGCATCACTGCGGAGGGGCAGGCATTGCGCGCGCTTGCGCTGCCGCCGCGATTGGCGCGCATGATCGTCGATGCGCAGCGTTTTGGCGTGGCGCAGGAGGCTGCGGACATCGCGGCGATCCTCACAGAGCGCGGATTGGGCGGCGACAGCGTCGATCTCGATGCGCGGCTCGATCAATTCCGCCGCGACCGCTCGCAGCGCGCGTCCAGCGCCAGGCAACTGGCGAAGCGATGGGCGGGGCAAGTTGCGGCTTCCGAAACGAGGCGGGAGGGAGTAAGCCCTTCGCAAGGAGGAGGAGAGTTGCTCTCCACCGGCGCGTTGCTGGCATTGGCATTCCCGGATCGCGTCGCGAAGAATCGCGGCAACGGCAGCTTCGTGCTCGCTAACGGCCGTGGCGCGGCGATGGATCAAGCCGCAGCACTAGCACGCGCGCCTTACATCGCGGTCGGCGAACTCACCGGCACCGCCGCACGTGGCCACATTCTGCTCGCGGCGTCGATCACGCAGGCCGAGATCGAGGCGCGCTTTGCCGACGAGATCGCAAGCGCAGATGACGTGTGGTTCGATAAGGATGCGATGGCGCTGCGCGGTCGCCGCCGTAAGCGCCTCCACGCGATCACGCTGGCGGAAGCGCCGTTGCAGATATCGCCCTCTGAAGATAGCGCGCGGATTTTTGCCGAGGGTTTGGTTGCCGCCGGACTCGATCGTCTGCCGTGGTCGAAGGCGCTGACGCAATGGCGCGGCCGTGTGATGTTCTTGCGTGCGGCTGAGGGGGACGCCTGGCCCGACCTCTCCGATGCGGGACTCGCGGCGACGGCTGACTCCTGGCTGGCGCCCGCGCTGTTTGACACCACATCGGTAAAAGATTTCTCCGCCGGCGATCTGTCGGATGCGTTGATGGCGGTACTGCCATGGGAGCTGCGCGCGCGGCTCGACTGTGAAGCGCCGACGCATTTTGAAGCGCCGACCGGCTCGATGCTGCCGATCGATTACGAGGCTGAGCAGGGGCCGACCATCGCTGTGCGTTTGCAGGAGTTGTTCGGATTGAAAGTCCATCCGGCGGTCGCGAAGGGCAAGGTGCCGCTGGTGCTGGAGTTGCTGTCGCCGGCGCATCGGCCGGTGCAGGTCACGCGCGATCTCCCGGGCTTCTGGCGCGGCAGCTATGCGGCGGTGCGTGCCGATCTGCGCGGACGTTATCCGCGCCATCCGTGGCCGGAGGATCCCGCGGCGGCCGAGCCGACGCGGCGCGCCAAGCCGCGCGGAACCTAGGTTTTTTCATCTTTGATCGGAAGGACCTCGGAGCGTCATTGCCGGGCTTGACCCGGCAATCCATCATTTTCTCAAGAAGATGGATGCGCGGATCAAGTCCGCGCATGACGATGGGGATTCGCTTGGAAGTGGAGGACTCCAAGCGCAGCACTTCGTTAACGCTAAACTCACGGTTTTAGCCAAAATACGTAGGATCCCGGTCGCGGTTTGCCGCGCGGGCGAGGTAGCGTTCAGCGTGCGAACTGCGAGTATTGGTATGCGTGGCGTAATGATTTTGGCAGGCGTGATGATCGGCCTCGGCACGGTCATGGCTCAGGTCGCCGATCACATGATGGCCGCTTCGGCGACGACTGCCTCGTCTGCGCCGTCGGTGATGCTGGCCGCCGCCGAATCTCCAGCGCCAACCGCCGGCGTTCGCAGCGTCGTCGTGCCGCGCGACCGGCACGGTCACTTCCAAACCGAAGGACGCATCGAAGGTCAACGTATCAGATTCATGGTCGATACCGGCGCATCGGTGGTTGCGATGAACGAAACCTCGGCGGCGCGCATTGGCGTGCGGCCCGCGCGCGGCGAGTTCAACGCGAAGGTGACCACCGCCAACGGCGTCATCAAAGCGGCGCGAACGCGGCTTGCGATGGTTCAGGTCGGCGACCTGGTCGTCCGCGACGTCGATGCCATGGTGCTGCCGGACGAGGCGCTGTCGCAGAACCTGCTCGGCCTGTCGTTCCTGGGCAAGTTGAAGCGGTTCGAATTCGCCGGCGGCCGGATGGTACTGGAGCAATAGTCCGGCGATTGTTCCGGGCCGTGCCCGCTGCTGCCAATCCGCCGCAATTCCGTCCTAACCCATCGTCCCCGCCTTTCCTCCGCGCCGCGCATTCGCTATGGCTGCGGGGTTCGTCGTCCATCACCTTTTCAGAAGGCCGTTTGCATGTTTCCCAAGCCGAAGCCCGTCCTGGTGCCGAATACGCTCGCTTATGAATCCGAGCCGATGGTGAAGCCGACCGGCTTTCGCGAATACGATGCGCGCTGGCTGTTCGGCAAGGAAATCAACCTGATGGGCATTCAGGCGCTGGGCATGGGGCTCGGCGCGCTGATCGCGGAGATGGGGCAGAAGCAGGAAATTGTCACCGGCCACGATTTTCGCGGCTATTCGTCGTCGATCAAATACGCGCTGATCTCGGGCCTGATGGCCGCAGGCTGCAAGGTCCATGACATCGGCCTGTGCATGACGCCGATGGCCTACTTCGCGCAGTTCGAACTCGACGTGCCGTGCGTCGCGATGGTCACGGCCTCGCACAATGATAACGGCTGGACCGGCGTGAAGATGGGCGCCAACCGGCCGCTCACCTTCGGGCCGGACGAAATGACACGGTTGAAGGAGATCGTGCTCAACGCCGACTTCAAGAATAAGGTCGGCGGCAGCTATCAGTTTCACGAGAATTTCCCGGCGCGCTACATTGCCGATTTGACCAAGCGGCCGAAGTTGAAGCGCAAGCTGAAGGTCGTGGTCGCCTGCGGCAACGGCACCGCCGGCGCCTTCGCGCCGCAGGTGATGGAAGCGATCGGCTGCGAGGTGATCCCGCTCGACACCGAACTCGATCACACCTTTCCGAAATACAATCCGAATCCGGAAGACATGGAGATGCTCCATGCCATTCGCGACGCCGTCCTTGAGCACAAGGCCGATGTCGGCCTCGGCTTCGACGGCGACGGCGACCGCTGCGGCGTGGTCGACAACACCGGCGAGGAGATTTTCGCCGACAAGGTCGGCGTGATGCTGGCGCGCGATATCTCCGCGATCCACAAGGATGCGCGGTTCGTCGTCGACGTGAAGTCCACCGGCCTGTTCGCGACAGACCCGGTGTTGCAGAAGCAGGGCGCGACCGCGACCTACTGGAAGACCGGGCACTCCTACATGAAGCGGCGCACGCATGAGGTGGGCGCGCTGGCCGGCTTCGAGAAGTCGGGGCACTTCTTCTTCAACCCGCCATTCGGCCGTGGTTACGACGACGGCCTGATCTCGGCGATCGCCGTCTGCGAGATGCTGGATCACGCGCCGGGCAAGAGCATGTCGGACCTGAAGAACGCGTTGCCGAAGACGTGGTCGTCGCCGACCATGTCGCCGCATTGCGCCGATGAGACCAAGTACGGCATCGTCGACGCCGTGGTGAAGCACTTCGAAGCGGCGAAGGCCAAGGGCGAGAAAGTCGCGGGCCAGGCGATCCGCGATCTCGTCACCGTCAACGGCGTGCGCGTGACCGTGGAGGACGGAAGCTGGGGTCTGGTGCGGGCCTCGTCCAACAAGCCCGAACTGGTCGTCGTGGTCGAAAGCCCGGTATCGGAACAGCGGATGCGCGACATGTTCGAGGCGATGGATGCTGTGCTGCGCACCCATCCCGAAGTCGGCGAATACAATCAGAAGATCTGAGACGAGGATCGGCGGGCGCTCGCTGTGAGAAGCGCCCGCCGTCGCGATCAGATGGAAGCCTGCGCCAGTTGCCGCTCGTCGGCAGTGCGGCGCAGTTTTGATTCCTGGAAGCCGTGCATTCCGACCTGCCATTGCAGGCCGACGACGGCACCCTTGACCGGTTGCAGCAGCGCCAGTGAACTTATGAGGGTAATCGGCAGCCAGATCAGTGCATGGACCCAGTACGGCGGGGCATAGGCCGTTTCCATCGCCAGCAGCGCCGGCACCACGGCATGGCCGACCACCACGATCACCAGATAGGCCGGCAGGTCGTCGGCGCGCTGGGCGGCATAGCTCTCGCCGCACGCTTCGCAATGATCGACCACCTTGAGGAAGCGGCCGAACAGGCGGCTCTCGCCGCAATGCGGGCACTTCATGGTGAAACCGCGCCATAGCGCGCGACCCAGGGAAATAGCATTTGCCATGGTGAATGTCCTTACCGATTGTCCTTGACCGGAAGCTTGATCCATACAATATAGTTTGTAGGCGGACATTCAACGGAAATGTAGGTATTTGCATGGATTGGCTCCCTACAATAGCGGAATGGCAGGGGCCGATTTATCTGCGGATCGTCGATGCGTTGAGCGCCGACATCAACAGCCGGCGGCTGAATCGGGGCCAGCAGCTTCCCACCCATCGCGCGCTGGCTGAGGCCCTCGGCGTCGATCTCACCACGGTGACGCGCGCCTATGGCGAAGCCCGCCGGCGCGGCCTGATCGAGGCGCGGGTCGGGCAGGGCACGTTCGTGTCCGAGACCACCGCGCGGCAGGCGGCGGACATTCCGGTGCAGGTCAAGATCGATCTGTCGATGAACGTGCCGCCGCAACCGGTGGAAGCCAATCTCGACTTGCGTATCGCACAGGGTCTTGCCGCGATCCGCAGCGACGCGAGCTTCAGCGCCTATCTTAATTATGCGCGCCCCGGCGGCAGCGACGACGAGCGCGAGGCGGCGGCGCAATGGCTGCGGCCACGACTGACGACGGTAGCGCCGGAGCGATTGGTGATCTATCCGGGCACGCAGGCGGCGCTATTCAATATCCTGCTGGCGCTGACCTCGCCGGGCGATGTGGTGCTCACCGAAAACCTGACGTTCCCCGGAGTCAAGGCTGCGGCAAGCAGGCTCGGCGTGCGGCTGGTCGGCGTCGAGATGGATCGCGATGGCGTGTTGCCGGATGCGCTGGCGGCGGCGTGCAGACAGCATCAGCCGAAGGCGATCTATCTCATTCCGACTTTGCACAATCCGTCGACAGCAACGCTTCCGCCGATACGTCGCCGCGCCATCGCTGAGATCGTGCGCCAATATGGCCCGTGGCTGATCGAGGACGATGCTTACGGCTTTCTCGAACCGTCGGTGCAGCCGATCGCCGATCTCGTTCCGGAACGAACCTATTTCGCGGCGAGCATGTCGAAGTGCATCGCGCCGGCATTGCGCGCGTCCTATCTGCTGGTTCCGGACGTTGCCGCCGAACAGGTCATGCGCAACAATTTGCAGGCCACCATGCAGATGCCGCCGTTATTGATGGTGGCGCTGCTGACTCATTGGATCCGCACCGGCGTCGCCGATCAGATCATTCAGGCCATCCGCAACGAAGCGATCGGACGTCAACAACTGGCGGCGCGCATGTTGCAGGGGCTGCAATTCGCCGCACGACCAGCGGGGCATCACCTGTGGCTGGCGCTGCCGCGGCAATGGCACAGCGCCGAATTTCTCTCCGATGTGCTGCGGCACGGCCTCGCCGTGGTTGGGCGCGATGCTTTCGCCGTGGGAGAGAGCGCGGCGCAAGGGGTGCGGGTGTCGCTCGGCGCGGCACGTAATCGCGCCGAACTGTCGCAGGCGCTGCAACTGCTCGCCAACACGTTGCGCTCGCCGCCGTCGGATATCCAGATCGTTTGATGCGCGTTCACGCGGCGTCAGATGCCGAGATAGGCCTGCCGCACGCGCTCGTCGGCAAGCAGGTCCGCGCCGCTGCCGGACAGCGTGACGCGGCCGTTCTCGAGAACGTAAGCGCGTGTGGCGATCTTCAGCGACACCGCGACGTTCTGCTCCACCAGCACGCACGTCATGCCGCCGGCATTGAGATCGCAGATGGTTTTGAGGACGTCGTGGACGATGGTAGGAGCGAGTCCTAACGATGGCTCGTCGAACATGATCAGCTTCGGTTCGCCCATCAGGCAGCGGCCGATCGCCAGCATTTGCTGTTCGCCGCCGGATAATGTGCCCGCCGCCTGGCCGACGCGTTCCGACAGACGCGGAAACATCGCCAGCACGCGGTCGCGATTCTGCGCGCGATGCGGCCGGGCGTGGGGCAGCATCGCACCCATGTCGAGATTTTCGGAGACCGTTAGCGACGGGAAGATCTGCCGTCCTTCGGCGACCTGCCCGATGCCGAGATCGCAGACCCGATGGCTGGGCAGCCCGGCGATATCGGTGCCGCGAAAGACGATGCGACCGCCGGTCGGCCGATGCATTCCGGCGATGGTGCGGATCAGCGACGTCTTGCCGGCACCGTTGGCGCCGACGATGGCGACGATGGCGCCTTCGCCGACGGTGAGCGAAACACCGTCGAGGGCTTGTGCGTCGCCGTAGTGGACGCTGAGATTCTCGACGTTCAGCATCACAGCGACTCCGCGCCAAGATAGGATTCGACCACGGCGGGATCGCGCAGCACCTGTTCCGGATTGCCCTCGGCGATGGCCGCGCCGTGGTGCAGCACCAGGATGCGCGAGGCCAGTGCGGTCACCGCGCGCATGACATGCTCGATCAAGAGAATCGTGAGGCCATCGCGGTTGAGGTCGCGCAACGTGGCGACGATGCGATCGGTTTCGGTCGGCCGCAGGCCGGCCATCACCTCGTCGAGCAGCAGCAGTTTAGGCCCGGTCGCCAGCGCTCGCGCCACTTCCAGTCGCTTGCGGTCAGGCAATGTCAGACTGGATGCGATCTGCGCGCGTTTGTCGAACAGATCGAGCCGCGCCAGCGTATCGCGCGCGATTGTCTCGGCCTCGTGGACCGTCCTGGTTTGCATCAAGGCGCCGATGATGACGTTATCTTCGACAGTCAGCGCCGGGAACGGTCGCACCAGTTGGAAAGTGCGTCCGACGCCGAGCCTTGCGATCTGGTCGGAGCGAAGCCCTTCAATGCGTTCGCCCGCGAAGGCGATCGTTCCCTCGTCCGGCGGAATCGCGCCGGCGATCATGTTGAACAGCGTGGTCTTGCCGGCTCCGTTCGGTCCGATCACCGCGAAGATCTCGCCTTGCTGCACATCGAAGCTGACGCGGCTGACCGCGGCGAGGCCGCGGAATCGCTTGCTAATGCCGTTGATGGAAAGCAGGGCGGTCATGCGCGTGGCCTGTCGAGGCCGAGCTTGCGGGCGAGCCAGGGCCACACGCCGCTCGGTTGCAAGGTGATGATCACCATCAGCGTCAGGCCATAGAAGATCGATTTGGCACCCGGCGTGTTGACGCCGAAGTGCTGCATCAGCGCGGTGAGGCTTTCGCCCAGCGGCGTCAGCAGAATGGCGCCGACGAGCGGCCCGAACACGGTGCCGAGTCCGCCGATAATCGGCGCCATGATGATCTCGATGGAGCGGCCGATGTCGAACACCTGGGACGGAAACAGGTTGCGATAATAGAAGCCGTAGAACACGCCGCCCACGGCTGTCATGCTGGCGGAAATCAGTATCGCGATCATCTTGGCGCGGAAGATATCGATGCCGGCGGCCCGCGCGGCTTCCGGATCCTCGCGCACGGCGAGCCAGCGATAGCCGAGCGGGGAGCGGCGCAGCCATGCCACGAGCAGCGTCGCGGCGGCAGCTAGGATCAGCGCGAGATAATAATACAGCAGCGGGCCGCCGCCGAGATTCCACCACTTGTCCGAGCCGGGACTGTTGACCGACAGGAACAAGCCGGCGGATGCGCCGGTGATTTGCAGATGGTCGAAGCCGATGCGGGTGAACTCGGCGAACGCGATGGTCAGCAGCGCGAAATAGACGCCTTCGATGGCGAAGCGCCAGCCGAGCCAGCCGACGATCATGCCGGCGGCGGCCGCAACCGGAATGGCGATGAAGACGCCGATCCAGGGGCCGATGCCGAACAGCGTCCACAGCGCGGTGGCGGTATAGGCGCCGAGCCCGAGATACAGCGCGTGGCCGAGCGAGAGCTGCCCGGCAAAGCCCATCAGCAGGTTCCACGCCTGGCCGAGATAGGCGAAGTAGAACACCAGGATCAGCACCGACAGCAGATAGCGGTCGGCGACCAGCGGCGCCGCAATCGCTGCCACCAAGGCTGCGAGGCAGAGGATTTTGCCGCGCGTGGGCAGGCGCTGCCAGATGTTGCTCATAGCCGCCGCCCCATCAGGCCCTGCGGGCGCAGCACCAGCACGAGGATCAGCAGCGCAAAGGAGAACATGCTTTTCATGGATGGCTGGATGTAGAAGCCCGCGAGCGCTTCGGAAATGCCGATCAGGACGCCGCCAACTAACGCGCCCGCCATCGAGCCCAATCCGCCGATGATGACGATGACGAAGGCCAGCAGTGTATAGGCCGGCGCGAGGCCGGGTGAGGCGTCGGCGATGGTCGCCATCAGCGTGCCGGCGGCGCCGATACAGGCGAAGCCCAGCCCGAACGTCACGGCATAGAGTTGCTTGACATTAAGGCCGACGACGCCTGCGCCGGTGAGATTATCAGCGCAGGCGCGGATCGCCGTGCCGGTGCGCGTGTAGCGGAAAAACAGGAACAGCGCGATGCAGATCGCGAACGCGCCGAGCGCCGCGAACACGCGGACCTTGTCGATGAACAGCGGGCCGATGGCATAACTGTCGAAACTGTAGGGCAGGTTGATCGGCCGCGCGTCGGGACCGAAAATCAGCAGCAGGCCATTGACGACCACGGTGGCGAGACCGACCAGCAGGATGAACTGCTCATGCTCGGCGCGGCTGATGAACGGCTCGACCAGCGCGCGTTGCAGGACATAGCCGAGAAAGAAGAAAGCCGCCGCGATCGGCAACAGCGATATCAGCGGCGAAACGCCCAGCATGTCGAACAGCAGGAATGCCGCATACATCGCGACCACGGTGAATTCGCCGTGAGCGAAGTTGACCACGCGCATGACGCCGAAAATGACCGAAAGGCCAAGTGCCATCAGCCCGTAGACGAGCCCTGTGAGAATCCCTTGAACGACAATATTCAAGGTGATCGCCGTCATTCGTAACTCCGGCTCCTGGCGTTATCGCGGGAGCATCTTGAAAGGGATTGCGTATGAGGACAGTGAAGCACCGCGCGGCGCGCGATGCTTCACAATGGTGAGTGTGCGGAAACGTCAGATCACTTGCGGCCCTGCCACGGCGGCATCGGCAGCACGGGGGTCATGGTCGCGACCTCCGCCGGCAACACCACCGTCGGGGTCTGGTTGCGGTTCTGCACGCTGGCGGACGGAATGTCGTTGTTCTGGCCCTTCTCGTCGAACTTGATCGGCCCACCGATCATGGTGTGCTCGACGAGGTTGGTGGCCTTCAGCGCCTTCATCAGTTCCGGCCCGTTAGTGGTGCCGGCGCGCTTGAAGGCGTCGCCCGCGATCATCAGGGCATCGAAAGTGAAGCCGACATTGAAGCATTCGACGGCGAAGCGGAATTTCGGCTGCGCCTTGGTGTAGGCCGCTTCCAGCGCCTGTGTGACCTTGGACTTCGGATTGGCCCACGGCAGCGCATCGATGTGATAATCGGCCAGCGGGCCGAGCGCCTTGTAGAATTCCTCGTCATAGAGGCCGGGCGCGCCGGGCGAGATGATGCCCATCGGCTGGAATTTTTGCCGCACGGTGTCGCGCACCAGCTTGATGGCGTCGGCGGCACGCGTCACCACCAGCAGCAGGTCCGGGTTGAGTCCGCGGATCTTGGTGACCTCCACCGAGAGGTCCTGCGCTTTCGGATCGTAGGGGATCGATTCCAGCAGCTTGAACGGCAGTCCCGACTTCGGAAACAGCGCGTCCATGCCCTTGCGCTGCGCCAGACCGAAGTTGTCGTTGGCGTGCAGGAAAACGGCGCTCTTCGGCGTGATCTTGGTGGCGTCGATCAACGCCTGGATCTGATGCAGACCGTTCTTCACCAGCATGCCGCCGGTGGGGAAGTTGCGGACGAGGAATTTGTAGCCCTGTTCGGTTAGCTGCGGCGCCGCGCCGATGTTGACGATCAGCGGCACCTGACGCTGTTCGCAGACCTGCGCGATCGCCAGCGTGCCGGCGGAATCGAACGCCCCGACGATGCAGTGCGCGCCCTCATTGATGGCGCGCTCGGTCTGGGTGCGCGCGACGTCGGGATTCGACTCCATGTCGATGTGCACCAACTCGACCTTGTAGCCGAGATCGGACAGCACTTGTGGCGCAACCAGCGCGCCGCGATGGCAGCTTTGGCCAGCCTGCGCGAGATAGCCGGATTGCGGCAGCAGCACCGCGATCTTCAGGGTCTGTGCCTGGGCGCGGACGATCCCGGGAGCGGCGAGCAATGCAGCGCCGGCGACGCCGCCTGCGAGCACGCTGCGGCGGCTGAATTTGAATTGGTCGATCGGCATGTCGTTCCCTCCTGGATGCCCGCCGTTGAGCCAGTCGCGGCCCTGATTGCTGTGTCCTGTCGTGATTATTGCGTGGCGCTGGCGCGATCACAAGCCGCCCGCGCGGATGACTGCCTCATCACTTTGGTCTGATCCTCTCACAGCTACGGCTTCTGGCGTCGAATGAAGGCCCAGGGGCTGGCTTCGGAATCGGTCGGCACCTCGATATCGATCAGGTAAGGCCCGCCGTCCGCCAGCGCGCGCTCCAGTGCTGGGCGGAAATCTTGCGGCGAGGTCACGCGCGTCGCGCCGACGCCGAAGGAGTCCGCCAGCTTGACGAAATCCGGATTGACAAGGTCGGAAGCAACCACACGGCCATCGAAGCCTTCCAACTGGTCGCGCCGCACGTTGCCATAGGCATTGTTGTTGAATACCAGCACCACCACGCCGATCTTGAACTGCACGGCGGTCGCCAATTCCTGCACGGCGAACATGAAGCCGCCGTCGCCTGTGATGGCGACCACCGGCCGGTCCGGATTGGCGACCTTCGCGCCGAGCGCGGTGGGGAAGCCGGAGCCGAGCGTGCCCTGATAGCCGGAGGTGATGAAGGTGCGCGGCTCATAGACCGGGAAGCCGTACCATGACGTGAAGCCGACCTGCGACAGTTCATCGGTGACGATGGCGTTGGAAGGAAGGACGTCGCGCAGGATGTTGAGGTACGACATCTGCGGCTGGATCGCCTGGATCTGCTGCAATGTCGATGCCGATGCGGCACGGATCGCCTCGCGGCGACCGGGCTGCCGGGTGAAGCCGCGCTTTTGCACGGCGATGAGCAGATCGCGCGTGCCCTCGCGCGCATCGGCGATGATGGCGGTGTCCGGTGTGAAGCGACGCATCTCCGCCGGATCGATATCGATGCGGATGGATTGCTGGCCTGCGGGACGATACGGCCATCGCCACGTCGGCAATTCCATGCGGGTGCCGATGCCGATGACGAGATCAGTCTGCGGCCACAGTTCATACGCCGCGGCCATCGACATGCCGAGGTCGTGCGCGTTGCTGACGATGCCGCGGCCGCTGCGAAACGCCACGACGGGCGCATCCAGCGTTTCCGCCAGTTCGAGGATTTCCTCGCGGGCGTGGATGGCGCCGCTGCCGACGAAGATCATCGGCGCTTTGCTGGTGGCGATCCGCTCGGCGGCTGCCTTGATGCGATCGCTGTCCGGGCGCGGTGCCGGAAGAATGTCGAAAGGCTTGGCGTCGCCGACGTCAGTGCGTTGTGTGAAAATATCCCACGGCATTTCCAGCACGGCCGGGCCTTGCCGCCCGGACCGCATCTCCTGGAACGCGCGCGACACCAGTGCCGGCGCAGCGTCGGGATACTCGATGCGCTCGGCCCATTTGACGAAAGTGCGCAGCGTCGCGAGTTGGTTCGGCATTTCGTGCAGGTGACCGCGGCCCTTGTCGAGGAAGGCGGTCGGGACCTGACCGGTCAGGCACAGCACTGGCTCATTACCGCCGAAGGCGGTGAGCAGCGCCGCGCCGGCATTGAGCACGCCGGGACCGGGGACCACGCTGAACACGCCGGGCCGGCCGGTCGAGCGTGCATAGCCGTAAGCCATGTAGCCGCAGGCCTGTTCATGCCGGGCGCCAATGACCTTCAACTGGGCCTGTTGAAATGCATCGAACAGACCGTAAACCTGCGCGCCCGGCAGGCCGAACACCGTATCGACGCCGTGCGCGACGAGACCGTTGACGATCGCCTCGCCGCCTGAAGATGAAGCCATGATCCATTCCAATCGTTCGGACGCCGGATCGTGTGCCCGCGCGTCGCGAAGATGAGCCGACCACGAACATCTGATCCGAAAATGTCGGATCGATACTTGCTACGAAGCGCGTCGGGGATGCAAGAGACTTGTCGCGGATTCGTCGTGCAACCCACGATGCGCGACATGGAAGTCTCGATAGACTGACCGAAAGAAGCGGGCAGACGCATCAAAGACTTGCAAATCCCGTCATTGCGAGCGAAGCGAAGCAATGCAGTCCTTTTCAAAGCCGGCTCGATTGCTTTGTCGCTACGCTCCTCGCAATGACGGAATTAAATCTTGATTCCGACGCGCATGGCGTGAGCCGTCGCGTCATGGCGGAAATCCATCACTGTTCGCTCGAACAGGTCAAAGGCCTCGTGTTGAAATTCGGCGACGACCCTGTGCGGCGGCAACCGCCGGTCTCCGACCTGCCGCTTGAGATGTTCGAGGCGCTCGAGTTGCTCGGACCATAGCTGATCGATCAATGCCATCATCAAGCGGCGCAGGATGTTGCCGAGCAGCACCTCGCCGATGCTGGCGACTTTGCCATCCATCCAGTGATCGGCCATCGCGTTAATCGTCTGCTTGAGATTTTCAGACTCGATGGCGCGCTGCGTCGAGGGCGGGGCAAGATCGACGGCGAGCGTCAGAATCGAGCGGATCGCATGATCCAGTCCGGCAATATCCCAAGGGGCGTCCGGCGGAGCAAATCGCGCGATCAGATCGTCGATGGTTTCGTGACGCAATCGCCGCGCCAGAACAAAGGGATCGGCGCCATCGCGGATGTCGCGACGCATATCGTAGAGCGTGTCGTATTGGCGCTGAATGATCGCGTCGAAACGCAGAAGTCCGAGCCGGCGATCGAAGCTGCGGGTTTCGTGCCGCCGCTGCGCAGCGTGGATCAGGCGCTTCGCAACCGTTCCGGCGATCGGATTGCCTTGCGTGGCTGTGGGCATGCGGATCGCGGCGGTTGTCAGGAAATTGTCGTCCAGCGAGGCATGGAAGACCGATCGGCCGGGATCCCCTTGGCGGCCGGCACGGCCGCGCAACTGCCGATCCAGCCGCTCCTGCTCATGGTGGGTGCTGCCGATGACCAGCAGCCCACCCGCGGCGATCACGCGGGCGCGCGTCGCGTCATCGGCGGATTCACCGCCGAGCCGGATATCCGTTCCACGCCCCGCCATCGCCGTGGCGATGGTCACCGCGCCGGGTGCGCCCGCTCTCGCGATGATATGTGCTTCGCGGGCGTGATGCTTGGCGTTGAGCAGCGCGAAGGTCTTTGCGGATATTTCGTCATTCGCCGATTCATCGCGCTGTCGCCAGCCGTTATCCTTGAGCATTGTCGCCAGTGCTTCCGAACGCTCGATCGATGGCGCGCCGATCAGCACCGGTTGGCCGCGCGCGTGCGCGCTTTCGATCTCGCGCAGGATTGCCGTGCGTTTGTCGGCGGCCGTCAGATGAAGGACGGACTCGTCGACGCGGATCAGCGGACGATGAGTTGGAATGGCAATGATATCGAGACCGTAGGTCTCCTGATACTCGGATGCGTCGGTGATCGCGGTTCCGGTCATGCCGGCAAGCTTGGCGTAACGCCGGAAATAGGTCTGGAAGGTTGTCGCGGTAAGCGTGCGGGTTTCCTCGCCGATCGCGCAGCCTTCCTTCGCTTCCAGCGCCTGATGCAGTCCTTCATCGTAGCGTCGCCCCGGCATCGGCCGCCCAGTCAGGGCATCGACAATGGTGACCTGACCATCGTGCACGACGTAGTCGCGATCACGCGCCAGGACGACATACGCGCGCAAGGCTTGCACGACATGATGCAGTAACGAGATCGACGCGATTTCATGTAGCGTGGCGTCGGCTTTCAGCAAGCCATGTTGACGCAGTCCTCGCTCTACTTCGCTGTAGCCGGCTTCGGTCAACGCGACACGTCGGCGATGATCGATGTCGTAGTGCGCCGGCTGCAACTTGGCGATCACCGTATCGATCGCCTGATAGAATCCCGAAAGGTCGCCGAGCGGGCCGAACAGCGCCAGCGGCATCGTGGCCTCGTCGATCAGGATGGCGTCTGCCTCATCGATCAACGCGAAGGTTTGACCTCGCTGGACCGTTTCCGCAGCCGTAAATTTCATGTTGTCGCGCAGATAATCGAAGGCGAACTCGCTGGCGATGCCGTAGGTAATGTCGCAGCGATAGGCGTCGCGCCGCGCGTCATCGTCCATCTCCTGGGTGATGACGCCGACGCTGAGGCCGAGCAGGTCATAGACCGGCCGCATCCAGATGGCGTCGCGCTCGGCAAGGTAGCCGTTCGGCGTGGCGATGTGAACACCGTTGCCGATCAGGGCGTTGAGCGCGCAGACCAGCGTGGCGGTCAACGTCTTGCCTTCGCCGGTCTTCATCTCGGCGATATAGCCGTCGTGGAGCGCGAGCGCGCCGATCAGTTGCATCGGGACAGGATGTTCGTCGAGTACGCGGCGCGCGGCCTCGCGAACCAGCGCGAAGACATCGACCTCAATGTCAACGAGCGCACCGCCGGCTTGCGCCCGCCGCCGCAATTTGTTGGCTCGTTCGCGCAGCGCAGCGTCTGTGAGTTGCCGATAGCCAGTATCCAACGCGAGAATTCGGCCGGCGGTCGCTTCGTATTGCGCCAGCTTCCGGCGCGCCGGAAAACCCAGCGCGTGCTGCGCCAGACGCAGGATCATTTCAGTTCGAAGAGGATCGGCACCGTGAAGGCGAACTGCGTGCCCCCGACATCGGCGGGCGGCGCCGGCAGCGGCTGGGCGCGTTGCAGGAGTTCGAGCGTCTCATGATCGAGCGCTTGCGAACCGCTGCCCTGGACGATCTTGCTGGACATGATGTGACCGTGACGGTCGACCACGAAGGCGACGCGGGCCGTACCGGATTCGCGGCGGACCTGGGCTTCATGCGGGTAACGCTTGTTGCGTTGCAGGTGCAGCGCCAGCCGCCGTTTCCAACTCACCAGCGAAGCCTTGCGTGAGGCGGCTGCGGTCGGCGCGGTGGTAGTCGAGGCGGAAACCAGCGGAGGCGAGGCGTTCGGAGTCTTCTCCTTCTCCTCCTTCTTTTCTTCCTCCTGCTTCTTCGGCTCAGGCGGTGTTTCCAGCGCGACGTCGGGTTCTTTCACCTGCGGCAGCGGCGGTTCGGGCTCCTGCCTTTCCTCGACCTTCTGCTCGGCCTTCTCCTGAGGCGGCGGCGCCTCATCGGTCCGCATCTGCTCTTCGCCCGGTGCGACGTCGCGGACGATAGCGTCCTGGAATGACTCGGTGGTGAAGTCCACTTCGATCGCCGTCGTGGTGTCGAAAGTGTCGCCTTCTTCGGCCGGCGCCCTCAGCAATGCGGCGGCGACCGTGCCGTGGATCGACAGGACGGTAATGAAGCAGGCAGCCCAGCGCAACAGATCGCGACGCGTGATGCCACGATAGGGCCGCGACGCGCTCATTGCGCGCCTCCGCTTGGCGGCGCGCTGGCGGCAGGCTGCGTGCCAGTGGATTCAAGTCCGACCAGCGCGATCTTGAGATAACCGGCGCCGCGGATGTCGTTCATCAGCGTCATGACGTCGCCATAGGGGACCGTCTTGTCGGCGCGCACGAACAGCCGCTTGTTGTGGTCGGACGATGTCACCGAGGCGAGCGACGACGCCAGGGTGGCGCGCGAGATCGGCGTTTCACCGACCGCCAGTGTGCGATCGGCCTTCAAGGTGATGAAGACGGGTTTGTCGGGACGCGGCTGCTTCGTCGCCGTCGAGGCCGGCAAGTCGACCGCAATATCGACGGTCGCCAGCGGCGCGGCGATCATGAAGATGATCAGCAGCACCAGGATGACGTCGATGAACGGCGTCACGTTGATGTCGCTCACCTGGGCCATCTCGTCGTCGGACGAGGCTTGCTGAAGTTGAACGCCCACGCGCGTTACTCCGCGGCTCGCCGGTGGGGCGTCAGTTCCGCCCGGTTGAGGTCGCGGCTGACCATGCGCATCAGTTCAGCGGAGCCGTCGCCCAACAGGCCGCGATAGCTCGTGATGGCGCGCGCGAACATGTTGTAGATCATCACCGCCGGGATCGCCGCCACCAGACCCATTGCGGTCGCGAGCAGCGCTTCGGCGATGCCGGGCGCCACGACGGCGAGGTTGGTGGTCTGCGATTTCGAAATGCCGATGAAGGCATTCATGATGCCCCAGACGGTGCCGAACAGGCCGACGAACGGCGCGGTGGACCCGATCGTCGCCAGAATGCTGGTGCCGCGCGTCATGCGGCGGGACGCCGCCGCCTCGATGCGGCTGAACAGCGACGCGACGCGTTCCTTGACGCCTTCGTGGTTCATCGCGTCGCGCGAGCGATTGAGTTCGTCGAGCGCGGCATTGGTGAGCGTGACGATGTCGCTGTTGGCGTTCTGCAACTGGTCGCTGGCATCCTCGAGCGAACGTGCGCTCTCGACGCGGCGAAGATCGCGCATCAGCTTGCGCCGCGCGCCCAGCAGTTCGAGGGTCTTGGCGAGCCAGACCGACCACGTCACCACCGAGGCGAAGGCAAGGCCGATCATCACCGCCTTCACGATGTAGTCGGCCGCCATGAACATGCTGAGCGGCGTCAGTTCATGCGGCAGCATCGGATTGGCTTCGGAGGCCGCGGCCGGCGCGAATTCGGTTGCGGGTGAGGTCTGCGGCGGCGCCGCTTGCGGAGCGGCTGCCGGCTCTTGCGCGCCTGGCTGTGCAGCGAGCTGATGAATGGGAGACGCGGCGGTAGCAGGTGCAGTCGTTGTCGACGTGGTTGCCGTCGGGGCAGGTGATATTGGGGCTGTCGTCGCCGGCGCGGCGGCGGTCCCGTTCGATGCGGCCGGCGGCAATGTGGATTGGGCGTGGATCGGGTGGGGCGCCAGCGAAAAAGTCAGCAGGGCAGCAAGTGCGATCGTCGGCGGTTTCATTCGCGATCGGCAACGGCACTCCGTCACGCGGAAGGTCTTCAGAGATAGGTTCATTTCGACAGACTTTTTGTTGCGCCGCCGATCTGGATCAATCGCAAGGCGGGCCGGAGGTGGATAGACGGCACCTCGGATTGGTCTAACGTCTTGGCTTTCCGAATCAAACAAGCAAGCGCGCGGGAATTTTAGAATCGCTTTAAGGCCGAGCGCCGATCAGCGGACCGATCATTGTCTCGCAAGCCGATTATCCAGCGTCATCCTGTCCATTTCGAGGGGGCCTTCGCTAGAAGGCCTATAAACTGCGCCGAATCCGGGTGTCGGCGTGTTGCTCATCAAATTTCACAAAGTTATGACGAGCGAAGTTATCGCGGATATGGGCTTGCTCCGCGGTGAGATCACTGGGGAACCGGGCATATGGGCATTTCATCGATGGATCACGCGAGCGCATCGCGTGACGAGAGCGCGGTTGCGCGCAACATCTCGGCGCTCGGGTGGAGTAAGGCGATGATCGGCATCGCCGCGGTGATGCTGATCCCCGATTCCGCCGATGCCCAGCCGGTTTCGAGCAGCGATGATCTTCCGCAGGTCCGCGTCACCGCTCCGAAGCGTCAGGCCAAGCGGCACGTCGCACGTCGTGCTCCGGTGCGCGCCGCCCCGGCGCCGGTCGCCGCCGCGCCGAGCAATGTTGCCGTCAATCCTGTCGTCGGTGATGGCGCCGGCGTCGCCGGTTATCAGACGCCCGCGCAGAGCGGCTTGTCGCGTTTCCCGACGCCGCTGACCAACACGGCTCAGACCGTCAACGTCGTGTCCCAGCAGTTGATGCAGGATCAACGCGTGACGTCGGTGCAGGAAGCGCTGCGCAACGTTCCCGGCATTACCTTCACGGCGGGCGAAGGTGGTGTCCAGGGCGACAACGTCACCATTCGCGGCTATTCCGCGCGTAACGATTTCTATCGTGACGGCATTCGCGATCCGGGTTGGTACGCCCGCGATGCCTTCAGCTTCGACCGTGTCGAAGTCTACAAGGGGCCATCGTCGTTCCTGTTCGGTCGCGGCTCCACCGGCGGCGTCATCAACATCGTTTCCAAGACGCCTCAAAATCGCGACTTCTCGGTGGTCGAAGCCACCGGGACGTCGGCGACGGGCGCCCGCATGATGGTGGACTTCAACAAGACGTTCGGACAATACGCGGCGCGCATTGCGGCGGTCGGCTATGATACCGATATCGCCGGACGCGATTTCGCGAATGTCAGGCGTTACGGTGTCGCGCCGTCGATCTCGTATCAGATTGCGCCCGACACCAAGAATACCCTGAGCTACGTCTATCAGAAGGACGATAACATCGCCGACCGCGGCATCATCATGCTGCCGGGATCGTATTTCGGCACCAGCTATCGGCAGCCGGCGCCGGTGCCGCGGAATACTTGGTATGGCGTCGCGACGCCGGGACAGAACGATATCGAGCAGACCGAAGCCCACAACCTGACGAACAAGTTTGAGCATGACTTCGCACCGGGACTGAAGTTCACCAACACGACTGGCGTGAGCTATGTCGAGCGCTTCAACCGGACCCGGCCGGTTCAGATTTCCGGCCTTGGAACGGCAACCTCGAATCTGTGGAGTGACCCCGTTGCAGGCACGCGCCTCGGGACGCCCGCCAATCCGCTTCTCCCGGGCACACCGCTGAGCAGCGTCTGGGTTGCCAACACCAACCACTTCCAGAACCAGACCAACAATTTCCTCGTCAGCAACGTCAGCGATCTCACCGCCAAGTTTAGGACCGGTGCGATGGAGCATAATGTGCTGGCCGGCCTCGAGGTGAGCCACGAAACCCGCGATCACTATCGCACCACCTTCAGCGATATCTATCGCGTCAATGTTGCCAATCCCGATCCGTGGGTTTCGGGCACCCTCAACCCGACCACCGCCGCGACGGAGTCGCGGGCCAACGCGGTCGGCGCCTATATTCAGGATCAGTTGAAGGTCACCGAGTGGCTTGAACTGCTGGGCGGTGTTCGCTTCGACAACTTCACCGCGAAAAGCAATGGCTTCACGATCACCCGTGCGACGGGAGCGGAAAGCGGGCTTGTCAGCCTCAACTCGGACAACAGCTTCGTGACGTATCGCGCCGGTGTGGTTCTGCATCCGACTCCGTGGTCGTCGGTCTATTACATGCGCGGCACCTCGGCGAATCCGCCGGCGGAGTTCGTGTCGATCACCAACGGCCAGCAGGCGCTCGCCCCGGTGACCTCGACGATCGACGAAATCGGCGCCAAGGCCGACATCCTCGACAAGAAGCTGAGCCTGAACGCGGCGGTCTTCCGCATCAGGAAGGAGAACGACATCGAGAATCAGGGGACCAGCGCCAACCCCGATTACGTCACGGTGGGCACCACGCAGGTCCAGGGCTTCGAGTTCGGCGCGACCGGCCGCATCACGCCGCAATGGAGCATCTCGGGTGGCTACGCCTATCTCGAATCGAAAGTGATCAATTCGGCGATTGTCACCAACATCGGGCATGAGCTGGCGGTGACGCCGAAGAACAGCTTCTCGGTGTTCACGACTTACGATCTCGACTCGAAGTGGACGGTCGGCGGCGGCGCGTTCTTCGTCGACTCGCGCTGGTCGAGCGTCGCCAACGACGCACGGATTCCCGGCTACTGGCGGTTCGATGCGATGGCCGCCTACAAGGTCGACAAGAATCTGACCGTGCAGCTTAACGTCTACAACCTCACGAACGAGTTCTATTACGACACGGTTGCGGGCGCGGGCTTCGCCGTTCCCGGCCCCGGTCGCTATGTGTCGCTGTCGGCACGCGCGCAATTCTGAGGGAAGGCTACAGGGCAAATGCCTATGCGGCCGGCCTCGTCCGTCCCGCGTGGCGGTGTAAACTGTTTTCTGCGCGCGTGACGAGATCGACGCCGGCGTCGCGAGATGCCGGCTCTTATACGAAGGGCCTTCCGATGCTGGTTCGAATTCCGAATGTCCTGACGCCGGAGCAGGTGCGGCATTGCCGTGACGTGATGGCGCGGGCCGCATGGGTCGATGGGCGGGTCACCGCCGGGCACCAGTCCGCGCAGGTCAAGCGCAATCTGCAATTGCCGGAAGGAACGCCGGAAGCGCGCGAACTCGGCGACATGGTGCTGGCGGCCCTGAATCGCAATCCGTTGTTCATATCGGCGGTGCTGCCCAAGAAAATCTTTCCGCCGCTCTTCAACCGCTATGACGCCGAAGGCGAGATGAATTTCGGCTCGCACGTCGACAACGCCATCCGCACAGTCCCCGGCACCGGCGTGCGCGTGCGCACCGATGTGTCGTCCACTTTGTTTCTCTCGTCACCGGAGGAATACGATGGCGGCGAGCTTGTGATCGAGGACACCTACGGCACGCATGCGGTGAAGCTGCCAGCGGGCGACATGATCGTCTATCCCGGCACCAGCCTGCATCACGTCACCAAGGTGACGCGCGGCTCGCGCGTGGCCTCGTTCTTCTGGACCGAAAGCATGATCGGCGACGTCACCCGGCGCGCCATGATGTTCGATCTCGATATGTCGATCATCCGCCTCAACGCCGATCACCCGGAGCATCCCTCGGTGATCTCGCTGACATCGCTCTATCACAACCTGCTGCGGCAGTGGGCGGAGACCTGAGTTAAGCCAGCATTGCGTCGAGCGCCGGTGTCGTGCGCTCGATCGGAGCGCCGCCATCCTGCTGAAATAGGATGAGCGCGGCAAGATCGTGCGCGGCGGCGAAGTCGATCGCGGCATCCGGCCCCAGCACCATCAGCGCCGTTGCATAAGCATCCGCTTCCATGCACGAGCGATGCAGGACGGTGGCGGTGATCATGCCGTTGGCGATCGGCCATCCGGTGCGCGGATCGAGCGTATGGGAAAAGTGCCGCGCGCCGCTGACGAAGCTGCGTTCGCAGCCGGAGGTCGCGATCGCAAGGTCATGCAGCGCGACCAGCATCGGAGCGGCTTCAGTGGTTGCATTGCCGGAGCGATCGATCTCGACCCACCACGGGCTGCCGTCGGTCTTGACGCCGTGTCCGCGCAACTCGCCGCCGATTTCCACCAGTGCGTGATGGATTCCGTGTTCGCGGAGCGTGTCGGCCACCAGATCGACAGCAAAACCCTTCGCGATGCCGCAGAGGTCTATCAGTCCGGTGTTATGACGGCGCATGCCGCGCGTGGCGTCGTCGTGCTCGAGTTGTTGCCAGCCACAGGCGCGATGATGGATGGTGATGTCGCCCGCTGCCGGTGGCGCATGTCGCGGCCCACTTGGCCCGAAACCCCAGAGGTCGACCAGCGCGCCGATAGTCGGGTCGTAGGCGCCGTCACTCTCCCGCGCGATGCGGATGGCGCTGGCCATCACCCGATCGAGTTCGGGCGGCAACGTCTGCCATTCGTTCAATGGCAGTCGGTTGAATCGGCTGGTGTCGGATTCGCTCTCCCATGGGCTCATCTGCGCGATGACGCGATCGAGCGTGAGCGGAATCATCCGTTGCAGCGTTTGTCGGCTCGTGGTGGAGCCGACGAATTTCACCGACCATGTGGTGCCCATGGTCGCTCCCGCCAAGGCTTGAACAGCGCCGCCCGCCGGCATGGTGCGCGGCATCGCCAACTCGGTCGGGATCGCCACGCGACGGGCGGCTGACGCGGTTGCCGGCATTGCTTACTGCGGCAGTACTTCGACGGTGACGGCGTAACTGCTGCGCCGCTGGGCGTTCTTGATCTTGCTCTTGTCGTCGCGCACCGAGGCGCTCATCCAGTAATAACCCGGTCCTGGCCAGGTAACGCTGAAGGTGCCGGACTCGTCGGTGGTGACCTTGCTGTCGTTCAGCTTGTCGCGATAGCGGATGCCGCCGGGGACGACCTCGACGGCAACGCCGCTGGCGGGTTGGCCGTCCAGCATCAGACGAAACGTCGCTTTCTCGCCGGCCACCAGGTTGTTCGGATGCGTCACTGGAACCATCTCGAGGTCGGTGCCGGTGGGCTTCAAGGTCTCGGTCGAAGGCTTGCCCGAGGTGACGAAGGATTCGACGCGGCCCTGCGTCTCCGAAATCTTCACGTCGGTCGCGTTGGCGGGGATCGCAGTCGCCAGTTGGTCGGCCTTGCCGCGCCAGCGCTTGTTTTGGCCGTCCAGCTTGTAGTTGGCGAACACGCCGTGATTGACCACCATCACCTTATAGGTGCCGGGTTCGGCGAGCTTCACGTCGAAGGTGCTGCGAAAGCGTCCCTTCGCGGTGTTCTCGGGTGTGACGGCTTTGCCGTCCGGCCCCATGATCGACAGGTTGTCGAGCTGCAACGGATGATGTTCGAAGTAAAACAGGTCGTTGGAGATCGCCGCGTCCACCGTGACCCAGGCGTCGGCGCCGGAGAGTACCGTGGCCGATGGCAGCAGCCAGGCGCGATGCGCCTGCGCGGAGACGGCAAGCAATGAGACCGAGGCTGCGATCAGCGCGAGCCTGAGATGCTTGGTCATGGCGATGTCCTTTCCATGGGCCGTCGGTACGATGAGGGTGCGATTGATCCAATAAGTTTAAGGGGTCAGTTTGAGCGCGACCGTGCCAAGTTCGCTTTCGCCCTTGGCCTGCGCGGTCGCCAGCGCCTTCGGCGGCCACTCGAACGGCACGCGCAGCAACTCGCGGCCGCCGACTTCACGCGCGGCTTCAATCACGAGCTGATAGCTCCCCGGCGTCAGGCCGTTGAGTGGCTTGGCGGCAGCGTCGAAGGTCAACTGATGGGTGCCGGGCGCGCGGGTCGGGCTGCTGAGGCCGTCCGCCGGCATGGTCAGTTCGCGGCCGGTGCGGCGCCACCATTGCCGCATGTCCTTCAGCCACTTGGTGCCTTCGTTGTCCTTGTGCTTGACGTCGTACCACACCGCCAGATTGGTGATCTTGCTGCCGTCGGCGCTTTCGACCCACATCGCCACGTAGGGTTTGTGATATTCGGCGACGTTGAGCTGCGGGATGTCGACGCTGATGGTGGCTTCGGCGGCCAGCGACGAACCGGCGGCGAGGGTGCTAAGTGCGGCAGAAATCAGGAGGCGCATTGCGTACCTTTAGCGGTGAATGAACAGGACCACGAGCAACGCCGGAATCACCAGCCCCATGCTGACGACGGGCCACGTCGCGCGGCGGCGATTGGCGTGGAGATACAGCAGCAGCAGACCGGTCAGACAGAAGATGATGGCAGCCGCGGCGAACAGGTCGATGAACCAGCTCCACGCCTTGCCGGTGTGGCGGCCTTTGTGCAGGTCATTGAGATAGGCGATCCAGCCACGGTTCGTGACTTCATACGACACCGCGCCGCTGTCGCGCTCGATGCTGAGCCAGGCGTCGCCGCCGGGGCGCGGCAGAGCGATGTAGACTTCCTTCGGCGACCATTCGGTATCGCGTTCGGCGGTGTTGACACCGATCTCGCCGCGCAGCCATGCGCGGATGCTTTGCGGCAGCGCGGCCTTGGCGGCCGGCGGCTCGGCTTTGAGCTCGGCGAGCAGAGGTTGCGGCAACTGCCCCTCGTGCATCACGACGGCCGGCTTCGATTCAATTTGCCCGGCGTGATTCAGCGTGATTCCGGTGATGGCGAACAGCACCATGCCGACCAGACAAAGGCCCGAACTGATCCAGTGCCACTGGTAGAGCTGGTTGATGAAAAAAGCGCGGCGCTTCTTTCGTTGCCAGAGTTCGTCGCCGTCGACCATCGATCAATCCGAAACGCCAGTTTGTCGGCGTCGTCGCCAACTCTCGCAAATTAAGGGGTTTTGAGCGGCATCCGCCGACCAGCGCGATCTGTTTAGCGAAGCCGACTTCGCTTTGCTACAGCAGCGGATTAGGTTCGTTCTAAATCGCGGTGTCGCATCCCGCGGGAAGGTCGCGACAGGGGTTCCGCGGCGATTTGACGCCGATACGATCGGCGGTCGTTCGATCCGTCACAGGACGGGTTTTCGTTTCGGCGGCCGTTGCCGGGATTGAATGATGACGGTCCGGAGCTAACATCTTCGCCATGGTGGAAATGAGCAATCCTTCGGATTTCTACGCCGCTATTCCGGTCTTCCGCCGTTTCGGCCGGTTGATGGACCCGGCGCTGTATGCGCCGCTTCCGGAGGACTGGCTGATCGGCGTGGCCGATATCGTCGAATCCACCAAGGCGATCGCCGAGCAACGCTACAAGGCAGTCAACATGGCCGGCGCCGCGGTGATTGCCGCGGTGACCAACGCGCTGGCGGGGCGGGACTTTCCGTTCGTGTTCGGCGGCGACGGCGCGAGCTTTGCGATCGCGCCGCAGGATGCCGAAGTGGCGCGGGAGGCGCTGGCTGCGACTGCGACATGGGTGCGCGACGAACTGAGCCTGATGCTGCGGGTGGCGCTGGTGCCGGTCGATCGCGTGCGGGCCGCGGGGCGTGATGTGCGGGTGGCGCGGTTCGGCGCGTCGCCGCATGTCGCCTATGCGATGTTTTCCGGTGGCGGTCTCGGCTGGGCTGAGGCGGCGATGAAGCGCGGCGAGTTCGCCGTCGCGCCGGCGCCGTCGGGCACCCAGCCCGACCTCAGCGGCCTGTCATGCCGGTTCTCGGAAATTCCGGCGGTGCGCGGCGTGATCCTGTCGGTGCTGATCGTGCCGGGGCGGGACGCCGATCCCGCCGCGTTCCGCAAGCTGATCGAACAGGTCGTCACACTGGCCGAGCGCAGTCCCGATGCCGGCCGGCCAGTGCCCGCCGAAGGGCCGGCGTTGCGCTGGCCATCGGCCGGGCTCGACTATGAAGCGCGCGCGCGTCGCGGCGGACCGTTGCCGCTCAAGCGCATGATCGTATTGGCGCGGACGCTGTGGGTTTATCTCATCCTGCGTTTTGGAATCCGTGTCGGCGGATTCGTGCCGCGCGTCTATATCGGGCAGACCGTCGCCAATAGCGACTTCCGCAAGTTTGACGACGGGCTGCGTATGGTGCTCGATCGTTCGCACGAACTCGCCGATACGCTCGAACAGCAACTCGCAGCGGCGGCCGCTGCCGGGACGATCCGCTATGGAGTGCATCGTCAGGACGCGGCGATGATGACGTGCTTCACACCATCCGCGCTCCGCGCGGATCATCTCCACTTCATCGATGGCGCACGGGGCGGCTATGCGGTCGCCGCCGCCGCCTTGAAGGCGTCACTTGCTTGAAGGCATCACTTGGGTAGTTTGATTGCGCGAAGTGCAATTCAACGCTTCGCGCGCGTCCAGTTTTCACCGCCGCACAATCCGCCGACGCAGCCGTTCACGCGCAGATTGTTCGGCCCCATCATCGCAATATCGCTGTCGTAGGTGCCGCCGTCGTCGGCGTTGTAGATGCGCCCGGCCCATCGTGAGACGCCTGAGGGCTGCATCCCGCTGAACAGCGGCAAGCCGATCATCGGCCTGCGGCGAAGTGAAGGATTCGGATTCTTGTCATCGACAGCCGGCTTGCCGGTATTCGGATCGGTCGGATTGCGGAGCCAGACCACGACGCCGCAGATGCCCGTGCCGCAACGGCTGATCTGGACCCTGGCATCGCCGGCTTGCGTCAGCCAGGTGCCGGTGGGATCTCCCGATTCTTCAGCGGATGCGCCGAATGATAGGTTCAACGTGATTAAAATCGTGGCAATCAGGCCGAATCGCAGCGTCATCCGAATCCTCCAGAGCGGTCCCGTTTTGCATAACAAAAGGGCAAACTTGTGCAATGCCATTCGAGCGCCGGTGTGAATATCGGATGAAGGCAGAAATCAAGCTGAACATGATCGATCAGACGTGCTTCGAATTGACGCGCTATTTGCCCCAGCGGGTCAAATAGACCGCCATAGCGGTGACCCGACATCGGTGATGAACAGCTCGGCGCGATCCACGTTGTCGGTACCGAACGTGCGGCTGATTGCGGAGGAGACGCTGCCGCCGACCACGCCGGTTGACGTGGTCTGCATCAACGAACCGAAGGTCAGGTAATACATTATGGGCGACATATCGTGACGAGTTGAAATTCGCTCTGCCGGCAATGCATGGTCACCATGGCAAACCGCATAAATCGATGATGCCGCCGCCTGCGCCGCGCTTGATGTCGAAGGTGAAGGGGGCCATGGCATCGAACCGCACGTGACCGCCGGGCTGCTCGCACCAGACCTCGCCGATGAACCGTTGCCAGCCACGCGCCTCATAAAATGCGACATTGTGCGGCTCACAGAAAAGCACCGCGAACTGGACGTCTTCACGATCGCGCAGGGTCTGGATCGCCGCATTGAGCGCGACGCTGGCATAACCACGACGGCGGTGGTCGGGATGGGTGGCAACGCCGCCGATCCCGCCGATATTCATCCTTCGATTGTTCCATATTGCCATCCGCGCGTAGATGCCGACGTGACAGACCAGTTCGCCGTCCGCGGCTTCAACCAGCACCCGCAGGTCTGCATTCGCCCACCGGATATGCCCCCACGAGCGCTGTTCGGCCTCCGCTTTCGGCCAGACACGATCGAGCAGCGGCCGGGCGGTCGGCCATGACGCGTCTCCGTTCAGGATGTCGATCTCGATGCTCATGTCGTCGGGCTCCTGTCCCGCGTCTGCCGCATTCCGTCATGCTTGGCGCTGCGTAGCAGGTTTTGGTTTTCAATGTCAGGATGTTGGAAACTTTGACCGGAGAGACCGATGGGCGCGGGACAGCTCACACCATTCCAGCGCTGGTCGATCCTTGCCGGCGCCGCCGTGCTGCTGAGCCTTGCCATGGGCATGCGGCAGAGCTTCGGCCTGTTTCAGCCCTCGATCATTCGCGACGTCGGCATCACGGTGGCGGATTTCTCGCTGGCGACGGCCTTGCAGAACGTTGTCTGGGGCGTGACGCAACCGGTGGTCGGCATGTTGGCCGATCGCTATGGGTCGCGATACGTGATGATCGGCGGCGTGCTGGTCTACGCGGCGGGGCTGGTGATCATGATGTTCACCACGTCGGCGCTGATGTTCATCATCGGTGCGGGCTTCTGCGTTGGTCTGGCGCTGTCCTGCACGGCTTCGAGCATCACCATGGCCGTGACTTCGCGCGTGGTGCTGCCGGCCCAGCGCAGCGTGGCGATGGGCGCGGTCTCGGCCGCCGGGTCGCTCGGTCTGGTGATCGCCTCGCCGTTGGCGCAGACGCTGATTTCCAATGCCGGCTGGCAAATGGCGCTGGTCGGCTTCCTCGGTCTTGCTGCCGTGATGTTGCCAGCGGCGCTGTTTGCTGGACGTGGCGATGCGGTTGAGATCGACAAGGCGGACGACTCCGAACAGCGCGTCGGTGCGGTGGTGCAGTCGGCGCTCGGCCATTCCGGCTTCGTGGTGATGTCGATCGCGTTCTTTGTCTGTGGTCTGCAACTGGTGTTTCTCACCACGCATTTGCCGAACTATCTCGAGATCTGCGGGCTCGATGCGTCGCTGAGCGCCGAGGCGCTGGCGATGATCGGGTTGTTCAATGTCATCGGCTCCTACGCCTTCGGCTGGCTCGGCGGCCGCTATCCCAAGCAGATACTGCTCGGCGGCATCTACATCGCCCGCTCGCTGGCGATCGCGATCTATTTCGCGCTTCCCGCTACGCCGGCGTCGACGCTGACCTTCGCCGCCGTGATGGGGGCGTTGTGGCTCGGCGTGGTGCCGCTGGTCAACGGGCTGGTGTCGCAACTGTTCGGCTTGCGCTTCATGACCACGCTGACCGGTATCGCCTTCCTCAGCCATCAGGCCGGTTCGTTCCTCGGCGCATGGGGTGGCGGCGTGATCTATGACCACCTCGGCAGCTACGACATGGCGTGGCGCGCGGCAGTAGTGATCGGGCTCGTCGCCGGTACTTTCCAGATGTTGATGAACGTGCGGCCCCCGGCGGTGCGGCCATCGCTCGACGGCGCGGTGCCGCGCGCGGCCTGATCGCCCTTGCGCATTTGACTGTTCTTCATGGTGGAACCTTATATAAAGGGAACCGTTAGCTCTCTATCTCCACCACTCCGGACAAAAATCATGACCTTCAAACTTCCCGATTTGCCTTACGCCTATGATGCGCTCGCTCCTCATATGTCCAAGGAAACGCTGGAGTTTCACCACGACAAGCATCATCAGGCCTATGTCACCAATGGCAACAACCTGCTGAAGGGCACCGAATTCGAAAACAAGTCGCTGGAAGAGATCGTCAAGGGCTCCTACGGCAAGAACGCCGCGTTGTTCAACAACGCCGGCCAGCACTACAACCACCTGCATTTCTGGAACTGGATGAAGCCGAATGGCGGCGGCAGCAAGCTGCCCGGCCGGCTGGAAAAGAAGATCAACGAGGACCTCGGCGGCCTCGAGAAGTTCAAGGCGGATTTCGCCGCTGCGGGCGCCGGCCAGTTCGGCTCGGGCTGGGCGTGGCTGTCGGTCAAGAACGGCAAGCTCGAAGTCTCCAAGACCCCGAACGGCGAGAACCCGCTGGTGCACGGCGCGACCCCGATCCTCGGCGTCGACGTCTGGGAGCACTCCTACTACATCGACTACCGCAACCGCCGCCCCGACTATCTGAAGGCGTTCGTCGATCATCTGGTCAACTGGGAGTACGTTGACGACCTGTTCGGCAAGGCCTGAACGCGGCCAGATTTGACGGATTGTTCCGATATTGGAGGGCGGCCCAAGGGTCGCCCTTCTTGTTGGCTCTATTCCAAAGGTGCAGTCGGGTGACGTCCTGAGTGAATCCCAACGTCAAAACCGCATAACGCTCTGATCTGAAATTACTTTCCGGAGTATACGGCGGCGATATTGTTATGTTATAGTGTAACATATATAGAATCGGTCGTGTGGCGTCCTTGATTGCCGTGGGCGCATCCGCCGAATGGAATCTGCGAAACGTCACACAAGGCGCCCGAGCGAGACATTCGACCGATGACCCATTCGCACGCACATAGCCACAGCGCGGCCGGTGTGCATCACCATGCCCCCGAAGCGCCGCACCCCGCGCAGCGAGCGACGGTGTCGCTGCTGCGGATGACACTGGTGGAGCGGCTCAGTCTGGCGATCCTTCTCAGCGTCGGCCTTTGGGGTCTGGTTTGGTTGGCGATGAGGCCGGCATGAGCGCGCAACTGCAATTCCGCAACGTTACCCTCGGCTATGACCGGCATCCTGCCGTGCATCATCTCGCGGGCGAGGTGACGAAAGGCGCGTTGCTAGCGGTGGTCGGGCCGAACGGCGCCGGCAAGTCGACGCTGTTTCGCGGCATCGTCGGTTTGCTCAAGCCGTTGTCGGGCAGCATCGAGCACGGCGGCCTTGGCGTCCGGGACATCGCCTTCCTGCCGCAAAGCGCCGACATCGATCGCAGCTTTCCGATCTCGGTGTTCGATTTCGTCGCCATGGGCCTGTGGCGCGATGCCGGGGCATTCGGCGGCATTCGCGGTCGGCGACGCGAACGGGTGCAACAGGCGCTGGCCGCCGTCGGCCTGACGGGTTTCGAACGGCGCGCCATCGGCACGTTGTCGGGCGGCCAGATGCAGCGCCTGCTGTTTGCGCGGCTGATGTTGCAGAATGCGCAACTGATCGTGCTCGATGAGCCGTTCAATGCCGTCGATGCCAAGACGTCGGCCGATCTGCTACACCTCGTCGAGCATTGGCACGCCGAAGGGCGCACGGTGTTGGCGGCGCTGCACGACATGGATCTGGTGCGCAATCATTTCCCGCAAACCCTGTTGCTGGCGCGCGGCGCGGTCGCCTGGGGCGATACCGCGCAGGTGCTGACGCCGGACAATCTCATTGCCGCGCGTCAGATGTGCGAAGCCTTCGACGACGAGGCAGCGGCTTGCGCGGCGGAATCCGCATCCGCGCGGGCGGCCTGACGCATGGTCCACGATCTGCTGATTGCGCCGTTCACGGAATTCGAGTTCATGCGCCGCGCGCTGGCGGGCGTGGTGGCGCTGTCGCTCGCCGGGGCGCCGATCGGCGTGTTCCTGATGTTGCGGCGGATGAGCCTGGTCGGTGATGCGATGGCGCACGCGATTCTCCCCGGCGCGGCGATCGGCTTCCTGCTCTCTGGCCTCAACCTGTTCGCGATGACCTTTGGCGGATTGATCGCGGGCTTCGCCGTGGCGATCCTGTCCGGCGTCGTCGCGCGCAACACCGAGTTGAAAGAGGATGCGGCGCTCGCGACCTTCTATCTGGCGTCGCTAGCGCTCGGCGTCACCATCGTGTCTATGCGCGGCACGAATATCGATCTCTTGCACGTGCTGTTCGGCAACATTCTCGCGCTCGACGATCAGACGCTGCTGGTGATCGCCTTCAACGCCACCATTACGCTGCTGACGATGGCGGTGATCTATCGTCCGCTGGTCGTCGAATGCGTCGATCCAGTGTTTCTACGCACCGTGAGTCGCGCCGGCGCGCCGACGCATCTCGTCTTCATGGCGCTGGTGGTCATCAATCTCGTCAACGGCTTCCACGCGCTCGGCACGTTGCTGGCGGTCGGCCTGATGATCCTGCCCGCCGGCATCGCGCGATTCTGGTCGCGCGACGTCACCGGCATGATCGCGGTGGCGGTGGTGAGCGCGGCGCTGTCTGGCTATGTCGGGTTGGTGCTCTCGTATCACGCCGGCGTGCCGTCAGGGCCGGCGATCATTTTGATTGCCGCTGGACTGTATGTCGTCTCGGTCTTGTTCGGCAGCGTCGGCGGCCTGTTCCGGCAGTGGTTCCCCGGCCGCCATCTCGAGGCGTGAGATGCGGCTGTCGCGTGCAATCCTTGCTGCATCGATCCTGTTCGCCAGTTCTTTCGTACAGGGATCGGCGCGCGCGGATGAGCGCCTCAAAGTGGTGGCGAGTTTCACCATCCTTGCCGATTTCGTCCGCAACATCGGCGGCGATCGCGTCGATGTGGTTGCGCTGGTCGGGCCCGATGCTGACGCCCACGTCTACACGCCGTCGCCCGCTGATGCGAAGACCATCGCCACAGCGAAACTCGTCGTGGTCAACGGGCTCGGCTTTGAGGGCTGGTTGCCACGTCTGGTCAAATCCAGCGGCGGCACGGCGCGGATCGTGGTGGCGACCGATGGCATCGTTCCGCTGAAAGAACCGCCGGGCAGTCATCACACCGTCGACCCGCATGCCTGGCAGTCGGTGCCGAATGCGAAGGTCTATGTCGAGAATATCCGGCGGGCGCTGGCCGAGGTCGATCCGGCATCCGCTGAAAGCTATCGCGCCAATGCGGCACGTTATGTTGCCCAACTCGATGCGCTGGATCGCGATGTCAGCGCGATGGTGGCGAAAATTCCGGAAGCCCGCCGCAAGGTGATCTCCACCCACGGCGCATTCGGCTATTTCGCCGCCGCTTATGGTGTGGCTTTCGTCGCGCCGCAGGGCGTGTCGACGGACTCCGAGCCGAGCGCCCGCGATCTCGCCGGCATCATCGCGCAGATTCGCAAGGAAAAAATTCCGGCAATTTTTCTTGAAAACATCAGCGATCCACGGCTGATCCGGCGTGTGGCGGCCGAAACGGGCGCGAAAATCGGCGGGACGCTGTATTCCGATAGCCTGACCGACGAAAAGGGCGCGGCCCCCACTTACATTGACATGGTCAGGCACAATATTAAGACGTTGCAAGACGCGCTGGATAACTAGGCAGGTCCTCCCTGTCGTGCCGGCCTGCGTCCCTTCCCGCCGGAGTGATCATGTCCGAAACCACCGCTGAAAAAATCCCTGTGACCGTGCTGACCGGCTATCTCGGTGCCGGCAAGACCACCTTGCTCAACCGCATCCTGTCCGAGAACCACGGCAAGAAGTACGCCGTGATCGTCAACGAGTTCGGGGAAATCGGCATCGATAACGACCTGATCATCGGCGCCGATGAAGAAGTGTTCGAAATGAACAACGGTTGCATCTGCTGCACCGTGCGCGGCGATCTCGTGCGCATTCTTGACGGTTTGATGAAACGAAAGGGCAAGTTCGACGCGATCATCGTCGAGACCACGGGTCTTGCCGATCCCGCGCCGGTGGCGCAGACCTTCTTCGTCGATGAAGACGTGCAGAACAACGCGCGGCTCGATGCGGTGGTGACGGTGGCGGACGCCAAATGGCTGAGCGACCGTCTGAAGGACGCGCCGGAAGCCAAAAACCAGATCGCGTTCGCCGATGTCATCGTGTTGAACAAGACCGATCTGGTGACGCCGGCCGAGCTGGCCGAAGTCGAAGGCCGCATTCGCGCGATCAATCCTTACGCCAAACTGCATCGCACCCAGCGTTGTCAGGTGGCGCTATCGGATGTGCTGGAGCGCGGCGCGTTCGATCTCGACCGCATTCTCGAACTGGAGCCGGAATTCCTCGCGGCCGACGAGCATGACCACGATCACGAGCATTGCCACGACGAAAACTGTACTCACGAGCATCATCATCACGACCACGATCATCATCACCGTCATGATCACGGCCATGGTCACGGTATGAAGCACTATCACGACGAGGACATGCAATCCTTGTCGCTGCATAGCGACAAGCCGCTCGATCCGAACAAGTTCATGCCGTGGTTGCAGCAACTGGTGGCGACCGAAGGCCAGAAGATCCTGCGTTCCAAGGGTATCTTGGCTTTCAGCGGCGACGATGATCGCTACGTGTTCCAGGGCGTGCACATGATGCTGGAAGGTGATCATCAGCGCGCGTGGAAAGAGGGCGAGCCGCGCCAAAGCCGACTGGTGTTCATCGGTCGCGAATTGCCCGAGCAGACCATTCGTGACGGTTTTGAACGGTGCGTCGCAGCGTGAGCAAGGCGTTCGAATCCTCCGACAATTCGGGCTCCATCGTTTCGGTGACGGATCGCGTTCGCCCGGTCGAGATCGGCGCGCCGGTCAGCGCTGTGCATTTCTTGGGTGAAACGGCAGTGTTCGTCGGCGACGAGGAAACGCTGACCTTCGTGACCGGAAGCGGCGAAGCGGCGCGGCTGCCGATCCACGATGGCGCCATTCTCGCCACCGCGTCGGACGGTAAGCGAATCGTTTCCGGCGGCGACGACGGCAAGGTGATCGAGATCAAGGCCGACGGCAGCGTCGCAACGCTCGCGACCGATGCCAAGCGGCGCTGGATCGATAACGTCGCGCTGCATCCCGACGGTGCGGTGGCTTGGTCCGCCGGCAAGACGGCCTTCGTCCGCAGCGCCAAAGGCGAGGAAAAATCCCGCGACGTGATCTCCACGGTCGGCGGACTTGCCTTCGCGCCGAAGGGCCTGCGTCTGGCGATCTCGCATTACAACGGCGTGACATTGTGGTTTCCGAACATGACGGCCGCGCCGGAAGTGCTCGACTGGGCCGGCTCGCATCTCGGCGTGGTCTTCAGTCCCGACAATAAATTCCTGGTGACGTCGATGCATGAGCCGGCGCTGCACGGCTGGCGCCTCGCCGATGCGCGCCACATGCGGATGACCGGCTATCCGACGCGTGTGAAGTCGGTGTCGTGGAGCGCGGACGGCAAGTCGCTCGCGACCTCGGGCGCTGACACCGTCATCCTGTGGCCGTTCGCCAGCAAGGATGGTCCGATGGGCAAGGAGCCTGGCATCCTCGCGCCGATGCCGTCGCGCGTTTCGATAGTGGCGTGCCATCCGAAGCAGGACGTCATGGCGGTCGGCTACAGCGACGGCACCGTGCTGATGGTTCGCATCTCAGATGGCGCCGAGATTCTGGTGCGGCGCAAGGCCGAGCAGGCGATCACCGCATTGGCGTGGAACGCCCAAGGAAGCGTGCTTGCGTTCGCCGCCGCCGGCGACAACGCGGGGCTGTTCACGCTGTAGCGGGCAAACATGCGCTTTCTGGCGACGTTTCAGGTCTTTGACTTTCTCGATACGCTCGTCAGCCTGACGGCGGCGTTCGTGCTGGCGACCTTGATCGGCGCGGAGCGGCAATATCGGCTGCGCACGGCGGGTCTGCGCACCAACGTGCTGGTCGCGGTCAGCGCTGCCGCTTTCGTCGATATCGGAATGCATCTCACGGCCGCCGATGGTGCGGTGCGCATCATCGCCTACGTGGTGTCGGGCATCGGTTTCCTCGGTGCCGGCGTGATCATGAAGGAAGGCATGAATGTGCGCGGCCTCAATACCGCCGCCACGTTGTGGGGCTCGGCGGCGGTTGGCGCCTGTGCCGGTGCCGATCTCATCGCGCAAGCGGCGGCGCTCACGCTGTTTGTTTTGGCGGGCAACACGTTGCTACGGCCGCTCGTCAATGCCATCAATCGACGCCCGCTGGACGAGCGCTCATCGGAAGCGACCTACGAGGTCCTGCTGACGGTCGATACGGCATCGCTGAGCGATCTGCGCGAGGCTTTGGTTGCGAAGCTCGAAGCCGCGCAATATCCGGTCGGCGATGTGCAGGTGATCGACCGCACCGACGATATCGCCGAAATCATCGCGACACTGGTAAGCACGGCGGTCGAGGCGCAGGAACTGGATTCCGTGACCGTGGATCTTGCCCGCATGCCGGGGGTGCGTCATGCGACGTGGAGCGTCAGCACCAAGGACTGAGGTTCCAACGCGCGGAACTTGTCTTGCCGCCCCATCACGCACGATGCCGGAACATTCATCTATTCCGCAGGTTGGTTCTCGCAAGACCAGCAGCGGAACGGACCTATGACATCGAGCGAAAACAAGCGCGTCGTGCGTCGCGATTTCGTGCTTGCGGCCATCGCGATTGCGGTCGGCCTGACGGTGACTGGCGCGTCGCTGTTGCAACTGACGTTGTGGAGCCAGCCACGGCACTTCGCGCAAGCCCAGACAACGCAATCCGATCAGGGCGGCAGGACAGACGCGCCTGCCGAATCGAAGCCAGGCGGTACGCGCCCGACCACGCCACCACCGCAGCCGGCGCGGCCTGATGCGGACGCGCAGAACAAAGGCGCCAAGCCGGCGTTGCCGCCGGCGCCGGCGGAAAAATCCGCACCGCCGGTCAACGCGAAATAGCGTGCAGTTATTTCAGCGGACGCGAGACGAAAATCGCCCGGCGCTCACGCAGGTGAGGCCAGGCGTTTTCATTGTTGCGATTGTTATGCGGCGTCAGCGAACGAGAATGTTCTTGAACTGCCACGGATCACTGGTGTCGATGTCTTCCGGGAAAAGGCCCGGACGATCCGTCAGCGGCGTCCAATCGGTGTAGTAACCCTTCACCGGGCCGAGATATGGCATCTGGATTTCCAGCAGGCGATCGAAATCCATCTCGTCGGTTTCGACGATGCCTTCGTTCGGATTTTCCAGCGCCCACACCATGCCCGCGACCAGCGCCGACGTCACCTGCAAGCCGGTTGCGTTCTGATAGGGCGCGAGTTTTCGCGTCTCTTCGATGGAGAGCTGCGAGCCGTACCAGTAGGCATTGTTGTCGTGGCCGAACAGCAGCACGCCGAGTTCGTCGATGCCGTCGACGATCTCGTTTTCATCGAGGATGTGGTGCTTCTCCTGCGCCTTGGCGGCGCGGCCAAACATTTCATGCAGCGAGAGCACTGCATCATCCGCAGGGTGATACGCATAGTGGCAGGTCGGCCGATAGATGGCCTTGCCCGACGCGTCGAACACCGTGAAGTAATCGGAGATCGAGATCGACTCGTTGTGGGTGACGAGGAAGCCGTATTGCGCGCCGCGGGTCGGGCACCAGGTGCGCACGCGCGTATCGGCGCCGGGCTGCATCAGATAGATCGCCGCGCCGCAGCCGGCTTCGTGGGCATGTGCGTTTGCAGGCATCCACTTTTCGTGCGTGCCCCAGCCGAGTTCGGATGGTTGTACGCCTTCCGATATGAAGCCTTCCACCGACCAGGTGTTGACGAAGACGTCGGGCTCTTTCGGATTCTTCGAACGCTGGGTGTCGCGTTCGGCGATGTGGATGCCCTTGATGCCGGCCTGGCGCATCAGGTCCGCCCATTCGGCGCGGCTCTTCGGCTTCGGCGCGTTGAGCTTGAGGCCGGCGGCGACATCCATCAATGCTTGCTTGACGAAGAACGAGACCATGCCGGGGTTGGCGCCGCAGCACGACACAGCCGTTGTCGAGCCCGGGGGGCGAGCTTTCTTGGCGGCCAGCGTGTTCTCGCGCAGGGCGTAGTTGGAGCGCGCCTCCGGGCCCTTCGTCGCATCGAAATAGAAGCCGAGCCACGGCTCGTTGACCGTGTCGATGTAGAGTGCGCCGATCTCGTTGCAGAACTCCATGATGTCGGTGGAGCCGGTGTCGACCGAGACGTTGACGCAAAAACCTTGTCCGCCGCCTTCGGTCAGTAGCGGTGTCAGCAACTCGCGATAATTGTCCTTGGTCAAGCCCTTCTGAATGAAGCGCACATTGTGCTTCTCGCAGTGTGCCTTGCGGCCTTCATCCTTGGGATCGATCACCGTGATGCGTGACTTGTCGTAGTCGAAATGTCGTTCGATCAGCGGCAGCAATCCCTTGCCGATCGATCCGAAGCCGACCATGACGATCGGGCCAGTGATGCGCGCGTGCACGGTCGAAGCGGATGACGGCATTTACCAGAACTCCAGCAGATCAAAGTGTGATCAAGTTGTGCGAAAAGCTGTCAGGGACGGCTTTATGCAGGGTGTTGAAAACGACAAATAGCCGCGAAAATCAAGGCCAAATGCCATGGTTGGAATGGAGGACGATGTCATATCGCCTTCATAAATCGGCCTCGCAGCCGAGGCGGCCGCGAGGCGCGAAAGTCGTGTTGCCGAGATGAGTGTTCTTCGACCGAGGTAATCAGTTCACCCGGACGACGGTGAGCGCGCGCCAGCCGCCGGCCGGCGTCTGGAACTCGATGGTCTGTCCGGCCGACAGGCCGATCAGGGCCGCGCCGATCGGCGTCAGGATCGAGATCTTGCCGCTATCGACGTCGGCCTCTTCCGGGAACACCAATGTCACCGTGCGCGTCTGCCCGCCGACGTCGTCGCGGAACGTCACCTCGGATTGCATGGTGACGACGCCGTTCATCGGCTGATCGGCGTCGCGGATTTCCGCGCGGTCGATCTCGCGTGCGAGAAATTCAGCGGTCGCCGGATATTTCTCCGCGGCCGCATCGGCGATATTTCGAAGACGTTCGACATCCCGCGCGCTGATGGCGATGCTCGGGAGCCGCGTATGCAGATCTTGATCCATGTCCTTCACCATTGGTTGGTCGTGGGTTGGCAGCTAACGAAACAGAGCCGCTTGGCAGGTTGGACAGCGAAATAGCGTTGTCCGCCTGCAAAGGCGGGGCGTTGTGATAGACAGTGTTGTTGTGATGAGCGGAAGCGAAGTCGAAAGCCTGTCCCGGGACGGCGCACGCGCGCGCCCGCCCGGGCTACCTTCCTGCGATCAGGTGGCCGGCGCGAAGCAACAGTCGTGTTGGGCGCGTGTTCGACATAATGAATTAAAGGTAGGTCTTACTTGCGAGAAGTCAACGCCTCTGACGCGACATTTTGGCGCGAATGCTCGGAACCGGAATTTTGCAGGGCGATCTGCGCTTCGATCGTTCAGCTTCGGCGCTTCGCCGTAACTTCGATTTCGATTTTCATCTCAGGCTTGAGCAGCGCGGCGACCACCAGCAGCGTCGCGGCGGGACGAATCTCGCCGAGATGTTGACCGCAAACCGCGAACACGGCGTCGGCATCGACCGGATCGACGATGTAGTACGTCGCGCGCACGATATCGGCCATCGCAAAGCCAGCGCCTTCCAGCACGCCGCCGATGGTCTTGAAGCAGTTTGTCGCTTGCGCGGCGACGTCTTCGGGAAGCGTCATCGTCGCGTAGTCATAGCCCGTGGTGCCGGAGACGAACATGAAATCGCCATCGACCACAGCGCGGCTGTAGCCGGCGGTCTTCTCGAACGGCGATCCGGTGGAAATCAATTGGCGGGACATATCGGGTTCGTCCTTGTATTCGTCGCGGTAAAAATTTAGGCGGCTTGTGTTGTGACCGCCACCGGCATCTTGCGATGACGCGCGCGTGGACGCCGCGCCTTGGTGCCGGTCGCGACGATCATGCCCGACGCCTCGTCGAGCGCGCCGGGCCGCAACTCAACAGCCAGCAGCCGCTCGCGCTCGAACGGGCCGGGCAGCGCCAGATCTCCGGTCTTCGCCGCGTTGAAGCCGAAGCGTGCGTAATAGTCCGGATCGCCGCGCAGGATCACCGCGCCGTGGCCGCGTGCTGCCGCTTCGTCGAGCGCATGGCGCATCAGCGCCGCACCGATGCCGAGCTTGCGGTACGATGCGTCGACCGCCAGCGGGCCGAGCACCAGCGCCGGAATGCCCGCGGCGCTGACGTGCCAGAGCCGCACGGTGCCGACCACGCGGCCGTCGTGCTCCGCCGTGAAGGCGAGACCTTCGGCGGGCACGCGTCCGTCGCGCAGACGCTGGCAGGTGCGCGCATGCCGGCCTTCGCCGAAGCTCGAATCGAGCAACGCTTCACGCGCGCGAACGTCCGAGGCACGCTCCGCGCGGATCACAAACGGAGCGGCGTCGGAAACGGTGACGATCTTGTTCAGAGCGGCCATGGCAGTCATCCCCGTCGAGCTTTTCGGACCGTCATGGCCGGACTTGATCCGGCCATTCATCCGTTTGAACGACAGTTTCGCGAAGGAGATGGATCACCGGGTCAGGCCCGGTGATAACGTGAGTGATGGTGCGAGCGTCGGAGATGACGCGAGCCCGGTGCCTCAGATGTGGTAGGTCTTCAGCGGCGGGATGCCGTTGAAGGCCACTGACGAGTAGGTCGAGGTATACGCCCCGGTGCCCTCGATCAGCAGCTTGTCGCCGATCTCGAGCGTGACGGGCAACGGATACGGCACCTTCTCGTACAGCACGTCGGCCGAATCGCAGGTCGGGCCGGCGAGGATGCACGGCGCCATCTCCGCGCCGTCGTGCGGCGTCTTGATGGCGTAGCGGATCGACTCGTCCATCGTCTCGGCGAGGCCGCCGAACTTGCCGATGTCGAGATACACCCAGCGGTTCTCGTCGTCGTCGCTCTTCTTCGAGATCAGCACCACTTCCGTCTCGATGATGCCCGCGTTGCCGACCATGCCGCGGCCCGGCTCGATGATGGTTTCCGGAATGCGGTTGCCGAAGTGCTTGCGCAGCGCGCGGAAGATCGAGCGGCCGTACTGCACCACCGGCGGCACGTCCTTCAGGTAACGGGTCGGGAAGCCGCCGCCCATGTTGACCATGGAGAGGCTGATGCCGCGCTCGGCGCAGTCGCGGAACACCTGCGAGGCCATCGCCAGCGCGCGGTCCCACGCCTTCACCTTGCGCTGCTGCGAGCCGACATGGAACGAGATGCCGACCGGCTCCAGCTTCAGGCGCTTGGCGTGGTCGAGCACGTCGACCGCCATCTCCGGGTCGCAGCCGAACTTGCGCGACAGCGGCCATTCGGCGCCGGCGCAGTCGTAGAGGATGCGGCAGAACACCTTGGCGCCGGGGGCGGCGCGGGCGACCTTCTCCACCTCGGCGGTGCAGTCGACCGCGAACAGGCGGATGCCCAGCGCGAAGGCGCGCGCGATGTCGCGCTCCTTCTTGATGGTGTTGCCATAGGAGATGCGGTCCGGCGTCGCGCCGGCGGCCAGCGCCATTTCGATCTCGGCGACGGTCGCGGTGTCGAAGCACGAGCCGAGCGAGGCCAAGAGCGACAGCACTTCCGGCGCCGGATTTGCCTTCACGGCATAGAACACGCGCGAGTCGGGCAGCGCCTTGGCGAAGGTCTGGTAGTTGTCGCGCACGACCTCAAGGTCAACGACGAGGCACGGCTCGGTGTCGAGACCTTCGCGGCGGCGGTTGCGGAGGAATTCCTGGATACGTTCGGTCATCGCACTCTCCCAATCGGCCCAGCGACGGACCGTTGAAAAACCGTTCTTCGGATGTGAGCGCTTCGGCCTGGTCGCACGATGGAGGTGCGACGAAGCCTCGGACTCAGATCCGAACTGTGCTGCCGTGGATTGGTTGGGAAATTCCCGCCCGCTCACCTGGCAATGAAGGACAAGCCTTTTCAGTAGCCCGCGCCGGCGTTGGACTGCCGGTAGAGACCAAAAAAGCCCGCTCCGTCGTTGCTTTAAGTCGCGTCCCCCGTTGAGAGCGGGGTGCGCCGGTTCGCCTCCGGCTGCCGGTCACGGTTGCAAGTCAACAAGACCCTTCAAGTGACGCATCCCTTGAGAGAGATGCTGGGTCCCATTTCCTTGGCGGCTGTCCGGCCTCTTGTCCGGATACCCACCGACCGACACACGACCACAGGCACGTGCGAAATTGGGCAAGCCGGGAAATAAGTGTTTTGAATCCGCCGTGCAACAATTTTTTCAGGTGCGCGACAAATTTCCCCACCGATGTGATCGTGCGAGCGCATTCGCGGCGGCAAATGCCGCCGAACATGAACGCTTGTTAATCGCTGTTAACGCGCGCCGACGCTGCGCTGGATCAGACGCGGCGGGTGAACGGCTCGACACGGCGAGCGCCACGAATGAAGCTGATCATGATGAGGACGCCTATGACGAACAGGATCGCCTGGAGGATGTGTGCGCCGAAGGTGTCCAGTCCAAACAGGATCGCCAGCGCCCAGCCGCCGGCGAAGGCGGCGCCGAACACCTCGGCGCCAATCAGGATCGCCGCCGAGATGACGGTGATGACGCTGGGCCAGGCGATTTCGCGGCGTTCGTTGGTGGTGTGATCGGTCATGGTCGGGTCCTGTTGCGGGCGCAATGTCTCTGAAAACCCGTCCGGTATCAAGCGCCATGCTATTTCCGGGGCGAAGTAGTAATCCATTTTTGCGAAGAAAACGCGTCGAATCAAAATCTTAAAGGCCCAAAAAAGCCGTATGGCATGCTATGATTTGGCGGAACCGAGACCACGCAAATCATAACTTCGAGATCGTAGAACATGACTTCCGTTGCCATGGCCCCGACCGCAGAAAATCCGCTATTGCAGGCGTGGCTGACGCCGCACGAGACGCCGCCGTTCGAGGCCATCCGGCCCGAGCATTTCCTGCCGGCGTTCGAGCAGGCGTTCGCCGACCATGCCGCCGAGGTCGCCGCCATCACCCATGATCCGGCGATGCCGGATTTCGCCAACACCATCGTGGCGCTGGAGCGCGCGGGCCGGCTGCTCAACAAGGTATCGGCGGTGTTCTACGATCTGGTGTCGGCGCATTCGAGCCCGGAGCTGCTGGCCATCGACAGCGAGGTTTCGCTGCGGCAGGCGCGGCACTGGAATCCAATCCTGATGAACGCGGTGCTGTTCGGCCGCATTGCCCTGCTGTACCAGCGCCGCGCCGAACTCAAGCTGACACCGGAGCAGATGCGGCTGCTGGAGCGGACCTACACCCGGTTTCATCGAGCCGGCGCTGGCCTTGAGGACGCGGCGAAAACGCGCATGGCGGCGATCAACGAGCGGCTGGCTCAGCTTGGCACCACGTTCAGCCACCACCTTCTGGGCGATGAACAGGCGTGGTCCCTCGAACTCGGCGAGGCTGACCGCGGCGGCCTGCCGGAGAGCTTCATCGCCGCTGCCGAGGCCGCCGCTGCTGAACGCGACCTGCCGGGCAAGGCGGTGGTCACGCTGTCGCGCTCCTCGGTCGAGCCGTTCCTGAAGGAATCCAGCCGTCGCGACCTGCGCGAGAAGGTGTTCAAGGCCTTCATCGCGCGCGGCGACAACGGCAACGATAACGACAACAACGCCACGATCGTCGAGATCCTGGCGCTGCGCGAGGAAAGCGCCAGGCTGCTGGGCTACCCGACCTACGCTGCTTACCGGCTCGAGGACTCCATGGCGCGGACGCCGCAGGCGGTACGTGACCTGCTGGAGCGGGTGTGGCGTCCGGCGCTGGCGCATACGCTGGCTGATCGTGACGCGTTGCAGGAGCTGGTGGCCGAGGAGGGCGGCAACTTCGCGCTGGCTCCGTGGGACTGGCGCTACTACGCCGAGAAATTGCGGCAGCGCCGTGCCGATTTCGACGACGCGGCGATCAAGCCTTATCTGGCGCTCGATAACATGATCGCCGCCGCCTTCGACTGCGCCACCCGGCTGTTCGGCATCACCTTCAGCGAGCGCAAGGACATTCCGGTCTGGCATCCCGACGTGCGCGTCTGGGAAGTGAAGGACGCGGCCGGCAAGCACAAGGCGCTGTTCTACGGCGACTACTTCGCGCGGCCGTCGAAACGCTCCGGCGCATGGATGACGTCGCTGCGCGACCAGCAGACGCTGGACGGCGAAGTCACTCCGCTCATCGTCAACGTGATGAACTTCTCCAAGGGCGCCGAGGGGCAGCCGGCTTTGTTGTCGCCGGACGACGCGCGGACGCTGTTCCACGAGTTCGGCCACGCGCTCCATGGCATGCTGTCGAACGTCACCTATCCGTCGCTGTCCGGCACCAGCGTATTTACCGACTTCGTCGAGCTGCCGTCGCAGCTCTACGAGCACTGGCAGGAGCAGCCGCAGGTGCTGCGTCAGTTCGCGCGTCATTATCAGACCGGCGAGCCGCTGCCCGACGATCTGCTGCAACGCTTCCTCGCCGCGCGCAAATTCGGTCAAGGTTTCGCAACAGTGGAATTCGTCTCGTCGGCCCTGCTTGATCTCGAATTCCACAGCCAGCCGGCGGAAGCCAGCCGCGATGTCCGCGCCTTCGAGCAACGTGAGCTGGAGAAGATCGGCATGCCGGCGGAGATCGTGCTGCGGCATCGCCCGACGCAATTCGGCCACATCTTTTCTGGCGATCACTACGCCTCGGGCTACTATAGCTACATGTGGTCGGAAGTCATGGACGCGGATGCCTTCGGTGCGTTCGAGGAGGCCGGCGATATCTTCGACCCCACCGTCGCCAAGCGGCTGCACGACGACATCTATTCGTCGGGCGGCTCGCGCGAACCCGACGAAGCCTACATCGCCTTCCGTGGCCGCAAGCCCGAACCCGATGCCTTGCTGCGCGGACGCGGACTGCTCGACACTGATACGCCGGAAGCGGCCTGACGTTTTCACGTCGTTGCGAGCACTCGTATCGGCGCCATAAGCACGTTTACGCGCGTCTTCGACGCGCTATGGCGCCGTCCGAGCACAGGCTGCGCGAAGCAATCCAGTCTTCCTTTAGGAGCCTGGATTGCTTCGTCGCCTGCGCTCCTCGCAATGACGAAGGGGAATTTGAGATGCACCGACTCTATGGGATTCTGTTGATCGTAATGTCGCTCGGCGTCGGTGTGACGACAGCGTCGGCGCATCCGCACGTCTGGGTGAAAGCCGCGAGCGAATTGATCTATGCGCCGGACGGCACCGTCACCGGCGTGCGGCACACCTGGACCTTCGACGATATGTTTTCGACCTATGCCTTGCAGGGCATCGAAACCAAGACCAAGGGCGTTTACACCCGCGAGGAACTGGCGCCGCTGGCGCAAACCAATGTCGATTCGCTGAAGGAATTCGGCTTCTTCAGTTTCGCCAAGGCGGACGGCAAGAAGCAGAAGTTCAACGAGCCAACGGATTACTATCTCGAATACAAGGACGCGGCGCTGGTGCTGCACTTTGTGTTGCCGTTCAAGACGCCGTTCAAATCCCGGCAGATGCAGCTTGAGATCTTCGATCCGTCCTATTTCGTGGATTTCCAGTTGCAGGACAAGGATCCGATCAGGCTGGTGAACGCGCCTGCCGCCTGCACGATGGCGATCGAGCGCCCGAGCGATGGCGCGGCCGCCGCGAAGAAACTGGGCGAGGATAATTTCCTCGACGGCAGCAACGACAATTTCGGCGCGATGTTCGCCAACAAGGTGACGGTGAACTGCCCATGATCCTGCGAAGCGGGGATACCATTCGCAGGGGTGCGGTGTGGTCGATCCTGATGGTCGCCGCGGCGATGTCAGTCGATGGCGTCTTGCACGCTGCCCTTGCGCAGAATCCGTTCGGCGGGCCGCGTGCGGTGCCGGACCAACAGGTCGGCGGAATCATCGGCTGGATTCTGGCGAAGCAATCCGAGTTCTATCGCGCCATGTCCTCGACCATTCGCGCGGCCAAGAACGATGGCAGCGCGGTGTGGACCCTGCTCGGCATCTCGTTCGCCTATGGCATCTTCCATGCAGCCGGGCCGGGGCACGGCAAGGCGGTGATTTCGTCCTATCTGGTCGCCAACGAGGAAACCGCGCGGCGCGGCATCGTGCTGTCGTTCGCGTCCGCCTTGGCGCAGGCGCTGGTCGCGGTCGCGATCGTCGGCATCGGCGCCTGGCTGTTGAATGTCACCGCCAAAACCATGTGCGGCGCCGAACGCATCATCGAGATCGCCAGCTACGGATTGATCGCCGCGTTCGGCGCGCGGCTGGTCTGGGTCAAGGGCGGCGGCTTCTTTCGCGCGCTGTCGGCCTCGCGCGTATCCGGCCCGCAACTGGCGATGGCGCATCATGACAATCATCACGGCGATGGGCATGCGCATCATCATGCCGATCACGATAATAGTCACGGCGACGGCCACCACCATCATCACGGCCATGGTGATCATTGCGGCCATTCCCACGGGCCCGAGCCGGGCGAACTCGCCGGGCCGGGCGGCTGGAAGCGCGGTCTTGCCGCGATCGCGGCGGTCGGGATCCGGCCCTGTTCCGGCGCGATCCTCGTGCTGGTGTTCGCCCTGGCGCAGGGACTGTTCTGGGCCGGCGTCGCCGCAACCTTCGTGATGGGCGTCGGCACCGCGATCACCGTTGCCGCCATCGCCACCCTCGCCGTGTCTGCGAAGGGCGTCGCGCGGCGGCTGGCCGCCGGCCGCGACGGCGGCGGCGCGCTGGTGATGCGCGGCGTGGAGTTTGCCGCGAGCGGCCTGGTGTTGCTGCTCGGCGTCGGCCTGCTGCTGGGCTATGTCTCCGCCGAGCGCGTCACCTGTTTCTGATCGCACTATCGGAGCCGTGACCTCCGTTGCCTTGACAAGCTGTCGCCGGAACGCCAAGCCAGCCACATCATGACCCTTGCCGATCAATCCTCACCCCCCGTTGCCACAGCGCCGAGCCGGATCGGCGTGCTGCTGGTCAACCTCGGGACGCCGGACACTGCCGACGCCAAAGGCGTGCGTGTCTATCTTAGGGAGTTCCTGTCGGACCCCCGCGTCATCGAGGATCAGGGGCTCATCTGGAAGCTGGTGCTCAACGGCATCATCCTGCGCACCCGGCCGTCGCGGAAGGCCAGGGATTACCTGAAGATCTGGAACTCGGCGCAGAACGAGTCGCCGCTGAAGACCATCTCGCGCAGTCAGTCGGCCAAGCTCGCAGCGGCACTCGACAATTCCGATCGCGTCGTGATCGATTGGGCAATGCGTTACGGCAATCCGTCGATGCAGTCGCGGATCGAGGCGCTGATCGCGCAAGGCTGCGACCGCATCCTTGTCGTGCCGCTCTATCCGCAATATTCCGCCGCGACCTCCGCGACGGTGTGTGACGAGGCGTTCCGCGTACTCCGCGCCTTGCGCGCGCAGCCGACGCTGCGGGTGTCGCCGCCGTACTACGACGATCCGGTTTACATCGATGCGCTGGCGGCCTCGATCAAGGCGCATCTGGCGACATTGTCGTTCGAGCCCGAGACGATCCTGGCGTCGTTCCACGGCATGCCGCAGAAATATATCGACAAGGGCGATCCGTATTACGACCAGTGCGTCGCTACCACCGAGGCACTCCGTGCGCGGTTGGGGTCTGATGGCGGCAAGCTGATGCTGACGTTCCAGTCGCGCTTCGGCTTCGATCCCTGGCTACAGCCTTACACCGACAAGACGGTGGAGAAACTCGCCAAAGACGGCGTGCGACGGATTGCCGTCATCACGCCCGGCTTCTCGGCCGATTGCCTGGAGACGCTGGAGGAGATCGCACAGGAAAACGCCGAAATTTTCCGCCACAGCGGCGGCGAGCAGTTTTCCTTCATTCCGTGCCTGAACGACAGCGAGGGCGGCATGGATGTGATCCGTCAGCTTGTGCTGCGCGAGTTGCAAGGCTGGCTGTGATCAGCGTCTTCGCCGCCTGAGAGGCGCGATTGCAGCGGTTTCGAACCCGATTTGCGGCCTCTGCGACCAAACAGGGGGTTGCGGCCGCAGGTTCTGCGTGGCTGCATGATCGCTGTTGCCATTGGGCTGGGAGGGGCTGATGTCCGGATTCGATATTTTCGCCATTGCCGTGGTGCTGCTCGTCGTCATCACGTTGTTCGCCGGCGTGAAGACGGTGCCACAAGGCTATGACTGGACCATCGAGCGGTTCGGCAAGTTCACCCGCACCCTCTCGCCGGGCCTCAATCTCATCATTCCGTATTTCGACCGTATCGGCCGCAAGATCAACATGATGGAGCAGGTGATCGACATTCCCGGCCAGGAAGTCATCACGCGCGACAACGCCACGGTGTCGGTGGACGGTGTCGCGTTCTATCAGGTGTTCGATGCTGCCAAGGCGAGCTATGAAGTTGCCAATCTCACGCATGCCATCACCACACTGACCATGACCAACATCCGCTCGGTGATGGGCGCGATGGACCTCGATCAGGTGTTGTCGCATCGTGACGAGATCAACGAGCGGCTCTTGCGCGTGGTCGATGCGGCGGTTGCGCCATGGGGCGTCAAGGTCAATCGCATCGAGATCAAGGATATCGTGCCGCCGGCCGATCTGGTGGAAGCCATGGGCCGCCAGATGAAGGCCGAGCGCGTCAAGCGCGCCGACATCCTGCAAGCTGAAGGCCAGCGGCAGTCGGAAATCCTCCGCGCCGAGGGCGCCAAGCAGAGCCAGATCCTCCAAGCTGAAGGTCGCCGCGAGGCCGCGTTCCGCGACGCCGAGGCGCGCGAACGCGCCGCCGAGGCGGAAGCCAAGGCGACGCAGATGGTCAGCGACGCGATCGGCAAGGGCGACGTGGCGGCGTTGAATTACTTCATCGCCGACAAATATATCAAGGCGTTCGGGCAACTCGCCGAGTCGCCGAACCAGAAGGTGATCATGCTGCCGCTGGAAGCCACCAGTATGCTGGGTTCGCTGGCCGGCATCGGCGAGATCGCCAGGGCGACGTTCGGCGAAAGCGCCGCGTCGTCGGCCAATGCGGCGGCGCGCCGATCATCGGTGCCGAACACAGGGTCTTCGACCCCGCCGGCACCGCCGCAACGCTAAGGATTGCGTGACATGACGTCGATGTTCGTGACTCTCGGCACCTGGAACTGGCTGATCCTCGCCCTCGTGCTGATCGGCGTCGAAGTGCTGGCGCCGGGCGTGTTCATGCTGTGGCTTGGCCTCGCTGCATTGCTGGTCGGGCTGTTGTCGTTTGTCATCGACATGCATTGGCAGATGCAGGTGCTGCTGTTCGCGATATTCGCGGCAGCAGCGGTGCCGATCTGGCGAAGTCTCGCACGTCGCGGCAAGGGCGAAACCTCAAACCCGTTCTTGAACCGGCGCAACGATGCGCTGGTCGGCCGCGTCTTCACGCTGGAGAAACCGATTCAGGACGGCAGCGGCACGGTGCGGATCGATGACACGATCTGGCGCGTGAACGGACCCGATGCACCGGCCGGCAGCCGCATTCGTGTCGTCAAGGCGGATGGTGCGACGCTGACGGTCGCGGCTGAGTAGGATTACGCCACGCCGGCGCGCAGCAGGTCGTGCAGATGCAGGATGCCGACCGGCTTCCTGCCGTCGGTGACGATCAGCGCGGTGATCTTCGAGGTGTTGAGAATCTCCAACGCCTCGCCGGCGAGCAGCTTGGCGCCGATGGTCTTCGGGTTCTTCGTCATCACCTCGTCGACGCGGGCGGTCATCAGGTCCGGGCGCATGTGACGGCGCAGGTCGCCGTCGGTCACGATGCCGGCGAGGTGGCCGTGATTGTCGACGATGCCGACGCAGCCGAAACCCTTCGAGGACATTTCCACCAGCGCGTCGGACATTTTTGTGCCGAGCGGTTTCAATGGAATCGCCGCGCCGGTGTGCATCAGGTCGCGGACATATTTCAGCATCGCGCCGAGCTTGCCGCCGGGGTGCAGCACGCTGAAATCGACCGAGGTGAAGCCGCGGCCTTCCAGCAGCGCGATCGCGAGTGCGTCGCCCAGCGCCAGTTGCAGCACCGACGAGGTGGTGGGCGCAAGGTTGTGCGGGCAGGCCTCGCGCGCCTTCGGCAAGGTCAGCGCGATGTCGGCGGCCTGCGCCAGCGTGGACTCGCTTTCCGCCGTCATCGCGATCAGGCTGATGCGGAAGCGCTTGGCATAGGTGATCAGGTTCTTCATTTCCGGCTGCTCGCCGGACCACGAGATCGCCAGCACGATATCCTCGGCGGTGATCATGCCGAGGTCGCCATGGCTGGCCTCTGCGGCATGGACGAAGAACGCCGGCGTGCCGGTGGAGGCGAAGGTTGCCGCGATCTTGCGGCCGATATGGCCGGACTTGCCGAGGCCGGTGATGATGACCCGTCCTTTGGCGTTGAGCATCAGGTCGATGGCGCGCGAAAAGGCCGCGCCGAGCCCGCCCTGAAGGGCGGCGGCCAGCGCGGTGACGCCGCTCGCCTCGGTATCGAGCGTTCGCAAGGCGGATTGCAGCGCCGCGCTCGCCATGTCGTCGGAAGAAGACATCGGGGTCCTTGAGTTGAGTGTCGTCATACGCGGTTCCGGTGCGGTTGGCGCGGGTCTTATCATGATCGCGACGGGCAGGCGACGCCGGAAACAGGCGCCCTCAACGGCTCGTTAACCATAATTGTTTTAACTCCATTAACGACGTTTTCCGCCGGCCGCGCCGCATCTCGCCCGCGTGCCTGCAAGTAGCTGGATTTATTGGAGTTTGAGGGTCGTGACGCGAGGTCGGGGAAGCAGTTGTCGGCGTCGCGTGCAGCGCGCGCGGCTGGTGCTCGCCTGCGGGGCGACGATCGCCGCCGGCGTCGCGCCGTCCCACGCCCAGATGCTGTCGGACCTGCTGAGCCCGAACCCCGGCCAGTTCGCCCAAATGCCGGACGGATCGCCGCGCAAGACCGATCGCAATGAGCCGACCCGCGCGTTCGGCGTCCCCACGGCGGACCGCCAAGCCCCAGCTTCGTCGCGGATCGGCCAGATCCCGACCTACGGCATTCCCGCCGCCTCGGGTGCATCCGACGACGGCTTCGATTCGCTCAACCGCAAGCGCAAGACGGCGAAGCCGTTGCCCGGCGCGCCGAAGCTGAAAGGCGCGGTCGCGCCCGATCCCTATGCCAGCATGAAGCCGCCGCCGCGCATCAGTCCGCCGCCGTCGCAGAACGCCAACAAGACGCCGTTGCCGCCGGCGATGACCGGCGCGGTGGTCGGACAGCCCTATCGCAAGCGGTTGAAGCCGGACGTCGATCCGTTCGGCGCGGTGGGCGATTATGTCGGCAGCTTCCTGATCAAGGGCGCGGTCGAAGTCGGCGGCGGCTACGACAGCAATCCCGGCCGCTTTAACGACAAGGAACGCGGCTCGGCATTCTACCGGATCGCGCCCGAACTGCTGATCGCGACCGATTGGGAGCGCCACTCCATCGTCGCCGATCTGCGCGGCTCGTTTACCGGTTACGACAAGACATTCCCGTCGGCGGCCGGCGTCGCGTCCTCGGTGCCGACCGTGCTGGATCGTCCGGACTTCATCGGAACGGTCAAGGGCCGGTTCGATGTCAACCGCGACACCGGCATCCTCGGCGAATTGCGGCTTCGCGTCGGCACCGATAATCCCGGCAGCCCGAACATTCAGGCCGGCCTTTCCAAATATCCGATCTTCACCACGACCGGCGGGTCGCTCGGTATCGAGCAGAATTTCAACCGCCTGCAAATCACCGCCAGCGCCACCGCCGACCACACCGCCTATCAGGATTCCAAGCTCACCGACGGCACCACGTTCAGCAACGACGACCGCAACTTCAATGCATTCGGCGGCATCGCACGCGCGAGCTACGAGGTGATGCCGGGGCTGAAGCCGTTCGGCGAGGTGCAGGGCGACACCCGCGTTCACGAAGTCAGTGTCGACCGCAATGGCTATCAACGCGATTCCAACGGCGGCTACGCCAAGGTCGGCACCACCTTCGAATTCACGCGGCTGCTCACCGGCGAACTCTCGATCGGCTACGCCATGCGCAGCTATCAAGACCCGCGGCTGACCCAGCTCACCGGGCTTCTGACCAGCGCCTCGCTGGTCTGGTCGGCGTCGCCGCTCACCACGGTGAAATTCATCGCCAACACCTCGGTGGACGAAACCACCGTGCCCGGCGTCGCCGGTGTGCTGACGCGCACTTACACCGCCGAGGTCGATCACGATTTCCGCCGCTGGCTCACCGGCATCGGCAAGTTCACCTACGGCACGCTCGACTACCAGAACGGCAACCGGCTCGACACCATCTATTCGGTGTCCGGCGATCTGGTCTACAAGCTCAACCGCAATCTGTGGGTGAAGGGCACGCTGCGCCGCGACTGGCTGGAATCGAACGTCGCCGGCATGAGCAGCGCCTCCACCGTGATGATGCTCGGCGTGCGCGTGCAGAACTAATTCCCCCATCATTCGCCGGCGGCGGAGACTTCCGGCCGCCACGTCAGCAGCCGCTTCTCGATCGTCGTCAGAATCCATTCCGCGCACAGCGCCACCACGGCGATGACGATCATCGCGGCGAAGACGCCGTTGGAATCGAACGAGCCCTGCGCGCTGGCGATCAACAGGCCCATGCCCTCGCGCGCGCCGAGGAATTCGCCGACGATGGCGCCGATCAGCGCGAAGCCGAACGAGACGTGCAGGCTGGCGAGAATCCACGACAGCGCCGACGGCAGGATCACCGCGCGCGTCACCTGCCAGTTGCTGGCGCCGAGAATTCGCGCGTTGGCGATCAGGTTCTTGTCGGCCTCGCGCACGCCCTGAAAAGCGTTGCCGAACACCACGAAGAACACCATCACCACGGCGAGCGCGATCTTCGACGGCGAGCCGAGGCCGAGCGCGACGATGAAGATCGATCCCATCACGATGCGCGGGATCGAATTGGCGATCTTGATGTAGATCGAGAACACGTCGGACAACAGTTGATTGCGGCCGAGCGTGATGCCGCACACCACGCCCAGCACCGAGCCGATCAGGAAGCCGGCGCCGGCTTCATAGATGGTCACCCAGACCTGCTTCCACAGCGGGCCGATCGAGGTGCCGTTACGGATCCAGTCGATCAGCTTGTCGACGATCGCGCTCGGCTGCCCGAAGAAGAATGAATCGAGCCAGCCCGCGCGCACGCCCAGCTCCCAGCCGCCGACGAGCAGCACGAAGACGATGATCCGCAGCGCGATGATCATGCGCCAGCGGCGGCGTTGCCGTTCCGCCAGCGATTCGATGCGGCCTTCGGTGGCCAGCGGTGCGGTGGCGTCGGTCATGCCATGGCCTCGCGTCGCGCGCGCAACACCTCGTCGCGCAGATCGTCGGACAGGCGGCGGGCGATGGCGACGAAGCGCTCGTCGTAGCGCAGCGTCGCGATGTTGCGCGGGCGCGGCAGATCGATGGTGTGCACCGATTTCACCCGCGCCGGGCGCGTGGTCAGCACTGCGACGCGGTCGGCCAGCAGGATCGCCTCGTCGAGATCGTGGGTGACGAACAGCACCGCCGCGCCGGACTGCGCCCACAGCGACAGCAATTCCTCCTGCATCAGTTCGCGGGTCTGCACGTCGAGCGCGGAGAACGGCTCGTCCATCAGCAGCACCTCCGGCTTGTTGATGAAGGTCTGCGCCAGCGCCACGCGCTTGCGCATGCCGCCCGACAGTTGATGCGGATGATGGTGCTCGAAGCCGGTCAGCCCGACGCGGGCGATCCAGTCGCGCGCCTCGGCTTCGGCTTGCGCGCGCGGCACGCCGCGAAACAGCGGCCCGGCCATCACGTTGCCGAGCACGTCGCGCCAGGGAAACACCGCGTCCTGCTGGAACACGAAGCCGACGCGGCGGTCGACGCCGGTGACCGGGGCATCGAACAGCGTCACCGTGCCGCCCTGCGGCTGCGCGAGGCCGGAGACGAGCCCCAGCGTGGTCGACTTGCCGCAGCCGGTCGGCCCGACGATGGCGCAGAATTCGCCGGGCGCGACGGTGAGGTCGAAGTTTTCGAGCGCGGACAGCACGTCGCCGCTCGGCGTGACGAAACGGCGGGCGACGTTCTTCAATGCGACGGCGGAGGCAGCATTCATCTCAATGATCTCAATGCGCCGCGTTGGCCTTGGTGACGAATTCGGTGGTGAAGGTCTTGCTGAGGTCGATGGTCTTGCCCTTCACGTTGGGCGAGAAGGTCGCCAGCACCCGCAGCACCGATTCCGGCGCGCCGGCCGGCATCAGCCCGTCCGGCGAATATTGCGGCTTGCCTTCGGCGAGGCCCTTCACATAGAGCGCCTTGTCGCCGGCCATGTAGTCCTTCGGCATCTTGTCGGCGATCTCCTCCGCCGAGTGGTCGTGCATCCACTTCAGCGTCTTCACCAGCGCGTTGACGAGTTTTTGCGCGGTGTCCTTGTTCGCCTCCATGTAGCCGCGATCCATGTAGAGGCAGGCGGCGGGATAATCGCCGCCGAGCGCGGCGCGGGTCTTGTCCGGCGTGCGCAGGTCGATCGACACTTTCGCGAGGCCGCGCGACAATGCCCGCTGCACCGTCGGTTCGGTGGTCATGCCGGAGACGATCTTGCCCTGCTGGATCGCGGCCAGGAACGTGTCGCCGGCACCGACCGGCACCAGCGAGTAGTCCTGATTTTGCAAGCCGGCGCGCGAGGCGAGATAGCGGGTGAGGAAATCGGTCGCCGAGCCGAGCCCGGTGACGCCGAGCGCCTGGCCCTTCCAGTTCGCCGGATTGCTGTACTTGTCGGCGACATCCGCCTTCACCAGCACGGTTTCGCCCGGCGCGACGGCGAACTGCACCACGCTGGTGATGAACTTGCCTTTCGCTTGAAGATCGATGGTGTGATCGTAGAAGCCGACCACGCCGGCGACTTCCCGCGCCAGGAGCGCGGTCGCGGCCGCCTGACCGGACGTGGTGTTGTAAAGCTCCACGTCGAGGCCCTGCTCTTTGTAGAAGCCGAGTTGCTCGGCGAGCTTCGCCGGCAGGTAGATCTGCTTGTCGACGCCGCCGACCATGATCTTCACCTTGGTCTGCGCCTGTGCGGGTGTCGCCGAGAGCGTCAGCGTCGCGGGCAGCAGGAGCAGGGCCAGCGCCAGCGGCGCGGCGGACACAGCGGAGACGAGGGCGGCAAGGCGTAAAGGCATCGGGCGTTTCCTCACTCAAATCGGCTTCATTCGTTTCGCCGCATGAGGCTCTCTGCGACAAAATGTGTCAACCCGTTCGTTCGGCTGGATGTTTTCGCGCATGCCTCCGCCATGGCCGCGCCCGCCGGCGCGTCATCGGTCCTCGCATTGGCCCCTCGGCAGGCGAGGGGAGATGGAGCGCCGCAGGGCGCGACATCGTGTGTAGATCGCGCGCCGCATGATCTTGCGAGGATCATGGACCCGGCGCGCGCATCGCCTTGCGGCGCTCCACCAACGCCTTGGGCAAGTGCTGTAACTTGCACCCGCGGCGCGCGGACATGCACCGTGCGGCGAACCGCGCGGGCCATCCGCTCGGCGTCTTAAGGCATGAGGAGCCGCGCAAGATTGGAGCGGGACGCGGGAGGGGTGAGCGTGATGCGGAGGGCGAAACCACCCCGCGTCGCGCTGGCGGCGCGGTGGGGTTATTGGCCCCGGTGCGCTGCCTGATGGCCTTGCGAGCAAGACCATCGCCGCCCTTCAAGCTTCGTGCGCGACGGGCTTTCGCCCTTGCGCCAAACGCGAACCGCCGGGTTGCCCCGATGGCGCGCGACCGCCGCCGTCCGGCGCGCTTTCGCGCGCCTGCTTCCGCTCCGCCCTACGCCGCAAGCGGCATCTCCCCGTAGTGGGAGCGGGCGGGTCGACCTCTGCCTCCCGGGTGGCCGTGTGCGTCACGAACCGCGCGGGCGCCGGCCTCGTTCCGCTTCAAGTACGCCTCCGGAAGCGCCCCTCACGAACGAAGCGATAGGAATATAATCGAGTTTTGAGAGGCGGGGATAAGGATTTTTGCCGGACGTCGCGGAGGCGACGATTGCGGCGTCGAATTTGCAGCGAGGTACGCGTCCGCTTTGCGGGCGCGGACCTTATCCTCACCGGCTTGTTTTTGATGATGTTGAGCAGATGCGCACACACGCCTCAGCGAGACACTGTGGTTTGCCGCCGTCATGCCCGGGCATAGCCGTTCGAAGAACGGCGGCGCTTGCGCTCCTCGCGCTACGGCCGCAGGTCCATGTCGATGCTGATGAAGTCGCCGCGATAGGTGACTTCGCCGAGATAGATCACAGTGCCGTCGCGCGCGGTGAAGACGCGGCGTACCTCCGCCACCGGCGAATTGAGCGGAATGCGCAAGAGCCGGGAGACTTCGAGATCGGCGGTACCGATGGTCAGGCGTTGCCGCGCGGTGGCGATCGGATGGCCCGGCATCTCCATGAGAATCGGGATCACCGTCTCGCTGCGGAAACGCTTCGGCGCTTTGCGGAAGATGGTCTCGTCGAGATAGATCGAGATCACGCAATAAGGCTGGCGCTTGCGTGAATGGACGCGACGCATGAACACGTAGTTCGCGGCTGGCAGGCCGTCTTCCGGATGCAACGGCGCCTCGCAGCGGCTCTCCGAGATATTGATGATCTTCGGCGAGGTTGTCCGGTACACTTTCGCAAGATCGGTCAGCGTCGTCTCCACCCGCAACCAGCGATCCTGCGACACGCCGCCGGTGATGAAGGTGCCGCGCCCCTGCTGCGCTTCGAGAATGCCTTCGCGGGTCAGCAGTTCGACAGCTTGCCGGATGGTGACGCGAGAAACACTGAATTCCGCCGCCAGCATTTCATTGCCGGGAAGTCGCGATCCGTGCGGCCATATCCCGCGCGCGATGCGTTGCCGCAGCGTCTCGGCGATCTGCGCGTATTTCGGGATGTGGCTTTCCGCGTCGAGGATCATGGTGTCTGCGCCGTTGCTCAAGAGAGAACCGCGGCGGCTCCTTTCTCACCGATCATCAGGCTGGTGGCGTTGGTGTTGGCCGAGGTGATGAGCGGCATCACCGAGGCATCGATAACGCGCAACCGCGAAACGCCGTTGACGCGCAACTGCGGATCGACCACGGCGCTTGCGTCGCTGCCCATGCGGCAGGTGCCGACCTGATGAAACACCGTGCCGCCGGTGCCGCGCGCGAATTCCCACAGCGCGTCGTCGCTCTCCGCATCGAGTCCCGGCTTGATCTCGATATCCCATAGCGGACGGAACGACGGCTGCTGGAAGATCTCGCGCAGGATTTTCATTCCGGCGATGAGCGTCTTGCGGTCGATCTCCGCGTCGAAGTAATTCGCGTGGATGATCGGCGCGGCGAATGGATCGGTGGAGCGGATCGCGAGATGGCCGCGCGACTCGGCATGGCATTGCCACGCCGACGCGGTGAAGCCGGAATAGCGATGCAACGGCTCGCCGGGACGATCCACCGACAGCGGCATGACGTTGAACTGCACGTCGGGGCGTCCGCCGATGGCATATTGCGTGCAGGCGGCGCCGCCGACCTGACCGGCGCCGGCAGTGAGCGGGCCATTGCCCTGCAACGCCCATTGCAGTCCCATCTTCGCCAGTTCGATCGGGTTGCGGACCTGATCATTCAAGGAGATCGGCCGCTTCAGCCGCACGATCACCCGCGCCTGATAGTGATCCTGAAGATTGCGGCCGACCTCCGGCGCGTCGATGATCACCGGAATATCGAGCGAGCGCAACAGCGCGGCGGGACCGATGCCCGACAGTTGCAGCAGTTGCGGCGATTGCAGCGTGCCGGCGCACAAGATCACCTCGCGGTCGGCGACCGCGCGATGCGTCTCGCCATCCGCGATCCATTCGATACCGGTCGCGGTGTTGCCGGAAAACGTCACGCGCTTCGCCTGCGCATTGGCGACGATCGTCAGATTTGGCCGGTCGGCCACCGGATGCAGGAAGGCGGATGCCGAACTGCTGCGCCAGCGCGACCCGATGCCAAGCTGATAGCTGCCGACGCCGAAAGTCGTTGCGCCGTTGAAATCGGCGTTGAAGGGCAGGCCGTACTCCATGCCCGCCTTCACCCACGCGGCGGACGCCGGATTGGCGACGCGCAGGTCGGAGACGTCGAACTCGCCGAGGCCGCCGTGATACTGGCTGTCGCCGCCGCGATAGCGTTCGTAGCGGCGGAAGTAGGGCAGGGTGTCGCGATAGCTCCAGCCGGTAGCGCCGAGCCGCTCCCAGTCGTCGAAATCCTCGTGCTGGCCGCGAATGAAGATCAGGCCGTTGATCGAGGACGAGCCGCCGATGACGCGGCCGCGTGGCCAGTCGATGACGCGGCCGCCGAGCCTCTCGTTCGGTTCGGTCTTGAACAGGCGCGAGAAGCGATTGTCGAAGATCGAGCGATAATAGCCGACCGGCAGCTTGATCCAGAAATTGCGATCCGATCCGCCGGCTTCCAGCAACAGCACGCGGCAGGCTGGGTCCTTCGACAACCGATTGGCGACGATGCACCCGGCCGAGCCCGCGCCGACGATGATGTAGTCGTAACCTTTTGTCGTCGCGGGCACGATAAATCCTCAGAGGCTGACTCGACGTGTGGTTTGTCGCACAAACACTTTCGGCGTCGTCCCGGCGTTAGCGGGGACCCATAATCCCCGGCATCGGCTGTGATGGAACAAACTAGCTCCGGTTGATGGAGCCGAGCCGCTGCAGCGTATGGGTCCCCGCCTGCGCGGGAACGACGGTCTTCGTGTTGTAAGTAATCCGGCCATGACTCAGGCTGTCCGATAGGCTTCGAATGCTGCGAGGTCGGGCGTGAATCCCAATCCCGGCGCATCGGTCAGGGTAATCTGTCCGTCGCGGACGTCGCTGACGGGACCGCACAGCGCATCGCGCAGCGGATTCGGATTGAAATCGACCTCGAGCAAGCCGTCGCCGCCGACCGCGGCGAGCAGATGCGCCGAGGCGAGCAGCCCGATGCCGCCGCCGAGATAATGCGGGCAGAACGTCTTGCCGGCGGCGCGCGCCGCGCGGCCGACCGCGACGCATTGCGAGAAGCCGCCCCACTTGGCGATGTCGGGCTGGATCACGTCGAGTGCGCCGGCGGCGAAGGCATCCGCGAACGCCGTCTCGCTGGCGATGTTCTCGCCGCCGGCCAGCGGCGTGTGAATGCGCTGCTTCAGTTCGAGCCACGCCGGCCACGGCTGATCCACGCGCAGCGGTTCCTCAAGCCACGCCAAAGCGAAGCGATCCAGTTCCGGCGCGAAGGCGACCGCCTGTTCCAGCGACCAGCCTTGATTGGCATCGGCCGCGAGCAGGCCGTCGCCGGCCAGCGCGCGCAAGGCGGTGAGATTAGTAAGGTCCCGCTCCGCGCCAAAACCGATTTTCAGTTTCAACGCGCAATGGCCGGCGCGCAGCGCGGCTTCGGCCGTCTGTGGCGCGCCGGTCGGATTGATGCCGCTGGCATAGACCTTGATGCGCGGGGCGTCGCCGCCGAGCAGACGCCACATCGGTTGCGCATGCCGTTGCGCGGCAAGATCCCACATCGCGATATCGACACCGGCGATGCATTGCGCGAACGGGCCGTGCTCGCCGGTCTGCAACGCCAGCACCGCGTATTTCGCGGCGAGGTGATCGAACAGATCGCGCGGCGCCTTCGCGACGAAGCCCTTCGCCGCCGGCGCGATGATCTCGTTGATGATGCGCGTGCGATGCTCCGCGCCGACCGAAGGGAAATTCGACCACGCCTCGCCCCAGCCGACATGGCCGTCCTCATCCTCAATGCGGATAAACACCGCGGGGCGATCCAGCATGCGGCCGAACGATGTCTCGACCGGCGTTTGCAGCGGGTAGCGATAGCAAAAAGCGCGGAGGCCGCGGATCGCGACAGGATTGGTCATGAGGGACACCTTGACACGGCGCGCGATCTCTCGTCTCTTGTACGCTTGTATTATCTATAATACAACTTGGCGAAAGAGCAACCGGCGGAGCGGCTGCGGATGAAGGCGGACGGCGTGAAGCGATTTCTGCTCGGAGCCATTCCGTGGCTCGGCGCGATTGCGCTGTGGTACGCCGTGCGCCTGAGCGGCATCGTCAATCCGTCGCTGATTCCCGCACCGCATGCGGTGGCGATGAAGTTCGTCGAACTGCTGCTGCACGAGGGATTGCTGGTCGATGTCTGGGCGTCGACCCAGCGCGTGACGCTCGGCGTGCTGCTCGGCATCGCGGCCGCCGTGCCGGTCGGCTTCCTGCTCGGCTGGTATCGCCCGGCACGAACGCTGGCCGATCCGATGATCAATTTCTTCCGCGCATTGCCGCCGATCGCGCTGATCCCGCTGGTGATCGTCTATTTCGGCGTCGACGAAATGGCCAAACTGGTGGTGCTGTTCTACGCGGCGTTCTTCTCCGGCGTCATCGTGATGTACGAGGGCGTATCGCAGATCACGCCGCTGTATATCCGCGTGGCGCAGACGCTCGGCGCCAGCGAGTTGGAGATTTTCCGCAAGGTCATCATTCCGCTCACGGTGCCGCACATCCTCACCGCGCTGCGGGTGGCGCTCGGGGTTGCCTGGGCGACGTTGGTGGCCTCCGAACTGATTGCCGCGCAGCGCGGCCTCGGCGCGCTGATCCAGAACGCCTCGACCTATTTCCTGCTCGACGTCATCTATGTCGGCATCATCTGCATCGGCTTCGTCGCGCTGCTCATGGACATGATCCTGCGCATGATCAGCAAGCGCCTTCTGGTCTGGCAGGAGCGCGCGGTCGCATGACGAACGCCCCCAACAAGAGCGCCCGCGCGCAGTTCGAGCACGTCTCGCTCGCCTTCGACACGCCGAAGGGCAAGTTGCAGATCGTCGAGGACGTCAATTATTCCATCAACGACGGTGATTTCATCGCGGTGATCGGCCCGTCCGGCTGCGGCAAGACCACGATGATGAACATGCTGGCCGGCTTCCAGAAGCCGACCGGCGGGCGCGTGCTGTTCGACAACGCGCCGGTGCAGGGCCCCGGTCCCGAGCGCGGCGTGATCTTCCAGGAATACGGCGTGTTTCCGTGGCTCACGGTGCGCCAGAACATCGCGTTCGGATTGACGCTGCACGCCAATCGCGTGGCGCCCGCCGAACGCGAGGCGATCTGCGATCATTATCTGTCGCTGATGGGACTGTCGGATTTCGCCAACTCGTTTCCCAAACATCTGTCGGGCGGCATGCGGCAGCGGCTGGCGATCGCGCGCGCTTACGCAGTGAAGCCGCAATTCCTGCTGATGGACGAGCCGTTCGGCGCGCTGGATGCGCAGACGCGCGCCAACATGCAGAACCTGCTGCTGCAAGTGCTGGCGGCGGAAGGCAAGACGGTGATGCTGATTACGCACTCGGTGGAAGAAGCGATCTATCTCGCCTCGCGCATCGTGGTGGTCACCGCGCGGCCGGCGCGAATCAAGGAAATCATCGAGGTGCCGTTTCCCTATCCGCGCGATGAATCGATTCACGAGCGGCCGGAATTCGGCCAGTTGCGCAGCTACATCCGTGAGCTGGTGATGAGCGAATATCGCGCGCAGCAGGCGCAGACGTCTTTTTCGGAATAACAAAAGAGAGGGAGGAAGGCATGAACAGGCGTGAATTTCTGACGACGACGGCAGGCGTGGCCCTGAGCGCCACACTCGCTGCTCCTGCGATCGCGCAGGCCAAGACCAAGGTGCGCGCCGGCTACCTGCACACGGTGGCGGTGGACGGGCAGATCTGGACCGGCATCGATCGCGGATCGTTCGCCAAGCAGGGGATCGATCTCGAATTGCGCCAGTTCAACACCGGGCTGGAGATTTTCCAGGCGCTGGTCGGCGGCAGCCTCGATGTGCTGGCGACCGGCGCGGTGTTGTCGAACTTCCCGGCGCGCGGGCAGGGCAAGGTGTTCCTCATCAATGACGTCGAAGTGGCCACCGCGCAGCTCTGGGTGCGCGGCGATCAGGGCATCAAGACGTTAGCCGATCTCAAGGGCAAGCGGATCGCGACCACCACCGGCACCACCGCGCATGTCTTCCTCGACACAGCGCTGCGCGCCAATAACGTCAAGCCGTCCGAGGTCGAACTGCTGAATCAGGCGATGCCGGCGGCGGTGACCTCGTTCATTTCCGGCGCGGTGCCGGCGGTGGCGCTGTGGGTGCCGTTCAACGTTTCGGTGCGCGACAAGGTGCCGGGCGCGGTGAAGCTGGCGGACGCGTCCGCCTATTACCCGCAGGCGGCGATCGTCGGCGGCTGGGCCGCGCGCAACGATTATTTCGACGGCAACAAGGAGACGCTGTCGAAGCTGATCAAGGGCTGGGCCGAGGCCAACGATTACTTCATCGCCAACAGCGGCGAGGCGTTGAAGGCGTTGCAGAAGAACCATTACAGCCAGACGCCGATGTCGGACATCGAGGAGTCGTTCAAGGCGCAGAAGATGTTCACGTCGCAGGAGTGGAAGAAGCTCTATGCCGATGGCACCGTCACCAAGTGGTTGCAGCAGGTGACGGACTTCTTCATGACCAACGCCAATGTGAAGGATTTCACGCCGGCGGCGAAATATTTCGATCCGTCGCTGTATACATCGGCGATCGGCTAGAGCATTTTGCGTTTGAGCGGAAACGTCAGTGCGGGGCATGGCCGTTCGAAGAACGGCGTCGCTTCGCTCGCCTATGTCCCGGCAATCCATCGTTTTTTGAAGAAGATGGATGCGCGGATCAAGTCCGCGCATGACGGCGGATGATTCCATCAAAAGCGGAAAGCCTTCAGGCCGGGCTGGTTCACGGCGCGATCAGCGCTTGGTGGTGAGATAGCGGCCAATTTCGGTGTGGTCGGCGGTGGTGCCGAGCGCCTTCAACGCACCGTCCCACAGCGACGCGACCTCGTCCGCCAGCGGCGCGATCACGCCGATCTGGTGGGCGAGATCGTCGGCGGTGCGGATGTCCTTTGCCATCAGCGCCAGCGAGAAACCCGAGGTGAAGGATTCCGGAATCACGAACTGCTTGATCTTGTTTTCGGTCGAGTTGTTGCGGCCGGTCGAGGCGTTGAACACATCCACCAGTGTATTCGGATCGATGCCGAAACGGCCGCCGATGGCCACCGCTTCGACGGCGGCAGCAAGGCCCGCGGCCGAAACGTAATTGTTGAGCGCCTTGGCGGCGTGGCCGGAGCCCAACGGACCCGTACGGAAGACCGACTTGCCCATCGCCTTCAGGATCGGCTCGGCCCTGTCGATGGTTGCATGGTCGCCGCCGGCCATGATCGCGAGCGTGCCGTCGATGGCGCGCTTGACGCCGCCCGACACCGGCGCGTCGATGAATGCGAAACCCGCCGCGATCAGGTCTTCGCCGAGCGCCTTGGTGCCGACCGGCGCCGACGAACTCATGTCGATCAGCACCGTTCCCGGCGCGAGATGTTGCCTGAAGCCTTCGACCGCCGCACGGACGATCTTGCCGTCCGGCAACAGCGTGATGACGGCGGCCGCACCCGACACAGCTTCCGCGACGTTCGCTGCAGCGGTGCCGCCCGTGGCGCTGAATTTCGCGCGTGCATCGCTCGATGTGTCGAAGCCGACGACCCGATAGCCGGCGCGGGTGAGGCACGCGGCCATCGGCTGGCCCATGTTGCCGAGGCCGACCACGACGACTTTCGCCGGCGGGAGAATAGGGGGCGATTGCGACACGAGGAGACTCCTTGGGTGATCTTCGATTCATTCTTGCGACGAACATCAGACTATCAGACTATCGGCCGATCAACTTGACCGATTGAGGACTTTATGACGAAGTCGGCCGCGCGCTGCCAGCACGGCAATCGGCAGACATTGAGTGTCATGCCGAAGGTATCTCCGGGGTCGCCCCACCAACAGCAATGGTATTGACATGAGCTACAATCAGACGGTCACCCTCGGCGGACTCTTCGACATCGGCCTGTCCGCCCGCCGCGAAGTCCTCGGCGCGGAATATGTCGACAAGTCGATGGAGTCCGCCAACGACTTCATGATGACCTTTCAGCACATCACCACCGAGTGGTGCTGGGGCTATGCCTGGAACCGGCCGGGCCTCGATCGCAAGACGCGCAGCATCATCAACCTCGCGATGCTGACGGCGCTCAACAAGCCGGCCGAACTCAGGCTGCACGTCAAGGGCGCGATCACCAACGGCGTGACGGTGGATGAGATCAAGGAGATCCTGTTGCACGCGACTGTCTATTGCGGCATCCCGTCGGGCCTCGAAGCGTTCAAGGCGGCGAATGCGGTGCTCACGGAGATGGGCGAGATCAAGTGAGGCGGCGGTCGGCGTCTCGCGCCGGCCGGGTTTATGTAACGCGTTCGCCTCGCGCGAAGCGGTATCGCGCGAAAACGCTCTGGCGTCCTTTCCGGAAACGCCATAGCTTTTGAAGCAAGGCGATTGCGCGAGTCAGTAAGACTGGAAAGGGTGCCATGCAGGACGTGATGTCTCTCGACGGAAAAACGATTGTTGTGACCGGCGCGGCCCAGGGCATAGGGCAGGCCGTCGCGAAACTGGCGATTGCCCTGGGCGGGCGGGTGATCGGCGTCGATCTCAACGGCGACAAGCTCAACGCCTTTGCCGCGACGACGGATGGGCGGTTGCTGCCTTATGTCGGCAACGTGGCGGACCCGGATTTCACAGAGGCCACGGTGCGCCATGTCACGGCGAGCGTGGGTGCCATCGACGGCCTCGTCAACAATGCCGGCATCACGCGGCCGGCGATGATCGAGAAAATGACCTTACAGCAATGGAGCGAGGTCATTGCGGTGCATCTGACCGGCGCGTTCCTGTGGACGCAGGCTGTCGGCCGCATCATGCTGGCGCAAGGCAAAGCGGGCCGCGAAAATCCCGGCGCGATCGTGAATATCTCCTCGGATGCCGGACGGGCCGGCTCGATCGGTCAGATCAACTATGCCGCCGCAAAAAGCGGTTTGCTGGGCATGACAATGTCGACCGCGAAGGAATGGTCGAAGTTCGGCATTCGCACCAACTCCGTCTGCTTCGGTGTCGTCGAAACGCCGATGACAGAAACCATCAGGGGCGACAAGTTTCGCGACGGCGTGCTGGCGCGGATCCCGATGGGGCGCTGGGCGACGCCGGATGAAGTTGCCAAGCCGGTCTGTTTCCTGTTGTCCGATGCTGCGTCTTACATGACGGGCCAGCACATCGCCGTGGACGGTGGGTATCATATCTCCGTCTAGAGGCTTTCCGCTTTTGATGGACTCATCCGCCGTCATGCGCGGACTTGATCCGCGCATCCATCTTCTTCAAAAAATGATGGATTGCCGGAACATAGGCGAGCGAAGCGACGCCGTTCTTCGAACGGCTATGCCCGGCGAGTTGATCGCAAATGCGATTACTGCCCGCATCAATCAGGATAGTCAGGAGCGGTGTTTGGACTAAATTTTTTCAGGCTATGCCTTGCCTGCTGCGTCCACGCAATTTGAAACGCCTTCCCGAGTACGTCGGCCCCCAGCTTGACAGGTCGCCGGCGCTTGGGAAGCCGACGACCTGTCGAAGTTATGGAACGATACGAACCGGAATGTCCGGCAAAGCCTCGGTTACTTCGCCGAGGTATCGATATTCTCGCCGAAGAACTTCCAGGCCTTCCCGTCAAACTTCGCCATCTTGAAGATGTGATAGGCGGAGTAGTCGGAGGGGGTTGTTGAGACGGTCACGCCCGGCAGGAACAACGGCAGCGAGACGTTTTTGAGGTGGGTCGCTTGCTTGACGAGATTCTCGCGGGTGAGATCGTCGCCGCAAGCGCGCAACAGCACTTCGGTCATCTGCGCGACGGTGTAGCCGACCTGAACGCTGCCGTCGATCGGATTGCCGTCGGGGTACCACTCCTTCATGAAAGCCAGATACTCCTTGACGCCCTTGTCGTCGTCCCAGGCAGGATCGCCGATCACCTTGGCCGTGAAGGCGCTGATGAGACCCTTGGACGCATCGAGGCCAGCGGGTTCGAGGACGCCGCCGATCGACGCGCCGACGGACACCATGAAATGCGCCGGCTTCCAGCCGAGCGCGCTCACCTTGCGGATCGACTGCGCGGCGAATTTCGGCGTTGCGATCGTCAGCAAGGTATCGGCGCCGGAGGCCTTGAGGTTGACGATCTGCGAGTCGATCGTCGGGTCGCTGACTTCGTAGCTCGCTTCCTTGATGATCGACGATGCCTTGTCGCCCAGACCTTCCTTGAAGCCCTTCAGATAGTCCTTCCCGAAATCATCGTTCTGGTAGATGACGGCGATCTTTGCCGAAGGCATTTCTTTCGCGACGTATTTTCCGTAGATGCGCGCTTCCTGCTCGTAGGGCGGATAGAAAGGCGTGGCCCACGGAAATTCCTTCGGATCGTTCCATTTCGACGCGCCCGAGGTGATGAGGAGGTGTGGGACCTTCTTCGATCTCAGATATTTATGGATCGCCGAGTTCGTCGGCGTTCCAAGCGCGCCGATGATCGCGAGCACGTCGTCCTGCTCGACAAGGCGGCGCGTTTGCTCGAGGGTTTTCGGCGGGCTGTAGCCGTCATCCATCGACAGCAGCGTGATCTTTCGGCCATTGATGCCGCCCTTGCTGTTGATCATTTTCCAGTAGGCGGCCTCGACCTTGCCGTTCACGCCGTAGCCGGAGGCGGGGCCGCTATAGGGCATCGTCTGTCCGATTTTGATCTCGGTATCGCTGGCACCGGCGTCGTATCGCTTGTCGCCGGCGAATGAAGCGGTTGCCGTCAGAACTGCAATCGCCGTCAGCGAGGCAAATAAAGTTGGTCGCATAGGTTTCCTTTCCCCAGACACAGTCGTTTGTCGACCTTTTAGGTCTGTAGTCATTCCATTGGCGCCGATGAAGATCAAGCGTGGAGCAGGGGAAAGTTGATCGAGATGGCAGGTCGATGCGCGTCGTGCCGTGTCAGGTGGCGCTCCCGTCATCCTGTCGAAGCTGACATAGCTGGCCTTGTCGAAAGCGCTGCTCAACGCCGTGCCGTCGGTCTGCGAACCCTGGCCGTCACCGCTGCCATGCGTCGACGGTTGTGTCGATCAGTTCGGCCCTGCCGGCGCCGGCGCCGGTGTCGTGTCGCGATTGCGTCTCTGCTGGAACATCTGGCGGACATCGTCAGCAAGAAGCGCGAGCGATCCCCTCACCGTACCTGCACCGATGACGGAGCGCAGCGTAACGACATGGGTGGCGAGCTTGTCCTTGAACGCCTCGCCGCCACACAACAGGTCGACCATGCCGAGGCCGTGATCGATCGACCATTGCACATAGCTGAAGATCAGGCCCATTCCGGGGGAAGCGCGCGCGAAGTCCGGATCGTAGGTCGTCACCCAAGCCATCATCGTATTGCGTTGGGCAAGGTTGACCGAGATGGCGACTGGGGCGCCGTTCAACTCGATGACGAACAGCCGCAAGATGCCGGCTCGCGCCAGCACGTCGACCAAGGCCGCCAGAGTAGGCCTTCCGTCGTCGAACAGATCCGATGTCTCGGCGTTCTTCTCGAGCCACCTTCGTTTGAGGATCGACAGCCGGTCGAGGACAGGGCCGAGCGGCTCATCGGCTCCGAGCAGGCGGAATTTTAAGGTCCCTGACTCTTCGAGGATCCTGATGCCTCTGCGGTAGTTGTGACGGGTCTTCTTGGGATGACTTGCCAGCCATGCCGCTCCGCTTTTCCAGTCGCCGGCGATGCGCGAACTGACTTCGTACCGGTGGTTCGGACGAAGTTTGATCCCGTGCACCTGTCCGGGTCTGAAGACCTGCCATGCCGCGGCATCCGGCAAGAGCCGGGTGATAAGGACCAGGTCGAACCCGCCTGCATCGCAGATCATGGCCCACAATTTGTCCAGCGCCGCGTCGGAGCATTCCGGCGCACGAAGCAGGTCGCCATAGTCGGTATAGGCGACGGCCGCCCATTCCAGAAAACGCAGTCCCTTGCGCCGGGTGATCGCCAGAGGGAAGACGGCAACCAGCCTGTCGTCGTTCCAGACCAGGCCGATGCGCAGCGCGGTCTGCGTCTGATCATCAATGGTTCTCCACCAGGCCGAAATCCAGTCATGGCTCTGGAAAATGAGGGCATCGCAATCGCGCGACAGCCGCGTCCATTCGTCCTTGATCGCGGCCAGCCGTTCGGTGGAGTCGACGATCTCAAAGCGTTCGGCAGTCACGGCGCCGACCGATACGAGCGCGTTCTTCACGATGATGCATCCCGCGGTTGCGCGCCGAGCGTCGCACGATTTCGCTGGAAGCGGCCGGCGATGACACGCCACATCTTTTTAAGCGGCAGGATGTAGAGGCCCGCCAGCGATTGGTAGTCCCTGACATCCCGGTCGACGAGCCCGAATTTGAGCTCCTCCCCGGGAGTGGGCACGAATGACGTGCCGAACAGCCGATCCCAGAACGAAAACAGCAAACCGAAATTCTTGTCGTAGTGGCGCGGATCGACGCTGTGATGAATCTGGTGCCAATGCGGAGAGAGGACGATGTTGTCGAGAGGGCCGAAGGAAATCGGGAGATGAGTATGCCGCACGAAATCCATCATCAGGATGTTGCGCAGAACATAGACGTTCAAACCGAAGACCACGACTTCCACCGGATTGAGCGCGATCACGCTCCAGATGCCGAAGCAGATTCCCGGAATGACGCCATCCCAGATACGATTCATGAAGTCGTCGAGCGGATGCACGCGATCCTTGGTGATGCCGACCATGACTTCGGCGGAGTGATGCACCTTGTGCAGCTCCCACAGGAACGGGTAGCGGTGCTGCGCGACGTGATAGAGGTAATAGGAAATGTCGTAGGCCAGCAGCATGGTCGCCGTGAAGATCACCAGCGTCATCGGTCCCGGCGGACCGTCGATGAGCGGCCCCTGGACGCCGAAGGCCCAGCTTATGGCGCGATTTGTCGCATAACCCATCGCAGTCACGAATGTGATGCCGGCCGGAATCAGCAGGAACGGCATGATCAGTCGCTTGGTAACCCAGAACATCACGTCGGCGCGCGCCGATGGATGCAGGATGACTTCCTGAGGGAACATGAAGCCGAAGAAATCTCGGACCGACCTGTCTTCTGCCTTAACTTTTCTGAAATAGACGATCAGCGCGGAGACAAGCGCGGTCCCCAGAATGAGGCTCCAGGTGACATAGTCGATATTGTGAAGTTTATCGGCTACTTTGTTAAGAATTTCAGAGACCATGGTAACCCTAGCGCCTGTTAAGGACTTGGATCCGGGATAGGGCTGCGCTGCAGCCGATGTTTCGATGCGCCGGCAACGCGCCGGCCGCAAGCCGATACAGGGCTTGCCTGCAAGCCGGCCACGAACCGGTGCGCAAAAACGACGCAGCCCATCACGAGCATGACCGGCTCGGGTTCGCGCACGACGATAAATGAATACGTCGAGACGGCAATCTCTTTACTGTTACGGGGTTAACATCCGATGCTTCGATCTGGAGAAAGCCGACGACAACAGCCACGGCGCTTGTTGCGTCAGGCTCCAGCTCAGGCATTTGTGGTCAAACGGCTCATGCCGCGCGCTGAAAAGCCGCAGGCTTTCATTTTCCGGGAATCATCGTCCTTTGCTTCTCCGTTCTACATTGATCTATGGCCCGGCGATCCTGTTCACGCGGATTTCCGCGTTGCTTCTGCTGATCGTGGTCACGCGCCTCATCAATCAGGAAGAATATGGTCTTCTGACATTGGTGGTGACAGTCGGGGAAATGACGGACGCCGCCGTGACCAACTGGCTGCGGGTCGCCTTGCTCAGGCTTGGCGGCACGGGCGAGATCAGCCGCGGCAATCTGGTTCTGGCCGGCAAGGTCATGTTTGGCACGACGATGCTGGCGCTGGTGATCGCGGCAGTGGCTTCGGCTTTCGTCGTGCCCGGGCGTTGGGTGGAATTCGCCATCGCGGTTTGTACGTATCTGGTCGTCAGCACCATCGGACGATTCGCGCTGACCGTGCTTCAAATGCAGCAGCGGCATTCGACCTATTCATTGCTCGAATGCTTGCGCGGCTTGCTGCAACTGGCGTTTCCCATCGTTGCGATCACGATATTTCCGAAGACCTTTCTGGTGGTGTCGCTCGGCACCAGTGCCGGCATGCTCACCGCGGGGGTCATCGCTTTTGCGGTCGCATCGCGACACGTGACCGCGGGTCCGGCGCGGTTCACCGCGCACGAATTGTTTGCACTCGGCATTCCACTGGTGGCCGTGGCGCTGGTGGGGTTCGGCATGAACAGTTCCGAGCGCCTGTTTCTGAATGCGTTTCATGATGCCGCCGCCGTCGCGATCTTCGCGGCGACCTATGTGCTCGCACGCCAGCCGATCGACATCGTCGGGCATGCCATCAATGTCGGCACATTTCCGGAGGTAATGAGCCGGTTCGACAAGGAGGGGCCGGCCGCGTCGGGCGCATTGCTCTCGCAGGTCATGGCGCTGATGATGCAGCTTTGTCTTCCGGTCGCGGCGATGCTTGTCGCTCTCGGCGGAGAGATCACCGAGCTTTTGCTGCCGGAGAGCTATCATGGGCGCACCGGCCTGCTGTTTCCTGCCATCGCCTTCGCCGTGGTGTGCGCGAATCTGACGAACGTCGTCTATGGCGCCGTCATCCATGCGCACAAGCGGCCGTGGCTGCTGATCGTCGCCACCTTGATGGGATCGGTCGGAACCATTTCGCTCTCGGTCATCCTGATCCCCGGGCTGGCCGAACTTGGTGCCGCGATTGCGCTGGCTGGCGGGGCGGTGATGGCTCTCGCGGCCTGCATCGTCATCGGCGAGCGGTTGACGCCTATTCCGATCCCATGGCGCGATATCGCGTTGTCGCTCGCCACCGCGCTGGCGACGGGCATTGCCGCTTCTGTTGTCGCGACCTTGCTTCGCGGCGCGCCGGTGCTGATATCGCTGGCCACGGGCGGAACGGCGGGTGCGGCAACGTTGCTGCTGATGACATGGCTGTTTCGCCCCGCAGCGGTGCGACTGTTTTTCACCGCGCTACGCCGTCGTATCGAGACCGCGCGCCAGTGAAGGAACGTCGGCAATACCTGACGGCAACGGAGGCGCTTACGGTCTCTTTTGCGATCTGCGCGTTCAGTTCACCCGACGGGTATAGCCGGCCCAGAACGGCTCGCGCAGGGTGCGGCGCAGAGTCTTGCCGGACGCGTTGCGCGGCAACAGATCGATGAAGTCCACCGATTTCGGTGTCTTGAATGCGGCGATGCGCGTGCGCACGAAGGCGATCAATTCCGCCTCGGTGACGGTCTTGTTCGGTCGCAGCGCGACGATGGCTTTCACCTCCTCGCCCCACTTCGGCGACGGAATGCCGATCACCGCGGCTTCGGCGACGGCCGGATGGCTGCAGATCGCGTTCTCGACTTCCGCCGGATAGATGTTCTCGCCGCCTGAGATGATCATGTCCTTCATGCGGTCGTGAACGTAGAGGTAGCCGTCCTTGTCCATGTAACCGGCGTCGCCCGACCTGAACCAGCCGTCGCCCGGCATTGCCGAGGCCGTGGCTTCGGGCAGGTTGTAGTAGCCGACCATGTTGGACGGCGACTTGATCGCGATCTCGCCGATCTCGCCGGGTGGCAGCGGTTTGCCGTGATCGTCAAGAATGGCGATCTCGACGCCTGGAAGCGCCTTGCCGGCGGAGCGCATGCGCGGCGTTTCCTCGGCGGTGTGGTCCTCCGGCGGCAGCGCCACCACGGTGCCGGTGGTTTCGGTAAGGCCGTACATCTGCACGAAGCCGCACTTGAACACCTCCATGCATTCGACCAGAAGTGCATGGGGGATGGGGCTTGCGCCATAGGCGATGGTGCGCAGGCGGCTGTAATCGATCTCGCGGGCGCGCGGCTGACGCACCACGAACTGCAACGCCGCCGGCACCATGAAGAACTTGTTGACGCCCTCATGTTCGATCAGGTCGAGCACCTGAAGCGGATCGAATTCGCGGGTGATGATCGCCTTCACGCCCTGATAGATAACGCCAATGCCGAAGCCGGTGCCGCCGATGTGCCCGTTCGGCATGGCCACGAGGCCGATATCGTTCTCGTACCAGCGCAGCCACTCGATGCTGGAGGCGTCGTGCAATTTTCGCGGGATCAGAATGTTGTCATGGGTCAGCATGGCGCCCTTCGGACGCCCCGTCGTGCCCGATGTGTAAAGCTGCAGGAAGGGCTCGCTGGACGCCGCCTCCCTATGGGGATCGACGCCGGGCTGGGCCTTGCGCCATGTCGTGAAATCCGGCCAGTCCGGCGCACCGCCTTCCATGGCGATGATGCCCACGAGGCTGGGGCATTCGGCGGCAACCTGGCGGCCGAGCGGGATGAATTCGGGGCCGACGAACAGCAGCTTCGCGCCGGAATCCTGCACGATATAGGATACCTCCGGCGGAGCCAGGCGCCAGACCACCGGCACGATGATGACGCCGGCCTTCATGCAGGCGAACACCAATTCGAAATAGGAATCCGTGTTCTTGCCGACATGAGCGACGCGGTCGCCCGGCTTCAGTCCGGCCGCGATCAGGGCGTTGGCGATCTGATTGGTGTGCCGGTTGAATTTAGCGTGCGTCGTCAGGCGGCCTTCGAAGGAGGTCGCGATCCTGTCGCCCTTGTCCGCCGCGTGCTTTCGGGGCACGTCCGCCAGGGTGTTGATTTGGATGGAGGCTACGGGCTGGTTCATCGATCCCTCGGATGTCGCTGACGTATTCAAATGAGACGACCTGCAAATCGGCTGTTTGGGGTGTCGGAAGACGTTCTGGCGAAAACCAGAGAGAAGCCCTGGAGCCGGCACCGCTGCACAACGTCGCCGGATTGCCGCCGGGACGCAATGTCAAAATTTCGTCCCGAAAGGCCCGCGGAAAACGGCCGATTTTCGCGATCGGTCGGGCATTGGCCTGCCGGGATTGGATGGCACATGGTCGGCTTGCCGGATTGAGGACGCGATGGACCGCGTCGTCGGGTGCGCTCACCGGTGCCGTCGTCAGGGCAATGACCGATGCGCCTTGTTTGACGAATTCGTCAGCCTGTTTGATCTGGAGCAAGAACCGAGCTGCAAATTGAAGCCAAAGTAAAGCTGTTCTCGTCCAGTGGTGTTGATGCCCGGGCGAGTTGGCGGCTTGTCGCGCAAATTGCGGCGTGGCCACGGACAGACATTTTTCACATCGCCGCCGGTTGAGGGCAATGCGGATCGAGAGGTCATGGCGTGAGCGACACACTAAGAATCCGCTACGACGAGCGATTGCCGCGCTATACGAGCTATCCGACCGCCCCGCAGTTCTCGAACGTCGTCACAGGGGCCACCTACGAGCAATGGCTCGAAAGGCTCCCTGTCTCCACGAAAACGTCGCTTTATTTTCATGTGCCGTTCTGCCGCTCGATGTGCTCATACTGCGGCTGCCATACCACCATCACGCAGAAGAACGAGCCGATCGATGATTATATCGATGTCCTGCGGCGCGAAATCGAACTGGTCGCAGGCAAGGCGCCCGCGCCTCTTGCCGTGCATCACATTCATTTCGGCGGCGGCACGCCGACCATCGTGGCGCCCGAGGTGCTGCTTGCGCTGACCGCGTTGTTGCGCGAGCGATTCGACGTCAAACCCGCAGCTGAAGTTGCCGTCGAGATCGATCCAAGAACGCTTACGCCGGAGATGACGGCGGCGCTCGGTGATAGTGGATTCACCCGCGCGAGCCTTGGCGTACAGAGCTTCGATCCTCGCGTTCAGCAGGCGATCAACCGCATTCAGAGCGTTGCCTGCACCGCCAATGCGGTGAACGGTCTGCGCGCGAATGGCGTGCGCGGCATCAACTTCGATCTGATCTATGGGCTGCCGCTGCAAACGGTCGATTCTTGCATCTCTACCGTGAACGCGTGCCTTGCCATGAGGCCGGATCGCTTTTCCGTGTTCGGCTACGCGCATATTCCCGACTTCAAGAAACATCAACGCAAGATCGACGAGGCGGATCTTCCAGGTGGAGCTGAGCGGCATGAGCAGGCGGAGGCGATCGCGCAAACGCTCGTCGCGGCTGGCTATGTGCGCATCGGATTTGATCACTTCGCCCGCGCCGACGATACGATGGCCCGCGCTCAGGCGGAAAATCGGCTGCGGCGCAATTTCCAAGGCTACACTACCGATGCCTGCGAGACGCTGATCGGCTTCGGTGCCTCGGCCATCGGGCGTCTGCCGCAAGGTTATGTGCAGAACGAAGTGGTGCTGGGCCGCTATGCCGACCGCGTCAGGCGGGGCGAGCTTGCGACCGCAAAGGGATATCGTCTGACTGACGACGACGCCTTGCGTGCCGAACTCATCGAGCGGGTCATGTGCGATCTCGCCGTCGACATTGCGGAGGTTTGCGACCGGCGCGGAGCATCGATCGCCGGTCTCTCCCCTGTTCTGGCACGCCTGCAAACACTTTCCGACGATGGCATCGTCCGTCTTAAGGGTACGCGCGTCGAGGTCGCCGATGATGCTCGATTGCTGGTCCGCAGCGTCGCGGCGGCTTTCGATGCCTATCTTCTGCAATCGAGCAGGACCTATAGTCGTGCTGTTTAGAAGTACCCCTGCTGCCCGTCGTGCCGCCATGGAGAACGATCTATGCACGATCATCCAGCGAATCTTGCGAGGATGGCGCCGGAATCCACGCCTTCGATCGAGAATGCCGCCAATCTGATCGCGCGGCTGCGTCGGACCCTGCTGTTTTCCGATCTCGACTGCCGATGCCGGGACACGCTGGCCGCCGCGCTTGATCGATTCGATGCACTGGAGCGGCGACGGCTATCGCGTCAGGGTCTTTCCTACGCGCGAGACCATAAGGATCGCATCGCCGCGATCCTGACGCTGCTGTCGGAACTTGATCAGATGACCGAAGGCGAGCAGGACCGCTCCGTATTCGAGGAGATGGCGCTTCTGTTCCTGGAAATCGCCAGTAGCGCCCAGGCGGGAGCCGCCGTGTTGCGCGCTATCGAAGACCGCCAATAGGCGGCCCGCCGATCATGGACGCAGCCGGCGCAACGATCCAGGATATGCTGCCCCAATACAGCTAGGGCCAAACGCTCCGCATTGCTCCGGCGTCCGGATCATCCGGCACGGGACGCCGTCGGTTTCATCGCCCTCGACAAAATGGCTGAGATGGGCCACGTCATCGATGCGGACGAACTCGCGTTCGACAAACACGCCGGTGCCGCGAAGCTGCCGCAGCGCCCGGGAAAAGCTCTCGGGCTTCATGCCGAGGCGGTTGGCGATCAACAGCTTCTCGTAAGGCAATTCGATCCGTGCCGGGCCACGACGCGCGGCGGTGAGCGACAGCAGGAAGCTGGCGATGCGCTTGGGGGCCGATTGCGCCTTCAACTGCTCGACCTGTTCGACCAACCGCCGCAGGTGCAGTGACGACGCCGCCAGCATGTCGAATGAAATCTGCGGATCGCGTAAAATTGCGTCGCGCAGAAGCTGGCCGTCGATGTGCAGAAGCCGCACCGACGTTACCGCCTCCGCCGTCGCCGGATAGCGGCCGCCGCGGAACATCATCGCCTCGGCGAAGCTCTCGCCTGCGGTGAACAGCGATACCACCACCTCGTCGCCGTCCGTCGTCTGCCGGTAGAGTTTGACCCAGCCGTCGAGTACGAGATAACAGCAGGTCGCCGGGTCGCCCTGCTGGAACAGCAGTTCGCCGCGCGCGTGGCTGCGGACGGTGCGATGGCTCAGTGCGTCGCCCATCGAGCGGAAGACGGGAACGCGGTTGACGATCGACCAGTCGGCGGGGGTCATGACGGGGCTCCCGGCAGGCAATAGTAATAAGCCAGCCAAGCACGGCCTCGCCGCATCGGTATTGCGCCATGTCAAAGAAGACGAAGGTGCAACCTCCCTTTGGTTTCTTCCTTTGGTTTCCTGTCAGCGCCAGATGAAGCCGCCGTGCTCGGGGCGAAAATCGAGCGCGAGACTTTGCCCCGGGCTCACCGATACCGCCTCGATGCGCTCGTGGTCGAAGCCGCTTGCCCGCGGCGTGTCACGCAGCCGCGCGGCGATGGTGTGAGAGCCCGCCGCCACCGTGAAGCGGCGATAGATCTGCGAGGGTCCATCCTTGGCGAAGCCGGATGGCGGCAATTCCTTGCTGAACACCACGACATTGTCGATCGCAAGCTCGGCGAAAATGCCGCGCCGGCTGCGGGGGCAATCGAACGGTCGGCGCATGTTAGGCGGCAGCTTCGCCAGTTCCTCCGGCGTGCGGCGACGGCATTCCCGCCCGCGGTCGGCGCTGTGGCTGAAGCTGAACTTGATGACGCCGGTGGCGGCGGGAATCTGCCGGTAGGCCGGCGCATTGGAAAAGGCCGCTGCAAACGTCGTCACGCCTGCGAGCACCGCAAATAGCCCGATCAGCCGTGGCACCGAGACCGGTCTGCTCATGATGCCGCCTCCTTGACCGATGCCGGCATGTCGACGGCCTGCCGCTGCGGCGGCTCCTGCGCAAGCGTAGCGAGCCGCGCCTTGAAGGCGTCGATCTCGCGGTCGAGCCGCGCGCCTTCGGTCGGCGAGGCCCAGACCGAGAGGATGCGCTCGCGCGGCACCCGCGCCCGCAGGTATGGATCGCGCTCGCCGGCGATGCGCTGCTGCATCCACTCGACGCCGAGACGATTGTAGCAGGCGCTTTCGGAGCAACCGGCGATGACGACGCCGTCGACCAGGCCGCGGCTCAGCGCATAGTCGATCAGCGACGGCGGTGCGGCGGCGACGCATGGCAGCGACAGGATTTCTTCGCCGCGCCCGCCGGCGGCGCCGTGCCAGCAGCCGATCACCAGGAGGCGCGGCGACGGCGCGTCCCGCGCGGCCAGTTCATGAAGCCGCTCGCGCATCGAGGCGAAGGTGACATCGGGCAGGTCGATGCCGGTATCGAGCGGGCCGACGCTGCGGAACGGCGTCGAGGAGGGACACGAGCCGGTGCAGATGCCGCAGCTTACGCATTTGTCGGCATCGACCGCGACCTCGACGACATAGGGCAGCTTGTCGCTGCGCGGCACGAGCTGCAAGGCGTCGTAGGGGCAATCCTCGACGCAGCGGCCGCAGCCGTTGCAGTGATCGAGATCGACGGTCGCCGGCTTCATCCGCCGCAGCGGCGGCAGCCACGGCATCAAAGCCAGCATCACCGTCGCCGCCGCCAAGAGCCCCCACAGCGCGCCGGGGGAGGCGTCAGCCAGCGGATAGAGTGGCAGGTAGAACCAGTCGAGCCCGACCGGGCTCGGCACTTTCGCAAGGTCCGCCGCGCCCTGGCTCAGCGCCGGCTTGACGATCGATACCGCGAGCAGCGCCAGCATGGTCAGCGCCGCGAGCATGCGCGGCGGGTTCACTTTGGGGCGCGTGATGCGCTGGATGTGGATCCACAGCATGAACAGCAGCACCAGCGGCACCGCGATGTGCAGGAACACCAAGAGCGTGAAGAACCGGTTCGACAGGCTCGACGGCGCGAGAAAATTGCGCGCGATCGGCTCGCCGAAGATCGGCAGCCAGTCGAGCAATTCGGTCGAGGTGGTGGCGATGTATTGCGCCAACTGGTCCCACACCAGCCAGTAGCCGGTGATCCCCGACATGTAGAGGAACCAGATCACCGGCACGCCGGTCACCCACGAGAACCAGCGGCCGCCGCGATAGCGGTCGCGTGCAAACTCCCGCACGAGATGCAGCGCCATCACCACCACCATCAGGTCGGAGGCGTAGCGGTGAAAGCTGCGCATCACCCCGGCGTGCCAGGCGTGGCGTGTGGAATACCACTCGACCGAAGCATGGGCGTTCTCGACGCCGGTGTCGAACAGCATGAACAGATAGATGCCGCTGACCGCGACGATCCAGAACAGGAAGAAGCCGAGTGCGCCGAGTTGCGCCAGCGGATTGAGCGCCGGACCGGCGAGCCGGTTGAGGCCACGCTCGGCGGCATCGAAGCCGCGCGCGATACTTCGGCGCACCAGGGCGATCATGTCTGCCGCCCGAGCAGCCGCGGTGGCGGACCGCGGCGCAATGCTTCCAGCCGCCGATTCCGCATCCACGCGCGAATGAAGATGATGCCGGCCAGCAGCAGCGACAGCCCGCCAATGCCGATGCCAAGCGCGATGGCATAGCTGGTGCGGTAGCGGCCCTGACCGGGATCGTAGACCGTACAGAGGAAACTCAAGCGATCGATCAGCGCCGAGACGGTCAGTGCGCGGGTGGTGGTGCCGAACACCGCCTCCTTCAATGGCTCGATGAGCACCGGTAGCGGAAAATCATCGCCGTAGACTTGGCGATAGACCCGGCCTTCGGCATCGATAATCGTGGTCTGGGCGATGTGATCGAAACCGCCGGCGACCGCCTGATAGCTGAAGCCCAGATCCCGCATCAGCGCGGCCAGCGTCGCCTCGTCGCCGCTGGCGACGTCCCAGCCGGTGGCCGGAATGCCTTGCCGGCCGGCGAATGCCGCCATGTGCTGCGGGCTGTCGCGGCGGGCGTCGAAGCCGATGGTCAGCACCGCGAAGCGGTCGGCGCCGAGGCTTCGGCGCGCTTGCGCCACCGCATCGATGAGATGCTGCGTCGTCACCGGGCAGGTGGTGCTGCAACTGCTGTAGACCAGGCTGACGACCAGCGGGCGACCGCGATAATCGGCGAGCGCGATATGGCGGCCCTGCGGGTCGCGCAGCGTATAGTCGCCAAGCTTCGTGCCGATCGCGGCCTCGCTTCTCTCCAGCACGATCCGCGGATCAAGCGGGCCGCGGGCCGGGGCGGCCGATGCTTTCGTCATCACCGCCGCATCCAGCACCACGGCCAGCGTTAACAACGTGAGGTGGATCAGCGATGCGCCAAAGGTCGCCATCGCGGTGGCGCGGCCGGGGGCGCGATAAAGCTGCCAGCTTCGCCAGACGAACACCGCGCCGCCAACGCCTGCACCGATGCCGTAGATCAATCCCATGCCGAACCATAACGGGACCAGCGACAGCGCCGTCAGCGCTACGGTGTGCGCGAGGATCGCGGTGGTCCACACCCGCTCGGAGGCGACCACCGGAAGCATCGGAAAACCGGCATTGACATAGTCGTCGCGGCGCGCCGCGGCGAGCGCCCAGAAATGCGGAGGGGTCCACAGGAACAGCACCAGCGCCAGTATCATCGGCACTGTCTGCGGCGTCGGATCGACCGCCGCAGCACCCGCCAGCACGGCGAAGCTGCCCGACAGGCCGCCGACGACGATGTTCAGAGGGGTGCGGCGCTTGAGCCACACGGTATAGACCACGCCGTAGGTGACGCCGCCGAGCAGCACGTAGACGGCGCTGACCGCGCCGCCGACGACATAGGCCAGTGCCAGCGACAGCATCGCGAGCGCGGCGAAGGCCATGAGCCAACCCGCGCCCGGCTGCAACATCCCGCTGGCAAACGGCCGCGTTTCGGTGCGTCGCATATGTCGGTCGAGGTCGCGTTCGTAATAGTGGTTGAACGCGCCTGCCGCGCCCGAGGCGCCAAGCACCGCGAGCGCCAGCGCCAGCACTTCCCACGCCGTGCGCGCCGCGCCCTGCGTCGCCGCCGCGCCCGCGACCGCGCTGGCGGCGATCGCGATGCCGATGCGCAGCTTGAGCAGCGAGACGGTCGTGGTCAGGGCGGCGCGCAGCATGTCTTGCCTCCTCGTCCTCTGCTGTTCAGCGGAACAGCCACAGGTCGGACAGGTACTTCCAGTTGACGAAGTAATAGAGCACGAAGGACAGGAAGAAGATCGTCACCAGAACGATGGTGCCGGGCAGCTTGATCGTGCCTTCGCTGCCGTATTTCGACACCACGGCGGCTCCCGAATGCAGCGGGAACGTCATCTTGTGACCCGGCCCGATCTTCTTGCCGAATAGCGCCGTGCCGACCACCACCAGCACGAAGATGATGCCGCCGAGTGCCGCGAGAATGGCGCTGATGCCGTTCATGCCCATCATAAGAAACGCGCCCGGCGAAAGCTGGAAGCCTATCACCGCGTCGGTGAAGTTGATGTCCCAGTGCCGCCGCGGCACGCCGAGCGTGCCAGCGCCCATCATGAACAGCGAGATGCCGGCGGCGCCGATGCCGAACAGGTAGGGCTGAATCCGCGCCAGCCCCGGCCAGATGATCTCACGCTGGAAGATCAGGGGCAGCACCAGGTAGGTGCCGGCCATGAAGGCCAGCGTGGTGCCGGCGACCACCGTGCCGTGGAAATGGCCAGGAACGTAGATCGTATTGTGCATCAGCACGTTGAGCTGTTCGGTGCCGAGCACCACGCCGGAGATGCCGCCGATGAAGCCGAACATCACCAGCGACAGGAACATGCCGGAGAATGCCGGGTTGCCCCACGGCGCCTTGCGCAGCCACTCGAACACGCCCTTGTTGAAGCCGTTGCGGCGCTGCGCGGCCTCGACCGAACCCGGCACGGTGAGGCCGTGGATCATCGAGCCGAGCACCGCGAGATACATCATGTAGCTGGTGTTGACGATCTTCCACTCGGCGCTGATTCCCGGCTCGGCCAGAAGGTGGTGCGCCGAGGCGAGTTGCAGGAACAGAATGTAGAGGAAGAACGCGCTGCGGCTGACCTTCTCCGACAGCGGCTTGGCGCCGAGCACCAGCGCGGCGATCATGTACCACACCGAGACGTGCGCCGAGACGTTGATCTGCTGCGAGGAGTGGCCCATCGCCCACCACACCAGCTTGTACATCAACGGATCGATGTCGCGGATCAGCCCCATCGACCACAGCATGGTCGGAACGAGGATGATCGCCCCCGACGCCAGCGTGAACACGGCGATGATCGCCGCCGTCAGCGCGCCGAAGGTGACGAGCGGGATCGAACCCTCATAGGTGCGCTCGGCCTTGGCGATCATCAGGGTTCCGAAGAACAGTCCGACGCCGATCAGCGCGCCGACCGCGAACAGGATGATGCCGAGATAGAAATGCGGCCGCGCCATCATCGGCGGATACGAGGTGAACATCACCGTCGATTCGCCTTGCAGCACCGCGATGTTGGTGATGACGGCGCCAGCCACCATCAGCACGAAGCCGAACCAGCCGAGCTTCGGCGCGGCGAGCCGCGAATTCAGCAGCACCGCCGAGGCGAAATAGAGCACGGCGATCTCGAAGAAGATGATCCAGTACAGCAACACGTTGGCGCCATGCGCGGTCAGGATCAGGTAGAACCACTCGGCCGGCAGAAGATGCACCGCCGGCCAGCGCGTCAGCGCCACCATCAGCCCCATCAACCCGCCGATGGCGAGAAACACCACGGCCGCGACCGCATTGGCGATGATCAGCCGCTGCGCGGCGACGTCGACCTTGAGGCCGGTGAACTGGCAGGTGCGGAAATTCGCGGTCCGTTCGCGCGTCGCCCCGGCGACTCCCTCGAAGGTGGTGGTCATGTTATTTCGCCTCCGCCTTGCTATCGACGACGATGATCTTGCCGGTCATGGTGTGATGGCCGATGCCGCAGAATTCGTTGCAGATGATTCCGAATTCGCCGGCCTCGGTCGGTGTCAGGACGATGACGTGCTCGTAGCCGGGATGAACCTGGATGTTGATGTTGGTCGGTTGCAGCGAGAAGCCATGCTGCCAGTCGGCCGACGACAGATGCAGGCGATAGCTCTGCCCCTTCTCCAGTTGCAGCACCGGCCACCACTGCCAGAGCCGCCCGAGGAGATAGACGTCGACACCGGCCGGCGGCCGCACCACCGGCGTGCCGGAATCGTCGCCGACCTGATACTTCTGGGCGAATTCGTCGACCTTATCCTGATAGACGCTCGGCACGACGCGATAGGCTTCGCTCGAAAGATTCTGACCGCCGATGAAATGCCAGGCGATCATGAAGAAGAACATGAACAGACCCCACAGCAGCGCCACGGCGATCCAGATCAGTTCGACGCGCTCGACCGGTTCATTCCACCAGACACGGCGCTCGGGAGAGGTAACGGCCATCGATCGCGCTCCTATTTGCCGACCGGGACGTTGGCGACTTCCATCACGCCCCAGACGATGTAGAGGATGGTGGGAATGGTGACGCCGATGAACAGAAGCAGGAACGGGTCGTCCAGCACACGCTGCATGAACGGCACGGGTTCATCGGCGGCAGGCGGCTCGGACGGCTTGACGATGTTGGACATGGCGCAACCCTTTCATCCTTTCTGCTGCAGGCTGCTCCTGTTTGCACAGCTCGGCCTTGACTTTGGATAAGTGGCGCCACGGCGCTTCGGCTTATGTTTTGGCATGTTGCAGATTGCCTTTCCCATCGCCTCGCGGCGCGTTCTGGCCGGGATCGCTATCCTGTTCGGATGCGGGGGGTTGCTCGCGGATGCGCAACGTCAGGCGACGCCGTCACGCGGGATGCTCACGGTCATCTATGTCGGCGCCGACGATTGCGGGCCATGCCGCATCTGGCGTCGGGATGAACGTCCGGATTTCTTCGGCAGCAGCGCTTTTCAGAAAATCAAGTACCGGGAGGTGATTGCGTCGCGCCTATACGATCTGTTGGCGGAGTCACAGTGGCCGGCGGATCTCACGTTTCTGCGCGAGCAGGTGCGGACGCGCCCCGGTGCTCCGCAGTGGTTCATCATTCAGGATGGCCACATCATCACATGGGAAGCCGGCCTGTCGGCATGGCAGCGCGTGGTCTGGCCCGTGATCCGAGCGGAAACTTCTGCTCAGCATGCAAGCTGAGCCGGGATCGGCTTCAACAGGTCCCGACGTATTGCGGTTGCGCTCCCGGGTAGGGAATTGCGACATGGACGATGCCGCTGGCGACACGGTGGCCGCGCTATCTCACAGATCGTCCGGACCATTTATTCCTGATCGCTTCAAGTCGCGAAGAAGCTTTCGAATCAGGATCATGTTGGCCGTTTGTAACTCGTGGTTGTTCCCGAACCTGTAGGCGTTGGCCTCCAGGACGATCAGGCCATTCGCCCCGTCCGAAAGAATATCCTGTTTCTTAAGCCGCTCAACGCGCCGTCTGACCGTCTCGAGCGGCAGGCCGAGAAAGCGGGACAAGGCCGCACGTGAGATGCCGAGCTTTATCGTGTCCGGTTCGACGGCATGTATGCTGCCGAACCGCTTGTCGAGCTCGGGATCTTTCATGACGTTAATGACGTTCGCGTTCATAACCGCATGAACGATCAACAGGTCGAGCGGATCGAAGTCGTTGTAATGACGAAACAGCTCACTCAGCGAAAGAAGCATGTAGGCGACGGAATGTCTTGAGACGGCTCGGATGAGATCGGGGTTCCTTTGCATGGCTTATCAGCGGCTGGGGAGACAGCGTTGCGGATCGAAAAGGACGCCTTTCCTACCCAAGGTGGGTAAGGCCTGCCTTGCGCTAGATCAATTCATGGAAGACTAGGAAGGTTATAAGCGACTTTCAACTCAAGCGTTACCGGCGATGCCTTCAGAACCGTCCTACGCCCCCAAACGAAAGGCGCGCCGCGTCGAGTTTTCGAGTGGCATTCCCGTGCAGATCATCGGGCTTGATGGGTCGTGGCGCCGCGACTGTCTGATGATGGACGTTGCCTTCGGTGGAGCGAAACTAGTAGTTAACGAACCCGCGGACGGAATTGACATGAAGAAATTCTTGTTGATGCTCTCCACGACCGGCGCGGTGTATCGGCGCTGCGAACTGGTTTGGAGCAACGGGGAGCAACTCGGAGTTCGTTTTCTCGGCCCCGCCGGCCGTCCTGCCAAGACAAAGTCCCTGGGTAAGGCATGACAAAATGACCTCGGAAGGCAATGCAGAGGGACGAAAGAACTCCAAGAAGCTTGGCATCCACCCGTTATGCGTGAAATGCGGTTCTAAGATGCGCTTTTCCTGTATCGAGCCTGAGCCCGGTAAGCCGAACTTCGAGCATCGGGTCTATGAGTGCACCATATGCCGCAGCACTCAAAGCTTTGTAACTGCTCTTTAAGTCCTGGACACGGGATTTGCATACCCGGTCGCAACGGTGATCGAGTCCGATCGCCGTGAAGATGTCGCGTTCATAACCGTCGCGAGAGGGGGTCTTGAACACGGTAGCAGGTATCGTCCTCGATCAGGATGGCAGTTGCCGGCCTAGTTCATCACGATAGCCGCGAGCAGAAGGCGAAAGAACTCGATCGTTGCGCCAATCATGACGCCAGCGATTAAAAGCCGTCCATACCAGGGAACGGGCTGATCCATCCCTTTACGCGCGGGCTTCTTTGACGTTTGGGGTGGCGGCGAAGGGATTGTTTGCCCAGTTTGCGCGCGTTCGGAAGTCATGGGCGGTCATCCTGTCCATCGTCATCGGAGCACTTCAACAGGATTCCTCGATCGTGCATTGCGCTATCGCAAACGGCCGCGCTGCAAGGCATCGGTCACACGTCGGAACGTATTGACATGAATCAACGCCCTCGTGCTGTCGAGTCCCGATAAGGGAGCGCAAACGAGGAATCGGAGCAGGCCATGAAAGCTTCAGAGGTGATGCGATCGCCGGCGGTGAGTGTCAAACCGGATTGTCGCGTCATCGATGCGGTCCGGCTTCTGATGGAAACCAATCGTAGAGGCCTTCCCGTCGTCGATAGTTCCGGCAGCTTCGTCGGCATCGTGTCGGAAGGTGATTTCCTGCGACGTATTGAACTTGGAACGGTGCCGGTCGATCACCCATGGTTCGACGCCATCTTCGGGACGAACGAAAACGCGACCGCCATTGCTCACGCGCATGGCCGCCGCGTCGACGAGATCATGACGCGGAATCCGGTTTGCGTAGAGCCGGATGCAGATCTGACCGAAGCGATCGCCTTGATGGAGGGCCATCACGTTGCGCAGATTCCCGTGGTGCATGAAGGCGCGGTCCTCGGAATGATCTCGAAGGTCGAGTTGCTCGCGGCGGTCGAGCGTAAATTCGATCAGGTCTCCGCGCACGATGGGGCTCGACGCTAATTGGGGCGTTGCGTGAGGCATGTGCGTTCGACGTCGTCGGTTCAGGTGGGAATCGTTCAGGCGTCCGCGTCCAGGGCCCGTCGCAATCTTCGAATGATGACGCCGCGTGCCCGGTCATCCGCCGCCGCTCCGACCCTGTCGTTGATATCAAGAACCAGCTTTGACATGTCGTTGTGCCAATCGAGGGCGACCACCGCCTCGGGCGCAAGCCGACGGCGATGTGTCGCGCTCAGGCTCGTCGGCACGTTCGGCGACAGATCATAGATGTCGTCGAGGATCGGCAGGAAGATTTTTGCGGATGGGATCACTCGATCGGCGATCCGCTCGGACAATCCCGTCATCGCCGGGTCCTCGCCGTGGACCAGAAAGACGCCTCTTTGAACGGGGCGGCGCGCTGCGATCCATCTGGTCAGTTCGGCGCCGTCCGCGTGTCCGGAATAGTCGTCGATGCGGCGAATCCGAGCCGCCACCTTGATGTCCTCTCCCTGAATGCGGACGGCCTTCGCCCCTTCTTCAAGAAATCGTCCAAGCGTGCCGCGCGCCTGAAAGCCGACCAGAAGCACCGTCGCACGGCTATTCCATAACCAATGCTTGAGGTGATGGCGGATTCGTCCGGCGTCGCACATTCCGCTCGCTGCGATGATGATGTGAAATCCGGAGAGCTTGGCGATCGATTTGCTTTCCTCCACCGTCTCGGTGAATCTGAGATGCGGCGAACTGAGCAAGCGCGCGACGTCGATATTTGGGTCAAGACTTGCGGCGTGGTTTCGGAAAACCTCCGTGGCGCGGATCGCGAGCGGAGAATCGAGGAAGATCGGTGCCGCCGGGATTTCGCCGCGCTCCATCAGATCGACCAGATCGACGATCAATTCCTGCGTGCGCTCGACGGCGAAGGCAGGAATCAGCAAGGCACCGTTTGCCTTCGCGGCATCACGAACTTCAGCGGTCAGGCGTTGCTGGCGGCCCTGAGGTGTCGTTTCCGGGCGAACGCGGTCGCCGTAGGTTGATTCCGAAATCACGTAGTCGAAACCGGCCGGAGCCACGGGATCGGGTTGCAGAAGTTTCGTATCGGGGCCGAGATCGCCGGACATGAGCACCCGCAGGGGATGGGCAGGGGTGTCCGCATCGGCGAATTCCAGTTCGATCGAGGCCGACCCGAGCAGGTGGCCGGCATTCCAATAGCGGGCGCGCACGCCTGGTAGGACATCGATCCATGTCTCGTATTCGACGGGCTGGAATGACTGGAGCGATGCGACGGCATCGGCCTGCGTATAGATCGGGCTGACTTCGGGTTTCCCGCGCGTCAGGTTGCGCCGATTCAGGGTTGCGACTTCGGATTCCTGAATGCTTCCGGAATCCGGCAACATATACGAGCACAGATCGATCGTTCCGCGCGTGGCCAGTATCCGGCCGCGAAAACCCTCGCGCACCAGTTTCGGCAGCAGGCCGCTATGGTCGATATGGGCATGCGTCAGAAGGACGATATCGATGTCGGCCGGGCGAAACGGGAAGGCAGCGTAGTTCAGCTCCTTGAGCGTCTTCTGTCCCTGGAATAGCCCGCAATCGACCAGAAAAGTGCCGGCCGGAGTCTTGAAGCGATAACAGGATCCCGTGACGGTATGAGCCGCGCCGCAGAATTGAAGGGTGACACTCATGGAATGGCCTCGCGCGAGAGTTCAAAATCGTCAGGACGGATCAAAGCGGCAAGAGCAACGGAAATTATTGCGTCGATGAGATGCGACATACCGCGACTCGATCGGGCAGGGTAAGCTCTTATAAGTGTCATGTTCATGCCGAAGCGGCTATTGATGCAGATCATGCACATTATCATCAGGTGATGAGATTGGATGCACCACGCCGCGGCAGTGCTGGGCATCGGAGCTGCCGTTCTGTGGTTCAGAAACGTCCAACAGGAAACGCCCGAACTTCAGATCGGCAATCCCCTCGCGATCGGGACCGCGATCAAGCTGGCGGCGTTGCTTGCTGCGGTGATGCTGGCCGCAGAACTGGTGCGCCGCATGTTCGGCGGGATTGGCGTTTTGGTGGTGGCGGCGCTGTCCGGGATCGCGGATGTCGACGCCGTGACGATCTCGATGGCCAGGATGGCGGGAAGCGATGTCGATCCGAATACGGCGGCCGGTGCCATCATGATTGCGATCGCTGTCAACACAGTCTCCAAGACCATGATGGCCGGTTCTGTCGGAAACAGGAAAGTCGGCCTTCTCGTCGGAGGAATAAGCGCCGCCGCTCTGGCCGCGGGGCTGGCGGTCGCTGTCTAGCCTTTCAAACCGCTCGGACGCGTCGATCGGGTCCGGCCACGGATGTCGTCCCTCAGGCGTTCATAATGCGCAGATGCTGCCGATTCCGGAGGACGATATGGCGGGCTCCGGAAAAATCGAGGACGCCGCGATCGTGGAGTTCGGAGAGCGTCCGCGAAACCGTTTCCAGGGTAAGCCCGAGATAGTCTCCGATATCCCGCCGGCACATCGGCAGCGCCATCATCGCCGCTGCCGACAGGCGGCGATCCATTTCCAGCAGGAAGGCCGCAACCCGCTCCATGGCGGTCTTGCGCCCGAGCAGAAGCATGTGGTTTTCGGCGTGCTGAAGTTCGCCGGCCGTCATGTTCCACAGCCTGCGGGCGACTTCGACGTCGGTGGTCGCCGCCTGCTCGAGGCTGCTGCGCTTCACAAGGCGGACGGTCGTGTCGATAATGGCCTCCGCCGTCAACCGGTGGTTCGGACCCGTTTCGAGGCCGAACACGTCGCCGGGCAGGTGAAACGCGCCGATCTGGCGGCGTCCGTCCGAAAGCAGCTTATGGGTGCGAACAGCGCCGCGAACGATCTGGTAAACGAACTCCGCAGGTTCGTCCTCGCCGTAGATTTCCTCTTCCTTGCTGTAGCTGAATTCTGTCGCCACAAGGCTGGCGCGGCCGACGATCATCCCAAACTTGTCTCCGATCTCGACGGCTGGCTTGCGATTGTGGGGTCCGTTGCAGGTGCTGACTGACTGCGTAAACATCGGCCGTCTCCGTGGCTGGGATGACGGTTTGTAAGATGCTTCACCATCCTGAGGTATTCCGGCCCATATCCTAGGGGGTGCACCCTAAGTAGATAACCGGAGGTGAATTTGGGTAGAGGCGCGGAAAGTCGCGCCATTCGGGTTCCGGCGCGAACCTCCGGCGGCCGGACTAGTGGCGGGAAACGACGTCCCGAATGCGTCCGACGAGGCTGTCTTCAAGATGCGGTTTGAAGAGAACATCGTCTATGCCGGCGATGGCGGCTTTCTCAGCCATGTGCTGGTCGGGATAACCGGTGATGAGAATGATGGGCGTCAAAATGTTCCGCCGCCGCAGACGAGCGGCCACGTCGAGGCCGTCCATGTGAGGCATTTTGTAGTCGATCACCAGGCAATCGACATTGTCGGGATCGATGCAGGTCAGCAACGAGACGGCAGCGCCGAACGTGCGGACCGTAAAGCCGTGGGCTTCGAGCAGAAACTGCAACGACTGAAGCACGTCAGGATCGTCGTCGAGAATACAGATTCTGTGTTTTGGGACTGTCAGGTCTATCATTTGATGCCACGAATCATCACGGTCAATTCCTGACGATACGACGTGGGCATATAGCGATATTGATCTGACTCAATCGTTCAAAATGCCGGCGCGAAGCGCAAGCCGGATCAGCTCCGACAAGCTATGCGCCTGCATCTTGGTCATGACGTTGGCGCGATAGACTTCGATCGTTCTTGGGCTGATGTTATGCTCACGGGCGATCAGCTTGTTGGACAATCCCGCGACGAGGCCATCCATGACCTGGCGTTCGCGTGGGCTGAGGCTTGCGACCCTCGATGCAATGTCGAGGGAGATTGCATCATTCTTCAGATGATCCTGGCTCTGCTGAAGGGCGGTTTCGATTGTGCCAATCAGCCGGTCATCTTCAAACGGCTTTTCGACGAAATCCAGGGCGCCCAATTTGATCGCCTCAACCGCAAGCGGGATATCACCGTGCCCTGTCATGATGATGACGGGCAGGGTCGAGGCATTGGCTTTAAGGCGTCGAAGCAGATCGATCCCGTCGATCCCCGGCATGCGAACGTCGGAGACCACGCAGCCGAAGCGAAGGCCGGCGCGGGCCTCGAGGAAATCGGCGGCATTTTCAAACAGCCTGACTTCGAAGCCTACCGAATCCAGCAGGAAGGCAAGCGAATCCCGTATCGCGGAATCGTCGTCGATGACATAGACATTTCCCTTAGGCGACATCTGATAAGTCCTCGGTCGGCGCTATCGGCAAGGTCAGGCGGAAGGTGGCGCCGCCGGAATCGTTCGTTTCGGCCCACATGCGGCCGCCGTGAGCTTCCACGATCGACCGGCTGATCGAAAGCCCCACCCCCATGCCATTCTCCTTTGTGGTGAAGAACGTCGAAAACAGACTTGCGAGGGCGGTCTCGCTAAAACCGTGGCCAGTATCCGAGATCGACAACTCGACCATATCGTCCGATGTTTTCGTGCTTGTAGCGGTCAGTTCCCGTTTTGGCGAATCTGCCATGGCCTCCAGCGCATTTCGAAAAAGATTGACCAGAACCTGCTGGATCTGCACGCGATCGACCAGAACGCGGTCGCATCCGGAATCCAGCTCGAGTTTCAGGAGGACGTTCTGCTCGCGGGCGCCGGTGAGGCCAAGAGCGCCGGCTTCTTCCATCAGCTTCGCCAGGCTTTCGACGCGCTTCTCGGATTCCCGCCGGGAAACGAATTCGCGCAGCCGTCGAATGATCTGACCGGCACGGATGGCTTGATCAGCGGCGCGATCCAGTGCCGTCTCGATCTTTGCGATATTCAGGTCAGCGCTCGCCGCCAGAAGACGACGCGATCCTTTCATATAATTGCTGATTGCAGCGAGGGGTTGGTTCAACTCATGCGCAAGCGCTGACGCCATTTCGCCCATCGCGCTCAAACGCGACATGTGCACCAACTCGGATTGCAGCTCTTGAAGTTTTGCCTGGGTTTGCTGATGCTCGGTGAGGTCGCGAACAAATCCCGTGAAATGCAGTTTGCCACCGGACAGCATCTCGCCCACGGATAGGTGCATCGGAAAGGTGGCCCCATCCCGACGTTTCCCGGTCACAATCCGTCCGATACCGATGATGTGCCGTTCGCCGCTGGATTGATAACGGGCCAGATAACCATCGTGCCGGCTGCTGTCCGGCTCGGGCATCAAGAGACTGACATTCTGGCCGATAGCCTCGGATTCAGAATAGCCGAACAGGCGCTCCGCCGCCGAACTGAAATGCTGCATGATGCCACGGTCGTCAATGACGATCATGGCATCGGGAATGGTCTCCAGGATCAAGCGGAGATGTTCTTCACGCGCGCGCAAAGCCTCCTCTAGGCGCTTCTGGTCATCAATATCCAGCACGACGCCGCTCAAGCGGCGGGGGACCCCATTTTTGTCAGTGACAATACCACCGCGTGCTCGAACCCAATGATTCTCTTCCGCGTCTCGGATCCGGTACTGAATGTCCAGCCTACACCCGGTCGCGATCGAGCGCTGAATGGCTTGGTCCGCTCGTATTCGGTCCTCCGGCTGAAGCAGGGAGAGAAAGAACTCGTAGCTGACCGGATCATTCTGGGATACGCGAAAGAGCCCGCGCGCTGCGCTTGACCAAGACAACGCGTGAGTCTCGAGATCGAGATCCCACATGCCAATTCCGGACTCGTCGATTCCGCGTTGCACGTCCTCGTCGCGGAGCAGACTTCTGAAGGACGGCGGCTCGTCACTCGACACGCTTTAATATCCTGGCACGATAATCCGAAGATTCCGGGGCCGCTATTCGTAGCGAACAGGCAAGCATGCCACAAAGGATAGGGGCTTTGCCCGGCTAAAAAAACTCCACAAAATTATATACCTTCATTGTTTGATCGGCCAACGGGCTTTCCGGAAAGGGACTTGCCTTCCGCGTCTTAAGGAAGGAGATCGCTCATGCAACGCTATGTTCACGAGGAAAATATTCTCCTATATCGCAAGCTGCTCGCGGAGACGACCGATGAGGAAAAGCGAAAGATCATCTTGAAACTGCTGGCCGAGGAGGAAGCCAGAGAACCGCCAACCTCCTCGCCAGAAAAGAAATGAGTTTGTTGATCGTGTCGATGGAGCGGCTGGAATGGTGCACCGCTGGAACGGTGCAACGGCCGGGCGATCAGCGAATTGTCAGGTGATCCTCGACAAAGGCGACGCCGGGCGCGGACCAAGCGGCGTTCTCGACAGCGCGCCGCTCATCCCAATTGTCAACCTTGCCATCCAGAATGACCTTGTTGCCGTTCTGCACCGAGACGCGGATCGCGTTGGCTTCCACTTCCGCGTGACGCTTGAGGGCCAGTTCGATCTTCGTCTTGATGTTTGATGCCTCTACGTGCGGCTTGATCGTGATGTTGTTGGTCACGCCATTCACGCCGGACAACTTGCGAACGTCGTCCTCTGCCGCGGTCTTCTCATAGTACCAATTGACGACGCCACTCAAGGTGATCCAACCATCCTGGACAAGCACGTCGATGGTTTCGGGAACAAGGACGTCCCATTTGAGGATATCCATTGCCCGCTTGGCGATCTGGTCGTCTGCAATCTTGGCCTGGAACGGATATCGGACCTCAATGTTCTCCGCGATGGCGTGAACGCCTTTCACACGACGCGCGGCGGCGATCGCTGCCACCTTCTGGGCATAGCTGGTCACGTGGCCGGTCAGGCTGACCACATTCTTGTCCACGGCGACGCCGATGTGTTCGCCGTCGAATGTCGGATCGAATTCGAACTCGTCAATGATATCTTGTCGAAGCTGGGAGTCGGTCATGATCATTCTCCAGAAGTGATCCAAGGCCGATAGCTTGAGTCATTCGCGATGCATCACTTTGATCAGAATCAAGAGCGACCGTTGCGACAGCGATATATTTTCCTCGTTCTGAGATGGCTGCAAACTGGCGTCCGTCGGAAATCTTCCTTCCTCTATGACTGTTGGCCGGTCGCGCAGCGGCAGCGCCTGTGTCACAGATTGGCGGGGAGCGCCGGCTCGAATTGCGGCCGTACTCGCTCAGATTGGCGTAAGAGCAGATTGGCGCAAGAACAGGCTTCTTCAGGCCGGTCCGTCCGACGTCCTTGAAACCTTAAGGAGACCGTCTCGGCCTTGGAGATCGAAGGTGGCGGACGCCGCCTGAATGATGTCAAAGGCGCCGCTTCGTCCATCACGGGATATCAGCTTGCCCTTGCCAGCTTGTCGTCTTCCGGAGAGTTGAGGTACATGCCGGACATCGGATCAACCCAGCAGAGATGATCGTGGACCGTCTTCACGCCGGCGACATTTTCCGCGACGATAACGGCAGCCTGGCGCGCACGATCGTCGGTGACCACGCCGCTCAGATGGACGATGCCGTTGCGCACGATCACGTTCAGTCCGAACGGACACCAGTCGTTCTTGTCCAGGGCAGCGACAATACGGTTGCGAATATGGTCGTCATCCGCCGTCGGATCAGGTACTTCGCGCGCCAGATCCGCGACCGCCTGCAGCAGGTTGGTCCGGGTAACGATGCCGACAATCTTGCCGTCCCGCATTACGGGCAACCGCTTGATACTGTTTTTTTCCATGATCGCCACAATGTCTTCCAGCAGTGCATCTTCCGAAACGGTGAACGGGGTCGTCGTCATGATCTCGCCGACCTTGCGGCCCTGTTCATGGATGAAATCCGCCGCCTCTCTGCCGACGCCGAGCAGGAATTTCAGCCACCGCGCCCGTCTGCGCTGCGTTCCGATTTCGGCGCGGCGAATGAAATCGCCTTCCGAAATAATTCCGACCAGCTTTCCGTCGCCGTCGGTAACCGGGAGTCCACTGATATGCTCCCTGAGCATGATGTTTGCCGCATCGACGATCGTGGTATCCGGGCTGACCGTAACGACGTTTCTGGTCATGATTTGATGTGCGCGCATAGGATGCTCCGGAAATATCGATCAAGCGATGTTTGGACGTTACCGTCGGTGCCGTAAGGGGCTTTGACCTAGATCAAGCGTGGTCAGTGCGAAACCAGCGCCGGCACGGTGAGGGTTTGCAGCATCCCCCGCGTCACGCCGCCCAGAATCTGTTCGCGGAGCCTTGAATGGCCATACCCGCCCATGACCAGCATGTCAGCGCTGACATCAGCCGCAAAGGAGAGAATTACGTCACGAATATCGCTGGTGCGTGAGAACAGGCGGTGGACATTCGCGCTTAATCCGCGCCGCGCGAGGTGATCTTTCAGCGCCTCGGGCGCGTGTGTCGTGGCTGTTTCATCGCGGTTGATGACAAGTATGTCGATGGCAGTTGCCTTATGCAGAAACGGCATGGCGTCATGAACGGCCCTCGCCGCCGCCGATCCGCCGTCCCAACAGATTACGATGCGGCGCGCTGCGAATGATCCGCGATGAATATAGGGGATCACAAGCAATGGGCGTCCGCTACCCAGCAAGAGGGTTTCAGTCAGTGAGTCGTCGTTGCACGGCTGCGCGGGATCCGGTTGGGCGACGAGGACCAGGCTATAAAGCTGAGAATGTTCGGTCGCGCTTTGAAGAACCGCTGGGGCTTCGCGGCAGATCGTTTTGCAGCTATACGATATCCCGGCCAACTTTGCCGCGTCCTCAAATTGTTCCTGTATGGCCTCGGCCGTCGCTAGAGCGGGATCAAACCGCGTTATCATTGCGGTTGCAATTCCTGAGATGGCAAGCCCGCCCGTCGAATTGAACGACTGATAAATTCGGACGAGACCATCAAGATCTGCGCCGAAATCCCGGGCCAGTGAAATCGCGCAATCGATGATCGATTTGGTTCGATCATCGGAGGGAATATGAACAAGGATATCTTTCAGCATATCGCTATACTCAGGTGACGAATGAATTCACTTATGAACGATGCCACTCTTAAGGACTTTGATCTGGATCATCTGTTTGCTCTCCCCTCCAAGGTTTGGAGCGCTGACTTGCTACGCTGCAAGGTCTGCTCCGGCGTCCCGGAGGCATCGATCACGTGCCAGTCGAGCGGACCGACATCGTAGGCTTCCTGATTTTTGACGAGAGCGACCGTGGCATCGGATGCATCGCCGATGCGGTGGCCGACCCGCTTCATCCGCGTTGCCAGATCGCTGACGAGAAAGAGGCCGGCAAACGGCAGGTTGAGCTTCCGGGCGACATCGGCAACAGCAAGCCGCTCGGAAGGCTTGGCAAAGACGGCATCGAGAATGACCGAATGCCCTTGCGACAGAATTTGTTCGGCGCGTTCGATCAGGATCCGATAGACGATTGCTCCAACGTGCGGCCGGTAGGCGCTTGCAGGCAACTTCTGTGTCTTATGGATTTGAAAATGCTGCTTGCGCGTGACGTCGGAGCGCAAGATCACGGCGCCCGCCGGAGATTCTATAGTCTCGGCAAGCGCGCGGGCCAGAACGGTTTTCCCGGTGCCGGACAGGCCGCCGACGGCGACGAGCATCGGTTGTGACGGGTTGATCAGCCGGCACGCGAGCGAGAAGTAATCACGAGCCGCGAGCAGGATGAAGGCTTCATCCTTGCGCGCTCCGCCAAGGCGCGCCAGGAGGACGTTGGCGCGGATCGCGGCGCGCATCGACATGAAAAGTGGCAATGTCGCAAGGCCGTCCAGATTTTCATTGAGAGTTGTCGTCAGGTATCTGTTGAGAAGGATGTTGGCCTCGGTACGACGTTTGTAGCGGAGGAGGTCCATCAGTGTGAACGAGAGATCATAAAGCACGTCGATCGACGCGATCGCGGGATCGAACTCGATCGCGTCGAACAGAACCGGCTTGCGCCCGATCTGTACGATGTTGGCGAGATGCAGATCGCCGTGACAGCGCCGCACCATGCCGCGGCGGGAGCGTTCTTCAAGGCGTGTCCGAATCTTTGTAAACGCCGATTGGCTTGCTGTGTCGAGTGTATCGACCTCACGCTCGGGAAAGCGGTCTGACGCCCGGAATGCAGTTGTGTTGGCGGAAATGATCGATGGAATGGCGCGGATCCAGCCGTCGGTCGCAACGATAGGAGCTGCTTGGTGCGACGCCGCGATGGCATCGGCCAGACCCACCATCAGCGGAGGCTCCAGCGCACCGGCCTGTGCGAGATGATCAAGCGTCGCGTTTTCATCAAAGCGGGTCATCTCCACGGCGTATTCTACGGGAACTCCGTCGCCATCGATGCGGAGCGCGCCATCGTGGCTTTGCGTGATGGCGACGACGCGGTGGTAGATTTGCGGCGCGGCCGGGCGATTGATCCTGATTTCCTCATCGCAGGCCGCTTTCCGTTTTTCCAACGTTGAATAGTCGAGGAAAGGAAACCGAACGGCGCGCTTGACTTTTAGCGCCCGGTCGCCCGCGAGAAACACCACGGCAGCATGGGTATCGATGCGGCGAACCTCCATGCCGCCATGCGCCGCAGGATCGGCCAGGAAGGCGAAGACCTGCCGCTGCATTGCCGTGTCCTGCGTGATCCCGCGCGTCATGGCCGGACTTCGATCAGGGGTGAAGGACTGCCGCGCCCAGCAATTGTCCGGCGCGCAGCATTGCAATCGCATCGTTTGCCTTGTCCAGGGGAAAGGACGTCGTGCGGATATGGATTCCGGCCTGAGGGACAATCCTGAAAAAGTCGTGTCCGTCCTGCCTTGTCAGATTGGCCACCGACAGCAGGTGGCGTTCTTCCCACAGCAGATTGTAGGGAAACGACGGAATGTCGCTCATGTGAATTCCAGCGCATACAACCCGGCCTCCTTTGCGAACGGCGCGCAGGGCCAGCGGCACCAGTTCGCCCGCCGGCGCGTAGATGATGGCGGCGTCCAACGGCGTCGGCGGTTGCTGATCCGATGCGCCGGCCCAGACCGCGCCAAGTTGCCGGGCAAAGTCTTGCGCTGCGACGTCTCCGGCGCGGGTGAAGGCGAACACCGAGCGTCGCTGCCAAGCCGCGATCTGGGCGACGATGTGGCCCGCGGCACCGAATCCATAGATGCCAAGCCGCTCGGCGTCGCCGGCCATCACCAGCGAGCGCCAGCCGATCAGGCCGGCACAGAGGAGGGGCGCGGCCGATACGTCTTCGCCAACATCGCCGAGAGCGAACGCGTAACGCGCATCGGCGATGGCATGGGTCGCGAAGCCGCCGTCGCGGGTGTATCCGGTGAAAAGCGGATGGTCGCAGAGGTTCTCCATGCCGAGGCGGCAATAGCGGCATATGCCGCAGGTATGGCCCAGCCAGGGGATGCCGACGCGGTCACCGATCCGATGGCCGGTCACGCCGCGCCCTATGAGATCGATGCGGCCGACAATTTCGTGGCCGGGAACGATCGGATAGCGAATGTCGGGAAGTTCCGAATCGATCACATGAAGATCAGTGCGGCAAACCCCGCACGCGCTGACCGCAACGCGAATCTCTCCATCGCCCGGGATCGGATCAGCGCGTTCCGTCATCAGAAGCGGCGTGCCTGGGGCCGAGAGCACCATCGCGCGCATGGAAATGCCTCCCGAGAGGCCGGCGGCATCATATGTCCGATCAGCCCGAAAGCGAATGTGACATTCATTGCAGCGCAACGGTCGACACTGTTTGACTTCGATCAAACCGCTGCCGCCGACAGATGATGAGATGGCAAACAGGCCATTCTGGGCCCTTGTTTGGAGGATCAATCATGACGATGAAGTCTCTTATGCCGGTAGGACGTGATAGTTCCCTGGCGCGTACCGAAACAAATCCGTTGACGATGTTGCAGCAAGAGGTGGACCGGCTGTTCGATGGCTTCACGAGGAGCCTGGCCGGCTTCTCGCCGCGAACGTTGATGCCGAGCATGGATCTCGCGGAGACCGACAAGGAGATCGAGCTGACGGCGGAGCTCCCGGGCATGGAGGAGAAGGACGTACAGTTGAACGTCGTGGACAATCATCTGACGATCCGCGGCGAGAAGAAGAATCAGCGCGAGGAGAAGGAGAAAGACTATCACCTCGTCGAGCGGAACTATGGCTCCTTCGTCCGAACCGTCGAACTGCCGCCGGGCGTGAACCCCGACAGCATCAAGGCGGTGATGTCCAAGGGTGTTCTGAAGGTCACGGTGCCAAAGCCGGCGCCGGCGCAGACCAAGAAAATCGAGGTCAAGACGGCGGCCTGATCCGGAACTGCTCGGCGCGCCCGGCCTTCGCCGGGCGAGCCGGAGCCTGCAGAACCTCGAACCGAGCGGGTGACATCGTGTACCGATTTATCGAGCAGACCGTCGAGGACTACATGACGCGAGAGGTCAAGACCGTATCGCGCGATATCGCGATGGATGAACTCAACAATCTGTTCACGGCTGATGATTTCAACGCTTATCCGGTCACCGACCAGACCGATATGGTCGGTCTGGTGACAAAGTTCGACTTCCTCAAATGCTTTGCGCTGACGCTGAGTTCAATGGTTCCGCGCTACGACGAACTCATGAAGCGAACCGTTTCTGATGTGATGATTCATGAATTCATCTATGTAAACGCCACCACCAAGCTCGTGCGCGTGCTTCAATTGATGGTCGAGCATCGCCTTCGCAGCATACCTGTTCTTGGTGCGGGTCAGCGTCTGGTCGGCATCATCTCGCGTGAGGATGTCATGCGTGCTTTGCGGGATTGCACCAATAGTGGGCCGCGCGCTCTATAGTGCGCAGAGCAATCGAGGCACTTGGCCAGAACAAATCAACTCGACCCTCGCGTTTTCGATGCTATCATTTGTCACATCCACCCGTCGCCTTGCACAACCGATTGAAGTGAGCATGCGGGAGTTTGTGACGACTCCATGTCAACCTACCGATTGAACAGTCTGCTGGAGCCGAATTCGATCGCCTTGATCGGCGCGAGCATGCGTCATGGTTCGGTCGGGCAGGCGATTGTGAGAAACATTCGCGCGTCCGGATTCGAAGGCCCGCTCGGGGTTGTCAATCCGCGTTATCCGGAGATTGGCGGCATGCCGACCGTCGGCCGGCTGGCGGAGTTGTCGTTTGTTCCGGAATTGATCATTGTCACGACGCCGGCGCGAACGATTCCGGAAATCATTGCCGAAGCGGGGCGTCTTGGTGTGGCCGGGGCCATCATCGTCAGCGCCGGTCTCGGCCATGGCGCTGGGTCGCTGGCGGAAGCCGCCGACCGTGCGGCACGTGGGCATCGCATGAGGCTGATCGGGCCCAATTGCCTCGGCATACTGATGCCCAAAGTGAAGCTGAACGCCAGCTTCACGGCTCACATGCCGCGCGTGGGCAATCTGGCCCTGATCTCGCAATCGGGCGCGATCGCCACCGGCATGGTGGATTGGGCGGCGCACCGCAACGTCGGATTCTCCGGGATCGTGTCGGTCGGCGACCAGCTTGATGTCGATATCGCCGACCTGCTGGATTTCTTCGCGCTGGATACCGATACCAAAGCGATCCTGATGTACATCGAAGCCATCAAAGACGCGCGGAAATTCATGTCCGCCGCGCGGGCGGCGGCGCGGGTCAAGCCGGTCGTCGTGGTCAAATCCGGGCGGATGGCGCAGGGAGCCAGGGCGGCGGCGACCCACACCGGCGCGCTGGCCGGTTCCGACGCCGTCTATGACGCGGCGTTTCGCCGCGCCGGCATGCTGCGCGTATTCAACTTGCGCGAATTGTTCGATTGCGCGGAGACGCTGAGCCGGGTCAAGTTTTCGTCGGGAAAGCGGCTGGCGATGCTCACCAACGGCGGCGGCATTGGCGTTCTGGCGGTGGACCGGCTTGTCGAGTTGGGCGGCATCCCGGCATCCCTCTCGCCCGCGGCCAAACAGCAGCTTGACGCGGTGCTGCCCGCCGCGTGGTCCGGCTCCAGTCCGGTCGATATCATCGGCGATGCCGATCCGGCCCGTTATGTCGCGGCGCTGAAAATCCTGCTGGAGGATCGCGATAACGACGCGGTTCTCGTCATGAATGTGCAAACGGCGATTGCCGATTCCAGTGACATCGCCACGGCAGTCACCCGTGTTGTTGAGGAAAATCGGCGAAAGCACACCGTTTCCCCGAAGCCGGTGCTGACGGTGTGGGTCGGTGCCGATGACACGATTTCGCGAACTTTTACCGACGCCGGAATTCCCGACTATCCCACGGAAGACGACGCCGTGCGCGGATTCATGCATCTCGTTCACCATCGCGAGGTGACGGAAACGCTGGCCGCGGTGCCACCGAGCCTGCCAGCCGAATTCGAACCCGATGTCGAAGCGGCGCGGCGCATTGTCGAGCGGGCAGTGACGGACGGCCGGCGTTGGCTCGATCCTATCGAAGTCATGGGTGTCCTGAATGCTTACGGGATCGCCAGCGTTCCGACGCGCGTGGCGGCCAATGCCGAGGAGGCAGCATCCTGCGCGGCACAGTGGTTTGCGGAGGGCGCGACCGTCGTGCTCAAGGTGCTGTCGCGCGATATCTCGCACAAGTCCGATGTCGGCGGCGTGGTTCTCAACCTGACGAACGCGGATGCCGTTCGCGCTGCTGCCGCAAACATTCTCGCGAATGCCAAAGCCAGGCGTCCGGACGCGAAGATCGACGGCTTCATGGTGCAGCCGATGATGCTTCGGCGGAAGGCTCGTGAACTCATTCTCGGGATCGCCAACGATCCGACATTCGGCTCCGTCATCGTGTTCGGTCACGGAGGTACGGCCGTGGAAGTGATCAACGATAAGGCGCTGGCTCTGCCGCCGCTCGATCTCAAGCTCGCGCGCGATCTTGTCGAACGTACCCGCGTATCGCGGCTGTTGCGTGCTTATCGCGATGTGCCTGCCGTCAAGCAGGACGAGATACCTCTGGCCTTGGTCAAGCTGGCGCAACTCGCGGCGGACATTCCCGAGATCGACGAACTCGACCTCAATCCACTCCTCGCCGATCAGACCGGGGTTCTTACCGTTGATGCCCGTATCGCGGTGGGGCTTCCGGTGCGGAAATTCGCCGGTCCCGGCAACGCCAACTTCGCCGTTCGGCCGTATCCGTCGCAATGGGTGCGGCACCTGGAGCTAAAGGATCGCCTGCGGATCGTGGTCCGGCCGATCCGGCCAGACGACGAACCGTCGATCTACGAGTTTGTTCGCCATGTCACCAAGGAAGATCTGAGACTTCGTTTCTTCGCGGCGATGAAGCAGTTCAGCCATGAATTCATCGCGCGGCTGACGCAACTCGATTACGCGCGCGCGATGGCTTTCGTCGCCTTCGATGAGGCAACAGGCGAGATGGTCGGCGTTGTTCGCATCCATTCGGATTCCATCTATGAAACCGGAGAATATGCGATCCTGCTGCGCTCGGATCTGAAGGGACGGGGACTGGGCTGGATGCTGATGCAAATGATCATCGAATATGCCAAGTCAGAAGGCTTGAAGCATATTTCCGGCGATGTCCTGCATGAAAACACGGTGATGCTCGACATGTGCCGAAGTCTTGGCTTCGAGGTCGTGAACGATCCCGTCGAGCATGACATTTGCCATGTGAAGCTCCCGCTTTAGCCGGACTCCATACGGTATCGACTCATTTTTCTTGCGTCATAAGCGGACCGCAGACCGGACGCGATAGGTGTGCATGGTACCATTCTCGTTGATCGAGACGTATTCACCGGGCACGAAACGCTCGTTCGTGAAGTGATAGCCGGTTTCGTCAGGCAGGCTGGCGGCCTGATCATAGTGGAAGGCCCACGCCCCGTCGCGGCGATGAACGAGATGGCCGATCTCCTTCCTTCCATCTGGTCGGAAACGGGTCACGCGGCAGGCATCGCGATGCTCCATCCATGACTTGAGAGCGATGTGGCCATCGGGCTGGAGCGGGGCAATCATGATGTAGCCGACATCGCCGTCACCATGTGGATGGTCCGGCTCGCGCGCCAGTTCAAGGCGAATCTGCCGGAACTGCGGCGGCAAGGATGTGTTCAGGATCGGCTTGAGTTGCATTGTTGTCGTCTCCGCTTCCGATGAGTTTTCGAGGCCCGACGTCGTCGAGCCTTGTCATCGGAAATCTACGTGGCCGGCGGAGAATGCGGTTGATTTGCCTCAAGGTGCCGTTTCGGCGGATCGCCCCATGACGCAGTTTGAGGCAGGTCAACGTCGGTTTTCCAAGCGGCGTTTACGGACGGTTGAGCGAGCGGGGAGATTCGCATTTGGCGACGGCACCTCAATTGACGGCGGCATCGACGGGCGATGCGCTCGAATTGCGCCCAAGCGGTTCCTGGATTGCTGCGAATGGCAGCGACCTGGAAGTGCTTTCGAACGCCGTTGTTCCTCAGCTTGAGCAGGCGAAATCCCTCAAGATAGATATGAGCGGCGTGAGCGAACTCGATACGCTGGGCGCGTGGCTGCTCGAGAAGCTGTCGCGGCGGCTGGCGTCCGGCGACCATCCGACCGAGATCGTCGGAATCTCTGAGAACAACGCTGGTCTCATCGAGGAGATCCGGCACGTCAATCGCCACAATCCTCCACCTTTCAGGCCGCGCAATCCTGTGATCGTCAGGGTTGAGGCGATCGGCCGTTCCGCCTGGGGCTCCAGCGAAGATGTCGCTGTCTTCCTGCAAATGCTTGGATCGCTCTGCATCGCGTTGCTCGGCATCCTCCGCAGGCCCCGTTCCTTGCGGCTTACCTCGCTGGTCTATCAACTGTATCGCGTCGGTTGGCAGGCGATTCCCATCATCCTGCTCATCACGTTTCTGATCGGCGCGATCATCGCGCAGCAGGGGATCTTTCATTTCCGCAAGTTCGGGGCCGACTCCTACGTGGTGGATATGGTCGGAATCCTTGTGCTGCGCGAACTCGGCGTGCTGATTGTCGCGATCATGGTCGCCGGCCGCTCTGGCAGCGCCTATACGGCCGAACTCGGCTCCATGAAGATGCGCGAGGAGATCGACGCGCTCTCCACCATGGGCCTCGATCCCGTCGTCGTTCTGATTCTGCCGCGCGTCCTGGCGCTGGTTGCGGCGCTGCCGATCCTGACGTTCATCGGGTCGATGGCCGCGCTTTACGGCGGCGGCCTGGTTGCATGGTTCTACGGCGGCATGGGTCCGTCGATTTTCATCGCGCGGCTGCATGACGCCGTTTCCGTCACGCATTTCGAAGTCGGTATGATCAAGGCGCCGTTCATGGCCCTGGTGATCGGGATCGTCGCTTGCAGCGAGGGCCTGCGCGTCAAGGGCAGCGCCGAATCGCTCGGCAAGCAAACGACCACCTCGGTGGTGAAGTCGATCTTTCTGGTGATCGTGCTCGACGGCTTGTTCGCGGTGTTCTTCGCATCGATTGGAATGTAGCGATGGACCAATCGAACGAGCAGTTCGCGATTCGGGTCAGCGATCTCGTCGTCGGGTTCGGCCGTCGTGTCGTCATCGACCATCTGTCGCTTGATGTTCGTCGTGGTGAGATTCTCGGGCTTGTCGGCGCTTCCGGCGGCGGCAAATCGGTGCTGATGCGCACCGTCATCGGCCTCATCCCGCGGCAAGGCGGCGAGATCGAGGTCATGGGCACCGGCATCGGCTCCACTTTCGATCGCCGAACACAGGCGGTTGCAGGGAGATGGGGCGTCCTGTTCCAGCAGGGGGCGTTGTTCTCCTCGCTGACTGCGCGACAGAACATTCAGTTCCCGTTGCGCGAAAATCTTGCGCTGTCGGACACGCTGCTGGACGAGATCGCCACCGCCAAGCTGGAAATGGTCGGCCTGACTCCGGAGGATGGTGACAAGTTTCCGTCCGAACTGTCAGGCGGCATGACCAAGCGCGTGGCCTTGGCGCGGGCGCTGGCGCTGGACCCGGCGATCGTTTTTCTGGATGAACCGACCTCCGGTCTCGATCCCATTGCGGCTGGCGATTTCGACACTTTGATCAAGACGCTACAGAAAACCCTCGGCCTGACGGTGTTCATGGTCACCCACGATCTCGCCAGTCTGAATACCGTCTGCGACCGTGTGGCGGCGTTGGCCGATGGCAAGATTGTCGCCATCGGGCCGATGCGCGACCTGCTGCGATCCGAACATCCCTGGGTGCGCGCCTATTTCCACGGCAAGCGCTCGTTGATGCTGCAACCGAAAGCGAGTTGAGCCATGGAAACCCGCGCTCCGTTTGTCCTGATCGGCGCCTTCGTCCTCGCGGCCATCGCGGCCGTGTTCGGCTTCGTCTATTGGCTGCACAATACCGGGGGCCTTGGTCCGCGAACGGTCTATCACGTCCAGTTCGAGGGTTCGGTGCCCGGCCTGCTGGTCGGCGCGGCGGTTCTCTTCAACGGCATTCGTGTCGGCGAGGTGACCGAACTCGGCCTCGCGCCGGATCATCCGCGCCGCGTCAATGCGACGATTGCCGTGACATCGACGACGCCGGTGCGAGCCGACACCAAGGTCGGTCTCGAATTTCAGGGCCTGACCGGCGTGCCGGTGATCGCGTTGGAGGGCGGCCAGCAAACCGGCGCTTCCGGATCGATCCCGACCCTGATCGCGGAAGCCGGTGCGGGACAGAGCATGACGCAGGCCGCACGCGATGCGTTGCGTCGGGTCGATGCGGTGCTGGCGGACAATGCGGAGCCGCTGAAGACGACCATTGCCAATCTTCAGGTGTTCTCCGAAGGCCTGGCCCGCAATACCGGCAAGCTGGACAGCATCATCACGGGCCTTGAGCGAATGACCGGTGGTGGCACGTCGACATCAAAGGTGACCTACGATCTTCGCGCCGCGCACACGTTCCCCGGAACGTCAGGCAAGACCTTGAAAGGGGAACTGGTTATTCCCGAGCCGACAGCGGTGGCGATGCTGGAAACGCAGCGCTTCCTGTTCTCGCCGGTCAATGAGGTTCCTGAATTCGCCAACGTGATGTGGGCGGACAGCATTCCCAAGCTGTTGCAGGCCAGACTGCTCGAAAGCTTCGAAAACTACGATATCGCGCACGCCCCGCTACGGTCCATGGACGGCGTGCAGGCGGACTATCAGCTTCTGGTCGATATTCGGCACTTTCAGATTTCGACCGACCCCGAACCCGTCGCCGATATCGGATTGTCGGCACGGATCCTCGACAAGGACGGCAAGGTCGTGGCCTCGCGCTTATTTCGGGAGACCCGGAAGCTCGACAAGATCGAACCACCGGCGGCGGCTACCGCGTTCAGCGATGCATTCGTGCGGATCGCCCAGGACATGATCGCGTGGACCGTCGATGCGCTATAGCGAGCGCACCCTCGCCACAATCACTGGCGGCAATGCGACGTTGTTTGACCTAGATCAGCACCGCGGCGAGCCAGGATGGTAAACTGAAAGCTGTAAGACGAGGGAGCGTAAAAAAATGGCATCGACCACGAAGAATCACGATGGAACTTGCACGCGATGCGGCTCACGATTGATCTATCTCGACTGGGAGGAGCGCCTCGATCCGCATCAGATCCAAAAGCTCTGGCGATGCCTCTCGTGCAAGAATGAGTTCGTCTCGCTCCATGCGTCCGAAGAAGAAGGCACACCCAGCGCCGAGGCCATCAAGCCGTTCTTTACAAATCTCGTCGTCGAATAGGCTGCTCGGCAGCGCCAAGCCAACTTGGCAGGATGATGGAGCGCGAGATGCGATCTCGTATGCTGGTTGTTATCTCGTGCGTCGGGCTGATCCTGATGTCGTTCGCCGCGGCGCAATCGCCCAGCCCGCTGCCGGGTGCAAATTATGTCCCTCGTCTTGGCGATATCATGGGAATGACGCAGATTCGCCATCTCAAGCTGTCGTTTGCAGGCAAATTGCGAAACTGGGGCCTTGCTGCCTATGAACTCGATCAGATCAAGGAAAGCTTTCAGGATGCCTCGACGCTCTATCCCGGTATCCCGGTTACCGACATGACGATCGTGGCGGAGCCCGTTCGCCGGCTCAAGGACGCGATTCAGGCCAAGGATTCCCGAAAATTCTCCGCCGCTTTCACTCAATTGACGGCGGCGTGCAACGGTTGCCATCAGGCGATCGGCCGCGGCTTCATCGTGATCCAGACGCCGACCTCGGCTCCATTCAGCAACCAGACGTTCGAGCCGTCGGCCACGCCTTGAGGTCGAAGCGGTCGGGCGCCGGTCGCCACGTCAATGCGACATCAAGGTGGGAAGCGTCATGGACTGCAACATGCCTCGCGTAACGCCGCCGAGGAAGCGCTCTTTCAGATGCGAATGCCCATAGCCGCCCATCACCATCAGATCGAAACCTTCGTCGGCCGCGGCTGAAAGAAGGGTTTGATCGATATCGGTGTCGTCCGCCGCTAAGCGTATGGCGTTCGCTTTCAGTCCGCGCCGCGCGAGATGAGCCATGACCTTGGCCGAAGCCAGATCGACCGGCGAAAGCCGACTTTCGTCGACACTGATCACGGAGATGGTTCGGGCTTGGTCGAGGAAGGGCATTGCATCGCGTAGCGCGCGCGCCGCCAGACGACTTCCATCCCAGGCAATCCCGATATGCCTAGGTAAAAATGGACCGCTGTGGATATGCGGAATGAAAAGTACAGGGCCGCCCGATTGAAACAGAACTTCCTCGGGGATCGTGTTATCGAATGTTTCGATGTTCAAATTGGGCTGTAGGACGATGCTCAGATCGTAAAGCCGCGCAGCGGTGCTGACTATGTCGGCAGCTTCGTCCGGCAGAGCGCTAATGGATTGATAGCTGTACTTGATCTTGGCATTCCTTGCTTCCGCCTCGAACACGGCGAGGGCTGCATCGGCGCGCACGAGCGCTTTCCGTTGCTCTTCCAGGATCATGGTGTCGAGTTGAGTGGCGCCGATCGCGGCGATGTCGATCACGGCCGCTTCATAGCCGACCGAGATCGCATCAAGCTGTGCGCCCGAGGCCACGGCGAGCGATACGGCACTGTCAATGATCGATCGTATGGGGCGTTCCGAAGGGATGTGAACGAGCAGATTCTTAAACACGGTGGCCTCCCGTCCTTGCAAAGAGATCGGTTCGCGGCTGCGAATGCCATCTATCAAGCCCTGGAACGGGCGCAGGCGCATTGATGTAGCTCATACTGGCATCCGACCGCTGGCTCCGGGACGGAGCGAGGGGAATCGAAGCTGTCATCAGCACATCGCTCAATGCGACCGGCTATGGATGCGAGCTTGCAATGCAGGTCACTCGAGGGATTTTAGAAACTTGATGAAGTCGCCGATCTGGTCGGGTTCGAACTGAAACTGCGGCATGCTGGGATGGCCGGTCGATATCCCTTCGCCAAGCGCCTCCTCAAGCATCTCCACAGGATAGCGCTCATGCAAGCTGCGAAACGGCGGCGCAATTCGAAGCGGGCTCGGGCTGACTTTATCGATCGCATGGCATTGCGCACAATAAAGCTGCGCCAGGCGTCGACCTTGCTCAATATTGGCAGCTTGAACGCGGTGCATCGTGCTTGGGACGACAAGCAGAAGCAGCGTCCAGAATGACAATTGACCAGCAATGCGCATCGTTCTTCTTGGGATAGAGAGTGGAAGTGAATATGCCTACCATGAGGACGCTTCGCCTTATTGATCCAGCTCAAGCTCCTCCGCGATTAGGGATTGCTCGAAGCAGGCTGCGATCTGGCGCGGGAGATGCCAAGTGGTGGCAAGGTCTTCGATGTTTCCCATAGGAATAGCATCAGATCGAGAAGCCGGGATCTGTTTTGATGTGCGTCAATCCGCTGGGACATCGATACCCTATCATTCCCGCAAAGCAGCAGCACGCTGGTCGGGAGTAAATTTATGATCAAAGATATTATTCTTCATCTGGAACGCGATCCCTCACGGGATGCTGTCAGCGATTTCGCGATCTCGACAGCCGAGACATTCGCCGCTCATTTGGCGGGAGTTTCCTTTGCCTTCACGGCAATCATTCCAAATTATGTCATGCCGGATTTCCCCGTCGATACTCTGGCGGACTTGCTTGCCGAAAGTGAAACAGCAGCCCGCAACGCCATCGAACGTTTCGAGGCGGCCACGAAACGCAACGGTCTTTCGGCCGAGCCGCGACTTATCCTGCAGAGCGAGTTCGGGCCGCCGAGGACATTCTCGGAGGCGGCTCGGCATTTCGATCTTGGCATCATCATGCAGTCGGACGATGACGGGGGCTTCAACAACGATCCCCTTATCGAGACGACATTGTTCGGCTCAGGTCGACCGCTGATCATCGTTCCTTACACCGAGAAGAGCGGGTTGAAACTCGACCGGGTCGTATGCTGTTGGGATGGCAGCCGCGCTGCGGCGCGTGCCGTCAATGATGCCATGCCGCTGCTGAGAAAAGCGAACGCCGTGGAGCTGTTCATTGTCGAGAACGAGAAAACCGCCGACGAACGGGTGCTCCGTGGCGTCGACATCGGCCGACATCTGGCCCGGCACGGTGTCAAGGTGGAAGTGGAAACGACTCCTGCCGCCGATATTGATGTGGCCGATGTCATTCTGTCGCATGTCGCGGATCGTTCGGCGAGCCTGCTTGTGATGGGCGGCTACGGACATTCCCGCCTGCGTGAATTCGTGCTGGGCGGAGCGACGCGCGGAATCCTGGCGACGATGACGGTTCCTGTTTTCATGTCGCACTAGACGGGAGGGGCTTCCCGGAGTTCGTGCAGGTTTGCGTGGAGCGGACTGAGATCGGAGACTTACGACCCGATCGGGCCATGGCGACGGGAATAACCGCAGGAAAAGGGCGATGGCGGCTGAGTATATGACGGGTTTCGATAGCTTCAGCACCCGCCGGATCGGACGCCCCCCTCCTCAAAAGACCTTCTGGATCGCGACCAACGAGGCCATGCTGGGCGAACTCGCGGCCCGCGAGGACGGGCTGACCGCCGCGGAAGCCAGGCAGCGGCTGGCTCGCTATGGCCCCAATCTCTCGGTGGTGAATGTCCGGCGAAGTCTTCTCATCAAGTTCGGCAAACGACTGGCGGAGCCGCTGATTGCCATTCTTCTCATTGCCGCATTGATATCCGGCGGGGTGGGAGATTGGCAAAGCTTCATCGTCATCGTCGTGATTGTCCTGCTGTCGATCGCGCTCGATGTCTTTCAGGAACAAAAAGCGGAAACGACCGTCGAAGCGCTCAGACGCTCCGTCGCCGTCACCGCCTCGGTGCTGCGTGACGGGCGTTTTCTCGAGCTTCCGGTCCGAGATATCGTTCCCGGTGATGTGATCCAGCTTCGCGCAGGCGATCTGGTGCCGGCCGACGGCATCGTGCTTCGGAGCCGGGGCGCATTGACCAATGAAGCAATCCTGACCGGCGAGCCCTATCCGGTGGAAAAGCGATGCGGCCCGTGCGATGCCAAGTCCCCGGTCGATGCCTTCAATGCGCTATTCAGTGGTACGAGTTTTGTCGGCGGCGAGGCCACGATGCTGGTCGTCGCGACGGCTGGAGCAACGCGCTTCGGGGCCATCGCGGCTTCGCTTCGGGAGAGGGTTGCGCCGACGGCGTTCGAGCGCGGTATCCATGCGCTTGGCATGCTCATCCTGCGCCTGACCGGCTTTCTCGTGCTGCTCGTGCTGCTGACCCAGATCATCAAACACCAGCTTTCGCTCGAGAGCTTTCTGTTCGCGGTGGCGCTGGCTGTCGGACTCACTCCCGAGCTGCTGCCGATGATCATGACGGTGACGTTGTCGCGCGGGGCGGTGCGCCTGGCTGAACGCAAGGTTGTCGTCAAGCGTCTCTCCGCCATTCATGACCTCGGCGCCATGGACGTATTGTGCACCGACAAGACCGGCACACTGACCGAGGCAAAAATTGTCCACGTTGCCAGTTTTGCTATCGACGGGTCGATGAGTGGCCGCGTCACCGACCTGGCTCGCCTCAACAGCCGTTTCGCAAGTGGCATGCGCAGCGGTCTCGACGATGCGATCATGCGCGATATTCCGCCGCTCGCCGGGGGCGTTTCGTGCCTCGATGACCTGCCGTTTGATTTCGAACGACGGCGCTCGTCGGTTCTGGTGTCGCACGCCGGCACCCGCATGATGATTACGAAGGGAGCTCCGGAAGCGCTGCTATTTCTTTGCACACGCGTCGAAGCCGCCGACGGCTCCATCTCAGCTCTCGACGACGCGGCGAGATTGAAGATCATTGCGCTTTTCGAGGAGAAAGGCCGAGAGGGGTTTCGCCTGCTGGGTGTCGCGTGGCGGGAAATTGCCGCTGGTCGTGACAAGATCGATATAGGCGATGAATCCGACCTTGTTTTTGCCGGTTGTGCCGCCTTTCTTGATCCGCCGAAGGCGTCGGCGACCAAGGCGGTCAATGATCTGATTCAACGCGGGGTTCGCGTCAAAATCATTTCCGGAGATGCGGCCCCTGTCGTTGCGCATCTTGTCCAGACGCTGGCGCTGCCGGCGCGCGGGCTGCTTTCGGGCGATGAGCTGGCTGCCATGACCGACGCCGCCCTGGCCGACCGTGTGATTGAAACAGATGTTTTCGTTCGCATCTCGCCCGATCAAAAAATGCGGATTGTACACGCATTGCGCCGGAGTGGACGCACCGTCGGTTTCATGGGCGATGGGATCAACGATGCGCCGGCGATCCATGTTGCCGATGTCGGCATTTCCGTCGACGGCGGCACAGATGTGGCGCGAGCGGCGGCCGACATCATTCTGCTCGCTCCGGATCTCAACGTCCTGGCCTCTGGTGTCGCCGAGGGGCGGCGAACCTATGCCAACATCATGAAATATGTGCGTATGGGGACCAGTTCGAACTTCGGCAACATGCTGTCGATGGCCGTTGCGTCGCTGGTGTTGCCGTTCCTGCCTCTGACATCGCTGCAAATTCTTCTGAACAATCTGCTTTACGATGTGTCCGAGATCGGAATTCCATTCGATACGGCAGACCAGAACGAGCTGGCGCGTCCGCAGGCGTGGGACATGAAGTCCGTATTGCGCTTCACCCTGGTGATGGGCCCGTTGTCATCGTTGTTCGATGTGGCAACATTCTCGTTGCTCCGTCTCGGTTTTGGCGTGGGTGAGGCGACGTTCCGAACGGCCTGGTTCGTGGAATCGATCGCGACCCAGATTCTCGTCATTTTCGTAATCCGGACCGCCAAGCCGCTATGGGCCAGTCGCCCCCATCCCGTACTTGCAGCGACGTCGCTTGGGGCCCTCGGAGGCGCGCTGATTCTGGCGCTGACGCCGCTTGGCGGCTTCGCCGGTTTTGTCGCGCTGCCACCGAGCCTGCTGGTGGCGCTCGCGGGTGTCACCGGCATGTATCTCGTGACGGCGGAGTTTTTGAAACGAGCCGTGATGCGGCCATGACAAGGCGCGTCTTTGTCGCAAGGCTCCTTCACGCAGATGATCTCGCCTTCGCGCCGTGATAATCACCTTCAAGGCACCCGTATCGGCTGCGCGGCTGAATGTATCATGGGCATCGCGAATGTGATCGGGATGGTGCCGCCGTCCAGCGACAGCTGTAACAGCATGGCGACGCTCTGTGGCACTCAGGTTTCAAAAACATACGATCCCGGCGCCGGGCCGTAAGATGCCTCGCCGGTGAAACCCACGGGGGGCGGCGGCACGCGCAGGGCCGAGGAATGGCCATCCAGCCAGCGAATCCACTCCGGCCACCAGGACCCCTGCCTTTGCGCGGCCGAAGCCAGCCAAGTATCGGGATCAACATATTTCCCTGACGGATCGCATGTGCTGATGCGGTAGTATGCGCCGGCCTTGCCGGGCGGACTGACGACCGAACTGTTGTGCCCGCCCCCGGTGAGCACGAACTCGGTATCCGCCGAACTGTAAAGCTCGATATTGTAGACCGATCGCCATGGCGCGATGTGATCGCGCTCGGCGCCAAGCGCGAAAATGGACGTCTTGATATCCTTCAGCGCCACGGCACGTCCGTCGACCAGATAGTTGCCGTGGGTGAAGCTGTTGTTGAGGAATAGTTGACGCAGATATTCACTATGCATTCGCGCCGGCATCCGTGTGGGATCTGCGAGCCATGCATCGAGATCGGTCGGGGTTCGTGGCGAACCCAGCAGATATCTTTCGACAAACTGCGAAAAGATCATCTCGTTGGCGCGAAGCACATAAAATGCCCCAGCCATCTGCTTGGTATCGAGAAAGCCCTGGACATGCATGATGTCGTCGAGCAGGGCGAGCTGGCTTTCATCAATGAAAAGCATCAGCTCTCCGGCTTCGGTGAAATCGGTCTGGGCCGCGAGCAGACTGAGGCTGGCAAGCCTGTCATCGTGATCGCGATCCATCGCCGCGGCGGCGATCGCGAGAATGGTCCCGCCCAGGCAGTAACCGACGGCGTGCAGCTTTCGTCCGGGAACGATGCGATTGACCGTGTCGATGGCGGTCATCACGCCTTTGCTGCGATAGTCATCGAAGGACGTATCTCTCAGTTCGACGCCGGGATTTTTCCAGGAAATGATGAACACGGTGAAACCCTGATCGACCAGATGGCGAACCAGCGAGTTTTCCGGGCTGAGATCGAGAATGTAGTACTTCATGATCCACGCCGGGACGATCAGGAGCGGCTCCTCACGCACCTCCGAGGTCGTCGGCGTGTATTGGATCAGCTCCATTAGTTCATTGCGAAACACCACCGTGCCTTCGGTCAAGGCAATGTTCTCGCCGATCTTGAACTGGTCGAGTCCCTTCAGTTTTTTGCCGCGCGACAGCCGGACGAGATCTTCAGCCAATAGAGATGCGCCGGCGGCGAAGTTGGCACCGCCTGTGCGCCATGCGGCCTGCAGAACCTCCGGGTTGGTCCAGGGAAAATTGACGGGCGCGAACGCATTCAGCATGAGGCTGCCGAGAAAATCGACGCGCTTGGCATGATGGCGTCCCATGCCAGGGATATCGCGCGTGGCGGCGTGCCAAAACGCTTCGGTGGCCAGTTGGGCGTGGGCGAGCAGATTGAATGGTGGAAACTTCCAACTCGGATCCCGGAAGCGGCGATCATCGAAGCCTGATTTGTTGTCGCTGCCCGTCGGTTCGCTTGCCAGAGCGGCACGGGAGAGCGAAAGAAGGGTTTCCGCAACAAGTTCGCTCAGCTCCAGTTGCTTGCCGCTTGAAATCATCAGGTGGAATGCCCAATCCTCCCACGCTTGCAAGGCCGCCCAAGGCGATTGCCCGCCGAGAAGCAAACCGAAGCGGCCACGACGCCGACGATCAAACTCACGCACGAAGTTGTTGGAGCGGTTGACCAGGGCCGCTTCGGCAACGGAGAGCTTCGATAGCGCTTGATGTGAGGTCATGTCGCCGCCTCCGGCGGATTCGGTTGTGGTGTCGTCCTGCGGATATCTTCAAGACGATCAAGGAATGGCTGTTGGCTTGCGAGAATCTTCTCGCGGGCAAGGGGGATGGCAAACCAGGCGGCACGATCGATTTCAGGAAAGGAGATGGTCCGACCGCTGCGGGGAGGCCATACGATCGTGGTGTCGTTACTGCGGATCGCGTTCACGTCGAGATTGCCTTCCACCGCATAGCCAAAAACGATCTTGCCCGCTCGCTGTCGGATTTGCCCGAGCGAGTAAAGCCGGCCATGAAGCGGCACGCCGAGTTCTTCCGCGAATTCGCGGCGGGCTGCGTTTTCCGCATCTTCCCTGTCGTCGATCTCCCCCTTCGGGATCGACCACGCGCCCAGGTCACGCTTGGACCAGAAAGGCCCGCCCGGATGCACGAGAAGGACGGCGATGTCATTGCCGCTGCCGCGATACATTAAAACCCCAGAACTCCTGCTTGCCATAGGGTCATCCGACACGTCGTAAACCGGCTCCGTTGCTTTGCCTTCGGTTCTACAGATGCGCCGTGTCGGAACTGGTCCGGCAAGTGTCTGCGAAGGTCAGGCAATAGAACGATCGAGAGGCTGCGTGTTTCCAGTTTTCGACCGTGCAATTCCCTATCCCGAAGCGAGTGTCCCATGCTTGATTCACCTCAAATGTCCGACGGATGACGTGAACCACGCGCGATCGGGACCCGGTTCGATCAATGTTGAGGTTGGTCGGGGTCAATTGGACTTCTTGATCTCATCGAGCGCCTGAGTGACGGAGTCATGTCAGTCAGGCTGACGCAAAATCCAGCGGTCTCCGGCCTTTTGATATTGATGCTTCACTGCCGCCCAGGCGACGCGGTGAGCTATCTCCTCACGATGTTCGCCACGATCCTGATATTCTGTCCAGGCCCTGTTGAAGGCAGCGCGATAAATCTCCTGCGCGTGCGACGGCAGATGTGTCCGAACGGATGATGGCAGGTCCTCGACAGATGCATACGGCAATCGTTGTTCCTTTGCGAGACATGTCCTCCACAGGTCGACCTTATCGATGTGCTCCCGATTGATTCAAAGTTAAACCTGCCTCGTTCCCTGAATTCCCGGAAAACCGCGGCGGCATTCAATCCGACGTGATTGTCACGATCATGCGGAAAATCATCGCGTCCAGTTGAACCGCCATGAGGGGCATACTCAAACGCGATCGAGCGCGTCGCCTCTTGATATTGATCAAACTGCGCGCATAGCCAAATGAATAGGTTGATTGCCAATAGAGGATTGGCGATGGACTTCCCGTCTTTACGCAAGCAAATGGTCGAACGGGATATCGCAGCCCGTGGCGTTCGCGATGAGCTTGTCCTCGATGCGATGCGCAAGGTGCCTCGCGAACTGTTCCTGCCGGATAACCTGCGTGAATTCGCCTATGAGGATACGCCGCTGCCGATCGCCGGGGAGCAAACGATTTCCCAGCCTTACATCGTAGCCTTCATGGCGGAAGCGTTGTTGCTCAAAGGCGGCGAAAAAGTGCTCGAGATCGGCGCCGGCTCTGGCTATGCCGCGGCAGTGCTGTCGGAGATTGCCGCCGATGTCTACACCGTCGAGCGGCTAGGCCCGCTGGCCGAACAGGCCGCGGCCCTTCTTGCCGAATTCGGTTATGACAACGTCCACGTTCTCCATGGCGATGGCACCAAGGGTTGGCGGGAGCACGCGCCCTATGACGCGATTGTTGTGGCGGCTGGCGGGCCGCAGGTTCCGGATGCGCTCAAGCAACAGTTGAAGATCGGCGGTCGGCTGGTGATTCCGGTCGGGGTGGACCAGCGCAGTCAGGAGTTGGTGCGAGTCACCCGGGTTTCGGCGGACAAGTATCGCAGCGAGGATATCGCCGATGTTCGCTTCGTTCCGTTGATCGGGGAGGAGGGATGGGCGACTGGCGACGGCGGGCTTTCGGCGCGAACGTCCCCCGCCTCCAGATTGGCTTCCATCAACGAGGAAGCCGTGGTTCGTGATCTCGCGAGCGCCGCAGAATCGTTTCCCTCGATCGAGGCCGCCGATCTTGACCCGCTGATGGATCGGATCGGTTCAGCGCGCATTGTTCTGTTGGGCGAAGCCACTCATGGCACATCGGAGTTCTACCGGATGCGCGAGCGCATCACACGGGACCTTATCGTCAAGAAGAATTTCCGCTTTGTCGCCATCGAGGCGGACTGGCCGGATGCCGCCCGGGTCGACCATTATGTACGCCACTTCCAGTACCCTCCCTCTGAATGGATCGCGTTCGCCCGGTTCCCAACCTGGATGTGGCGCAACGTCGAGGTGCGCGATTTTGTGAGCTGGCTGCGCAAGCATAACGGCACAGTCGCACGCGACAAGCGCGTGGCATTCCACGGCCTCGATCTCTACAGCCTGTATGACTCGATCCGATCAGTGCTGAATTATCTCGATGAAGTCGATCCGGAATCGGCGCGGGTCGCTCGCGAACGCTATGGCTGCTTGACACCGTGGCAGCATGATCCGGCGACCTACGGTCACGCGGCTCTTACCGGATCCTATCCGAAGTGCGAGGCCGATGTGGTTCGTGCACTCACCGAGTTGCTTGCGAAACGCAAGGCCTACGCCGAGCATGACGGCGAGCGATTTCTCGATGCCGAGCAGAACGCGCGACTGATTGCGAGCGCCGAACGATACTACCGGATCATGTATTACGGCTCGCGCGCGTCATGGAATCTGCGCGACAGCCACATGTTTGAAACGCTGAAGAATCTGCTCGTGTTCTACGGTCCGGACAGCAAGGCCGTCATATGGGCGCACAATTCCCACGTCGGCAACGCCGAAGCGACCGAAATGACCACGCGAGGAGAGCACAATCTGGGTCAGCTTTGCCGTAAGGCGTTCGACGCGCAAGCCTATCTGGTCGGGTTCGGTACCGACAACGGGACGGTGGCAGCGGCGACCGAATGGGACGGGCCGATGGAGGTGAAAGCCGTTCGACCTGCGCTTCCCGACAGTTATGAGCGGTTGTGTCATGTGACCGGGCTGGCGCGCTTCATGCTGGGATTGCGTGGGCGAGAAGAACTGCGCGGGTCCGCCTGCCTGGGCAAGGAACGCCTCGAGCGAGCGATCGGCGTCATTTACCGCCCCGATACCGAACGCGCGAGCCACTATTTCAAGGCCAATCTGCCGCAACAATTCGACGAATATATCTGGTTCGACAGTACGCGGGCGGTGACGCCGCTCGAGACGGCGATGATCGAGGGCCTCCCGGATACGTATCCGTTTGGGATGTGAGTCCACAGGCCCCGAACTGTTCGAGAGCACAATGGTCCCGAGGAGCATAGCAGCATGTTCAGGATTCCCCACGCTACATTGGTGTTTGTCGGCGATGGTCGAAAGGCGTTGTTTCTGCGAAATGCAGGCGACGCCCTATCGCTTCGCTTGGAAGTCGAGAGCGTTTTTGAAGACGTTAATCCGATGACGCACGAACAGGGCAGTGATCGACCCGGACGTGTCAGCGCAGCGGCATTGCCTGGTCGCAAGAGTGCGGTCGAGGCGACCGATTGGCATGACCTCGAGGAGCACCGGTTCGCGCAGACCGTCGCGTCGGCCATGGAACGGATGGTCCGAACAAATGAGGTAAAGGCGCTCATTGTGGTCGCGCCGCCAAGAACATTGGCGGATTTACGGGGCGCGTTCGACGCCGACGTGAAGGCGTGCATTCTCGCCGAGATCGGCAAGGACCTGACCAGGCATACCATCGGAGACATCGAAACGAATCTCGCAAATGAGGCTTCAGCTTGAGGACGCAGCGAGCACCGTGGACATTCGTGGTTTAAATCAAGGCTCCATGCGCCATTGTTTGTCCGGGCAGCTCAATTGAAACGGTTGGTGGAGCGAATCTGATCGCCGGCCGATCATGCTCCCAATCGCGAATTCACTTACCTTGTCCGGCCCTGATCCCGGTCAAGCGGGACGGCCACGAGTCTCGGCCAACGGTCTATTGGCCCTCATTGAGCATTTTCCGCTAGGGCTGTGGCTTCATCACTTACAATCCGGCCATCAACGACATGAACTCGCCGATGCATTTGAGCGGCCAGGTTGAGGTCATGCGTGACTGCGACGACGGTTTTTCCGCCGAGCGTTACAAGATCGCGAAGGATGTCGAAAACCTGAGAAGTGGCGAGCGTATCCAGGCTTCCGGTCGGTTCATCGGCGAGAATGACAGGCGGGTCGTTGGCCAGCGCGCGGGCGACAGCGACGCGTTGTCGTTGTCCGCCCGACAGTTGATCGGGCCTTTTGCGAAGGTGATCGCTCAGTCCGAATGATATCAGCAACTCTTCCGCGCGGGACGTGGCGGCGCGCGCCGACAATCCGCCCAGCGCGCGCATCGGCAGCGCGACATTCTCGGTGATGCTGAACTCCGGCAACAGAAAGTGAAACTGAAAGACAAATCCGATCCGGCTCAACCGGACATCGGCGCGTTCGTCTTCCATCATGACATTCGTCGAGCGACCATCGATCAGAACGTCGCCGGTGGTGGGCAAATCGAGCAATCCAAGCAAGTATAGAAGAGATGACTTGCCGGAACCAGAGGGGCCGGTAATGGCGACGAATTCACGCGACATGATCGTGAGGTTGATATCCTTCACAAGGGTGACCGGCACGGTTCCTGCAAGAATCTTGGTCACGTTTCGCGCTTCGATTAACGGATTCATGTTGCACCCCTGATGATGTCCACTGGATGCAATCGTGCCGCCGCGTGCGCCGGAAAGTAACCGGCGATCAGACTGGACGCCAACGCAACGACGGTGGCGAGCAGATAGTGCTTCATCGTGTAGAGAACCGGCAGATGATTGTAATCGGAGAACGGTGTCTTGAATTCCAGTGAGGCCACGCCCCAAGTCAGAAGATAGCCGAGAATCCAACCGAGCAAAGCGCCGGCCAGCCCGACCAAACCTGCCTCGATGATGAAAATCAGCCGGATGGCCTGATTTCTAAACCCGAGTGATTTCAGGATTGCGATGTCGCGCGTTTTCTCGTGGGTGATGGTGGAAATGATATTGTAGGTACCGAAGCTCGCAACCAGCAGGATCGCACCGACAATCGTATACATCAGCACGTTGCGCAGCGTGATCGTCGACAGCAGATCTTCTTGTGCTTCCTGCCACGAAATCGATTTGTAGCCTGTCTGTTCGCCGATACGCTCACTGATCAATCGGGCGTTCATCGGATCGCGCGTCCGCACGCGGATCTCGTTGACGATCCCGGTCTGCATTTCGAGAATCTGCGCGGTCTTGAGCAGGACATAACCCGTGGTTTCGTCGGTGATCCGGAAACCGGAGTGAAACATGCCGACGACCCTCGCGGTCATCACGGCGCCTTGGGCGGACGTCAGGGTCACGTTGGAATTGACCCGCGCGCCGATCTTGGCGGCCAGCCGATCGCCGAGCAGAATTGCGTTCGATGCCCGATAAAGCGACGCCAGGGTGCCCTGGCGCATATGCGTCGTCAGATTCGATACGCCGGCTTCCGTGCGCGGGTCGATGCCGACGACCGAAATGGTCAGGTTTCGGCGGGCGAAACGCAGCACGGCCTTCGATTGCACCGATGGCGTCAACGCGCCCGGGATCCATGATTGCAGCGATGCAATGATCGCCATCGGGTTCTTGATGCCGGGGCGGCGGGCTTCGGGCGTCAGCCCATGGAGTTCGGCGGCCTGGTAGACGATTTCGGCCGGCTGCCGTGTCGGCTCGCGCAGTTCGTCCGTCACCGAGATGTGCGGCAGGGCATCGACCAGTGTTTTGATGAAATCGTCCTGCGATCCCTCCATCATGGCCGCCATCATGATCGAGAATCCGACACCCATCATCACGCCGGCGATCGCGACCAATGTTTGTCGGGCGCGGTGGCGGATATGGGTCCAGGCGATGCTCAGAATCAGGTTCACGGCGCGACGTCCTCGACAAGTTGTGGCCGGACGCGCGCGTTATCCTTGATGTTGGTGGTCGCGGGAGACACGATTGTTTCGTTCTCGGTGACTCCGTTGACAATCTCCACGAAACCGGTTCCGCGAATGCCGATCTCGACCTTGCGGCGCCTGGCGCGACCGTCTTCAACGACAAACAGATTGTTGTTGATGACGGCATTGGCCGGGACGAGCAGCACGTTCTGCTTTTCGCGGCTGACGATATTCGCCTCGACGCTCATCCCGACGTGTAGCGGTGTGTCGTCAGGTAATCCGATTCTGACGCGGAATGTCTTGGCAACAGGATCGCCCGCGGGGGTGATCTGCTTAACGAAGCCGGGCAGGACCCGGTTGGCGAAAGCGTCGGTCCGCAGCAATGCCTTTTGGCCGACCAGAACACGAGGGATATCCTCCTCGTTCACCTCGGCGACGACCCAGAGCGGCTTCTCGAGGCCGATCCGATAAAGGATCGTGCCGGGATCCACCATGTCTCCAACTTCGCCGTCCTCCTTCAGGACGATGCCGTCCATGGGCGCCACGAGTTTATAATAGTCCAGCCGTTGCACCTGCGCGGCGATCTGGGCGCGGACGCGTGCCAGATCGCTCTCGACACGCTGATACGCTTGAGAAGTGGTTGCTCCGCGCGCCAGCAACTGGGTCTGCCGGTCGAATTCGCGGCGCTGGAAATCCTCAAGAGCGCGCAAGTCGTTGAGCGTGGCGAGCGCCTCCTTGTCATCGAGACGGGCAAGCACGTCGCCCTTCTTGACGATCTTGCCTTCGCATCGACAGCGCTCGACGATGCGCCCGCGGACGAGCGGTGTTGAACGTGACCATGTCTCCGGCTCGACCGCGCCGGTCGCATAGACGATTTCCGCAGCGGGGCCGCGTGTCACGTGAACAACGGTGATTGCCGGCGCGCGCCACCACCACCACCCGGCTGCTGCAAGGCCAAGTACGATCATTATGGCGATACCTGACGTCCACGGATGTGAGCGCGCTCCGGCCAACGGCGTAGCGGTGGCTTTAGCCACTTCGGTTGGGGCGGCTCTCATGTCCATGATCGTTCAAGCCATGTAACAACCGGATGATCCGCACATTTGACGACGCGTTCGCGTAAAGGCGAATCCATTCGCGGGTCTTGCGCCTATTTGCAGGCGGTGATCGGCCGAACGAAGGGACGTTCGAGTTGACGATGATCGCCTGCCAAGTGTGTCACCTCGACACGATCGATATCTAAAGGCGTATTTCCGATCAGCTGTTCCGCGAGGAACAGTGCCTGCGAAGGATCGTCCGATTGAATGTCGATCTGATGCTGAAGGCATTTGAAGTTATGACCGTCGGAGTTCAGCAGGTCCTTGTAGAAGGAGACACGGTAGTTGTTCATGATACATCCCTCGCCATCCTTAGAGACGGTCACGCTGAACTGGCGCGCTGATCTGATCGCCATCGCGTGCGAAGAAGCCGACTGGCGCCGCCGAAACGTACTCTTGGAGTTTGTGGGCACTATCCAGCGGGGCTCTGTCAGCGCTCCAACTGACCCGTTAGCCAGCGAAGTCCGTCCACCAACATGTCTGTCGACGATGAAATGTACGGTGTCCTAGGTCTGGCGGTTTGATCCAGATCAGACTTGCGCCGTGGAAAAAAGCATTCGAAGAACGACGGCAATTGACCGCCGACACGGAGAGGTGCGCAGGGATGTGACGTTGAAAGACGGGAAAGTCGGCTGAAGATGTAACATGCTTCCGAGGGGAGCAGGCCGACCGGGAGCAGGCGGTCAGGGGGACGCCAGGCCACGCGCTCCCATGCCTGTTGCCGATGCCGCAGCATCGGCTTCCAGAGGCTTTCAGCCTTTGACGGAATCGCCTCGGACGATGCCTCACCTTTCCCATCGGGGAGAGGTCGGAGCCGAAGGCTCCGGGTGAGGGGATCGAGCATCATTGAGGTTGTAACCCCTCACCCCAACCCTCTCCCCATAGCCCGTCGAAGACGGGCGTAAACGCCCTTATGGGGGTAGGGAGCACCTATCGTTCGTGGTCAATGTTTCCATCAAAACATGAAATGCTATCACGCGGCGGCTTTACAAGGCTTCAATGGCCTTTTGCAGCATGTCGCGCACCTTGCCCGCCACCTGATGCAGCGTCGGGTTCGGTACGGCAGCCATTGAAGCGACCGGATCGATAGCGGCGACTTCGGTATTGCCGCCGCCAAGATCCTGAACGATCACGTTGCAGGGCAGCATGGTGCCGATCTTGTCCTCGATTTCCAGAGCCTGATGCGCCATCGCCGGATTGCATGCGCCGAGAATGCGATAGTTGCGAAATTCGGCGCCGAGTTTTTTCTTGAGCGTCTCGCTCACATTTATTTCGGTCAGGATCCCGAAGCCGGCATTCTTGAGCGCATCGGTCGCGCGTTGCACGGCTTCGTCGAAGGAACAGTGGAGTGTCTTGGCGAAGTAGTAGCTCATGGGTTGTCTCCTATGCGTCAAGTTGAACCGGTATGGTCCGATCATGAAGGTGCTATCGTGTGGTGACTTGAAGCGGACCGTCGATCCCCTCTCAACACGGTATAAATGGCCGGGATGACGAGCACGGTGAGGGCGGTCGACGACGCCAGACCGAACAGCAGCGAGATCGCAAGTCCTTGAAAAATCGGGTCGGCCAGAATGACGGCCGCGCCGATCATCGCGGCGATCGCGGTCAGCAGGATCGGCTTGAAGCGGATCGCGCCGGCCTCCAGCAATACGTCGATCAGCAGCCGGTCCGCCCGGCGGGCGTGGCGGATGAAATCGACCAACAGGATCGAGTTGCGCACGATGATGCCGGCAAGCGCGATGAATCCGATCATCGACGTTGCCGTAAAGGGTGCTGCGAACAGCCAGTGGCCGAGCAGGATGCCGATCAGAGTGAGCGGGATCGGCGTCAGGATGACGAGCGGCAGCTTGAATGAACCGAACTGCGCAACGACGAGAATGTAGATTCCGAGGATCGCCACCATGAAGGCGGCGCCCATATCGCGGAAGGTCACCCAGGTCACCTCCCATTCGCCGTCCCAAAGCAGGGTCGGATGGGATTCGTTGTCCGGCTGGCCATGCAACGCAATGATGGGCTTGGGCAGATTGCCCCAGTCGATCCGATCGATCGCCTCTTGTACCGCGAGCATGCCGTAGATCGGTGCTTCATAGGCACCGGCAAGTTCCGCCAGCACCATTTCGGCGGCACGGCCGTTGTGCCGGAAGATCGGGTAGGAGGCTTGTTCGCGGGTGACGCTGACAACGTCGCCGAGCTCGACCACGGCGCGCCCGCCCGGCAACGCGTTAGCTGGCACCGGCGTCGTCAGCGCACGCGCGTCCATCACCGCGTTCGTCTTCGGAAGCGCGAGACGGATGGCGATGGGCTGGCGCCCGCCGCCGCGATGGGAATAGCCGACGGTCGTGCCGCCATACAGGTAGCGCAGCGTGTCATACACGTCCGATTGCTCGACCTTATAGTATTCAAGATTGTCCTGGTTGATCGCGACGCGCACGCGCTGCGGCTGGTTGTGATAGCTGTCGTCGATGTCGACGATGAACGGCACGCTTTTGAATGCGGCACGGACCTTCTCGGCCACCGCGCGCCGTGTCTCCGGGTCCGGACCGTAAATCTCAGCCAGCAGCGTGCCGAGTACCGGTGGACCGGGAGGCGGCTCGACCACCTTCACGATGGAGCCCTGCGGCAGTTCGAGACCATTCAGGCGCTGCCGAATTTCGAGCGCGATCTCGTGGCTGGCGCGCTTGCGCTCGCCTTTCGTCAGCAGGTTCACGACGATATCGCCCTGCTCCGGATTCGCGCGCAGATAATAGTGCCGCACCAGTCCGTTGAAATCGAACGGCGCGGCGGTGCCGGCATAGGTCTGGAATGAGACGATCTCCGGCACCGGAGCGAGCCGGTCCGCCATCATTTGCAGCGCCCGGTTGGTGTCCTCGACCGACGATCCTTTCGGCAGGTCGAGCACGACCTGGAGATTGGCCTTGTTGTCGAACGGTAGCAGCTTCACCGTCACATGCCTGGTGTAGAGCAACCCGAGCGACGCCAGCGTGGCGAATCCGACGAGCAGGAGGAATATCCACGATCGCCGGCGTGTTGCGAGGACGGGCCTTGCGACCGCGACGTAGAGCCGGCCGAGGCGACCGCCGTTCGCGTCCTCGTGGCTGCTGGCGACATGGGCACCGCCGAGCTTCATCATCAGCCACGGCGTCAGGATGACGGCGACGAAGAAGGAGAACAGCATCGCGGCCGAGGCATTGGCCGGGATCGGGCTCATATAGGGGCCCATCATGCCGGACACGAACAGCATCGGCAGCAGCGCCGCCACCACGGTCAGCGTGGCGACGATGGTGGGATTGCCGACCTCCGCAACTGCATCGATCGCGGCCTGCGCGCGCGATCGGCCATCGTGCATCGCCCAGTGGCGGGCGATGTTTTCGATCACCACGATGGCGTCGTCGACCAGAATGCCGATGGAAAAAATCAGCGCGAACAAACTGACGCGGTTGAGCGTGTAGCCCATGATCCAGGAGGCGAACAGCGTCAGCAGAATCGTGGTCGGAATGACCACCGCCACCACCAGCGCCTCGCGCCAGCCGATGGCGACGGCGACCAGCACCACGATCGATATCGTGGCGAGGCCGAGATGAAACAGAAGCTCGTTGGCTTTCTCGTTTGCCGTCTCGCCGTAGTTGCGGGTGACCGTCATCTCCACATCTTCGGGGAAGATCTGGCCACGCGCCTGTTCCAGCCGTCGCACGATCTCGTCGGCGATCACCACTGCATTGGTGCCGGGACGCTTGGCGATGGCGAGCGAGACAGCGGGTGCGCGTCCAAGCCCTGCCTCGGCCGTCTTGCGGATATCGGTGACGCGGTTTTCGGCGGGCGCGGTCGTCAGCACGACGTTGGCGACGTCCCGAACATAAACGGGACGTCCATCGCGGGACGTGAGCAGGATGTTGCCGATCTCGGGCAGCGCCTGCAAGGTCTGGCCGGCGACGATGGAGCGCTGCTGGGTATCCTCGCGCACCGTGCCGAGGCGGAACGAGCGGTTGGCGCCTTCGATCTTGGCGGCGAGTTGCTGCAACGTAATGCCGTAGAGCGAGAGCCTTTCAGGGTTCGGTTCAACGCGAAACTGTTCGGGCTGCTCGCCGACAATATAGGTCAAGCCGATATCCGGTAGCTTCGAGATTTCGACCTGCAATTCACGGGCGAGCCGCGTCAGCCCGTTCGCGGTCCATCGGGATGCGGCCTCCGCTGCCGGGCGGAGTGTGACGACCACGATGGCGACGTCGTCGATTCCCCGACCCACGATAAGCGGTTCGGGAATTCCGACCGGGATGCGGTTCATGTTGGCACGAACCTTCTCGTGCACCCTGAGAATGGCAGCGTCGGAATTGGTGCCGACCTTGAACCGCGCCGTGACGACGGTGCCGTCATCTTCGGTCTGCGAATAAACGTGCTCGACGCCGTCGATGCTCTTGACGATGGTTTCGAGTGGCTCGGTGACGAGCTTGACCGCATTCTCGGCTTTCAGGCCGTTGGCGGTGACATGGATGTCGACCATCGGCACCGAGATCTGAGGTTCTTCCTCGCGCGGCAGCGTGATCAGTGCGATCAGCCCGAGCGCGAGCGATGCCAACAGGAAAAGGGGTGTCAGGGGCGATGCGATAAAAGCGCGGGTGAGGGCGCCTGCGATTCCGAGTTTCATGGCAGCACGACCCGGTCGCCGTCATGCAGGCCCGTGAGGACCTCGATGCGTCGTTGCCCGTCATGCTCGAAGGTTTCGCCGAGAATGACCGCCACATCCATTCCGCTGCCGGTGGTGGCGAGCCGCACATAGTCGATGCCATGCACGGTACGGACTGCTTGCAGCGGTACGGCAAGAATCGTGCGCTTGCCGACCGGGATCGACACCAGCGTTCGCTCGTTGACGAAATAATCTCCGATCGATTCAACCTCGACATCCGCGATCACGCGCCCGTCGGTAATTTCCGGGTAGACCTTGACGATCCGGCCGCGATGCGCGGTCGGCAACTGGTCGGGCGATTGGACGAGTCCGCGCTCGCCGACGAGAACGTCGGAGCCCTGGACGATTTCGGCGGCATGGCGTTCAGGCAGCGACAGCCGCAGATAATATGGCCCCGGCGCGATGCGGGCGATGTCCTCGCCGGGCATGACCACGGAGCCGGGCGTGACCGGCACGGTGAGCACGCGGCCCGTCGCCGGCGCCATCACGGTGCCCTCGCGCGCGCTCTGCTCGATGACGGTCTTCTCGGCTTTGGCCGCCGCAACCTGATTGGTCGTAACCTCGAACTGCATCCGGGCCTGATCGAGACTGGCCTGCGTCCCCGTGCCGGTGGCGCGAAGCTGTTGCGCCCGGTCCAACTGGATCCGTGCGTTGTCGAGTTGCGAATTGAGTGCCTCGATCTTGGCGTCGGCGGCATTGAGTTGAAGTTTCAGCTTGTCGTCGACGACCACGGCGATCGCCTGTCCCTCGCGGACCTGATCGCCCTGGCTGACGCGAAGCTCGCGCACCGAGCCGCCGATGCGCGCGCGCGCCGGCACGACGATGCGGCTTTCGACCTGGCCGAACACCGCTTTCATTTCGGGAATGGTGGTTGCCCGAACGACAAATTCGGCGGCATGCACCTTGGCGGTGCCGAGAATCGGCGTCGTGGCGAGGACCGCCGCCAGAGTGCGCGAAATCAGTCGAGACATGATTCACAAATCTTTCACGGGCGGCGGCGAGACTTTGTCCGGCCGCCGCATCATCAGGACGACGTCAGCGCTATTTGAACGCCATGCCGGCAGGGCAGCCCAGTTTCCGGAAGATCATCGCCGCCGGGCAGAAGCCGGTGACCGATGCCTGCATCAGGTTGAGCCCGACAAAGGCCGTGAGCAGGTGCCACCAGGGCGACACATAGAAGCCTAGTCCCAGCGAGGCGAGAACCATAAATCCGGCGAACAACATCACCGCGCGATCGATTGTCATCATCATCTCCTTTGGTTTGCGGAGCGGCTAATCGGCCGTCTCCATGTGAATCTCTTTCAGCTTCTTGATGCCGAGCATGTCGAGGACGAGGTTTTCATAGAAGGTCTCGGCCTTGCCCTGCTTGATCTTGTGCAGGAAGTATTTCTCGAAGCCGACCTTGGCGGCATGGACCCAATAGCCCTGCGACGACCAGTTGACGTTGCGTGGCGGAATCTGGGGCTGCGCGACGAAGGCGATGCCGTCGTCGCCGAAATCGGCGAGGCAGACTGCGTTCCAGGTCGCGACCGCCTTCGGCGTCTCGCCCTTCAGCAGCGCGCCGATGTTCTCGGCGGTGGCGGTCGCCATCGATTCGATCATGAAGCCGGTCTTCGGCACGCCGACCGCCAGCGGTGTTTTGCCGACAGGCGGGATGGCGACGCACACGCCGATGCCGAAGATGTTCGGGAACGCCGGATTGCGCTGATGCTTGTCGATGACGATGAAGCCGCGTGGATTGGTCAGCCCTTCGATGCCGGTGACCGCCGGTACGCCGCGGAACGCGGGCAGCAACATCGAGAACGCGAACGGCAGTTCGTGATGTGCCTTGAGCGAGCCGTCGTCATTGACCTCCTCGACGTTGAGCTTGCCGGCTTCGACCTTCGTGGTGCGGGCGTTGGTGATCCATTTGATGTGGCGCTCGCGCATCGCGCTTTCGATCAGGCCCTTGGTATCGCCGACGCCGTCGAGCCCGAGATGGCCGATATAAGGTTCGGGCGTCACGAAGGTCATCGGCACCCGGTCGCGGACGCGGGCATTGCGGAGCGCGGTGTCGAGAATGAAGGCGAACTCGTAGGCCGGGCCGTAGCAGGACGCGCCCTGCGCCGCGCCGATCACCACCGGTCCCGGCGTCTTGACGAGCTTGTCGAACGCCGCCTTGGCGGCAATGGCGTGATCGATCTGACATACCGACTGGGTATGCCCCTTAGGGCCGAAGCCGGGAATTTCGTCAAAGGCGAGATCCGGCCCGGTGGCGACGATCAGATAGTCATAATCGATCGCCGAACCGTCGTTGAGCTCGACACGGTTGTCGTTTGGATGGACGCGCTTGGCGCCCTCCGGCCGCAACGCGATGCCGCGCGAGGTTAAGACCGGCGCGAGATCGACGGTGATATCGTCGGCCTGCCGCCAGCCGACAGCGACCCAAGGATTCGACGGCACAAAGGAATAGGTCGCGCCGAGACTGACGACGGTGAGGCGATCGTCGCGCCGCATCCGGGCTTTCATCTCATAGGCCATGAGAAGTCCACCCAGACCTGCGCCGAGAACCACGATATGAGACATGGCATTTCCTCCGTTCGAGGCGTGTCGCCGGGTGTCCGCCGGCGGCGTTGGCGTCTTGCTTCTCGAAATCGAAACCTTATGACTGTAGGGGTCGTTCGCTCCGGACCATTGAGGCTTCTCAAAGTTCCGGCCTTGTACGTAACATTCAAATATTATAAATTCAATAGTATGAATGTAAGAGACATGATTCCGGCGGCCGAGTCGGCCGCGACGCTGATGCGCAGCCTGTCCCATCCGCAACGCCTGTTGGTGCTGTGCGCGCTGGTGGACGGCGAGAGGTCGGTGGCCGAACTGCGTCAGCAACTCGACATCGAGCAAGTGCCGATGTCGCAGCAACTCATGAGGCTGCGCTCGGACGGGCTGGTCGAGGCCCGCCGCGAGGGCACCACGGTCTATTATTCCATCGCGCGGCCAGAAATTCTGACCATCGTCGGCGCGCTGCATGCCGCATTTTGCGTGCCGATCCGCGGCAAGCGATCCCGTGACGGCCAATCAACGAAATAGGCCCGGCGGGCAACCTTGCGATCGGGGGTTACTTGCGCAAGTGCGGCAACATGCGTTTCAGAGTGCCGTCGTGAAATACGATGTGATGCACAAGCGCCGCGGTCATATGAAACACCGCCAGGATCACGAGAAGATTCGCCAGAAACTCGTGTATTTCCTTGATGCTGTGCGCAAACGCTTTGTCAGCGGGCCACGGCGATGGAATTTCGCCAAGTCCGAATAGTGGCAGAGGATGGCCCTGTGCGAACTGTACCGCGATGCCGAAAGCAGGCACCGCGACTAATAATCCGTAGAGGACATAATGCATCACCCGCGATGCCGGATCAGTCCACTCCACCAACCACTTGCCGAATTCGGTGGCGACAAGTTTGGGTGGCGGATTTGCAATGCGCCACGGTATTCGCACGACCGAGATCACCAATATGATCAGGCCGATCCAGATGTGCGTCAGCAATCCGGATTCTTGGGCTGATCCTTTTGGAAGTTTTTCGCCGAAAGTACCCAATGTCCAAGCTATGATAACGAAAAGAACCGTCACCCAGTGCAAAGTCTTGGCGACGGGGCCGTAGTCATCGCTTGCAACGTTCGACATGGCTCTATCCTCTCGTTGCGAAGATAGCCTGGCCGCAGCGCGCCGAGTTGATCTGAATCAACCGAAGATTGCGCTTGGCGCTCGACATGTCGCTTGCATCGCGCGAGTTCCTGGGTCGTGATCGATGAATTCGGATTCCTCCATACGCCTCGCGCGTTTGGCGCAAGCCGTCGATGACGCGCTCCGAGAGGACGACCAGGCTTATTCGCGCGTCTCGAATGAGTTCACGCAGCAGTTTCCGGCCGACCGCATCGAGATTTAGCGTCGCCGGGGCGGGGGCTTCAGCGCATGATTGACAGATCGATGTCGCAGACCCAGGCGCGGCTAGCTGCTCTTGAGAGCGCGGAAAGCCTGCTTCAGCTGTTCCGCGGTGGTTACGCCGGAGGCGACGATCTCGTCGATCCCGACGTTCTCGTAGGCGTTGATTGCCCGGTTAAACTGCTCCGTCGTGCCGCTGGCCGCGTGATTGCGGACAACATCGTCGGAGACCAGCGCGCGGACTGTCTCCCAGTCCTCTCCGGCATATGCTGCGGCGAGAGCTTCCTGATCGAGTGATGTTCCTGCCATGGATAGATTGCGGGCATGATGCTGACCGCGCAGGATGAAGCCGAGCGTCCGGCGCAAGCGATCGTGTGCAACCGTTTCGTTATCATCCGTGGAAACATAGACGAGCGCCGTCTTGGTGATCTTGCGGCCGGACTGTTGCTCGCCCTTGCGGACCAGATCAAGCGTCCAGCGAATGAAGGCGGGCGATGTCGCGGCGCTCAATAAAACGCCGTCGGCCATCGCACCGGCAAGTTCGAGCATCTGCGGACCGGAGGCCGCGAGGAAAAGCGGAACGCCCTGAGCACCAGTCGACAAGCGCCGTCCGGATACCCTGAAACGTTGGCCCTCATGCTGGATCGTTTCGCCGCGAAGAAGCGCGCGGGCGATCCCGATCGCTTCGCGCATCGTGGTGAGCGGATGCTCGGCAACGAGTCCGGCAGCCTCAAGGTCGCGCGGTGCGCCGACGCCGAAGCACAGCTTGACCCGCCCCGGAAACTGTTCGTTCAGCGTGGCGGCGGCCATGGTGCTGTAGATCGGATGCACCGAATAGGGGCTCATGGCCATCAGCGCGATCTTGACGTGCCTCGTGGATGCGAGGATCGAGGCCGCGGTCGCAATTGGCTCACGCTGGAACAGATGGGACGCGAGCCAGATCGTCGAGGCGCTGCTGCTGTCTGCGACCTCGGCCATGGCACGAACGGAGGCGAGCGGTTCGCTGCCTTCCAGGGAAAGTCCGAATTCGCTGCGCATATCGTTCTCTCTGTTCAGTTCGATACAGGGTAGGTGCGGTTTCCAGTCAATAGCGTTCGAGCCAGTGGGGTGTTCCCGTTGTACGCGGATTCGTACCCAATCGATGCTTCGGCGATCCTAAACGACAGTTGTAGATAGCGGTCGATATGGCCGCCGCCGGTCATCGCGGAAAAATCTCCCGTTCCTTCAGCATCGCCACGGCTTCCCGGAAATTCGCGGGAAGTGCAATCATCTCCGGCTGGATGGAGGCGATCGTCGACGGATCCTTCAGCCCGCTCGCCGTCAGAAGCGAAACGACGGTGTGCTGTGCCTCTATCCGGCCGGACCGCCTGAGTTGCTCGACGGTCGCGAGACCCGCCGCCGTGGAGGCTTCCACGAAAAGTCCTTCCTGACGCGATAGTAGATCCTGCCAGCGCAGCAGATCCTCGTTCCCGATCGTAACGGCGGCGCCGCCGGATTTCCGGACGATATCCAGCGCCTGATAGGTTCCGCGCGTCGCATTGATCGAAACCGCGACCGAGGTGGCATTCGGACGAATGTCCGGCGGCGCATCCGCGCCATCGGCCAGCGCCGCGCCGAGCGACCCATAGACCTCCGCTGCAACCATGCGCGGCATGCGATCGATCCAACCGAACGATATCATGTCCTCAAACCCACGCCACATGCCGAGCAGGGCGTCGCCATAGCAGACCGGGAGAATGCACCAGTCCGGCACCTGCCAGTTCAATTGCTCGACGATCTCATAGGCGAGAGTCTTGTAGCCTTCGATTCCATACGGGTTGCTGCCGACGACCGGACCGAAAAACGGCGAGGTCGGAAACCAGCCGTAGTTTCGAACGGCATGCTCCATGAGTGTCCAGCGATCGTCCTTGCTTTCGCAAGCGATCACCTCAGCGCCATAGGCGCGCATCTGCGTCACCATTGGCCCGGACGTGCCCCTGAACGTGAAGACCACGCAACGCAGTCCGGCTCTTGCGGCATAGGCCGCGGCCGCAGCACCGGCATTTCCGGACGAACTGGAAACGATGACCTTCGCTCCCATCTTTTTCGCCGAGGACACCGCGAGGCAGGCGAGACGATCCTTGAACGACCAGGTGGGATTGCGCGTCTCGTCCTTGCCATGGAGACGCTTCAGATCGAGAAAATCGCCGGTGTGGTCGAGCCGATGAAGCGGCGAGCCGCCTTCGCCAAGCGTGACGGCTTCCGACTGATCGACCGGCAGCAAATCGCCATAGCGCCACAGCCCGTGACCGGCATCGGCAGTGGGCTTCGCGCGAGGTGAGCGAAGTTCCTCACCATAAACAACTATCAGATTGCTGCGCACCGTCGGACGACAGGCCGGACAATCCTCGGCGAAGCAGTCGGCAGGATAACGCGCGCCGCACCGGACGCATTCGAGCCCAAGAACGAGTGCCATGGCTTTTTGAGTTTCCGGCTTTCTGACCTGCTTTCAAGTCGCGATTCGAGACCGCGCTCTACGCGATCTCGAACATGGCCTCGACCTCGACCGCGCAGTCGAGAGGGAGCTGGGCGACGCCGATGGTCGAGCGGGCGTGCCGCCCGATATCGCCGAGAACTTCGACCATGAGGTCGGAAGCGCCGTTCATGACCTGCGGCACGGCATTGTAGGTCGGCGTCGCATTGATGAATCCGCCCAGACGCACGCAGCGTTTGATGCGGCCGAGATCACCTTGCAGTGCGGTCTTCGCCTGCGCCAGGAGATTGATCGCGCATTGGCGGGCCGCGGCCTGTCCCGCTTCCAGCGTCACGGCATCGCCCATCTTGCCGCGAAACCCATCATCGAGCCTGCCTTCCGCGTTCAGGCAAAGCTGACCCGAGATGATCAACAGATTACCGGTAATCACCGCCGGAACGTAGTTGGCCAGCGGTGCGGCTGGCGTGGGCAGTGTGATGCCAAGCTTGTTGAGGTTGTCTTCGATCGAGCTCATTTTCTTTTCCGTTATGCAAGGCCCGAGATGGAGATCCCGGCGCCCTTCACTTTGTATTTGCGATTGATGGCGATCAGCACTGAGGTCAGCGCTTCCGCAGCCGCCGAATTGGCGAGAACGCCGCCATCCACGCCGCGATTGCTTACGGCATCCGCAAGCTTGATGACTTCGCCGCGGGCATCGGCATCGTCGCTGAAGACCAGGACATCGCAATCAGCCTTGCCGCCGGCGTGCAGCTTCTGCGAGCCGACATTGTGGAAGGCGCCGACAACCCGCGATGACGGATCGAGCCGGGATTGCGCGATCACTGCCGCTGAACCGGCACTCGGAAGCTGAACGACCGACACTTTCGGCGGAACGAGAGGAACGACCGCCGTGACGACGATCTTGCCTTTGGCCGCGTCCTTGATCTCGGCGAGGCTTGCCTCGTAATTGGAGTACGGCACGGCCACGACGATGATGTCGCTTTTCGCCGCTGCTGCGGCATTCGTATCGCCCGCGATGCCGACGAAACCCTCGGACGTCAGCAGCGCGACGGCTTCCTGCGCGCGCTCCGCGGAGCGGGAGCCGAGAATGACCGAATATCCGGCGCGGCTCCAGCTTCGCGCGAGGCCGGAGCCGAGATCGCCGGTGCCGCCGACGATGGACAGGACAGGACATGCAACATTCGACATGACGGTTACGCTTTCACCAGATGCGGCATGACGTCCTCTGCGAAGATCTGCATCTGATCGAGCAGTTCGGGAACGGTGTTGACCGCAAAATAAAGGCCGAGCAGGTGGGTCGCCCCTGCTTCCTTGAGTTTCAGGGCGAGTTCGACGACATGCTGGGCGTCGCCGACGAGATTGATGTCTTCGTGAGCGACCGCTCCCTGATCCTTGAGCGTCGATTTGCTCAGCGAGACGAGGTGATTGTACATCTGCGTCTGCTTGAATTTCGCAACGGCTTCCTCGCGGCTCTTGCCGACATGGACGATGTACTGCGGAGCAACCTCGAGTGCGCGCGGATCGCGGCCGTTCTTCGCCGCAAGATCATGCAGCATCTTCGTCGATTCGCGCAGCTTGGAAACTTCCACGCAGGCGGGCAGCCAGCCGTCGCCGGCTTTGGCCGCGCGCTGAATCGCGTTCGGATTATTGCCGCCGAGATAGAGCGGCAGGTTCTTCTGCAACGGCTTCGGGAACATCTCGACGTCGCGATACTGATAGTATTCGCCGTCATGGCTCGCCGACCGTTCGGTGAACAACTGACGCAACGCCTGCAATCCTTCATCGACCATGTTGCCGCGATGGGCCTTGAAGTGGGGTTGCAGCGCCTCGAACTCCTCGCGATAGGCGCCGACGCCGATGCCGATTTCGAGACGCCCGTTGCTGAACTGATCCAGTGTGGCGATCTGCTTGGCGACGACAACGATGTCGCGGCGCATCGGCAGAACCAGCATGCCCGTGCCCATGCGCAGGGTCTTGGTTGCGGCAGCAATGAAGCCATAAGTGATCAGCGGCTCCCAATAGTTCGGCGGGGTCGGGAATTCCTCGCGCACATAATGCTGCGTGGTCATATGGTCGTTGCCCCAGACCGAGTGATATCCCAGCTTCTCGGCGTGGACCGCGATATCGACGATATCTTTCGGGGTCGAGAACGGCACCGGATACATCAAGCCTTCCATGCCGGTGGGAAGTCCAACGCTGATCTTCATCGCCATCTCCGGGTTTACTGATTAATGTTTCATATATAGAAACACCGTTTTCATCAGTGAACCAGTATAGTCGGGTGCCGTCAAGCCTGGAATCGAAGGAATCAATAAGTTTCCGGATTTGGCCGGTGCCGTTTGTTGACGACAGACATTTGTCGTGTCACATATATTGAAATAGTGTTTCTATAAATAAAACGGATGAGCGATGCTGGCGCATATCGAACGACTGAAGCGGAAAATGATCGATGACGATCTGGAGGGGCTGGTCGCCGCGACGACCGAGAATGTGCATTATCTGACCGGCATCAGCAGTGTTTCGCTGCATCTGCATCCCTATTTCGGGCAGTGCTACGCCATCGTCACGCGTGATGCGCCGGAGCGCGTCGTGTTTGTATCGTCGACGGGCGAAATCGATCAGGTGCTCGACAGCAACGTGGAGATCGCCGAAGCCGTCAATTTCGGCGTGTTCTATCGCGAGCGCTATGGTGACGAGGTGCTTCCGGCCCATGAGCAGCGCCTCCAGCAACTCACCAACAATCCGGCTCAGCCGAACGGTATTGCGGCGCTGGCGGCTGCCTTGAAGAAAGCTGGTCTCGCTGGAAGGCGCGTCGGTCTCGATGAGAACGGCTTGCGCATCGGCGTTGAGGCGGGGCTCAGGCAGGACATGGGATCGACGCATTTCGTTCCGGCATCGTCGGCTTTCGCCTGGGTCCGGCGGGTGAAAACAGCGGAGGAAGTGCGTCGCATCGAGCGAGCGGCGCGCATCACCGAACAGGCGATTCAGGCGACGGTCTCGATCGCGCAGGCCGGAGTGACGGAGCGCGAGTTGTCGCTCGAATTCAATCGCTCGATCGTTTCGCAAGGAGCGCGCCCTGAATTCACAATGATCCGCTTCGGCCGAAACAGCGTCGGTGGACAGGTGAAGCCGGACCGGACGCCGCTCAAGCGGGGCGACACGATCTGGTTCGATGTCGGGTGCACCTATGAAGGCTACTGGTCGGATCTCGCGCGTACATTCAGCTATGGCGAGGCCTCGCCGCGCATCCGCGAACTCTATCGCGCGATGGTGGCCGGTGAGCTGATCGGGATCGACCGTACGCGCCCCGGCATGACCGGAGCCGAGGTATTCAACCTGACGGTTAAGGGTGTGCGCGACAATGGCGAACCGCGCTATCGGCGGCACCATGTCGGTCACTGCATCGGTGCGGAAGTCTATGAGCAACCGATTCTCAACGAGACCAATGACGTCCTCATCGAGGCAGGCATGGTGATCAACATCGAAACGCCATATTACGAGTTCGGCGTTGGTGCGGTGCACGTCGAGAACCCGTTTGTAGTTATGGAGAAAGGCCCCAATGTGCTGCTGACGTCGGGTTCGCCGCGCGAGCTTGTCGTTCTGTAAGGCGAGCAGGCTCGATGGCTCGCTAAACGCCTTGCAATGCGTGCGGATCCCTTCAAGCCCGAATCATCGAATGACGGTGCTCCGGTTCGCTGTCGAAATTTCATCGGCAATGACTTGCGCAAGACGAATGATCTCGTCGAGATCGAGCTTCTTGGTGTCGAGGTAGTGGAGGGGAAAACACAGCGCGAGGCCGGCAACCATACTGCCATCGATCCCGGTGATCGGTGTCGCGACGGCGCCGACCTCCTCGTAGATCTCGCCGCGGTTGACCGCGTAGCCGTTCTTTCGGATCTGACGGATCTGGCGCATCAGTTCCTTCTGGTTCGTCACGGTCCGCGACGTGATCTTCTCGATCGGTTTTCGCGCAAGCAGTTCTTCAATGAATTCGTCGCTTTCGTTGGAAAGCAGCAGTCGGCCCAAGGCTGAGCTGTAGAGGCTCACGCTTTGCCCGGCTTCAGTGGTGATCTTCAGTGGTCCGCGCGATTCGTAGACCGCGATATAAGTGACGTCGTCGGCGCTCATGACGCCGACGTAAAAATTGTACGGGAATTGCGTTTCGTACTTTGCAAAAATACGCAAGCCGACTTCGATCAGCGAATTCTGCATCGAATAGTTCGCGGCGAGCTGAACCACTTTCGGGCCGAGATGATATTTCTGCGTCTCGGGATTCTTCTCGAGATAGCCCCGCTCGGCCAGCGTGGCTACCAGCCGGTAGGTGGTTGCAGCGTTGATGTCCAGGTTGCGGCCAAGTTCGCGGATGCCCCAGCTTTGCTTGGACTGGGTGTATGACTCAAGAATCTTGAGACCGCGGGTGAGCGACTGATTGCCGGTATCGGTGCGTGCCTTCATGGGAGCGAAGATCTTTCATGATGATCGGGACGCGAGTAGTGGAGTGAAAAACAGGCGGTGTTATTGCGGGCAGCGAAGCGCTTGAAGGGAATCGCAGTAGGTACACAATCTAGAGCGTTGGAGTTGCATGCTTCCACAGAAATCAGACAAGGCGGGGCATGGGCGTGCATTGCTTGTTCCAGTATTTTGCTTCGCAGCAGCTATCAACATTTGGTCGCACCGGAAATTCGCAGCTTCGTTTGGAGCTTTCGATGCTTGCGAAGTCGTGGTGCCTGCTTGGAATTTCGGCGCGATGCATACCATTGAGGCTTCCATTACCATGCGCTCTTTTGCCAAATATCTCGTAGCGTTGCAATATGTGAAACAACGTTTTTAACATTGAAACGCGCTGTAATCGCTGCTAGCGTATGGCTTCAGGGTGGATACGGCAGGCGCAATCGTCTGCCGAAAGTGAAAAAGAGAGCACGAAATGAAACGCCATTGTGATCGGGCTTTGAAGTTTTTGATGGGTGCTGCCGTTGCTGTTGTGGCATCGCTTCCGGCGGAGCCGGGGTATGCGCAAGCCAAGGATAAAATCATTGTCGGCGTGGTGTTGCCGCTGACCGGCGTATTGTCGCCGTATGGCAAACCGAATCTCGAGGCGATCAATCTGGCGGTGGATGAGGCCAATGCCGCCGGCGGTGTGAACGGTCGGAAGATCGAACTGGTTGTCGAGGATACGCAGGCCTCGAACACCACCGCGATCAATGCGCTGAACAAGGTGCTGCAGTCCAAGCCGGTCGCGGTGATCGGGCCGGGCCTCGGTACGCAGATTCTCGCGCTCCAGCCGCTGACCGAGAAGGCGAAGGTGACGCTGATCGGCGGGGCAACGACTCCGGGCGTCACCAGGACGGGAGCGAAATACTATTTCCGCGACAGCGCCAACGACGCCGTGGACAAGCATGGTGTCGCGAAGTTCATCATCAACGACCTGAAAAAGAAGAAGGTCGGCATCATTCACGTGATGGCCGAGTGGGGATATCAGGGGCGCGATTACCTGACGAAGGAGTTGAAGGAGCAGGGCGGGCTGACGCCGGTCGCTGTTGCCTCCTATCAGCCGACCGACAAGGACATGACCGCGCAGGTCGAAGCCATGAATAAGGCCGGCGCCGATGTCGTCTTCGTCCAAGGATATCCGATCGATGAATCGCTGACGCTGAAGAAGTACATTCAGCTCGGTGGCAAGGCCGATTACATCGCGTCGGCGAGCACCTGCAAGGCGTTCCTTCGCGAGCTTGTGACGGCGGCGGAAGTCGCGGGCAAGTATTGCCAGGCGCCTGACGTGTTGCCGACGCAGAACGAGCGGCCTGCGGTCCAGAAGTTCGTCGAGGAATACAAGAAGCGGACCGGCTTCCCGCCGGACATGTATATCGCCCAAGACTATGACGCGGTCAAAATGCTGGTGCAGATCATGAGGGACAAGGGCGTTGACCGCGACGCCATCCGTGATGGTTTCAAGGTCACGTCCTACGACGGCATTCTCGGAAACTATAAGGCCGATGCCGAAGGAACGCTCTGGCACCATCACGTCATCATGAAGTTCGATGACAACGGCAAGGCGAGCGTCGTGGTGCGGCACTAAGCGTAAAGCGACGGCGGACGAACCTCAGCATGATGGGCGAGTGATGGCTCAAATAATCGCATCCGGGGTAGCGATGGGGTGTATCTACGCCCTGGTCGGTTTGGCCTTCATTCTCATTTACAATGCGTCAGGCGGTCTGAATTTCTCGCAGGGCGAGTTCGTTATGCTGGGGGCATTCGCCTTGGTGACGACCACGGCGATCATGCCTTATTGGCTCGCCGTGATCGTCTCGGCGGCCTCCATTGGCTTGTTGAGCTGGATCTTTCAGCGGACACTGTTTTATCCGCTGAAGGATCGTTCCTATCTGCACTTCGTCATCGTTACGATCGGCTTCTCCATCGCCGCGCGGAATCTCGCGATCATCGCCTGGGGGCCGAACCCATTGAAGGCGCCGCCGATGACATCGGCGGATGTGGTGAACATCGGTTCAGTTGCGATGTCGCCGGAGAACCTGGTGATCGTCGGATTCACGGCATTTCTGCTCGCGTTGCAGTATGTGCTTTTTTTCCATACGGATCTCGGGCGCCGGCTGCGTGCAACTGCGCAAAACTCCCAGATGGCGCAGCTTCTCGGTATCCGGCCGCGACGCATGATCGGCATCACGTTCGTGATGTCAGGTGTCATTTCCGGCTTTGCAGGTGTCCTGCTCGCCCCGATCTTCCTTGTCGATAGCGACATGGGCGGCGCGATTCTGCTCAAATCCTTCATTGCGGTGGTGATCGGCGGTTTCGGCAGTATTCCCGGCGTCGTGATCGGCGGAATCGGAATCGGGCTGATCGAAATTCTTTCGGCGGTCTACGTGTCGTCGGTCTATAAGGACGCGATCTGCATCGCGATCCTCATTCTTTTCCTGATTGCCTTCCCGCGCGGGTTGCTCGGTGAGGCCGTGAAGGAGCGCGGTTGATTCATGCGCAAGCTCCTTGGCACTCTCGTTCTGGCCGGCCTGATCGCGCTGCCGTTCGTCGTTCAGGACGATTATTTCCTGCGGCTCATCAATATCGGCGTGATCTATGCCATCCTTGCGATCAGCCTGAATTTCGTGCTCGGCTATGCGGGGCAGATTTCGCTCGGCCATGCAGGCTTCTTCGGGATCGGCGCCTATACGGCGGCGATCATGACCCATGGCGGCCCGGGTGAGATGTTCTGGCCCGCGCTTCTGGCGTCGGGCGTCACTGCCGGCATTGCGGGTGTGATTATCGGTGTTCCTGCGCTGCGCTTGAAGGGACATTATCTCGCATTCGGAACCCTCGGATTCGGCGAGATCGTGCGCATTGTGCTTTACAATTGGCGCGAGGTGACGCGCGGCACCGATGGCATTTCCGGAATTCCCTCGCCGGAAGCGTTCGGTTTCAGCTTCGACACTGACCAGAAATACTACTTCCTGGTCGTGGCGGCGCTGCTTCTGTCGCTTGCGGCATCGGCCCGGATGCAGCGATCGAAGTATGGACGTGAGTTCGCCGCAATCCGCGATGCGGAGATGGCGGCCGGGACGTCGGGCGTCAACGTCACCTATATGAAGATTCTCGCCTTCGTCATCAGTTCGATCCTCGCCGGATTCGCGGGCGCGCTCTACGCGAATCTGGTCGGTTTTCTCAGCCCGGACACCTTCACCTTCGAGGTGACCGCGCAGGTGCTGAGCATGGTGCTGATCGGTGGCATGGGGACGACGTTCGGCCCGGTGCTCGGGGCGATCTTCATCACTGCTCTGCCCGAGATGCTGCGCATGTCGCGGGAGTATTATCAGGTTATTTATGGCGCGGGCGTCGCGGTCGCCGTGCTGTTCCTGCCGCAGGGAATTCTCGGCCTGTTCCACAAGCGCAAGGCGATGAAGATGCCGCAGGCTGATGCGGGGTCGGTCGACGAGTTGTCGATCGGTGATCCCGCGATCGCTCTGCTGCGTCCGGCCGAAGCGCCGCATGCCGCGGCGGTCCATGGAAACATCCTGTCGATCAGCCATCTCACGTGCCGGTTCGGCGGGCTGGTGGCGATCAATGATTTGTCGATGAATGTAAAGACCGGAACCGTGCACGCCCTGATTGGGCCGAACGGAGCGGGGAAATCCACCTTCATCAATCTCGTGTCCGGCGTCTATACGCCGGCTCCCGGCACGATGACGTTTGACGGCGTCAGACTCGATCCGATGTCGTCGTGGAAGCTGGCGAAGCTCGGCATCTCCCGCACGTTCCAGAACTTGCGTTCGTTCCATTCGCTGACGGTGATGGAAAACGTTCTGGTCGGCTGCCGCGCGTCGCGGCGCGCCGGCTGGTTCTCCGTGGTGCTCGGATTGCCGTCGGCGCGTGCCGAAGAGAAGGAACTGCTCGCGCTGGCCGAGGCGGCGCTGCGATTTGTGAATCTCTGGCATGTGCGGGATGTTCTCGTCAGCGCGCTGCCACATGAGCAGCAGCGCGTCGTCGAAATCGCGCGGGCGTTGGCGACGCGTCCCAAGCTCATTCTGCTCGATGAGCCTGCTGCAGGCATGAATCCGACTGAGGTGGAGCGTCTCGTCGGCATTGTCGAGAAGATGAAATCGATCGGGCTGACGGTATTGATCGTCGAGCACAACATGCCGTTCGTGATGCGGATCGCCGACGACATCACGGTGTTGAGCTTCGGCAAGAAGATCGCGGACGGCGCGCCGGCGGAGATCCGCGCCAACCCCGAGGTCATTAGCGCCTATCTCGGAAAGCGGGCCATGGCGAAGGACGTGCAGAATGCTTTTGCTTGAGGTCCGCAATCTGAGCGCCGCCTATCCCGACGGGGTGGAGGTGCTGCATAATATCAATCTTGCGGTGCCGCGCGGGGCGATGGTGACTTTGATCGGAGCCAATGGCGCAGGCAAGAGCACGACGCTGCGCGCGATCACCGGGCTGCTGCGCTCGCGCGGCTCGGTCGTGTTCGATGGGCAGGATATTTCCGGATTGGGAACGCCGGATATCGCGCGGCTCGGCATCTCCATGGTGCCGGAGGGGCGCGGTGTTTTCCCGGGGTTGAGCGTCTATGATAATCTGCGCGTCGCGACGACGCCGTGGTATGGCCGTGGTCAGTCGATGGATCAGGATCTTGATCGGGTTTTCAGCCTATTCCCGATTCTGGCCGAGCGGCGCAATCAACTCGGCTGGGCGTTGTCCGGTGGGCAGCAGCAGATGCTCGCGATCGGGCGGGCGATAATGGCGCGCCCGAAGCTGATGCTGCTCGACGAGCCGTCGCTTGGGCTTGCGCCCAATCTCGTCGAGGAAGTGTTCGAGAAATTGAAGAGCATCAACGAGCAGGGCGTTTCGATTCTGCTTGTCGAGCAGAATGCATTCATGGCGCTGGAATACAGCAGCCTTGCCTATGTCATCGAGCGCGGAGCGGTCTCCGCGCAGAAGTCCTCGGCGGCGCTTCTGCAGGATGATGGCATCAAGGCTGCGTATCTGGGCGGGTGAGCCGGCTGACCGGAACCGCCAGGGAGAAAGAGATGGACTCGACCGGGATCGGAGCACGTGTTCCACGTAAGGAAGACCGGCGGCATCTGCACGGACAAAGCACCTTCGTCGGTGATCTGTCCTTCCCGCGGATGCTCGATGTTGCGTTCGTCCGCAGTCCTGTCGCGCATGCCGTTCTCAAGCCCGCGGAGATCGATGCCGACGATCGCGCGCGGGTTTTCACGAGCGCCGACATCGAGGCGATCCAGCCGATCCTCGCCGAAGGCACCATCGACGGCTATATCAAGACGCCCTATCCGGTGATGGCGCGCGATAAGGCCAATTTCGTCGGCCAGATTCTTGCCGCTTGTGTCGGGGCGACCCGCGCCGACGCCGAGGATATCGCCGAGCGTGTGTTTTTCGATTTCGATGAACTTCCTGCGATGACTGATGCCGTCGCGGCGATGGATGCGGATGCGCCGGCGATTCATCCTGAGTTGTCGAAGAACATTTTCCATCAACTGGCATTCGGGCAGGACTTCGAGGAGATCCGCGCCAGCGCGCCGGTCCGCCTGACGCGAACCTACAAGCTGGCGCGCCAGGCGATCGTGCCGATGGAAGGGCGCGGCATCGTGGCGCTGTGGGACGAGCGCACCACGCAGCTTGTCGTCTATTCCTCAACGCAGTCTCCGCATCTGGTTCGCACCGGCCTGTCGGAATTTCTGAAACTCGATCAGAACCGGATTCGCGTCGTCGCGCCGGATGTCGGCGGCGGCTTCGGCTACAAGGCGATCCTGCATCCGGAGGAATTGATCCTCGGCTATCTCGCGATGAAGCTGAAGCGTCCCGTGCGCTGGTTGGAGGATCGGCGCGAGCACCTCACGGCGGGCGCGAATTCGCGCGAACACATCTACAACGTCACCGCCTATGGCGACGATCAGGGCCGCCTGCTCGGTCTCGATGTCGATATGATCGTCGATGCCGGCGCCTATTCGATCTGGCCGCATACCTGCGCCTTCGATGCCATCCAGGCCAGCGGAATCCTGCCTGGCCCGTATCAGTTGAAGAACTATCGTGTCACCGCGAGGACAGTGGCCACCAACAAGCCGCCGATTCAGGCCTATCGCGCCGTGGCGCGGCCGGGCGCCTGTTTCGCGACCGAATTGACGATCGACGCGCTCGCGCGCGCGGTGAAACGGGAAGCCTATCTGGTCCGCCGCGAGAATCTCGTGCCGGTCGAGGCGATGCCTTATCGATCGGTGACCGGCAAACTCTACGACAGCGGCGACTACCGCCAGAGCCTGGATATCGCGTTGAACGCAATCGATCTTGCCAAATTGCGCGCGGAGCAGAAGGAGCGCCTCGCCGATGGCCGCCCGCTGCTCGGCGTCGGCTTTGCGACCTATACCGAACACACCGGCGTCAGCACGTCCACGCTGGCCGGGCTCGGCACGCGTCTGATGCCGGGACATGAACTGGCGGCGGTTCGCATCACGCCGGATGGCGGCCTCGATATCCGTACCGGCGTTCAGTCGCATGGTCAGGGCATGGAGACGACATTCGCGCAGGTCGCGTCCGATGTGCTTGGCATTCACGTCGATCTCATTCAGGTCGTTCATGGCGACACCGCACTGACGCCGTACTCGACCGGAACATATGCTTCCCGCTGCATGATCATGGTGGGCGGTGCGATCGCTGATGCCTGCGACCGGCTGCTGGGGCGGCTGCGAACAGCGGCCGCACATCTCATGCAGCGTGCGCCGGATGAACTGATGTTTCGCGATGGCGCATTTCACGCCGGAACTGCGTCCATGACCATCCCCGAGATCGCGCGCGTGGTCTATTTTACTCCGGCGGAATTGCCGGCCGATATGGACTCGGCCGGACTCGAAGTCATCGGCGGCTACCGGCCGAAACAGGACAGCGGCGCGTTCGCCTATTCGACCCATGTCGCCGTCGTCGAGATCGACCGCGATTTCGCCACCGTGAAGTTGCGCGACTACGTGGCCGTCGATGATTGCGGCACACAGGTCAATCCAATGATTGTCGAGGGCCAGATTCTCGGCGGCGTGGTGCAGGGAATCGGGACCGCGCTGTTCGAGGAAGTTCGATATGACGAATCTGGCCAACCGCAAGCATCCACATTCGCCGACTATCTTGTGCCCGGCTGCGGCGATATTCCGACCATCCGTTTGTTCAGCACACAGACGCCATCGCCCCACACGCGCTTCGGCATCAAGGGCGTCGGCGAGGGCGGCGCCATCGCCCCTCCGGCGGCGATCGTCAACGCCGTCAACGACGCGCTGATGCCGCTCGGCGCGGAAGTGTCCGAAGTGCCCGTCTCGCCGGCTCGTATTCTGGATGCGCTGGAGCGCGCCGGTGTGGCGCCGGGCTTTTTGACGGCGGCTGCATCATGAAGGCGATCTCCTTCGAGTTTCATCGTCCCGCAAGTGTCACTGAAGCCTCGGCGCTTCTCGCGCAGTATGAGGGCGATGCCCGCGCGCTGGCGGGCGGACAGTCGCTGGTGCCGATGCTGAACCTTCGCCTGGTTCGTCCGGCGGCGGTTGTCGATCTGTCGGGAATTGCGGAAATGAGGGCCATAGAGGTTTCGTCCTCCGAGATTTCCATCGGCGCGCTGGTCACGCATTCGGAGCTGGAGTTTGCGCGCGAGAGCGGAGCGACTTTCGACCTGCTGCGGCATGTCGCGGCCGCCATCGGCTATCGCGGCGTGCGCAACCGTGGCACGATCGGCGGCAGCGTCGCTCATGCCGATCCCGCGGCGGACTGGTTATCCTGTTTGCTGGCGCTGGGTGCGCGCCTCAGCATCGCTGGTCCGAGTGGAATCCGCCAGGTGCCGATCGGGGATTTCATCCTCGGCAGCTTCACGGTGGACTTGCAGCCCGGCGAACTCCTCACCCGCGTGCATGTTCCGCTGCTCGGCGCGTCGGCTCGCTGGGGATACTACAAGCACACGCGCAAGGTCGGCGAGTTTGCGGAAGCCATCGGCTGCGTGGTCGATGACGAGGCGCGCGGAATTTTCCGCGTCGTCGCCGGAGCGATGTCGTCGCCTCCGGTGGTGTTGTTCGATAGGGCTCGCGCTACGACCACGCTCGACGACGTGCGCGCAGCGCTCGGTACGGCCGCGCCTTCCGTGGAGGGACACCATGTTCACTTCCACGCGGCGGCCGTCATGCGGGCCTTGCAATCAGGAGCGCGGCGATGATCGAGATTTCCCTCACCGTCAACGGCGAGGCCGTGCATGCGCAAATCGATCCGCGCATGTCGCTTGCGGATTTTCTGCGGGAAAAGCTGCATCTCACGGGAACGCACATCGGTTGCGAACATGGCGTCTGCGGGGCCTGTACCATCCACATGGACGGCGTGTCCGCGCGATCATGCATCACGCTGGCGGCGGCGTGCAACGGGCGCGATATCAGGACCATCGAAGGCTTCGAGGACGACGCGCGCATGAACGCCATTCGGGCGGAATTCAGCGGCGAGCACGCATTGCAATGCGGCTACTGCACGCCCGGAATGCTGATGACTGCCTATGACGTCACCACGCGATTTTCCGAACTGGACGAAATCGCGATCCGTCGCGAAATGTCCGGAAATCTATGCCGCTGCACGGGTTATCAAGGCATCGTTCGCGCAGTTCAGAACGTCTTTGCAGCGAATGCCGCCAATACCAAGGAGTAGCGATCTTGCAACTGGAACAAGCCTTCGATGTATCCTACCCGCTTGCAGTTGTTTGGAGCGCGCTGGAAGACTTGCGTGCAACGGCTTCCTGCATTCCCGGAGCGGAAATCACGAATGTCGAGGATAACCGAAAGGCAAACGGCACTTTTCGCGTACAGCTTGGGCCGATCAAGGCGGCTTTCGCGGGCGAGGCCGAGGTCACGCGCGACGATGCGACCCATGCGGGAACGATCAAGGGAGCAGGACGCGACGGCAAGAATTCCTCGCGTGTGAATGCCTCGGTCGAATATCAGTTGTCGGCGGTCAGCGATGAGATCACGCGCATCACGCTGAAAGTCGATTACAGCATGACGGGACCGCTGGCCCAGTTTAGCCGCGGTGGCATCGTCAAGGAGATCGCCGCCAGCATTACCAAGATGTTCGCGAGCAATCTGGAAAATATGCTGGCGGAGACCGCGGCGAGCGCCGCGGCAGTCGCGACTCCTGCCCTAGCGAACGATGCGGTGCAAGCGGCGGCTCCGGCCGCTCTGGCGCCCAAGGTTGCGCCGGCAGCGCAGCGCGCGGAACCTCAATCGCTGAACTTCTTCGCCCTGGTGATGTCCGCGCTCTGGCGCCGTTTTCTCTCGCTTTTCAAGTCTGCCGAGCGATAGGGAGCCAACGCGAACGGGCATTTCGCAGGACGAAGCGGCAGTTGCTTGACCTGCATCGGTCCGGGGCTCATATGCTCGACGATGCGATGACGAGCGGAGCCGGGGCGGCGCGGTCGCGGAACGATTGAATTGCGTTGGGTACGTGGAAAGCAACACCGGGCGATGGTCAAAAGTATCACCTATACCGCGCTTCCGGATATTCCGATGGTCGGCCCCGGCGACGATCTCGTTGAGATCATCGCCGATGGCGTCGCCCGCGGCGGGATTGAAGTCCGCGATGGCGATGTTTTCGTCATCGCCCAGAAGATCGTGTCGAAAGCGGAAAATCGCTACGTCGATCTCGATGACGTGACACCGTCCGCGCGTGCGATCGAACTGGCCGCGTCGGTTGGGAAAGATCCGCGTCATATCGAGGTGGTGCTGTCGGAATCGAGCGAAGTCGTTCGCACGCGGCCGAACGTAATGATCGTCGCGCATCGCCTCGGCTTCGTGATGGCCAACGCCGGAATCGACGAATCCAATATCGCCCAGGATCGCGGTCATCGCGTGTTGCTGCTGCCGGAAAATCCCGAAGCAAGTTGCGAGCGTTTGAAGTCTGGTCTTGATCGCCGGTTCGGTGTCGATATCGGTGTGATCATGAATGACAGCTTCGGTCGGCCGTGGCGCAACGGCGTCGTCGGCGTCGCGCTCGGCAGCGCCGGAATCCCGGCGCTCGAGAGCAGGATTGGATCTCCAGATCTGTTCGGCCGCCCCATGCAAGTAACGGAAATTGCTATCGCGGACGAACTGGCGGCAGCGGCGTCGCTGGTGATGGGGCAGGCCGCGGAAGGGCAACCCATCATTCACGTTCGCGGCTTTTTAAGTTCGGCACCGCGCGTTGCGGCATCGGCGCTGATCCGCCCCAAGGAACGGGATATGTTTCGATGAGCCGTTCTCCTGGCAAGCTTGCTACCAGCGGTCGCGTGGTTGCCCTGTGTGGCGGCGTCGGCGGCGCGAAACTCGCACTCGGCTTGCAGCATGTTCTTGGCGAGCGCTTGAGCGTCGTCGTCAACATGGCCGATGATTTCAATCATCTCGGTCTTTATATCTCGCCGGATCTGGACACGGTGCTCTATACGCTGGGTGGCCTCAGTGATGAGGCGCGCGGCTGGGGGCGTGCCGGCGAGACTTGGAATTTCATGGAAGCATTGAAGCAGGTCGGCGGCGAAACCTGGTTTCAACTGGGCGATCGCGATCTGGCGCTGCATGTCGAACGAACGCGGCGCCGCTCGCTTGGCGAGACTCCGACGGCCATCGCCAGGGATATTGCGTGGCGTTTCGGGCTGCGCGCGGCCATCTTGCCTGCAACCGACGATGATCTGCGGACGATGGTGGTAACGCCGGAAGGCGAACTTGAATTCCAGCACTATTTCGTCGCACGCCGTTGCGAGCCGACGGTGCAGCGCATCCGTTTCGACGGATGCGAAAGCGCCAAGGCGACCGACAATGTGCGTCGCGCGCTGGAAGCGGATGATCTGGAATTGATCGTCATCTGTCCGTCCAATCCCTATCTCAGCATTGATCCGATCCTCGCGGTGCAGGACATCGCGGAGCGGCTGCGCGCGGCGCGGGTTCCGGTCGTCGCGGTGTCGCCGATCATCGGAGGGCAGGCCATCAAGGGGCCGACGCGCAAGATCATGGATGAACTCGGGCTTGTTCCGACGAATGCCGAGATCGCCGCGCATTATCGCGGATTGATCGACGGGTTGATGATCGATCAGGCGGACGCGGCCGATGCCGCCGCGCTCGGCATTGCAACACATATCGCGCCCACGTTGATGACCGATTTGCCGTCGAAGATCAGACTTGCTGAACAGGTGCTTGCGTTCGGCGAGCGTCTTCAAGGCGCACCTTCTCTGAAAACAGCTGCATCGGGAGACATGCCGTGACCTGCCGCGATGCATGGGTGATTATTTCGGCGAAATCGTTTGCCTGTGCGAAGCAGCGGCTGTCGCCGCTTCTGACCGGCAGAGAGCGGGCGGCGCTGGCGCGAACGATGCTGGCCGATATTTTCAGGGCGGCGGCAGGTGTTCGGGGTCTGGAGAATATCGCTGTCGTCACCGGCGCTGATGATGTCGCGCGCGAGGCAGAGCGGCTCGGCGCCGTGGCGATCGACGATCGCGAGGCGATCGGGACCAATCAGGCCATTCAGGCGGGGCTCGCCGCCGTGCGTCGCCGGGGCGGACGCTGCGTCGTGACGTTGCCGAGCGACGTTCCCGCCGTCACGAACGAGGATATCTCGACGCTGCTGGATATCGCGGAGCGTGGATGCGTCGCGATCGTGCCGGCGCCACGCGACGGCGGCACCAATGCTCTGGCGCTCGATTGGCCGGAGCGGCTGGAGCCGTGTTTCGGCGCGCAAAGCTTTACCCGGCATGTCGCCGCTGCCAATCACGCCGGTATCAAGCCCGTTGTGGTTTTGAATACACGGCTCGGACTTGATCTCGACCAGCCCGGCGACCTGTTCCGATACCTCGATCTTCGGACGTCGACCGCGACGGACCGCTATCTGCGCTCGATCGCTTTGCCGGAACGACACGCTGCGGGATGCCTTGAAACGGAAGCCCTCGCGGTCGGCGCCGTCATGCGAGGGGCAAGCGCCGAGCCTCTTCAGTTGAGAAGGTAATTTGTCTTCGCCAGCCCGCGGAGCAAGGGGATCTTAATCGATGACGGATCGATCGCTTCATGAGGCGCTTCGGCGCAACGACCTCTCGGCTGCCGACATCATGGCGCTCGTCGGCGGGGTGTCGCTCGCCGATCTGATGCAACTCGCGGCCGAAAAACGCGACGAATGGCACGGCGCGAAGATTTCCTATTCGCGTAAGATCTTCATTCCGCTGACGCAACTGTGCCGGGATGTCTGCCACTATTGCACCTTTGCGCATGCGCCGCGCAAAGGGCAGCGTGCTTATCTTACCATCGACGAAGTCGTGGCGATCGCGCGCGCCGGCCGCGCGGCGGGATGCAAGGAGGCGCTGTTCACGCTGGGCGACAAACCGGAACTGCGTTATCGCCATGCGCGAGATGAACTGCGGGAGATGGGATACGTCTCCACGCTCGCCTATCTTGAAGCCGCCGCACGTGCCGTGCTGCAGGAGACGGGTCTGCTGCCGCATCTTAATCCGGGCCTGATGGAAGCCGATGATCTCACCGCGCTCCGCAAAGTATCGATCTCGCAAGGAATCATGCTCGAAAGCGCGTCAGCGCGTTTGTGTGCGCGGGGCGGCCCGCATTTCGGCTCGCCCGACAAGGAGCCGTCGGGGCGTTTGCGCACGATCGAACTCGCAGGCAAACAGGCCGTGCCTTTTACTACGGGACTATTGGTCGGTATCGGCGAGACGCCGCTCGAGCGTGTTGAATCGCTATTGGCGTTGCGCGAATTGGACGAGCGTTATGGTCACATTCAGGAAATCATTATCCAGAATTTCAAGCCCAAGCCCGATACGCGCATGGCGCGGGCCGCGCCGCCGACACTCGAAGACCATCTGTGGACCATCGCACTGGCGCGGTTACTGTTCCGTCCGGACATGAACATTCAGGCGCCTCCCAATCTCAGCCCGGGCGTGCTCGATCAGATCGTGGCTGCGGGCATCAACGATTGGGGTGGCGTTTCTCCGGTGACGCCGGATCATGTCAATCCCGAAGCGCCGTGGCCGCATCTCGCGCGGCTGTCGGAGGCGACCGCGCAATGCGGCAAGAAACTGGTTGAGCGTCTCGCGATCTATCCTGCCTATGCACGCAACTATACACGCTGGTCCGATGCGTCGCTGCAAACGGCATTGCTTGGCTTTATCGATGGAAATGGCGCGCCGCGATCCGATGATTGGTGTCCGGGCGCAGCAAACCCACCGCCGGCGCATGACCTGAAGCTTCTCGACGATACGACCGCCGCGCCATCGGTCATCGACAACGCCATCGGACAGATCATCGCCAAGGCGCAATCGGGACGACGGTTGGATGAAGATGAGATCGTCTCGCTGTTCGCGGCGGAGGACGGACACTTCGCGGCTGTCTGCCGCGCCGCCGACGAGTTGCGGCGTGACGTCAACGGCGAGGCCGTCAGCTATGTCGTCACCCGCAACATCAATTACACCAACATCTGCTACTTCAAATGCCAGTTTTGCGCCTTTTCGAAGGGCAAGCTCGCGGAAAACCTGCGCGGTCGGCCTTACGATATCTCGATGGATGAGATCGGGCGTCGCGCGCGCGAGGCGTGGCAGCGCGGCGCGACCGAAGTGTGTATGCAGGGCGGCATTCATCCGGCCTATACGGGCGCGAACTATCTCGCGATCTGTCGCGCGGTGAAGCAGGCGACGCCGGACATGCATGTTCACGCCTTCTCGCCGCTGGAGGTATTCCAGGGCGCGAAGACGCTCGGCATTTCGGTTGCAGAATTCGCGCATGAGCTCAAGCAGGTCGGTCTCGGCACGTTGCCGGGAACCGCCGCCGAGATTCTGGACGACGAGGTTCGCGCTGTCCTGTGTCCCGACAAAATCAATACCGCGCAATGGCTCGACGTCATGCGGACGGCACACCGCGCCGGACTGCGCAGCACGGCGACCATCATGTTCGGGCATGTGGACCGCTACCCGCATTGGGCGCGTCATATTCTCCGGTTGCGCGATCTCCAGGCAGAAACCGGTGGCTTCACGGAGTTCGTGCCGTTGCCGTTCGTCCATATGGAGGCGCCGATCTATCTGAAAGGGCGCTCGCGCAAGGGGCCGACATTTCGTGAGGTGGTCCTGATGCACGCGGTCGGGCGGCTCGCGCTGCACGGCATGATTTCCAACATCCAGACCTCCTGGGTGAAGCTCGGTGAGAATGGTGTCCGCGCCTGCCTTCGGGCCGGCGTCAACGATCTCGGCGGCACGCTGATGGACGAAACGATTTCACGTTCCGCAGGCGCTCAGCATGGTCACGAGATGTCCCCGCGCGAGATGGAAGCGTTGATTCGGGCGATGGGACGCGTGCCGCGCCAGCGCACCACGCTGTATGCCGATGTCGACGCGGATCGCTACATCGCCTCGCTCGACCCTCCTGAGTTGCTGCCGATCATGACCGGACTGGAACCGCGCCGCTCCGCAGGCGAAGGTCCGGAGCGTCGTTTTCCGGAGGCCCTGGCGGCATCCTAGAGGCGGCATTCTAGAATCGGACCCGCCAGCGTAAGGCGCGGTGTCGAGGCGAATGGCGGAATCGTTCAGGGCGGCGCGGCGTTACAGGGGAATGCGTCGTCGAAACGCGATTTTGCGCTGGATATCGCCGCAATTGTCGGAAACAGATCCGATTATTCCTGAAAAATGGCGTTCCAGCGATGATATCCCATGCGGACGATGCAGTGGAGATGTCAGGTGACGGATGATGGTGCGAGCGGCTTTTCGTATGCAGGCGCGGTGCTGACCATCGATCTGAACGCCATCCGCTGGAACTATCGCCTGCTTCGCGGCAAGTTGTCATCCGGCACGCGATGCGCTGCCGTTCTCAAGGCCGACGCTTATGGTCTCGGCGTGGACAGGGTGGCGCCCGCGCTTCATGCCGAAGGTTGCAGGGATTTTTTCGTCGCGCTGCTGGATGAGGGATTGCGATTGCGGCCGCTCGTATCGGGCGCGTCGGTTTACGTTCTGAATGGACTGCCGCGCGGCGCCGAGGCCGAGTGTGCGGCGGCGGGACTCGTTCCGGTGCTCAATTCGTGGGAGCAGTGCCTGGCGTGGTCGCAATGCGCAAGTCGACTTGGAAGGACATTGCCGGCCGTCGTGCAGGTGGACAGCGGCATGAATCGTTTCGGTTGGTCGCCCTCGGAGATTAAAGCCTGGATCGATGCGGGTTGCCGCGTCGAGGGCGTCGAAGTTCGCTATGTCATGAGCCATCTGGCCTGTGCGGATGTGCCCGGCAATCCGGCCAATGAAGCTCAACTCAAACGATTTCTTGAAATCGCCCGGCACTTTCCGGGGGTGCCGAGATCGTTCGCCAACTCCTCCGGAATTTTTCTGGGGGCGAATTATCACGGCGACCTGGCGCGGCCGGGCGCCGCTCTCTACGGCGTCAATCCCGTTCCTGGAAATCCCAATCCCATGCGTCGTGTTGTCGGCCTGACGGCGCAAGTCGTTCAGATCCGCGAGGCGGGAAAGGGAGATCGTGTCGGCTACGGCGGCGATTGGCATATCGATCGACCGGCTCGTCTGGCGACGTTGTCGATCGGCTATGCGGACGGCATACATCGCGCGCTTCACCAGCGGGGCCGGGTTTATTTCGAGGGCGGTGCGTTGCGCATCGCCGGCCGGGTCTCGATGGACTGCATGTCCGTGGATGTCACGCCCGTTCCGACCGAGCGCATCTCCAGCGGTTCGAGCATCGAATTGATCGGGCAGCATCAGTCGATTGACCATCTGGCCGGTGCCATCGGTACGATCGGCTACGAGGTGCTGACCAGCCTGGGATCACGTTTTCGCAAAATCTATCAGGGCGGGGTTGAGACCGCTCGTTGTCAGTCGGCCGGGGAGTTGCAGGGTTGAAAGTTCTGGTCATGGGCGCCGGCGTGATCGGCGTTACCACCGCTTATTATCTGGCGAAGGCGGGTTGCGAGGTCGTTGTGATCGACCGGCAGCCGGGTCCCGCGCTGGAGACGAGTTTTGCCAATGCGGGCGAGGTATCGCCGGGCTACGCATCGCCATGGGCCGGGCCCGGCGTGCCGCTCAAGGCTGTTCGCTGGATCCTCGACAAATATGGACCGCTGGTCGTGCGGCCGCAGGCCGATCTCCGGATGTGGCGCTGGATATTGCAGATGCTGCGCAACTGCACAGCCGAGCGTTATGCCGTGAACAAGGCGCGCATGGTACTGGTGGCGGAATACAGCCGCGATTGTTTGCGCGCACTTCGCGCCGAAACCGGCATCGCCTACGACGAGCGCAGCCAGGGAACGCTGCAATTGTTCCGCAAGCAGTCGCAGATCGACGGGGCGAGCGGCGATATCGAGGTGCTGCGCGAATACGGTGTGCCGTTCGAGGTTCTCGATCGCGACGGCTGCGTTCGCGCCGAACCGGGACTTGCTCCCGTTCGCGACATCTTCGTCGGCGGCCTTCGCCTTCCGGACGACGAAACCGGCGATTGCCATCTATTTACCCAGCGCCTCGAGCAACTCGCCGCCGCGCTCGGCGTTCAATTCGTCTACGGCGCGTCCATCGCGTCGATCGACGTTTCGGCAGGGCGTGTCTCGCAGGTCACGACCGATCGCGGCATCTTCACGGCGGACAAATTCGTCGTGGCGCTGGGCAGTTTCTCGCCGCTTCTGTTGAAGCCGCTCGGCATCGATATTCCGGTCTACCCCGTGAAGGGATATTCGATCACGGTGCCGATGATCGACGACGCGCTCGCGCCGCAGTCCACGGTGATGGATGAAACCTACAAGGTTGCGATCACCCGGCTCGGTGATCGCATCCGCATCGGCGGCACGGCCGAGGTCGGCGACTACAAGGTCCGGCTGCTTCCGGATCGCCGGGGCGCGCTCGACCGCTCGTTGCGGGATTTATTTCCGCGTGGCGGCGATCTGTCATGCTCGACCTTCTGGAGCGGATTGCGGCCGATGACGCCTGACGGGACGCCGATTATTGGGGCGACTCATCTCGCCAATCTTCATCTCAACACAGGGCATGGTACGCTGGGCTGGACCATGGCCTGCGGCGCGGCGCGCGTCGTTGCCGATCAACTGACCGGACGAAAGCCCGACATCGCGACCGACGATCTGTCTTACAAGCGCTATCATTGAGTGAGGCCGGTTCGGCCGATTTCGCCGGGACGGACGCAGTTCCTTCCGCGCTTACGTCGTAACCCAACACGATCCCGAGAGATTGACAGTGAAGATCACCAAGATTCTCGTCGCCAACCGCTCGGAAATCGCGATACGCGTCTTCCGCGCCGCTAACGAACTGGGCATCAGGACGGTTGCGGTCTGGGCCGAGGAGGACAAATACGCGCTGCACCGCTTCAAGGCGGACGAGAGCTATCAGATCGGTCGCGGACCGCATCTGGCGAAGAACATGGGGCCGATCGAAAGCTATCTGTCGATCGAGGAAGTGCTGCGCGTGGCGAAGCTGTCCGGTGCGGACGCGATCCATCCGGGCTATGGCCTGCTGTCGGAGAGTCCGGAGTTTGCCGAAGCCTGCGCGGCGGCTGGCGTCACTTTCATTGGCCCGAGGCCGGAGACGATGCGTCGCCTCGGCAACAAGGTGGCGGCGCGCAACCTCGCCGTCGAGATCGGCGTGCCGGTGATCCCGGCGACCGATCCGCTTCCGGACGATATGGGCGAGGTGAAGAAGCTCGCCGCCGGTATCGGCTATCCGCTGATGCTGAAGGCGTCGTGGGGCGGCGGCGGACGCGGGATGCGCGTCATCCGCTCGGAGGCGGATCTTTCCAAGGAGGTGATGGAGGGTAAGCGCGAGGCGCGGGCCGCCTTCGGCAAGGACGAGGTCTATCTCGAAAAGCTGATCGAACGCGCCCGCCATGTCGAGGTGCAGGTGCTCGGCGATACCCATGGCAACGCGGTTCACCTGTTCGAGCGCGATTGTTCGATCCAGCGCCGCAACCAGAAGGTCGTGGAGCGCGCGCCCGCGCCCTATCTCGACGATGCGCGGCGCAAGGAGTTGGCCGCCCATGCGCTCAGGATCGCGGCGGCGACGTCCTATGTCGGGGCCGGGACCGTCGAGTTTCTGATGGATGCCGATAGCGGCAAGTTCTACTTCATCGAGGTGAACCCGCGCATTCAGGTCGAGCACACCGTGACCGAGGCGGTGACGGGCATCGACATCGTCAAGGCGCAGATCAGGATCATCGAGGGCGCCGCGATCGGAACGCCCGAATCCGGCGTTCCCGCGCAGGACGATATCAGGCTCCACGGCCACGCGCTCCAGTGCCGCATCACCACCGAGGACCCCGAGCAGAATTTCGTTCCCGACTATGGCCGCATCACCGCCTACCGTTCGGCCGCCGGTTTCGGCATTCGCCTTGACGGCGGCACCGCCTATTCAGGCGCGATCATCACCCGCTTCTACGATCCGCTTCTGGTGAAGGTGACGGCTTCTGGAGCGACGCCCGGCGAGGCGATCAGCCGCATGGACCGCGCGCTGCGCGAATTCCGCATCCGCGGCGTGGCGACCAACCTGACCTTCCTGGAAGCCATCATCGGCCACCCGAAATTCCGCGACAATTCCTACACCACCCACTTCATCGACTCGACGCCGGAACTGTTTTCGCACGTCAAGCGTCAGGACCGGGCCACCAAGCTTCTCACCTATCTCGCCGATGTCAGCGTCAACGGCCATCCGGAGACGCGCGGCCGGGCACGGCCGAATGTGCAGGCCGCCGATCCCGTGGTGCCCTATCTCGACGCCGCGATCCCTGACGGCACGAAGCAGAAGCTGGACGCTCTTGGACCGGACGGTTTCGCGCGCTGGATGCGCGAGGAGAAGCGCGTGCTGTTCACCGACACCACGATGCGTGACGGCCATCAGTCGCTGCTTGCCACGCGCATGCGCACCTTCGACATTGCAGCGATCGCCGGCGTCTATGCCCGCGCGCTGCCGAATTTGTTCTCGCTCGAATGCTGGGGCGGCGCGACATTCGATGTCGCCATGCGCTTCCTGACCGAGGATCCCTGGGAACGCCTTGCCAAGGTGCGCGAGGCCGCGCCCAACATCCTGCTCCAGATGCTGCTGCGCGGCGCCAACGGCGTCGGCTACACGAACTATCCCGACAATGTCGTGCGTTACTTCGTCAGGCAGGCCGCCGCCGGCGGCATCGATCTGTTCCGCGTGTTCGACTGCCTGAACTGGGTCGAGAACATGCGCGTGGCCATGGATGCCGTGCGCGCGGAAGGCAAGTTATGCGAGGCGGCGATCTGCTACACCGGCGACATTCTCGATCCGGCGCGCGCCAAGTACGATCTGAAATACTACGTCGCGCTGGCGAAGGCGCTTGAGGCGGCAGGCGCTCATATCGTCGCCGTCAAGGACATGGCGGGTCTGTTGAAGCCTGCCGCCGCAAAGGTGCTGTTCAAGGCGCTGCGGGAGGCGACCGGACTGCCGATCCATTTCCACACGCACGACACCAGCGGCATCGCGGCCGCGACCGCGCTGGCCGCCGTCGAGGCAGGCGTCGACGCCGTCGATGCGGCGATGGATGCGCTGTCCGGCAACACCTCGCAGCCGTGTCTCGGCTCGCTGGTCGAGGCGCTGCGCGGCGACGCGCGCGATCCCGGCCTCGATCCGGAATGGATCCGCCGTATCTCGTTCTACTGGGAGGCGGTGCGCAATCAGTATGCGGCCTTCGAAAGCGATCTGAAGGGACCGGCCTCCGAGGTGTGGTTGCACGAGATGCCGGGCGGTCAATTCACCAATCTGAAGGAGCAGGCGCGTTCGCTGGGTCTGGAGACGCGCTGGCACGAGGTGGCGCGCGCCTATCACGACGCCAATCGGATGTTCGGCGATATCGTCAAGGTGACGCCGTCATCCAAAGTCGTCGGCGACATGGCGTTGATGATGGTATCCCAGGATCTGACGGTCGCCGATGTCGAGAATCCGGCGCGCGACATCGCGTTCCCGGATTCGGTTGTGTCCATGCTCAAGGGCGATCTTGGCCAGCCGCCGGGCGGCTGGCCGCAGGCGTTGCAGAAAAAGGTGCTGAAGGGGGCGGAGCCGATCGTCGTGCGGCCCGGCTCGCTGTTGCCGGCGGCCGATCTCGTCGCGGACCGCAAGGGCATCGAAGCGAAGCTGGAGCGCGTGCTCTCCGACGCCGAATTCGCCTCCTGGCTGATGTATCCCAAGGTGTTTTGCGATTTCGCCGCGGCCGTCTCGGACTACGGGCCGGTCAACGTGCTGCCGACGCCGTCCTACTTCTACGGCATGCAGCCGGGCGACGAGATTCTTGTCGATATCGAGCGCGGCAAAACGCTCGTCATTCGCTGTCTTGCCGTCGGCACCGCCGACGACAAGGGCATGGTCACCGTCTTCTTCGAACTGAACGGTCAGCCGCGCCGCATCAAGGTGCCGGATCGCGTGCATGGCGCCATCGCCGCCAAAGCACGCCGCAAGGCGGAGATCGGGAATGCCGCCCATGTCGGCGCGCCGATGCCAGGCGTGGTCTCGACCGTGGCGGTTGCCGTGGGTCAGAAGGTGACCGCAGGCGACGTGCTGCTGTCGATCGAGGCGATGAAGATGGAAACCGCGCTTCACGCCGAACGCGACGGCGAGATCGCCGAACTGCTGGTGAGGGCCGGCGACCAGATCGACGCCAAGGATCTGCTCATGATCTATGCGGAGCGATGAGGTTGCCCATAGCGCAGATCGTATATGAGTTCGTTTTATTCCGAATGGCGCGCTAAAATACCCCTTTAGGCGCTGTAAGGCAGGTTAATGGTGGTACAGGCCTTCATGACCGATGCCGTGGACAGTTGGCGGACATCGCCGACGCACGCGGGGCGCCCAAGTCATCAGACTGGCTGCCCCGGCCAGTCAACGAACCAGTCTCCCTCGTGATCGACTTATAGCGATTTTCGCGAGCTTTGCTGATCAGCTCTTCTGATCGCTTGCCTTTGTGCCTCGTCCGTCTTCTCGATCGGGGACGAACCAAATTCAAATCAGGGGCGTTTCAGGAGGAGTAGGCGATCGACCGGGTGAAGGAATCGCGACGCCCGTTGCTCTCGAATTGTCCGATGGATATGGTGCGGCCTCCACGACAGGAAAGAGAGCTATGCGCAAACATTCCCTTCTCGCACTGGCAACCATGCTTTTGGCGGGCGCGGCGACGTTCGCCCACGCCGACGATTTGAAGGTGGGTCTGATCTACGGGAAGACTGGGCCGCTCGAGGCCTACGCCAAGCAGACCGAAGCGGGCCTGAAACTCGGTTTCGAGTATGCCACCAAGGGCAGCATGGCCGTCGACGGTCGCAAGATCGTCATCATCGCCAAGGACGACCAGGGCAAGCCGGACCTGTCGAAAGCCGCGCTGGCCGAAGCCTATCAGGATGACAAGGTCGATATCGCGATCGGCACCACCTCCTCGGCGGCGGCGCTGGCCGATCTTCCGATCGCCGAGGAAAACAAGAAGATTCTGATCGTGGAGCCGGCGGTCGCCGATCAAATCACCGGCGACAAGTGGAACCGCTATATCTTCCGCACCGCGCGCAACTCGTCGCAGGATGCGATTTCCAACGCTGTCGCCATCGGCAAGCCCGGCGTCACCGTCGCGACGCTGGGGCAGGATTACGCCTTCGGCCGCGATGGCGTCGCCGCCTTCAAGGAAGCGCTGGCCAAGACCGGCGCGACGCTGGCCGCGGAAGAGTACGTTCCGACCAACACCACCGACTTCACCGCCGTCGGGCAGCGCCTGATCGACGCGCTCAAGGACAAGCCCGGCAAGAAGGTGATCTGGGTGATCTGGGCCGGCGCCGGCGATCCGCTGACCAAGCTGCAGGACATGGACCTGAAGCGTTACGGCATCGAACTGTCCACCGGCGGCAATATCCTGCCCGCGCTCACCGCCTACAAGCGGCTGCCCGGCATGGAAGGCTCGACTTACTACTATTATGACATTCCGAAGAACCCGGTGAACGACTGGCTGGTCGCCGAACATCAGAAGCGCTTCAATTCGCCGCCGGACTTTTTCACCGCGGGCGGCTTTGCCGCGGCCATGGCGGTGGTGACCGCCGTGCAGAAGGCGAAGTCCACCGACACCGAGAAGCTGATCGCCGCGATGGAGGGGATGGAGTTCGATACCCCCAAGGGCAAGATGATCTTCCGCAAGGAGGACCATCAGGCGCTGCAAAGCATGTATCACTTCCGCATCAAGGTCGATCCGAATGTCGCCTGGGCGATCAACGAGCCGGTTCGCGAAATCAAGATCGAGGAAATGAACATCCCGATCCGCAACAAGCGGTGATTGGACGCCGTCCGTGCTGGCTTCAACGACGCCCGCGCGTCCCGTAATCCGTCATGGCCGGGCTTGTCCCGGCCTCCACGCCTTGTTTGATAGCGCGTAGGGAAAGACCTGGATGCCCGGGACAAGCCCGGGCATGACAACCACAAATGACAGTGGCTTCTTAAACATTTGGCCGACGCCCCATGTCTCTCACGCTCGAAACCCGTGACCTGACCATCCGGTTTGGCGGCCACGTCGCCGTCAACCGGGTGAGTTGCGCCTTTCGGCCGGGAGAACTGACCGCGATCGTCGGACCGAACGGCGCCGGCAAGACCACCTATTTCAATTTGATTTCGGGACAGTTGTGGCCCACAGCCGGTCAGGTGCTGCTGGCGGGAGAGGATATCACGCATCTGTCGGCGCCGCTGCGCACGCGCGCGGGTCTCGGCCGCGCCTTCCAGCTGACCAACCTGTTTCCGAACCTCAGCGTCGAGGAGAACGTTCGTCTCGCGGTTCAGGCCGCTTCGGGCGTGCATTACGACATGCTGCGCCCGTGGATGAAGCGCCGCGACCTGATCGCGCGCGCCGACGCCATTCTCGAGGATGTCGCGCTCGGCCATCGCCGCGCGGCCGCCGCCACCGCGCTGTCGCACGGCGACCAGCGCAAGCTGGAAGTGGCACTGATGATGGCGCTCGAACCCAAGGTTTTCATGTTCGACGAGCCGACTGCCGGCATGAGCGTCGACGAGGTGCCGGTGGTGCTCGATCTGATCGCGCGGTTGAAACGCGATGCGAGCAAGATCATCCTGCTGGTGGAGCACAAGATGGATGTGGTGCGCTCGCTCGCCGACCGCATCATCGTCCTGCACAACGGCCAGCTTGTCGCCGACGGCGAGCCGGCGGAGGTGATCGCCTCGCCGATCGTACAGGAAGCCTATCTCGGCATCGCGCCCGGAAAGACCGCCGCATGAGCGACATGCTGACACTGAGCGGCGTCCATACCCACATCGGTCAGTACCATATCCTGCACGGCGTCGATTTCGCCGTGCCGGAGGGGAAGACCACCATGCTGCTGGGCCGCAACGGCGCCGGCAAGACCACGACGCTGCGCACCATCATGGGGCTGTCGCCGCCGTCGTCCGGCGCGATCCATCTGGCTGGCGCCTCCATCGGCGGCAGCGCGACGCCCGACATCGCGATGCGCGGCGTCGGCTACGTGCCGGAGACGATGGCGGTGTTTTCCGATCTCACCGTGAAGGAAAACCTCGTTCTCGCCGCGCGCAATGGGCCGTTCGACCTGACGCGACTGGAATGGATCTTCGGCTTCTTTCCGCCGCTGAAGAAATTCTGGCTGTCGCGCGCCGGCAGTCTGTCCGGCGGCCAGAAACAGATGCTGTCGATCGCGCGTGCCATCATCGAGCCGCGCAAGCTGCTGCTGATCGACGAGCCGACCAAGGGCCTGGCGCCCGCCATCGTGATGGCGCTGATCGAATGCTTCGCCGAGATCAAGCGGTCCGGCGCCACCATTCTTCTCGTCGAGCAGAACTTTCGTGTGGCCGAGGCCATCGGCGATACGGTCGCGGTGATGGACAACGGCCGCATCGTGCATCGGGGCGACATGGCCGCGCTGTCCCGCGACGTCGCCCTGCAGGAGCGGCTGCTGGGATTGAGCCTGGAGGCGCATCAATGACCGACGCAACCGCCGGCGAGGCGCTGCCGAAACCGCCGCGCGATATCGTGCCGCTGCTGCTGCCGGTGATCCTGGCGCTGGCGATGATTCCGCTGATCGGCTCCGCCAGCACCTGGGTGACGCTGACTGTCGCCAGCCTGGCGATGGGAATGATGATCTTCATCATGGCCTCGGGTCTGACGCTGGTGTTCGGCCTGATGGACGTGCTCAACTTCGGCCATGGCGCGTTCATCGCGGTGGGGGCCTATATCGCGACGCTGATCCTGTTGCCGATGACGGCCTGGGTGCAAGCGGATTCGCTGTGGCTGAACTTGCTGGCGGTCGCGCCGGCGGTGCTGCTGGCGATGGCGGTGACCGGCGCGCTCGGTCTGGTGTTCGAGCGGGTGCTGATCCGCCCGGTGTACGGCCAGCATCTCAAGCAGATCCTCATCACCATGGGTGGGCTGATCGTCGCCGAGCAGGCGCTCTACGCGCTGTGGGGGCCGCAGATCATTCCGCTGCCGCTGCCGACCGCGCTGCGTGGTTCCTACATCTTCGGCGACATCGTCATCGCCAAGTATCGCCTGCTGGCGATGCTGGTCGGGCTGGTGGTGTTCGTCGTCACCATGCTGGTGTTGAACCGCACCCGGCTCGGCCTGTTGATCCGCGCCGGCGTTGAAAACCGCGAGATGGTCGAGGCGCTGGGCTATCGCATCCGCCGCCTGTTCCTCGGCGTGTTCATGGCCGGCTCCGCGCTTGCCGGTCTCGGCGGCGTGATGTGGGCGCTCTATCGCGAACAGGTGCACGCCTCGATCGGCAGCGAACTGATGATCATGGTGTTCATCGTCGTCATCATCGGCGGGCTGGGCTCGGTCACCGGCTGTTTCATCGGCGCCGTGTTGGTGGCGATGGTCGCGAACTACGGCGGCTTCCTGATGCCGAAGCTGGCCCTGGTGTCGGATATCCTGCTGATGGTCGCGATCCTGATGTGGCGGCCGCGCGGCCTCTATGCGCTGACGAACAGGTGAGACTCTGCCGATGATGCTTCTCTCGGGCGACCCGCCGCGCAGCCGCGCCTTGAGCGCCGTTCTCATTGTCATCGTTCTGACCTTGGCGCTGACGCCGTTCCTGTTTCCCGGCGCGAAGGCGATGAATGTGGCGGCGAAGATCTGCATTTTCGCGGCGCTGGTGGCGTCCTACGATCTGCTGCTCGGTTACACCGGAACGGTGTCGTTCGCGCATACGATGTTCTACGGCATCGGCAGTTATGCGCTGGCGATCGCGCTCTACGGGCTGGGTCCGACGTGGAGCGCGGTAGCGGTCGGCATTCTGGTCGGCCTGCCGGTCGCGGCGTTGCTGGCGCTCGGCATCGGCCTGTTTTCGTTGCGGGTGCAGGCGATCTTCTTCGCGATGATTACGCTCGCGGTGGCCTCCGCCTTCCTGGTGCTGGCGTCGCAACTGTCATGGCTGACCGGCGGCGAGGACGGGCGCAGCTTCCGGCTGCCGGACCTGCTGCGACCCGGCACCGTGCTGCTCTCCAGGGATACGTTCGGCTTTGAGGTCAACGGCCGCACGCTGACCTATTACATCGTCTTCGTGGCGTCGGCGGCGATGATCCTTGCGCTGCTGCGGATCGTGAACTCGCCGTTCGGCCGGGTGTTGCAGGCGATCCGCGAGAATCCGTTCCGGGCCGAGGCGCTTGGTTATCGCACCGTCTTCCATCTGACCTGCGCCAACTGCATTTCCGCGCTGGTCGCGGCTTGCGCCGGCATCCTCAACGCGCTGTGGCTGCGCTATGCCGGGCCGGACACGTCGCTGAGCTTTTCGATCATGATCGATATTCTGCTGATGGTGGTGATCGGCGGCATGGGCACGATATACGGCGCGATCGTCGGCGCCACCATCTTCATTCTCGCCCAAAACTATCTGCAAGCGCTGATGGGCGCGGCCTCGCGCGCCGCCGGCGAAGTCGGCCTGCCGTTGCTGCCCGGCCTGCTGCATCCCGATCGCTGGCTGCTGTGGCTCGGCCTCCTGTTCATCGCCAGCGTCTATTTCTTCCCCACCGGCATCGTCGGCCGTCTTCGCAGCCATCCAAAATCATCCAAGGTTTAGGCCGTGGAAAGCTAGATTTTCCTAGTAGGTTTTGGCGAGCTGCTGACCTTGCCTGATGTTCGCACCTAGCGAAGGCGAAGTTGTTGCAGATGCCAAGCAAAACATCAGAGTAACGGTGATCGTGGACCGCAAGATATGTCGCTCGCTGTAGTTGCCCATCAAGGTCAATTTAGAGCATCGGGTTGTCAGTTGGAATCGAAAGCGATTCACAAATCAGGCTGGAAATGATTCAAGGCATGCGGAGGTGATTTGCCATGCCGCATCCTTTGTCGAACGACCTTCGTGAACGTGTTGTGG
>Ga0209915_1000209_pt1 | contig 188546 bp, 157 predicted proteins | sample ThiBiot_750_plan_FD_183952 | JGI IMG/M metagenome (GOLD analysis project Ga0209915, IMG submission 183952) | Wastewater bioreactor microbial communities from Cape Town, South Africa - Thiocy_cont_750_plan (SPAdes) | ecosystem: Engineered > Bioreactor > Thiocyanate-remediating >... | reverse complement strand
AGCATGCCCTGGGCAAAGAGCCTGCGGCGGACAAAGCGGCATTGCAGATGCAGCTCGATGCCTTTGTGGAGCACTACAACCAGCAGCGCCCGCATGAGGCCTTGCAGCAAAGCATGCCGGCCCAGCATTACAGCGACTCGACCAGGCCATACCCCTCAAAGCTACCCGAGCTGCAGTACCCGAAGCATTGGGAAAGGGTTCGGGTCAGCCACAACGGCTTGATCTACTGGCGAGCGCTGCGGGTCTACATAGGCTACCTGCTGGCGGGGCAGTGGATCGGGATGCAGGAGGTGGCCGCTGGCCAGTGGGATGTGTATCTGGGGCCGGTGCGACTGGGCTGCTTCAACGAAGAGGATGTGCGAGGACCCCAGAAGGACTATGTGAGCTTGAAGTGTTACCCATGTCTGTGAGCTGAGTTGTTACCCATGTCCTTGACACGTACAACCCCGGATGTCCGCGACCCTCCGCTTCGCTGCGGGCAACCTGCGTCATGGCGGTTGCGGGGTTCGCTGCGGAACTCGCTTTGCGCTTCGCGCGCCGCTCAAACAACCGCAGCGAGTCAGATCACGAAGCAGTCCTGTCCTTCGGCAGGACTGCAACCCCGCAACCACCACGCCGCAGGCGCTGACATACGGGGAGCCGTGACGGGCCTTTGCTTCGCTCGGCCTCTGGTTTTAAGCAGCCAAGTTCACTCATGAAGCTGGCTGTGCCGACTGTGGAAGACGCATCAATCTCACTACAAAAAAAGGCCCCGGAGAAAATCCCGGGGCCTCAAAACCGATGCCAGCCCGCGCTGCAGCGGACCAGGCATCGTGCACAACAACTGCGCTGTACTCGTGAATCAATCCATCCAACTGGCCCTTCAGCGCGGCACCAGGAACGTGCTGTGCGCCTGCTTGGAAAGCGCCGGATCACCCACCGCCGTGGCCGTGATCTCCACGCCGTGCGAGCCAGGGCCGGCCGCGCCATAGGGCGCCTGCAGCCGCACCACGACCCAGCGGTCCTGGGCCGCACCCACGTCCACCTCGGTCTCCGAAGCCACGCGCAGGCCTTCGATGCCCGAGGCCGACAGCACATAGCGCTGGTCCTGCTCCGTGGCATTGCCGATCTGCACGCGGTAGATGTTCTCGATCTGGCCGCCGGCCACGATGCGCGACAGCGTGCCCCGGTCGCGCACCACGTCCACCTTCAGCGGCGTGCGCAGCGCCAGGCTGGCCACCATGGCCGTGGAGATGGCCACCAGCGCCGTGCCGTAGATGAGCACGCGCGGGCGGAAGATGCGGCGCACCAGCTCGCTCTGGCGCCAGCCCCGGGCCACGCCGTTCTGCGTGGACAGGCGGATCAGCCCGCGCGGGTAGTGCATGCGGTCCATGACGCTGTTGCAGGCGTCGATGCACAGGCCGCAGCCGATGCACTCGTACTGCAGGCCGTCGCGTATGTCGATGCCCACCGGGCAGACCTGCACGCACAGCGTGCAGTCGATGCAGTCGCCCAGGCCCTGGGCCCGGTAGTCCACGCCCTTGTGGCGCGGGCCGCGCGATTCGCCGCGTGCGGTGTCGTAGGTGACGACCAGGGTGTCCTTGTCGAACATGGCGCTCTGGAAGCGCGCATAGGGGCACATGTGCTTGCAGACCTGCTCGCGCAGGAAGCCCGCGTTGCCGTAGGTGGCCAGCGCATAGAACAGCACCCAGAAGATCTGCCACGCGCCGGTCAGAGCCAGCACCTCGGGCAGCAGGCTGCGGATGGGCACGAAGTAGCCCACGAAGGTCAGCCCCGTCCACAGCGCAATCAGCAGCCACAGCGCATGCTTGCCGCCACGCCGCGCGATCTTCTCCGGACCCCAGCCGCTGGCATCCAGGCGCAGGCGTGCGCTGCGGTCGCCTTCGAGCCGGCGCTCCACCCACATGAACAGCTCGGTGTAGACCGTCTGCGGGCAGGAAAATCCGCACCACAGCCTCCCCGCCACCGTGGTGAACAGGAACAGCGCCAGCGCCGAGACGATGAGCAGCACGGCCAGGTAGATGAAATCCTGCGGATACAGCAGCCAGCCGAAGATGTAGAAGCGCCGCTGCTCCAGGTCGAACAGCAGGGCCTGCCGGCCGTGGATCTGCAGCCAGGGTATGCCGTAGAAGAACAGCTGCGTGAGCCAGACCATGGCCCAGCGCCAGTTGGCGAAGCGCCCCGAGATGGAGCGCGGCTGGATCTTGCGGCGTGACTCGAACAGCGGGGAATCCGCGCTGGCGTCGGCGATGGGAATCACCTTGCGCGGCGCGGGCCGCGGCCGGGGGGCTGCGGCGGTTTCATCGGGAAGCGGTTTCGGTCGTTCTGACATGCGGGGCCTTCGCCCCGGCCGGTGCGCCCGTGATGCGGGCTTGTCATGAATTGCCGGGGACTGCCTGGACTATGCCCAGCGCCCTGCTCCGCGGGTAGCAGCAGATGCGGTGAATTCGACCGTATCAGATGGAGCTTCAGGCCTGGGGAGCACGAAGACGCGGCACCGCCAGCCGCAACCCCCACGCCACCAGGCACAGCCCCAGCAGCGACGTCAGCGTGCCGATGCGCACATCGGCCTGGAGCACGCCCCAGCGGCTGAAGATCTCCGTCCAGTCATGGTCGCCGCCGCCCACCAGCGGCAGGACCTGGGCGCGCGCGTCCTTCATGTAGCGGGCCACGTTCATCAGGTTCTCGCCCAACCACATCAGCGAGGCGATCCAGCCCGTGCGCTGGCCCTGCCTGCGGAAATGGCGCATGAACAGGGCGGGGAACAGCAACTGGAACAGCGTGCCGCCGTAGACCGAGAGATGCTGCGAGAACAGGGCCACCAGCGGGTGCCCGGCCTCGTGCAGCGCGAGGTTGGCGTTGTCCAGCAGCATCAGCCAGCGGTCCTCGCTGAAGAAGTGGCCCCAGATGATCCAGGCGCCGAAAGCCGTCAGCGCGATGGCGGCAGGGCGTGTGACCGGCGTCCATTCGACCGGGTCGTCGAAATCGTCGAGGTCGGCGCCGCGCTTCATGGCGCCAGCAACGCCGTTGCGTTCAAAGGGCATGCCAGCGGCTTGGCGGGGTACATGCGAGGTCGGCAAAAAGGGGCAGGCGCAGGATGCATGGCGGCAGTGTTCCGGAGAGTGGGAGGAAGATAGCAGGTTGCACCGGCACCGGGCTGCCGCGTTGCAATCCATCCCGGACAGGTTCTGGCAAAGTCGGGCATCCGCATCTTCAAGCCAAGGAACATCCACACCATGAACCTGCGCCCCTTATTGCATGAGCTTGTCCGCCAGCATGGCCTGGACCGCAAGGCCGCCGTGCAGCTGTTTGCACTGGCGGGATTCGAGCAGGAACCGGCCGCCCTCAGAACCCGCCTGTGGCCCGTGGTGGCCTTGCTGGGCGCGGCGCTGGGCGGGCTGGGCATCGTGCTGTGGATTGCCGCCAATTGGGAGAGCATGGGCCGCATGCAGCGCTTTGCCCTGCTGCAGGGCTTCGTGCTCGTGATGTGTCTTGGCGCGGCATGGCGCGCGGCGGCGCGCGTGCCGCTGTCCGTGCTGGCGCTGCTGGGCACGGGTGCGCTGTTCGCCTTTTTCGGGCAGACCTACCAGACGGGAGCGGACCCCTGGCAGCTGTTTGCGCTGTGGGCAGCGCTGACCCTGCCGCTGGCCCTGGCGGCGCGCAGCGATGGCGTCTGGGTGCCCTGGGTGGTGGTTGCCATGACGGGCATCGCGCTGTGGGCGCAGGCCCATACGCCGCAGTTCTGGGAGGTGGAGTCGCGCGACCTGGGCGTGCATGCCGTGGCCCTGGGCGCCGCCCTTGCCGTCACCGCAGTCATGGCACCGGCCCTGCGGCGCTTCACGGGCGCGGGGCTGTGGGCCTTGCGCGGCGCGGGCGCGCTGGCGCTGGCGATGATCACCTCCACCGCCATCAGCGGGCTGTTCCACAGCACGGTGGCGCCGCAGTACCCGCTGGGGCTGGTGCTGCTGGCAGGCGCGGCGGCGCTGGCGGGCCTGCGCAGGCATTTCGACATCTTCCTGCTCAGCGGTGCGGCGCTGGGCCTGAACGTGCTGCTGGTGTGCGGCCTGGTCTATCTGCTGCTGGAAAAACTGGGGGCGGACTTCACGGGCATGCTGCTGCTCGTCGGCCTGGGCGCTGCGTGCCTGCTGGCGGCCACGGTCAGCCTGGTGCTTCGAATGTCCCGCAACGCGGAAGGAGGCCTTCAATGAGCCACGAACACGACACCCTGCTGCGCCAGGCCGTGGACCAGGGCATCCTGCCGCCTGCCGCCTTGCAGGACCGCCGCCCTGCCGCCAACGACCGCCATTGGGCGGTGGTGCTGCTCACGGCGCTGGGCGCCTGGCTGGCCCTTCTTCCCTTGCTGATTCTGTTTGCGTTTGCCCTGTCCGACTGGATAGAGCGCGGCGCCGGCACCTATGTGATCGGCGCCATGATGCTGGCCGCAGCCGTGGCCGTGCTGCGCGCCGAGGAGCTGCCCGTCTTCCTGGAGCAGCTGGCCCTGCCTGCCATGCTGACCGGCGCCGGCCTGCTGGGCTTTGGCCTGGCGCGCGACCTGTCGGGGCAGGCTGCGGCCGCGATAGGCCTGGCCATTGCGCTGGCCTGCACGGCCGCCATTGCAAGGCCCTGGCTGCGCGTGCTGCTGGGCGCCGCCTGCGCGCTGCTGTTTTGCACCATGCTCTGGCCGGACAACGATCCATCCACCCTGTACGCAGGCCTGCCGACCTGGGTCATCGTGCATGCGGCGCTGCTGCTCTGGATGCTGCTGCTGGCAGCCCAGTGGCGCGCGCTGGGGCAGTCTGCGGCACAGACCCGCATGGCGGCGGCGCTGGAGCCCTTTGCCACGGGCTGGCTGCTGGCGGTGCTGGCTGGCCTGGCCTTTCTGTCCGGCAGGAGCTTCATGGTGGCCGGCGTGCTGGGCGGCGGCCTGGCGGGCGAGCTGGCGCAGGAAGCCGCCCCGAACATCTCCATGGGCGTACTGACGCAGGCCGGCTCGGCCGTGCTGGCCCTGGCAGCCGCCTGGTTCGCCCAGCGCGCATGGCCCACGCTGCGGCAGCCGCGCGCCGCCGTGGCTGCCGTGGTGCTGGCCGTGCTGAGTGCCTTCCTGCCCTGGCTGGGCGCCTGCCTGCTGGCGCTGGCGGTGACCGGCACCAGCGGCCGCTGGCGGCAGGCCGCAGCGGCCGCCCTGGCTGCGGCCTGGATCGTGGGCAGCTTCTACTACCAGCTGGCCTGGCCACTGGCCACCAAGGCCCTGGTGCTGGCCGGCTGCGGCGCCTTGCTGGGCCTGCTGGCCTGGGCAGGGCCGCGCGCCGCATCCCTGCCAGGCAGCGCGGAGACCGCCGCCGCATCGGGCGCCGTGCCCCTGCAGCGCTGGGCGCCGTGGCTGGTGGTGCTGACGGCGGCCTGCACGCTGGCGGTGGCCAATATCGGCATTGCGCAGAAGGAGCGCACCATCGCCCAGGGCCGCAAGGTGTTCGTGGAACTGGCGCCGGTGGACCCGCGCTCCCTGATGCAGGGCGACTACATGCGCCTGAACTTCCGCCTGCCTTCCGAGGACAGGGACGTGGAGAAAGAGAACCTGCGCAGCGGACGCCTCTACGCCATCGGCACGCTCGATGAACAGGGCGTGGTGCAGTGGCTGCGCACCGGCACGGCCAGCGAGCCGCTGGCGCCCGGCGAACAGCGCTTTGAACTCACCCCGCGCGGCGGCCGGTGGACGCTGGTGACCGATGCCTGGTACTTCCGCGAAGGCGATGGCCAGCGCTGGGAACAGGCCCGCTACGGCGAGTTCCGCGTGGAGCCCGACGGGCGTGCGCTGCTGGTGGGCATGGCTGACGCGCAACTGCGCCCCATCGTCCCCTGAGCGCACCACGCAAATCACTCGAAACTGTCGCCCTCGGCCAGCGGCGCATGCCGGTAGCTGGCCGGCGTGCGGCTGAGCTTGACGGGCGCGCCCAGGCCCCGGTAGCCGCCCTCCATCTCCACCACCATCTCGCGGTGCAGGGTATGCGGGTGGTTGAGCGCCGCGTCCACGCCCAGCACGGGTGCGGCGGGCACGCCGATGGCCATCAGCGCATCGGCCAGCGCGGGGCCGTCGCAGGACTGCAGGGCCTGCTCCAGCAGCGGCTTGAGCGCATCGCGGTGGTGGGAACGCTGGCCGGCCGTGGCAAAGCGCTCGTCGGCCACCAGTTGCGGGCATCCCAGGTGCTCGCACAGCAGGCGGAACTGGCGGTCGTTGCCCACGGCCAGGAAGACCGGCGTGGTGCCCGTGGCAAAGCTGTCGTAGGGATAGATGTTGGGATGGGCGTTGCCCGAGCGCCCTGGCGTCCTGCCGCTCATGAACCAGTTGCCCGCATGCGGGTGCAGCAGCGAGATGCCGCTGTCGTACAGCGAGACATCGACCAGCTGGCCCAGGCCGCTGCGCTGGCGCTCCTGCAGCGCCAGCAGCACGCCGATGACGCCGTTCATGCCCGTGACCATGTCCACCACCGGCAGGCCCACGCGCAGCGGATCGCCGCCGGCCTCGCCGTTGACGCTCATCAGCCCCGTCATGGCCTGGATGGCCGCGTCATAGCCGGGCCAGGCACCCAGCGGACCATCGGCGCCGAAGCCGCTGACGCGGCACCAGATGAGGCGCGGAAAGCGCTCGCGCAGCTGCTCCCAGCCAATGCCCCATTTCTCCATGGTGCCGATCTTGAAGTTCTCCACCACCACGTCGGCCTGCTCCATCAGCGCCAGCACGGCCTGCTGGCCTTCGGGCTGGGACAGGTCCAGGAACTGCAGCCGCTTGTTGCGGTTCAGGCCCCGGTAGTAGGAGGACACACCGTCCTGGAACGGCGGCCCCCAGGCGCGCGTATCGTCGCCCTGCGGCGGCTCCACCTTGAGCACGTCGGCGCCGTGGTCGCCCAGGATCTGGCCGCACAGCGGGCCACCAAGAATGCGGGAGAGGTCGAGGACACGGATGCCCTGGAGCGCTCCCGCGCGTTGATTTGTGTTCATGGGGATACTCTCGTCAGTCGAGCTTCGCGCCGGAGGCATCGACCACGGCCTTCCATTTCGTGACCTCCTGCGCGATGAAGGTCGACAGCCCCGCTGGCGAAAGATCGGAAGCCGGCTCCAGCCCCTGGTCGGCAAAGGTCTTGCGGATGCGCTCGCTGCTCAGGGCCTTGCGGAAGGACGCGTTCAGCGTCTCGATGCGGTCGGCCGGCGTGCCGGCCGGCGCCACCACGCCGAAGAACACGCTCACGTCGTAGCCGGGCAGGCCCTGCTCGGCGATGGTGGGGATGTCGGGCATGGCCTGGGAGCGCTTTTCCGTGGCCACGCCAATGGCCTTGAACTTGCCGGCCTTGATGTAGGGCATGGCCGTGAGGATGTCGGTGAAGGTCATGTTCACCTGCCCCGCCAGCAGGTCGTTGAGCGCCGGGCCCGTGCCCTTGTAGGGGATGTGCTGCAGCGAGGTGCCGGCCATCTTGTTGAACAGCACGCCGGCCAGGTGCGAGGAGGCACCGTTGCCCGAGGATGCATAGTCCAGGCTGCCCGGCTTGGCCTTGTCCTGCGCGATCAGCTCCTGCACGGTGGTGGCCTTGGTGGCCGGGTTCACCACCAGCACATTGGGCAGGTGGCCCACGCGGATGATGGGCGCGAAGCTGGTCTGCGGGTCGTAGTTGATCTTGCGGTACAGGTGCTTGTTGATGGCCAGCGGCCCCGAGGTGCCGAACATGATGGTGTAGCCGTCCGGCCTGGCGCGGGCCACGAAGTCGGCGCCGATGTTGCCGCCTGCGCCGGCCTTGTTCTCCACGATCACGCTCTGGCCCAGCGTCTCGGTCAGCGCCGTGGCCAGCACGCGTGCCATGGCGTCTGTAGGCCCGCCGGGCGGGAAGGGAACGACAAAGCTGATGGGCCGCTCGGGAAAACGCTCGGCCAGGGCGGCGGCCGGCAGCGCGGCGGTGGCGGCGAGCGCACAGGCGCACAGGAATCGGCGTTTCTGGAAGGACGGCTTCGGGTCAGTGCAAGGCATGGTGTTTGTCTCCGGTACTTGTGTGGTCATCCCTGTGGACGGGATGTGTGTTCTGGGTCGGTGCGGTCGATGGGCTCAGCGTGTCCAGCCTTCGGGCAGGTCGCCTGCCGCCAGCGGGTCGCGCGGCAGCACGCGGTGCAGCAGCACCAGCTGGGCCCAGCGCATGCGCTCGGCGCTGCCGGTGTACGAGGCCTCCCAGGCCATGGCCGTGGCCGTGAAGCAGTGGTACAGGCCCGAGGCGGCGGCGCGCGCCAGGCGGTCACCGCCCTCCTCGGCCGCGCGCAGGGCCAGGGCCGCAGCCTTGTCCATGCTGGCCGACAGCGCGGCCTTGAATTCCGTGGCCGCCTCGGTCTGGGCCAGCAGCTGGGCCGCGTGGTCGCACAGCACGGGCAGCGAGCCTTCTCGCTTGATGGCGCGGATCACGTCCAGCGCCACGATGTTGCTGGTGCCTTCCCAGATCGATCCCAGGTGGGAGTCGCGCACCAGGCGCGGATCGCTCCATTCCTCGATGTAGCCGCATCCGCCGCGCACCTCCATGGCATCGCCCGTGACCTTGCGCGCGTCGCGGCAGGCGCGGAACTTGATCATGGGCGTGAGGATGCGCAGCAGCGCGTAGGCGCCGTCTTCGCCTGCGTCCGAACGCTGCAGCGCCTGGGCCGTCTGCAGCACCATGGTGCGGGCCTGCTCGGAGTAGATGCGCAGCTTGTCGAGCTGGCGCTGCATCAGCGGCATGTCCTGCAGGGCCTTGCCGAAGGCGCGGCGCTCGCGCGCCACGTACTCGGCCTCGGCCACGGCACGGCGCATCAGCCCGGCCGAGCGCACGCCGTTGGACAGGCGCGAGTTGTTGACCATGTCGGCCATCTGCACGAAGCCCCGGCCCTGCTCGCCCACCAGGTAGGCGACGGCGCCGTCGAGCACGATCTCGCCGCTGGCCATGGAGCGCGTGCCCAGCTTGTGCTTGAGCCGCACGATGCGGTAGTGGTTGGCCGAGCCGTCATCGAGCCGGCGCGGCAGCAGGAACAGCGAGATGCCCTTCATGCCCGCGGGCGCGCCTTCCACGCGCGCCAGCACCATGGCGAAGTCGGCATCGGGGTTGGAGCAGAACCACTTGTCGCCCGACAGGCGCCAGCTGCCGTCGGCGGCCGGGCGGGCCAGCGTCTGGGTGTTGGAGATGTCCGAGCCGGCCGCCTGCTCGGTCATGAACATGGCGCCCTGGGCCTGGTCCTCGAAGCGCAGCTGCGTCATGCGCGGCCAGTACTTTTCGACCAGGGCCGGCTCGCCGTACTTGCGCAGCGTGCGCGCCAGCGAGTCCGTCATGGACAGCGGGCAGCACAGGCCGAACTCGGCCTGCACGAACAGATAGGTCAGCGCGTACTTGGCCAGCGGCGGCAGCTTGCCATCCCAGCCCAGCACGCCCGTGCGGTGCGACATGACGGCCAGGCCGAACTCGCCATAGGCAATGCGCTCCATCTCCACATAGGCCGGGTGCTTGACGATGCGCTGCGCATCGCGCCCCGTGCGGTCGCGGTGCTCCAGCTCGGGCGGATTGCGGTCGGCGGTCAGCGCCCATTCATCGATCTCGCGGCCGGCCAGCGCGCCCATGCGCTCCAGATAGGGCTGCAGGTGCGCGTTCACCTCGGGCGGCAAGTACAGCGCCAGCAGCGGCTGCAACTGCGAATCGGTGGTGTACAGGTTGCTGCCGTGGCGGTCGGGCACGGCCTGGAAAGCCTGGGCGGGGGAAGACTGCATGGCGGCCAGCGCCTGCGGTTCGGGGTTCATGGTCTGTCTCCTGTGCGGGAACCTGGCCCGGGCGCATGGGCTCCGGGTCTTGGGGATGCCCCCATTCTTGGAAACAGTCCTATTCGAGTCAAATATCGATAACGTATTGATCAATAGTCAAACCGGATAGAACGCCATGGAGCTGAGACAACTGAGGTACTTTCTGGTGCTGGCCGAGGAGCTGCACTTCAGCCGCGCAGCCCAGCGCCTGTCCATCTCCCAGCCGCCGCTGAGCGTGGCCATCCGCCAGCTGGAGGAAGAATTGGGCGCCCAGCTTTTCGAGCGCACCAGCAAGGAGGTGCGGCTCACGGCCGCCGGCAAGCACCTGCGCGTGCAGGCCCAGGACATCATGGAACAGGCCCAGCGCGTGCGCCAGGACATGCGCGCCATCGCCGACGGCGTGCAGGGCCGCATCCGGCTGGGCTTTGTGGGTTCGGCCATCTACCGCGGGCTGCCCGAGGCGCTGGAGAGCTTTCGCGCCCGGCACCCGCTGGTGCGCATCGACATGCTGGAGCTCAACAGCGCAGAGCAGATCGCCTCCCTGCAGCAGGAACGCCTGGACCTGGGCCTGCTGCACGCCACGCGCCCCGCGCCAGGCCTGCAATCACACACCCTGGTGAGCGAGCCGTTCATGGCCTGCCTGCCGGACAGCCACGCGCTGGCCGGACTGCGCAGGCTGCAGGTGCGCCAGCTGGCGGGCGAACGCATGGTGCTGTTCTCGCGCCAGGTCTCGCCCGACTACCACCAGCAGATATGGCAGATCTGCCAGAGCGAAGGCTTCACGCCCGACCTGCACCATGAGGTAAGGCACTGGCTGTCCGTGCTGTCCCTGGTTTCGCTGCGTCAGGGCGTGTCCCTGGTGCCGGCCTGCCTGCAGCGCGTGGGCTTCCCGGGGCTGGCCTTCGTGCCCATCCAGGGCCGGCACCCGCAGTCGCAGATGCAGGCCATGTGGCACCCGGGCCATGTGCAGCCCCTGGTCGAATCGCTGCTGGCCCACCTGCGCGACAGCGTGGGCAGGCTGGGACAGCAGCCCTAAACGCCACACCCTTGCTCAGTTCACTCTGTCCAAAACCGGCGTGACCCAGAAGCGAGGGACACCGAGCAAGGGCCGCCCCGCCGCCAGGGTGTCGTCCCCCTTGCAGGGGGAAGCCGCATAGCGGCTCAGGGGGTTTCCAACTTCATTCCAGGAGCTGCCTGAGAACGTACGGCAGGATGCCGCCGTGCCGGTAGTAGTCCACCTCGATGGGCGTGTCGATGCGCAGCTTGACCACCACGGTCTGCTTGCTGCCATCGGCACGCGTGATCACCAGCTGGGCCTCGCTTTGCGGTGCCAGGTCGGCGGCGGGAATCACTTCCACGAACTCCTCGCCCGTCAGGCCCAGGGTCTGCCAGCTGTCCGTGCCCAGGAACTGCAGCGGCAGCACGCCCATGCCCACCAGGTTGGAGCGGTGGATGCGCTCGAAGCTGCGCGCCACCACGGCCTTGATGCCCAGCAGCTGCGTGCCCTTGGCGGCCCAGTCGCGGCTCGATCCCGTGCCGTATTCCTCGCCCGCGAAGATCACGGTGGCACGGCCTTCGGCCTGGTACTTCATGGCCGCGTCGTAGATGGGCATCTTGGTGACCTGGCCCGTGCCGTCGCGGTACAGCGTCAGGCCGCCCTCCTCGCGCGAGCCATCGGCCTGCGCCGGAATCATCAGGTTCTTGATGCGCACGTTAGCAAAGGTGCCGCGCATCATCACCTCATGGTTGCCGCGCCGCGAGCCGTAGCTGTTGAAGTCGGCCTTTTGCACGCCGTGGGCCAGCAGCCACTGGCCTGCGGGCGAGCTTTCCTTGATGGAGCCGGCCGGCGAGATGTGGTCGGTGGTGATGGAGTCGCCGAACAGCGCCATCACGCGCGCGCCGTGCACCACGTAGGGGTTGGAGCCTTCGGCGCCGGCAGCACCGGCGGCACCGGCAGCAGGCGCGTCCAGCTGGAGCCGGAAATCATCGAAGAACGGCGGCTCGGCAATGTAGGTGCTCTCGGGCCAGGTATAGGTGGCGCCCGTCACGCCGTGGATCTTTTCCCAGAGCTTGCCGGGCTCGGAGCGCACCTTCTCGTAGTTCTCGCGGAAGGCCTTGCCGTTCATGGCGTACTTCATCAGCGCGTGGATCTCTTCGCTGGTCGGCCAGATGTCGCCCAGGTAGATGTCACGGCCGTTCTTGCCCTGGCCCACGGGCTCGGTCATCAGGTCACGGCGCACCGTGCCGGCAATGGCATAGGCCACGACCAGGGGCGGGCTGGCCAGGAAGTTGGCCTTGATGTTGGGGTGGATGCGCGCCTCGAAGTTGCGGTTGCCCGACAGCACGGCCGCGCAGACCAGGTCGTTGCTGGTGATAGCCTCGTTGAGCTCCGGCGTGAGGTCGCCCGCGTTGCCGATGCAGGTGGTGCAGCCGTAGCCGGCCAGCGCAAAGCCCAGCTTTTCCAGGTAGGGCAGCAGGCCGGCTTCGGTCAAATACTCGGTCACCACGCGCGAGCCAGGCGCCAGAGAGGTCTTGATGTGCGGCTGCACCGTGAGCCCGGCCTTCACCGCCTTCTTGGCCAGCAGGCCGGCGGCCAGCATCACGCTGGGGTTGGAGGTGTTGGTGCAGCTGGTGATGGCGGCAATCAGCACGTCGCCGTTGGCGATGCTCAGGCGCTTGGGCGGCGTGGGGGCATCGACCGGCGCCTCGCTGTGGGCGGCCTCCAGCTTGGGCTTGTTGGCCTCCATCTCGGCCAGCGAGCGCTGCGCGCCGGGCGGATGGGCCGGCGTCTCGGGAGCCACCTCGCCCTCGCCGCCACCGCCTACGGGAAAGCTCCGGCCCAGCCGTTCGATCGGCTGGTTGAACCCGTTGTGCGCCGCAGGGGCACTGAACAGCTCATCGAACTTGGACGACACATTGCCCAGCTCGATGCGGTCCTGCGGGCGCTTGGGTCCGGCCAGGCTGGGCGCCACCGTACCCAGGTCCAGGCGCACCACATGCGAGTAGTCGATCTCGCCGGCGGCCGGCACGCCGAACAGTTCCTGTGCGCGGAAATAGCCCTCGAAGGCCTCGATCTCGGCCTTGCTGCGGCCCGTGCCCTTGAAGTAGTCGATGGTCTTTTCATCGACGGGGAAAAAGCCCATGGTGGCGCCGTACTCGGGCGCCATGTTGCCGATGGTGGCGCGGTCGGGCAGCGCCAGGGTGCGCGTGCCTTCGCCGAAGAACTCCACGAACTTGCCCACCACCTTCTCGCGGCGCAGGATCTCGGTCACCGACAGCACCAGGTCGGTGGCCGTCACGCCCTCGCGCAGCTGGCCCGACAGCTCGAAGCCCACCACATCGGGCGTGAGGAAGTACACGGGCTGGCCCAGCATGGCCGCCTCGGCCTCGATGCCGCCCACGCCCCAGCCCACCACGCCGATGCCGTTGATCATGGTCGTGTGGCTGTCCGTGCCCACCAGGGTGTCGGGGTAGTGCACGCCGTCCTTGGTCTTGTGCACGCCGCGCGCCAAGTACTCCAGGTTCACCTGGTGGACGATGCCGAAGCCCGGCGGCACCACGCCGAAGGTGTCGAAGGCCTGCATGCCCCACTTCATGAACTGGTAGCGCTCCTTGTTGCGCTGGAACTCCAGCTTCATGTTCAGGTCCAGCGCCTTCTTGGTGCCGAAGTAGTCCACCATGATGGAGTGGTCCACCACCAGGTCCACGGGCACCAGCGGCTCGATGGACTTGGGCTTCTTGCCCAGCCTGGCGGCCGTGCTGCGCATGGCGGCCAGGTCGGCCAGCAGCGGCACGCCCGTGAAATCCTGCAGCACCACGCGCGATACCACGAAGGGGATCTCGTCCACCCGCTCGGCCTGGGGCTTCCAGTTCGCCAGCTGCTCCACATGCTCGCGCGTCACCTTGTTGCCATCGCAGTTGCGCAGCACGGACTCCAGCACGATGCGCAGCGACACGGGCAATCGCCGGACCTGTGGATATTGCCTTGCCAGTTCAGGCAGGGAAAAGAACTTGCCCTTCTTGCCCCCCGCCGCAGCAAAGGACTTGAGGGTGTTTTCATATTCGTGGCGCATCGTGAGACTCCTGGATGAAACTCTGGGAAGGCACATGCGCGCCGCCTTTTCCGGGCTGCTGGGCATGCACCAAGACTCTGATTTCCATTGTGCCCAGAAGTGCCCGCGGATGCTGTGGTCCATTGGCGATAGTCACACGCGGACAACGCTGTCCGCGCGGAAAAAGCGGCAGGCTTTCACAGGGCTGTCATCGGACCGGCCAGCGAAGCCCTGCTGCGCCACAACCCCGCGCACTGCAGATCGCCCAGCGCCACGCCGATGGCCGCCTGGCCCAGCACCCATGCCCAGCCTGCGGGCGCAGGCTCCAGCACGCCGCTGTACAGCACAACCCCGCAGGCCAGGGCCCAGCCGAAGTTGCCGAACACGGCAATGGCCACCAGCCCCCGGCTGCGCGGCATGCGGCACGCGCCCCAGCCAGCCACGCAGGCCCAGGCCAGCAAGAAGCACCCCGTGCCCAGCAGCAGCGCCTGCGGCAACCCCGTGACAACGGCCAGTGGCTGCGCGAAGGCCAGTTGCACCGCACCCGCGGCGGCGCAGCAGATGGCGTCGGCCCACAGGGTGCGGGGCAGGAAACGGGCATGGGAAAACATCGGCATCAGCACTCCTTGTGGATTGCCGGGCATGCACCTCGCAAGCCGGCCCTGCCGATGCTCCGCCGCCACCGCCCCCCGCGTCCATGACCTGCCAGGTCATGCCAGCCCCGCTGGAGCAACTCCAGTCGCTATGCCACAATCCGCACCAGCCCCCTGTCACGGGGCCGGTGCTTGAAAACACCTTTGAAGAATAGCGGAGCGGCCTCCCCGATAGCGAGGCCTTGTCACGTCTGATTTGCTTGGATCGTGGGCGCTTGCCTGCATCCGAACGGTTTGGGACGGGATGGGGCTCACCGCAAGGCTGCCCGCACGACTATTCTCGTGTTTTCAACATCCCGTCCACCATTGCTGTGCTTGAAAACCCGGCCTGGTGGTTCAGTCTCGAATAGGAGCACGGAACCATGTACATCGCATCCATCTCGATGGCCCGCCTCACCTTTGCACGGAGAGCCGAGCCATGACACCCAGACCCCCACCCAGCGCCGAGCATTTCACCCAGGTCGTGACCGAGGTGGACCGCCTGGTGCAGCAAGGCTGTGCCGAAATCTCGGCACTCTCCCGCATGGCCCTGCTGTGGCTGGAAACGCCCGAGACCAGCAACCACCTGGAGGTGCTCGCCAGCGCCCTGCGCACCATCCGCAACAGCGCCGACATGCTGGCCAGCGAAACCAGCGGCGAAGTCGTCGCCGTGGGCTGCTCCCTCCACGTCAAAAGCAGCGCCCCCCCCTGAACCGGGCCGAGCGCAGCAAAGGCCCGCACCAGCGCCCGCGTCGGGCCGCCTGCGGGGTTGCAGTCCTGCCGAAGGACAGGACTGCCTCGTCATCTGACTCGCCGTGATTGTCTGAACGTAGCGCGCAGCGCGAAGTGAGTTTCACGGCGAACCCCGCAGGCGGCCCGACGCAGGTTGCCCCGCAGCGCAGCGAAGGGGTCGCGGGCATTCGGGTCGTCTTTCTTTGGCCTACCTTTCTTCGGCCGGCGTACCGGTGACGAATCAAAGAAAGGTAGGTCGGCCGCCGGGCCGAGACCCGGCCTCGAAAAAACACCCCCCGGCAGGGCCAGAAACAGTCCCTCACCCGACAACCACGGACCGCGCAGCGCCAACCACATCCCGCGTGCGCCTCAACCCAGTCCACTGCAACTCAGCCAACACCACAACCACCAACGCCTGAGCCAACACCCACGCCACCCCCCAGGCAGACAACCCCAACCCACCAAACGCCAACAGCGCAACACAGCCCGCAGCCCACCCGAAATTCCCCACAACCACCAGCCCGATCAACCGCCGCGGCACAGGCGAGCGCGCCGCCATCCACGCAGCCAGCAGCGCATAGCCCAGCAAAAACCAGCCTGTGGACTGCAGCAGCGCCAGAGGCAACCCCGTCACATCCGACAGCGGCTGCCCCGCCACCAGTTGCAAGGCGCCCGAGGCGGCGCAGGAAGCAGCATCGGCCCACATCACGCGGGGCAGGAAACGGGGGGAAGCGAACATCGACATGGCGAACTCCTTGAGAGCAACAGGCACACACCGTGCATGCCATGGACTGCATGGTCCGCCGCAGGCTGCACAGGGTCGATAACCTCGCAGGTCATGGCCGCCACGCCAGCCCCGCCGCTACGATGCGGACCATGACCTCCACCGCCCATCCACCGTCCGCGCGCTCGCCCTTCGGCGACCATCTGCGCCACTGGCGCCAGCACCGCCGCCTGAGCCAGCAGGGCCTGGCGCTGGAGGCCGAGATCTCCACGCGCCACCTGAGCTATGTGGAAACCGGCCGCGCCCAGCCCAGCCGCGAGATGGTGCTGCGCCTGGTGGAGCGCCTGGGCGTGCCGCTGCGCGAGCGCAACGCGCTGCTGGTGGCCGCAGGCTATGCGCCCATGTACCAGGCCCGGCCGCTGGACCACCCTGACCTGGCCGCCGCGCGCCAGGCCGTGGACCTGGTGCTCAAGGGCCACGAACCCAATCCGGCCCTGGCCGTGGACCGTCACTGGAACCTGGTGGCCGCCAACGCCATCGTGCCGCTGCTGCTGGCCGGCGTGGCGCCCTGGCTGCTGGAGCCGCCCGTCAATGTGCTGCGCCTGAGCCTGCACCCCGAAGGCCTGGGCCCGCGCCTGGCCAATGCAGCCCATTGGCGCGCGCATCTGCTGCACCGCCTGCAACAGCAGATTGCCGCCACGTCGGATGCGCAGCTGCAGGCGCTGCACGACGAGATTGCCGCCTACCCGTTCAAGGAAGATGAAGCGGACTCACATGGCGCAGCACCTGCCAGCCACATTGCCGTGCCCTTCGCGCTGGACACCGACCATGGCCGGCTGAACTTCATCAGCACCATCACCATCTTCGGCACGCCGGTGGATGTGACACTGCAGGAGCTGGCCGTGGAGTCGTTCTTTCCGGCGGATGCGCAGACGCAGGAGGTGCTGGGACGGTTGAAGCAGACTGCGTAAACCGGAAAGTACAGAGCCAGAAAGCAGCAAAGCCCGCCGAAGCGGGCTTTGCTCATGGAGCCGGATCAGGCCGGACTCAGGCGCTCACGCCCTTGGCCACGTCCGCGTACTCTTCGATCTGGTCGAAGTTCATGTAGCGGTAGACGCTGGACTTGTCGGCATCGATCACGCCCATTTCCTTGAGGTATTCCTCCTTGGTGGGCAGCTTGCCAAGGCGCGATGCGATGGCGGCCAGCTCGGCCGAGCCCAGGAACACGTTGGTGTTCTTGCCCAGGCGGTTGGGGAAGTTGCGGGTCGAGGTGGAGATCACCGTCGCGCCTTCGCGGACCTGGGCCTGGTTGCCCATGCACAGCGAGCAGCCCGGCATTTCGGTGCGGGCACCGGCCGTGCCGAAGGCGGCGTAGTGGCCTTCCTTGATCAGCTCGTTCTGGTCCATCTTGGTGGGCGGAGCCACCCACAGCTTGACGGGGATGTCGCGCTGGCCGCCCAGCAGCTTGGCTGCTGCGCGGAAGTGGCCGATGTTGGTCATGCACGAACCGATGAAGGCTTCATCGATCTTGGTGCCGGCCACTTCGGACAGGAACTTGGCGTCATCGGGATCGTTGGGGCAGCAGACGATGGGTTCCTTGATGTCGGCCAGGTCGATCTCGAACACGGCAGCGTATTCGGCGTCCTTGTCGGCTTCGAGCAGGTCGGGCTTGGCCAGCCAGGCTTCGACCTTCTCGATGCGGCGCTGCAGCGTCTTGGCGTCGGCGTAGCCGTCGGCGATCATGTTCTTCATCAGAACGATGTTCGAGGTCAGGTACTCCTTGATCGGCTCGGGGTTGAGCTTGATCGTGCAGCCGGCAGCCGAGCGCTCGGCCGAGGCGTCGGACAGCTCGAAGGCCTGTTCCACCTTGAGGTCGGGCAGACCTTCGATTTCCAGGATGCGGCCCGAGAAGATGTTCTTCTTGCCGGCCTTGGCCACGGTCAGCGCGCCTGCCTTGATGGCGTACAGGGGAATGGCATGCACCAGGTCACGCAGGGTGACGCCGGGCTGCATTTCGCCCTTGAAGCGCACGAGCACGGACTCGGGCATGTCCAGGGGCATCACGCCTGTGGCGGCGCCGAAGGCCACCAGGCCGGAACCTGCAGGGAAGGAGATGCCGATGGGGAAGCGCGTGTGCGAGTCGCCGCCCGTGCCCACGGTGTCGGGCAGCAGCAGGCGGTTGAGCCAGGAGTGGATCACGCCGTCACCGGGACGCAGGGCCACGCCGCCGCGGTTGCTGATGAAGGCGGGCAGCTCGCGGTGGGTCTTGACGTCCACGGGCTTGGGGTAGGCGGCCGTGTGGCAGAAGGACTGCATGACCATGTCGGCCGAGAAGCCCAGGCAGGCCAGGTCCTTGAGCTCGTCGCGGGTCATGGGGCCGGTGGTGTCCTGCGAACCCACGGTGGTCATGCGCGGCTCGCAGTAGGTACCGGGGCGCACGCCCTGGCCTTCCGGCAGGCCGACGGCGCGGCCGACCATCTTCTGGGCCAGCGTGAAGCCGGCGTTCGAAGCAGCGGGCGCCTGAGGCAGGCGGAACACGGTGGAGGCAGACAGGCCCAGGAATTCGCGGGCCTTGGCGGTCAGCGAACGGCCGATGATCAGGTTGATGCGGCCGCCGGCGCGCACTTCGTCGAACAGCACGTCGCTCTTGAGCTGGAACTCGGCGACGGTCTCGCCGTTCTTGACCAGCTTGCCGTCATAGGGCAGCACGTCGATGACGTCGCCCATCTCCAGCTTGGAGACGTCCACTTCGATGGGCAGCGAGCCGGAGTCTTCCTGCGTGTTGAAGAAGATGGGGGCGATCTTGCCGCCCAGGGTCACGCCGCCGAAGCGCTTGTTGGGCACGAAGGGGATGTCCTGGCCCGTGGCCCAGACGATGGAGTTGGTGGCCGACTTGCGCGAGGAGCCGGTGCCGACCACGTCGCCCACGTAGGCGACCAGGTGGCCCTTCTTCTTGAGGTCGTCGATGAACTGCATCGGGCCGCGCTTGCCGTCTTCCTCGGGCTTGAAGGCCGCGTCGGGACGGGTGTTCTTGAGCATGGCCAGGTAGTGCAGCGGGATGTCCGGACGGCTCCAGGCATCGGGTGCAGGCGACAGGTCGTCGGTGTTGGTCTCACCGGGCACCTTGAAGACGGTGACGGTGATCTTCTTGTCCACTTCGGGGCGCGAGGTGAACCACTCGGCGTCAGCCCAGCTCTGCATGACTTCCTGGGCCTTGGCGTTGCCGGCCTTGGCCTTGGTGGCCACGTCGTTGAAGAAGTCGAACATCAGCAGCGTCTTCTTCAGCGCATCGGCAGCGACGCCGGCGACTTCGGCGTCGTCCAGCAGCTCGATCAGGGGGTGCACGTTGTAGCCGCCCACCATGGTGCCCAGCAGCTCGGTGGCCTTGGCCTTGGAGATGAGAGCCACCTGGATGTCACCGTGGGCCACGGCTGCCAGGAAGCTGGCCTTGACCTTGGCGGCATCGTCCACGCCCGGAGGAACGCGGTGCGTGAGCAGGTCGAGCAGGAAGGCGTCCTCGCCAGCGGGCGGGTTCTTGATCAGCTCGATCAGTTCGGCAACCTGCTTGGCATCCAGCGGCAGCGGGGGGATACCGAGCGCGGCGCGTTCGGCCACGTGGTCACGGTAGGCTTTCAACATGATTCTCTCTCCATGGTTTTCTAAAGTGGGGCTGCTTGCGGGACGCTCAGGTCCGGGCCTGGATTACTGGCCGGCGGGCTTGGGTGCTTCCAGCAGGCTGGGAGGCGGGTTCTTCTTGATGGCCTCGGCCACCTGAAGCTGGTCAGGGCTCATGCATTCGTCGGCCAGGCGCTGGCCGACCTTCTGGTTCATGAGCATGGACTTGTTGGCGATCTGCAGCCAGACGGCGCCGGCATGCTTGTCTTCCAGGCGCACGGTGCCGGTCGAGGTCTTGACGGGCGCCATGTGGTACTTGAAGCCCTTGCCGTCGATGTTGAAGTAGCCGGGGTTGGACTGGTCGGCCGTCACATTGACGAAGGCGCCCAGCTCGCAGGGAATGCGGCCGGTGTGCACGCGCTCCGAGATGGCCAGGTCTTCGGCGGACAGCGGCTGCTGGGCAGCAGCTGCCACGGCCGCCGCACCGCCGACTGCGGCAGCGCCGGCAGCGGCCTTGGCCGCGGTGGACTTCTTGGCGGGAGCCTTCTTGACCGCAGGCTTGGCGGCGGCCTTGGCCGGAGCCTTCTTGGCAGGTTCGGCGGCGCTGGCGCCCAGGCCCATGGCCAGCAAGGGGGCTGCGATCAGGATGGAGGCGATAGCTGTCTTCATACGTTGGGCTCCTGCAAATTCCCGGTGTGGGCTAAGCAAGTGATTCTGATGCAAACCAGGGCTGCACCTGCGGGGGCAGCGCCTGGCCGGTCTGGTGGGCACGTGTGAGCAACTGCCAGAAATAGCGGTAGCTCGCCCGGTCATGTAATACACCATCCACGCTGACGGGCGCCCAGTCGGCGGCCTCGGCGGCGGTAAGTATTTGTGCGGCCTGCGCCACTTCGTCGGCCTGGGGCGCGAACGCGGCGAGGATGGGACGGATCTGGTCCGGGTGGATGCTCCACATGCGGGTATAGCCGAGCCGCCGTGACGCCTGTGTGGCAGCGGCCTGCAGCGCCTGTGGATTCCTGAACTCGGTGACCACGCAGTGCGAAGGCACCTTTCCGTGCGCGTGGCAGGCAGCTGCGATCTCCAGCTTGGCACGCACGACCAGCGGATGGTCGAACTGGCCGGCCGAGCCCATGGCCGAGGCAGGAATCGCGCCGCCATGGGCCGAGACGAAGTCCATCAGGCCGAAGGAAATGCTCTGCACGCGCGGGTGTGCCGCGATGTCGAAGGCGCGGTGCACGGCGGCGGGCGACTCGATGAGCACATGCAGCGGCAGTTCGCGGCAGCCCAGTCGGCCCAGATGCCGCTCGGCCAGCAGCACGTCGTCCACGCTTTCCACCTTGGGCAGCATGAGGTGGCACAGGCGGTCGCCGGCCTCGCCGACGATGATGTCCAGGTCCTGCGCGAAGCTGGCGTGGTCCACGGCATGCACGCGCGCAGCCACGCGGGCGCCGGGCGCGGCATCACGCGCCAGCGAGGCCACCAGGCGCGCATGGGCGGCCTCCTGGCCCACGGGGGCGCCGTCCTCGCAGTCCAGCGTGACGTCGAACACGCAGGTGCCGAACTCGGCCATCATCTCGGCCTGCAGCTGCAGGCTCTTGCGCATGCGCACTTCCACGCCGCTGTAGTGGTCGCAGACGGGCAGGTGCAGGGCACCGCCCTGCGCATCGAGCAGCACCTGGGCCGGGTGTGCGCGAGAGGGTGTGGACGTGGCGGCGGTCATGGCTTGCGCTGGGCGACGATGAACAGGCGGGGGAAGGCCAGCAGGCGCCGGCCGTCGGCGCGCACGCCGTAGGCGGCGTCCACGCGGTTTTCGTATTCGGTGAGGAAGTCGGCCTGCAGGGCTTCCGGCAGGCCTTCGACGAAGGGCTTGAGGCCGGTGCCGCGCAGCCACTGGACGATGGCGCCGGCCGAGTCCATGGGATGCTGGTAGACGGTGTGCCAGACATCGACGGCGCCGGCCTCGACGCCGGCCTGCTCCTGCGGTCCGGCCAGCAGGTCGTAGTAGCTGCGGATGGGCAGGATGTCGGCCCGCACCTTGGCGGCATCGCCGATGTAGGCGGCAAACTTGGGCAGGCTGGCGATCTCGCGCATCACGCGGTGCGTGGCTTCCTGCCGGTTGTCGGGCATCTGTATCGCCAGCACGCCCCCTGGCGCCAGTTGGGCGAACAGGCGGGGTATCAGCGTTTCATGCTCCCCCACCCACTGGAGGGAGGCATTGGCATAAATCAGGTCGGGAGCGCTCTCGCCGGGGGCGGGCGTCCAGGAAGCAATGTCGGCCAGCGCGAAGCGGGCCTCAGGCAGATGCTGGCGCGCGGTGGCCAGCATCGCCTGGGAGTTGTCTATACCGGTGATCGTGGCACCGGCATAGCGCTGTGCAAGCAGCTCGGTGGAATTGCCCGGCCCGCATCCCAGGTCCACCACATGGCGGGCCTGGGCCAAGGGCACACGCGCCAGCAGCTCGGCTGCGGGGCGCGTACGCTCATTGGCGAAACGCAGGTAAAGCGCGGGATTCCAGTCGAGCATGGCTTGCCGGCGGCTTACAGCAGGTGCTTGACGCCGTCCTGTTCGCCTTGCAGCTCGGCCAGGGTCTTGTCGATGCACTCTTGCGAGAAGGCGTCGATTTCCAGGCCTTCGACGATCTTGTACTCGCCGTTCTCGGTGGTGACCGGGAAGCCGAAGACGATGCCGGCGGGGATGCCGTATTCGCCGTTGGAGGGCACGCCCATGGTGACCCATTCGCCGCCCGAGCCCAGGGCCCAGTCGCGCATGTGGTCGATGGCGGCGTTGGCAGCCGAGGCAGCCGAGGACAGGCCGCGCGCTGCAATGATGGCGGCGCCACGCTTGCCGACGGTGGGCAGGAACACGTCCTTGTTCCAGGCCTGGTCGTTGATCTTGGCCTTGACGCTTTCACCGTTGACGGTGGCGAAGCGGTAGTCGGCGTACATCGTGGGCGAGTGGTTGCCCCAGACGGTCAGCTTGCGGATGTCGCCGACCTTGAAACCGGCCTTGGCAGCCAGCTGCGATGCAGCGCGGTTGTGGTCCAGGCGCAGCATGGCGGTGAAGTTCTTGGCCGGCAGGTCCGGAGCCGACTTCATGGCGATGTAGGCGTTGGTGTTGGCGGGGTTGCCGACGACCAGCACCTTCACGTTGCGCGAGGCCACGGCGTTCAGCGCCTTGCCCTGGGCCGTGAAAATCTGTGCGTTGGCAGCCAGCAGGTCGGCACGTTCCATGCCGGGGCCGCGGGGACGCGCGCCGACCAGCAGGGCGTAGTCGGTGTCCTTGAAGGCTTGCAGGGGGTCGGAGTGGGCTTCGATGCCGGCCAGCAGGGGGAAGGCGCAGTCTTCGAGTTCCATGATCACGCCCTTGAGCGCGTTCTGGGCCTTCTCGTCGGGAATCTCCAGCAGTTGCAGAATGACGGGCTGGTCCTTACCCAGCATTTCGCCGGAGGCGATGCGAAACAGCAGGGCGTAACCAATTTGACCGGCGGCACCGGTGACGGCGACACGAACGGGCTTCTTGCTCATGATGAAACTCCAGGGATGGGGAAAAAATCAGGTGTTATCGGCGCCAGGTCGCACCAGCGTCAGAAACCAGCAGCCCGTGCTCCGCAAACAACGCGAAAGTGTACTCCCGATTTCGGAGCCCGGTCAATTTGTCTTATGTCTTATATAAGATATGATCGACGTCTGTTTCCAAGTCTTTCATCTGCGTCGCCGGGAGCCTCCCCACCCCGAACTTTCCCATGCCAGCCCTGCCTCCCCTCGCCTCTGAAACCGCCGCTGCCACCATCGGCGCGGGCGCATCGACCCCGGCCTTCAGCCCGCTGTACCAGCAGATCAAGGGACTGATACTGCAAAGCCTTGAAGCAGGCGAATGGCGGCCCGGCGAGCTGATCCCCAGCGAGATGGAGCTGGCGGCGCGCTTTCGCGTGAGCCAGGGCACGGTGCGCAAGGCCATCGACGAGCTGGCCGCGGAAAACCTGGTGATGCGCCGTCAGGGCAAGGGCACCTTCGTGGCCACCCACGCGGCCCAGCATGTGCAGTACCGCTTTCTCAAGCTGCAGCCCGACGGCGGCGACCAGCAGGGCGAGGGCCGTGCCGAGCGCCGCATCATCGACTGCCGGCGCCTGCGCGCATCGGCGGACGTGGCGCGCGGCCTGGCGCTGCGCAGCGGCGATGCCGTGATGCATGTGCGCCGCGTGCTGTCGTTCTCCGCAATCCCGACCATTTTGGAAGACATCTGGCTGCCGGGCCACGCCTTCAAGGGCCTGACCGCCGAGCAGATGTCCGCCTACCAGGGCCCCACCTACGCCATGTTCGAGCTGGACTACGGCGTGCGCATGGTGCGCGCCGACGAAAAGATCCGCGCCGTCCTGCCCGAGGCCGAACAGGCCCTGCTGCTGGACGTGCCCAGCACCACGCCCCTGCTGAGCGTGGAGCGCACCGCTTACACATACAACGATGTTCCCATGGAGTTACGCCGTGGCCTGTACCGCACCGACACCCATCACTACCGCAACGCGTTGAGCTGAACGATCCGTTCCCCAGAGAAGCGGGCGAAAATACGCAATTCCCAGCAAAGCTGTTTTTATTGCATTGCAATAGAATTTTGCATCGCCGCCCCTGAGCGATTACGAAGCAGTTACATCCACGAAAGTACCCTGCCATGACTGAGCAAGCCAAAAAGCGGCCAGAGTTCCGCAACATCAACTTCTTCAAGGACCTCCCCACCTACCGGTTGCCGCCGGCCGGCATCGTGTCCATCCTGCACCGCATCAGCGGCCTGCTGATGTTCATCCTGCTGCCTTTCATCCTGTGGATGATGGACATGTCGCTGACCTCGGAGATCTCCTTCGACGGCTTCACCTCGGTTTTCGCGGGTCCCTTCGGATGGTTCCTCAAGCTCGTGTGCCTGGCATTGATCTGGGCCTACCTGCACCACTTCTGCGCCGGCCTGCGCCACCTGTTCATGGACGTGAACCACCATGCGGTTAACAAGCAGTTCGGCAAGACCTCCGCCCTGGTGGTGCTGGTGCTGAGCGTGGGCCTGACCCTGATCCTGGGCGCCAAGCTGTTCGGCCTGTACTGATAGACGATCTCCCCTCACGATAAGGAAAAAGAACCATGTCCGTGAATTACGGCTCCAAGCGCACCGTGGTCGGTGCGCACTACGGCATCCGCGACTGGATGGTGCAGCGCGTCACCGGCGTGCTGATGGCACTGTTCACCATCGTGCTGCTGGCCAAGCTGATCTTCAGCACCGGCTCCGTCGGCTATGACCTGTGGGCCGGCATCTTTGCCCCGCAGTGGATGAAGTTCCTGACCTTCGCCGTGATCGTCTCGCTGGCCTGGCACGTCTGGGTCGGCGTGCGCGACATCTGGATGGACTACGTCAAGCCCGTGGGCCTGCGCCTGGTGCTGAACGTTTTCACCCTGGTCTGGCTCGTCGGCTGCGCCGGCTGGGGCATCCAGATCCTGTGGCGTATCTGATAGAGACGCGGTCTCCACGATTGAAGGTTAAGAATGAGCTACTCCAAAGCAAACATCACCAAGCGCAAGTTTGACGTCGTCATCGTCGGCGCTGGCGGCTCCGGCCTGCGTGCCGCGCTGGAACTGTCGCGCGCCGGCCTGTCCGTGGCCTCGCTGTCCAAGGTCTTCCCCACGCGCTCGCACACCGTGGCCGCGCAAGGCGGCGTGTCCGCTTCGCTGGGCAACATGAGCGAGGACAACTGGCACTACCACTTCTACGACACCATCAAAGGCTCCGACTGGCTCGGCGACCAGGATGCGATCGAGTTCATGTGCCGCGAAGCGCCCAACGTCGTGATCGAGCTGGAACACTTCGGCATGCCGTTCGACCGCAACCCCGACGGCACCATCTACCAGCGCCCCTTCGGCGGCCACACGGCCAACTACGGTGAAAAGCCCGTGCAGCGCGCCTGCGCCGCGGCCGACCGTACCGGCCACGCCATGCTGCACACGCTGTACCAGCAGAACGTCAAGTCCAAGACCAACTTCTTCGTGGAGTGGATGGCGCTGGACCTGATCCGCAACACCCAGGGCGACGTGGTCGGCGTGACCGCCATCGAACTGGAAACCGGCGACCTGTACGAGCTGCACGCCAAGGCCGTGCTGCTGGCCACGGGTGGCGCTGGCCGCATCTTCCAGGCATCGACCAATGCCTTCATCAACACCGGCGACGGCCTGGGCATGGCTGCACGCGCAGGCATCCCGCTGCAGGACATGGAGTTCTGGCAGTTCCACCCCACCGGCGTGGCCGGCGCGGGCGTGCTGCTGACCGAAGGCTGCCGTGGCGAAGGCGCCATCCTGCTCAACAGCGAAGGCGAACGCTTCATGGAGCGCTACGCTCCCACGCTGAAGGATCTGGCTCCGCGTGACTTCGTGTCCCGCTCCATGGACCAGGAAATCAAGGAAGGCCGTGGCTGTGGTCCCAACAAGGACTACATCCTGATGAAGCTGGACCACCTGGGCGCCGACACCATCCGCAAGCGCCTGCCTTCGGTGGAAGAGATCGGCCACAACTTCGCCAACGTGGACATCACCAAGGAACCGATTCCCGTGGTGCCCACCATCCACTACCAGATGGGCGGCATTCCCACCAACATCAACGGCCAGGTCGTGGTGTGGGACGGCCAGCAGAACAACGTGGTCAATGGCCTGTATGCCGTGGGCGAATGCTCGTGCGTGTCGGTGCACGGCGCCAACCGCCTGGGCACGAACTCGCTGCTGGACCTGCTGGTCTTCGGCAAGTCGGCCGGCAAGCACATCGTGCAGTTCGTCAACGGCTTCGGCGACCACAAGCCCGTGCCGGCCGATGGCTCGGAGCGCACGCTCACGCGCCTGAACCAGCTCGACGACTCCAAGGAAGGCACCTACGCCCAGGACCTGGCTGGCGACATCCGCGCCACCATGCAGCAGCATGCCGGCGTGTTCCGCACGCAAAAGAGCATGGACGAAGGCGAAGTCAAGATCAACGCCATCCGCGAACGCGTGGGCTCCGTGACCCTCAAGGACAAGTCCAAGGTCTGGAACACCGCCCGCATGGAAGCGCTGGAAGTGGACAACCTGATCGAAGTGGCCCAGGCCACCATGATCTCGGCCGCTGCCCGCCACGAATGCCGCGGCGCCCACACCGTGTACGACTACGAGCATCCTGCCGACCACGCCGAGTTCCCGCTGGGCCGCAATGACAAGGAATGGCTCAAGCACACCCTGTGGTACAGCGCTACCAACAGCCTGGACTACAAGCCCGTGAACCTGAAGCCCCTCACGGTGGACAGCGTGCCGCCCAAGGTCCGCACGTTCTAATCCAGCAGCCCACGAGAGAACAGACAAATGAAGCGCACTTTCAAGATCTACCGCTACGACCCGGACAAGGATGCCAAGCCCTACATGCAGACCGTCGAGGTCGAGCTGGACGGCCACGAGCGCATGCTGCTGGACGCCCTGGTCAAGCTCAAGGAGATGGACCCCTCCATCTCGTTCCGCCGCTCCTGCCGCGAAGGCGTGTGCGGCTCGGACGCGATGAACATCAATGGCAAGAACGGCCTGGCCTGCCTGACGAACATGAAGACCCTGCAGGGCGACATCGTTCTCAAGCCCCTGCCCGGCCTGCCCGTGATCCGCGACCTGATCGTGGACATGACGCAGTTCTTCAAGCAGTACCACTCGATCAAGCCGTACCTGCAGAACGACAGCTTCGCGTCTCCCACCAAGGAACGCCTGCAGTCGCCTGAAGAGCGCGAAGAGCTCAACGGCCTGTACGAGTGCATTCTGTGCGCCAGCTGCTCCACCAGCTGCCCCAGCTTCTGGTGGAACCCCGACAAGTTCGTGGGCCCGGCCGGCCTGCTGCAGGCCTACCGCTTCATCGCGGACAGCCGCGACGAGGCCACGGGTGACCGCCTTGACAACCTGGAAGATCCGTACCGCCTCTTCCGTTGCCACACCATCATGAACTGCGTGGACGTGTGCCCCAAGCACCTGAACCCCACGCAGGCCATTGGCAAGATCAAGGAACTGATGGTCCGCCGGGCCATCTGATGACCATGACGAATACTCTGCTCGACGAACGCGAGCGAGACCTGCTGCGCTGGCGCTGCCGGCGCGGCCTGGTCGAGAACGACCTGTTCATCGCGCAGTTCTTCGCCACCTACGGAGACCAGCTCACGCGGAGACACGCGAGCGGTCTGTCTGCCTTGATGGACCTGGCAGACAACGACCTGATGGACCTCTTCTTGCGCCGCAAGGAGCCTGAAGGTGAACTCGATACCCAAGAAATCAGGGAAGTTCTGGAACTGGTGCGCAAGCGCAAGCCCGGTTCTCTCCCGCTAGTAGGCTAGGCAATCTAGAGAAGGAAGTTTGGAAATGAAACTCGCAGACAACAAAGCAACGCTGTCTTTCAGCAACGGCGCCCCCAGCGTCGAGCTGCCCGTCTACCAGGGCAACGTCGGTCCCGACGTGGTGGACATCCGCAAGCTGTACGCGCAGACCGGCATGTTCACCTATGACCCGGGCTTCCTCTCTACCGCCTCGTGCCAGTCCGCCATCACCTACATCGATGGCGACAAGGGCGAGCTGCTGTACCGCGGCTACCCCATCGAGCAGCTGGCCAAGAACTGCGACTACCTCGAGACCTGCTACCTGCTGCTGTACGGCGAGCTGCCCAACGAGTCGCAGAAGGCCGACTTCGTCGAGCGCGTGACCAAGCACACCATGGTCAACGAGCAGATGCAGTTCTTCCTGCGTGGTTTCCGCCGTGACGCCCACCCCATGGCCGTCCTGACGGGTCTGGTCGGCGGCATGTCGGCCTTCTACCACGACAACATGGACATCAACAACGCCGAGCACCGCGACATCGCCGCGATCCGCCTGATCGCCAAGATGCCCACGCTGGTCTCCATGGCCTACAAGTACGGCATCGGTGCGCCGTACATGTACCCCAAGAACGACCTGAGCTACGCCGGCAACTTCATGCGCATGATGTTCGGCAACCCCTGCGAGGAGTTCAAGGTGAACCCCGTGGTCGAGCGCGCGCTGGACCGCATCTTCATCCTGCACGCAGACCACGAGCAAAACGCCTCCACCTCCACCGTGCGCCTGTGCGGCTCGTCGGGCACCAACCCCTTCGCCGCCATCTCGGCCGGCGTTGCCTGCCTGTGGGGCCCTGCCCACGGCGGCGCCAACGAAGCCTGCCTGAACATGCTGGAATACCTGCAGGCCAACGGCGGCGTTGCCAAGGTCGGCGAGTTCATGGAACAGGTCAAGGACAAGAACAGCGGCGTCAAGCTGATGGGCTTCGGCCACCGCGTCTACAAGAACTACGACCCCCGCGCCAAGCTCATGCAGGAAACCTGCAATGAAGTGCTGGCCGAACTGGGCCTGGAAAAGGACCCCCTGTTCGCCCTGGCCAAGGAAGTCGAGAAGATCGCCCTGGAAGACGACTACTTCGTGCAGCGCAAGCTCTACCCGAACGTGGACTTCTACTCCGGCATCGTGCAGCGCGCCATCGGCGTGCCCGTGAACCTGTTCACCGGCATCTTCGCCCTGGCCCGCACCGTGGGCTGGATCGCCCAGCTCAACGAGCAGATGGCCGACCCCGAGTACAAGATCGGCCGTCCCCGCCAGCTGTTCACGGGCTCCGTGTCCCGCGACGTCAAGCCGATCGGCCAGCGCTGATCGCAGGTCCGGGCATCAGCGGCCCGGCACCCAAAAGCCCCATGCCTTTGCATGGGGCTTTTTTCATGGGCGAGTCCACCGTTCCAGAAGGCCACGCCACTCCTAGGAACACCATTCTGGCTATCGTGACATGGACCTCGATTGATCACATCTACCCTAAGGTGACCGTTGACCCTCCCTGAAACGGGATGGAGGCGCAGCGCAATGCCCGCTGCCGTTCAACGCAACCCCGGGACTCACATGCTTGTCGAAATCACCAAGGACGGAATGCTCATCCATGCGCGCGTCAAGAATGCGCGCAGCCCCGCCATCGAGAGAGGAAAGCGGACCGCCGCCATCACCGGCATCGTCGTGCACCAGACCGATGCCAACACGGCCCAGTCTTCGCTCAACAGCTACAAAAACCCGAAGGCCAATGCGGCACACTTTCTCATCGACAAGGACGGCACCATCTACCAGACGGCGGCCATCTACCAGCGCACCAACCATGTGGGGCCGCTGAAGGCAAGATGCCTGCTTGTGGGGAAATGCAGGGCCAAGGACTATGAAGGAGCAGGCGTAAAGGGAATGCACCGCATCGAGATGATGAAAGCCCCTGGCGATCGCTATCCGAGCAACATGGAAGCCATAGGCATCGAGATGGTTGGCAGGGCTGTGCTGCCGAAAGGGTTCAAGCCCCCTCAGCGACGAAAGGAACTGAGTCCGGAAGGGATTCGGGGAGAATTTGGCGTCTACCCCACACCGACTGAGGCACAAAACCGTGCTCTGACATGGCTGGTTGAAGCACTGCAAGATTCCATGCAACTATCGCCCAGTGAAGTCTTCAAGCACCCTGAAGTAAGCCGGAAGAACCTGTCCGAGGCAGAAGGCGCAAACTGGGAAATGGCACCATGAGCTTCATTTTCTTTCGCACTGTGACTGTGATTTCGGCAATGGCCATAGCATCGATGCTCCATGCGGCCGATGCCAGATACCCAGTCAGGCAAGTACAGAAAATCGACATCATCGAGCCCTCAGGCGGCTCTTCTTGGGAAGACAAGAACTGGCTTGATTGCAACGATGTGATATTGACCGAAGAGGATGTGCGATATGCGCTGCAGCACATGCGCAAAATTTCAGAGAAGCACTACTTCGGTGAATATATGGAAAGAACAGGGTGTTCAGGAGGAGCGTCCGTCAAGTTCAAGAGCGGAAAAATCATCGTCATGGGAATCGAACCCACAGGACGTATTAATCTTTTCGAGGCCAACAAAAAGCTGGACCCTATTGGAGTACCTGGAAGCTTCTACGACTGCCAACCCTGCAACAAACGCAAGATGGACCTGCTGCAGGACGCCCTGGACCGCGCAACCGAACGACGGCTCAAGGAGCTGAAGAGGCAGGGACGACGTCCTCCATGAGCCGCCTCCATTCGATCTTCTGGGCACTCATTTCGGCGATGCCCGATCCCTGGACAGGCATGCGCCACCGGCCCGGCTGCAACGGCTGGCGGCCTGGTGAACAGCCTGCTGGTCGGCAGCGCCGCCTGGCCTGAGCGCCCGGGCCAAGCCCCCTGCTTCACGCAGCGGCGCGGTTTCGCCGACAATGCCCCCCCGGCCCTCGTGGCCGGGCCTTTCTTGCGCCGGGGTTCCGGCCCCAGCCACTCCCTGCACACCATGAACTTTGCCTCCCTCGGCCTGAGCCCGGCGCTGGTCTCCAGCCTCCAAGACCTGGGCCTGGTCGATCCCACGCCCATACAGACCCAGTCCATCGCCCCCGTGCTTGCGGGCCGCGACCTCTGGGCCTGTGCTCCCACGGGCTCGGGCAAGACGGCCGCCTACCTGCTGCCGCTGCTGCAGCGCTGGATGGATGGCGGCAAGGCCCAAGGTGCCCAGGGCGGCTTTGTGCGAACGCTGACCACGCTGATCGTGGTACCCACGCGCGAGCTGGCCCAGCAGGTGGGCGAGACGCTGTCCGACCTGGGCCGCACGCTCAGGCAGCCGCCGCGCATCGGCGTGGTCTATGGCGGCGTGTCCATCAACCCGCAGATGATGATGCTGCGCGGCAGTGCCGACTTCCTGGTGGCCACGCCGGGCCGCCTGCTGGACCTGGTGGAGCACAACGCCGTGCGCCTGTCCGCCGTGCGCCATCTGGTGCTGGACGAGGCCGACCGCCTGCTGGACCTGGGCTTCCAGGAAGAGCTGCAGCGCGTGCTGGCCCTGCTGCCGAAGCAGCGCCAGACCCTGCTGTTCTCGGCCACCTATCCCGATGCCGTGCAATCGCTGGCCACAGGCCTGCTGCACGATCCCGTTCAGGCCCGCGTCGATGCCGCCGAAGGCCAGGATGCCGCCAGCCCCCAGAGCATTGCCCAGCGCGCAATTGCCGTGGACCGTGCGCGCCGCACCCAGCTGCTGCGCACACTGGTACAGGGGGAGACGGCGCCCGGCACCGACCCCGCCACGCTGGAGCGCGCCCTGGTCTTCGTGGCCACGCGGCACACGGCCGAACTGGTGGCGGAAAAGCTCTACAAGGCCGGCATCTTCGCCACGGCCTTCCATGGCGACCTGAGCCAGGGCGCACGCAAGGAAGCGCTGGCCGACTTCAAGGCCAGGCGCTGGCAGGTGATGATCACCACCGACCTGGCGGCGCGCGGCATCGATATCACCCAGTTGCCCCTGGTCGTCAACTACGACCTGCCGCGCTCGGCCACCGACTATGTGCACCGCATCGGCCGCACGGGCCGCGCGGGCGAGGACGGCACGGCCATCAGCTTTGTCACGCCGGCCGACCAGGCGCACTGGGCGCTGATCTGCAAGCGCAACCAGCTGGACCTTGAACTGGAGCAACTGCCAGGCTTCGAGCCCACCGAGCCCGTGCCGCCGCCCCCGGTGGCCCAGGACGGCAACGGCGGCATCAAGGGCCGCCGCCCAAGCAAAAAAGACAAGCTGCGTGCCGCGGCCGCCGAAGCAGCCAAGACCGCAAAAAAGAACTGAGCGTTTCCGGTTCAGCCCGCGCCGCCGCGCCCGCCAAAGCGATCCCGGTACGCCACCGGGGTAATGCCCAGGTGGCGCACGAACAGGTGGCGCAGCGCCTGCTCCGAGCCCAGGCCCACGCGCGCGGCCACGGTCTTGAGCGGCAGATGGGCCTGGCTTTCCAGCAGTTGCTTGGCCGCCTCCAGCCGCGCGCTCTCCACAAAGGCCGTGGGGCTTTGCCCGGTTTCCTGCTGGAACACGCGGCGCAGGTGCCGCTCGCTCATGTGCGCCTGCTCGGCCATCTGCGCAAGGGTCAGAGGCTCGGCCAGATGGGTCATCACCCACTGCTGCACGGCCTGCACGCCGCCGTGCTGCGCGGCCTGGGCCGCCAGCGGCACGCTGAACTGCGACTGGCCACCGGGACGCTTGAGGTACATGACCAGGTCACGCGCCACCTCCAGCGCCAGCGCGTGGCCGAAATCCTCTTCGACCACGGCCAGGGCCAGGTCGATGCCGGCCGTCACGCCGGCCGAGGTCCACAGCTGGCGGCTGCCTTCGCCATCGCGGATCTCCTCGCGCAGGTAGATGGCATCGGCATCGACCTGCACGCGCGGATGGCGCTGGGCCAGTTGCGCCGTCACGCTCCAGTGCGTGGCCGCGCGCCGGCCGTCCAGCAAGCCCGCCTCGGCCAGGAAGAAGCTGCCCGAGCACAGCGCAATCAGCCGCTGCACGCGTGGCGCCACGCGGCCCAGCCAGGCGACCAGCTCGCCCGAGCCACCCAGCACCTGCTCGATATGGCGCGAGCCCACGACGACCACGGTGCAGCCCATGCCTGCAGCCTCCAGCCCGGCCAGCGTATGCGTGGCCTCCAGCGACATCAGCGTGTCCGAGCGCACGGGCCCTTGCCGCTGCGAGACCACGCGCACCTCGTAGCCGTCGCTCTGGCCGCGCGCGCGCAGGTGCACGTTGGCATAGTCGAACACCGACATGGGTCCTATGGCCTCCAGCGCCTTGAAGCCGGGGTAGACGACAAGATCGATGCGGTGGGCGCTGGCGTGGCGGTGGTCCATGGGAAACGGCGGGCTCGGAGGCGGTCAGGGTGGAAAGAATGGGGCGGACTATACGAAAAGACGCAAGCACCCACGGCCTGCAGGCCCGGCCGAAGCCGGCCACACCCCTCAGATTCGGACATATCACCTGAGGCTGCGGCCATGATGCGGCCGGCCCCCGCGGCCATGGCCTACATTCAAGGCTTCGCGGAGCGCGCGCACTGCCGCTCCTGAGCCACCCCGACAGAAAGACACGCCCATGAAATCCAAAGCCGCCGTCGCCTTCAAGGCTGGAGAACCCCTGCAGATCGTCGAGATCGACGTGGCCCCCCCGAAGAAGGGCGAGGTCCTGATCAAGATCACCCACACCGGCGTCTGCCACACCGACGCGTTCACGCTGTCGGGCGACGACCCGGAAGGCATCTTCCCCGCCGTGCTCGGCCATGAAGGCGCGGGCATCGTCGTCGAGGTCGGCGAAGGCGTGACCAGCGTCAAGCCCGGCGACCACGTCATCCCGCTGTACACCGCCGAATGCGGCGAATGCCTGTTCTGCAAGAGCGGCAAGACCAACCTGTGCGTTTCCGTGCGCGCCACCCAGGGCAAGGGCGTGATGCCCGACGGCACCACGCGCTTTTCGTACAACGGCGAGCCCATCTACCACTACATGGGCTGCTCCACCTTCAGCGAATACACCGTGGTCGCCGAAGTCTCGCTGGCCAAGATCCACCCCGATGCCAACCCCGAGCAGGTCTGCCTGCTGGGCTGCGGCGTGACCACGGGCCTGGGTGCCGTCAAGAACACCGCCAAGGTCCAGGAAGGCGACACCGTGGCCGTGTTCGGCCTGGGCGGCATCGGCCTGGCCGTGATCCAGGGCGCCAAGCTGGCCAAGGCCGGCCGCATCATCGCCGTGGACACCAACCCCTCCAAGTTCGACCTGGCCCGCACCTTCGGCGCCACCGACTGCGTGAATCCCAAGGATTTCGACAAGCCCATCCAGCAGGTCATCGTCGAGATGACGGGCTGGGGCGTGGACCACAGCTTCGAATGCATCGGCAACGTCAACGTGATGCGTGCCGCCCTGGAATGCGCGCACCGCGGCTGGGGCCAGTCGGTCATCATCGGCGTGGCCGGCGCGGGCCAGGAAATCTCCACACGACCCTTCCAGCTGGTGACGGGCCGCAAGTGGCTGGGCACGGCCTTCGGCGGCGTCAAGGGCCGCAGCGAGCTGCCCGGCATGGTCGAGCAGGCCATGAGCGGCGAGATCCAGCTGGCCCCCTTCGTCACGCACACCATGGGCCTGCCGGAGATCAACGAGGCTTTTGACCTGATGCACGAAGGCAAGTCCATCCGCTCCGTCGTCGTGTACTGAAGCTCCCCCTGAGGCGCTGCGCGCCCTCCCCCGTTGCACGGCGCCTCTCTACTCGCTACGCGAGGGAGGGGGACGACGCCCTCGGCTGGGCGCCCCCGCCGCGAGGCGGCTCTTGCTCGGCGCCTCTCGCCTGGGCAGCGCCAGTTTCATGGGCCGTTGACCGTGTATAGCGTATCAACTCCCATCTTTGAATGCTGCACGCACCGCTTGCCAAGGTGCCCGTAGCATTTTTCTTTTTGAGGAACACCATGTCCGCACTGCCGCCCCTGGAACTCAAGAACGCCCATGCCTGCTTCGGCGGCGCACAGCGTTTCTACGAGCATTTCTCCGCCGAGATCGGCCTGAACATGAAGTTCTCGGTCTTCCTGCCGCCCAAGGCCGTGGCCGGCGAGAAGGTGCCCGCCGTGCTCTACCTGGCCGGGCTGACCTGCACCGAAGAGACCTTCATGACCAAGGCCGGCGCCCAGCGCCTGGCCGCCGAGCTGGGCATTGCGCTGATCGCGCCCGACACCAGCCCGCGCGGCGCAGGCCTGCCCGGCGAGGCCGATGCCTGGGACTTCGGCGTGGGCGCGGGCTTCTACCTGGACGCCACCACCAGGCCCTGGGCACTGCACTGGCGCATGGAAAGCTATCTGCTGGGCGAGCTGCTGCCGCTGATCGCCGCGCGCCTGCCCATCGACGCGCAGCGGCTGGGCATCTTCGGCCACTCCATGGGCGGCCACGGCGCGCTCACGCTGGCGCTGCGCCATCCGGGCCGCTTCAAGAGCCTGTCGGCCTTCGCGCCCATCGCCAACCCCGTCAACTGCCCCTGGGGCCAGAAAGCCTTCTCAGGCTATCTGGGCGATGACCGCAAGGCTTGGGAAGCGCATGACGCCAGTTGCCTGATGGCCGCCCAGACCCAGGCGCCCTACCCGGCCGGCATCCTCGTGGACCAGGGCCTGGCCGACAAGTTCCTGATCGAAAAGCAGCTGCTGCCCGAAGCCTTCGAGGCCGCCTGCGCCCAGGCCGGCCAGCCGCTGACGCTGCGCCGCCACGGGGGCTACGACCACGGGTACTACTTCATCCAGAGCTTCATTGATGACCATCTGCGCCATCATGCAAAGCAGTTGAGTACCCCCTGAGGCGCTTCGCGCCTTCCCCCTCTCTCGCTTCGCGGGAGGGGGACGACGCCATCGCCGCGAGGCGGCTCTTGCTCGGCGTCCCTGTTTTTTTGGCCGCGCCAGTTTCAAAGGGTGATGCGCCCAACAGGTGCAGGGCAGCTTGCCTCAACCTGGCCTATGGCCAGCGCGCATGTCCTGCGCAATACGCTCCAGTACCTGCGGCAGGTCCTTCACGCTGGCGATCACGTGGTGGGCGCCGGCTGCGCGCAGCTTGGCCTCGGCGCGGGCCACGCGCTCGCGCACTTCTTCGGCGGGGGCGGCGGCCAGTTCGGCGGGGGAGTAGCCGACTTCGTTGCCGGACAGGGTCAGGCCCACGGTCCACATGCCGGCGTTGCGGCCTTCCTCGATGCCGGGCACGGTGTCGTCCACCTTCACGCAGGCACGCACGTCGCCGATGCCCAGCGCCAGCACATTGGCCAGCGCCATGAAGGGGCCGGGGCGGCCGCCTGCGGCCATTTCATCGCCGGCCACCACATGGTCGGGAGCCAGGCCGTTGGCCGCTGCCTGGGGCAGCAGCTGGTTCAGGACTTCACGCGGATAGCCCGAGCACGAGCCCACCTTCAGGCCCCGCGCGCGCAGCCAGCCCAGCAATTCAGGCGCGCCTTCGATGGGTGCCGAGAACTCGCCGACCTTGGCGATCTGCATGGGCATGAAGCGGGCGTAGATGGCATCCACGTCGGCGTCGCCAGGCGGCTGGCCGAAGGCCTTGTGCCATTGCGCGCGGATGCCCTCGTCCTGCAGCAGCTCGTGGATGTGCTGCCACTTGGACAGGCCCATGGGGCCGCGCGCCTGGGCCAGGGTGATGGTGATGCCGAAGCTGGCAAAGGCCTCGACAAAGATCTGCGTGGGTGCCAGCGAGCCGAAATCGACCAGGGTGCCGGCCCAGTCGAAGATGACGGCCTGCAGCGGCGACAGATCGGCGGCGGCGGCGGTGGAGACGGTGGTGTGGTTCATGGTGCTTTTTGACAAGGAAAGAGGTTCAAACAAAAGAGGGCCGCACGCGCCTGTTCATTCCAGCGTGCGGATGAAATTGCGCCCGCGCGGGCCGGATGCGGCCGACTGCAGCAGCTGCTGCCACTCATCCCCAGGCACGCCGTAGTGGGCGGGATCGGTGGCCACGCCCAGGCCTTCGAGGAAGTTGCGCAGGCGCTGCACGGCCAGCTCGCCCGTGGCGGCATCGAAGATGGACAGCAGGGCCGCATCGGCCTGGTCGTCGGCGCCCAGGGCCATCTCCAGCACCAGCGGCAGGCTGAACGAGCAGGCAATGCCGTGGGCCACGCCATGGCGCAGCGTGATGTCGTAGGACAGCGAATGCGCCAGCGCCGTGCGGGTGTTGGAGAAGGCCAGGCCGGCCATCAGGGCGGCCTCGGCCATGCGGCTTCGCAGCGGCAGGCTGCCCAGGTCCTGCATCAGCGCGGGCAGCGTGGCCAGGGTGCGGCGCGCGGCGCCCACGGCCAAGGTGGTGGAGACGGGATTGCGGTGCCGGTTCCAGATGGACTCCAGCGCATGCGACAGCGCATCCAGCCCCGAGGCCAGCGTGGCGCTGGCCGGCAGGCTTTGCATGAGCTGCGCGTCGATGATGGCGGCCTCGGGCCAGGTCCAGTGCTGGTGCAGCGAGTGCTTGCGGCCAGCGGCCTGGTCCCAGATCGTGGCCCAGGGCGTGACCTCGCTGCCCGTGCCGGCCGTGGTGGGAATGGCGATCAGCGCCTTGTGGCCTGCGGCCGGCAGGGCCAGCCCCTGCTCCAGGGCCTGCAGCAGTTCGCCGAAACGCCGCGTGGGCGTGGCGCACATCAGCGCCTTGGCCGAGTCGATGGCGCTGCCGCCGCCCAGGGCCACGATGCACGGGACCTCGGCGTATTCGCGGTGCACGCGGTCATACAGCGGGGCCAGCCACTGCACATCGGGATTGGGCGCAATGCCGTCCACCACGCCGCGCAGCTGGCTGCCCAGCCGTTGGCGCAGCTGCTGCACCAGGCCCAGGGATTCGGCCTCGGGAAACGTCACCAGCAGGCAGTCGCGCCCGGCCAGCAGCTCGGGCAGGCGGTCCAGGCGGCCGGGGCCGGCATGGATGGCAACGGGGTTGTGATAGGTCCACACAAATCGGTCCTTTGAATGAAACGGGGGCGCCGGGAAAAGCGCGGCCCTCAATGGCGGGTGCCCTGCTGGATGCGACGGCGCAGCCAGTGGGAGACGAGATCGGCCGCGATCACCATCACGGTGATGACCACGATGCAGGTGGCCGTCTCCTGGTAGCGGAACAGCTTGAGGCTGCCGACCAGCTCGAACCCCAGCCCGCCCGCGCCCACCATGCCCAGCACCGTGGCCGAGCGCAGGTTGACCTCGAAGCGGTAGAGCACGACCGCGATCCAGGCCGTGATGGCCTGCGGTATCACGCCGAAGACGATGAGCTGCAATTGCGTGGCGCCTGCGCTGCGCAGGGCCTGCAGCGGGCCGTCGTCGATCTCTTCGATGCTCTCGGCGAAGAACTTGCCCAGCATGCCCATGCCATGCAGGGCCAGGGCCAGCACGCCGGGAAACGGCCCCAGGCCCACGGCCGAGACAAAGACCAGCGCCAGGATCAGCTCGTTGATGCTGCGCACCACGTTCAGGAACTGACGCGTGATGCGCCGCAGCCAGTGCCAGCCATGCAGGTTGCTGGCCGCGATGAAGGACAGCGGCAGCGCCAGCACCACGGACAGCAGCGTGCCCCAGATGGCGATCTGCACCGTCTCCAGCGCGGGCGCCATCAGGCGCGGCAGCATGCTCCAGTCCGGCGGCACGGAGCGCGCCACGAAGTCTGCGATCTGGGGCATGCCTGCCGCCAGTTCGCCCCAGCTCATCTGCGCGCCGCCCGCGCTCCAGTGCAGCACCCAGGCGATGGCCAGGGCCGCAGCCGCATAGCCTGTCCAGCCCAGGGTGCCGTGGGGGCGCGGCGCGGTCCATTGCCAGCGGTCGCGCGGCTCGGGGCTCCAGGAATTGGCGCTGGTCATCACAATCCTCCTGCGGGCGCGCTGGCCCGCATCCACGAGGCAGGCACCGGCGCCTGCGCATGCGGGCCGGCAGGCCCTATGGCCGCCGTGCCCGGTGGTGTGTCCGGTTCTGCGCCCTGCCCTGCAGTGGGCTGCGCATGGTAGATGGCCTGCAGCGCGGCCTCGTCCAGCGCCTGCGGCGATCCGTCAAAGACCATGCGGCCCTGGGCCAGGCCCAGCACACGGTCGCCGAACTCCCGCGCGTAGTCCACCTGGTGCAGGTTGCAGACCACGGCAATGCCCAGCCCGCGCGTGGCATCACGCAGGTACTGCAGTACGCTGCGCGCGGTCTTGGGGTCCAGGCTGGCCACGGGCTCGTCGGCCAGGATGACCTGGGGCTGCTGGGCCAGCGCGCGGGCAATGCCCACGCGCTGCATCTGCCCGCCCGACAGTGCCTCGGTGCGCTCCAGCGCCTTGTGGGCCAGGCCCACGCGCTCCAGGCACTGGTCGGCCAGGCGGATATCGCTTTCGCGGAACAGCTGCAGCACCGAGGCCAGGGTGCCGGTCTGGCCCAGGCGCCCGGTCAGCACGTTCTTACGCACCGACAGGCGCGGCACCAGGTTGTGGTGCTGGAAGACCATGGCCACGTGGCGAGCCAGCTCGCGCCGGCTGTGCCTGCCGCCGCCCAGCATCAGGTCCATGCCGCCCACCTCCAGCGTGCCGCTGTCGGCGCGGGCCAGGCCGTTCATGCAGCGCAGCAGCGTGGACTTGCCGGCCCCCGACAGGCCCAGCATGACGACGAACTCGCCGGGCTGCACATCCAGGTCGATGCCATGCAGCACGTGGTTGCTGCCATAGCTCTTGCGCAATTGGCGGATGCGGATCATTTCATGCTCCCGAGGTCCAGCTTCAGGGCCTTGGCCGTCTGGCGCACCACGTCGTAGGCCTTGTCATCCGTGGCCGCGAAGCCGTCGAGCACGCCCTGGTCACCCCAGGGCAGGTCCTTGACCTCGGCCAGGGCCGCAGCCACCTTCTGCTTGGTGCCGGCGTCCAGGTTCTTGCGCCAGGTCATGGGCGACTCGGGGATGGGCTGGGAGCGCCAGACGATCTGGAAGTCCTCGCGCTTGACCAGGCCCTTGTTCACGGCGGAGTCGAAGATGCGGTCGGCCACGGCCGCCGCATCCACCTTGCCGTTGGCCACGGCCATGATGCTGGCGTCGTGCGAGCCCGAGAAGATCACGCGCGAAAAGCCCTTGTCCGCATCGAAGCCCTCGGCGATCAACCCCGCCTTGGGAAACAGGTGGCCCGACGCCGAGGTCGGGTCCACAAAGGCAAAGCTGCGGCCCTTGAGATCGGCCACGCTGGCCGGGCCCTTGTCCTTGCGGGAGATCACCATGCTGTGGTAAGCGCTCTTGCCCGTCTTCTTGGTCACGGCCACGGCAAAGGCCTCGGCGCCTGCCACCTGGCTGGCCAGCACGTACGAGAACGGGCCGAGGAAGGCGATGTCGATCTTGTTGGAGCGCAGCGCCTCGATCACGCCGTTGTAGTCATTGGCCACGAAGGGCCGCACCTTCATGCCGGTGCGGGTGGCCAGTTGGTCCATGACCTGCTGGCTGGCGCGGATCATGGCCTGCGCGTCCTCCGAGGGGATCAGGCCCACGCGCAGCTCGGCGCTCTGGGCAAAGGCGGCAGTGGTAGCGGTGGAGGCGGTGGCGGCCAGGGCCAGCATGGCGCCGGCATGGCGCAGCCAGGTCTTGCGGTTCATCTTCATGGGAGCGTTCCTTTGCATCAGGTCAGGCACATCGGCGGATCGGTGGATCCGTGAATCGCCGGTCAAATCGCCAGGCGGGTGGGTATGGCTGAATGCTAGGAGCGACATATTTCTGCCATGTGAAAGTTTCAGAATCGGTTTTGACAGCATCCATAGACAAAACCTTGAGATACCGACTTTCGTGAGCAACGCCCGCTACCGCGCCTTCATCGCCGTCGCCCACCATGGCAGCCTCAGCGCCGCCGCCCGCGCACTGGGCGTGAGCCAGCCCACCATCTCCACCCAGATCGCCACGCTGGAGCGCCAAAGCCAGATCGAGCTGTTCCACCGCCGCGGCTACCGCATGACGCTCACGGGCGCAGGCGCCAGACTGCTGCCCATGGCGCAGAAAATCATGGCGCTGGAGGCCGAGGCCGAATTCTTCCTGCGCGACTCGGGGCAGTTGCACCAGGGCGAGCTCAAGATCGGCGCCGTGGGGCCCTTCCATGTGATCGAGATGGTGGCCGCCTACCGCGCACGGCACCCGGGCATGCAGCTGTCCATCCGCATGGGCAACTCGCAGCAGGTGCTGGCCGACCTGGAACGCTACGACACCGACGTGGCCGTGCTCGCCGGCCTCTACGACCGCCCGGAGCTGCTGGCGCGCGAGTACGCGCGCCACGCCATCATCCTGTTCGCCCATGTCGCCCATCCCTTCGCGCGGCGCAGCGAAATCGCGCTGTCCGAACTGCAGGGCCAGCCTCTGCTGCTGCGCGAGCACGGCTCGACCACGCGCACCGCGCTGGAATCGGTGCTGCAGGCCGCCGGGGTGCAGCCGCGCACCGAGCTGGAGATCGGCAGCCGCGAAGCCATACGCGAAGCCGTGGCGCGCGGCCTGGGACTGGGCGCCGTGTCCGAAGCCGAATTCATCCCCGACCCGCGCTTTCGCCCGCTGCGCATCGCGGGCGACCCGGCCAGCACCACCACCTATGTCTATTGCATGCGCGAGCGCAGCGACAGCCTGCTGGTGAGGTCGTTCATGGACGCGTCACAGTGATCAGCCGATGCCGCAGACGCTGCGCAGCTCGCAGCTCGCCACCCGCCGTCAGTCCAGGGCCGGCGCATCGACGATCGGATTGCGGAGAATGCCGATGCGCTCCACCTCCACCTCGCAGACATCGCCCGCCTTCATCCAGACCTGGGGGCTGCGCGCCAGACCGACGCCCGAGGGCGTGCCCGTGATGATGATGTCGCCAGGCTGCAGCGCCATGCCCTGCGAGCAGGCCGCGACCAGGGTGGCCACATCGAAGATCATGTCGCGCGTATTCGCGTCCTGCAGCACCTGGCCATTGAGCCGGCACTGGATGCGCAGGCCGGCCGCGCCCGGCGGCAGTTCGTCGGCGGTGACGAACTCGGGTCCGAAACCGCCGCTGCGGTCGAAGTTCTTACCCCACAGCCACTGGGCGGAGCGAACCTGGTAGTCGCGCACCGACCCATCGTTGAACAGCGAGTAGCCGGCCACATGCTCCAGCGCCCGGGCCTTGTCGATATAGCGCCCGGCCTTGCCGATCACCGCCACCAGCTCGGCCTCGTAGTCGAACTGGGTGGACACAGGCGGGCGCTCCAGCGCCTGCCCATGCGCCACCCACGAGGAGGCATAGCGCTGGAAGATGACAGGATGCCGGGGCAGCTCGAAATGGCTCTCGGCGGCATGGTCCACGTAGTTGAGCCCTATGGCGAAAGCCTTGGACGGGTTGAGCACGGGTGGCAGGATCTCCAGCCCCTGCAGGGGCAGGCGCTCGCTGGCCGTGGCGACCGCCTGTTGCGCGGCCCGCAGGCCGTGCGGCCCCTGCGCAAGCAATTTGTCCAGTGTGGCGGGCAGACCCAGGGCCGTGATGTCCACCAGCTCCTGGCCGGACCGCACGCCCAGGGCCGGCCGGCCCTGGGCATTCCTGAAGGCAATGATTCGCATGGAAATACTCCGTTGAAAGCGTCAAGCGCAAGGCTCGTGGTTGGTAATGAAATCCTCAGGAAGCGCCGGTCCCCAGACATACAGCGCATCCTCCGGTGAGTGGTCGGCAGCTGGCCACAGGCTGCCCGCCGGCACGAAATCTATGTCGAACGAGTATTCGGCATAGCTTCCCCAGGGGTCGCGCACATAGTGGAAATAGTTGGAGCCCAGCACATGGCGCCCCAGGCCCCAGCCCTTGTCGTAGCCGGCCCCGCGCATCTGCTCGGCGCCGCAGCCGACCTCGTCGATGCTGGCCACGTCCCAACTGCTGTGGTGCAGGCCTGGCGCATGCGATCGGGCGAAGGCCACGAGATGGTGGTCGCTGCCATGGACCCCGTGCAGGAAGGCGATGCCCTCGCCCGAGCGGTCCGACAGCCTCAGGCCCAGCACCTGCTCGCAAAACCGGACCATGCGCGAGACATCGGGCGTGAAGAACAGCACATGGGACAGATGCCGGGGCCGGACCTGCTCCACCCGGCTGCGCGCGGGCGCCGCGCCGCGACCCGGCTGCGGCGCCATGGCGGGCACCGGCCTGCACTTGGCGCCGGGCGACACCTTGGGGGCAACCACGAGCTGCACCAGTACGCCATCGGGATTGCGCAGCCACAGCCCCTCGCCGTCCGACAGCGCATGCGGGGCTGCCGCGATGCCCTGCGCAGCGATGCGCTCGCGCATGGCCTCGGCATCACCGTCGAAGATGCCAAAGCGCACATATTCCAGCTTCTTGGCCCGCCCCGAGGCGTATACGCTCGCCCAGCAGTGATGCGAACCGAAGGTATGCAGATCCAGGCGGCCATCGGCCGGCCGCACGTCCAGGCCGAAGTGCCGGTAGAAATGCAATGCCTCGCCCAGATCGGGCACGGAGAAGACGAAGCGGTCCACCGAATGCACGGCGGCCAAAGGCGGTGTGAGGGTCATGGCTGCTGCGCGCCTGGCGCCGTGGGTCATTCGGGGCGGATGCCGATGTCGTGCATCACCTTGGTGAAGGTCTGGATCTGCCGGGCCAGCTCGCGCTGGTGCTCGGCCGGCGAGCTGCCGATGGGCTCGAAGCCCTTGTCGCTCAGGCTGCTGGCCACGCTCGGATCGCGCAGCGCATCGCGCAGCAGCGTATTGATCCTTTCCACCACCGCCTTGGGCGTGCCGGCCGGCGCATAGGCGGCGAACCAGGGGCGCATGTTCAGCACCGGATCGGTGTAGCCCAGCTCCTTGAAGGTGGGCACCGTGGGCATCAGGGCCAGGCGCCTGTCTCCGTTGACCGCGTAGGCCTTCATCGCACCCTTGTCGGTCTGGGCCTTGGCCACGAGCACGCTGGCCATGGCGAACGACAGGTTGCCACCCAGCAGATCCTGCACCACGGGCGACTCGCCCTTGTAGGGAACGGTGACCACGGCGAACCGGTCGATGCGCCCCAGGGTGGCAATGGCGATGTGCGAATAGGTGCCGTTGCCCCAGGTTCCGAAGGAGACACCGCCCTTGTCGGCCCGCGCATAGGCGACGAACTGTGCGAGGCTGCTCGGCGGCATGGCCGCATTGCCCACCAGGATGGCCGCTGCCGAGGCGATCAGGCCCACGGGCTGGAAGTCGCGCACGGGGTCGTAGGGCAGCGATTTGAACAGGCCCAGGTTGTTCACATGGGACTCCATGTTGGTGATCAGCACCGAATAGCCATCGGGGGCCGACCCCCTGACGTTCTCGGCCGCAAGAATGCCCGATGCGCCGGGCCGGTTGTCAACGATGACCTGCGCACGGCTCTGGCGCGTGATTTCAGCGCCCAGCACGCGCGCCACATAGTCCAGCGCGCCGCCCGCGGCAAAGGGCACGACAAAGCGTATGGGCTTGGACGGGTATGGCACATGGGACTGGGCCTGGACCTGCCCTGCCGCGCACAGCAGCGCACTCGCGACCAGCAGGGCACGGCGAAAAGGTTTCTCGTGAAAATCGGGGGTCATCTCTGTCTCCTTGGTTGTCATGGCTTGCGCGGAACGGAACGCAAGGCCCGATCGGGTGAAACCCGTGGCGCCTTGCTGCCCAGGCAATCCGCGAAGGCCTGGCAGATGCTGTCGCTGGCCCTTCGCGCCGCTTGCGAGACCTGGAAAAAGCCCAGGAACGGATGGAACATGTCGCCAAAGCACAGCCGTTGCACGGGCACGCCGGCCTCGGCCAGGCGGCTGGCGTAGGCGCTGCCTTCTCCGAACAAGGGGTCATGCCCGGCCAGCGCGATGACGGCGGGCGGCAGCCCGGCCAGGCTGCCCGCCCGCAGCGGAGACGGCGGAAACGCACCGGCCTCGGCCATGCGCGCGCCCATGTACAGGCGGGTGATGTCGCGCAGGTCGGTCGGCGTCAGCATGGGGTGGTCGCTGCGGCGCGCCTGCAGTGCCTCGGTATCGCGGGCCATGTCCACACCGGGCACCACGAGCAGTTGCGCGGCCAGCGCCCGTCCACGGCGCTGCAGCACGATGGCCGTCGAGGCGGCCAGGTTGCCTCCGGCGCTTTCTCCGGCCACGGCCACGCGGGCCGGATCACCGCCTAGTTCCATGACCTGGTCCATGGCCCACAGCGTGGCGGCGATGGCATCGTCGTGCGCTGCGGGAAACGGATGCTCTGGCGCCAGCCGGTAGCCCACCGAGACGATGACTGCCCCCACGTCGCGGCACAGCTTGCGCGCGATGTCATCCATGCATTCGATGCCGCCCAGCACAAAGCCTCCGCCATGGAAGAACACCACGGTGGGCCGGGGCACCGCATCGGCCTCGGGGCGATAGATGCGCACGGGCACGGTGGTGACGCCATGCCGTGCCAGCCGGTCCTGCGTGCAGGCCACGGGCACGGGCGGCGCCGCTTGGCGCATCGCCATGACGGCCGCGCGCAGGCGTTCGCGCGCCTGCGCCGGCGTGCCCGAAAACGGTGGCACGGCGCCGCGCTGGCGCGACGCCTCGACGATGGCGGCCAGTGCGGGGTCCAGGGGCATGTCCATGCCGGCCTCCTTAGAGCGTGTTATGCAGTCCCAGCACATGGGCCTGCGACACGAACGCGCGCTGGCGCAGCGCATCCAGATCGACATGGAGCATGCGGCCATGGCGCTTGACCGCCCTGCCCGCGACGAAGACGCTGTCCACATTGCCCGGATGGGCAGCCAGCACCACCGCGCCCACGGCGTCGCAGACGGGCGCCAGGTTGATATCGTCGGTGCGGATCATGATGACATCGGCCTGCTTTCCAGGCGTCAGCGAGCCGATCTTGTGCGACAGGCCCGTGGCATGTGCACCGGCCACCGTGGCGAACTCCAGCACATCGCGCAGCGAAAGAGTAGGCGGCGCGTGCTCCACGCGGCAATGCCGACCACCCATCCAGGATCGGTAGTAGGCGAAGGCATGGCGCATCTGCGTGAACATGTCGCCCGAGCATTTGGTCTCGGTGTCGCCGCTGAGGCTGGGCCGGATGCCCACGGCCAGCATGCGGTCGAACGGTATGTCGCCTATGCCCTGGGCGTTCATCTCGCAGTGCACGCCCAGCGAGGCACTGACCCCGGCATCGGCCATCATCGCAATCTCGTCGGCGCCGCTGAAGCAGCAATGCACAAAGGTCAGGTCATCGCCCAGCGCCCCGGCCTCGTGCATCTGCGCGATCGCCCGCACCTGCGCATTGCGCGCATAGGCCCCCATGTGGATGGTCGAGCGCAGGCCCAGCTCGCGCGCCAGCCGCAGATCGTCCAGCCAGACCTCGCGCCGCGCCATCTCGGGGCCGCGCCCGGCCATGGCCAGCGTCAGCAACTGGTCGTCGCTGGAGAAATAGCGGGCGCGCAGCCGCCTGATGTCCTGCGGATGTCCGCGCTGGCTGTCAAACATCCACGACGCGCCATCCACCAGCGGCCAGCCATGGGCGAACACACCACGGATGCCCGCCTCGCGCAGACCCAGGATGGCGGCGTCGGCATGCTCGGGCGAGTTCTGCACATGCGACCAGTCGAGCATGGTCGTGATGCCGCCATCCAGAGCCGACACGGCGCCCAGCAGCGTGCCCACATGCACGTCCTCGGCGCGGTAGCCGGCCCCCCTGGCGCCCAGCATCTCGGCGAAATAAATCTGCGGATCGATGTCCGCGTAGCAGTGGCGCACGCAGCTTTGCCAGGTATGGCGGTGCGTGTCCACGAAGCCCGGCAGCACGATGGTGTTGCGCGCATCGATGCGCTGGGCATGCGGTGCATCGATGCGCGGGGCCACGGCCGCGATGCGCTCGCCCTCGATCAACACATCGCCGCTGCGCAGCTCACCAATGCCCGGTTCCATGCTGATGATCCAGCCGCCGCTCAGCAGCAAGCATTCCTCGCTCATGCCGCCACCTTCAGCCAGCGGGCCAGTTGCGCCTGCACTTCGCCGGGCCTGGCCAGGCCGTCACTGGCCCAGGCCACATAGGCGTCAGGCCGCACCAGCAGCGCCTTGACCTGGGCCATGGACGCCGGCGCATGGGCGGCGCGGGCCTGCAGCACCGTGACGGGCAGACCCTGCACATCGAGATCCGCGAACTGCCGGCCCGTGCCGTCCAGATCGAGCAACAAAAAGTGCCGCTCGCGCAGCAGTTGCGTGACGCTGGCCGAGCGCCCGTCCAGCAGCAGCAGATCGATATCGGGCATGCGGTGGCCGGCCAGCGCATGGCTGCCCGGCTCGCTGCGGTATGGCGCCTCCAGGCCGCACAACTCCAGCACCAGCTTGCGCTGTACATCGGGCAGGGGAACGATGTGCTGGGCCATGCGCCGTTTGAGCGCCACCGCCTCCGGCCCGAAGCTGAACTGCAGCGCGCACTGCGCCTTCACGCTCTCCAGCAGCGCGTGCATCACCGGCAGCCGCTCGCTCTCATAGGTGTCGAGAACGGCATCGCCGGCCAGACCCCTGACCACGAGAGCGAGCTTCCAGCCCAGGTTGAAGGCGTCCTGCAGGCAGAAATTCATGCCCACACCGCTGGATGGATAGTGGATACGCGCGGACTCGCCGACCAGCAGCACCCGCCCCTGCCGCAGTTGGGGCACGGCCCGCATCTGGTCGTCGAAGCGCGAAGCCCAGCGCAAGCCCTGGATGCCGTAGTCGGTGCCGTGCACGTCGCGTATGCACTGCAGCGCCTCCTGCAGCGTGACGGGCTCGTCCTTGGGCGCATGCATGCGCTCGCGGTGCACGATGTTGAACCGCGTGATGCCCTCGCCAAACGCATAGCCCCGTACCCAGCCCAGTTCGTTGTCCGCATTGAGCCGTCCGCCGGGCCAAGGCGCGGTCAGTTGCGCATCGATCACAATGCCCCGGAACGTGCCCGGCCGGCCCTCGAATGCAATCCCCGCCTGGGTACGCACCACGCTGCGTCCCCCATCGGCCCCGACCAGATACTTCGCCCTCAGCGTGGTGACGGCGCCCTGCGCTTGCCGCGTGTCTTGCACGTCCACCTCCACGCCCTCGGCATGCTGGCGCAGCGCCGTCACCTCCGCACCCCGGCGGATCTGCGCCCCGCACTCTTGCGCCCACGCCCAAAGAAGATCCTCGGTCATGTTCTGGGGCAGGCCCAGCGTAAAGCCGAAGCGCGTGTGCAGATGGCGCCATTCGATGGGATGAAAGCCCGCCCAAATGTGCGATGGCCGGAACGGATAGTCCACGATCTCACGGGTCTTGCGGATGAATCGGTCCGCAATCCCCCGCGCGTCGAACAACTCCAGCACCCGGGGCAACAGGGTGCCCGCACGCGACTGCACGCCCTGCGTGCGCCTTTCCAGCACCAGCGTGCGCGCGCCGGCCCCCGCCAGTTCGGCCGCCATGGTCAGCCCCGACGGGCCCGCTCCCACCACAATCACATCCCACTGCATCGCATCGCCCCCATTCACATCGAAAAACCTGTGACCCACCGGCCTAGAAGGCGTGCGTCACGCCCACTTCCAGCGCCAGTTGGCGCCGCCCCGAGGCCGGAGCCTGATTGCGCATCACGGCCTTTTGCCCCTCCCCGGCCTGCTGCACCACGCCCAGCACATACAGGCTGGTTCGCCGCGACAGCGCGTAGTCGGCATGGGCGTGCGCCTGGCTCCAGCGGTAGGAGGCCAGCCGCGTGAACGCATAGCCGCCGCCCACGCGCAGCGCCGGCGTCACATATTTGTAGAAGCCCAGATCCAGGGTCTGCGCCCGCTCACGCCGGCCCAGGGCCGACAGGCGCGTATGGCTGTAGTTGCCCATCCAGCGCCAGCCATCGCGGGTGTAGGCCAGGCCCGCCGTACCGGTCTCCTGGTCCTGGGAGATCGCTGTGGCTGGCGCCTGGCTGAAGTCCTGGCCGTACAGCCGCGGCACGCCCAGCCTCAGCCCGGGCGCGTAGGGAACGCCCTTGACCGATTCCCAGATGGCCACCGCCTGCAAGGGGCCATCGGTGTAGCCCAGTTGCGCGCCCATCACCCGTCCCGTGTGGGTGGCTGAATCCCGCTCCGCCGCGCCGTACATCGCGCCGAACTGCCAGCCGCCGCGCACGGGGGACTTGTACTTGAGCGTGTTGTTCAGTGCCGTGCCCACCGTGCGGTCCAGATTGCCTGGATGAGTGGCCAGCAGCGAGGTGAACCGCTCCGAGGTGAAGGGCACGGCGTCGGCCAGCAGGTCGTACATCGCCCCCATCGTGAAGCTTCCCCAGGTGGCCGAAGTCAGGCCCACATAGCTCTCCAGCGGCGCCATGGTCCCCGTATCGGTGAATACGTACTGGCTCCAGCGGAAGATGGCCGACAGACCGCCTCCCAGCGACTCGCGCCCCGACAGCGCGATGGAGGGCGCCGCATGGGTGCCCGTCTGCTGCAACTTGCCGCCACCGTCCGAATCCCGGGTATAGAGCACGCCGGCGCCCAACAGGCCCGACAGGGTCAGGCTCGATGTCAATGGCTGCCCCTGGGTTTGGGTTTGGGTTTGGGTTTGGGCCTGCGTCACCGGCTGGGACTGGGCAGCTACCGGCAGCCCCGTGCTGGCGCCGCAAAGGCCCGCCACCCAGCACAGGCCGCTGCCGCGCCTGTAGCCCCGGGCACGGATGCCGAGGGAAATAGGGCATGCTCCATCGCCCGATTCGCGTCGTGAAAGCAATCCGAACATGTATGTCTCCGAAATGAATGCGCCCTGCATGGGAACGCTTGTGGTCTTGCGGGTCCGGGGCAGATGATCAGCTCCGTTGATACATACGTAAAATTTATTGTTTAAATTCAATCCATTTGCATAGCAAATACGGAGACGCGCCATGCGCTTTCACAAGCTCGACCTGAACCTGCTGGTTGTCCTCGACGCCCTGTTGGCCACGCGCAGCGTGAGCAAGTCCGCCGAGCGGCTTTTCCTGAGCCAGCCCGCGACCAGCCTGGCGCTGGGGCGGCTGCGCGACTACTTCAAGGACGAGCTGCTGGTTTCCGTGGGCAAGACCCTGGTGCCCACGCCGCTGGCCAACGAGCTGGCCAAGCCCGTGCGCGATGTGCTGCTGCAGATCCAGACGATCGCGCATGCCCGACCCTCCTTCGATCCGGCCACCTCGCAGCGGCGCTTCACCATAGAGTCCTCCGACTACGTGATCAGCGTGCTGCTGACACAGGTGGTGCGACGGGCCGCCACCCTGGCGCCGCTGATGCAGTTCGACCTGCGCGCCATCAGCCCGCAGACGCCCGAACATCTGGACAGCGGAGAGGCCGAGCTGCTGATCGCCCCCGAATTCGCGAAAGTGGCAGGCCACCCCTTCGAGCCTTTGTTCGAAGATGGCTTCTCCTGCCTCGTCTGCGCGGACAGCCCGCTACTCGACGGCCCGCTGACGCCAGCACGGTATTTCGATGCGGCCCACATCGGCGTGGAATGGGGCGGCGGCAGGCGCACCACGTTCGACGCGCGGCTGATGTCCACCGGCAAGCGCAGCCGCCGCCAGGAAGTGATCGCACCCAACTTCACCCTGCTGCCGGAGCTGCTCGTGGGCACGCAGCGCATTGCCACACTGCCCACTCGCCTGGCGCAGCACATGGCGCGGCGCTTTGCGCTGCAGGTGCTGCAGTGCCCGGTGGAGATTCCCCGGTTCACGGAATTGTTGCAATGGCACAAGCACCAGGAGCGAGATCCGGCCATCGCCTGGCTGCGTTCCCTGATCCGCGATGCCGGCGCCAGCCTGGACCGGCTCGCCCCGGACGTGGGACATTGAGCCGGTGCGGACTGTAGCGCTCGCCACTGGCGGCCGCCCTGCACGCTCTAAAGGGCTGTTTCAGAACAGACTGCGCTGCGGCAGCAGCAGCGACGGGTGGTAGAGGCTGCAATCGAGCCGCAGCGGCTCGCGGTTGAACCCGTACCGACGGCAGGCCAGGGCAAAGCGCTGGCGCAACAGCTCGGCCCAGTGGCCCGTGCCCTTCATGCGCTGGCCGAACTCGGCGTTGTACACGCGGCCGGCCTCGCGCTGCTCGCCCTGGATGCCGTGCAGGTCGCGCACGCGCTCCATCACGCGGCGGGCGCGGTCGGGGTAGTGCACCTGCAGCCATTGCTCGAACAGCGGCGCCACTTCCCAGGGCAGGCGCAGCACGGCATAGAAGGCGTGGCGCGCACCTGCGTCGGCGGCCGCCTCCAGCACCTTCTCCAGGTCTTCGTTGATGAAGGGAATCTGCGGTGCCAGGCTCACGCCCACGGGCACGCCCGCCTCGGTCAGCGCGCGGATGCTGCGCAGCCGGCGGTGCGGCGCGGCGGCGCGCGGCTCCAGGTGGCGTGCCAGGTCGGCGTCCAGCGTGGTCAGCGTGATGTGCACCGAGGCCAGGCCCTGGCGCGCCAGCGGGGCCAGCAGGTCCAGGTCACGCTCCACCCCGCTGCCCTTGGTGACGATGGAAAACGGGTGGCGCGCCTCGGCCAGCACTTCGATCAGGCGGCGCGTCAGCCCCAGCTCGCGCTCCACGGGCTGGTAGCAGTCGGTGACCGAGCCCAGCATCACGGGCGCGGCCACATGGCTGGCGCGCGACAGCTCGGCACGCAGCAGCTCGGGCAGGTTCTGCTTGGCGATGAGCCGGGTCTCGAAGTCCAGCCCTGGCGACCAGCCCAGGTAGCTGTGCGTGGGCCGGGCATAGCAATAGATGCAGCCATGCTCGCAGCCCCGGTAGGGATTGAGCCCCATGTGAAACGGCAGGTCGGGCGACTGGTGGCGGCTCAGCGCCGAGCGGGCCTGCTCCCAGCGCAGTTCGGTGCGCAGGGGCGCGGCTTCCTCGCCTTCGGCAGGCGCCTCAAGGCTGCCCCAGCCGTCGTCAAAGGCCTCGCGCGGATCGGTGGTGAAGCGGTGTGCCAGTTGGCTGGCTGCGCCCCGGCCCTTGATGGGGTGCAGGGGCACCCGGGCCGTGTCGTGATGAGGCGTGGGAGGACTGGAAAGCATGAAGCAACTGTATAAAAATACAGTCATACCAACAAGCACTCCCCGCATGCCTGCGGTTGCGAAGTGGGTTTTGCCGGCTTGGCAAGTGCCCGCGCCAATCCGCACCGCACCGTGCGGGTTCGCTTGGCAGAACGCGCACGGGCCTGCACAATGGCCTTATCGCACCAACTTGGTGCTTTTCTCTTTTCTGAAGATGCCTTGGCCCGGACAACCGCGTTGCCCGGGCTTTTGTCCGTTTGGGCGCCGCTGCCCTTCACTGCAGCCACGGCGCAAGCACACAAGGGAGCCAACACCATGGAGCGCAAGCCCCACATCATTCTTTCGTCCCTGGACCTGGAACGCATCGAGGCCCTGCTGGACAAGCAGCCCGCCTTTCCCGGCCGCGAGGCGCTCGAGGCCGAGCTGGACCGTGCCGACGTGCTCGAGCCCAAGGAAATGCCGCCCAACGTGGTGACCATGAATTCCACGGTGCGCTTCACGCTGCTGGAGTCGGGCAAGACCAATACGCTGACCCTGGTCTATCCCAAGGAGATGGATGGCAGCGCCGACAAGGTGTCGGTGTTCGCGCCCGTGGGCATTGCCCTGCTGGGCCTGAGCGTGGGCGACCAGTCCCGCATGCCCGGCCCCTCGGGCCAGGTCACCGTGCGCGTGGACGCCATCGAGTTCCAGCCGGAAAGCGCGGGCGAGCTGCACCGTTGAACGCCGACCGGCGTGAAGCGAAAAAGGCAGCCCACCGGCTGCCTTTGTTGTTTGTGGACTGACGCACCGCGCCTCAGCGCAGGCCCGCCACAAACGCCGCGATCAGGCCGGTGCCCACCAGGCCCGCCTGCCAGCGCAGCGCCATGTGCCAGCTGGGAACGTGGCGCTCCACGCGCTCGTACAGCAGATGACCGGCCGCAATCGACAGCACAAAGGCCGTGCACATGCCCAGCAGGGCGGCGGGAATGGAATGTGGCCAGAAATGGCTTTCCACGGCGTTGACCAGCAGGCAGACCGAGAAGTGCACGAGAAACACCGAGTACGAAATCTTGCCCAGCCGGCGCAGCGGCGCCCAGCCTTGTGCCTGGGCAAACGCGGGGCTGCGCATGGCCGCGACCAGGGCCAGCGCCGTGGCACCGGCCAGCGCGATGCGGTCGCGCCACTCCAGTGCCAGCGCCGCCACGACCAGGGCCACGATCAGCAGGGACCAGCTCCAGGCCGTCGAGGACTTGTCCGCATGCGCGGCCCAGTAGGCCAGCATGCCCAGGCCGTAGGCGCCAAAGAAGTACGGCGCCCACACATCCCATTGCGCATCCAGATTGAAGCCCAGCAGCGAAGCCGCCACGCCGATCACCACCAGCGCCTGCGCCACGCTCAGCGCCCAGGGCCAGCAACGTGACAGGGCGTCGCCGCCAAAGCGGCGGCGCAGCAAGGCGCCGCCCCAGCGCGTGCCGGCCAGCAGCAGCGCCGTCAGCGCAAACAGCTGGAAGTCGATGGACACGTACCAGACGCCGGCGGACAGCGACTCCTCGCCCACGATGTTCTGCAGCAGCAGCGCATGCGCCACCAGCTGCCAGAGATCGGGCTCGCCCGACACCGAGGCATGGTCGAACCAGGGCCGCACTGCCGCCGAGACGACGACGGCCACGACCAGGGCCACGGCATAGGGCACGACCAGGCGCACGAAGCGGCGCCCGATGCGCGACCACGGATCGCTGTGCAGGCCGTAGCCTTGCGGCGCCATGCTGGCTGCCGCCAGGTAGCCGCCCAGCACCAGGAAGATCTGCACGGCCATGCGCGCATATTCATAGAGCCAGTCGATGAGGTCCGGCGCGGCCGGATGGGCGATATCGGACATGGGGCCGTAGAAGGCCAGGTGGTGCCAGACGATGGCGGCACAGGCCAGGCCCTTGGTGCAGTCGATCAGCGCACTGCGGCTAGCGTGGGACATGGGGCAATCTGCAATCTGCGAACGGGTCGGGAAGCGGGAGGCGCTGGGCCCGGGCCGCCTGGCCGCCTGGCCGCAAGCCCGCAAAGGCGCCATTGTGCGCCTTTTGACCGCGTCTTGCAGAAAGCTGACGCACCGCTTTCCAAGCCGCACAGGACATGCCGGCACGCGAAGGCACAATGCATGCCATGACGCAACCCAAACCTCTTCCGGCGTTGAACCGGCAGTTCGTCTCGCACTTCGGCGAGATGGGCAGCCGCTGGGGCATCAACCGCACGGTAGGCCAGATCTACGCTCTGCTGTTTCTTTCGCCCGAGCCGCTCAATGCCGACCAGATCGCCGAGACGCTGGAGTTCTCGCGCTCCAACGTGAGCATGGGGCTCAAGGAATTGCAGGCCTGGCGCCTGGTGCAATTGCGCCACCAGCCCGGCGACCGGCGCGAGTATTTCGAGGCGCCGCAGGATGTCTGGGAAATCTTCCGCCGCCTGGCCGAGGAACGCCGCCGCCGCGAGATCGAGCCCACCCAGTCCATGCTGCGCGCCGCCATGCTGGAGGAAGTCACCACCGAAGAGGAACGCTACGCCCAGCAGCGCATGCGCGACATGTACGAGCTGATCGACCGGCTCATGAACTGGTTCGACGACGTGCAGCGCCTGTCGCCCGAGACCGCCATGCAGCTCATGGGCATGGGCACGGCCGTGACGCGGCTGCTGGATCTGAAGGACCGCATCACGGGCGGCAAGGGCCGCGCCAAGGCGGATGACACCGACGATTGAACCTGGCAAGCCTGCGTACAAAAATGAGCTCCCGAGGGAGCTCATTGTGTTTACAGCAATGCTTCATTGGCGGTAAGCGCGTGCAAAAACTGGCGTAGCCCAAAGCGAGGGACACCGAGCAAGGGCCGCCCCCGCAGCGAGGGTGTCGTCCCCCTCCCGAAGAGAGAGGGGGAAGGCGCGAAGCGCCTCAGGGGGAGCTTTATTTCTCCCGGGCCAGGAGTTCGCGGCGCGTGGCCTCGTCGTCCATCAGTTCGTACCACATCGCGTTGAGCACCGCGAAGGCGGCCGCCAGCGGCAGGCCGAGCAACCAGGCGAAGTACCACATGGTGTTGTGTCCTTTCTTGACGTTGAATGTCGTTGCTTGATTCGGTGGATCAGTACGAGTGGCCGCGGCCCTCGATGATGGCCATCGGGTCGACCTTGCCGCGCAGCACGCTGTAGACCCAGCTGGTGTAGGCCACGATGAGGGGCACGAAGATCAGCGCGCACACCAGCATGATGAACAGCGTCACATGGCTGGACGAAGAGTCCCAGACCGTGAGGCTGTGCTGCGGGTTCAGCGACGAGGGCAGGATGAACGGGAACATGGACGCCCCCACGCTGGCGATGATGCCGGCAATGCCCAGGCCGCTGGACAGCAGGGCCAGCCATTCGCGGCGCAGCCACAGGCCCAGCGCCGCCAGCAGCGGCATCAGCAGGCCGATGGCCGGCACGGCCCAGAGCACGGGCCGGGCCTGGTAGTTGGCAAACCAGGCGCCCGCCTGCAGCGCAGCCGTCTTGAACAGCGGGTTGGACGGTCCGGTGGTGTTGACCTCGCTGGTGATGCGGTAGCCGTTGAGCGCGGCCAGCCACACGCCGGCCGCCGCGAACAGCACCGTGGTGGCGACGGCCGCCACCATGCCGAGGCGGCGCGCGCGCGCGGCCACATCGCCCTCGGTCTTGAACACCAGCCAGGACGCACCATGCATGAGCAGCATGCACAGCGAGACCAGGCCGGCCAGCAGCGCAAACGGGTTGAGCAGGCCGAAGAACGTGCCCTCGTAGTAGATGCGCATGTCGGGCGCCAGGCGGAAGGGCACGCCCTGCAGCACATTGCCCAGGGCCACGCCGAAGATCAGCGCGGGCACCACGCCGGCCATGCACAGCACGGCATCCCAGCGCGCGCGCCAGGCCGGCTCCTCGCGCTTGCTGCGGAACTTGAAGGCCACGGGCCGCAGGATCAGCGCCACCAGGGCCGCGAACATGGCCAGGTAAAAGCCCGAGAACGACACGGCATACAGCTGCGGCCAGGCCGCAAAGATGGCGCCGCCGCCCAGGATGAGCCAGACCTGGTTGCCTTCCCAGACCGGGCCCAGAGAGTTGATGACGACGCGGCGCTCCACGTCGGTCCTGGCCGCCAGCGGCAGCAGCGCGGCAGCGCCCAGGTCAAAGCCATCGGTGACGGCAAAGGCGATGAGCAGCACGCCCAGCAGGCCCCACCACAGCAGGCGCAGGATGTCGTAGCTGATCAGTTCGTGAAGAATCATGGTGACAATCTCCCTTGGTCATTGCCCGCGGGCGAGTTTTTGCATCAGAGGGAAGTAGGTGGTCAGGTGCGGTGCGCTTTCCTCCTGCGGTCCCTTGCGGATGGCCTTCACCATGAGCTTCATCTCGATGACGAAGAGCACGGAGTAGATGGCGATGAAGCCTGCAATCGTCAGCAGCAGCGTGCCCGCGCCCAGGTTGGAGACGGCCAGCGCCGTGGGCAGCACGCCTTCGATGATCCAGGGCTGGCGGCCCACCTCGGCCACGATCCAGCCGCACTCGGCCGCGATCCAGGGCAGGGGAATGGCGATCACGGCCAGCTTGAGCATCCACGGATGGGCGTCCAGCCTGCGCCGCACCGACAGCCAGAAGAAGGCCGCCGTGAGCGCGATGAAGAACATGCCCAGCCCCACCATGATGCGGAAGGCCCAGAACAGCGGCCCCACGGCCGGCACGGTGTCCCAGGCGGCCTGGGCGATCTGCGCGTCCGTGGCCTGGCGCGGGTCGTCCACGTAGCGCTTGAGCAGCAGCGCGTAGCCCAGTTGCCCGCCCTTGTCCTCGAAGACGGCCTTGGCCTCGGCCGGCACCTGGCCCGTGGGGCCGGCGGCGCGGATGGCCTCCAGCGCGCCATAGGCCTCGATGCCGTTGCGGATGTACTGCTCGGTGCGCTGGACCAGGTCGTTGATGCCGGGGATCTCGGTGGTCAGCGAGCGCGTGCCGATCAGGCCCATGACCCAGGGAATGTGCACGGCATAGTGCGTCTCGCGTGCGGCCTTGTCGGGGAAGCCGAAGGCCGTGAAGGCGGCCGGTGCGGGCTCGGTGTCCCACATGGCCTCGATGGCGGCCAGCTTCATCTTCTGGTGCTCCGACGACAGGTAGCCGCTTTCATCGCCCAGCACCACCACCGACAGCGCGGCGGCCAGGCCGAACGAGGTGGCCACCGTCATGGAGCGGCGCGCCAGCTGGATGTGCCGGCCCTTGAGCAGATACCAGGCCGAGACGCCCAGCACGAAGATGGCCGCCGTCACGTAGCCGGCCGAGACCGTGTGCACGAACTTGGCCTGGGCCACGGGGTTGGTCAGCACGGCAAAGAAGTCGGTGACCTCCATGCGCATGGTCTGCGGGTTGAACGCCGCGCCCACGGGGTTTTGCATCCAGCCGTTGGCGATCAGGATCCACAGCGCCGAGAAGTTCGAGCCCAGGGCCACGCACCAGGTGGTCACCAGGTGGCCGACCTTGCTCAGGCGGTCCCAGCCGAAGAAGAACAGGCCCACGAAGGTGGCTTCGAGGAAGAAGGCCATCAGCCCCTCGATGGCCAGCGGCGCGCCGAAGATGTCGCCCACGTAGTGGCTGTAGTAGCTCCAGTTCATGCCGAACTGGAACTCCATCACGATGCCCGTGGCCACGCCCATGGCGAAGTTGATGCCGAACAACGTGCCCCAGAACTTCGTCATGTCGCGCCAGATGGTGCGGCCCGTCATCACGAAGACGGTCTCCATGATGGCGATGATCACGGCCAGGCCGATGGTCAGCGGCACGAACAGGAAGTGGTAGAGCGCCGTTACCGCGAACTGCAGCCGCGATAGATCGACGATGTCGAGGTCCATGGTGAGATCCTTTCTCTCGGGGTACTTGGTGAAATCCTTGATCAGCCGTCCTGCCGCAGGCGCGCCAGGGCCGCCTCGAACGGCGGTGTGCCGCGCAGCGCCTCGGACACCACGCGGCCCTGCTCCACCCACAGCAGCCGGTCGGCCAGTTGCGCCTCCCGCAGCTTGTGGGTGGCCAGCACCAGGGTGCGGCCCCGGGCTGCACTGTCCAGCCGCACCAGCAGGTCGGCGGCCGTGCGTGCATCCAGGCCTTCGGTCACTTCGTCCAGCAGCCAGCAGCGCGCGGGGCTCAGCAGCAGCCGCGCCAGCGCCAGGCGCCGTGCCTGGCCGCCGGACAGGCCCAGCCCGCCCTCGCCCAGCCGCGTGTCCAGGCCCTGCGCCATGGCGCGCACATCGCCGGCCAGCCCGGCGACTTCCAGCGCCGCCCACAGCGTGTCCTCGGCGGCCTGGGGGCAGGCCAGCAAAAGGTTGTCGCGCAGGCTGTCCTCGAACAGTTCGGTGCGCTGCGTCATCCAGGTGCAGCGCCGGGCATGCACGGCGCCGGCCAGCGGCTGGAGCTCGCCGGCCATCAGGGACAGCAGCGTGGTCTTGCCCGCGCCGCTGGCGCCCAGCAGGGCGACACGCTCGCCCTCGGCGATACGGATGTCCTGGGCCAGCACGGCGGCACGGGGTGCCACGACCTGCTCCAGCTCAACCGCCAAGCCCTGCCTGGGCACAGCCGGTTCGCAGGCGCCTTGCGCAGCGCCATCGCGCAGGGCGGGCGCCAGCCGGCGCGCGGCCAGCCAGCTGCGGCCGGCCTCCAGCGCGCCACGGCGCAATGCCGCAAAGGGCTCCATGGCCGTCAGCGCCAGCAACAGGGCCAGCGCAGCCACGGGGGCGCCCAGCAGGCCGGCCTCGGCCAGCCAGCCTACGCCCAGCAGCACACCGGCCAGGGCCAGGGCGCCGCACAGGCCTTGCACGAAGGAAGTTCGGGCCTCCAGGCCGTGGAGTGCGGCGTCGGCCTCGGCCACGCGGGCGTCCAGGGCGGCAATGCGTTCGCAATGCGCGGCCAGGGTGCCGGCCATGGCCAGCTCCGCCTGCCCGGCCACCAGGTCGGCCGTGCGGGCGCGCAGGGACTCCAGCGCCAGCGCGCGGCGCACGGCGGGCCGGCGCGCACTGCGGGCCAGCCACAGGGCGCTGCCCAGGCCCGTGGCCAGCAGCCACGCAGCCAAGGCCAGGCCCAGCCACCAGCGCATCAGTCCCAGCGCAAGGGCGGCCACCAGCGTGGCACCCGTGGCGGCCAGCAAGGGCACGAACAGGCGCAGGTACAGGCTGTCCAGCGCATCCACGTCGGCCGTCAGCCGCTGCAGCAGGCGCGCGGGCCGCAGGCGCAGGCTCAGGGCGGCGGCGGGAGTGGCCCAACTGCGCAGCAGCCGCTCGCGCAGGGCGGCCAGCACGGCCAGGGTGGCGTCATGGGTGACCAGCCGTTCGGCATAGCGGGTGCCCGTGCGGCCCAGGGCCAGCAGGCGGATACCGGCCGAGGGCATGAAGACGTCGAAGACGATGGCCGTGGCCGGCACCAGCCCGGCCAGCGCCGTGGCCGTGATGAACCAGCCCGACAGGCCCAGCAGCGCCATGCCCATGAGCACCGTGAGCAAGGCCAGCAGCGCGCCGCCCAGCCACAGGCGGCGGGGCGCCATGCGCGCCAGGGCGGCAAGCACGGGCCGGAGGGTGGAGCGGGGCTTCATGCGGCCAGCTCCTGCGGGGCGGCATGGCCCGCCAGCTCCACCACGCGGTGCATGGCGGCGGCCAGTTCGGCATCGTGGGTGGCGACGATCAGCGTGCGCCCGCGTGCCAGCTGCAGCAGGGCATCGGTGACCTGGGCGGCCGTGGCCGGGTCCAGGTGGGCCGTGGGTTCATCGACCAGCAGCAGGCCTGCCTCGCGCGACAGGGCCAGGCGCGCCAGGGCCAGGCGCACGATCTCCCCGCCCGACAGGCCGGCTCCGCCCTCGCCCAGCGTGGCGCCGGCACGGGCCTCGGCCAGCTTGCCCAGACCGGCCAGCCGCAAGGCCTGGCGCAGTTCGCCGAAGGTGAATCCCGGGCGGCCCAGCCGGAGGTTTTCGGCCACCGAGCCGGCGAACACATGGGGGCTCTGCCCCATCCAGGCCATGCGCGCGCGCAGCCGGCCGGCCGATTCGCCGTCGAGCAGCTGGCCGTCGATATGGATGCGCCCAGGCTCGGCTACCGGCAGCAGGCCGGCAATCTGCGCCAGCAGCAGCGACTTTCCGCTGCCGCTGGGGCTCCACAGCGCCACATGCTCGCCAGGCCGCACGTCCAGCGTGAGCGCCGGCAGCGTGACCGCGCCGCCTGGCGCCTGGGGCCGCACCTGCTCCAGGTGCAGGGCGCAGGCCTGGCCGGCCGCCCTGCCGGGCGCAGCCAGTGCGCCGGGCAGCGGCTGCGCATCGCGGCCCAGCTCGCCCAGGGCCTGCAGCGCAGCCTCGCCGCTGGCGCGGTCGTGCCAGACGGCAGACAGCTCACGCAGGGGATCGAAGAAGCTGGGCGCCAGCAGCAGCACGAACAGCGCCTGGCCAAGGCTCAGTGTCTGGCCCCAGCTGCCAAAGGGCAGATGGCCCAGCAGGTGAAAGCCAACGTAGACGGCCACCATGGCCACGCCCAGGGCCGAGAACAGCTCCAGCACCGCGGAGGACAGAAAGGCGATGCGCAGCACGCGCATGCTGCGTTCGCGCAGGGATTCGGCATTGGCGCGCAGCCGCTGCGCCGTGGCATCCACCGCGCCCAGGGAGCGCAGGGTGGACAGGCCGCGCAGGCGGTCGAGCAGGAAGGCGTTCATGCCGCCCAGCTCCACCATCTGCGCCTGGCTGGCCGCCTTGGCGCGCCAGCCGACGATGGCCATGAACAGCGGGATCAGCGGCGCGGCCACCACCAGGATCAGCGCCACCACCCAGCTCTGGCTGGCCACGGCCAGCGCAATCACCAGCGGCACGGTGCGCACGCGCCACATGGCGGTCTGGTAGCGCGACAGCCAGGGCACGATGGCCTCGGCCTGCTCGGCCATGGCGCTGGCCGCCTGGCCCGAGGCCGCGCGCTGGCGGTCCAGCGGCGAGGTGCCCGCCAGCGTGCGCAGCACCTGCGCGCGCAGCGCGCTCACCAGGCTGCGTGCCTGCAGATTGGCGCGGCGTGTGCCGCTGGCATCGCACCAGGCGCGCAACCCGCCCAGCAGTGCCACGCCGGCCGCGAGCTGCCACATTGGCCACAGCGGCTCTCTGCCCGCGCCATCGGCCATGGACTGCACGGCCAACGCCAGCAGCAGCGCCTGGGGCAGCCACAGCAGCGAGGCCAGCACCAGGCGCCCCGTACCCGCCATCGGACGACGGGCCAGCTGGTGGAACTCAGGCAATGACGGGGTACAAGGTTTGTTCATTTATTCTGTAATTTCAGTATTTACTGAAATTACGCAAAGAATTCTAAACAAACTTGCTCCAGGCAAGTCGCTCGTAGGGGGAAGCCGAGTGAAGCAGTCAAGCGTGCGCAAGGGGTTTTGCGCAAACAACTTCGAGGACCGGACCCGCACAGCGTGGGTAATACCCAAAGAAAACGGCGCCCGAAGGCGCCGTCTGGCAGAGTAGGAGAAGAGCCCGTCCTGGGCTCTGCCGACCTTACGGGGTGGACAGCAGGCGGTCGCGCGCCTGGTTGTATTCACGCTTGAGACGCTCCACCAGCTCGCCCGCACCCGTGACTTCGCGAATGGCGCCAATGCCCTGGCCGCAGCCCCAGATGTCCTTCCAGGCCTTCTTGGCGTCGCCGCCGAAGTTCATCTTGCTGGGGTCCGACTCGGGCAGGTTGTCGGGGTCCAGGCCAGCCGCGCGGATGGACGGCGCCAGGTAGTTGCCGTGCACGCCCGTGAACAGGTTGCTGTAGACGATGTCGTCGGACGTGCCGTCCACGATGGCCTGCTTGTAGGCGTCGTGCGCACGCGCCTCATGCGTGGCGATGAAGGCCGAGCCGATATAGGCGAAGTCCGCACCCATGGCCTGGGCCGCGAGGATGGCACCGCCCGAGGCGATGGAGCCCGACAGCGCCACGGGGCCGTCGAACCATTCGCGGATCTCCTGGATCAGCGCGAACGGGCTCTTGACACCCGCATGGCCTCCCGCGCCCGCCGCCACGGCAATCAGGCCGTCGGCCCCCTTTTCGATGGCCTTGTGCGCGAACTTGTTGTTGATGATGTCGTGCAGCACCACGCCGCCCCAGCTGTGCACGGCCTGGTTCACGTCCTCGCGCGCACCCAGGCTGGTGATGACGATGGGCACCTTGTACTTGGCGCACATCTGCATGTCGTGCTCGAGCCGGTCATTGCTCTTGTGCACGATCTGGTTGATGGCGAACGGCGCCGAGGGCCGGTCCGGATGGGCCTTGTCCCAGGCGGCCAGGGTCTCGGTGATCTCGGCCAGCCAGTCTTCGAGCTGCTCGGCCGGGCGCGCGTTGAGCGCGGGCATGGAACCCACGATGCCGGCCTGGCACTGGGCGATCACGAGCTTGGGGTTGCTGATGATGAACAGCGGCGAGCCGATCACTGGCAGGGCCAGTTTCTTCAGCGCCGGGGGAAGCTTGGACATGCGTTGTCTCCGTTGGTTCTCGGTATCTCTGTCTGCGTTGTGCCTTGCGGGAGCGCCGGGTCAGAAGGCGTCCATGGGCAGTGCCATCACGCTGCCTGCGCCGTGCACGATGGCATCGCGCAGGCCCGCCGCCTTGACGAGGATGTGCTCGGCATAAAAGCGCGCCGTCGCAATCTTCGCGCGCATGAAGGCCTCGTCCTGTCCCTTGTGCAACAGCTGCTCGGCCGCCAGCAGGGCGCGGCCCATCTGCCAGCCTGCGACGAGGTTGCCCGCCAGCATCAGGTAGGGAACGCTGCCGGCGTACACGGCATTGGGCTCGGCCTTGGCCTGGCCCGAGACGAAGTGCACCGCCTCCACGAAGGCCTGGCGCGCGGCGGCCAGCTGGCGGGCCACGGCCAGTGCCTCGGGCGTGCCGCTGGCGGCCAGCTCGGCCTCGGTCTTCTCGATCTGGCCCGCAATGGCCAGCGCGGTCTGGCCGCCATCGCGCGCCGTCTTGCGGCCCACCAGGTCATTGGCCTGGATGGCGGTCGTGCCTTCGTAGATGGTCAGGATCTTGGCGTCGCGGTAGTACTGGGCGGCGCCCGTCTCCTCGATGAAGCCCATGCCGCCGTGCACCTGAACGCCCATGCTGGTGACTTCCAGGCTCATCTCGGTGCTGTAGCCCTTGACCAGGGGAACCATGAATTCATAGAAGGCCGCATTGGCCTCGCGCACCTGGGCATCGGCATGGTGGTGGGATGCGTCGTAGGCCGCGGCGGCCGTGGCCGCCATGGCGCGGCAGCCCTCGGTGTAGGCGCGCATGGTCATGAGCATGCGGCGCACATCGGGGTGGTGGATGATGGTGGCGCTGGCCTTGACGCTGCCGTCCACGGGGCGGCTTTGCACGCGCTCGCGGGCATAGGCCACGGCATGCTGGTAGGAGCGCTCGGCCACGGCAATGCCCTGCACGCCCACGGCGTAGCGGGCCGCGTTCATCATGATGAACATGTATTCGAGGCCGCGGTTTTCCTCGCCCACCAGGTAACCGATGGCGCCCCCGTTGTCGCCGTACTGCAGCACGGCCGTGGGCGAGGCCTTGATGCCCATCTTGTGCTCGATGCTCACGCAGTGCACATCGTTGCGCGCGCCCAGCGAGCCATCCTTGTTGACCAGGAACTTGGGCACCACGAACAGGCTGATGCCCTTGACACCCTCGGGCGCCCCGGCCACGCGGGCCAGCACCAGATGGACGATGTTCTCGGCCATGTCGTGCTCGCCATAGGTGATGAAGATCTTGGTGCCGAAGACCTTGTAGCTGCCATCGGGCTGCGGATCGGCCTTGGTGCGCACCAGGGCCAGGTCGGAGCCGGCCTGGGGCTCGGTCAGGTTCATGGTGCCGGTCCACTCGCCGGTCACCAGCTTCTCGAGATAGGTGGCCTTGAGCTCATCGCTGCCGGCCGTCAGCAGGGCCTCGATGGCGCCGTCGGTCAGCAGCGGGCACAGCGCAAAGCTCAGGTTGGCGCTGTTGAGCATTTCCACGCAGGCCGCGCCAATCGTCTTGGGCAGGCCCTGGCCGCCAAAATCCTGCGGATGCTGCAGGCCCTGCCAGCCGCCTTCGGCGTACTGGCGAAAGGCCTGCTTGAAGCCCGCCGTGGTGGTGACCACGCCGTCCTTGAGGCTGGAAGGCGCCACGTCGCCCGGCAGGTTCAGCGGCGCCACCACGCCTTCGCACAGCTTGGCGCATTCCTCCAGCACGGCCTGGGCGGTCTCGAGGCCAGCCTCCTCGAAACCGGGCAACTGTGCCACCTGGTCGATCTGCGCCAGATGCTCCATGGCGAACAGCATGTCTTTGAGGGGAGCCGAGTAAGTCATTGTTGAACCTTCCTGAACAGAGCCTGGACCGCCGGCGCGCAGCGCGCGGCGACCTGGGACAGCGGGCGCGCCGCCACGGCACTACTGCATTGCTGCGTTATTGCGTGACGCGACCCGATGCGTTGACGATGGACAAATCCACGAATTTCGAGCCCGCCTGCGAGCCCGGACGATAGGTAACCCAGTAGCCGCCCAGATCGAAGGCGTCCAGGCCGCGCAGCGAAGCGGCCAGCTTCTCGCGCGTCAGCGGCTGGGTGCGGCGCATGGCCTCCACGATGACGCGGGCGTTCACATAGCCTTCCATCATGGCGTAGCTGACCGGCACGGTCAGCGACTTGCCGGCAGCGGTGGCCGCGTCCCTGAACTCCTTGTTCAGGCGCATGGTCACCTTGTAGGGACTGGGCACGACCTGGGCAATGGACAGGCCGCTCATGAACTCCACGGGCAGGCGCTTGGCCAGTTGCTCGATATCGGCTTCCGATGTCGCGTAGATCTGGGCCGTGCCGCCCGCCATGCGGTACGCCTCGACGAAGGCCGAGGTCACGGGGCTGGAGGCCACCACCATCACGGCCTGCGCCGAAGGCTGGGCCTTTTGCAACTGGGACACGGCCTTGTCCATGGCGCCCTTGCCCGTGCTCAGCGAGGCGCTGACCACCAGCTTGGCCTTGGAAGGCGCAATCGCCTTGTCCACAAGTTCAGCCACGGCCTTGGCATCCGGGCGCTCGTCATGCAGCAGGGCCAGGCGCGTGATGCCCACGGTGGCCAGGTGCGAGGCGATCTTGGCCATTTCCTCGGGCAGGTTGGCGCGCGTGCTGAAGATCTGGGGATGGCTCAGCACACGCGTGTCCGTGCTCTGGTAACCCACCAGGGAGATCTGGGACTGGTCGAGCAGCTTGCTGTCCAGCAGCGAAGCCATGTTGCGGTTGCCGAAATAGCCGGCCAGCACCACGGGTTTGGACTCGTCCAGCAGCTTGCGGGTCTTGTCCACGGTTTCATCGGGGTGGCCCACATCGTCCACCGTGACCAGTTGCACGGGCTGGCCCTGCACGCCGCCGGCCTTGTTGATCTGGTCGAAGTACAGGCGCATGCCCTGGGCATAGGCCCGGCCCTGCGTCGCGCCGGCTCCCGACATGGGTGCCACCTGCCCCACCACCCAGGCATTGGCCTCGGCGGCCAGCGCCATGGCGCCACAGACAAAGGCCACGGCCGTGCGGGCCAGGCGCAAGCGCATCATCTTCATTTCAATCTCCCTCTCGGTTCATGCCATTGCCAGCACCCGCTGGCGGCCAAAGCCGTTGTTGTAGTCGTTGCCGCGAACCATGACCAGCGGGCCATCCCGGCATCCGTGACGGAAAAAGAGGGGCCTTGTGCCCCTCATTTTTCAGCTTTGGTCGCTTACAGCGCCTGCACCAGCTCGGGCACGGCCTGGAACAGGTCGGCCTCCAGGCCGTAGTCGGCCACCGAGAAGATCGGTGCCTCGGGATCCTTGTTGATCGCCACGATCACCTTGGAGTCCTTCATGCCGGCCAAGTGCTGGATGGCGCCCGAGATGCCCAAGGCGATGTACAGCTGCGGAGCGACGATCTTGCCGGTCTGGCCGACCTGCAGGTCGTTGGGCGCATAGCCTGCATCCACCGCAGCGCGCGAAGCGCCGATGGCCGCGCCCAGCTTGTCGGCCAGGGGCGTGATGACTTCCTGGAACTTCTCGCTGCTGCCCAGCGCGCGGCCGCCGGAGACGATGATCTTGGCGGCCGTCAGCTCGGGGCGGTCGCTCTTGGTCACTTCACGGCCCACGAAGCTGCTCTTGCCGCTGTCGCCAGCGGCCGCCAGCTGCTCCACCTGGGCGCTGCCGCCCGTGGTGGCCGCTGCGTCAAAGCCCGTGCCGCGCACGGTGATGACCTTGATCTTGTCGCTGCTTTGCACCGTGGCAATGGCGTTGCCTGCGTAGATGGGGCGCTCGAACGTGTCGGCGCTGTCCACCTTGGTGATGTCGCTGATCTGGGCCACGTCCAGCTTGGCGGCCACGCGCGGCGCGGCGTTCTTGCCGCTGGCGGTGGCGGGGAACAGGATGTGGCTGTAGTTCGAGGCAATCGCCAGCACTTGCGCCGCGATGTTCTCGGCCAGGCCGTCCTTCAGGCTGGCGCCGTCGGCGTGGATGACCTTGGCAACGCCGGCGATCTGGGCAGCGGCCTGCGCAGCGGCGCCGGCATTCTCGCCCGCCACCAGCACATGCACGTCGCCGCCGCAGGCCAGGGCCGCAGTGACGGTGTTGAGCGTGGCGCTCTTGATGGAAGCGTTGTCGTGTTCTGCAATAACGAGGGATGTCATGTCGCTGTCTTCCTTAGATCACTTTGGCTTCGTTCTTGAGCTTGCTGACCAGGGTCGCCACATCGGGCACCTTCACGCCAGCGCCGCGCTTGGCGGGCTCGGCCACCTTGAGCGTCTTCAGGCGCGGGGCCACATCCACGCCCAGCTCTTCAGGCTTGACCGTGTCCAGCTGCTTTTTCTTGGCCTTCATGATGTTGGGCAGCGTGACGTAGCGCGGCTCGTTCAGGCGCAGGTCGGTGGTGATGACGGCCGGCAGGCTCAGGGCCAGGGTTTCCAGGCCGCCGTCCACTTCGCGGGTCACGTTCACTTTGTCGCCAGCGACTTCGACCTTGGAGGCGAAGGTGGCTTGCGGCAGGTCGGCCAGGGCCGCCAGCATCTGGCCGGTCTGGTTGGCATCGTCGTCGATGGCCTGCTTGCCCAGGATGATCAGGCCGGGCTGCTCCTTGTCCACCAGGGCCTTGAGCAGCTTGGCGACGGCCAGGGGCTGCAGCTCCTCGGTGGTCTCCACCAGGATGCCGCGGTCGGCACCGATGGCCATGGCCGTGCGCAGGGTTTCCTGGCACTGGGCCACGCCGCAGGAGACGGCGATGACTTCGGTGGCCACGCCCTTTTCCTTGAGGCGAACGGCTTCTTCGACGGCGATTTCGTCAAAGGGGTTCATGCTCATCTTGACGTTGGCGATGTCCACGCCCGTGCCGTCCGACTTCACGCGGACCTTCACGTTGTAGTCCACCACGCGCTTGACCGGGACCAAAACCTTCATTGCAGCGGCTCCTGATTGATTGATAGATTGACGTTTACGTAAACCGAAATCATTGTATGCGGCGCTGCAGCAGCTGAGGCAGGTTTCCCTGACGGCCGAGGGCCGCATGCGCGCTCACAAAAAAGAACGATCGTGCCATTTTAAGCACGACCCTTGAGATTTCCTGCAGGGGAACAGCCTGAACTCAGGGTATGCACCTAGGAATAATCCTAGCTGCTTTTCTCTGCTGCCTGGGCCGCCACGCCCACGCGTTCGGTGATCTGTACCACCTGCCTGGGGACCGGCAGGCTCACGCCTGCGGCACGCAGGCCGCGCAGCACGGCGAGGTTGACCTCGGAGCGCACATTTCCCTGGCCATTTTGCGGGTCGTTGATGTAGTAGCTGAGACTGAACTGCAGGCCCTGCTCCACAAAGTCGACCAGAGCCACCGAAGGCGCGGGCGTCTTGAGCACGCGGGGCTGCGCGGCTGCGGCTTCGAGCAGGATGCCGCGCACCTGCTCCACATCGCTGTCCATGCCCACGACGATGTTGGTGGACAGGCCGAACTTGACGTCGAATCCGGTGAGGTTCTCCACACGCTGGGTGATCAGCGTCTCGTTGGGCACGATGGATTCGCGGCCGTTGAGCGCGCGGATGATGGTGTAGCGCGTGCGGATGTCGGTGATGCGGCCCTCGAAGCCGTCCACGCGCACGTTGTCGCCGATGCGCAGCGCACGCTCGATCAGCACCAGAAAGCCGCTGACGTAGTTGGAGGCGATCTTCTGCATGCCGAAACCCAGGCCCACGCCGATGGCGCCGCCCATGACGGACAGCGCCGTCAGGTCCACGCCCACCATGGACAGCGAGACCAGCAGGCCCACCAGGATCAGCACGCTGCGCGTGATGTTCATGGCCACCTTGCGCATGGACAGGTCGCTGACCCACTGGTTGATGACCTTCTGCTCGAACAGCGTGGACAGCCAGAGCACGGCCACCATCATCAGGCCCGCCGACAGCGTGCCCTCGATCAGGTTGAGCAGGCTGACCGGCGTCTTGCCGATGTTGAACTGCAGGGCCTCCAGCTCCTCCATGACCTGCGGCAGCAGGCCGATGCTGTGCAGCACGGCCGCGCCCCAGGCCAGCCAGGAGAAGATGCGCTCGATCAGGCGCACCACGGTGGAGTGGGGGAAGGTCCGGCTGAGCACCCGCGCCACGAAGCGGATCACCGACAGGGACACCAGCAGCGACACGGCCACGCGCAGCCAGAACACCGTGGAAAACCGCGCCAGGATCTCCTGGCTGGTGAAGACCAGCACCAGCGCCAGCAGCGGGAACAGTGCGCCGTCGAGCGCATGGCGGCCAATCCATACGGAGGGCTTGCCATCGTTCAGATGGCCATAGCGCGCATGCAGGCCGCGCATGGCGCCGTAGGCCAGCAGCAGGCAGCCGATGAGAACGGAGAACTCCAGCCAGGCGCTGGAGCTTTGGAAGTCGTTGATGAGCTTGTCGAAGATGTCCATGGATCAGGGCCGTTCCGCCGCAAGGGCGCAGGCCGCCATCATCGCGCAGATCCAGGACAGGCCAACCGGACCGGGGCCTACATGCAGGTCGGTCAGCGGCCCGTCTTCCAGGCCGGTTCGCGCTTGGCGGCGAAGGCCTGGGCGCCCTCCTGGGCGTCGGCATCCATCATGTTGGCGGCCATGGTCTGGCCGGCCAGCTGGTAGGCCGCCTCGATGCCCATCTCGCGCTGGCGGTAGACCAGGGCCTTGCCCATGGCCACGGCCGCGCGGGGCTTGCTGACGATGGACTGCACGAAGTGCTCCACCGCATCGTCCAGCGCCTCCTCGGCCACCACGCGGTTGACCAGGCCCTGGTCCAGCGCCTGCTGCGCGTCGATGAAGTCACCCGTGAGCAGCATCTCCATGGCCTGCTTGGCCGGCACATTGCGCACCAAGGGCACGCTGGGCGTGGCACAGAACAGGCCATAGTGGATGCCACTGGTGGCAAAGCGTGCCGCCTGCGCAGCAACGGCCAGATCGCACTGGGCCACGAGCTGGCAGCCCGCCGCCGTGGCAATGCCGTGCACGCGCGCGATCACGGGCACGGGCAGCCGGTGGATGGACAGCATCATGCGGCTGCACTGCGCGAACAGCTTCTGGTAGTAGTCCAGCTGCGGATGGGCCGCCATGTCCTTGAGATTGTGTCCGGCGCAAAAGGCCTTGCCGGCTGCAGCCAGCACGACCACGCGCACCGACTCGTCACGCGCCACATCGTCCAGCGCCTGCTGCAGCTGCGTGAGCATCTGCTCGCCCAGGGCATTGAAGCGCTGCGGATCGTTGAGCGTGAGCCGCACGACGCCGCGCGCGTCGCGCTGCACGTCGAGCAGGGGGCTGGCTTCAGAAGGATGGGTGCTCGCGTTCATGGTGCTCCAGATCGGGTTCAGAGGTCGGCCAGCACGCGCACGTGCGCTTCCACGCTGCGCGCAAGCGGCCCCATCACGTAGCCGCCTTCCAGGCAGGAGACGATGCGCCCCTTGGAGAAGCGCCGCGCAATGTCCTTGATGCGCGAGGTGATCCAGGTGAAGTCCTGCTCGGTCATGCCCAGCTGGCCCATGTCGTCCTCGCGGTGGGCGTCGAAGCCGGCGCTGATGAAGATCAGCTCGGGTTTGAAGGCCTCCAGTCGCGGGATCCACATCATCTCGACGATCTCGCGGATGTCCATGCCCTTGGTATAGGCGGCCACCGGCACGTTGACCATGTTGGCGGCCGGGTGCTGGTCGCCGCTGAAGGGATAGAAGGGGTGCTGGAAGATGCCGCACATGAGCACGCGGTCGTCGCCGGAGAGGATGTCCTCCGTTCCATTGCCGTGGTGCACGTCGAAATCGATCACGGCCACGCGCTTGAGGTGGTGGCGGCTGAGCGCGTACTTCACGCCCACGGCCACGTTGTTGAAGAAGCAAAAGCCCATGGCCTGGTGGCGCGTGGCATGGTGGCCGGGAGGGCGCACGGCGCAAAAGGCGTTCTCCAGCTCGCCGGCCATCACCGCATCGGTGGCCGCCAGCGCGGCACCGGCCGCATGCAGCGCGGCCGAGAAGGTGTGGCTGTTGATGGAGGTGTCGGTGTCGATCTGGGAGTACTCGGGGCCGCCGGCCTGCTGCTCCTCGATGAGGCGCTGGGTCAGGCCCTGCAGCGCGGCCACATGCATGCGGTCATGGGCCAGTTCGATGTCGGCCAGCGAGGCCTGGGGGGCCTCGTGCCGCTCCAGCGCATCGGCCACGCCGGTCACCAGCAGCCGGTCCTCGATGGCGTCCAGCCGGGCCGGGCACTCTGGGTGCCCCGGCCCCATCTCATGCCGCCAGCACTCCCTATGGGTGAAATAACCCGTCTTGCCCACAGTGATGTCTCCGCGATGTTTTTTTTAGGATAACGTCGCGCCATGCAAGCTACACACAAGATCAAGGCGCTTCTGGATCAGCTTAACACGGTGGTTGTAGGGAAGCCGGCTCAAGTCCGCGACAGCGTGGCCTGCCTGCTGGCCGGGGGACACCTGCTGCTGGAAGACGTTCCCGGCGTGGGCAAGACCACGCTGGCCCATGCGCTGGCGCACAGCTTCGGGCTGCAGTTCTCGCGCGTGCAGTTCACGGCCGACCTCATGCCCAGCGACCTCACCGGCGTGTCCATCTATGAGCGCAGCAGCGAGTCCTTCGTCTTCCATCCAGGTCCCGTTTTCGCCCAGGTACTGCTGGCCGACGAGATCAACCGCGCCAGCCCCAAGACACAGAGCGCCCTGCTCGAAGCCATGGAAGAGCGCCAGGTCTCGTCCGAAGGCCGCACGCACCGCCTGCCCGAGCCCTTCTTCGTGATCGCCACCCAGAACCCCCAGGAACAGCTGGGCACCTTCCCGCTGCCCGAAAGCCAGCTGGACCGCTTTCTGATGCGCATCAGCCTGGGCTATCCCGACCGCGCGGCCGAGCGCTCCCTGCTGTCCGGCAATGGCCGGCGCGCCCAGGCCGATGCACTGCTCCCGCTGCTGGCCACGGACGAGCTGCAGCAGTTGCAGGCCGCCGTGCTGCAGGTCCATGCCAGCGATGCCTTGCTCGACTATGTGCAGGACCTGCTGGAGGCGACGCGTTCGGGCCAGTGGTTCGTGCAGGGCCTGTCGCCTCGCGCGGGCATTGCGCTGCTGCGCGCGGCCAGGGCGGTGGCCCTGATGGAGGGGCGTGACTACGTGGCGCCCGACGATGTGCAGGCCATCCTGCCGCAGACGGCCGCCCACCGCCTGGTGCCCATAGGCTCCAGCGGCCGGGGTGCCGTGGAGCAGGTGCGCGCCATGCTGGACGCCGTGGCGCTGCGCTGATGCCGGCCGCTCCCGCGTCCTCGCCCGGCGCCGCCCAGCCGGGGGCATCGCTGCGCCAGCGCTGGTCTCCTGCGCGGCGCGTGCGCCAGTGGTGGCATGCCCGCCTGCCGCGCACCGACAGCCTCAGGCTGACCCAGCGCAATGTCTACATCATGCCCTCGCGCGCAGGCTGGGCCCTGGCGCTGACGCTGTGCGTGCTGCTGGTGGCAGCCATCAACTACCAGCTCAACCTGGGCTACCTGCTGACCTTTTTGCTGGCCGGAAGCGCGGCTGCGGGCATGGTGGTCGGCCACGGCAACCTGCGCGGCCTGGCAATGCACCTGGTGCCGCCGGCCGGCAGCTTTGCCGGCCAGCCCTGCCGCTTCGACGTGGTGCTGCACAACAGCCGCCGCAGCACGCGCTGGGGCATAGGCCTGGCCGTGCAGGGCGATGTCCCGGCCACCGACTGGACCTGGATCGATGTACCGGCACAGGGCAGCACCACGGCACAGCTGGCCTTCACACCGCTGCGCCGGGGACGGCAGCCACTGCCCACGATCACGGCGGCCACCCGCTATCCGCTGGGCACCTTCCGCGTCTGGGCGCTGTGGCGCGCACAGACGCAGGCCTGGATCTACCCGGCGCCCGAGCACAATCCGCCACCCCTTCCACCGGCCAGCGCCGATGCCGGCGGCCGCAGCGCGGCCGCCACGCGGCACGGCGACGAGTTCGACGGTGTGCGGGCCTACCGTCGCGGCGATCCGCTCAAGCTGGTGGTCTGGAAAAAGGCTGCACAGGCCTTTGCCACGGGCAGCAACCAGCTGGTGAGCCGCGACCGCCCGCTGTCCCAGCAGCACCGCCTGTGGCTGGATGCCAAGGCCACCGGCCTGGCCGACCCCGAGGCCCGCCTCAGCCGCCTGACCGCCTGGGTGCTGGCCGCGCGCCAGCAGGACCTGACCTGGGGCCTGCGCCTGCCCGACGGCCGCGAGATCGCCCCCGACCAGGGCCCGGCCCATGCCACGCTCTGCCTGGAAGCCCTGGCGGCCTGCCCATGAATCGCACGTCCATGCCCTCCTCCTTCCAAGCCATTGCGCAGCCTGCGGCCACTTGGCGCCAGCGCCTGGCCGCCCTGCCCCGCGATGCGCGCGACACCCTGTTCCTGCTGGCCGTGGTGGCCTGGGTGCTTATGCCCCAGGCCGCCCACACGCCCTGGTGGACCATGGTCTTCGTGGCCGGCCTGCTGCTGTGGCGCGCCCTGCTGGCCTGGCGTGGCCAGCCCCTGCCCGGCCGCTGGCTGCTGGGCGGACTGCTGCTGCTGGCCCTGGGCGCCACCTGGGTCTCGCACGGCACCTTTGTCGGGCGCGATGCGGGCGTGACGCTGATCGTGCTGCTGCTGGCGCTCAAGACACTGGAGCTGCGCGCCCGGCGCGACGCCATGGTGGTGTTCTTCCTGGGCTTCTTCGCGCTGCTGGCCAACTTCTTCTACTCGCAGTCCCTGCTGCTGGCCCTGGCCATGGTGCTGGGCCTGCTGGGCCTGCTCACGGCCCTGGTCAATGCCCACATGACCGCCGGCCGGCCGCCGCTGACCCAGGCGCTGCGCACGGCGGCCCTGCTGGCGCTGTGGGGCACGCCGGTGATGGTGGCGCTGTTCCTGTTCTTTCCGCGCATGGCCCCGCTGTGGGGCGTGCCGGGCAACGACCTGGCCGGCCGCAGCGGCCTGTCGGAGAACATGCGCGTGGGCTCCATGGCCTCGCTGGTGCTGGACGAAAACGTGGCCCTGCGCCTGCGTTTCGATACGCCCGATGGTGCTCCTCCGCCTGCCAACACCCTGTATTTCCGGGGACCCGTTCTGTCTCGCTTTGACGGACAGGAATGGCAGATGGACACGGAGGCCGTTCTGGAGGACGCGCAGTTGCGCGTCTCCGGCGAGGGCGTGAGCTACCAGATGACCATAGAGCCCAGCCGCCGCCCCTGGCTACCCCTGCTGGACGCCGCGGCCAGGACTCCCGAGCTCCCCCCAGGCATGGGCACCGCCCGCATGACGCCGCAGCTGCAATGGCTGACCTGGCGCCCCATCACCGACGTGGTGCGCATCAGCGCCCAAAGCCATGTGCAGTTCAGCTACGGCCCGCTCAAGCCCACGCGCGCCCTGCGCCGCTACACCCAGCTGCCCGAAGGCAGCAACCCGCGCACGCTGGAGCTGGCCCGGCAGATGCGTGCCGACCCGCAACTGGCCGATGCCACGCCCCGCGCCTGGGTGCAGGCCGCGCTGGCGCGCCTGCGCAAGGGCGGCTACACCTACACGCTGGCGCCCGGCGTGGTGGACAGCGTGCACACGGCCGATGACTTCTGGTTCGACAGCAAAGAGGGATTCTGCGAGCACATCGCCTCCGCCTTCGCCGTGCTGATGCGCGGCATGGGCGTGCCTGCCCGCATCGTCACCGGCTACCAGGGTGGCGAGCGCAACCCGGTCGACGGCTACTGGACCGTGCGCAACGCCGACGCCCATGCCTGGACCGAGGTGTGGCTGGAGGATGAGGGCTGGGTTCGCATCGACCCCACCGGCGCCGTGGCCCCGTCGCGCGTGGGCGAGTTCCAGCGCCTGCGCGCGCCGCAGGGCGCCATCGCTGGAGCCATGGGCAACTTCGTGGGCGTGGGCATGCTGCAGCAGATGCGCGCCGTGTGGGAGGCCGTCAACAACGGCTGGAACCAGTGGGTGCTCAACTACACGCAAAGCCGCCAGCTGGACCTGCTCAAGAACCTGGGCGTGCAATCGCCCTCGTGGGTGGACATGCTCCGCCTGCTGGGCGCGCTGGCCGGCGTGGCTGCGCTGGCGTGGCTGGCCTGGATGGCCCGCGCCCAGCGCACCAGCCGCGACGAATGGCTGCGCCTCATGGACAGGACCCGCGCCCGGCTGCGGCGCATCGGCCTGGACGCCGACGCCAGCCTGCCCCCACGTGCGCTGGCAGCCCAGGTCATGGACCGCTGGGGCCGGGACGATGCCAAGGCGGCCCAGGCCCTTCACGACTGGCTCCTGGGCATGGAGCGCCAGCGCTACGCACGGCCATCCCCATCCCCATCCTCATCCGCACCCGACACCCCCGGCCTGCCCGCCCTGCGACGCCAATGGCGGGCGCTGGACTGGCCACGCAACCCGCAGCCACGGCCACAAGCCGCCGCTGCCGGCCCCACGACAAGCACACCATGACCAAGCAACGACTGATCCCCTGCGCCCTGCTGCTGCTCGCGGCCGCGGCCGTTCCCTGCGGCGCGCTGGCCGGCAAGCCGGCAGCCAGCACTGCCGCCCAAGCCACGGCCAAAACCTCGGCTAAAACCACGACCAAGTCCACGGCCAAACCTTCCACGAAAAAGCGCACGGCCGCTGCTGCCGCCGCCACGGCCGCTGGCGGCGCCGCCGTGGCAAGGACCGTGCAGGGCAGCACGCCCTACGGCGAACGGCCTGAAGCCATGCAGATGGCCGCCGACATTGCGATGCGCCACGACCTGCCGGTGGACTGGGTGCGCGAGACCATCGCCCAGGCCCGCTTTCTGCCCCAGGTGCCGCGCCTGATGACGCCGGCCGTCCAGGGCACGGCCAAGAACTGGGGCGTCTACCGCAGCCGCTTTGTCGAGACCGTGCGCATACGTGCCGGGACACGCTTTTGGCAGGCCAATGCCGCTGCGCTGGCGCGTGCCGAAAAGCAGTACGGCGTGCCGGCCGAAATCATCGTCGGCATCATCGGCGTGGAGACCATCTACGGCCAGCAGATGGGCAACTTCCGCGTGATCGACGCCCTGGCCACGCTGAGCTTCGACTTCCCTGCCGCCCACCCGCGCGCTGCGGCGCGCACCGAGTACTTCCGTGGCGAGCTGGAGCAGTTCCTGCGCTTCACCCACCGTGCGGGCACGGACCCGTTCTCGCTGCGCGGCAGCTACGCAGGCGCCATGGGCATGGGCCAGTTCATGCCCAGCAGCTGGGTGAAGTGGGCCGTGGACTTTGACGGCGACGACCGCATCGACCTGTTCGGCAGCGCGGCCGATGCCATCGGGTCGGTGGCCAACTACTTTGTCGCGCATGGCTGGAAAAGCGGCATGCCCACCCACTACCCGGTGATCATGCAGGCCCAGGGCGCCGACCTGGCCGCCCTGCTGGCGCCCGACATCCTTCCCCAGTTCACGGCCGACGAGATGGCCGCACGCGGCGTGCAGTTGCCAGGCGACGGCGCCGCGCACCCGGGGCCGCTGGCCCTGGTCAAGCTGGAAAACGGCGCGCAGGGCCAGCCGCTGTACATCGCGGGCACGGAGAACTTCTATGCCATCACGCGCTACAACTGGTCCAGCTACTACGCGCTGTCCGTGATCGAGCTGGGCCAGGAAGTCGCGGCAGCCATGGGCCGCTGATCCAGTCCATCCAAACCGTCGAGGTGGTCAGGGCCGGCGCATGCGGCACATCGCAGGCTGCTCGGCACGCGCGGCCTCGATCTCTCGCACCACGCGGAAGCCGTAGCCCGAGCCCTCCACATCGAAGGGCACGCCGGGCGCGCCCTGCCTGTCCATGACGCCGACCACCAGCGCCTGCTGGAACTGGTGGTCGGCCGCGCGCATGCGGCCCCTGCGTCCGGCCAGGGTCACGTCCGCGCTTTCAAGCGCCTGCGCCACGGCCACCGTGTCGGTGCTGCCCGCACGCGCCATGGACTGGGCCAAGGCCTCCATCATCAGCTGCATGCGCATGTGCACATAGTCATCGGCAGGCCTGGGAAAGCGCTCGCGGAATGACTTGTAGAAGGCCTGGCTGTCGGGGCCCGGCACGTTGGGCAGCCAGTCGGCCACGGCCAGCACCTTGCCCACGCCGGCCTCGCCCAGGGCAGCGGGCGCGCCCAGCGCATTGCCGTAGAAGGTGTAGAAGCGGCCGTCAAAACCCGCCTCCCGCGCGGCCTTGACCAGCAGCATCAGATCGTTGCCCCAGTTGCCCGTGACCACGGCCTGGGCGCCGCTGGCCTTGATCTTGGCCGCATAGGGCGCAAAGTCCTTGACGCGCCCCACGGGATGCAGCTCGTCGCCCACGATGGCCACATCGGGCCGCTGCGCGGCCAGCTGGCGCCTTGCCTCGCGCAGCACGGCCTGGCCAAAGCTGTAGTCCTGCCCGATCAGGTAGGCGCTGCGCACGGACCCGTCCTCGCGCAGCACCTGCATCAGCGCGGCCATGCGCATGTCGGCATGGGCGTCGAAGCGAAAGTGCCAGAAGCTGCAGCGCTCGTTGGTGAGCGCGGGATCGACGGCCGAGTAGTTCAGGTACAGCACGCGCCGGGCCGGATCGCGCTCGTTGTGCTTGGCAATGGCGTCGACCAGCACGGCGGCCACGGCCGATGAATTGCCCTGCATGACCACGCGCGCGCCGCCGTCGATGGCTGCGCGCAGCGCAGACAGCGCCTCCTCGTTCTGGCCCTTGCTGTCATGGCGTTCGATGGCCAGGGGCCGGGCGCCGCCCTGCGCGGCCGGCAGCAGCACACCGCCGCGCGCGTTCACGCGCTCGGCGGCCCACAGCAGGTTGCGGAACACGGCCTCGCCCGTGTTGGCAAAGGGGCCGGACAGGCTTTCGATCAGCGCCAGCCGTATCGGCTCGCCGCGCGGCGGCGACACGGGCCGGTCGTGTCCGCTTGACGCCCGGGCCAGCAGCGCGGGCGCCGCAAATAGCGCCATGGCGCCGCTTTTCAAGACCTTGCGGCGCAATTTATTCATGGCTTTTTCCTCTTGAAATGCGTTCAACACCGCTTAACTAGGCTCCATGCGGCGACAACTTCGATGAAGCCGCGCAGTTTATAGGAGCCAACCCACCATGATCTTCACGCCTGTTCTCCGCCGCAACGCCTTCGCTCCCCAAGCCGCCGATCTGGCCCTGCAGCGCTTCTTGCAAGGCACCCTGGGCAACGCGGCCCCTTCGCTCTCGTCGGTGCAGGTTCAGCGCGATGAAAAGGCCACGACCTTGCAGCTGGATGTGCCCGGCCTGTCCCGCGAGCAGCTGCAGCTGAGCATCGAAGGCGCCGTGGTCCGTCTGTCCAGCGTCGAGGGCGCGCCCCGCCAGGTGCAGCGTGCCTGGGAGCTGGACCATGAAATCGACACGGCCGCCAGCAGCGCCAAGCTGGAAAACGGCGTGCTCACGCTGTCCCTGGCCCGCCTGGAACCCCAGAGCAAGGCCACCATGCTGAGCATCCAGTAAGTCCGGTCACGGCCAGCGCGTTTGTGCACCCGGGCTGTCAACCATCCTTTCTTCCATCCTCTTGGCAAGGTGGCAGCCCGTTTCCAGAGCCCGGCCCGCGCCGAGCTTTTTTTGCGCCCGCCGTGCAGGCCGGGCACGCGGCCCCGGACCATCAGGCCAGCGAATCGAGCGGCCAGCGCGGCTTGACGTCGAACGCGTAGTGCCTGTTCGCCATTTCGCGGCCTGCCTGCAGGCGCATGGCGGCGGCCATGGCGATCATGGCGCCGTTGTCGGTGCACAGGTGCAGCTCGGGGTAGTGCACGCGCAGCTTGCGCTTGGCACAGGCCGCATCCAGCTGGGCGCGCAGCAGACGGTTGGCGCCCACGCCGCCGGCCACGACCACGCGCTTCATGCCGATCTGCTGCAGCGCCGCCAGCGTCTTCTTGACCAGCACCTCGACGATGGCCGCCTGCGTGCTGGCGGCCAGGTCGGCCTTGCGCGCCTCAAGGTCATCGCCCAGCTTCTTCGCCTGGGTCAGCACGGCCGTCTTCAGGCCGGCGAACGAGAAGTCCAGGTCGCCCGAATGCAGCAGCGGCCGGGGCAGCTTGAAGGCCTGCGCGTCCCCGCCCTCGGCCAGGCGCGAGAGCACGGGGCCGCCCGGATAGGGCAGGCCCATGAGCTTGGCCGATTTGTCGAAGGCCTCGCCGGCCGCGTCGTCGATGGTCTCGCCCAGGATGGCGTAGCTGCCCACGCCGTCCACGCGCATCAGCTGCGTGTGGCCGCCCGAGACCAGCAGGGCCACGAAGGGGAATTCGGGGGGATCGGCGCTCAGGAAGGGCGACAGCAGGTGGCCTTCCAGGTGGTGCACGCCCAGCACGGGCTTGTCCAGCGCCGCAGCCATGGCGCAGGCCACGCCCGCGCCCACCAGCAGCGCGCCGGCCAGGCCGGGGCCGCGCGTGAAGGCGATCACATCGACCTGGTCCAGCGTGCGGCCGGACTCGCCCAGCACGCTTTCGGTCAGCGGCAGCACGCGGCGGATGTGGTCGCGGCTGGCCAGCTCCGGCACCACGCCGCCATAGGCGCGGTGCATGTCGATCTGGCTGTGCAGCGCATGGGACAGCAGCCTGGGCACGCCCGTGCCATCGGGGGCCTCGACCAGGGCCACGCCGGTTTCATCGCAGGAGGATTCGATCCCCAGAATCAGCAAACTCATGGGACTGAAGTGTAGAACCTGCGGGCGCGGCGCACGGCCGCCCGCGTCAATGGCCCCTGGCCGGCGGGCAGTTGCGGGGCCGGCGGGCCGCTACAGGTTGTCCAGGTATGACGAGCGCGAGAACTGCACGGGCTCGATGCCGTCGGAGGTCCAAATTTCGCTGGCGATCAGCGCCTGGGCGTTCATGGGGCGAGCGAAGTAAAAGCCCTGCAGCTCGTCGCAGCCCAGCGTCTGAAGCACTTCGCGCTGCTGCTGGTCGGTCACGCCTTCGGCCACCACGCGCAGCTCCAGCGCATGGGCCAGGCGCACGATGGCATCGACCACGGCCCGCGCGTCGCTCTTGATGGCCACGTCCCGCACGAAGCTGCGGTCGATCTTGACCTCGTCGGCGCCCAGCTGGCGCAGCAGGGCCAGGCTGGAGTAGCCGGTGCCGAAGTCGTCGATGGAAATCTGCACGCCCATGCCCGTCAACTCGGCAATCACGGCCATGGTGGTCTTGTCGTCCTCCATGGCCACGGACTCGGTGATCTCGAAGACCAGCTGCTCGGGCCGAATGCGGTGCCGCTCGATCGCTTCGCCGATGTACTGCGCCAGCCGCGTCTGAAAGAGCTGATAGCCCGAGATATTGATGGAGACGCGCATGAAGCGCCGCTGGCGCGTCCACTGGGCAGTCTGGCGGCAGGCCTCGTCGATGACCCAGTCGCCGATCTCGCTGATCAGGCCGAAGCGCTCGGCCAGCGGAATGAACACGCGGGGGCTGATGAGGCCGAATCGGGGATGGTTCCATCGAACCAGCGCCTCCACGCTGCGGATGCGGCCCGTGCGGGCATCGATCTTGGGCTGGTAGAACAGCACCAGCTGCTGGCTTGCGACGGCGCGGCGCAGGGCTTGCTGCAGGTCGAACTGCACGGCCACATCCTTGCGCATGCTTTCCTTGAAGATGGCGCAGGAATTCCCGCCGGCACGCTTGGCCGTGTACATGGCGAGGTCGGCCGCCGCCATGAGCTTTTCCTTCTGGCCATGATCGGGATAGATGGCCACGCCGACGGAGCTGCCGATGGAGATGGACTTTCCCGGCAGATCGAAGGGCTGACCCAAAACCTTCTGCACCCGGCCGGCCATGGCCACGGCATCGTCCTCCGATGCCAGGCAGCCCAGCAGCAGCACGAACTCATCGCCCCCCACGCGCGCCAGCGTGTCCGACTTGCGCGTCATACGGTTCAGGCGCACGGCCACCTGGCACAGCAGCGCGTCACCTGCGGCATGGCCCTCCACGTCGTTGATGGGCTTGAATCCGTCCAGATCGATGTACAGCAGGCCCACGCGCACCGGCCCGCCGGGCCCTGGCTGCTCCACCGAGCTGTCGGCGCGCGCAATCGCCCGGCCAAGCCGGTACTCGAGCAGCGCCCGGTTGGCCGTGCCGGTCAGCGGGTCCCTGAAGGCGATGCGCTTGAGCTTCACATTGGCGCGCAGCAGCTTTTCATTGGTCTGCTGCAGCGATTGCGTCAGGCGCTGAGCCTTCTCGCGCAGGCGCACATGGACCACCAGCGAAACCAGCAGGAATATCAGAACGGGAATGGCGCCCCACAGGCCGAAAGCGCTCCACCCCGCGGCCCAGCTTCCCTGGCCATCGGATGGCGCCGACGCGGCCAGGACCTCGCCCCCCGCCAGTGCCCGGCACTGCGCCAGGCCCAGCAGCAGCGCAGCCAGGGACGGGCCACGCCGGCGCACAGCAGTCCGCCGCAACACCGCCTGGGTCATGAACCGCCAGCGCACGGGGGACATCCGATCTTCTCGTGATATTGCAAGCTCATGCTGATTCAGCCTCGCTGCCGCATTGCGCAGCCCGATCTTGTGGATGGCTATGCCATGGGTGTCGTGTGTGCCGGAAAGCCGGGCTTTTTCCTGCAGGGTGCCCGGCAAATATTCGACACATTCGCGCGTCCAAATTTGTATCGACGATTTCAAAACGTTAGAAAAATTCTATCAAACCCTGCGCCTTGCTTCTACTTGTCCTTTTGCGCCACGGCAGGCCCGGCATGGGAATTGCATCAATGCAGGCAGACAGGACCCGTCCCCCATGAAAACCGCTCTCAACTTTCTTGTGGCCGCGCGCCAGTGCGAAATCGGCGAGCTGGAGCAACTGCAGCGCACCAGCGCACTGGTGGATCTGCTCAGCCGCCTCATCCATGCGCTGCAAAAGGAGCGCGGCCTGTCCAACGTCTTTCTGGCCAGCGCGGGCGCGCATGGCGGCGAGGCACGGCTGGCGCAGATGGCCGAGTGCGACCGGATTGCCGCGGCGGCGCTTGACGGCTTCGACCGGCTGGACATGCAGCCCGGCCAAACAGACTCCACGGGGCACCCCGGCCATGGCGCGCGGCTGTTCAGCCGCATCGCCCATGTGCTGCAGTGCCTGGACGCCCTGCCTGCGCTGCGCGAGCGCGTCGCCAGCCACGACCTGTCGCCGGAGGCGGCCACCGCCATCTACATCGAGCTGGTGGCAGGCCTGCTGGCCGTGGTGTTCGAGGCGGCCGACAGCGCACCCGAGCCCGGCATCTCGCGCCTGCTGGTGGCCTTGTTCAACTTCATGCAGGGCAAGGAATTCGCGGGCCAGGAGCGTGCCACGGGCGTGGCCGCCTTTGGTGCGGGCGTCAGCGATGCGCCGCGCCAGCAGCACTGGCTGCACCTGATCGCCTCGCAGGAGCGCTGCTTTCAGGTCTTTGCGGAGTTCGCGCCGCCCCATTCCCTGGCCCTGTGGCAAGAAAGCAGCGCGGCCGATGCCACGCTGGCCGTGATCGAACGCCTGCGCCGCGTGGGCTGCACGGCCGCGCCGGGCACTCCCCTGGCGCCGGAGATGGCCGAGCCCTGGTTCGACAGCTGCTCGCGGCGCATGGATGCGCTGCACACCGTCGAGGCCCGCCTGACGGCCGAGCTGCAGCAGCAGTGCCAGCGCTGCATTGTCGATGCGCGCGCCGCCCTGCAGACGCTGCTGCAGGCGCCGCAGGCAATGGAGATCACGCCCGTCTCCGCCACGCTGGCGCTGGGCGGGCTGCAGCCCCCGGCCGCGCGTCTGGGCCCGCAGCTGGACCGATCCGTGATGGACCTGGTGCAGGACCAGTCCCAGCGGCTGCAGGCCATGCAGGCCGAGCTGGAGACCGTGCGCGCCACGCTGACGGAACGCAAGCTGCTGGAGCGCGCCAAGGGCCTGTTGATGACACGGCGCCAGCTCAGCGAAGGCGAGGCCCACAAGCTGCTGCGCCAGACCGCCATGAACCAGAACCGCCGCCTGGCCGAAGTGGCGCAGGCCGTGCTTTCCATGGCCGATCTGCTGCCGCCCGCCCCATGAACCCGGGCCGCTGCGCGCCATGTTGCAGCGCAGCACCGACTTGGTGCAGTGCTGCGGCAAGTCGCGCACCAGAAGGTGGCCCGGCGCGGACGGCAAGGCCGGTGGAGTGCATGGTCCCCCTTGAACGCCGCCTGGCACGGTTTCTGCATTGACTCTGGCAAATCCCGGCCAAAGGCGGCCGGGAACCCGGTCTTGATTCAGGGCCCCAGGACAACGGCGTCACTCTCCCCGCGCAGCGCGGCCGGAGAGGACGCCGTTTTGCTTGGGACATGCCGGTTTGCAAGTGTTCCATTCCCGACGATCGAAGGAGTTCCGCCATGGCGTCCACGCCCCAGCCCACCACAGGCCCTCTCACCTCCGGCCCGGCACTGCCCCGGCGCGATTTTCTGCGCCAGGCCGGCACGCTGGCAGGCGGCGCGGCGCTCTACACCCAGCTGGGCCACCACGGCGCCTGGGCGGCAGGCTCGGATGCGCCCGAGAAAAAGGAAGTGCGCATCGGCTTCATTCCGCTGACCGATTGCGCCAGCGTGGTCATGGCCTCGGTGCTGGGGATCGACCAGAAGTACGGCGTCAGGATCATTCCCTCCAAGGAAGCGAGCTGGGCCAGCGTGCGCGACAAGCTGGCCAATGGCGAACTGGACTTTGCCCATGTGCTGTACGGCCTGGTCTACGGCATGCACCTGGGCGTGGGCGGCGCCAGGAAGGACATGGCCGTGCTGATGACGCTCAACCACAACGGCCAGGCCATCACGCTGTCCAAGAAGCTGGCCGACAAGGGCGCCGTCAACGGCGCAGGCCTGGCCAAGCTGATGGCCAGCGAAAAGCGCGAATACACCTTTGCCCAGACCTTTCCCACGGGCACGCATGCCATGTGGCTGTACTACTGGCTGGCGGCCAACGGCATCCACCCGCTCAAGGATGCCAAGGTCATCACCGTGCCGCCGCCGCAGATGGTGGCCAACATGCGCGTGGGCAACATGGACGGCTTTTGCGTGGGCGAGCCCTGGAACCACCGCGCCATCATGGACGGCATCGGCGTCACGGCCACCACCTCCCAGGCCATCTGGCAGGACCATCCCGAGAAGGTGCTGGGCACCACGGCCGAATTTGCCCGCCAGAACCCCAACACGGCACGCGCCGTGACGGCCGCCATCATCGAGGCCGGCCGCTGGATCGACGAGAGCCTGGCCAACAAGACCCGCATGGCCGACACCATTGCCGGCAAGGCCTATGTGAACACCGGCGTGGACGCCATCAACCAGCGCATCCTGGGCCGCTACCAGGACGGCATGGGCAAGACCTGGGACGACCCCCACCACATGAAGTTCTATGGCGACGGCAGCGTGGGCTATCCCTATCTGTCCGACGGCATGTGGTTCCTCACCCAGCACAAGCGCTGGGGCCTGCTCAAGGACCACCCCGACTACCTGGGCGTGGCCCGCTCCATCAACCGCCTGGACATCTACCAGCAGGCCGCCACCGCCGCCAAGGCCCCGCTGCCCAAGGGCGAGATGCGCAGCAGCAAGCTGATGGACGGCACGGTCTGGGACGGCAAGGACCCGCGCAAGTACGCGGACAGCTTCGCCATCAAGGCCTGAGAGATCCCCTTTGAAGACCCATCCCACCGAGGAACACACCATGGTCAGCGCCGTCTTCCACTTCCCGGCAGAGTCCTCCACCGCCGCCGCCCCGCCTGCGCCGGTTTCCCCCACCGCTGCATCCCCGGTCCCGGCCATGCAGGCTGCATCGGCAACGCCCAGGACTCCCACCCCTGCGCGCGACTGGGCGGCGCTGTCGCGCGCCTTCTGGCTGGCCGTGCTGCCGCCGCTGTGCGGCCTAGGCCTGCTCGTGGGCGTGTGGTCCCTGGTGGCCGCGGGCTCCGGCCAGAGCATTCCGGGGCCCCTGGCGACCTGGCAGCAGGCGGTGGAGATTTTCAGCGACCCGTTCTACCGCAACGGCCCCAATGACCAGGGCGTGGGCTGGAACGTGCTCGCTTCGCTGCAGCGCGTGGCCGTGGGCTTCGGCCTGGCGGCCCTGGTCGGCATTCCGGCCGGCTTCGTGATCGGGCGCTTCAACTTCCTGTCGCGCATGTTCAACCCGCTGATCAGCCTGCTGCGCCCGGTGTCGCCGCTGGCCTGGCTGCCCATAGGCCTGCTGGTCTTCAAGGGCGCCAACCCGGCGGCCATCTGGACCATCTTCATCTGCTCGATCTGGCCCATGCTCATCAACACCGCCGTGGGCGTGCAGCGCGTGCCCCAGGACTACATGAACGTGGCGCGCGTGCTCAACCTCAGCGAATGGAAGATCGCCACCACCATCCTGTTCCCCGCCGTGCTGCCCTACATGCTGACCGGCGTGCGCCTGGCCGTGGGCACGGCCTGGCTGGTCATCGTCGCGGCCGAGATGCTCACCGGCGGTGTGGGCATCGGCTTCTGGGTCTGGGACGAGTGGAACAACCTCAACGTCAAGAACATCATCATCGCGATCTTCGTGATCGGCATCGTGGGCCTGCTGCTGGAGATGGCCCTGGTCAAGCTGGCAACGGCATTTACGTTCGAAGAGGTGAAGGCATGAATGCATCGTCCAAGTTCATCGAGATCCAGGGCGTGGAGCAGAGCTTCAAGACCGCCAAGGGCCTGTTTCCCGCGCTGCGCGGCATTGACCTGACGATTGCCAGGGGCGAGTTCGTCTCGCTGATCGGCCACTCGGGCTGCGGCAAGTCCACCCTGCTGAACCTGATCGCGGGCTTGACCACGCCCACCACGGGCGTGCTGCTGTGCGCCAACAAGGAGATCAAGGGCCCGGGACCCGAGCGCGCCGTGGTCTTCCAGAACCACTCGCTGCTGCCCTGGCTGACCTGCGAGGGCAACATCCACCTGGCCGTGGAGCGCGTCTATGGCCGCACGGAAAGCCGCGCCCAGCTCAAGGCCCGCACCCTGGCCGCGCTGGAACTGGTGGGCCTGACCCATGCCGCGCACAAGCGGCCCGGCGAGATATCGGGCGGCATGAAGCAGCGCGTGGGCATTGCGCGCGCGCTGTCGATGGAGCCGCAGGTGCTGCTGATGGACGAGCCCTTCGGCGCGCTCGATGCGCTCACGCGCGCCAAGCTGCAGGACGAGCTGCTGGAGATCGTGGCGCGCACGCAAAGCACCGTGGTCATGGTCACGCACGATGTGGACGAGGCCGTGCTGCTGTCCGACAAGATCGTGATGATGACCAACGGCCCGGCCGCCACCATCGGCGAGGTGCTGCAGGTCGGCCTGGCCCGCCCGCGCAACCGCGTGGCGCTGGCCGAGGACGACCTCTACCGCCAGTGCCGCAAGGCCGTGATCGATTTCCTCTACACACGCCAGGGGCATGTGGAAAAGGCGGCCTGAACCTTCGCAGGTCCTGCCGCCTTCGAGACCCTGCCCATGGCGGGCAGGCCGAGCCCCGGTTCAGTGCCGGCCCGAGATGTAGTGCTCCAGCTGCTCGATGATGAACTTCTGCTCGGAGATGATGTCCTTGACCAGGTCTCCGATGGAGATCAGGCCCAGCAGCTTGCCGCCTTCGTCCACCACGGGCAGGTGGCGCAGCCGGTTCTCGGTCATCACCGCCATGCACTCCTGCGTGGTCTGGGTGGGGCCGACGAACAGCACGTCGCGCGTCATCACGTCGCGCACCAGGGTGGCGCCGGAGGTGCGCCCCAGCAGCGCGATCTTGCGCGCGTAGTCGCGCTCGGTGACGATGCCGGCGATCTCGCTGCCCTCCATCACGAGCAGGGCGCCAATGCCCTTGTCGGCCATGAGCCGCAGCGCATCGAGCACGGAATCGGTAGGCGCGATGCTGTACACCGCGCTGGTGGCCTTGGACTTGAGAATGTCTGCAACTGCTGTCATGGGTGCCTTTCAGTCGTTCGCCAATTCGGTTCTAGTGTCATCCGAACTGCGCCCAAAAAGCAACAGGGCCAGCGCGTGTATGCACACGCACCGGCCCTGCCCGATTCAGTGAATGCGGCCCTTCAGCGACGACCGCCCAACAGACTGCCACCAATCTTCATCAGATCGCTGAGACCTACCTGGCCGTCGCCATCCTGATCGAGCAGGCTGCCCAGCAAACCACCACCCAGACCGCCCTGCTGCTGCGCCTGCGCATGCTCGCGGCCCAGCACCTGGCCCAGGCCGCCGGCATCCATGCCGCCTGCGCTCACGCGCTGTGCAAGAAAGGACATGACGATGGGGGCCAGCAGCTGCAGCAGCTGGGCCGCGCCGCCGCTGCCCAGGCCCGTGGCCTGGCCCAGTCCGTCCTGCGCGCGCTGCTGGTTGCCGCCCAGGATATGGCCCAGGATGGCTGCGCCGTCGAGCCCGCCGCCCGCATTGCCGCCTGCGCCTGCGCCGCCGCCCAGCAGCGAGCCCAGCAGGCCTCCCAGATCCAGCCCGCCGGCGCCACCGCTGGCCGCGCCGTGGTCGCGCTGCAGCGCGCCGAAGAGATTGGCCGCGCCCTGCGGATCGGCCGCATTGCGGCCCAGCGACCCCAGCAGCACGGGAAGGGCCGCGCCCACGGCACTTTCGGTCTGAGCGGGGCTGGCGCCGATCTGGTCTGCCATCTGCTGCATGGGCGCGCCCTGCAGTTGGGCCATCAGTTCGGCGGCCAGGGAAGAGCTGGAGTTCATGGTCGTTCCTTCATCCGGTCGCCCGGTCAACACAAAGTCACATGGTAGCGCCGGCCGGTGCAGCGGGCATGGCGGCGCAGCGCCCCAAGTGTCAACGATGTTTTCCAGCGCCCGGATCGCGCTCAGCCCGTGGTCAGCGCCGGCTGCGGCTGGGTGCGCGGCGGCCGCAGCGGCGGCAGCGGCGCCTGCGCCTTCATGGACCGGCGCAGCGCCACTGCGTCGGCCACGGCCGCCGGTGCCCGGGCCGTGGCGTCCAGCCGGAAGACCTGCACGGTCTCCGACACGGTCTGCGCCTGGGCCTGCAAGGCCATGGCCGATGCCGCGTTCTGCTCCACCAGCGCCGCGTTCTGCTGCGTGATGTTGTCCAGATGCGCCACGGCCGCGTTGACCTGCGAGATGCCGCTGAGCTGCTCGTTGGAGGCGCTGTGGATTTCGCCGATCAGCAGGTTCACGCGCCGCACCAGGTCCAGCGATTCGGTCATGGTTTTCTGCGCGACCTCGGTGCGCTGATTGCCATCCAGCACCTTGGCGGCGGAGTCGTCTATGAGTTCGCGGATCTCCTTGGCCGCTGCCTGCGTGCGCTGCGAGAGACTGCGCACTTCGGCCGCCACCACCGCAAAGCCCCGGCCCTGGTCGCCCGCGCGCGCGGCCTCCACGGCGGCGTTCAGCGCCAGGATGTTGGTCTGGAAGGCGATGGAGTCGATGAGCTGCGTGATCTCGCCGATGCGCCCCGACGCGGCCTGGATCTGCTTCATGGTGGCCGCCACGCCGTCGACGGCGCCGCTGCTGCGCTCGGCCACCTCGCTGGCCTGGGTGGCCAGGTCCGTGGCCTGGCGCGCCGACTCGGCCGTGTGCTTGACCGTGCCCGTGATCTCCTCCATCGACGCCGCCGTCTGCTGCAGGTTGCCGGCCTGGGTTTCCGTGCGCGCGGACAGGTCCTGGTTGCCCTGCGCGATTTCCCGCGTGGAGATCTGCATCTTGTCGCTTTCCTCGCGCGCATCGCGCACGATGGACAGCAGGTTCACATTGAGCTGGCTCAGCGCCTTCTGCAGATCGCCCACCACGTCCTTGCGCGTGATGCGTATGGTCTGCGTCAGGTCGCCGGCCGCCAGGCGGTTGGCCTGCAGCACCATCTGCGCCAGCGGCGCCACGGTCAGCCGGTACGCCCAGGCCCCGGCCAGCCCCGTGAAGATGCAGACCGCCAGCCAGGCCAGCGCGGACCATGCATCCAGCGTGTGCCCTCCCGCCATCGCCGCGCCAAAGGCTGCCGCCACCACCAGGAAGAAGATCAGCACCAGCTTGCCTGCCAGGCCCAGGCTCAGCGCGCTGGCAAGGCGTCCGCGCAGGTTGTTGCGCACCAGATGGCCGGCGCGCAGCACGTGGACCTTGCGCCCTGCGTCCTTTTCGGCGCGCATGGTGGCGTAGAGGCGCTCGGCCGCATCCGTCTGCTCGCGCGTGGCCTCGGTGCGCACCGACATGTAGCCCGAGGGCCGGTCGCCTTCCATCAGCGGCGTGACATTGGCCATGACCCAGTAGAAGTCGCCGTTCTTGCGCCGGTTCTTCACGGGCGCCGACCAGGGCAGGCCGGCCGAGATGGTGGCCCACATGTCGCGGAAGGCTTCCTCGGGCATGTCGGGGTGGCGGATCATGTTGTGGGGCTGGCCCAGCAGTTCTTCGCGCTCGTAGCCGCTGACCTCGATGAACATCGGGTTGCAGTAGAGGATGCGCCCCTTCAGGTCCGTGGTGGACACCAGGGTCTGGCCCTTGGGAAATGCGTATTCACGCGTGCTGACTGGCAGATTCACTCTCATAGGCGTGGTCCCTTGAAGAAGAAAAATCCTTCACGTCATTGCGGCCCTGGCTTACTGCAGGACCCGGTGGCTTGTTGTACCCCGATTCGTCGCATTTGAAACAAATCGCCACAAAACCTCCATTCGATTCAGACATCTGATTGCGCGCTCTCGATAGCGGGCGCACCGCCTTGAGGCATGCGACGCACCACCATGGCTCGGCCGCCGGGCGGCAGCCCCGAGGACAGCGCCCGCGCAGGGCTGCGCGCCCTGGCATGCCGCTTGCTTCATCCCGTGCGTGGCCATTGCAGGCCATGGGGGCAAGGCGCAACGAGGTGCCGCTGCCCCAGGGACAAAGGCGTCAACCCGCGCGCAGGCAGCAGCCGCGCAGTGGGGATGACGCCTTTTTGCTTTTCGAACCGATGCGGGGGCGCAATGAAGAAATCCAGGCTGGTGATGGTGGGCAACGGCATGGCCGGCGTGCGCACGCTGGAAGAGCTGCTCAGGATCGCGCCCGACCTCTACGAGATCACCGTGTTCGGCGCCGAGCCGCACCCCAACTACAACCGCATCATGCTGTCGCCGGTGCTGGCGGGCGAGCAGCAGCTGGACGAAATCATCCTCAACGACTGGTCCTGGTATGCCCGGCACGGCATCACCTTGCATGCAGGCTGCCGCGTGCATGCGGTGGACCGGGCGCGCCGCGTGGTGCACGCCGTGGACGCGGCCGGACAGCCCGTGAGCGCCGGGTACGACCGCCTGATCCTGGCCACGGGATCGCGCCCCTTCATGCTGCCCGTGCCCGGGCGCGAGCTGGAAGGCGTGCTCGGCTACCGCGACATTGCCGACACCCAGGCCATGATCGCGGCGGCCGCCAGCCACCGCCAGGCAGTGGTCATCGGCGGCGGCCTGCTGGGCCTGGAGGCCGCCAACGGCCTCATGAAGCGCGGCATGGAGGTTACCGTGGTGCATGCGGGCGAGCGCCTGCTGGACCGCCAGCTGGACGAGACCGCCGCCGCCTTGCTGCAGGCCTCGCTGGCCGAGCGCGGCATGCGCTTTCTGATGCAGGCCCAGACCCGCGCGCTGACGGGCGACGGCCAGGGCCGCGTGGCCTGCGTGCACCTGCAGGACGGGCGCGATGCGCCGGCCTCGCTCGTGGTCATGGCCGTGGGCATCCGGCCCGAGACCGCGCTGGCCGAGCAGATGCACCTGCACGTGCAGCGCGGCATCGTGGTCAGCGACACGCTGCAGACCGTGACCGACCCGCGCATCTATGCCGTGGGCGAATGCGCGGCGCACCGGGGCGTGGCCTACGGGCTGGTGGCGCCGCTGTTCGAGCAGGGCAAGGTGCTGGCCAACCACCTGGCCGAAATCGGCATCGGCCGCTACCCGGGCTCGCAGACCTCGGCCAAGCTCAAGGTCACGGGCATTCATCTGTTCAGCGCAGGCGACTTTCGCGGCGACGACGGCACGGAGGAAATCGTGCTCAGCGACCCCGGCGCGGGCGTGTACCGCAAGCTGGTGCTGCGCGGCGACAGACTGGTCGGCGCCTGCCTGTATGGCGACACCGAGGACGGTGGCTGGTACTTCCGCCTGTTGCGCGATGGCGTGGCAGTGCAGGAACTGCGCGACCGCCTCATGTTCGGCGAAAGTCAAGCCAGCCAGGCCGACCCGGCCAGCGGCCCGTGACGGCGCCCGCCCCCGTGCCCTGCCCTTCCCTCATCCACCCCAGGCCCACCATGCAAGAAACCCGATCCACCTGCCCCTACTGCGGCACAGGCTGCGGCGTCCTCATCGAAAGCGATGGTGCGCGCATCACGGGCGTGCGTGGCGATCCGGCGCACCCCGCCAACCACGGCCGCCTGTGCACCAAGGGCAGCACGCTGCATCTGACGGCCTCGCCCGCCCTGGCGCGGCAGACCCGGCTGCTGCAGCCCGCCCTGCGCACCACGCGCGGGGCGGCGCCCCGGGACATCAGCTGGGATGCCGCGCTGGACCTGGCAGCCGGCAGGCTGGCCTCCATCGTGCAGGAGCACGGCCCCGATGCCGTGGGCCTGTATGTGAGCGGCCAGTTGCTGACCGAGGACTACTACGTCTTCAACAAGCTGGCCAAGGGCCTGATCGGCACCAACAACATCGACACCAACTCGCGCCTGTGCATGAGCAGCGCCGTGGCGGGCTACAAGGCCACGCTGGGCGCTGACGCGCCGCCGGCCTGCTACGAGGACGTGGACCATGCGGACTGCCTGTTCATCGTGGGCAGCAACGCGGCATGGGCCCATCCCGTGCTCACGCGGCGCATAGAGCAGGCGCGTGCCGCGCGGCCGCAGATGAAGATCATCGTGGCCGACCCACGCCGCACCGACACGGCCGGCATGGCCGACCTCTTCCTGCCGCTGCGCCCCGGCAGCGACACCCTGCTGTTCCACGGCATGCTGCACATCATGGAGCTGGAAGGCTGGCTGGACCGGGCCTACATCGCGCGCCACACCAGCGGCTTTGCCGACCTGCAGGCCCTGGTGCGGGAGGCCACGCCCGAGCGCGTGAGCGAGGTCTGCGGCCTGCCCCGCCACGACCTTTTCCAGGCCGCGCAGTGGTTCGCGCTGGGAGGAGATGCGCGGGACGGCGCCGCCCGTGGCGCAACGCTCAGCCTGTACTGCCAGGGCCTGAACCAGAGCAGCAACGGCACGGCCAAGAACGCCGCGCTGATCGGCCTGCACCTGGCCACGGGCCAGATCGGGCGCGCAGGCGCGGGACCGTTCTCGCTCACGGGCCAGCCCAATGCCATGGGTGGGCGCGAGGTGGGCGGGCTGGCCAATCTGCTGTCGGCCCACCGCGACCTGGCCAACCCGGCCCACCGCGCCGAAGTGGCCGCACTGTGGGGCGTGGACGCCGTGCCATCACGGCCCGGCAAGACCGCCGTGGAGATGTTCGAGGCCGCCGCCGAGGGCGAGATCCGCGCACTGTGGATAGCCTGCACCAACCCCGCGCAAAGCATGCCCGACCAGGCCCTGGTGCGGCGCGCACTGCAGCGGGCCGAATTCGTCATCGTGCAGGAGGCCTTTGCCACCACCGCCACCTGCGCCTACGCCGACCTGCTGCTGCCCGCCACCACCTGGGGCGAGAAGATCGGCACGGTGACCAACAGCGAAAGGCGCATCTCGCGCGTGCGCCCCGCCGTGGCCGCGCCGGGCGCCGCGCGCCATGACTGGCGCATCGCCGTGGACTGCGCGCGGCGCATGGAAACGCGGCTGCGCCCGGGCCGGCCCAGCCTCTTCCCCTACGACACCGAGGACGGCGCCGCAGGCGCCGAAGCCATCTGGAACGAGCACCGCGAAAGCACGCGCGGGCGTGACCTGGACATCACCGGCCTGTCCTGGGATCTGCTGGACGCGCAAGGCCCCCAGCAATGGCCGCTGCCCGAAGGCGCAGCCCTGGGCCGCGCACGGCTCTACGAAGACGGCCGCTTTCCCACGCCCGATGGACGCGCCCGCTTTGCCCTGCTGCCCTGGCAGCCGCTGGCCGAGTCGCCCGATGCGAGCTACCCCTTCAGCCTGACCACGGGCCGGCTGCGCGACCAGTGGCACGGCATGAGCCGCACGGGCCAGCTGGGACGACTGTTCGGCCAGGCTGCCGAGCCCAGTGTGCAGATGCATCCGCAGGACATGGCCGAGCGCGGCCTGCGCGCGGGCGACCTGGTGCAGGTGAGCAGCCGCCGCGGTGCCCTGCTGGTGCCGGTGCAGCCCGATGCCACGCTCGCGCCCTCCCAGCTCTTCATGGCCATGCACTGGGGCGGCGAGTACCTGGGCGGCACGGCCACGGGGGGCCTCAACGCACTGACCACGCCGGCCTTTTGCCCCGCATCCAAGCAGCCTGAACTCAAGCACACGGCCGTCAAGCTGCAAAAGGCCGCTCTGCCCTGGACCCTGCTGGCCATGGCCTGGCTGCCCGAGGACCGCGTGCTGGCCGTGCGCGAGCAGCTGTCCGCCCTCATGCCGCACTTCGGCTTTGCCAGCTGCGTGCCTTTCGGCAATGCCGTGCCGCTGCAGGACGCTGCCCGCGCCCGCCACGGCGTGCTGCTGCGCGCCGCCGCGCATGAGGCGCCCGACGACGCCCTCATCGCGCAGATCGAGTCCCTGCTGGGCCTGGATGCCGCCGACACCCTGCGCTACAGCGACCGCCGCCGCCAGCACAGCCGTGCGCTGCGGCTGGACCGCACCAGCCTGTCCACCACGGTCGAAGCCTTGCTGCTGGCCGGAGACACGCGCGCCGGCAGCTGGCTGGGCACCCTGCTGAAGGACCAGTTGCCGGCCCAGGACTATGGGCGCCTGCTGCTCATGTCCTCGGCCTCGGCACCGCTGCCCCTGGCGCAGCGCACGCGCCAGGTCTGCGCGTGCTTCGACGTGGACGAGGCCGCCATCGAAGGCGTGCTTGCGCGCTGCGAGGGCAGCGACGATGCCCGCCTGGCCGCTTTGCAAGGCCAATTGCGCTGCGGCACCAACTGCGGCTCCTGCCTGCCTGAACTCAAGCGCCTGGTGCGCCACATCCCCCGTTGCGCCCAGCCCGCAGGCGGCATGAAAGAGGCCATGGAACGACAGGTTTGCATATATAGCGAAAAGTAATGAAACCTGCGGGAAAATATGCGCCCACAGGATTCCACCCACGATCACCACGCCATGGGCATCAGCCAATACATCAAGGAAATAGGCCGCGGCGCACGCGGAGCCAAGGCGCTGGAGCGCGCGCAGGCCGCCGACCTGTTCGGCCAGGTGCTGGACGGGGGCGTCACCGATCTGGAGATCGGCGCCTTCTGCATCGCCATGCGCATCAAGGGCGAGACGGTCGAGGAGATGAGCGGCTTCCTGGATGCCGTGCATGCGCGCGCCGCGCGCTTTCCCGCCTCGGCCCATGGCCGCCCCGTGATCGTGCTGCCCAGCTACAACGGCGCGCGCCGCCTGCCCGTGCTCACGCCCCTGCTGGCCCTGCTGCTGGCGCGCGAAGGCCTGCCCGTGCTGCTGCACGGCATGCGCACCGAGGCGCGGCGCATCCTGGCCAGCGATGTGCTGCAGGCGCTGGGCATTGCGCCGCTGCAGGCACCCCAGGCACTCGATGGCGGCCAGGTGGCCCATCTGCATACCGAACACCTGCATCCGGCACTGGCCCGGCTGCTGTCCGTGCGCGAGGTCATCGGCCTGCGCAATCCGGGCCACAGCGTGGTCAAGCTGCTGGCGCCCTGCGACGGCCCGTCCTTGCTGGTGACGGCCTACACCCATCCCGAGTACCTGCCCATGCTGCACGGCACCTTCGGGAAGCTGGGCATGAATGTGCTGCTCTCGCGCGGGCTGGAAGGCGAGGTCGCGGCCGACCCGCGCCGGCTGCCGCGCTACGACGGATTCGTCGCAGGCGCCCACCAACTGCTGGCCGAGCAGCAAAGCGGCACGGCCTCCGAAATCCCGGGCCTGCCCGCCGAGATCGACGTGGACACCACGGCGCGCTACACCGAGGACGTGCTTGCGGGCCGCCTGCCCGTGCCGCCGGCGCTCACGCGCCAGGTGGAACACATCGTCCACCTTGCCGATCAGATTCGCTGAACACCCCAGAAAAACGGAGCCCCGCCATGACGACCCCGTCCCACCCCCCCGCAAACACCGCCCGGCGCGGCAGCTGCACCCTGGTCGGCGCCGGCCCCGGCGACCCGGAGCTGCTGACCATCAAGGCCCTCAAGGCCATACAGACGGCCACCGTGCTGCTGGTCGATGACCTGGTCAGCGATGCCATCGTGGCCCATGCCTCGCCCACGGCGCGCATCGTCTACGTGGGCAAGCGCGGCGGCTGCAAGAGCACGCCCCAGGCCTTCATCGAAAAGCTCATGCTGTCCGCCGTGCAGGATGGCGAGACGGTGGTGCGCCTCAAGGGCGGCGACCCCTTCATCTTCGGGCGCGGCGGCGAAGAGGTGGAACATCTGCGCGAGGCCGGCGTCGAGGTCCAGGTCGTCAACGGCATCACGGCCGGCCTGGCCGGGCTCACCAGCCTGGGCGCGCCGCTCACGCACCGCGACCGGGCGCACGGCGTGGTCTTCATCACCGGCCACGCCAAGCCCGGCGACAGCGGCACGGACTGGCGCCAGCTGGCCGCCACCGCGCGCGATGCCCGGCTCACCCTGGTGATCTACATGGGCGTGAGCAGCGTGGAACACATCCGCGCCGAGCTGCTGCACGGCCTGCCCGCCGCCACGCCCGTGGCCGTGATCCAGCACGCCAGCCTGCCGCAGCAGCGCCATGCACTGGCCACGCTGGACACGCTTGTGCAATGCATTGCCGACACCGGACTGGGCAGCCCCAGCGTCATCGTCGTTGGAGATGTGGTCCATGGCATTCGGGCAATGGCCGAACCCCAGGAGCAGCCCAACCCTGCGGTTGCTGCCGCCTGAGTGCCGAGCTGCAACAAAGAAAAAATCTATCGATAGATAAAATCATTAGTTTTCATTAAAAATCTCCTGTTGGTTGCCGAAAACAGCGTCTAGACCGTTTTCGCAGGCCGTCAGCTGCGCCGGACGGCGGCAGCGCCACCGGGGGATTCAATGAAAACATCAAGCCGTACTCTCACTTCCACAGCGACGCAGGCATGGTGGCCGGCATGCCGACACCTGGCGGCCCAACTGCTGGCCGGCTGCGCACTTGGCATGGCCATGCCCATGCCCGGCCTGGCCAGCGGCGCCGACATGGTGCTGGCCACGCGCGTCACGGCAGGCGCCAAGCCCTGGCTCACGCCTGCGCACCGCCAATGGCTGCAGGCGCGCGGGCCGCTGACGCTGGGCATTTCCACGCCGGACCATCCGCCGCTGGGCATGATCGATGGCGATCGCTTCCAGGGCATCACGGCCGACCACCTGGGCCTGCTTTTTCCCACGCCCGTGCGCTTCAAGTCCTATGGATCGCGTGCGGCCGTGCTCGATGCGCTGCGCCGCGGCGAGATCGACCTGGCCTGCGGCGGCACCGAGCTGGAAGCCGAGCGCGCCGACCTGGCCCTGAGCGTGCCCTACCTGCCCAGCCAGCCCGTGCTGGTCTCCCCGTCGAATGCCCCCTTCGACGCCCGGCGCCGGGGTGCGCGGCTGGCCATGACGCCCGACCAGCTGCTGCGCTCCCAGGTGGCTGCCGCCTACCCCCTCAGCGAGCTGCTGACCTATGAAACACCCCGCCGCGCGCTGGAGGCGCTGAGCCTGGGCGAGATCGACGGCTTCGTCGGCGACACGGTCACGGTGCACTACCTGATCCAGGCCAACTACCTGCTCAACCTGCGCGTGCAGGGCTTTGCGCCCATAGAAAGCCGTGGCTTCGGCATGCTGGTGAGGCATGGCGATGCACAGCTGAAGGCCTACCTGGACCAGGCCCTGCCCAGCATCACCGTGCAGCACGGCGACGACATCCTGCGCAGCTGGAGTGGAAGCCGCCGCCCGCTGCTGGGCGGCGACCGCGTGGCGCTGACGCCCTCGGAAAAGCAGTGGCTGGATGCCCATCCGCGCATTCCCGTGGTCCTCAACGGCTCGCTGGGTCCGCTGGGACAGCTCGATGCCGACCGCCAGGCCCAGGGCATCGGCCCCGACTACCTGGACCTGATCAGCCGCCGCGCCGGCCTGCAGTTCGAGTACATCGCCGCGCGCAACTATTCCGAACTCGAAACCATGCTGGGCTCCGGCAAGGCCCTGCTCACCCCGGCGTACACCTCGCCGCCCACAGCCTCGCCCGATATCAGGCTGCTGCCGCCCTATCTGCGCAGCACGGTCGTGGTGATGGCCCGGCCCGAGGCCAACGCAGGCACCCCGCGCGACAAGCCCATACACCACCTCCAAGGACTGGAGGGCAAGCGCGTGGCCATGGTGGCGGGCTTCTTTCTCGAAAGCACGGTGCGCAGGGAGCATCCGAGCATACGGCTGCAGCTGTATGCCGACCTGACCCAGGCCCTGGCCAGCGTGGCGGCCAATGACAGCGATGCCTTCGTGGGCAACGACTACGCGGCGCGCTATGCCAACGCCCAGCAATTGGGCAGCCGGCTGCAGCTCACCGGCATCCTGGACGACTACACCCGCCCCATCAGCCTGGCCGTGCACGCCGCCGAACCTGAACTGCTGGGCATCCTGGAAAAGGCCCAGCTGTCCATCGCACCCGAAGAGGTGGCCGAGATCGTCCACCACTGGGCACCGCACCATAACGGCAACGGCGCGAGCTTCTGGCGCGAGCACCGCCAGCGCCTGCTGCTGCTGGCCGGGGCGCTGGCCCTGGTCACGGTCATCTCCCTGGTCTGGGGCTTTTACCTGAGCCGCCAGATGCGCAGGACACGCCGGGCCGAGCGGCGCGCCGAGGCCGCCAACCAGGCCAAGAGCCTGTTTCTGTCCACCACCAGCCACGAGATACGCACGCCGCTGAGCGCCGTCATCGGCCTGCTGGAACTGGCGCAGGACCGGGAAAAGCTCGGCCTGCCCCACCGCGATATGCTGGCCTCCGCCCACAAGGCCGCCCAGGGCATGCTGCTGTTGCTGGGCAATGTGCTGGATCTGCACCGCATCGAGTCGGGCCATATCGACTCCACGCTCCAGCCCGTGGCACTGCGCCCGCTGATCGAAGACATGGCCCCGCTGCTGCAAGGCCTGGCCCACGGCAAGCGGCTGTCGCTGCGCACCGAAGTGGGCAGCGGCGTGGACCACAGCGTGACGGCCGACCCGCTTCACCTCAAGCAGGTGCTGTTCAACCTGCTCAGCAATGCCATCAAGTTCACCGAGCGCGGCAGCGTCACCCTGCGCGCGCATGGCGCCAGCCGGCATGACCGCCTGCTGCTGCAGATGGAGGTCGAGGACACGGGCATCGGCATTGCGCCGCAGGACCAGGCCCGGCTGTTCCAGCCCTTCTCGCAGGTGGAAGGCGCCCACCAGGACAGGGCCTTTGGCAGCGGCCTGGGCCTGAGCATCACGCGGCGCCTGCTGGAGCACATGGGGGGAACCATCACGGTGGACAGCGCACCGGGCCGAGGCTCGCGCTTCACGGTCAGGCTGAGCCTGCCACTGGTGGAGCCGGACCACCGCATGCAGGCCGACGTCACGCCCGCGTCAGAGGGAATATTGCCCCTGGTCCTGCCCGCCTCGGTGGCGCTGCAAGGAAAGCCCCAGGCCAGTGCCGAGCCCCTGCCCGCATCACAGCCCGGGTCCGGGTCCGACCTCAGAATCCTGGCCGTGGAAGACTATCTGTTCAACCGCGAGCTGCTCAAGAGCCAGCTGGCCGCGCTGGGCCACGGCATCTGCCTGGCCGGCGATGGACAGGAAGCCTGGGCACGCTGCCTGGTCGAGTCCTTCGATCTCATCATCACCGATGGACGCATGCCGCTCATGGACGGCTTCGAGTTCATCCGGCGCCTGCGCCAGCGCGAGGCCGAAAACCAGCTGCGCCGCTGCCGCGTGATCGCGCTGACCGCCAGCCCCGAAGCCTCCGAAGCGCTGCGCTACCTGCAGGCCGGCGCCGACGAGGTGCTGTCCAAGCCGGCTGCCATGGAAGACCTCAGGCGCGTCATCGAACAGGTGCGGAACGAGCTGCAGGGCGGCACGCCCGGCACCTGGCATCCGCCGCCCGCCGCGCCCTCCACGCTCAGCCCGGCCTGACAGTGCTGCTGGCCGTCACGCGGCTTTGCTCGAAGCGCTGGGCCAGCTCGCGGCGCAGGTCCTTGCGGATCAGCGCAGCCTGCCAGCGGCGCCTTTCCTCGTCGTTGGACGGCACCAGCGTCGGCACGGCGGCCGGCTGCTTGTTCTCGTCCACGGCCACCATGGTGAAAAAGCAGCTGTTCACATGGCGCACCACCTGGGTGCGGATGTCCTCGGCCACCACCTTGATGCCGATCTCCATCGACGACTTGCCCGTGTGGTTGACGCTGGCCAGGAACGTCACCAGCTCGCCCACGTGGATGGGCTGCAGGAACATCACCTGGTCCACGCTCAGCGTGACCACATAGCGGCCCGCGTAGCGGCTGGCGCAGGCATAGGCCACCTGGTCGAGCTGCTTGAGAACGGCGCCGCCATGGACGTTGCCCGAAAAGTTCGCCATGTCGGGCGACATGAGCACAGTCATGCTCAGCTGGTGCGATGGGAAATTCATCACGGGATTCTAGGAAAAAGCGCCATTGCGCGAGAATGGGCGCCCTTTTGCCCCCCGAGTGACGTTTTTGTGACCTCTTCCCTCTCTTTCGACGCCATCGTCATCGGCGCCGGCGCGGCCGGTCTGTTCTGCGCGGCCCAGGCCGGACAGCGTGGCCTGTCGGTGCTGCTCCTGGACCACGCGGAGAAGGTGGCAGAGAAGATCCGCATCTCGGGCGGTGGCCGCTGCAACTTCACCAACCGCGACCTGGACGTGCGCGCGCCCCACAAGCACTTCGTGGGCGGCAATCCGCAGTTCTGCCGCTCGGCCCTGTCGCGCTACACGCCGGCCGACTTCATTGCGCTCATGGACAGGCACGGCATCGCCCACCATGAAAAGCACAAGGGCCAGCTGTTTGCCGACCGCTCGGCCGAAGACATCATCGCCATGCTGCTGGCCGAATGCCAGGCCGGCGGCGTGCAGCGCTGGCAGCCCTGCAAGGTCGATTCCGTGGCGCACTCGGACGGCCAATACCGCCTGCAGACCAGCCGGGGCGCCGTGCAGGCGCCCAGCCTGGTCATCGCCACGGGCGGCCTGTCCATCCCCAAGATCGGCGCCACCGACTTCGGCTACCGCCTGGCCCAGCAATTCGGCCTGCCCCTGGTCGAACGCACGCCGGGCCTGGTGCCGCTGACCTTCGATGGCGACGCCTGGGCCCCCTACGCCCAGCTCGCGGGCCTGGCCCTGCCCGTGGAGATCAGCACCGGCAGCAAGAAAGAGCGCATGGCCTTCATGGAAGACCTGCTGTTCACGCACCGGGGCCTGTCGGGCCCGGCCGTGCTGCAGATATCGAGCTACTGGAAGCCCGGCACGCCCCTGAGCATCAACCTCGCGCCCGAGGTGGACCTGCAGGGCGAGCTGCTCAGGGCCAAGTCGCGCTCGCGCAAGCTCATCGCCAATGAACTGGCGCAGTGGCTGCCCTCGCGACTGGCCGATGCCTGGGTGCAGCAGGATGCTGCCTGGCAGCGCCCCATCGCCGAAGCCTCCGACAAGGCCCTGAACCAGCTGGCCGAGCGCCTGTCACGCTGGGAGATCGTGCCCACGGGCACGGAAGGCTACAAGAAGGCGGAAGTGACGCTGGGCGGCGTGGACACGCGGGCGCTCTCGCAGCAGACCATGGAATGCAAGACCCAGCCGGGCCTGTACTGCATTGGCGAAGTGGTGGATATCACCGGCTGGCTCGGGGGATACAACTTCCAATGGGCCTGGGCCAGTGGGCACGCCTGTGCGCAGGCCTTGCCTTCTGCCTGATTTGTCAGACCGCTTTCGTCTCGCGTATAATCGCCCGCTTTGCTGGCAATCGCCCCGTCGGCCAATACTAGTTAACTTTGGACGGGGACCAACCGCTGAACATGGCTCTCAGGCCCGATCTTCCCGGGAACCCGCTGTCAGCACAGATATCTGGAAATCTAGCTAATGACCACCATCCGCGTAAAAGAAAACGAGCCCTATGAAGTTGCCCTGCGCCGCTTCAAGCGCACTATCGAAAAGCTCGGCCTGCTGACCGACCTGCGCGCTCGCGAGTTCTACGAGAAGCCCACTGCCGAACGCAAGCGCAAGAAGGCTGCCGCCGTCAAGCGTCACTACAAGCGCGTTCGCAGCATGCAGCTGCCCAAGAAGCTGTACTGATCAGCCCTTGACCAGCCGGCTCTCGTCAGCCGCAAAACCCGCGCTCGGGACGCCAGGCGCGGGTTTTTTGTTTTTTTGTTCCGTGTTTTCCGACGCCATCACCTCAGGAGAAAAGCCATGAGCCTCAAGGCCCAGATCACCGAAGACATGAAGACCGCCATGCGCGCCAAGGACAGCGAGCGCCTGGGCACCATCCGCCTGCTGCAGGCAGCGATGAAGCAAAAGGAAGTCGATGAGCGCATCGAGCTGGACGACGCCGCCGTCATCGCCATCGTGGACAAGCTGATCAAGCAGCGCAAGGACAGCATCGCCGCCTTCGAGGGCGCGGGCCGCCAGGACCTGGCCGACAAGGAAAAGGCCGAGATGGCCGTGCTGACCGCCTACCTGCCCGAGCGCATGTCGGCCGAGGAAGTGGCCACCGCCGTCAAGGCCATCGTGGCCGAACTGGGCGCATCCGGCCCCGGCGACATGGGCAAGGTCATGGGCGCGGTCAAGGCGCAACTGGCAGGCAAGGCCGACATGGGCCAGGTCTCCGCCGCAGTGAAGGCCGCCCTGGCAGGCTGATCCCCGGCCAGTCCGCTGCAGCAGCCGCCCCGCTCAGGGAGCGGCTGCCATCCACTCCTTCTTGAAATGTTCCTGCAGGAACTCCACGCACACCCGCACCTTGGCCGACAGCTGCAGCCGCGTCGGATACACAGCCCAGACATTGGCCTCCTGCCGCCATTCGGGCAACACCTGCACCAGGCGCCCGGCCTGCAGATGGGCGCCCACATCCCATAGCGAGCGCAGCGCAATGCCGCGACCGTCCACGGCCCACTGCACCACCATCTCGCCGTTGTTGGCCGACAGCGGCCCCGTGACCTTCACCGCCTGCTCGGCCGCGCCCGCGCGCAGCCGCCACACGCCAAAGGCCTGGTCGCGCTCCTTGATGGCCAGGCAGTCATGGGCCGACAGCTCGGCCGGCGTGCGCGGCGTGCCACGGCGCGCCAGGTAGGCAGGCGCGGCGCACAGCACGCGGTGGTTGTCGGCCAGGCGCCGCGCAATCAGGTGGGGCGCGATCTCGTCGCCCACGCGCACATCCAGATCGAAGCCCTCGCCCGCCACATCCACCAGCCGGTCGAACACGTCCAGCCGCACCTGCAGCCCCGGATGGCGCTCCACCAGCCTGGAAAGCGCGGGCGCGATCACATGCCGCCCGAAACCGAAGCTGCTGCTCACGCGCAGCAGGCCGCGCGGCTCGCTGCGCGTGATGGCCACCTCCTGCATCAGCTGGTCCATGTCGTCGAGGATGCGCTGCGCCCAGTGGAAGACGCGCTCGCCCTCCTCGGTCACGGCCACGCGGCGCGTGGTGCGGTGCAACAGCTTCACGCCCAGCTCTTCCTCCAGCAGGCGGATGCGCTTGCTCACATAGGCGGGCGAAGCCCCCAATTCCTCGGCCGCAGCGGCAAAGCCGGATTTGCGGGCCACCACGGTGAAGACGCGCAGGTCTTCGGGAGACGGCTGTTTATTCACGATCTGTAAATAATGGAACCACAGTTGGCCGATTGTATTTAGCCCTGGCGCAGCCAACAATGCCATGCATGCGGCCAGGCTGTCAGCGGCGCCGCTTCATATCCATCCATTCGATCCAAGGACAGACACCATGCAAGACACATTCAAGATCGCCGTCATCGCCGGTGACGGCATTGGCAAGGAAGTCATGCCCGAAGGCCTGCGCGCCCTGGAAGCTGCCGCCAGCCGCTTTGCGATCAAGCTCGAATTCCACCATTTCGACTGGGCCCACTGCGACTACTACCTGGCCCACGGAAAAATGATGCCCGACGACTGGAAGGCGCAGCTGTCCGGCATGGATGCCATCTTCTTCGGCGCCGTGGGCTGGCCCGCCACCGTGCCCGACCATGTCTCGCTGTGGGGCTCGCTGCTCAAGTTCCGCCGCGAGTTCGACCAGTACATCAACCTGCGCCCCGTTCGCCTGTTCGAGGGCGTGCCCTGCCCGCTGGCCGGCCGCAAGCCCGGCGACATCGACTACTACGTGGTGCGCGAGAACACCGAGGGCGAGTACACCTCGCTGGGCGGCATCATGTACGAGGGCACGGACCGCGAGATCGTGATCCAGGAATCGGTCTACTCGCGCAAGGGCGCCGAGCGCCTGCTCAAGTACGCCTTCGACCTGGCCCGCAGCCGCGAGCGCAAGCACGTCACCCTGGCCACCAAGAGCAACGGCATCGCCATCAGCATGCCCTGGTGGGACCAGCGCGCCGAGGACGTGGCCAAGGCCTACCCGGAAGTCACGCTGGACAAGCAGCACATCGACATCCTGACCGCGCGCTTCGTGCTGCAGCCGGGCCGCTTCGACGTGGTCGCCGCCACCAACCTGTTCGGCGACATCCTCAGCGACCTGGGCCCGGCCACCACGGGCACCATCGGCCTGGCCCCCTCGGCCAACCTCAACCCCGACCGCAGCTTCCCCAGCCTGTTCGAGCCCGTGCACGGCTCGGCGCCCGACATCTACGGCAAGAACATCGCCAACCCCATCGCCATGGTCTGGTCGGCGGCGCTGATGCTGGACTTCCTGACCCACGGCCAGGGCGCAGGCCGCGCGGCGCACGACGCCATCGTCTCGGCCATCGAGGAAGTCATCAGGAGCGGCCCGCGCACGCCCGACCTGGGCGGCACGGCCAGCACCACCGAGGTGGGCCAGGCCATCGCCCGGCGCATCGCTGCCGCCTGAGGCGCCGCGCCGGGGTTCATGCCGCCCGGCAGCCCGGCCTACCGGCCCATGCGGCCCCTGCGGCCCCTGCGCAGCCTGCCGGCCCCCATCCCGGCAGCCAGCAGGCTCAGCATGACCAGCGCCACGGTATGCAGGGCCGGCACAGGCGTGGGCACCGGCGCCGCCACCACGGCCTGTGTGAAGCCCTGGCTCATCGGGGCGTGGACTGCATCCCCGCTGTAGTCGACCACAAGGCCGTGGGATCCGGCCGCCACGGGCAGCCGGACCGTGATGCTGGCGGCGCCGCCAACCAGGGGCGCCGACCCCAGCTGCGCCCCGTTGTACGAGACCGTGATGCTGCCCGAGGGGAGCGCCGCCGCCATCGCCCGCAGCGCCCCCCGTCGGTCCTGCGCCCCGGTCACGGCCGACACGCTGATGGTCACATCGTCGCCGGGCCGGGAAGGGTTGGGGGTGGAGGTGATCGCCAGGGTGGTTGTGGCCTGGGCGATCTGCACGCTTTGCTGCTGCCTTGCCGCCGCCTCGTAGTTCGCATCGCCGGCCTGGTCTGCCAGGATGCGGCAGGGTCCCGGCGCAATGAAGGAGACAGAACCGCCCGCGATGGTGCAATGGGCAGCCGTCGCCGCATCCACGGAGAACACCACCGCCTTGCCGGAAGCCCCGCCCGTTGCTGCCACGGCATAGGTATCGCCCACCTTGGCGGCCGCTGGCGCCACGGAAGTGAAGGCAATGGCCTGCGCGCCCTTGCCGATGCTCAGGGACAGGACTTGCCGGGCCGCAGGCAGATGGTTGGCATCCCCCTGCTGATCGGCGGCCAGCAGGCAGTTGTCCGTACCCGCCAGCCTGCCGGACACCTCGGCACCGCTGACGGAGCACGCCGCCGGCGTCAGGGAGCTGAACTGCACGGCCTGGGACGAGCCACCGCCGGCGGCGCTCAGAGCCACCCGTGCATCCACGACCAGGGGCGCCGGCATGCTCCAGACGATGTTCTGCGCAGCAGGCTGCACCGTCACCGGGTAAGCCACCTCGGGGGCGGGACCATAGGTCGCGTCGCCGCCCTGCCGGGCCGTCATCGTGCAAGTGCCTGCGGAATGGAAGCTGAACACCCCTGCGGCATCGACGGTGCAAACCTCTGGCGCAGATGCGGAAAACGTCACGGCCAGGCCGGAGGTAGCCGTTGCAACGGGCGTGAATGTCGTGCCGAAGGTTTGCGCCGACGGCTGCGCAAAGTCGATGCTCTGCTCCCGCCTGAGCGTGGTGAAGGGCACGCTGGCCACGTCCGGCTGCACGCGGCCTGCGCCATCCCTGGCGATGAAGTGCAGCCTGTAGGCCGTATTCACCGCCAGCCCCCCGATATCGATATCGTGGACCACGCCTGCCGTCATGCCGACCGGGGAGCCGCCGGCCTGCAGCGTGGCGGCATCCGGCGCCGCTGCGGCCGCAGCAAGCACCTGCCAGTAACCCGTGCCGTCCCGGTCCAGCGCCACGCGGGCCTTGGCCGTCACGCCGCCCGCCTGCGGGTCGACGACGGGAGCCAGACTGAAGACCGGGCGGCCCAGCACATAGCCGGCAAACCCAGGGTTTTGCGCTGCATGCCACCCATCGGACAGGGATGCCAGACCCGCCCAGACCGCATTGGCGGGGATGGACGATGCGTCCATGGCGAGCAGGGTCTGGATGCCATCGAGCGAATAGTGGAAAACAGTGCTGTCGATGGGGCGCGGGAGGGAAGACCCCTCGATCTGAAAGGAGCTGATCGTGGCCCAGGCTGCCGCTGCGGGAATTCCCATGGGATCGGTCGTCCGCAGGACCTGGCCCTGGTAGCTGTATGTGTAGTCCTCGTTCCAACTGTTGAGACCCCAGCCGTCATCCCAGTAGTTGGAAGGGGTGACCCAATCCGCAGTGGAGGGCGGCGAGCCGCCTTGCTGCACCACGCCGCCCACGCTGAACGTGTATTCGGTCACCATGGACGTATACCAAGCGTTGGACTGCGTCTGGTAGCCCGTCATGACCAGCCCCTGCGCCGGCGCGGCCACGGCCGCGACGCAATGCAGGCCGGCTCCGAATACCACCACCCACGACATCATGGCCCTGGAAAATTCCGCCTGAAGGCGACTGCCTCGTTCTCTCACATGCACTCCCGTTTCAACTTGCTGTTCTTCTGGTCCGTGCCGGGGGTACCGGCAATGCAGGAGCCTAGCGGCCGCACCTGCCCGCGCCTTGACTGCGCGTTGCGCTTTTCTTGACAGTGCGTCCCACCCCCTGCGCAACGCGGGCTGCCGCGCCGCCGTCCGTTCATTCGCCACCAAACGCCTGCTGCCCCCGGGCCTGCAAAGCGGCGATATGCCGGCCAACCGGGCCGTCGTCTGGGCGCGGAGATGGCGGCATTGCCCCCGCCGCAGGCCTCTGGCCGGCGAACAGGGCAAGATGGCCGGTGCGGCATTCGGGCCGCTTAGACACAGCACGGAATCTCCATGAAGCACTACGACTACATCGTCATCGGCGGCGGCAGCGGCGGCATTGCATCGGCCAACCGCGCCGCCATGCACGGGCGCCACTGCGCGCTGATCGAAGCCGGCGAGATCGGCGGCACCTGCGTCAACGTGGGCTGCGTGCCCAAGAAGGTCATGTGGCATGCGGCCCAGATCGGCGAGGCCATGCACCGCTACGGCCCCGACTACGGCTGGGATGCCACCGTCAACCGCCTGGACTGGCAGCGCCTGCTGGACAGCCGCAGCGCCTACATCGACCGCATCCATGCCTCGTATGAAAGCGGCCTGGCGCGCAACAAGGTCGAGCTGATCCATGGCTTTGGCCGCTTCGTGGATGCGCGCACCGTGGAGGTGGGCGGCCAGCGGCTCAGTGCCGACCACATCCTCATCGCCACGGGCACGCGCCCGGCACGGCCCGACATACCTGGCGCCGAGCTGGGCATCGACTCCGACGGCTTCTTCGCCCTCAAGACCCTGCCTGCGCGCACGGCCGTGGTGGGTGCCGGCTATATCGCCGTGGAGATTGCCGGCGTGCTGCACGCGCTGGGCTCGCAGACCCATCTGTTCCTGCGCCAGAACTCGGCACTGCGCGGATTCGATCCGCTGCTGAGCCAGACCCTGATGGAGATCATGGAGGCCGAAGGCCCCACCGTGCACCGCCAGGCCACCCCGAAGGCCGTGGTCCGCAACGCAGACGGCAGCCTGGACCTGCAACTGCAAGACGGCAGCAGCCACACCGTGGACTGCGTGGTCTGGGCCGTGGGCCGCAGGCCCGACACCTCGGGCCTGAACCTGGAGGCCGCAGGCGTGGCGCTGCAGGACAGCGGCCACATCGCGGTGGACAAGTTCCAGGACACCAATGTGCCCGGCATCCACGCCGTGGGCGACATCACGGGCCGCATCGAACTCACGCCCGTGGCCGTGGCTGCAGGCCGGCGCCTGTCCGAGCGCCTGTTCAACGGCAAGACCGGCGAGCACCTGGACTACGACAACGTGCCCACCGTGGTCTTCAGCCACCCGCCCATCGGCACCGTGGGCCTGACCGAGCCGCAGGCGCGCGAGCGATTTGGCGACGATCAGGTCAAGATCTACCAGTCGGCCTTCACCGCCATGTACACGGCGGTCACGCGCCACCGCCAGCCCGCGCGCATGAAGCTGGTCTGCGTGGGCCCCGAGGAACGCATCGTGGGCATACACGGCATCGGCCTGGGGATGGACGAGATGCTGCAGGGCTTTGCCGTGGCACTCAAGATGGGCGCCACCAAGCGCGACTTCGACGACACCGTGGCCATCCACCCCACGGCGGCAGAAGAGTTCGTGACCATGCGCTGAACGGCGCGCACCACCTGCCTTCGGCGGTTGACCACCGCCCTGGGCAGGGCACGCGCCGGGCGAGCGCGAAGCCGCCCAGGTCGGCGAAGGCATCGGGAATGGCCGGGAGCAGGCCGATCTGCGCCGTGCTCCTGACGCCAGCCTCGCGGACGCTGGTGGGCAGGCACAAGCTGCGCGCGATCCGCATCCGGCTCCGCTCCTCCTCCTCCTCCTCCTCCTCCTCCTTCTCCTTCTCCTTCCCCCGACATGGACCTCCTGCCCCTGCATGCCGCCGCTGCCTGCATGGCTGTGGGCTGACATTTCAGCTGCCTGCGGTGCATTGCCACCGTCCAGGGTCCTGCGTCGCCACGCTGGCCCGGTGGAAACATCCGTCCACCGCGGGAATTTCAAGCGCCTACGCTCAAACACCCTATTCAATAGTCAAAAACAAATAAAGTATTTTCCCGATAGTCAAGTCAAATCGAAAAATTCACAATCCTTGTACGCGGGGAAAAAGAGGCATTGCTCCATGGAAAGCCTTGGTGTTTCTTTGTAGGCAATCCGACTTAATTAGAGTGCATACACCTTAATTTTCCGCATCAACCCAGCAGCCATGGGTCGAGAGCCGCGATCGGAGCCCAGGAGACATCCCATGCCCAGACTGCATTCGAAGACAGGGCATGGCGAGCCCGCGCCAGGCGGCATGCAGGCCAGCTTCTGGCCCCTGCGGCAAACGCAGGGGCTGGGCAGCAGGCTGAAAGCAGTGTTCGCGCTGGAGGCCTTCCACCGTGCGGGCAGCGGCGCCGGGAGCCGCTTGGCCGATGACGCCTTCTTGGCCCGCAGCGCCTATGGGGCTGAGCAGCGGCCGGGGCGCAACACCACACTCAACAAGGAGACAGATCCATGACAACCGATGTACTCGATACCTGGTCCCCGTTGACCGGGTCGCGCAACGCGGGCCACCCTCTGTCGGCGGACCGCATGATCGTGGGCGCGCCCACGGGCGGCTGAGGAGCAGGTCATGCACGAAGCCCCCCGCCCCACCCTCCCGCCCATCGGCTGCAACGGCCGTGGCGTGCAGCGCTCCTCGCGCCACCAGCCCATCGGCCTGCAGGAGCTGCCCATACGCGAGCAGTTCCGCCTCGTCAGCGAGACCGGCGTGTTCGACTGCTTCGACCGCCTGCCGCTGCGCCACCAGCTGGCCGACTACGAGTCGGCCATCGCCGAATTCAAGCTGCCCGTGCACACCGCCAGCTGGTTCTACCGCCTGGGCGAGGACGAGGTCCTGCTGGCCGGCAACCTGCGCATCTGCCGCGAGATCGGCGTGCGCTGCCACAACATCATGACCTTCAAGCACCACCGCGACGGCCATGTGCTGTCCGATGTGGAAATCGCCGAACACTATCTGCGGGTCTATGACGACGCCATGGGCCTGGGCGTGGAGCCCAGCTTCGCGCTGCATGTGAACACGTGGACCGAAGACTTCCTGCGCGTGCGCAGCGTGGCCGGGCGCGTGCAGGCACGCGGCGTGCCCTTTCACTTCACGCTGGACTACAGCCATGTGAACTTCAAGATCGGCAACCCGGCCGAGCTGGACCGGTCGGGCGTGCGCGGGCTGCTCGAGCGCGGCGAACTGGTGCTGGACCCGTTCGAGCCCGGCTCGCTGTGCGAACAATGGCTGGACATGGGCATCGTGCGCTGGGCCCAGCTGCGCGCGGCCGGCCCCAACCAGCCCCTGAACCTGTGGCACCGCGACGAGGACGGCAGCCCGGGCCGGGGCATCCAGTACCCCATGCTGCGGCCCGGAGCCGGCGAATGGCATTCGCCCTGGCATGCCTACCTGCTGGAGCCCTCCAAAGAGGCCATCCGCAAGGTGCTGGCCTGCCACCATGCGCAGCCGCACAGCCCGCTGCGCTACCTCACCACCGAATTCATCAATCTCCCCGACTACGGCCTGGGCGCAGGCTATGACCTGCTGGAGCAGAACGTGGCGGCCGCGCGCTTCATGCGGCAAGCCTGGGACGAGATCTGCGACCGCCCCGTACTCCGGGCCTCCTGCGAAGGTGCAGCATGAACCCCGCACAACACCCCCAAGGCCATGCCGTCATCATCGGCGCCGGACACGCCGGTGGCACCCTGGCCGCCCTGCTGCGCCAGTACGGCCACCCGGGCCCGATCACTGTGGTCGGCGGCGAGGACCTGCCGCCCTACCTGCGCCCGCGGCTGTCCAGGGCATGGCTGCAGCAGGCCATGGGCCCGGACGAGCTGTTGCCGCGGCCCGCCGGCGCCTCCGCGGACCAGGCCATCGCCCTGCGCCCGGGCATGCGCGCCATGGCCATAGAGCCGGGCTCGCGGCAGGTGGCGCTGAACGACGGATCGGTGCTGCACTACGAACACCTGGTCATTGCCACAGGCTCCGCGCCGCGCTGGCTGGTCCTGCCCGGGGATGAGCGGCCTGGCATCACCTACCTGCGCACCATGGAAGACGCGCAGGCGCTGCGGGTCCATCTGCAGACCGCGCGCTGCCTGGCCATCATCGGCGGCGGCTATGCGGGCCTCGAAATCGCTTCCACGGCCCGCAAGCTGGGCGTACAGGTCCGGATCATCGAGCGCGAAGGCAGGCTGCTGACGCGCAGCGCCTCGCCGCAGATGGCTGCGCATCTGCTGCAGCTGCATGCAGGCCAGGGCGTGGAGGTGCATTTCAATGCAGCGGTCGCCGCCATCCAGGGAGACAGCCCCACCCGCATCACGGCCCTGTGGATGGCCGATGGCTCCCGACTGGAGTGCGATGCCGTGCTCATCGGCGTGGGCGCGGCGCCCTGCATGGAACTGGCGCAATCCCTCGGCCTGGACTGCGCTGACGGCATTGCCGTGGATGGCGAAGGCCGCACCGCCATGAGCGGCATCTACGCCATAGGCGATGCCACGCGCCGCCCGCTGGCCGGCTACCCCGGGCTGCACCGGCTCGAAAGCGTGCCCAGCGCGCTCGAACAGGCCCGGCGCGCGGCCTGCGCCATCACGGGCAGCGAACTGCCCGCCCATGAAACGCCCTGGTTCTGGTCCGATCAGTACGACACCAGGCTGCAGATCGCCGGCCTGCCCGGCCAGGGCGACCAGACCGTGCTGCGCGGCAACCCGGCCAGCGGCAGGTTCGCCGTCCTGCACCTGCGCGGTGGCCAGCTGTGCGCCGCCGAATGCGTGAATTCGCCGGGCGAATTCATGGCTGCGCGCAAGGCCATCGCCGCCACGCACTGCGCCGGCCCCGGTTTCCCAACGCTCCCCTCCAAAGCCCCACTCACGTCATGATCTCCATTGCCTTCATGGAGCACGGCGGCAGCGAGCATGCGGTGCAGGCCACGGAGGGACAGAGCCTCATGCCGAATGCGGCGGCGCCGGTGGCGCAGCGCCAATGCAGCCGCAGCCGCAGGATCAGCGCGTTGCCAGGCTGCGCCCCACCGCCCGCAAACACTCCACCAGCAACCGCGTCGTCGCCGTCATCGGCTGGCCGCGCAGGGTGATCAGGCCCACGGGCGGCAGGTCGATGGGCACGGGCAGGTCCAGCACGGCGACCAGCCCCTGCTGCGCGAAATGCCCGGCCACGCCGCGCGCCATGAAGGCCACGGCGCCGCGCTGGTGCAGGAAGCTGATCTGCGACAGGAATGAGGCGGACTCCACCAGATCGGCCGGAGGATGCAGGCCGTGGGCGAAGAACTGCTGCTCCAGCTTCACGCGCAGCGATGCCCAGGGCGGGGGCATGACGCAGGGCATGTCGGCCAGCGCCTGCCAGCTCGCAGGCTGCGCCAGCAACGCATGGCCGGGGCGCACGACGGCGACCATGGGCTCGTCGTACAGGGCTTCGGTCTCCAGGTCGGGCGAGGCATAGCCGGGTTCGAGCCGGCCCACGAACAGGTCCAGCTCGCCCATGCGCAGCTTGGGCAGCAGCCGCGTGAGATCGCCCTCCTCGACCAGCACCGTGGTCTGGGCCGATCGCGCCTTCAACTGCTCGACGGCCCGGGCCAGCAGCACGGGCGTGGCCACGACCATGGCGCCCACGCTGGTGCGCCCGCGCGTGCCGCTGGCCTCGGCCGCCATTTCATCGCGCGTGCGTTCGAAGCCCGCCAGCACCGAGCGCGCAAAGCGCACCATGCTGACGCCGGCCGCCGTGGGCTCGGTGCCTCGCGTGGAGCGCTCGAACAGCGTCATGTCCAGCATGCGCTCGATCTCGGCCAGGGTCTTGGAGACGGCGGGCTGGGTCACGGCCAGGAACTCGGCGGCGCGGCCCAGATGGCGGAACTGGTCCAGCGCCACCAGCAGCTGCAGATGGCGCAGCTTGAGGTTGGAGCGCAGCACGCGGTCAATCTTGCTCATGGGGTCTTCATAGCTTTGAGGTTATGAAGCCAGTCTATCTTTTCATTGGATTGTCATGATCAGGCGCTGAACAATCGCGCCAGCCAGCCCAAGGCCCGGATCACAGGGCTGCAAAAAGCCAATACAGGAGACAAGCGATGAACACCCCACGCACACGCCATGCAAGCCGGCGCGAATTCGTGCTCGCCACGCTCGGCGCCAGCGCACTGGCCGCCACCGGACGTCTTTTCGCCCAGAACTGGCCCGAACGCCCCATCACCTTCATCTGCCCCTGGCCTGCGGGCGGCACGGCCGACCAGTCCATGCGCGCGCTGTGCACCGTGGCCGGCAAGCTGCTGGGCCAGCCGATCGCGGTGGAGAACCGCGCGGGCGCCTCGGGAATGATCGGCGCCAAGGCGCTGGCCTCGGCCAGGGCGGACGGCTACACCATCGGCCAGATTCCCATCTCGGTCACGCGCTTTTCGCAACTGGGCAGCCTGCAGGCCGATCCGCGCAAGGACTACACCTACATCGCGCGCACCTCGGGCCAGACCTTCGGCATTGCCGTGCCCGCCCATTCGCCGTTCAAGACGCTCAAGGACTTCGTGGCCGCCGCCAAGGCGAGGCCCGGCCAGGTGACCTATGCCCATGCAGGCGTGGGCGGTGCCACGCATGTGGGCATGGAGGAGTTTGCGGGCGTGGCCGGCATACAGCTCAACCATGTGCCCTACAAGGGCGGCGCCGAGGCACTGCAGGGTGTGCTGGGCGGCCATGTGGATGCGCTGGCCGACTCCAGCTCCTGGGCCCCCCATGTGGAAGCCGGCAAGCTGCGCCTGCTGGCCACCTGGGGCGAGCAGCGCACGGCGCGCTTCAAGGACGTGCCCACGCTGCGCGAATGCGGCTACGACGTGGTGGTCGATGCGCCCAACGGCATTGGCGCGCCGCGTGGCCTGGACCCGGCCGTGGCGGCCAGGCTGCGCGAGGCCTTTCGCGCCGCCGTGGCCAGCCCCGAGTTCAAGTCCGTGGCCGAGAAGCTGGATGCGCCGCTGCTGTACCTGGACGGCCCGGACTACGAGAAGTACGTGAACACGGTCTACCAGAAGGAGACCGTGCTCATCGACAAGCTCAAGCTGCGCGAATTGATGAAGGGCTGACCGCCCGCGAACCCACACCGATGAAAGCCCCGCATGTCCCGCATGTCCCGCACCGATAGCCCCCTGCTGCACCTGCATCCCAACGACAACGTGCTGGTCGCCAGGACCGCTCTGTCGCTGGGCCAGGAGATTCCCGAACTGGGCGTGCGCGCCCGCGCCCAGGTGCCTGCGGGCCACAAGATCGCCGCGCGCCGCATCGCAGAGGGCGAGCAGGTGAAGAAGAACGACACCGTGATCGGCGTGGCCACGCGTGAGCTGGAGGCCGGCGACTATGTGCACAGCCACAACCTGCGCATCGTGGACTACTACCGTGACCCGGCCTTCGGCGCCGATGTGCGGCCCGTGGACTATGTGCCGGAGGCGCAGCGCGCCAGCTTCCAGGGCTTTGTGCGCGCCGGCGGCGGCGTGGGCACGCGCAACTTCATCGGCATCCTGTCGTCGGTGAACTGCTCGGCCACGGTGATCAAGCGCATTGCCGCGCATTTCACGGCCGAGCGCATGGCTGCCTTCCCCAACGTGGACGGCGTGGTGGCGTTTGCCCAGACCAGCGGCTGCGGCATGTCCTCGCCCAGCGAGCATTTCGACGTGCTGCGCCGCACGCTGGCCGGCTATGCGCGCCACCCGAACCTGGCCGGCGTGCTCATCGTGGGCCTGGGCTGCGAGCGCAACCAGGTCGATGCCCTGGTGGAGTCTCAGGGCCTGAGCGAAGGCCGGCTCATGCGCACTCTGGTGATGCAGGAAGTGGGCGGCACGCGCGTGACCATAGAGGCAGGCATCCGCGCCATCGAAGAGATGCTTCCCGAAGCCGATGCCGCGCGGCGCAGCACGGTCAGCGCCAGCCACCTGAAGATCGGTCTGGAGTGCGGCGGCTCGGACGGCTTTTCGGGCATCACGGCCAACCCGGCCCTGGGCGCGGCCATGGACATCCTGGTGCGCCACGGCGGCACGGCCATCCTGTCGGAAACGCCCGAGATCCATGGCGTGGAGTTCATGCTCACGCGCCGCGCCATCACGCCAGCCGTGGGGCAGAAGCTGCTGGACCGCCTGGCCTGGTGGGAGCGCTACGCGGCCGGGCAGAACGCCCAGTTCAACGGCATGGTCGGCCACGGCAACCAGGCCGGCGGCCTGGCCAACATCTTCGAGAAATCGCTGGGATCGGCCATGAAGGGCGGCACCACGCCGCTGCGCGCCGTCTACGAATATGCCGAGCCCATCACCGAGCCTGGCTTTGTGTTCATGGACTCGCCGGGCTACGACCCCGTGGCCTCCACGGGCCAGATTGCCAGCGGCGCGCACCTGATCTGCTTCACCACGGGGCGCGGCTCCATGTTCGGCAGCAAGCCCGCGCCCACCATCAAGCTGGCCAGCAACACGCCCATGTACCGCCGTCTGGAAGAGGACATGGACATCAACTGCGGCCTGATCGTGGACGGCGAATGCGGCGTGCCCGAGATGGGGCAGCGCATCTTCGCGCAGATCCTGCGCCACGCCAGCGGCGAGCCCACCAAGAGCGAGGCCCTGGGCCTGGGCGACCATGAGTTCGTGCCCTGGCACCTGGGCATCGTGAGCTGAGCCGCCCCTTACAACACCTGCATCCACCGATTCCATGCCACTGACCCTGACCCGCCCCGAGCTGCTGCGCAGCGCCAACTTCATCGCCGGCCAATGGACGACCGCGACTACCACTGCGACGGCCACGCCCGCCGCACCCGCCCCGCGCCTGGCCGTGACCGACCCCGCCACGGGCGCACTGATCACCGAGGTGCCCGACTCCGGCGCCGCCGAGGCCCGCGCCGCGCTGGACGCCGCGCATGCCGCCTTCCCCGCCTGGCGCAAGACGCCCGCCAAACAGCGCGCCGCCATCATCAAGCGCTGGAACGACCTGGTGCTGGCCCACCAGGACGACCTGGGCCGGCTCATCAGCCGCGAGCAGGGCAAGCCCCTGGCCGAGGGCAAGGGCGAGGTCGCCTACGCGGCCAGCTACATCGAATGGTTCGCCGAAGAGGCCACGCGCATGAACGGCGAGATCATTCCCGCACCCGTGCCGGGCCGGCGCATGTTTGCGCTGCGCGAGCCCGTGGGCGTGGTGGCCGCCATCACGCCCTGGAACTTTCCGGCCGCCATGATCGCCCGCAAGATCGCGCCCGCGCTGGCCGCCGGCTGCACCGTGGTCTGCAAGCCCGCGGAAGACACGCCGCTGACCTCGCTGGCCCTGGTGCTGCTGGCCCAGGAGGCAGGCGTGCCGGCCGGCGTGCTCAACATCGTCACGGCCTCGCGCGAGAAGACGCCCGAGGTGGTGGATGTCTGGCTGGACGACGCGCGCGTGCGCAAGATCACCTTCACGGGCTCCACGCCCGTGGGCAAGCACCTGGCGCGGCGCAGCGCCGACACGCTCAAGAAGCTCTCGCTGGAGCTGGGCGGCAATGCGCCCTTCATCGTCTTCGAGGATGCCGACATCGATGCCGCCGTCGACGGCTTCATGGCCGCCAAGTTCCGCAATGGCGGCCAGACCTGCGTGTGCCCCAACCGCGTCTTCGTGCACCGCAGCGTGCACGACACGTTCGCACAGAAGCTGGCCGCGCGCGTGGCCGCGCTGCACGTGGGCCCGGCCAGCGACCCGGCCTCGCAGATCGGCCCCATGATCAACGCGCGCGCCGTGGAAAAGATCGAGCGCCATGTGCAGGACGCCGTGGCGCGCGGCGCCAGGGTGCTCACGGGCGGCAGGCGCCTGGATGCCCTGGGCGCCAACTACTACGCGCCCACCGTGCTCACGGGCGCAGATGCCTCCATGGCCTGCGCCTGCGAGGAAACCTTCGGTCCCGTGGCGCCGCTCACCGTCTTCGACAGCGAGGACGAGGTCATCGCCGCCGCCAACGACACGCCCTTCGGCCTGGCCGCCTACTTCTACAGCAACGACGCGCGCCGCATCTGGCGCATGGCCGATGCGTTGGAGACCGGCATCGTCGGCATCAACGAAGGCGCGCTGGCCGCCGAGGCAGCGCCCTTCGGCGGCGTCAAGGAATCGGGCTACGGCCGCGAGGGCTCCACCCACGGCCTGGACGACTACCTGCACACCAAGTACGTCTGCCAGGGCCTGCTGGACTGAATCTTTCCATCAACGAAATCACCGGACACCATGCCAGCCCATAACCCCTTCAAGACCGCCCTGGCCGCAGGCCAGCCTCGCATCGGCCTGTGGCTGTCCATGGCCGACCCCTACCTGGCCGAGGCGGCCGCCACCTGCGGCTATGACTGGCTGCTGATCGACGGCGAGCACGCGCCCAACGACGTGCGCAGCACCCTGGCCGCGCTGCAGGCCGTGGCCCCGCACCCGGCCCAGGCCGTGGTGCGCGTGGTCGAAGGCAGCACGGCACTGATCAAGCAGATGCTGGACATAGGCGCCACCACCTTGCTCGTGCCCATGGTGGACACGGCCGAACAGGCGCGCGCCGTGGTGGCCGCCACGCGCTACCCGCCGCTGGGCGTGCGCGGCGTGGGCAGCGCCGTGGGCCGCGCATCGCAGTGGAGCGCACGCGCCGACTACCTGCAGGTGGCCGACGACGAGGTCTGCCTGCTGGTACAGGCCGAGACCGTGGCCGCGCTGCAGAACCTGCCGGCCATCTGCGCGGTGGACGGCGTGCACGGCGTCTTCATCGGCCCCGCCGACCTGGCCGCCTCCATGGGCCACCGCGGCAACCCGGGCCACCCCGAAGTGCAGGCCGCCATCGAGGGCGCCATGAAGACCATCATCGCCAGCGGCAAGGCGGCCGGCACCCTGACCTCGGACCCCGCCCTGGCCCGCCGCTACCTGGACCTGGGCTGCAGCTTCGTGGCCGTGGGCGTGGATGTGCTGCTGTTTGCGAATGCGGCGCGCAGGCTGCGGGGGCAGTTCGATGATTCGCCGGTGGCCGCGCCTGCACAGCAGGCAGCTGCCGCCTATTGAATCAGCCAGCCACCAGCCAGGCCAGCAGCCCCGCCGCCGCTGCAGCGGCCGCCACACGCCGCGCGAACTGCGGCGCATAGGTCAGCAGCAGGCCCAAGGCCAGGGCCGCAAAGGTGAGCAGGCCCAGCCAGGCGGCCACGGCCACCGAGGCATTCCAGCGCAGCAGGCAGGGCGCCAGCGATAGGGCCAACAGCGCGTAGCCGGCCAGCCGCCAGGCCTTCAGGCGCGCGGGTGCCAGGCCTTCGGTGCCCAGTTGGTCCTGGTGCCGGTCCATGGAAGCGGCAATGACGGCAAAGCCTGCAAAGGCCAGGCAAAGGGTGGCAAGAATCATCATGACGCGCGCTCCAGCGTGGAGGCATGGCTGGCGGCGCGGGCTTGCGTGCGGGGGGCTGCAGGCGCTGCAGCCGCTGCCGGCTTGCCGCGCAGCAGCCACCAGGCCACCACGCCGTGGATGGCGGCCAGGCCCAGCATCAGCAACTCGAAGCTGGCGATGCTCCACTGCCCGTTGGCCATGGTCTGCACCAGCGATGCGCCGCCCGTCAGCAGGTTGAGCAGGGGCAGCAGCGCATACAGCACGGCGGCCAGCGCCATCTGCTGCAGCCAGGCATTGCGGTGCGAGACCCGCAGCGGATGCAGCAGGCACAGCAGCCAGATCAGGAAGAAGCCGTTGATCTCCCAATCACTGCGCGCCTGCATGGGCACGGGCAGCAGGCGGTTGAGCCAGAAGAAGCCGGCCACGGCCACCGACAGGCCCGCGATGGAGCCCACGTTGAGCACCTCCACCAGACGGTGGCCGAAGGGCGTGCGGCCCAGCTTGCGGCGCTCGGGCATGCGCTTGACCACCCACAGCACCATGCCGGACGCGGCCATGAAGGTGCCGACCACGCCGCTGAGCAGCAGCAGCCAGCGCGTGGCGGGCTCTGCAAAGCGACCCAGGTGCACGCCGGTGATCACGTTGCTGGTGGCACGCACCCAGGAGATGGCGGGCGCCTCGGGGCTGGCCTGCAACTGGCCGGTCACGCCGTCGAAGCGCAGCGTCTCGGACTGGCCCCGGTTGATGAGGCTCATGCCGCCGCCTTCGCGCAGCTCGACCACCGCGCGCGAGGTGCCGGGCGCGTTGACGGTGATGCTGCCCACGCCGTGCTCGGGCCAGCGGCGCGCGCCCTCGGCCAGCATGGGCGCGATGTCGGCCAGCGCGGCGGCCTGGCGCTCCTGTTTGCCACCACGCGCGCCAGGGCCCTGGTTGGCCGCCTGCCCGCGTGCACCGCGCACATCGGCGAAGTAGGCATTGGTGTCGCCGTTGTAGGCCGCCTGTATGCCCCAGGGCATGAGCATGAACATCAGCAGCACCAGTCCGCTGAAGGTGATGACGATGTGAAACGGCAGCGCCAGCACGGCCGTGGCGTTGTGCGCGTCCAGCCAGGAGCGCTGGCCCTTGCGCGGGCGGAAGGTGAAGAAGTCCGTGAAGATCTTCTTGTGCGTGATCACGCCCGTGATGATGGCCACGAACATCAGCATGGTGGCGAAGCCCACGATCCATCGGCCCCAGATGCGCGGCATGGCGTGCAGCTCGAAGTGGAAGCGGTAGAAGAAGTTGCCGGCGCGTGTCTCGCGCGGCTCCAGCTTCTCGCCCGTGGCGGCGTCGATCTCGGCGCGCTTGGTGCCTGCGCGGCCCGTGGCGGCGCCGGGCTCGCGCCAGGATGCGGCCACCGCCACCTGGCGCGGGCCGGGCAGGCCCAGCGTCCAGGTCGTGGCCTCCGGCGCGATGCGCTGCATGGCCTCCAGTGCGCGCTGCGCGGTATCGGCATCCTGCACCGAGCCGTGCAGCTCGGGCCGCATCCAGTCGTTGATCTCGTCGCGGAAATAGCTCAGGGTGCCCGTGAAGAACACCGCGTAGAGCAGCCAGCCCAGCAGCAGGCCGCTCCAGGTGTGCAGCCAGGACATGGACTGGCGCAGTCCCTCGGGTTTGCCGTCTGCCCTCATGCGGCGGCTCCGTTCGACAGCACCCAGGCCAGAAGTCCCAGGCCCGCGCCCGGCAGGCCGATCACGGCCCAGGCGCGCCAGGCGCTGGCGCAGCCAAAGGCCCACATGGCCGCCACGGCGTAGATGATGAAGGCCAGCAGCGTCGAGCCCAGCGCCGCATCGGCCCGTTCCACGCCCAGCCAGACCATGGCGCGCGCGCCCGTGGCGGCGCAGGCGGCCGACAGCAGATAGCCGCCGCCGATCGCCGCCAAGGCGCGCGAGGCCACGGCCACGCGGTAGCGCAGCAGGGATGGAGAGGACCCTCCCGGGGTCGAGGCTTGCATGGGGATGACCTTTCTTGCGGATCGTTGCCCGTCATGGACGCCGCGGCCGCTGCAGACACCGCTCGCAGGCCCGGACGGACAAAGGCGCCACAACAGTTCAAGGTCTGTGCGGCGCCGGGCGTTGGCCGCGCGCCTGGAGCACGCCGCCTTTCAAAGAGCGGGAATGATAATGATTTTTATTACCCGAGTCATTTAAAGAAATGCAAAGCCGGCCTCCTGTCACCGGCCCCGACCATCCCCCTGGCGCCTGTTCCCCTATCGCGCCCGCCCCGCCAGCCAGCGCCCGCCGAACTGGTTGATCACCATGCCCGCCAGCACGGCCAGCGTGCCCATCCACTGCATGAAGGTGGGCCGCTCGCCCAGCAGCAGCATGGCCGAGACCAGGCCTACCACGGGCACCATCAGAGACAGCGGCGCCACCGTGCCGGCCGCATAGCGCTGCAGCAGGCGCGTCCACAGGCCGTAGCCCAGCAGCGTGGCCAGCAGCGCCAGGTACAGGATGGAGGCCACGGCGGTCAGGTCGATCCCCGCCAGTTGCTGCACGACCGTATCCGCGCCATCGGTCCAGACAGCCAGGGCCATCAGCGGCGCAATGGGGAAGATGCTGCTCCAGACGATGAAGGGGAAAGGCTCGTAGGGGCCGCTGCGCGCCGCATAGCGCGTGATCATGTTGGACACGGCCCACATGCAGGCTGCGCCCACGGTCAGCAAAAAGCCGGCCAGCGTCATGGCGTTGTCGCCTTCGCCATGGGCGCTGCCAATGGCAACCAGCCCGCCCAGCGATACCACCAGGCCCAGCCAATGCCACAGGCGCGCGGGCTCGCCCAGCAGGAAGGCGGCCAGCAGCAGCGTGACGAAGGCCTGCGTCTGCAGCACCACCGAGGCCATGCCGGCCGGCATGCCCAGCTTCAGGCCCAGGAACAGCATGCCGAACTGGCCCACGCCCTGCACCAGCCCATAGGCGGCCAGATAGCGCCAGCCCACCGACTTGGGCGGGCGCACGAACAGCAAAAAGGGCAGCGACGCCACCACGAAGCGCAGCGCGCTCAGCAGCATGGGCGACAGCGTCAGCAGGCCGAACTTCATGGCCACGAAGTTGGTGCCCCAGATCAGGATGACCAGCAGCGCACGCGCCCAGTCGCCACGGCTCAGGTGCTGCGCGGTCATGCCCTGCCCTCGGTGCAGCGGGGCCTGCAATGGTCAGGGACAGCGGCCGGCAGCACCGGCAAGGAACAGGAAGAAGGCATGGCGGGCAATGGGCAAAAAGAAAAGGGGCGGATCACATCCGCCCCCGGCGTTTGTACCACCGCAGCCCGTGCGCTGCCGGGCGGCCGTGGCTCGACCCTGGGGTTCAGTCCGCCGCGTAGTCGATGGGATCGTGGGCATGCTGGCGCCCCAGCGCGCCGGCCATGGCCAGCATGAAGGCCAGGCCGCGCCGCACATCGGGCTCGCGTGCCATGCGCATCAGGCCGATCAGGGTGGGCGTTTCCTCCATGGCGTGCACCTGGGCCGCCGCCATGCGCGCGGCATTGCCCGCGGCCCAGGCCCCGCCCACGCCATCCTCGAAGGCCTTGGCGACCTTCTCGACCATGTAGTCGTCTGCCATGTCCACCAGGTCCGCCGTGGCCGACAGCAGATCGACCACGCGGTTCAGGCGCCGGCCCACCAGCAGCGGCTCCAGCTTGCCCATCAGTTCGGCCAGCCCCTGCAGCGCGGCGTCGTCCTGCAGCAGGCCGCCGGCGGCGGGCTGCGCCACGGGAATGTCGGAAGCGATGTTCATCTCGGTGCTCCTTGTCTTCGTGCTTGGAATGACAATGCAAAGGCCATGGCCTCAGACCAGGGCGCGGGCCACGGCCCAGTACATGCCGCGGTTGAAGCCCTTGCGCATCATCGAGCCGACCTTGGTCGGCGGCGTGGGCTTGACGTCGACCTGGTAGTCGTACCAAAGCGGCATGCCGCCGTCCAGGCCCATCTGGGCGATGGCCACCACGCGCCCGTCGTAGGCATCGCTGGTGCGGCCGAAGCGGATCTGCGAGGCGATGTTGTTCACCACCACGGGCGACTGGTTGTGGCAGGCGCCGCCGGCCTTGCTCACCGGCAGGTCCACCGTATCGCCCAGCACATAGACATGGCTCTGGCCCAGCACCTGCATGGTCTCGTGGTCGGTGGGCAGCCAGCCTTCGCCATCCTGCGCCTGCGACAGGCCACAGTCGCGCACGGCCTGCACGGCGCGTATCGGCGGCGTGGCCATGAGGATGTCGAAGTCTTCGGCCTGGCCCTCCTCCGAGTGGGCCACCTTGGCCTCGGGGTCCACGCGCGCCAGCGTGAATCCGCGCTGGTGGCGAATGCCGCGCTGCTCGAACACCGTGGGCAGGATCTCGCAGGTGTCCTTCTGCAGGAACAGGCAGTTGCGCAGCAACTGCGAGACCGTGGGATAGGTGTAGACGATCTCCACCTTGTCGCGCACGCCGCGCCGGCGCAGCAGGTCGTCCAGCATCAGCGTGGTCTCTATGGGCGCGATGCCGCACTGGTGCGGCACATTGGGCGTCTTGGGAAAGGTGACGGTGACGAAGATGCGGCCCTTTTCTATGCGCGCCAGCTTGTCGGCCAGCTGCCGCGCGGGCGCGTGCTGGTAGAAGTGGTCGCCGGCCTCGGCCAGGCCTTCGATACGCTCGGGCGAAGGCACGCAGCCCGTGGAGATCACCAGATGGTCGTAGCCGAAGCGCTTGCCGCTCCTGCAGTGCACGGCCTGCAGCGCAAAGTCGAAACGCTCCACCTCTTCCACCTGGAAGTCGATCTCGGGCCGCAGCAGGCCACGCTGCCTGCGCCGCAGCTCGTCGCGAAAGAAGGCATTGAAGGCCACGTACATGAAGGCCGGCTTGTAGTAGTGCCAGGGCGAGTTCGACAGCATGGTGATGCGCACCTTGCCCGTGACCACCTCCGGATACAGCTTGCTGACCAGGTGGTTGGCGGTCATGGTGCCGCCAATGCCCCCTCCGATGATCAAGATGTGATGCGCCATCCCTGCTACTCCTTGTGCTTTCGCCTCAGTGGAACAACCGCTGGCGCCGCACGGCGCCAGCGCCGGAAAATGCGCCGCTCAGTCAGGCTTGAGCGATCGCCACACCCCGTCCCAGAGCGCGTCGAACAGGGGCTCTATGGGCGTGTCGATGATGCCGTCCAGCCGCAGGCAGATCATGCGGATCGCGCTGCCGTACATCAGGCTGGCCGCCACCATGGGCTCCATCTGGCGGATCTCGCCATCGGTCATGCCGGCGAACACGAAGCCGCGCATGCGCACGAAGGCCGAGGCCGAGCAGATGGCCTGCTCGTCGGGCAGAAACTCACGGTGGCGCGCATTGACCACGAAGCCCATGGCCTCGGGCTCGGCCTCGGCCAGCCCGAACAGCATGCGCAGCACCTCGCGGCAGCGCTGGGCGCTGCCCGCGTGCCGCTCCTCGATATCGTCAAGCAGCACATTCATGCGCGCCAGCAAATGCCGGTACAGCTCGCGCGCAATGCCTTCCTTGTCGGCAAAGTGGTTGTAGAAGAAACCGATGGACACGCCGGCCTCGGCGCACAGGTCCTGTATCGAGGTATTGAAGAAGCCCCGCTCCACGAACAGCCTGAGCGCCACGCGCAGCGTCTGCACATGGCGCGAACCCGCATGCGGGAAGAAGGTCCAGGCCTCGTCTTGCATGGGAAATGATCGTAGAACGAATCTTCATTCTATTTTCACAAGCACGTGCAAACTACACCAGGGTTTTCCTGGACCTTGGCCTCAATCCATCAGCCGGAGTGCCTCGGCAAGCGATGCCACGTTGGCGATGCCCAGCTTTTCGTAGATGGAGCGGATCTGATTGCGCACCGTGGCAGGAGCACGCTGGAGTTGGACTGCAATCTGCTTGTGGGTCAGGCCCCGGACCACAAGCCGGGCAACCGTGGCTTCGCGGGGGGACAGCCCGTCGGCTGCGCACCGGGGGCGCGCTCGCAACCACAGCAGACCGTGCTGCGTGAACAGCGTGATGACCAGGGTGTGGGCCACCAGACGATGGGCGCCGCCCTGTGCCGCAGTCTGCACGGCCGCAGGCAGGCGAGGACCTTGCCAGCCCGGCCATTCGGCGCGCAAGGCGTGCTCGAAGACGACGTCCATGTGGTGGATGATGCCGCGCGGGTCTGCCAGTGCCGAGCCCAACCGATCACGGGCCAGGCCCTGCCGAAGCTGCCCCAGATGCGTGAGGCGGTTGAGTTCCAGCGCCTGCTGCACATGGGGCAGCAGCGCGGCCAGCAGTTGGCGCTCGCCCTCGGTGCAATGCGCATCCGTGCGGGCGCGAAACAGCGTGAGCCAGCGCGTGTAAAGAGTGCTCGGGTTCAGCATCCCGCCGATGAAGAAGTGCGACTGCTCGAAGCGCCTGCCGTAGTCGCGCAGCGCCCCCTGATGCCGGCCACTGAACCAGGTCCTCGCTTCGAAGGCCAGCGTCTCGCTGGGATGCATGGTGACGGCCTGCGCCGCCGTGTCCAGGTGCTTGACCTCTTCATAGGCCTGCAGCATTTCGGGCGGCTGCCGGTGAAGGTGGATGGTGTGGACATCGATGCCGGCCGCCGTCATGGTGGCCGAGCCCCACATGGCCGAGTCGAAGGGCAGCACGGGTTTGAGCAGGTCCAGCGCCTGGTCCTGGAAATGTTCGACAGGCTGCTCGTGCGATAGCCGGTAGAGGTTCAGCAGCAGGTGGTTGTATGCAGCGTCCATGGCGGCTTGCCTGCCTCTCTTCGATACGTTGAGATCGACTGCACGGGCGGGTGTTGCGCGAGCCGTGCCCTCTTGCCCCACCCCGGCAGCGCTTCAGGATAGTGCAATTGCATCATTTTGTTTGTTGCGTGTCACACATAGAGTTGGCTTGCCACCCACATTCCTGTACCGACACCATGCAAATCCACCCCAGTGCATCCACTTCCTTTCCCGCCGTGCGCCCTTTGCTGCTGTGCGGCCTTGTTGCAAGCCTCTATGCCTGTGGAGGAGGCAGCGGCGGCACCGACAGCGGCGGGGGCACCGGCGGCGGCACCGTGACACAGCCGGCCATCACGCTGTCAGGCACCGTCGCCATCGACCAGGCCGTGCGCAACGCTGCAGTCTGCGTGGATCTGAACGCCAATGCAGCCTGCGACACGGGCGAGCCCAGCGCAGCGGCCACCGGCAGCGACGGCACGTTCAGCCTGACCTATCAACCCGGCGATGCGGCAGCCACCGCTGCCTTCAACCAGGCTCCCGTGCTGGCTCGCATCACACCCGAATCCGTGGACGCTGCGGACCCCACCAGCACCGCCACAGCCAAGGCGTTCGTGCTGTCTGCACCGGCTGGCAAATCCGCGCAGATCAATCCACTGACCAGCCTGGTGCAAAAGGCCATCGCGGCCGGCACGGCCAGGGAAGTGGCCGAGGCTGCAGTGGCCCGCCAGCTCGGCATCGACGCCGCCAGGATCTACGACTACCAGAGCGACGCGGCCTCCAGTGCCGCCGTGCTTGCGGATACCGCGCGCACAGCCGCCAAGGTCACCGCCTACGCGCTTGAGTTGGGCGTGCCTATCCAGGTGACGGCACCTGGCGCAGCGGCCGTGGCATCGAACCAACTGGCGTTCCTGAACTATGGCAACGCGCAGAACTACTCCGTGCGTGAACGCAGGTCCGACGGCGTCGTCCAGGCAGACGGCTTTGCCCACCAGTTCGAGACACGCAGCGGAAAAACCAACGGTGCACCCAGTACGCAGGAAGCGCTGTTCCCGTCCGTCACGCTCACCAGCACCGGATGGACGCGCTGCGACAGTTCCGTTGCGCGCCTGACGACACAGGGGGTTCCCTCGCGCACACTGCTGTGCAACCAGTCCACCGCCTACCTGGGCTTTACCACCGCTTCGCAGGACGTCAGCGGCAAGCCCATGGCCGAAGTCATCACGCAATTGCGTGCCGGAGACACAACGCTGCAGGCCGAGGGCATCCGCCATGACCGCTCCATCGAAATGGACCCTGCCACGCTGGGCTCGGCCGTCTTCCCGCAGGGCGCACAGATGCGCACTGCACTGTCGGTGCAGTTGAACCGGTCGCCGGCCTTCATCAACAACACGGCCACGGACCGCTTCGGCTTCGCCACGCTGGAAGCCATGATTGCCGGCCGCCCGACCAGCGCGGTGAACCTGTCGACTCCAGCCACCGTGCGCGCCTCGACAGTCGGGGCGGCGGGGCCGGTCGATGCCAACCATGTGTTGCGCGTGGCCTTCATCGATGCGGCCAACGCCCAGTTCTACAGCTGTGAGTCCACCCCTCCGGCCTACAGCGATCTGGGCGCCTGCACCGTGCATTCGCAAAGCGCGTACACCCTCTCCACCTCCCAGGGCGTGCGCCTGCTGAGCTTTGCCGACTTCCCTGGCAAGACCTTCATGCAAGGCGTGACGCGGGGCTATACGGAATTCGACGGCAGCGTATTCGGCTATCGCCTGCCTGCCGCCATTGCCAGCGAAGACCAGGCACTCAGCTATTCCACCCGGCTGAACGGCGTGGCCTGGGCTGCCATGAAAACGGTTCTGGGCATTGAGTGAGCCTTGCAGCCGGGAGCGGGCATTTCAAGCAAGGGATGGGGCGAGGCATCCCACGCGGCGCCCCGCAGCCGCGTGGGCCGGCATGCCGGGCATGCATGCCTCAGCTCCATCCTGCCGGACCGTAGAATCCGCGCGCAGCCATTGGAGACAGAGACAACAATGACGGGCTGCACACGAATCCGACCCAAAGGCCTTTTGCAAATGCAACTCCCCATCCACGTCATCGACGCATTCACATCGGAACGATTCAAGGGCAATCAGGCCGCCGTCATTCCCCTGGATGCATGGCTTGCCGATTCCACGCTGCAGGCCATTGCCGCCGAGAACAATCTTTCGGAGACCTCTTTCCTGGTCTGGAGTGGCGAGCGCGCCGCCTTCGAGATCCGCTGGTTCTCCCCCCTGACCGAGATCGCGTTCTGCGGCCACGCCACGCTGGCGAGCGCCTTCGTGCTCTTCGAGGCCGACCCGGCGCTGAGCAGCATCACGTTCTGGGCCGCTGCCGTGGGCAAGGTCACCGCCACGCAGGAGGATGGCGGACGCATCGTCATGACCTTCCCGCGCCGCGATGCCAAGCCGCTGGATGAGGTGCCCGCCGCACTGCGCGAAGGCCTGACGCCCGCACCCACGGCCTATCTCGTGAACCAGCAGGCCTACGTGGCCGTCTACGCAACCGAAGACCAGGTGCGAGCCGTCAAACCGGACCTGGAGCGCCTCAAATCGCTGGGCCCGCTGGACGTGGTGGTGACGGCGCCTGCGGATGCGGGCGCCTCCCATGACTTCGTCAGCCGCTACTTCTGGCCCGCCAATGGCGGCGAGGAAGATCCCGTCACGGGCTCCATCCATGCGGCGCTTGCACCCTACTGGGCGGGCAGGCTGGGCAAGAACCGCCTGGTCGGCCACCAGGCCTCTCGCCGCACGGGCACGCTGTTTTGCGAGGTGACCGATGCCAGCGTCGAGGTGGCGGGCCATTGCGCGCGTTATCTGACCGGGACCATTACCGTCTGACGCCCGACTTTGCGCTGGCACGCAGGTACCATCCGCGCATGAGTACCCACTACGAATCACTGTCGCAAGCCGACGCCTACCGCGACGCCTTCGGCGTGGAGGCGCCTGCCGCCAGCGAGCGCAACATGACACCGCGCAAGTCCGGCTTTTTCATCCGCAGCGTCGCCGTGGCCGCGGATGCCGCCACCGAACAGCAAGAACCCTCCGCTTCCGACACACCGCCCGCGCCTGCGGCGCCGCCCGCACGCGAGCTGGTTGCCGCCCAATGGGGCCTGGTGCCGCACTGGGTGAAGTCGGCCTCCGATGGACGGCTGCGCGCGCTCAAGCTGGTGAATGCGCGTTCGGAGACCGTCTCCACGGCCCAGGCCTTCCGCGATGCCTGGCTCAATGGCCAGCGCTGCATCGTGCCCATGGCCGCCTTTTTCGAGGATGACTACCGCAACGGCAAGGCCCTGCCCACGCGCATCTCGCGCATCGACGGCAAGCCCATGGGCGTGGCCGGCGTGTGGGCGCAGTGGACGGGCCCGGATGGCGAGGTGCTGCTGAGCTACACCCTGCTCACGGTCAACGCCAACAGCCATGCGCTGCTGCACCGCTACCAGCAGCCCGGCGCGGAAAAGCGCATGCCGGCGATTCTCAACGAAGGCGCCTACGACGCCTGGCTCAACGCGCGCGTGGAAAAGGCGCGCGAGTTCATGCGCCAGTACCCGTCCAACTGGCTCACCGCCAACCCCGTGGAGCGAAAGGCCGACAAGCGGCCTCCAGGGCTGATGGGCTGATGGGCCTTGTCCCCCGCGCTACGGCGCCTTGGGCAACGCGTTGATGGAGCGCAGGATGTCGCGCGTAATGCCCTGGCGCTTGGGCAGGTCGGCCAGCCGGTGGGGCGTGTCCATGTTCATGGCGAAGAACACGGGGCCGGCAGGCCATTCCACCCAGCCCACCCACCAGCCGATACGGCCCGTCCAGCCGGTTTTGGCGCGCAGTATCCAGTCGGCGCCGGCCTCGTTGACCATCACGTCCTTCACCAGCCGCTGGTGCTCCACCGGCAATGGCAGCCGATTGCGGTACAGCCGCTGCAGGAAGGCGACCTGCTCCAGCGCCGAGATGGCCAGGTCGCCCTCCACCCAGAAAGGCGCCTCGCCCGTGGCCAGCGCATTGCCGTAGTCGATCTTGCGCATGTAGGCAGCCTCACGCGCGCTGCCAAGCTCCCTGGCAAAGCCTTCGTACACCCAGACGGTGGAGTTGCGCATGGCCGAGCGCAGGTCCTGATCGGCATTCCAGGCCGGCAACTGGCGCTTCACGCCATCCCAGGCAATGCGCTGGAATTCATCGCGCACCAGCCCGGCGTCCAGCGCGAACAGGCTGTGCGGGATCTTGAAGGTGGAAGCGGGCGAGTAGCGCCGCGCCGCGCGTTCACGGTTGTGGACGTAGACGGCTTCGGCCGGGCCTCTGGCATCGACCACGACGATGCTGCCATCGACCTTGGCATCGGCAAAAAAGCGGGCCCACTCGGGCCTGTCCTGCAGTTCGGCAGCCGCCAGCGCCGCCTGTGACAGACAGGCGAGCAGCGCGGCGCACATCAGATTTCTTCGATTCATGCCGGCAGTTTAAGAGCTGCACCACCGCACGCCGATGGTGCACCGCCCGCCCGGCTGCCCTGTTTTGACTCGCGGTTTTCCCGTTTTGGTGTTCCGGCTGCATCGCACGGCCCCCAAGGGCCCCGTCTGCGCTGGCACGACTTGTGCAAGGCCGCTGCAGGCCGGCCAATGCAGCCATGGCGGCAACGGCAGACGGCCCCATGACCACAACAAACAAGGGAGTCATTGCATGCACAGGTGCGCACAGGCATTGAGAACATTGGTGGCGGGAGGATGGGTCGCCGTCCTGGGTGCGGCGCAGACGGCGCAGGCGGCCGAGCAGGCGATCACGCGGCCGTCGCTGGTGGCGGTGGAATCCATCAGCGCCGTGGACACGGTCTGGCTGATGACGGCCACGGTGCTGGTGCTGCTGATGACGCTGCCCGGCATTGCGCTGTTCTATGCGGGCATGGTGCGCCGCAAGAACGTGCTCAACACCATGGCCAGCGTGGTGGCGATTGCCTGCCTGGTCAGCATTCTGTGGTTCGCACTGGGCTATTCGCTGGCCTTCACGCCCGGCAATGCGTGGATAGGCGGTGATTCGCGCGCCTGGTTCGCGGGGCTGGATTTCAACGCCGCCAAGGGCCTGGTGGCCGTGAGCCACCTGGCGCCGCATGTGCCCGAAGCAGCCTATGCGATGTTCCAGCTGGCCTTTGCCGTGATCACCGCCGCCTTGCTGGTGGGCGCCTGGGTGGAGCGCATGCGCTTCGGTGCCATGCTGATCTTCGTGGGCTTGTGGAGCCTGCTGGTTTATGCCCCGGTGGCGCACTGGGTGTGGGAGCCGGGCGGCTGGCTGGCGCGCATGGGCGCGCTGGACTTTGCCGGGGGCACCGTGGTGCATGTGAACGCGGGCGTGGCCGGGCTGGTCTGCGCCTGGTTCCTGCGGCCGCGCCGCGGCTACGGGCACGAGCCCTTCGAGCCCTACAACCTGGCCCTGACCATGATGGGCGCGGCCCTGCTGTGGATGGGCTGGTTCGGCTTCAACGCCGGCTCATCGCTGGCCGGGGACAGCCGGGCGGCGCTGGCGCTGGCCGTCACCCACATTGCCGCGAGCGCGGGCGCCCTGGCCTGGTCGCTGGCCGAGTATGTGGTGCGCGGCAAGGCCACGCTGCTGGGCCTGTGCTCGGGGCTGGTCGGCGGCCTGGTGGCGATCACGCCGGCAGCCGGTTTCGTGACGCCGCTGTCGGCGCTGTGCATCGGCCTGATCGCCGGTGTCGCCTGCTATTGGGGCGCAACGGGGCTCAAGCGGCTGCTGGGCGCGGACGATTCGCTGGATGTGTTTGGCGTGCATGGCGTGGGCGGCATCGTGGGATCGCTGCTGACCGGCGTGTTTGCCAGCCCGCAGATCGGCGGCGTGCAGGCCAGCGTGCTCACCCAGGCGGTGAGCGTGCTGGCCGTGGCCTTGTTCACGCTGGTGGCCACGGCGGCGCTGCTGTGGCTGCTGGACATGCTGATCGGCCTGCGCGTGGATGAGGAAAGCGAACTGCAGGGCCTGGACCTGGCGCTGCACCGCGAACGCCTGAGTGGATGAACGGCCGAGCCGCAAAGCGGCCCGGCGCCCGATGATCGTCAAACCGAAGGAGTGCCACTACATGCCCGAAAGCGAACTCCTGGCCATCGCAGCGCACCTGCATGTGCTGCTGCGCAGAAGCTGCGGCCGCGTGACCGATACCGAATGGCTGGCGGCCAATGCCGAGTACGCCGCCGAAATCATCCGCTTCGCCCGGGAGCAGGAAGGGGCGCGCAGCACGCCCGAACTGGTGGAATGGACCCATCGCTTCGAAGCGGCCTGGAATGCCGCGCTGGCCGGGCCCGCCGAGCGCTCGCCGCTCATGCAGCGCGCCGGCGAGCTGATGCGCCAGCGTGCGGAAAACCGCAAGTACGTGGGCACGCTGCGCTAGGGCCTGGCTGGCTCAGGCAGGAGGATCAGGCCGGTGGAGCGGGCACCGAGTGCAGCAGCACGGGCGCGTCGCCATCGCCGTTGACGCTTTCCAGCTGCACGCCAAAACCCCACAGGCGCGCTGCGTGCTTGAGCACTTCCAGCGCATCGTCGGACAGCGGCCGGCCCTGGTAGCGGGTGTGGCGCAGGGTGAGGCAGCGGTCGCCGCGCAGATTGACGTTCCAGACCTGGATATTGGGCTCGCGCGCGCCCAGGTCGTATTGCTGCGACAGCGTCTGGCGCAGGGTGCGGTAGCCGTCGTCGTCATGGATGGCGCTGACCAGCAGCTCGCGTTCGCTGGCGTCGTCATGGATGGCGAACAGGCGCATGTCGCGCATCAGCTGTGGGCTCAGGTACTGGCCGACAAAGCTCTCGTCCTTGAAGTTCTGCATGGCATGGTGCAGCGCCGGCAGCCAGGGCGTGCCGGCCAGGTCGGGGAACCAGCGGCGGTCTTCCTCGGTGGGGTCCTGGCAGATGCGGCGGATGTCGCGGTACATGGCAAAGCCCAGCGCATAGGGATTGATGCCGCTGTAGGCGCGGTGACCGGCCGGGGGCTGGTAGATGACATTGGTGTGGGAGGACAGCCATTCGATCATCACGCCGTCGGTCAGCCAGCCTTCGTCGTACAGGGTGTTGAGCAGGGTGTAGTGCCAGAACGTCGCCCAGCCCTCGTTCATCACCTGGGTCTGGCGCTGCGGGTAGAAGTACTGGGCGATCTTGCGCACGATGCGCACGATCTCGCGCTGCCAGGGCTCCAGCAGCGGGGCGTTCTTCTCGATGAAGTACAGCAGGTTTTCCTCGGGCTCCTTGGGAAAGCGCTCGCTGTGCTGGGCCGCGCTGTCCTTGCCCGGGCGGGCCGGCAGGGTGCGCCACAGCTCGTTGACCTGCTGCTGCGCATAGGCCTCGCGCTGCTCGCGCTCGGCCCGCTCGCGCGCCAGGCTTTTCTTGGAGGGGCGGCGGTAACGGTCCACGCCCAGGTTGGACAGCGCGTGGCAGGAGTCCAGCCATTGCTCCACCGTCGTCAGGCCATGGCGCTCCTCGCACTGGGAGATGAAGTCGCGCGCATAGACCAGGTAGTCGATGATGCTGCCCGCATCCGTCCACATGCCGAACAGGTAGTTGTTCTTGAAGAAGCTGTTGTGGCCGTACGCCGCATGGGCGATCACCAGGGCCTGCATGGCGGTGGTGTTCTCCTCCATCAGATAGCTGATGCAGGGATTGGAGTTGATGACGATCTCGTAGGCCAGGCCCATGTGGCCGCGCCGGTAGCGCCGCTCCGTCGCCATGTATTCCTTGCCATAGCTCCAGTGGCGGTAGCCCACGGGCATGCCCACGCTGGCGTAGGCGTCCATCATCTGCTCGGCCGAGATCACTTCCAGCTGGTTGGGATAGGTGTCCAGGCCGTAGCGTTCGGCGGCGGCCGCAATCGCTGCGTGATAGCGCTCGATGAGCTCGAAGGTCCAGTCGCTGGGATCGGGCAGAGGCTCGGCCGGCCGCTCCCCCGCCGGCAGCGGCGCGGAGGGCACGATGCGCTGGGCCCGTTCGCTGGCCAGATGGGATTTCCACTGCGGCGTGGCATGGCGGGGCGCCAGCACGGGATAGTGAGAGAGGTTCATACCGATACCCCCTCTTTCTTGAACAGGTCGCGGAACACGGGGTAGATCTCGCTGGCGTCCGACACCTTGCGCATGGCGAAATGCGAGAACAGCGGCAGCACCTGGCTGTACTCCTGCCACAGGCTCTGCTCTTCCTGCACCACCTGCACATAGGCGAAGTAGCGCACCAGCGGCAGGATCTTGTCGACCAGCAGGTTGCGGCAGTTGGAGCCGTCGTCGCCGAAGTTGTCGCCATCGCTGGCCTGGGCCACGTAGATGTTCCAGTCCCCGGACGGGTAGCGCGCGCGGATGATCTGGTCCAGCAGCACCAGCGCACTGCTGACCACCGTGCCGCCGCTTTCCTGGGAGTGGAAGAACTCGTCCTCGCTGACCTCGGCCGCCTGCGTGTGGTGGCGGATGAAGACGATGTCGATCTTCTCGTAGTGCCGCGTCAGGAACAGGTACAGCAGGATGAAGAAGCGCTTGGCCAGGTCCTTGCGGTCCTGGTCCATGGAGCCGGACACATCCATCACGCAGAACATCACGGCCTGGCTGATGGGCGCAGGCACGCGCGTGCGGTTGCGAAACCGCAGGTCGATGGGGTCGAGAAAGGCCACCGTGCCCATGCGCAGCTTCAGCGCATCGATGCGCTGCTGCAGCTCGGCCGCCGCCTCGCTGGTGCCATCGTCCTGCGCCAGCAGCGCTTGCAGCTGCTCCTCCAGTGACTTGAGTTCGCGGTGCGGCGCCTTGGTCAGCGCAATGCGCCGGCCCAGGGCGCCGCGCATGGTGCGCAGCAGCGCCAGGTTGTGCGGCGTGCCGTCGTGGCTGTAGCCGGCGCGGCGCGTCTTGTACTGCATGGTGTTGCCGATGTGGGTGCGCAGCAGGCGCGGCAGGGCCAGGTCTTCAAAGAACAGTTCCATGAACTCTTCCTTGGTCAGGGTGAAGGTGAAGTCGTCCTCGCCCTCGCCGCTGTCGCTGGCCTGGGAGCCGCCGCCGCCTGCGCCGCCCTGCGGCCGGGCAATGCGGTCGCCGCGCACATGCTCGGTGTTGCCCGGGTGCACCGTGTCATGGACGCCGCCCTGCCCATGGTGGAACACGGGCTCGCGGATGTCCTTGCGCGGGATGGAGACGCTCTCGGACTCCTCCATGTGGCGGATGCCGCGCTTGTCCACCGCGCGGCGCACCGCCTCGGCGATCTGCGCCTTGTAGCGGCGCACGAAGCGCTCGCGGTTGCCCACCGACTTGTTCTTGCCGGCCAGCCTGCGATCGATGATTTGCAATGCCATCTGTTCCCCCCAGCCCGGGCGCGCCGAAGGGCGGCGCACCCACCCGTCAGTTGCTCTTGCGAACGCGCAGATACCACTCGCACAGCAGGCGCACCTGCTTGGACGTATAGCCCTTGGCCTCCATGCGGGTGACAAAGTCCTCGTGCTTGCGGGCATCCTCGGCACTGGCCTTGGCGTTGAAGCTGATCACGGGCAGCAGCTCCTCGGTATTGGAGAACATCTTCTTCTCGATCACCACGCGCAGCTTCTCGTAGCTGGTCCAGCTGGGGTTCTTGCCCTGGTTGTTGGCCCGCGCGCGCAGCACGAAGTTGACGATCTCGTTGCGGAAGTCCTTGGCATTGGCGATGCCCGCGGGCTTCTCGACCTTCTCCATCTCGGCGTTGAGCGCGTTGCGGTCGAAGGCCTCGCCGGTATCGTTGTCGCGGTACTCGCTGTCCTGTATCCAGTAGTCGGCGTAGGTGACGTAGCGGTCGAAGATGTTCTGGCCGTACTCGCTGTAGCTCTCCAGATAGGCGGTCTGGATTTCCTTGCCGATGAACTCGGCATAGTGCGGCGACAGGTATTCCTTGATGTAGCTGGTGTACTTGGTCTCCAGCTCGGCAGGGAACTGCTCGCGCTCGATCTGCTGCTCCAGCACATACATCAGGTGCACCGGGTTGGCCGCCACCTCGGTACTGTCGTAGTTGAAGACCTTGGACAGGATCTTGAACGCGAAGCGCGTGGAGATGCCCGACATGCCCTCGTCAACGCCCGCATAGTCGCGGTACTCCTGGAAGCTCTTGGCGCGCGGGTCCGTGTCCTTGAGGCTCTCGCCGTCATAGACCTGCATCTTGCTGAAGATGCTGGAGTTCTCGGGCTCCTTCAGCCGCGTGAGCACGGCGAACTGGGCCATCATCTTGAGTGTGCCGGGCGCGCACACGGCGCTGGCCAGGGACGACTCGCGGATCAGCTTCTCGTAGATGCGCACCTCCTCCGACACACGCAGGCAGTAAGGCACCTTGACGATGTAGACGCGGTCCAGGAAGGCCTCGTTGTTGCGGTTGTTGCGGAAGGCCTTCCACTCGCTCTCGTTGCTGTGGGCCAGCACCATGCCGTCGAAGGGAATGGCGCCAAAGCCTTCCGTGCCCTTGTAGTTGCTCTCCTGCGTGGCCGTCAGCAGCGGGTGCAGCACCTTGATGGGCGCCTTGAACATTTCCACGAACTCCAGCAGGCCCTGGTTGGCCAGGCACAGGCCGCCCGAGTAGCTGTAGGCATCGGTATCGTCCTGGGCAAAGTTCTCCAGCTTGCGGATGTCCACCTTGCCCACCAGGCTGGAGATGTCCTGGTTGTTCTCGTCGCCGGGCTCGGTCTTGGCAATGCCCACCTGCCTGGAGATGCTGGGATAGCGCTTGACCACGCGGAACTGGCGGATGTCGCCGCCCAACTCCTCCAGGCGCTTGACGGCCCAGGGCGACAGCACATGGTTGAGGCAGCGCCGGGGAATGCCGAACTGCTCCTCCAGCAGCGGCCCGTCCTCCACGGGGTCGAACAGGCCCAGCGGCGACTCGTTCACGGGCGAGCCCTTGAGCGCGTAGAACGGCACCTTCTGCATCAGGTATTTGAGGCGCTCGGCGATGGAGCTCTTGCCACCGCCCACGGGGCCCAGCAGATAGAGGATCTGCTTGCGCTCTTCCAGGCCCTGGGCCGCATGGCGGAAGAAGCTCACCACCTGCTCGATGGAGTCTTCCATGCCGTAGAACTCGGCGAAGGCCGGATAGCGCCGGATGACCTTGTTGGCAAACAGCCGCGACAGGCGCGGATCATTGCGCGTGTCCACCATTTCGGGTTCGCCTATGGCCGCCAGCATGCGCTGGGCGGCGCCCTCGTAGGCCATGGGATCGCGCTGGCACAGGGCGAGAAATTCGTCCAGCGACATCTCTTCTTCGCGAAGGCGAACGTAACGTGCAGCCGAGTTGCTGATGACATCCATACGACCTCTCCCGGCGGCACCCGAGGGCGAACAGTGCCGCGAAGTTGCAAGGCATTCGCTACCGTGTGGAACTGTTGTAGCACCTTGCATCCGCTTTGAATAGCTCATACGTCCCACATGTCTGCATTGCGCGCGAGGTCACAATGTCAGGTTCCTGGACTACCCCGCTTTTTGCGGTGCCGGGACAGGGGCTTGAGCCAGCCGGGCCTGCAGCAAGGCCCGTGAATACAGCGCCTCACGCTCCCACTTTTGACAAATGATAGTCCGCACTCACACAGCGGCACAGGCCCGAATTCAGAACCGATGTCTCCTGCCGACAACCCCCTACTTGCCGCCGGTCGCCCATCGCGCAAACTGGCTGCCGTCACGCCGATGCACCTGCTGTGGGCCATGTGCCTGGTGCTCGGCCTGCTGCTCGCCCTGCTGGCACCGGGCCTGGCCAAGGCCGCACCGGCAGCAGGCCCTTTGGGTGCCTTGCAGGGCACCCTGGGCGGTGGCTCCGCGTCCGACAAGGAACGAAGCAACGCCATTCAGACCCAGCTCGATGCCGCAGCCTCGGCCACAAAGGAAGCCGATGCGCTGGCCCAGGAACTGGACCGCATGCGCGCCAGGGCACGCACGCCCGTGCCGCCCCTGCCCGCGCCGCTGAGCGACGAGCAGCTGGGCAGCCTGTTCGATCGCTGGAAGGAACGCGTTCCCGCCAACGCCAGCCAGGAAGTGCTGGAACGCCTACTGGCCGATGAGCGCGATGCCATTGCCGCCCTCAAGGCCGGCATCGAGAAATCCGCGGCCGACCAGGCCAACCTGGTCTCCCAGCCCGGCCCGGGGCGGATCGATCTGTCCATCCTGCAGCAGCGCGCCCAGGAAAACGCCGAGCCCGTGACCGCCGAGCCCGGCGAAGCCCCCGACCTCACCCAGGCCCGCCAGGCGCGCCGCAGCGCCGAGCACCGCCGCGCCCTGCTGGAGCTGGCGCTGCGCCAGGAAGAGCAGTCCACCATCGAAGCCCGCCAGCGCCTGCTGGCCGCCCAGCTGCAGGCCCAGCGCCGCGAGCTGCTGGAGCGTATGCCGCGCGCCGCCTGGCTGACCCAGCGCATTGCCGAGCGCAGCCGCCAGCAACTGGAGCAGCAGGTGCAGGAGATGGAGCTGGCCGCCCAGCACGCTTCCGCCGCCGATCCCGCCATACGCGACCTGGCCCAGCGCAATGCTGCGCTGGCCGCGCAGATCCTCAAGAACTCCAATGAACTGGCGCAGGAGCGCAAGACCCTGGCCAATGACGAATATGTGCGTGACCAGTTGAGCGCCACGCTGCGCGACACCCAGGCACGCCTGCGGCTGGGCGGTGGCAGCGCGGCCGTGGGCCAGTGGCTGTGGCAGCAGCGCGTGGAGCTGTCCTCCGGCAGCACCCTGCAGGCCAGGCACCGGGCCGTGCAGCGCCAGCTGGCCGAGCTGCGCCTGACACTGTTCAACTCCAGCAAATGGCGCCAGAACCCCGGCGCGGACACGGCGGCGCAGGCCCCGGCCGACGCTGCGGATGCAGGCGGCGTGGCGGCACCGGAGCCGGCCGCCAACGCCACGGTATCGGCCCAGCAGACCGCTTTGCTGGCCCGGCAGGTGGCGCTCACCGATCAGCTGCAACCGGTGTTGCTGCGCCGCATCGCCGTGCTGGAGCAGACCGACGACGCGCTGCGCGCGGCCCTGCGCAGCGGCAATGAGTTGCGCCAGGTGCTGGACAAGGAGCTGCTGTGGTTCCCCAGCCACCGCCCCATGGACCGTACCTGGCTCAGCGAGTGGCAGGCGCTGGAGCAGGACATCGAAGGCAGCAGCTCGCCCTGGAAAACCGCGCGGGCGCTGGCCGCCAGCATCTGGAACGATCCCTGGGCCTTTGGCGCCGTCGGCCTGATCGTGGCCCTGCTGCTGGGCCTGCGCCGCTACGCGCTGCGCCAGCTGCAGTCCATCGCCGTGCGCGTGGGCGACTTCATGCGCGACCACTTCGGGCTGAGCCTGCTGGCGCTGGGCTGGAGCCTGCTCTACACCTTGCCCTGGAGCTTTGCGGCCGCGGCGCTGGGCAGCCTGCTGCAAGGCCCGGAAACCGTGGGCACGGCGCTGGAGCCGCTGGGCGCCACCCTGGTCCAGCTCAGCGATTTCATCTTCGTGGCCACCTTGCTCAACGCCCTGTTCTGCCCGGGCGGGCTGGCACTGGCCCACTTCGGCTGGCCGGCTGCTCGCGTGCAGATGCTGCGCCAGATGGTGCGCCGCGCCGCCTGGCTGATCGTGCCTGCCGAACTGCTGGGCGGCCTGGCCTTCTACAGCCATGACAACCACGCCATCAGCACCTGGGGGCGCATCTCCATCCTCATGCTGTCGCTGGGGCTGGCCTGGATGGCCTGGCTGTACTTTCGCCGTGTCATGCAGCAAAAGCGGCCCGGCATCCACTGGGGCCAGATCGTCAGCGTGGTGCTGATGCTCATGCTCAGCGCGCTGGCCGTGGGCATCGTGCTCGGCTATGTCTACACGGCCACCGAAGTCATCCAGGCCCTGATGGCCAGCTTCGTGTTCCTGGGCGCGGTCGAGGTCGTGGTCAACCTGCTGCGGCGCTGGCTGCTGCTGGGCGAGCGGCGCCTGGCGCTGAACCGGCTGCGCGAAGCCGCCAGGCTGGCCCAGAGCGGCTCGGGAGTGGACACCGGCAAGGCCCCCACCGACGAAGCCACCCAGATGGCCCTGGTCACCGTGGGCGCCCAGGCGCACCGGCTGCTGGGCCTGCTGCAGCAGGTGCTGGTCGTGCTGACCCTGGTCTACGCCTGGCTGCCCGTGCTGCCTGCGCTGCTGCGCTCCGAAGGCGTGGTGCTCTGGTACACCACCAACACCGGCGCCGACGGCATCGCGCATGCCGCCCCCGTGAGCCTGATGGATGCGCTGCTGGGCGTGATGATCCTGCTGCTCACCTTCAGCTTTGCACGCAACCTGCCCGGCCTGCTGGAAGTGACGCTGTCGGCCTCCAACCGCATCAGCAGCTCCGCGCGCTACACCCTGGCCACGCTGGCGCGCTACGCCATCACCATCGCGGGCACGGTCAGCGCCTTCACGCTGCTGGGCCTGCGCTGGGGCCAGCTGCAGTGGATGGTGGCGGCGCTCACCGTGGGCCTGGGCTTCGGCCTGCAGGAGATCTTCGCCAACTTCGTCTCGGGCCTGATACTGCTGGTGGAGCGGCCCTTCCGCGTGGGCGATGTCATCACCATCGACACCCTCACCGGCACCGTCACGCGCATCCGCACGCGGGCCACCACGGTGCTGGACTTCGACAACAAGGAAATCGTCATCCCCAACAAGACCTTCATCACGGGCCAGGTGACGAACTGGACCTTGAGCGACGACGTGACCCGCCTGGTGATCGACGTGCCCGTGGCCCACGGCAACGACCCCGAGCAGGTGCGCGACATGCTGCTGGACATTGCCAGGGAGCACCCCCAGGTGCTGCGCGAGCCCGAGCCCAACTGCTGGTTCATGGCGCTGGAAGGCAACGGCCAGCGCTTCGAGCTGCGCGCCTACGTGGGCAAGGTCGAAGACCGCCTGCCCGTGCGCCACGACCTCAACCGCCGCGTCAACGACCGGCTCAAGGACGCTGGCATTGCCGTGGCCTTCCCGCAGCTGGACCTGCATGTGCGCAACATGCCGGCAAATCCTGCGGGGCAGCCGGCGCAGCAGACACCGCCCCAGCCGGCTGCATGAGACATTGAAACCCGCCACTCTCGACCCATGGAGTGGCGGGCCATGGGCACCACGGCATTCCACCCTCAAATCACCGTGACTCATATATCCTAGGATCATTCTGAAAATTTTCATCCCCCTTCATTTCCTCCTCCAACTGAATGGCAATCCGCACACAATCGGCATCTCACAACGATGTCTGCGGACGCTTCAAATCCTGGGAGGGGCAATGGCGGAAAGAAGATATACCAGTGCAGGAACGGATGGCTGGCTCAATGTCAGGCGCGAGCCTTCGGGCGCTATTGTTGCGCTGCCGGAGCATATTGCCACCGAGATCGAATCCAGCTCGAATGGGCGCGACCATTTCATCGTCAAGGAGGGCGTCGAAAGTGGCAACAGGTTTTCTGTGAAACAGGGATACCTCCGAAAACAGGCTCCCGCATATCGGCCTGCTGCAATCATTCAATTCATTTTGAGCCGCAAGACCCTGATCTATCCAGGGGGTCGTGTCCGAGCTTTTACAGACGACGAAAATCCTATTAAAACAGGAACGCACCCTGTTCAAATCCCAGATTTCCCACACTCAATAGGGTCTGCATATTTACATAAAACACCCTATGCCAAAAATTGGTTTTTCCTCAACAATGGAAGTGCAACTCCTTTTCGCAACGATAGATACCTGCACCCAGGGCACGAGAGTGCCGGATGCATCACCGTGGATCCGGCGCAATGGAATTCACTTTATCAATATCTAATTCTCTGCAGGAGTGGTGATGGCAAAACTGTTGGCATGGTTTCCGTGGTTCGCTAGCGCCCTGCTTCTCGCTGGATGCTATGCACAAGAAAAAAGTCCAGAAGATCTCCTGGCATCGGAAGAGGTGGGCGATGCTGACTTTGTACGCAACTGGCTTCAAACAAATCGGCATGCAGACCAAACCGCGGCGCAGAACTTCTACCAGCACGGCATGAAAGACTTTCAACGTAAAGCATGGTCTCCCGCCGCCAAATCCTTTGGAACGAGTATGCGACTCTATCCTTCCCCCGAAGCCTTGTATAGATATGTGGACGTCAAACTGCAAATGCTCGCCATGGTCAGAAAGCGAGAGGGCGATATTCAGGAAAAGCTTCCACTGGACATGAACTACGCGCTCAAGCTCTACCGTTCTGCGCTTTCGGCCAACATGGTATTGGGAACATTGTCCGAAGAGGAAAAGACGCGCATTGAAAACCATGTGAGTTGCCTGCAGGCCTATGCAGCGGCTGGCCGTCCCGACATGGACTGCGAGCCGCTGCACTGGTACTACAACGCGGCCCGATGAACACAGGGTCAGAACACTTCCCAGTTCTCACCAGCGCGCTCGGCTGCAGTGCGGGGGCCAGGCACCCGCATTGCCGTGGATGTGGATCTGCTGTCGCCCCGCATGGCGGCCTGCGCCCCGGACTGGCGAGGCAAGCTGTCGGCACCTGAAGGCAGACCACGCATGCCGGAGGCCACGGCGGGCTTCGCGACAGGAGCCTGATCGGCAGGTGAGGACAGCCCATCCAGCTTGAACAGACTGACCAGATCGACCAACCTGGCAGCCTGCGCGTTCAGGCTGGCAGCAGCCGCCGCCGACTCTTCGACCAGGGCGGCGTTCTGCTGCGTGACCTGGTCCAGCTGTACGACGGCGTCGCCCACCTGCGCCACACCATCGGCCTGCTCGGCCGTGGCTGCGCCTATCTCGCCGATCAGGTCGGCCACCTGCTGCGCCTGGCGGACGATGTCCTGCATCGCGGAACCTGCCTCGCCCACCAGACCGGAGCCTTCATCCACCTTGGACACGCTCTCGCCAATCAAAGCCTTGATCTCCTTGGCCGCCCCTGCACTGCGCTGGGCCAGACTGCGCACTTCGGAAGCCACCACGGCAAAGCCTCGCCCCTGCTCGCCCGCCCGTGCTGCCTCCACGGCGGCATTGAGCGCCAGGATGTTGGTCTGGAAGGCAATGGAGTCGATCACGCCGATGATGTCCTCGATCTTCCGGGAACTCGCGGTGATCTGCTCCATGGTGGCCACCACGCGGTCCACGATCTTGCCGCCGCCAGTGGCGGCCTGGCTCGACGAAGCGGCCAGCTGGGTGGCGGTACGCACCGTATCGGCATTGAGCTTGACGGTGGCGTTCATCTCCTCCATGGAGGCGGCGGTCTGCTCCAGATTGCTGGCCTGCTCTTCCGTGCGCTGGCTCAGGTCCGCATTGCCCGAGGCAATCTGGCTGGCGCCGGTCGCAATGGATTCGCTGCTTTGCCGCACATCGGCGACCACACGCGCCAGACCGGCACGCATGTCCTCCATGGCGTGCAGCAGGCTGGAGGTGTCTCCGGGCGCCAGTTGCACCCGCACGGACAAATCGCCCTGCGCGATCTGGCGCGCCACCCCGGCGGCATAGGAGGGCTCTCCGCCCAACTGCTGCTTGACCGTCCTGGTGATCATCCAGGCCACCAGAGAGCCCAGCGCGGCGGCCAGCAGTGTCAGCACCAGCATGGCCACGCCGTCTTCGGCCACGCTGCGCAGGGAGCCGTCCACCGTGGCCTGTGTCTGGGACTTCTGGTAGGAGACCAGCGCCTCGACCGCATCGAAATAGGTCGTCTGCAAGGAGCGCAGGCGCCCCATGATCAGATCCCTGGCGGCATCGCCCTGGTTGGCCAGGCCCAGGTCACCGGCCTGGCGCATGGTCTCCACGAAAGGCTGGCGCGCCTGCCGTATGTCGGCAAAGAGCCGGCGCGCCTGCTCGGTCTGCAGGCGCTGGTCCAACTCCTTCATGACCAGGCCGTTCCTGGCAACCACCTCATCCAGCCGGCGGCTCTCCTCGGCCATCTGCGCCGGATCGGTGATCAGCGCCAGATTGCGCACCACCCGCGCCGACACATTGGCGTTGTCCTTGAGCGATTGCAGCCGGGCCAGATTGCCCATGCGGTCCTCGGCCAAAACACGCAACTGCTCCCCCTGATCGTGCAGCTTCATCCAGCCGAAGCCGGCCACGCACATGCAGACCACGATCACCGCAAGGAAACCCATGCCCAGCATGGTTCCCAACTTCATACGCCTCAGAAAACCCACGTCGCTCTCCCTCGAACCACCTACGCAAACCGGCCAGACTGCTGGCACGGAAGAAACACATCCGGGAACAAATTTGACAATTTGAATCAGTTGCGTCGCCTTCCCAAACCCTGCACATCCAGTAGGACAGCGCCTTGCCGACATGCAGGCATCGGGCTGCCAGCCATTGCCAGAACCCGTCATTTCGCGCTTGATGGCCATGCTTCAATCCACGCGACCGCACGGGGCGCGACGACCCCCTAGAACGCTATGTCGTCGTCCATGTCATTGTTTCAGTCCACGCGCCCGCACCGGGCGCGACCCGAATCCAGAGCCGATCCCGTTGAACAGATTGCCGTTTCAATCCACGCGCCGGCACGGGGCGCGACTCTTTGCAGCGCGCGAGCGCGCCTCAGGGGATTCCGTTTCAATCCACGCGCCCGCACGGGGCGCGACGTTGCGAGGGGGGCATGCCGGCTCCTATGTGTAAGTTTCAATCCACGCGCCCGCACGGGGCGCGACAATCTCAACAGGCAAGCCCGACAGACTACGGAGTTTCAATCCACGCGCCCGCACGGGGCGCGACGGCATTTTGGCAACGGCCTATTCATCAATGGGCAGTTTCAATCCACGCGCCCGCACGGGGCGCGACACGTAGTAGCCGGTCAAGTAACCAGACTTGTTTCAATCCACGCGCCCGCACGGGGCGCGACCACGGCCAGACTCATCCAGGCCCCCTGCCCCATGTTTCAATCCACGCGCCCGCACGGGGCGCGACCTCTGGGGTAACGCTTAGTGCGCGCTACGGAAACGGTTTCAATCCACGCGCCCGCACGGGGCGCGACGGCGCGCGCACGCTGCCGTTCACCACTGCAGCAGTTTCAATCCACGCGCCCGCACGGGGCGCGACCTGGAGCGCCAGATCGCCATTGCGCGTCACATAGTTTCAATCCACGCGCCCGCACGGGGCGCGACGGCAACGAAGGGCAGTGGGATGTGCTGCATGCGGTTTCAATCCACGCGCCCGCACGGGGCGCGACTCACGTCATCGAGCGCACGAAGGGCGGTGCAGCATGTTTCAATCCACGCGCCCGCACGGGGCGCGACACAGGACCCACTTCAGGTGCAGAAGGTCATGTTGCGTTTCAATCCACGCGCCCGCACGGGGCGCGACCGCGCTGCAGCAGCGGGCATTTCTGAGCTGCCTATGGTTTCAATCCACGCGCCCGCACGGGGCGCGACCGCCCCGATCGCGCCGATCAGCGCAAAAGCGGCATGTTTCAATCCACGCGCCCGCACGGGGCGCGACCAGTTCCGGCCCCTTGAGATAGGCCTTGAAATAGTTTCAATCCACGCGCCCGCACGGGGCGCGACGTAGACCAAACGGGCACAATAATTGAGGACCGGGTTTCAATCCACGCGCCCGCACGGGGCGCGACGTGCGCGGCACGCCCAGCCGTTCCGCAATATGCGTGTTTCAATCCACGCGCCCGCACGGGGCGCGACGTGATGGTCGGCACCATGTCCGCGAAGTAGTCGTGTTTCAATCCACGCGCCCGCACGGGGCGCGACGTCGAAGGGGCCAGCAAGCTCGGTCGCAGGCAGTGTTTCAATCCACGCGCCCGCACGGGGCGCGACCTGGACCGACTCGGGACAGCCGACGACTATCTGACGTTTCAATCCACGCGCCCGCACGGGGCGCGACTTCAGCGCATTTGGCGCCCGTCTGGTCCTGGTCAGTTTCAATCCACGCGCCCGCACGGGGCGCGACGGAGCTCTGTGTGTGGCGCATTGGACCCAACAAAGTTTCAATCCACGCGCCCGCACGGGGCGCGACCGTGGTAGCAGGAGAAGTGGCCGCAGAGCTTGGCGTTTCAATCCACGCGCCCGCACGGGGCGCGACGTGTCGAGGCCTATGCGCCCGTGGCCTACCTCATGTTTCAATCCACGCGCCCGCACGGGGCGCGACCAACCCTGAACTGGACACGCAGGGCGCTTGGCACGTTTCAATCCACGCGCCCGCACGGGGCGCGACCCTTGCTGGACGGCAGGCACGGCCTGCTGCTGCACCGGTTTCAATCCACGCGCCCGCACGGGGCGCGACCGGTGCGGACCTCGAGCAAGAGGTTGACGAAAAGTTTCAATCCACGCGCCCGCACGGGGCGCGACGATCATGGACCGTTCGAGCTGGGCCACAGCACCGAGTTTCAATCCACGCGCCCGCACGGGGCGCGACGCGCGTGCCTCGTGAGCTCGAAGCAGTTGTCGTGTTTCAATCCACGCGCCCGCACGGGGCGCGACTGCCGAGACTGATCGGGCGACACTGACCGTGCACGTTTCAATCCACGCGCCCGCACGGGGCGCGACGGCATGCTTATAACCCAGCCGCACCACTGCAAAAAAAGCTTCGCCATCGCGAACCTGCGCGCTCTGTCACGGAAAAACGGCAAGGACCACGACAGACGCAGTGATGCCTCAACAAAAACAACGGCTTGCAGAAATGCGAACCTCAGGGGAGGACAAAGGTCACTTGGGGTTCGCGGGACGCGAGCTGGTGCGGCCAACTGCGGCCGGGGCACGCGGTGACTGGGTGCCCACAAAAAAGCGGCCTTTCGGGCCGCTTTTCATCAGCATGCGCAGCCGCAAGCCGATCAGCTACCAGCCACCTTCATGCGGTTGATCAGGATAGAGCCCACGGTCTTGGCGCCGTAGTTGTAGGCATCCGCGCCCACGGCCTCGATGCCCTTGAGCATGTCCTTGAGGTTGCCTGCGATGGTGATCTCATGCACGGGGAAGGCGATTTCGCCGTTTTCCACCCAGAAGCCGCTGACGCCGCGCGAGTAGTCGCCGGTCACGTAGTTCACGCCCTGGCCCATGAGTTCGATCACGAACAGGCCCGTGCCCAGCTTCTTGAGCATGGCGGGCAGGTCGTCGCCGGCCTTGGTGCGGCGCGAGGTCATGACCAGGTTGTGCGATCCGCCGGCATTGCCGGTGGTCTTCATGCCCAGCTTGCGTGCCGAGTAGCTGGACAGGAAGTAGCCCTCGACGCGGCCGGCATCCACCACCTTGCGGGCCTGCACGCGCACGCCTTCCTCGTCGAAGGGCGAGCTGCCCTTGCCGCCGAGGATGAAGGGGTCTTCCGTGATGTCGATGTGCTTGGGGAAGACGGGCTTGCCCAGCGAGTCGAGCAGGAAGGTGCTGCGGCGGTACAGCGCGCCGCCGCTGACGGCCTGCACGAAGCTGCCCAGCAGGCCGGCGGCCAGCGTGGACTCGAACAGCACCGGGCATTCGGTGGTCGGGATCTTGCGGCTGCCCAGGCGGCTCAGGGCGCGCTGGGCGGCGTAGCGGCCCACGGCTTCGGGCGAGGCCAGGTCGGCCGCGTTGCGCATGGAGCTGTACCAGGCATCGCGCTGCATCTCGCCATTGCGGCCGGGCAGCGATGCGATGGGCGCCACCGACAGGCTGTGGCGCGAGCTGGCGTAGCCGCCACGGAAACCATTGGTATGGGCACTGAAGAAATGGCTTTGCTGGGCCGAAACGCCAGCGCCTTCGCTGTTGGTGATGCGCTTGTGCGTGCCCAGGGCAGCTTCTTCGCACTGCAGCGCCAGCTGCGCCGCAGCCTCGCTGGTCAGCTCCCAGGGGTGGAACAGCTGCAGGTCACGGTGGGTGCCGGGCGGGGCGATGTCGGCCGCATCGGGCAGGCCGGCCATGGGGTCCTCGGCGGTGAAGCGCGCGATGTCGTAGGCGGCCTGCACGGTCTGCTGGATGGCGGCATCCGAGAAGTCGGAGGTGCTGGCGTTGCCACGGCGGTTGCCCAGGTAGACGGTCACGCCCAGCGACTTGTCGCGGTTGCGCTCAACGGTCTCCAGCGCCCCCTTGCGCACACTCACGCTCAGGCCGCAGCCCTCGGAAGCCTCGGCTCCGGCGTCGGTGGCGCCGAGCTTCTTGGCATGGACCAGGGCACGGTCCACCAGGTCTTCAAAAAACGGTTGGCTGTAGCTGAAGCCGGAATCAGCCTGCGGTTTGGCGGTGCTTGCCGCGCGGGGACGGGGTTTTTTCATAGCGGCGGCTATGATAGCCGCCACTGCAGCGCCCTCCGCGCCGCCACTGTATTTGTCCCCTACCCCATGTCACGCAAACCCAAAAAAGGCTACTACGTCAAAGGTCACTTCGTTGCCGAAGGCAGCGAACTCGACCTGCAGCTCAAGGCCGAACTCAAAGGCACCCCCGACTCCAGCAAGACGGATCTCAAGCGCGAGTCCGACGCCTTGCAGGACCTCGGCAAGGATTTGCTGACGCTGCGCTCCGACCTGTTCAAGCGCCTGCAATTGCCAGACCAACTGGCCGATGCCCTGGCCGAGGCCAAGCGCATCACCAATTTCGAAGGCAAGCGCCGCCAGATGCAGTACGTCGGCAAGCTCATGCGCAAGCTGGACGAGACCGAGATCGCCGCCGTGCGCGCCGCGCTGGACGAGCAGCACAACGGATCGGCCGCCGAGAAGATGGCCCTGCATGCGGCCGAGCAATGGCGCGACCGCCTGATTGCCGAGGAATCAGCCCTGTCCATCTGGCTGGACCATTTCCCCGACACCGACACCCAGCAGCTGCGCGCCCTGATCCGCCAGGCCCGCAAGGACATGCCGGGCGCCCATGAGGCCAATGTGCAGGAATCCACCGGCCTGGCCCAGCGCAAGGGCCGCGCCTACCGCGATCTGTTCCAGCTGGTGCGCCAGCAGTTGGGCGGCACGGGCCGCGAGACAGCCGAGGACGGTGACGGCGCTGGCGAGGAAGCCGACGATGAGTGAGCCCGTCCATGACGCCGTGCGCATCGGCATCGTTTCGATCAGCGACCGTGCCAGCAGCGGCGTCTATGAGGACAAGGGCCTGCCGGCCCTGCAGGACTGGCTCACCCGCGCGCTCAGGAACCCCATCACGTTCGAGCCGCGCCTGATCCCCGACGAGCAGGCCGGCATCAGCGCCACGCTGATCGAACTGGTCGATGCCGGCTGCTGCCTGGTGCTGACCACGGGCGGCACCGGCCCCGCCCCGCGCGATGTCACGCCCGAAGCCACGCTGGCCGTGGCCGACAAGGAAATGCCGGGCTTTGGCGAGCAGATGCGCCAGATCAGCCTGGCCTTTGTGCCCACGGCGATCCTGTCGCGCCAGGTGGCGGTGATCCGTGGCAAGAGCCTGATCATCAACCTGCCGGGCCAGCCCAAGGCGATTGCCGAGACTCTGCAAGGCCTGCAAAACCCTGATGGCACGCAAACGGTCAACGGCATCTTTGCGGCTGTGCCCTATTGCGTGGACCTGATCGGCGGGCCCTATCTGGAAACGGATGACAGCGTCTGCAAGGCGTTCCGCCCCAAGAGCGCAGTGCGCACCGCGCGACCTGCGGCCTGATCGCGCGGACACGGCAATCGACAAGCAGCCTGCGGGCTGCTTTTTATTTTTTCAGCCCCTTGAACCAGCGCTGAATCCGGGCCCGCAATTGCCGTTTGCCGTCATCACCCAACGGCATGCTGCTTGCCAGTTTCAGTGCCGCATCGACCTGTACATGGCCATGCTCCATCAGTGCCATGCAAAACACCCGGTCCTTGTCGCGCCCCGCCTGGGCCTTGGAGAGAAAGAGATCCAGCACATCAAGGCAATAGCCGACGCGATCGTTGGTATTGCCGTTCTGGATACGGTGCAGCCGGTTTTGCCAGCCTGAGGCAAGCACTGTCCGGGCCCACGCCCTGCGCGTAGTAGCCATTGGACTCGTGGAAGCGAGAGCCTTCGCCAATGGATCCGTCGATCCGGTCCGCCAGATCCGGAGTGTTGAGCGGATAGATGTCCGCCTCTGCGGACATCTTGAAAACCGGCTCGGGATACGGGATGGAGCCCAGGATTGCCTGGCTTCCCACGATGACGAATTCATACTCATTCGTCACATCCCCGCTCGCACGAATGATGTGCTCAAGATCCTCTCGGTTCATAGGCCCGCCCTGTATCTCCCAATGCAACGCCCCGCTTGAGATCCCCCACCTGCGCCAGTACCTGCTGGCGCACCTGTTCGGGCAGCACCGATGTCAGGGGCGAGGCCTGGCGCAGTTCCTGGGCCCTTCGCGTGCGGGCCAGGATGGTGCGCCAGCGGCCATTTTGCAAGACATCCTGCCACTGCCTCCACAGGCTGGCGGAATGCGAATCCCCCTGGCTCAACCACCTCTCCAACGTGTCCTGTGCCTGCTGCAGCAATGCCGGGTCAGATCGCACAAGGCGCACGGCTTCTTCATGCAATGCGAGGCTTTGCAGATCCTGCACTTCATGGCGCGCATCCTGCGCACGCACCAGAACCTGTACGACGGGCCTGGCATGGCGCGAACGGGCTGCGGCAGTTCCTGCGGGCGCGGGCTGCAGGGCGTCGCCCGCCAGCAATGCCAATTCTCCCCCTATGCCCAGTTCCGACATGACTCGCAGGTACGTGCCCATGGATGGCCCGGGATCGCCGGACTCGACTGCAGCGAGCGTGCTGCGGGATATGCCTACGCGCGAGGCCATCTCGACCGTGCCCAGCCCCTGCTCCTTGCGCAGGCGCTTGAGCCGGTCACCGAACTGCAAAAGCAGTTGGCGCTGAAGAAGGATGGATTTTTCTGGCGTTTTCATTTGTCCATTATTTTAAGCAAAACCTGAATTTTTGATTGTTTTTCTAGACAAATTAATTCAAGTCCAGTGCTTTCACATCCCCAGGTCAAGGAACGGAAAAGCAGGTCCTGACGCGCGCACAAGCCACGGCCGGGATGCGCAGCGCATGGCGATCAATCAACGGGCCGGCCACGTTGCAAGGATGAGCGGCTGTACTGTCGCACCGGGGCCACCAAGCCCGTGCTTGCCCCAATGCGGCAGACCCCTGTCCCTGCCAGCATGGAATCACCCGGCCCCTGCGCAACAGCAGCGGGCTTTTTCCATCCAAAGCAAGGAGACTTCATGCAGCAACGCCCCAAGACATCGCTGATGACACCGCTGGCACTGGCACTGTGCGCCGCCGCACTGGCAACGCCGGCCCTGGCGCAGCAGGACAAGGTTCGGATCGGCTTCATCACCGACATGTCCAGTCTCTATGCCGATGTCGAGGGCAAGAACGGCGCCGTGGCGATACAGATGGCCATCGACGACTACGGCGGCAAGCTGCTGGGCAAACCCATCGAGCTGCTGACGGCCGACCACCAGAACAAGGCCGATATCGCCGCCAGCAAGGCGCGCGAGTGGATAGACACGCAGGGCATCAGCCTGGTGTTTGGCGGCACGAACTCGGCCACGGCCCTGTCCATGGCCAAGGTGGCGCAGGAGAAAAAGCGGGTCTTCATCGACAACGGCGCGGGCAGCTCGGCGCTGACCAACGAGCAGTGCAGCCCCTACACCGTGCACTACGCCTTCGACACCGTGGCCCTGGCCAAGGGCACGGGCGCGGCCGTGGTGGAGGCCGGAGGCAAGAGCTGGTACTTCGTGACCGCCGACTATGCCTTCGGCCATGCGCTGGAGGCCGATACCACCAAGATCATCGAGGCGCGCGGCGGCAAGGTGCTGGGCTCGGTCAAGACGCCGCTGAACGCCAGCGATTTCTCCAGCTTCATGCTGCAGGCGCAGAACTCCAAGGCCCAGATCCTGGGCCTGGCCAATGCCGGTGGCGACACCATCAACTCCATCAAGGCAGCGCGCGAATTCGGCGTGACCAAGGACATGAAGCTGGCCGGCCTGCTGGTGTTCTTCACCGACGTGCACAGCCTGGGCCTGAAGAACACGCAGGGCATGCAGTTCACCACCAGCTGGTACTGGGACATGAACGATGCCTCGCGCAAGTTCGCCGACGCCTTCATGGCCAAGACCCAGCGCCGCCCCAGCGAAATCCATGCGGCCGACTACTCGGCCACCATGAACTGGCTCAAGGCCGTGGAAAAGGCCGGCACGCTGGATGCCGACAAGGTCATGGCCACCTGGCGCGGCATGAAGATGGATGACTTCTTCGGCAGCGGCTACCTGCGCGAGGACGGCCGCTACGTGCACGACATGTACCTGATGGAAGTGAAATCCCCGGCCGAATCCAAGGGCACCTGGGACTACTACAAGCTGGTCAAGAAGCTGCCGGCCGAGCAGGTCTGGACCACCAAGGCCGAGAGCAAGTGCCAATATTGGCGCTGAACTTGCGCTGAACTTGCGGTGAGCCGAGGGGGCAGCCCGGCCGCTCCCTCTCCTCGCTTTTCTCCACTGAATCTCCATGCCTTGGTCAATGCCGGGACATCGAACCGCGCCAGACTGGTAAGTTCGAGCATCTGGCGCGGCGCCGGGCAGGGACTGTCTCCCCTGCGGCCGACCGCGCGGCAGGGGAAGAATGAAGTTCAATCGCAAATGGGCCATGGTCGCCGTCGCAGGCGCATGCATGGTCGCAGGCCTGGTGTGGTGGAAGGCCAGTGCCAAGCCCTCCACCCAATTCGCAACCGCACCCGTCACCGTCGGCGACCTGGAGCAGACCGTGCTCGCCGTGGGCCGGCTGCACCCCAAGGAACTGGTGGCCGTGGGCGCCCAGGTCTCGGGCCAGGTCCGGCGCCTGCACGTGGAGCTGGGGCAGAAGGTCAAGGCCGGCGAGCTGATCGCCGAAGTCGATGCCCAGCCGCAGCGCATCAAGCTGCGCAATGCCGAGGCATCCGTCACCGCCTTGCAGGCCCAGCTGGCCGCGCGGCGCGCGGCCCTCGTCCAGGCCCGGCTGACCTTCCAGCGCCAGCAGGAGCTGCTGCAGGCCGACGCCACCTCGCGCGCCGACCATGAGGCCGCCAAGGCCGCGCTGGACACCGCGCTGGCCGATGTCGGCGCCCTGCAGGCACAGATCGAGCAGGCACGCACCCAGGTGGAGACCGAGCGCATCAACCTGGGCTACACCCGCATCGTCGCGCCCATGGACGGCGTGATCGTGGCGGTGGTCACCAAGCAGGGCCAGACCCTGAACTCCTTCCAGACCACGCCCACCATCGTCATGCTGGCCAAGCTCGACGTGATGACTGTGCGCGCCGAGATTGCCGAGGCCGACGTGGACAAGATCCAGCTGGGCCAGACGGTCTGGTTCACCACGCTGGGCAGTGGCCGCCAGCGCCACACCGCCACGATCGAGCGCATAGAGCCTGCGCCCGCCTCCATCGCCACGGACGCCACCGCTGGCGCAGCGACCGCCACCGGCGCCCAGGCCGCCAAGGCCATCTACTACAACGCCCAATTCGACGTGCCCAACCCGGAAGGCAAGCTGCGCCCCTCCATGACCGCCCAGGTCACCGTGCGCGTGGCCCAGGCCGACAAGGCCGTGCTCATGCCGGCCGCCGCGCTGGGCAGCCGCGATGCCGACGACAACTACAGCGTGCGCGTGCGCGATGCCCAGGGCCAGGTCACCGAGCGCAAGGTGCGCGTGGGCCTGCGCACCAACGCCCAGGCCCAGGTGCTGTCGGGGCTGGAGCCCGGCGAGCAGGTGGTGATCGGCGAGGCCAGCCCCGGCGGCAAGCCGGCCGGCAGCGACCCGATGGGAATGTAAGCATGGACCATGCATTACTGCAGATGCAGGGCCTGCGCCGGGAGTTTCCTGCGGGCGACACCACGGTGGCGGTACTCAAGGACATAGACCTGACCATCGAGGCCGGCGAGATGGTGGCCATCGTCGGCGCCTCGGGCTCGGGCAAGTCCACGCTGATGAACATCCTCGGCTGCCTGGATCATCCGACCTCGGGCAGCTACCGCATCGCGGGCCGCGAGACCAGCGAGCTGGGGCCCGACGCGCTGGCCGCGCTGCGGCGCGAGCACTTCGGCTTCATCTTCCAGCGCTACCACCTGCTGCCCGACCTCACGGCCCAGGGCAATGTGGAGCTGCCATCGGTCTACGCCGGCACGGCGCCCACGGACCGCCATGCGCGCTCGGCCGCCCTGCTCGAACGCCTGGGCCTGGCCGACCGCATGCAGCACCGGCCGGGCCAGCTGTCGGGCGGGCAGCAGCAGCGCGTGTCCATTGCGCGTGCGCTGATGAACGGCGGCGCCGTCATCCTGGCCGACGAGCCCACGGGCGCGCTGGACAAGGCCAGCGGCGAGCAGGTCATGCGCATCCTGCAGGAGCTGCATGCCGACGGCCACACCATCATCCTGGTCACGCACGACATGGCCGTCGCCGCCCACGCCACGCGCGTGATCGAGATCAGCGACGGTGCCATCATTGCCGACCGGCGCAGCACCCCGCACGAAGCCAGGCCGCCCGTGGAGCCGGCATCCGGCGCGCGCCGGGCCTCCTGGCGCGGACTGTCGGACCGCTTTGGCGAGGCCCTGCGCATGGCCCTGCGCGCCATGAACGCCCACCGCCTGCGCACCTTCCTGACCATGCTGGGCATCATCATCGGCATCTCGGCCGTGGTCTCGGTGGTGGCGCTGGGGCTCGGTGCGCAGCAGCAGGTGATGAACCAGATCAGCGAGCTGGGCACGAACACGCTGGACATCTTCCCCGGCAAGGACTTCGGCGACACGCGCGCCGCCGCCATCGAGACCCTGGTCGCCGCTGACGCCCAGGCCCTGGCCGAGCAGCCCTACGTGGACAGCGCCACGCCCAATGTGTCGGTCGGCGTCACGGCGCTGTACCGCGAGAACGCGGCCACGGCCCAGGTGACGGGCGTGGGCTTCGAGCACTTTCGCGTGCGCGGCCTGCGCCTGGCATCGGGCCGCTTCTTCGACCAGCGCGACGTGGACCTGCACGCCCAGGTGGCGGTGATCGACCAGAAGACCGCCACCGCCCTGTTCCCCACCAACCCCAGCCCGCTGGGCGAGGTCGTGCTGCTGGGCCAGATGCCCGTGGAAATCGTCGGCGTGCTCCGGCCTGCGCAAAACAGCTTCGGCGGCTCCACGCCCACCTTCTTCGTGCCCTACACCGCAGCCGCCACGCGCCTGGTCGGCAAGTACCACCTGGACAGCATCACGCTGCGCATCAAGGACGCGGTGCCGGCCGAGATCGCGCAAAAGGCCGCCACCAGCCTGCTGACCGAGCGCCATGGCACCAAGGACTTCTTCATCTGGAACTCCGACCAGATCCGCCAGGCCATCACGCGCACCAGCACCACGCTGACGCTGCTGGTCTCGGCCATCGCCATGATTGCGCTGCTGGTGGGCGGCATCGGCGTGATGAACATCATGCTGGTGTCGGTGACCGAGCGCACGCGCGAGATCGGCGTGCGCATGGCCATCGGCGCGCGCCAGTCGGACATCCTTCAGCAGTTCCTGATCGAGGCCGTGCTGGTCTGCATCGTGGGCGGCATCCTGGGTGTCTCTCTGGCGCTGAGCCTGGGCCTGGCAGTGAGCCTGTCGGGCTCCAGCTTCCAGCTCTCGTTCTCGGCCGCCTCCATCGTGCTGGCCGTGGCCTGCTCCTCCCTCATCGGGATCGGTTTCGGCTTCCTGCCGGCGCGCAGTGCTGCGCGCCTCGACCCCGTACAGGCTCTATCGAGAGATTGACATGCATATGCTGAAGACCGGCGTGCTGGCATGCGCAGTGGCCCTGGCGGGCTGCGGCGCCATCACGCGCACAACCTACGAGGCGCCGCAGGTGGCGCTGCCCGCACAGTTCGAGCATGCGCAGCCCTCGGCGGCCGCGCCTGCGCCCGAGGCATGGTGGCGCGCCTTCGGCGATCCGCGCCTGGATGCATGGATCGACATGGCCCTTGCGCGCAACCCCGACCTGGCAACGGCAGGCATCCGTGTGCGCCGCGCCGCGCTGCAGGCGCAGCTGGCGGGCCGCGCCCTGCTGCCGCAACCCGGCGGCACACTCAGCACCGGGGCCAGCCGGCCGCTGTCCGGCAGCCCGCGCAGCACGCTGGAGACGTCCAGCGCCACGCTGAGCGTGGGCTGGGAGCTGGACCTGTTCGACCGCCTGGGTGCCCAGCGCGATGCGGCCGTCTTCGAGGCCCAGGCCAGCGAGCAGGACAGGCAGGCCGTGGCCCTGTCCCTGGCGGCCACCACCGCCAGCCTGTACTGGCAACTGGCCCTGGCCAACGAGCGCCTGGAATTTGCGCGGCAAAGCCTGGAGTACACACGCCGCACCGGCGAGCTGGTGGAGGCGCAGTACCGCAGCGGCGCCGTATCCAGCCTGGAACGGCGCGAGGCCCGGCAGGCGCTGGCCGAGCAGCAGGCGCTGCTCAGCCAGTACACGCAGGCCCGCGCCGAACTGCGGCAGGCGCTCAACGAGCTGCTCCTGGGCGCCGAGGCGCCCGGTGGCGAGCCGCAGGCCCTGCCCACGGGCGCGCTGCCTGCCATTGCCGCAGGACTGCCCGCCGAACTGCTGGGCCGCCGCCCCGACCTGCGCGCCGCCGAACTGCGGCTGCGCGCCTCCCTGGCCAGCAGCGATGCGGCCACCGCGCGCTACTACCCCACGCTGTCGCTGACCGGCAGCCTGGGGGGCTCCAGCAACTCGCTGCTCGACCTGCTGGCCAACCCCGTGGCGGCCCTGGGCGCCAGCATGACCCTGCCCTTTCTGAACGTGGGCGAGATGCGGCTGAGCACCGCCATTGCGCGCAACCAGCATGAAGAGGCCGTGGTCAACTTCCGCAAGTCGCTGTACGCCGCGCTGGCGGAAACGGAAAAAGCCCTGTCCGCCCGCACCGAGCTGGCCAGCCAGGAGCAGGCACAGCAGCGCGTCACGCAGGAATCGGCAGAAATCACCCGCCTGTACGAGGCACGCTACCGCGCAGGCCAGGTACCCCTGCGCACCTGGCTGGATGCGCAGGAGCGCAGCCGCAACGCACAGCTGGCCCTGTCGGCCCTGCACCTGGCGCAACTGCAAAACCAGGTGACGATCAACAAGGTGCTGGGCGGCGGATGGCAAACCCCTTGAGCAAGGGCCGGCAACCTCCGCCAAAGTGCCCCGCCCCGGTCAGAACGAATGCGCCATGCCCAGGTACAGGCCGGTCTGGCTGCCGCCCGGCGCCGGGTTGTTGTTGGTGGTCTCCACCGAGAAGTTCGCATTGCCGCCATTGCGCACATTGCCCACGCTGGCATACAGCAGCGTGCGCTTGGACAGCGCGTAGTCGGCGCCCGCCATGAACAGGTTGGCGCTGCCGCCGCCCTTGTTGACCGTGGTGCGGTAGCCCGCCCCGATCAGCGTCAGCGGGCCTGAGACGTTGTAGCGCGCGCCCATCCAGTACTGCCGCGCCTTGTTGGGCACGCCGGCCGCGCTGTCGGGCGCGGACAACTGCTCATAGCCCGCGAACAGCTTGAGCGCGGACAGCGTCACCGTGCCGCCAAGCGTCAGGTTGCGGGAGGTGGTGTAGAGATCGCTGAAGCGGCCATTGGCATCGCGGGCCACGTCGTAGATGGCGCGCAACTCGAACGTGGGCGCGGTATAGGACACCGACAGCGCATCCTTGCGCAGCCGCGATGCGCCCTGCGGCTGCTCGCCCAGGCCGGTCAGCGCCAGCACGCGCAGGCCGCCCCAGCTGGGCGTTTCGTAGGAAATCATGTTGTCATGCCCGCCCCAGTTGCGCCCCCGCACCAGCGTGGCCGAGCCGATGAACTGCTGGCCCGTGGGGTCCAGCGCCCAGTGCGCATCCGAGATCGACAGGTCCTTGCCCAGTTTCAGCGTACCCCAGCCGCTGCGCAGGCCCACGAAGGTGCGGCGGTTGAAGAACCCTGCGCCGTTGAACTTGGCATCGTCGATGCTGAAGCCCGACTCCAGCGTGAACAGCGCATGCAGCCCGCCGCCCAGGTCCTCCTCCCCCTTGAAACCCAGCATGCTCGTGCCCCACTGGTTGCCCACGGCCCGCCACAGATTGCCAGAGCCCCCCGTGGCCGGGTCGTACACATTGCTCTGGTAGTCCACCCCCGCGACCACACGCCCATAGAGCGTGACCGAACTCTGGGCCTGGGCCGCCAGGGCCGTGCCCAATGCAAGCGCGGCCAGGCCAGCGCTGCGGATCATGCGTTTATTCATCTCCCTCTCCTCCTTGACATTGCCAATTGGCGAAAATCCCCATGGCCGCAGCACGGCTGCCATGGGGAGCAGCTTGAAACCGGTCGCCAGCCCCTTTTCTTGTGCTTCTTGTTCTTGTGCTTCTTGTTATTGCGGGTGCATGCAGCCCCGTGGTTGCGATGCCCTGCAGGCTGCTTTCATGAATTCTCCGCAGGGATGGCGCCGGGCCTGAACGATTCATGCGCAGACCTATGCATTTGCGGCGCGGGCGCCCCGGTGTTTTCCCCTGGAAGGGGGTTGAGCGACGTTCGGGGATGGGGCATGGCCGACGGATGCTCAGTCGCTCACTCCTGCGCAGAATCCTCCAGCCGAAAAATGCAGGCCATGGGCGTCCACTTGTCTCCAGGTGGTGTCCACGGCGTGGGGGCCTGAAAGGCCCACATCAGGTCTTCCCATTCGCACAACTTCGGATCGGTGGCGGAGGCAAGGGCCATGGCTCGGGCGTCATGCACCGCGTCATCGGTTTCCATGACCATCACCATGCGCGTGCCAAGGCGGTGGATTTCCATGCCGGTGACGCCATGGCTACGCAGATGCGCCGCCACCTCCGGCCAGATCCGGTGATGCAGGGCTTCGTACCGGGCGATCAGCGCCGGGTCATCCCTGAGGTCGAGTGCAAGGCATTGGCGCATGGTGTCTCCATGGTGGTCAGGTCAGCGCGCGGTCCAGGTGGGTGTAGCCGCCATCGACGAACAGCCATTGCCCCGTGGTGTGCGATGCCCGCTCGGACAGAAGAAAGACGACCGTGTCCGCAATCTCCTCGGCCGCCGTCATGCGCCGGCCCAGCGGAATCCGGGCGCTGATCTGTTCCAGCTGGCGCCCGGGGTCGTCGAAGCGGCCCAGCCAGTGCAGGTACATCGGCGTCACCACCTCCGCGGGCACCACGGCATTGACGCGCACGCCATCGGCTGCCAGCGCGGCAGCCCATTCGCGCGTCAGCGAGAGCTGGGCCCCCTTGGCCGCGCAGTAGCCGCTGGCCTGGCCCTGCCCGGTCAGCGCGGTCTTGGACGAGATGTTGACGATGGAGCCACGGCTGGCCTTGAGGTGTGGCAGGCAATGGTGGGCCATGACGTAGTAGTGCACCAGGTTGGCCTGCAGCGAGCGCACGAAGGCGTCGCGCCCTGCCTCCAGGCCCACGCCGTCATTGATGCCCGCGTTGTTCACCAGGCCGTCGATGTGGCCGCAGTCCGCCGCAGCGCGGGCCACCATCTCTCCGCATGCCTGTTCATCGACCAGGTCGAAGCGGAAGTGGCGGGCCCGGGGCTGCAGCTCCATGAGCTGCGCCTCGAACCGCGCGCACATGGTGTCCTTGCCGCAGATCAGCGGAATCGCACCTTCACCGGCCAGCCGCAGCGAGATGGCCGCCCCGATGCCGCTGGCACCGCCCGTGACGATGAAGGTCTTGTCTTTCAGGTTCAGGTCCATGCTGCCTCCCATGTGGTCAGGTCATGCCTTGCGGATGCAGGCCGTAGCAGCGCGCGGCGGTGCCGCCCCACAGCGCCTCACGCTCGGAGGCCGACAGCCGCGACGACGCCCAGCCATCCACCAGCTCAAAGACCGTGGCGTATGGCGCGGCCAGCAGGCAGACCGGCCAGTCGGAGCCAAACATCAGCCGCTGCGGACCGAACACCTGCAAGGCCATATCTAGACAGCGCAGCAGGCAAGCCCTGCCTGCCCCGTCCAGCCCGGCGCGCCAGTCGGCCTCGGTCACTAGGCCCGAGAGCTTGCAGGCCACATGCGGCAGCGCGGCAAAACGCCCCAGCCGCGCCTGCCAGTGGCCGAATGCGGCCTGTTCCCGGGCCAGCACGGCCAGCGGGGGCTTGCCCAGATGGTCCAGCACCAGCCAGTGCGCGTCGTGCCGTGCGCAGAAGGCGGCAGCCGCCTCCATCTGGTGATGGAAGACGAGCAGGTCATACGCCCAGCCCTGGCGCTGCAACAAGGCCATGCCGCGCCCGAATGCGGCGCAGCCCAGAAAGGCTGCGGCATCGGGCTCGTCCTGCACCTGATGGCGCCAGCCGCACAGCCTCGGCTCGGCACGCCAGTCCTGCAGGCGCTCGCCCAGGCCCTCGCAGGTCAGGTCTTCCCACCCCACCACGCCGCGTATCCAGTCATTGCGCCGCGCCAGCTCCAGCAGGAACCGCGTCTCATCGACCGTGGCGCGCGCCTGCACGGCGATGGCGCCCGTGAAGCCGCAGGCAGACAGCTGGGGCAGGAGATGGCCGGGTGTGCGGTCCACCGCCAGGGCCCGCATGTCCGCGCCTATCCATGGATAGTCCCCGGCGCTGTAGCGCCAGAAATGCAGGTGTGCATCGATGCGCGGATGCAAAAGTGAATGGGAATGGGACAGGGCCATGGCTCAGGCCTGGAAGCGATACCTGGCCAGAGTTTCCGGCTTCATCGTGATGGAAAAGCCGGGCGCACCGGGAGGCATATAGGCCGCATTGCGCACCACGCAGGGATCCACGAAGTGCTCGTGCAGATGGTCCACGTACTCGATCACGCGCCCCTCACGCGTGCCGGACACGCAGACGAAATCGATCATGGACAGATGCTGCACATACTCGCAAAGGCCCACGCCCCCGGCATGCGGACACACGGGCAGACCGTACTTTGCGGCCAGCAGGAGTACCAGCAGCACCTCGTTGACCCCTCCCAGCCGGCAGGCGTCGATCTGCACCACGTCGATGGCACCACGCAGGATGAACTGCTTGAAGAGAATGCGGTTCTGGCACATCTCTCCAGAGGCGACCTGGACCGGGGCAACGGCTTCGCGCACCGCGCGGTGGCCCTCCACATCGTCAGGGCTGGTCGGCTCCTCGATGAACCAGGGCCTGGCAAAGGCCAACTCCCGCACCCAGCCGATGGCCTGCCCCACCTCCCAGGCCTGGTTGGCGTCGATCATCAGCTGGCGATCCGGCCCCAGCACCTCGCGCGCAATGGACACGCGCCGGATGTCGTCCTGCAGGCTGCGCCCCACCTTGAGCTTGACGTGGTTGAAGCCGCCGGCCACCGCCTCGCGGCACAGGCGGCGCAGCTTGTCGTCGTCATAGCCCAGCCAGCCGGCCGAGGTCGTGTAGCAGGGATAGCCCTCGCGCTCCAGCACGCCGATGCGCTCGGCCTTGCACGGCGACTGGCGATGCAGCAGCTCCAGCGCCTGGGCTTCGGTCAGGGCATCCGTCATGTAGCGGAAGTCCAGCGCGCGGACGAACTCCTCGGGCGTGAAATCGGCCACCAGGCGCCACAGCGGCTTGCCCTCGGCCTTGGCCCACAGGTCCCACACGGCATTGACCACGGCGCCGGTGGCCAGGTGCATCGCCCCCTTGTCCGGGCCGATCCAGCGCAACTGGCTGTCGGAGGTGATGTGGCGCCAGAAGCGTCCCATGTCCTGGCGGACCCAGTCGAGCTCCATGCCCTCCACCAGGTGGCGCATGGCCGCGATGGCAGCGCAGCAGACCTCGTTGCCGCGCCCGATGGTGAAGGTCAGCCCGTGCCCCTCAAGGCCGGGCGTGTCCGTCTCCAGGATCACATAGGCGGCGGAGTAGTCCGGGTCCGGGTTCATGGCGTCAGACCCATCCAGGTGCCTGGAGGTCGGAAAGCGCACATCGAGCACGCGCAGGGACAGGATTCGCGTCATGGTCTTCTCAGGCCTTGCCGGTTGTCGAGGGATTCGGTTGCACGCGAGCCGCCACCATGGTCTGGCGCTGCTCGCCCAGGCCGGCGATGCCCAGCCGCATGGCCTGCCCGGCACGCAGGTACATGGGCGGCTTCTGGCCCATGCCCACGCCCGGCGGCGTGCCGGTGGAGATCACATCGCCCGGTTGCAGGCTCATGAAGCGGCTCAGGTAGCTGACGAGAAAGGCCACGCCGAACACCATGGTGGCCGTGCTGCCGTCCTGCATGCGCCGGCCGTCCACATCCAGCCACATGCGCAGCGCCTGCGGATCGGGCACCTCGTCGGCCGTGACCAGCCAGGGCCCCAGCGGGCCGAAGCCGTCGCAGCCCTTGCCCTTGTCCCAGGTGCCGCCGCGCTCGAGCTGGTACTCGCGCTCGGAGATGTCGTTGACCACGCAATAGCCCGCCACGTGCCGCATGGCCCGGGCCTCGTCGATATGGCGCCCGCCCTGGCCTATGACCACGCCAAGCTCCACCTCCCAATCCGTCTTCACGGAGCCGGGCGGAATCTCGATGGCATCGTCCGGGCCGCAGATGGCACTGGTCCACTTGCCAAACACCACGGGCTCGGGCGGCACCTGCATGCCGGCCTCGGCCGCATGGTCCGAGTAGTTGAGGCCTATGCACACGAACTTGCCCACCCGCCCCACGCAGGGGCCCAGGCGCAGCGTGTGCTGCGGCACGCCTTCCACCAGGGGCAGCTGCAAGGGGTCCAGGGCGGCCAGTTGCGCCAGGCTGTCCGGCAGCAGCACAGGGCCGGCAATGTCGTCCACCACGCCCGAGAGGTCGCGCACACGCCCTTGCGCATCGAGCAGGCCCGGTCTTTCATGGCCCCTGGGGCCGTATCGCAGCAATTTCATGGTGCGCTCCTGTGCAGTTCAGTTGGACCAGCCGCCGTCGATCACGCTCAGCGTGCCGGTGACGAAGCGGGATTCATCGCTGGCGAGATAGGTGGCCAGCGCGGCGATTTCCTCGGGCCGACCCACCCGCCCCATGGGCTGGCGCGCCACGAAGGCCGCGCGCACCTGCTGCAGCGGCACGCCCTGCTGCCGGGCCTGGCCGGCGATGCGCGCCTGCAGCGACGGGGACTCCACCGTGCCAGGGCAGATGGCGTTGCAGCGTATTCCCTGCGTGACGAAGTCGGCCGCCACGGCCTTGGTCAGCCCGACCACGGCAGCCTTGGTGGCGCCATAGGCATGGCGAAGGGGCACGCCCTTCACGCTGGAGGCCGCGGACGACATGTTGATGATCGACCCGCCGCCCTGGGCCAGCATGGCAGGCAGCAGGGCGCGGATGATGCGGTGCATGGAGGTGACGTTGAGCTGCCACGCAAAGGCCCAGTCCTCGTCACTGCAGTCCAGAATGCTGCCGTGGTGCACGAAGCCCGCGCAGTTGAGCACTGCATCGAAAGCCCTCTCCTGCCCGGCCAGTGCCAGGATGTCTTGCGCATCGGTCACATCCAGCCGCCGCGTACGCAGGCCGTCCCGTCCCTCCAGTTCTGCCAGCGCATGCATGTCGATGTCGGTGGCCAGCACGCTGGCCCCCTCGCGGGCAAACATCAGCGCGCAGGCACGCCCTATGCCCTGCCCGGCTGCGGTGACGAGAATGTGTTTTCCGGCGAGTCTCATGGAGCCATTCCTTCCCTTGAAAAGCTTCTGCATGGGCGATTCGCGGGCCGCGCCTATTGCTGCTGCTCACCTGCGAGCCGGGCCAGCATCAGGGCGCCGAGGATGATGGCGCCGTAGATGGCCTGTATCCAGAACGATGGCACCTGGGCCAGCGTCAGCAGGTTCTGCACCACGCCCAGCAGCAGCACGCCGCACAGCGCACCCGACATGGAGCCCTTGCCGCCATCGAGCGAAATCCCGCCGATGACGGCCGCCGCGAACACCGTGAAAATCATCGAGCTGCCCTGGTTGGCATTGATCGCGCCCACATAGCCCGTGACCACCAGCCCGCCCACTGCGGCCAGCACACCGGCCAGCACGAAGACGCCCCAGGTAATACGGTCCACATTGATGCCCGCCGCGCGCGCCGCATGGGGGTTGCCGCCAATCGCATACAGCGCGCGGCCCAGCCGGTGGTGACGCAGCACCACGGCGGCCGTGCCAAACGCCAGCGCCGCCAGCCAGACCGACAGCGGCAGCCCCAGCAGCGTGGCCGTGGCCAGGGCGAAGAAAGGCTGCGGCATGTCGAACAGGGTGCCGCCCCTGGTCGCGCCCACGAGCAGGCCGCGCAGCACGATCAGCATCGCCAGCGTGACGATGAAGGCATTGAGCCGCAGCCTGACGACCAAAAGGCCATTGATAAAACCCGTGCATGCGCCCACGGCCGCGATGGCCAGCAGCCCCGCCGCCACCGGCCATTCCGTGCCAAAGCCTCCCGAGGCTGCAGGAATCACCAGCATGGCGCCCACCGCCGGCGCAATGCCCACCGTGGACTCCACCGACAGATCGAACTTGCCCGTGATGATGATCAGCGACTCCGCCAACACCACCAGCGCCAGGGCTGCCGAGGCCCCCAGGATGCTGACCAGGTTGGCCGGTGTCAGAAAGCTGGGGCTGGTCAAGGCTCCCAGCAAGAACAGCAGGGCCAGCGCAGGGACCAGCGCATAGTCGCGCAGCCGGTGCAGGGCGAGCCGCCGGGCGGCCGGCACGGGCACAGCCGTGTTCGGCGAGACGAAGGTTTCAGTGCGCATGCAGGCTCACTCCTTCCATGGAGGCAATCAGTTCACCGTCGTCCCAGCCTCTGGCGAGTTCGGCCACCACATGGCCATGGGACATCACCAGCACACGGTCGCAGATGCGCAGGTCGTCCAGCTCGCTGCTCGCCAGCAGCACGGCCCGGCCCTGCCGTCGCTCCTCCTCCACCACGGCCAGCAATGCCTGCCGGGACTTCACATCCACACCCGCAGTGGGATCGATGAGCACCAGCACATCGGGCTCGCTGGCCAGGGCGCGCGCCATCACCACCTTCTGCTGATTGCCGCCCGACAGGCCGGACACGGCCTGCTGCGGCCCGCTGGCCGCCACATCGAGTGCACGCATGGCCGACAACGCCGCGGCCTGCCTGCGCGATGGCGCGATGAACCCGAACCGGCCCAGCCTGTCCATGATGGTCATGGTCGCGTTCTCGGCGATGGACTGCCCCGGCACCAGGCCCTGGCGGTGCCTGTCCTGCGGCACGCAACCCACGCCGTGCGCCAGCGCGGCGCCTACATCGCCGGGCGGCAGCACGCGGCCCGACACCAGGATCCGGCCCGCCGTGGTGCGCCGCAGGCCCGCCACCGCCTCACCCACGGCCGTGCGCCCGCTGCTGGTGGAGCCTGTCAGCCCCACGATCTCGCCACGCCGCACCTGCAGGCTGACAGCCCCGAAACCCTTGCCGCACACCTGCTGCAGCGCCAGCACCACGGGGGCAACGCCCGTGCCCCCGCCTGCCGGGGGTGCGTGGGCGGCGCAAGACGCGCCGGCCAGGCTGTCCCGCTCGCCGGTCATGGCCTCGATCAGTGCCTGCCGGGGCAACTGCGCCACCGGCGCCGTCACCACATGGCGAGCATCGCGCAGCACGGTGACCGTCTGGCAAATCTCATAGATCTCCTGCAAGTGGTGCGAGATGAAGAGAAACGTGACGCCGCCTTGCTGCAGATCGTGCACGCGCCTGAGCAGCCGCCGCGTCTCGTCGTGGTCAAGCTGCGCCGTGGGTTCGTCCAGGATGATGAAGCGCGCGCCCAGCGACAGCGCCCGCGCGATCTCCACCAGTTGGCGGGCTTCCACCGTCAGATCCCGGGCCAGCGCATCCTCGTGCACATCGATCTGCCAGGCATCCAGCAAGGCCCTTGCCTCGCGCCGCAGCACGCGCCAGGAAATCCAGCCATGGCGCAGCGGCTGCCGGTTGATGAACAGGTTCTCGGCGACCGACAGCTCGCCGATGATGGTCGAATGCTGGTAGACACAGGCCACATGCTGGCGCCAGGCCATGCGGTCGGTCACCGCAGGCGCGGGCTGGCCGTTGAAGCGGATGCTTCCCGTGCCGGGCTGGTGCAGGCCGGTCAGCAAGGCGACCAAGGTGGACTTGCCTGCGCCGTTGCGGCCAGCCAGTGCATGCGACTCGCCCGGCATGACCGCCAGGCTCACATCGTGCAAGGCCGTCGTGGAGCCGAAACGCAAGCCGAGCCCACGCGCCTCCATCACCGGCGTGCCCGGTCTGCCAGCCATGAATCCGGGGGGCATCGTCATGGCTGGTTGGCCCACAGCGACTTGTCGTCCACGTTCTCGCGGGTCACCACGGGTGCGGGCAACTGGTCCTCCAGAATGCCGGGCGCCACCTCCACGATGCGGCTGCCATGCGGGGTGGGCCCGGGCTTGAACGACTGCCCTGCCAGCGCTGCCTTGATGTAGTACAGGCCGTACTTTGCGTAAAGATCGGCGGGCTGCGAGATGGTGGCGTCGATCTCGCCCCTGCGGATGGCATCCAGCTCCTGGGCGATGCCGTCGTTGCTGATCACCACGATGTGCCTCGGATCGCCGGCCGGATGCAGCAGCCCCCTGCGCCGCAGCGTCTGCAGCGTGGGCGCCAGATAGACGCCGCCTGCGTGCATGTAGATGCCCTTCAGGTCCGGATGCGCGGACAGCAGGCCGTCGAGCGCGGCGGCGGCGGCATCGGACTTCCAGGCCGCGGGAATCTCCAGCACCTGCAGCGCCGGGAAATCCTTCATGCAACTGCGGAAAGCCTCGGCCCGATCACGGCCGTTGACCGATGCCAGGTCGCCCATGATCTGCACCACCTTGCCCGCCTTCACCTGCGCGCCCAGGTACTGGCAGGACCGCGTGCCATAGGCGCGGTTGTCGGCACGCACCACCATCGCCACCTTGCCCCGGGTAGGCGCCACGTCCACCGCCACCACAGGAATCTTCCCCTGCTCGGCCAAGGCGAGCGCTCGACCAATGGCCGCCGAATCCAATGGCGCCACCACCAACCCCTTGGCGCCGAGGTTGATCAGATTGGCCACGTCGGTGATCTGCTGGGCCGGGTCCTGGTTGGAGTTCACCGGCGCCAGGATGTCGACCCCAAGGGCCTTGGCCATTTGCGGGAGGTAGCCGTTGTAGGCCTGCCAGAACGGCGAGGTCAGCAGTGGCAGGTTGACCCCGATCCTGCCTTGCGCCGGGCCAGGTTCCGCCGCTAGCGCCGGCCCCGCGCATGCCAGCGCCGCAACAGCGGCTGAGAACCGCCAAGCCATGCCGACCCGTTTGGCCGGTGCCTGGGAAACGCCATGCAGTGCTGCCATGGAACTGGCCTCCTCATGTGTGCCGGGACTCCGGCGGTGCGGCGGTGTGACGGGATCGCCTCTTGCCTATGACCAAAATGCCTTGGTTCGGCAAAATCATTCATCCATGAATTTATTATTTATGAATAAATTCAAACTCGGCACCTATGGTTTACCCAGAGCATTGCCCCGATGCGCAAGGCATCCTCCAAAACAGGATCAGTCCTATCCCGAACGTAAGATCTGCACGCATGAGCAAAGCACTGGACAACGCAGAAGACGGCGAGCGCTACCGCGCGCCGGCACTGGACAAGGGGCTGGACATCCTGGAGCTGCTGGCCGAGCACCCCGATGGACTGACGCGGGCCGAGATCGTCAAGGAACTGGGCCGGGGCCCCAGTGAGATCTACCGCATGCTCGAGCGGCTGGTGGCCCGGCAATATGTGATGCGCTCGGCCGGCGGCGACCGCCATGCGCTCAGCCTCAAGATGTTCGCGCTGGCGCACCGCCACCCACCCGTCAACCGCCTCGTGACCCAGGCGCTGCCCGTCATGGATGCCTATGCGCGGCAGGCCGAGCAGTCCTGCCACCTGGGCCTCTACGACCGTGGCAATGTCTTGATCGTGGCCCAGGTCCCCGGCCCCGGGAACTGGGGCCTGTCAATCAGGCTGGGCGCACGCGTCGGGCTGCTGGACACCGGGTCAGGCCATGTACTGCTGGCCTGCCAGACACCCGAACGCCGCGCGCAGATGCTGGCCGAGCACACGCCTTTGGAAGGCGAGGTGCCACTGCCCGAGGCGCAGTTGCACGACATGCTGGAACAGATACGCAGCACGGGCTACAGGCAGAGCGAAAGCCTGCAGTCCTATGGCGTGGTGGACATCTCCTGCCCCATCCTCGGGCCTGATGGCAATGCCATGGCTGTGCTCACATCTCCCTATATCCGGCGGATCGATGGGCATGCAGGTCCCTCGCTGGATGAGGCACGCGGGTACCTGCTGCAGGCAGTGGCTGGACTCTCTCTCAATGGCGGTCTGCGCGGCGAGGAGTGAGTCAGGCGATTCGTTTCAAATGCGTGGGGCGCTTTCTGTGGCGGCAGGGGTTTCAATCCACGCGGTCGGACGGGGCGCGACGAGCGTCAGGGCCTTGGTGATGCCCTGGCTGGCGCGGTTTCAATCCACGCGCCCGTACGGGGCGCGACCAGGCGCTCCAGCCCGAAGGCACAGGCCTCCTTATCGTTTCAATCCACGCGCCCGCACGGGGCGCGACCCACGCGGATGCGCGAAGACAGCTCATAGAGCCGGTTTCAATCCACGCGCCCGCACGGGGCGCGACAGCCCTCTACCGCTTCATCGCTCGCTATCTGGCGTTTCAATCCACGCGCCCGCACGGGGCGCGACGAAAGACGATGGCGACGAGCGCGGCGCGGCAAAGTTTCAATCCATGCGCCCGCACGGGGCGCGACTGGGCATCAAGGAACGCAATCTAACGCCAGCACAGTTTCAATCCACGCGCCCGCACGGGGCGCGACGCCGTGCTCCAGTTGGTATTGCATCGGGGCTCCAGTTTCAATCCACGCGCCCGCACGGGGCGCGACACCCGCTGATGAGCCGCATGCACAAGCCGGACCCGTTTCAATCCACGCGCCCGCACGGGGCGCGACCTCATGCCTGCGATCACTCGCGTGAGCACCGACATGTTTCAATCCACGCGCCCGCACGGGGCGCGACGCGAGGCGACAACCTGGACCACAAACGGCCGCAGGTTTCAATCCACGCGCCCGCACGGGGCGCGACAAGCCTCTCCAGCGCTCTGGCGGCGCTGAAATCGTTTCAATCCACGCGCCCGCACGGGGCGCGACGCGACAACCAGGCCGGCACCACCGTCGATGAGCTGTTTCAATCCACGCGCCCGCACGGGGCGCGACGAGGACCAACGCCACTTCATCGGTTTGCTGGCGCTGTTTCAATCCACGCGCCCGCACGGGGCGCGACGTTCGCTACGACTACACCAACCTTAAGTCGAAGCTGTTTCAATCCACGCGCCCGCACGGGGCGCGACTTACACAGGAGCCGGCATGCCCCCCTCGCACATCGTTTCAATCCACGCGCCCGCACGGGGCGCGACCTGCTGCAGGGCCTCGCGCATCTTGAGCACGCAGTTTCAATCCACGCGCCCGCACGGGGCGCGACGAGAAGGAGCTGGCGCGCGTCTGGACGATGGTGGAGTTTCAATCCACGCGCCCGCACGGGGCGCGACCCGAAACGATGGCGTAGGCGCCGCCCATCGGCAGGTTTCAATCCACGCGCCCGCACGGGGCGCGACCAGGCATGCGTGAAGAGGCGGTACGAATCCTCATCGTTTCAATCCACGCGCCCGCACGGGGCGCGACTCGATGCGCAGCCAGTCGCTGGCATCCTTTGGGCCGTTTCAATCCACGCGCCCGCACGGGGCGCGACGTCTGCTGCAGCGCAACCACCCCAGGGCGATCGGAGTTTCAATCCACGCGCCCGCACGGGGCGCGACATGACACCATCACGCTTACGGGGCTGTTTGTTCCCGTTTCAATCCACGCGCCCGCACGGGGCGCGACGCGTGGGCCGCGCGCCCGTATTTCGAGAGCGCGGTTTCAATCCACGCGCCCGCACGGGGCGCGACGACCCGGGCGCAGTCGTCCCGTGATGAGTTCAAGGTTTCAATCCACGCGCCCGCACGGGGCGCGACATCTACCGCCATGAGATCACCAGGTTGTACGACGAGTTTCAATCCACGCGCCCGCACGGGGCGCGACCATTGCGCCGCCCTCCCGCGATGGCTTTCCCATGTGTTTCAATCCACGCGCCCGCACGGGGCGCGACTCGAGGACATTGGCCCACCCGTCATCGCCGGCGCAGTTTCAATCCACGCGCCCGCACGGGGCGCGACCACGGATACCTGCAATTACGTCTTCTACAAGCAGTTTCAATCCACGCGCCCGCACGGGGCGCGACGAGGCGTGCATTGCGTCTACCCGATATCTTGCGTCGGTTTCAATCCACGCGCCCGCACGGGGCGCGACTCGGTCTTCTCTCGCAAGATTGACCCCTCTACTCAGTTTCAATCCACGCGCCCGCACGGGGCGCGACGGGGTACTTATAGAGCAATTTCACCGCTATGAAAAAAGCCAGGCTTCCGCGAACCAGGCGGCACTGTCATGCTGCGGAATCGGCGTTCAGCCAATCCCTCGCACACCCCCTTTTGAAAACAACAGCTTGCGCGGCCGCGAACCTCAAGGGCAGGCGGCGGTCACTTGGGGTTCGCGCGGAGGCTCAGAAGACGAGGGGGGCGTCGAGGTCCAGCACGGGCTTTGCGCCGATGTGTTCGACCTTGCTGCGCCAGTGTTGGCCCAGGTAGTAGAACCTGAGGCTGTCCTGGGCGGGGTCGATGATTTGCATCAGCCGCGCCTTGAGGGCGACCCATTGCGCGGCGTCCACTTCTATCTCGAAGACGGAGTATTGCGCGCGCTGGCCGAAGTCCCGGCAGGCCTTGGCGATGCGCCGCAGGCGGCGGGCTCCACCCGGGTCCTGGGTGCGGACGTCATAGCTCACCAGGACCATCATCGGCACACCTCATTTCTCATCGCCGGGCCGTCCCAAGATGAAAAAGCGGCTCCCTCGGGGGGCAGCGGACCTTGCGCAACAAAGGAAGCGTGGGGGCCATGTTTCATTTCCAAAGGAATGGCGGATAGGCATCGAGATCACCGCGCAGGTGGCGGGCCAGCAGTTGCGCCTGGATAAAGGGGAACAGTCCGATGGCGGCTTTTTCTTCGATGAAGGCGTGGCGCAGTTCTTCACGCTTGCGTTCCTGGTAGGCGGTCAGCACGGTCTTGCGTGATGCTTCGGTCAGCAGGACCGCTCCGTTGTCCATGGTCTGGAAGTCGCGCTCACCCAGTTGCTTGCGGTTGATCAGCGACAGCGCCAGCCGGTCCGCCAGCAGGGGGCGGAATTCCTCCACCAGGTCCAGCGCCAGGCTGGGGCGCCCAGGCCTGTCACGGTGCAGGAAGCCCACGGCGGGGTCCAGGCCCACGCTTTCGAGTGCTGAGCGGCAGTCGTGCGTGACGAGGGTGTAGAGAAAAGACAGCAAGGCATTGACCGCGTCGCGCGGTGGGCGCCGGCTGCGCCCCTGAAAGCGCATGGCGGGGCTGTCCACGCGAATGAGCATGTCGAACACGCCGAAATAGGCCTGCGCCGCCTCGCCCTCGTAGCCGCGCAGCATGTCCAGGCTGGTTTCTCCGGGCAGTTTGTCCGCAATGCGCCCCAGCCGCCTGTAGGCGTGCGTCAGTGCTGCCTCGGCCTCGGGCTCCAGCTTGTCGCCGTGGTCACGCAGTGCCCGGCCCAGGACCGCGCGCTGGTTGTGCAGCTTGCCCAGCAGGATGTTGTGGACGATGGCGGCGCAACGGCCCGGATCATCGCTGACCCGGTACTGCTGACGGCGCAGCAGCACGTTGCCGGAAACAGGCCCCTCCACCCGCGCAAGAAAGCGCCCGTTGGGCGTGAGAAAGCTGGTGCAGATGCCCTGCTCGGCGCAATAGCCCATCAGCGGTGGAGACACCAGCACGCGTCCGAAGCAGACCAGGCTCTCGAGCATGTGCACCGGCAGCCGGGCACGCTCACACTGCTCGACCTCCATCACGATGTTGGCACCGTCCTTGCGCAGCCAGGCGCCTTCGGTGGTCACGTACAGGGTGTTCAGTTGCCGTCGCATGGACCTTCTTCCATCTGCTGACCCCATTGCGCTGACAGCCAGGCATTGACACTCTGGGTGCGCCCCAACAGCCTGGGCTGGCACAGGTCCAGCAGCGAACAGGCATCGCACAGCCGGGGGCTGTAGCGCGCCGTTGGCGTGGTGCCCGAGTCCAGCATGGAGCGCACCGCGGCAATGGTGCCGCAGGTGAGCTGGCGCAGTTCGTTGTCGAAGCGCACATCGGTGCGCCTGCGGGCCTCACCGTAGTAAAGGGCGCCCGCCTCTACCGGCTGGCCCAGCATGGACTCCAGGCACAGCGCCTGGGCGCAGAGCTGGACTTCATCGGCACGGTGGGCCTTGGGCCGGCCGCGCTTGTACTCCACGGGAAACGCTCGCTCGCCCTGTGGGCCCTGGTGGAATTCCACCACGTCGGCAATGCCGGTGATGCCCAGGCGCGTATCGGCCAGCGGCATGGCCGTGACGGTGCGCACACCCTTGCGCCGCTCGGCCTTGGGCTTGTCGGCCTTTTCGTGCAGCAGCCGGCCTTCAGCCGTATGCCGGCTTTCGGCCCACAGTTGCTCGACATGGATGAGGGCGCATTGCCTTGGGCAGTACAGGTAGTGTTGCAATGCCGACAGGGCAATGGCGTCGTCTTCGCTCATGGTGCGTCGGCGGCTTTGCCACCCGTCTCAGATCAGTTCCCGCAGGGTCACGCCCGAAGGCACGGCCGCAGCGTCGATGTGCACACGGTAGTCAGCAAAGCGCCGGGGAGCGCCCGCATCGGCCGGCTGTGCGGACTCCACCTTGACGGCGTCAAACAGCACATGCGCAGGCGCGTTGCCCATGGCGCTTTCATGTTCGAAGACGATGAGTTTGCGCGCCGCCATCTCGCCGCGTGCGGCGGAGCGGTCATGCTCGAACATGTTGATCAGCGCGCGCCAGAACAGGTCCAGGTCCTCGTTGGAAAACCCGGTGCGCTCGGCCAGCTTGGCCGAGATGAAGCCATGGGCACGGTACAGGCCGTAGGGAATGATGTGCTTGCGGCCCATGGTGCGGTTGTCGCCACTCTGGGCTTCGGCCTCTTTTTCCGTGGTGACGGCCATGCGCGTGATGGAGATTTCCAGCGGCACCACGGGGTCGATGGAGGTGGCGAAGGCCATCTGTATGGGTCCGCGCACCTGGCCCGCATTGACGCCCGTGGTCATGACAGCGCCGAAGGTGCGGATGTCGAAGAAGTTGGCGCACATCCAGGCCGTGATCTCGCGGGCCTTGGCTTCGTCCTTGGGCAGTTTCTTGTCTTCGGGCTTGAGGCCGATGGCCTCGTAGGCCTTGCGGTGCTGTTGGTTCAGGATGGCCTTTTCCTGCATGTAGATGGCATGGCCAGGCGCATCTTCCTTGTCCAGGCTCACGAAGTTGCGGATCTTGCGCTTGAGGCAGACATCGGTGACCAGGCCTCGATTGGTCTCGGGGTCCAGGCGCGGCAGGTTGCCGGCATCGGGATCGCCATTGGGATTGCCATTGGTGATGTCGAACAGGTAGACGAATTCGTAGCGGTGGGCGATGGCGGTCATGCGGGATCTCCGTCAGTGCGGTCTTCGGTGGAATCGGTGCTGTCGTCGTTGGCGGCAGACTTGTTGAAGCGGCTTTGCGACTGGTGGTAGTAGCCGATGGCGAAACGGCCCTGGTCTTCGATGCGCAGGCTGCGGGGGAAGCTGTCGGTGAGGCCGCCGACAATCTCGCCAATGTCCTTTTCCAGCCCCACGGCAGCGCCCGGCCTGTCCTTGCGCAGGCGCCCCAGATGGTTTTGCGCATTGCGCAGCAGCATGGGAAATACCGATGCCGGCGTGGCCGAGGCCGCGCCGTAGTAGCGGTCGCGGATGGTCGCGTTGACCTGCCCGCCCAACGCCTGGCGCTGGGCACTTTCCAGCACGGCGAAAAGGCGGCCCAGCCGGTAGGCCGCGTTGGTGGATTCCTTGTCCAGACTCACGGGGATCTCCTCCTTGTCACTGTTGATTCCGAGGCGGCGCTCACGCGCCAGAATGCCTTTGCAGATACCCACGCGCAGCCCCGACAGATGGCCGTCGCTGCGCATGCGCATCAGCACGTTGGCCAGCAGGCTGCGCGGATAGGGGCGGCCGGTGAGCACGGCGCGCATGAACTCGCCCACGAGATTGCTCATGGCGTCATCCATCTTGGGCGCGCTGCCCTCACGGTGCGGTGCCGTGGCCAGCACCACGCGGTAAGCCGAGGGCGCGGTCTTCCAGGGCACAGGCTCCAGATGAAAGTCCTGCGCATGCTCCGCCAGGCGGCGCGCAAACAGGCCCAGCGTGCCGACCTCCCAGAAACGGATGGAGATGCGCGAGGCATTGGGCGCCAGGCCCAGCACGTACATTCGCGTGTCTTCCTCAAGCCTGGGGTCGATGTCGCTGAGCGGCCGGCCTTTCTGCACCTTCTCCAGTTCGATGCGGATGCGCGCGGTCTCCTGGTCGTCCGAGGGACGGTCATCGAGCAGGTCGGCCAGCAGCGACTCGGCCCGCACGGCCTGTTCGGCCTCCTGGCCATCTGCGGCCTCGGCCCAGAAGACGATGCTGGTATCACCGATCTGCAGGCGCTGGCGGTTGTGCTCGCCGCGCCGCAGCAGGTGGTTGAGCACGGTGGTGTAGGCAAAGGCGGCCTGCTCCGAGACAGGTGCGTTGTCGCCCTGGCTTTTGCCGTAGGAAGTGAATGACTCCTGGTTGAAGGAGACGATGGAGGCGCCGGAGCTCTGCGCACCGCTGACGCCCTTGATGACCGGGTGCAGGCGCGCCACGGGCAGGCTTTCGCCGCTCACAAGGCAGGTCGCCACCGACTCCTGACTGCTTTCTCCACCGTCGTCGCTGGCGAGCAGCCGGGCACGCAGGGCCTGAGCGGCCGGGCGTTCGTGCAGATAGGCCTTTTCGCCATCCATGCGGAACACCATGTTGGCATCGAGCATGTCCGGGGTGAAATGGGGCGCTTCGAATTGCTGCGGCGTCCAGGCATCGAGAAAGCCCAGCAAGGCCTTCAGGCCCGCGTCCTGCGTGCCGGCCAGATGCTCGCGGTGCAAGGCCTTGAAGGCTTCATGCTCCTTGTCCGCGCGCTTGCTGGTTGCGCTCACGCCCAGCACATAGCTGGTCTTGTCCCAGAGGAAGTTGGACTTGATGCCCACCGTTCTTTTCTCAGGCTGGGGCACGTTCATCACGCACGGCAGCGGCTTCTTGCCTGTGGTGTCTCGGATGTCGTTGACCTGCACCACACGGCCATCGGCGGCCAGCAGGATCTCGTAGCTGATCTTCTCGGGGCTGTAGCCAAAGGGCGCCAGGCCCTCCTCGCGGCGTTCCAGCAGCCGTTGGTAGTAGGTGGCAAGCGCCTGCAGGATCATGACTTGAGCTCCTCGCTGTGCCAGGGCGGCACGGCGATCACGCCACCGGACATGCTGGCGCGGAAAAAGCGCGGGGCCATGCCGTTGGCAAAGTCGATGTCGTGCAACATCCAGCCCAGGTCCCGCTCGGGCAGCAGGCTTTCGTGCGGCGTGGGCAATGCCTCGCCGTCTTCGAGCAGGCCGAAGTCCGCCGGAAACTCGCGCACGCCCAGGCAGGGCATCTGAAAGCACTGGCCCTTGCGCGCTCGGCGGTTGAAGATGTCCAGGTGCTTGCCCACCGAGTCGTCGGCGCCTGCCTTGGGCGTGAGCTCGAAATGCGCCTCGATCACATAGGCCACGTCGCGCAGCACCGTGGCTGCGCGCTGCTGACGATCCTGGTCCACATGCGTGACCAAGCCTTCCGTGGAGCCGGCCTTCATCGCCTTGGACACACTGGCCGGAGAGATCTTGCTGCCGACCTCGTTGCGCCGTATCGATTCAAAGCGGATCGGCTTCAGAACGTGGATGCGGTCTACGCTCCAACGTATGGCCGGCTTCCAGTGGATGGCCTCCAGAATGCCGCGCGCGGCCGAAGGCGTGATGACGTCGTAGCTGACGCGCTCACCCTTCATCTCGGGTCTGGTGAAGCAGGCTCGCTCACCCCAGACCTTCAGTTTCACTCCAAATCCCATGCCCTCTCCTCTCCTTCAGCGGCAAGACACCGTTGCCTGCGCTACCAGCACAAATGCTCGGTCTGGATCAGCGCGGGCTCATCCCAATGGATGCCATGGCGCGGGTCGTACAAGCCCTCGTGCGCCAGCACCATGAATTGATCACCCCATTTGCTTTCGGCCACCGGCACCACGGCCCCGGCCTTGCGCAGCGCATCAAAGCCTTGTCGCGGCAGTTGCACCAGGTAGGGCTGCAGGCTGCGCGCCAGGCCCACGCTGCCTTGCGCATGCTCCAGCGCCCGCAGCGCGTCCCTGGCCTTGTCGTCATACGGCACGATCACCGGTATCTGCACGCTGTCGATGAGCCGGAACTTCGCCGCCAGGGTTTCCATCGGCAGGCTGTCGAAGCGGCTTGCCGTCAGTTGCCCCAGCAGATCCGGCACATCCAGGGCCTGCGAGCCCTTTTGCCAGTACAGCAGCGAGAAGTAGCGCTGGATGGCCTCGGGGGCCAGAGGCTGCGCCTCGAACTGCCTGAGCACTTCTCGCGCCTTCTCCGCGTACTGCTTGAGTTCAGGTGGCGGTGCCCAATCCGGATTGCCCGGCAGAAACACCAGCACCTCGCTGGTATCCCTGGCGCGCCGTCCCTCCCGGTTGCAGCGGCCAGCGGCCTGGGCGATGGAGTCCAGGCCCGCCTCGGCACGCAGCACGGTGGGAAAGTCCACATCGACGCCGGCCTCGATCAAGCTCGTCGACACCAGCCGGCAGGGTTTGCCTTCCTTGAGCATCTGCCGCACTTCGGCCAGCACCTCGCTGCGGTGCCGGGCACACATCAGCGTGGTCAGATGGCGTGCGCCGGGCAGATCGGCCATGGCCTGGTAGACGGCCCGCGCATGGCGGCGGTTGTTGACGATGCACAGCACCTGTTCGCGCGAGCGCATGTGCCCGGCCAGCGCCTCGTCGTCCAGCACGCCCAGGTGCCGCACGCGCACGCGCTCCAGTTGCGTGAACAGCCGGTCCGGGTCGGGCGCCAATTCCCGCACTTCGTTCAGGCCGCCCTCGAAATCGGGCGCCACCAGTGCAGGCTGGGTCGCGGTGCATAGCACCACGCTCGCGCGGTAGTTGCGCGCCAGTTCGTCGATGGCCGCCACGCAGGGCCGCAGCAGCTTGAGGGGCATGGTCTGGGCCTCGTCCAGCACGACCACGCTGGCCGCGATGCGGTGCAGCTTGCGGCATTGCGATGGCCGGGCGGCAAACAGGCTTTCGAAGAACTGCACGGCCGTGGTGACGATGATGGGCGCGTCCCAGTTCTCCATGGCCAGCTGCAGCTTCTTCTGCGCCTGGTATTTTTCAGGGTCGTCGCGCGGCGGCTCGGTCTGCACGAAAGCGCTGTGGTGCTCCAGCACGGCGGCATCGCCCAGCGGGCCCAGGGCCCTGCGAAATACGGCGGCGTTCTGCTCGACGATGCTGGTGAACGGAATCACGAAGATCACTCGGCTCAGGCCATGGCGTATGGCGTGGTCCAGCGCGAAGGCCAGCGACGCCAGCGTCTTGCCCCCACCCGTGGGCACCGTCAGGGAAAACAGCCCCGGCGCCAGTTCCGCCTGCGCACGCACATGCTGCAGGATGCCTGAGCGGATGGGGTTGACGTCGCCCCCCGTCGGCAGACCTGCCAGGAAGTGATTGAGCTGCTCGCGCAAGGCCTGCAGGCTGGGGGCCGGCTCACCCGCGCTGCGATGATCGGGACGGCTTTCCGTCTTCAGATAAAAGCGCTCCGTATCGAGAAAATCGGCATCGACCAGGCATGAAAACATCATGCGTGTGAAAAATGCCAACTGGAAATTCTTGCGTTTGCCATCACAGGGCTTGAGATCGACCATTGGCAGCTTGGCGGGCAATGCGATGTCTCGCTTCCAGGCGGAATCGAGCGCCGGCAATTCATACCCGTCATCGAGCCGCTGGCGCAATGCGGATCTTTCCCCTTGTCCATCTCCATTGGCCAATCCCGCATGGTGCCCGGCAATGCCATAGGCCAGCAAATGGCCTATTCCGGGATAGTGTCTGGCCGCAATGCGCGCGCCCCAGGTGGAGTGGTCCACGCGCAGTGCGCCGCCTTGCAGCCGAAGTTGGTAGGGCTCGGTGTACTTGCCCAGGTCATGCAGCCAGCCCTGTATCTCAGCCAGCTCACCGGCACCGAAGGCCTGTGCGAACTGTCGAGCCAGTGTGCCCACACCCTTCAGATGATCCGGCAGGGATTGCCAATCGGCCTTTGAAACATTGGCTGTGGAATGCGCAAAGAAGTCACCCATAAGACAATTCAGATTCTTCCGTCTATTTCTCGGCAAAAACAGGAATAGTCCTAAGAAAAAACACCGCAGGCACCAAAAGCGCCTGCGGTGTTTATTTGACCAGTCCAAGGCTGGACCGACTATAGGGGAAATATCAGCCTACACGGCGCAATCCCGATCAGGAGTCAGCGGATTTCAACGCGCCGTCGTATCGCTGCTGGCCGCCACGATGGGGATATAGAACTCCCCGCCGGCACGGTTGAATTCCTCGGCCTTGGCCTGCATTCCTGCGGCAATGCCTTCCTGCTCGGCCACGCCCTTGGCAGCGGCGAATTCGCGCACTTCCTGGGTGATCTTCATGGAGCAGAACTTGGGGCCGCACATGGAGCAGAAGTGCGCCACCTTGGCGCTGTCCTTGGGCAGGGTTTCGTCGTGGTAGGCCTGGGCGGTGTCGGGGTCCAGGCCCAGGTTGAACTGGTCCTGCCAGCGGAAGTCGAAGCGGGCCTGGCTCAGCGCGTCGTCGCGGGCGCGGGCGCCGGGGTGGCCCTTGGCGACGTCGGCGGCGTGGGCGGCGATCTTGTACGCGATGATGCCCTGCTTGACGTCGTCGCGGTCGGGCAGGCCCAGGTGTTCCTTGGGCGTGACGTAGCACAGCATGGCGGTGCCGAACCAGCCGATCATGGCCGCGCCGATGGCGCTGGCGATGTGGTCGTAGCCGGGGGCGATGTCGATGGTCAGCGGGCCCAGGGTGTAGAACGGCGCCTCGTGGCAGTGCTTGAGCTGCTCGGTCATGTTGGCCTGGATCATGTGCATGGGCACGTGGCCGGGGCCTTCGATCATGGTCTGCACGTCGTGCTTCCAGGCCAGCTGGGTCAGCTCGCCCAGGGTCTGCAGTTCGGCGAACTGGGCTTCGTCATTGGCGTCCGAGGCGCTGCCGGGGCGCAGGCCGTCGCCCAGCGAGAAGCTGACGTCGTACTGCTTCATGATGTCGCAGATGTCCTCGAAGTGCTCGTACAGGAAGCTCTCGCGGTGGTGGGCCATGCACCACTTGGCCATGATGGAGCCCCCGCGCGAGACGATGCCCGTGCGGCGCTGGGCCGTGAGGTGGATGTAGGCCAGGCGCACGCCGGCATGGATGGTGAAGTAGTCCACGCCCTGCTCGGCCTGCTCGATCAGGGTGTCGCGGAAGATGGGCCAGGTCAGGTCCTCGGCAATGCCGCCCACTTTCTCCAGCGCCTGGTAGATGGGCACGGTGCCGATGGGCACGGGCGAGTTGCGGATGATCCAGTCGCGCGTGGTGTGGATGTTCTTGCCGGTGGACAGGTCCATCACGTTGTCCGCACCCCAGCGGATGGCCCAGACCAGCTTCTCGACCTCTTCCTCGATGCTGGAGGTGACGGCCGAGTTGCCGATGTTGGCGTTGATCTTGACCTTGAAGTTGCGCCCGATGGCCATGGGCTCGATCTCGGGGTGGTTGATGTTGGCCGGGATGATGGCGCGGCCGCGCGCCACTTCGTCGCGCACGAATTCGGGCGTGATGATCTTGGGGATGGCGGCGCCCAGACCGTTGCCGGCCAGGCGCGCCTCGCGCGCGGCGTCCTGCTGGTACTCGGCCATCCATTCGCGGCGGCCGTTCTCGCGCAGGGCCACGTATTCCATCTCGGGCGTGATGATGCCCTTGCGCGCGTAGTGCATCTGGGTGACGTTGCCACCGCTCTTGGCGCGGCGCGGCTGGCGCTGCAGCGATGCGGCCTCGGCCCGCAGGCGGGCCACGCGCTCGTCTTCCTCGCCGCGCTTGCCGCCGTCGTCCAGCGCCTGGCGCAGGCGGCCGGCGTAGTACTCGCTGTCGCCGCGCGACTCGATCCAGGCATTGCGCACGCCCGGCAGGCCGCTGCGCACATCGATGGCCACGGCCGGGTCGGTGTAGGGGCCCGAGGTGTCATAGACGCTGACCTGCTCGCCATTGGTCAGCTGGATATCGCGCACGGGCACGCTCAGGCCGGCATGCAGGCTGCCTTGCAGATAGCTCTTGGTGGAGGCGGGGAACGGCTTGCGCGACTGCGCCAGCAGGTCGGAAAAACGCTGTGCGTCGGGAGCTTCGCCGGCTGCGGGGGTGAAGATGGAATCGGGAGCGTTCATGTCGGGTTCCTTGCGTTCAAAGCGTCGATCAACAACGCTCCGGGAACCGGACACTCCTTGGGCTGTGCCAAAGGCCGCGCACCGGGCTATGCCAGTGTGGGCCTGCCAGGGCCGTATGGCCTTGGCCCCTGGTTGCCACGCACGCCAAGGCGCACGAGCAGCCTTGGTTGGCAAGGGTCGATGTGCGTTGGATGGTGGCCTGCCTGGCCGTTGCGGCCCTGCGTGTATCCGCCGTGGCGGACTTCCATCCTCTGACTTCGGCCCCGCTTCAGGGTCCCGCTCTTCTTCCGCCGGTATCAACCGGATCAAGTTCGTCGGGTTCGCCGCCTGGTCCATGCAGCGCATGGACCGGTTGGCATCTCAGTGCATCAGCACACCCCGGAGCAGAGCGCAGTATAGGGGATGGCAAGGCGCCCTCGCCCTGCGGGTTTGCCCAGGGGCCTGAAAGCCCTGCTCAGTCGAAGCCGCGCATCTGCGCCCATTCGGCCACCGGAGCGCGCGTGGCGCGCCAGCCGTTGATGGGGGCATCCTTGTCCTCGTAGCCCAGCGCAATGCCAAAGGCCACGTGGTAGCCCTCGGGCAGCGCCAGCGCCTGGGTCACGGCGTCGTTGTAGCGGCGCCAGAAGCCCTGGGCGCAGGTGGCCAGGCCATTGGCGCAGGCCAGCAGCATGAAGGACTGCAGGTAGATGCCCAGGTCCACCCATTGCGGCAGGCCCATGCGCTCGTCCACCACCACGATCAGGCCCACGGGCGCGCCGAAGAACTGGCCGTTGCGCGCCAGCTGCTCCAGCCGCGCGGGCTTGTCGTCGCGCGGAATGCCCAGCGACTGGTACAGCTCCTCGCCATTGGCAAAGCGCCGGCTGCGGTAGGGCTCCCAGAGGTTGGGCGGGTAGGACAGGCCGGGCTGGGCGTCCTGGGGCTCGGCTTCGGCAACGGCGGTCAGCAGCTGCTGCAGCGGCTCGCCCGTCAGCGCCAGCACGCGCCAGGGCTGCAGGTTGCCGCCCGAGGCCGCTTGTGCCGACTGTTCCATCAGGGAGCGCACCAGGGCCGCATCGGGCGACTGGGGCAGGAAGGCGCGCACGGAGCGGCGCGCATGCAAGGCCTGTTCAACGTTCATGCTGGTCGGAGTCTCCGGTCTTCTTGGGGGATCTTGGGGATCTTTGGTGATCTTGTGCAGGCCTACTTGCCCATGATCTGGTCGATCTTGTCCTTCTGGAAGGCCTGCGGGCGCTCGGACTCGCAGGGCACGCAGTCGCCCACCTTGCTGCCGGCCGAGAGCTTGGCAATCGCCTCCCACAGCAGCGCGATCTGCTGCTCATGCGCGGCCGCGCCATCGCTCAGGCCGCGCATGGCCTGGGCCACGGGGTCCATTTCCTGGGTGATGCCGTAGGCCGTGAACGGCTGGGGCGCGGCAGCCGACGGGACCTTGATGGACTCGGCCTTGGCCGATGCCAGGTCGTGCTCGGTCACATCGGCGCTGTGGCCGTTCTTGCTGGCGATGATGCGCGCCGGAATGCCCACGGCCGTGGCGCCTGCGGGCACGGGCTTGATGACCACGGCATTGCTGCCGATCTTGGCGCCGTCGCCCACCTCGAAGCCGCCCAGCACCTTGGCGCCCGCGCTGACCACCACATCTCGGCCCAGCGTGGGATGGCGCTTGGCGCCTTTGTACAGCGATGTGCCGCCCAGGGTCACGCCGTGGTAGATGGTGCAGCCGTCGCCGACCACGGCCGTCTCGCCGATGACGACGCCCATGCCGTGGTCGATGAAGACGCGCTCGCCGATGACGGCGCCGGGGTGGATCTCGATGCCGGTGAGCCAGCGGCCGATGTGCGAGATGAAGCGCCCCAGCCACTTGAGGCCATGGTTCCAGCACCAGTGCGCCGGGCGCTGCAGCCAGATCGCATGCAGACCCGGATAACAGGTGATGACCTCCCAGGTGCTGCGTGCCGCAGGGTCGCGGTCGAGGATGCACTGGATATCGGAGCGCAGGCGGTCAAGCATCTAGGGGCTGGTTATTGTTGACAAGACCGCTCAGTCTAGCGTTTCGCTGGGGTGCTCTGCAGCATGGCCTTCGCAACACCGCGCAGGATGTGGATTTCCTCGGCGGTCAGTTGCGAGCGGTTGAAAAGCTGGTTGAGGCGCGGCATCAGCTTCTTGGGCGCGGCCGGATCCAGAAAGCCGATATGCGCCAGCGCCTGCTCCCAATGGCCCAGCATGCCGGCCACCTGGGCCGCGTCGGCGCGCTGCGGCGCAGGCGTGTGCTCCACCACGGGAAAGCCGCCCAGCGCCTGGCGCCATTCGTAGGCCACCACCTGGATGGCTGCCCCCAGGTTCAGCGAGCCGAACTGCGGATTGGACGGAATCGACAGCGCCACATCGCTGCGGTAGACATCGTCGTTGCTCATGCCGAAGCGCTCGCAGCCGAACAGGAAGGCCACGCCCGACTGGTTGCAGCGCGGCGTGGGAGCCGGTGCCGACACGGATGCATCGGCGGTCGGCGCCGTTTCATCGGGCGCAGCCAGCACATCCAGCGCCCCGCTGAGCAGCAGCTCGAAATGCTGGCGCGGCGTGCGCGTGGGCGGGCCGAAGTCGCGCGGCGTCATGGCCGTGGCGCAGAGGTGGCTGATGCCGTCCAGCGCCTCCTCCAGCGTCTCGACCACGCGCGCATTGCCCAGCACGTCCAGCGCGCCGCTGGCCCGCTGGATGGTCTCTTCCTTGCGCAGCACGTTGGGCCAGCGCGGGCGCACCAGCACCAGGTCGTCAAAGCCCATGGTCTTCAAGGCGCGGGCGGCGGCGCCCACATTGCCGGCGTGGCTGGTTTCTATCAGTACGAATCGGGTTTTCATGGCGTCGCTGGCCTGCCGGCGCCGGCAGAGCCCCCAAGACGGGACAGGTTGCGCAGCACAAAACGGACAAGGCGGGTAAAATTGCGCGCTATTGTCGCCGCCCCGCATCGCCGGACGCGGCTTTTTCCGTTCTTACCCGCGTCAAACAGCCTGCTTTTGCCAGAGAGGACCGTCCTCTCCTTGCACAGCCGCTGCTCCGCCAACGCCTCACAATCTATGTCGACCAACCTGCATCCCATGCTCAACGTGGCCATCAAGGCCGCACGCGCCGCCGGCGCCATCATCAACCGCGCGGCTCTTGACGTGGAATCCGTGCGTGTCGCACAAAAGCAGGTCAACGACTTTGTGACCGAGGTGGACAAGGCGGCCGAGCAGGCCATCATCGAAACCTTGCTGGGCGCCTACCCGGGCCACGGCATCCTTGCCGAGGAATCGGGCAACGAGTTCGGCGCCAAGAACTCCGACTACGTCTGGATCATCGATCCGCTGGACGGCACCACCAACTTCATCCACGGCTTCCCCGTGTACTGCGTGAGCATTGCCCTGTCCTTCAAGGGCAAGGTGGAGCACGCCGTGGTGTACGACCCCTCGCGCAACGACCTGTTTACCGCCACGCGCGGCCGCGGTGCCTACCTGAATGACCGCCGCATCCGCGTGTCCAAGCGCATCCAGCTCAAGGACAGCCTGATCTCCACCGGCTTCCCCTTCCGCCGTGGCGACAACTTCAAGCAGTACATGAACATGCTGGGCGACGTGATGCAGGAAACCGCAGGCGTGCGCCGCCCCGGCGCCGCCGCGCTGGACCTGGCCTACGTGGCAGCCGGCTTTGCCGATGGCTTCTTTGAAAGCGGCCTGCAGATCTGGGACGTGGCCGCCGGCAGCCTGCTGGTGACCGAGGCCGGTGGCCTGGTCGGCAACTTCACGGGTGAGGCGGATTTCCTGGAGCAGAAGGAATGCCTGGCGGGCAATCCGCGCATCTATGGTGCGCTGGTCGGCATCGTTGGCAAGTACAGCAAGTTTGCTTCGGCTGGTGAGAAGGCGGGTGTGCGGCAGGCTTTGGCGGATTCTGGTGAGGCGGCTCCGGCTGCTGAGGCTGAGGCTGAGGCTGCTGAATCTGAGCAGCAGCCTGAGGCCTGATTTCGGCTTCTCCTGTCTCTCTTTAAAACAGCTCCTTCAAGGGGCTGTTTTTCATTGGGCCTTTGGATTTGGGTACTTTGTTTTTGACCCTGCCGGGGGGTTGCTTTTCGAGGCCGGGTCTCGGCCCGGCGGCCGACCTACCTTTCTTTGATTCGTCAAAGAAACGTAGGCCAAAGAAAGACGACCCGAATGTCCACGTCCCTTCGCTTCGCTGCGGGCAACCTGCGCCGGGCCGCCTGCGGGGTTCGCCGTGAAACTCACTTCGCGCTGCGCGCTACGTTCAAACAATCACGGCGAGTCAGATGACGAGGCAGTCCTGTCCTCCGGCAGGACTGCAACCCCGCAGGCGGCCCGACGCAGGCGTGGACATACGGGAGGGGTGAGAGGGGGCCACGGTCAGGGGCAGCATGCTGCCCACTGCACGTTTACCGCCTCTTTTACCTCGCGCGTGCGTTGATCACAGCCTCGGCCACGTTGCGCGGTGCTTCGGCGTAGTGCTTGAACTCCATGGAGTAGGTGGCACGGCCTTGCGTTTGCGAGCGCAGGGAGGTGGCGTAGCCGAACATTTCGGACAGGGGCACTTCGGCCTTGATGGACTTGCCGCCGCCGGCCATGTCGTCCATGCCCTGCACCATGCCGCGCCGCGAGGACAGGTCGCCCATGACGGTGCCGGCGTAGTCTTCGGGCGTCTCGACTTCCACGGCCATCATGGGCTCCAGGATGACGGGGCTGGCCTTCCTGGCCGCTTCCTTGAAGCCGAAGATGGCCGCCATCTTGAAGGCCATTTCGTTGGAGTCCACGTCGTGGTACGAGCCGAAGGTCAGCGTGACCTTGACGTCCACCACGGGGTAGCCGGCCAGCACGCCGCTGGTCAATGCCTCTACCACGCCCTTTTCCACCGCAGGGATGTACTCGCGCGGCACCACGCCGCCCTTGATGGCGTCTACGAACTCGAAGCCCTTGCCGGGTTCCTGCGGCTCCACCGTGAAGACCACGTGGCCGTACTGGCCCTTGCCGCCGGACTGGCGCACGAACTTGCCGTCCACGTCGGTGACTTTCTTGCGGATGGTCTCGCGGTAGGCCACCTGGGGCTTGCCCACGTTGGCTTCCACGTTGAACTCGCGCTTCATGCGGTCCACGATGATTTCCAGGTGCAGCTCGCCCATGCCGGCAATGATGGTCTGGCCCGATTCCTCATCGGTACGCACGCGGAAGGACGGGTCTTCGGCGGCCAGGCGCGACAGGGCAATGCCCATTTTTTCCTGGTCGGCCTTGGACTTGGGCTCCACGGCCTGGGCGATGACGGGCTCGGGGAAGACCATCTTCTCCAGCACGATGGGCGCGGACGGGTCGCACAGGGTCTCGCCCGTGGTCACGTCCTTCAGGCCCACGCAGGCGGCAATGTCGCCGGCGTGGATTTCATCGACCTCCAGGCGTTCGTTGGCATGCATCTGCACGATGCGGCCGATGCGCTCCTTCTTGTCCTTGACGGAGTTGAGCACGCTGTCGCCCTTGTTGAGCACGCCCGAGTAGACGCGCACAAAGGTGAGCTGGCCCACGAAGGGGTCGGTCATCAGCTTGAAGGCCAGGGCAGAGAACTTCTCGCTGTCATCGGCGTGGCGCACGATGATGGAGCCGTCTTCCGCATGGCCTTCCACGGGCGGCACTTCCAGCGGGGAAGGCATGAGCTCGACCACGGCGTCCAGCAGGCGCTGCACACCCTTGTTCTTGAAGGCCGAGCCGCACAGCATGGGCTGGATCTCGCCCGCAATGGTGCGCAGGCGCAGGCCGCGCAGGATGTCGGCCTCGGGCAGGTCGCCCTCTTCCAGGTAGCGGTTCATCAGGTCTTCGCTGGCCTCGGCAGCCGTCTCCACCATGGACTCGCGCCACTTCTTGGCGTCTGCCACCATGGCTGCGGGAATGTCCTGGTACTCGAACTTCATGCCCTGCGTGGCCTCGTCCCAGATGATGGCCTTCATCTTGAGCAGGTCCACCACGCCGGTGAACTGCTGCTCTGCGCCAATGGGCAGCACGATGGGCACGGGGTTGGCCTTGAGGCGGTCGATCATCATCTGCCGCACGCGCAGAAAATCCGCGCCCGTGCGGTCCATCTTGTTGACGAAGGCCAGGCGCGGCACCTTGTACTTGTTGGCCTGGCGCCAGACCGTCTCGGACTGCGGCTGCACGCCGCCAACGGCGTCATAGACCATCACGGCGCCGTCGAGCACGCGCATGGAGCGCTCCACTTCAATCGTGAAGTCCACGTGGCCCGGGGTGTCGATGATGTTGATGCGGTGCTGCTCAAAGCGGCCGTCCATGCCCTTCCAGAAGCAGGTCGTGGCCGCCGAGGTGATGGTGATGCCGCGCTCCTGCTCCTGCTCCATCCAGTCCATGATGGCGGCGCCTTCGTGCACCTCGCCCAGCTTGTGGCTCACCCCGGTGTAGAACAGGATGCGCTCGGTCGTGGTCGTCTTGCCGGCATCGATGTGCGCGGAGATACCAATGTTGCGATAGCGTTCTATGGGGGTATGGCGGGCCATGAAAGGACTCCTGGGTGCTGATAAGCGTTGATGCGTGGATCTGCCGTGGGCTCGGATTCTCGCGGGGGTTGAATGAGGGTTGATGACAATTTGAATGTACGAAGACAATCGTACTATCTTCCGCAACTTCTTGCAGAACGATTCATGTTTTCACCACGCCATGCCCCTGTCTGCCAGATAACTGCCCGCGCCACGCCGCATCAGCGACGTGCGGCATTGCTTCCATGGCACAGTGGCGCCCCATCGACAGGATTGCGACTTGCGCAAGAAGAAACGCCACCAGCGTTCTTCCACAGCGCGCAGCGCGTAGCTGCCACCTGTTTGCGTAAGTCCTGAGGACGATTCATGCTTGCCAACCACCCCGACCGCGAACAGATACGCCTGGAAAACCTGCTCAACGCCCTGGGCAACCCCCTGCGCCTGGCCGTGGTGCGCGCGCTGGCCGCAGGCCATGAGCGCGCCTGCGGCTCGCTCTTGCAGGGCCAGTCCAAATCCACCATGACCCACCACTGGCGCGTGCTGCGCGACAGCGGCGTAATCTGGCAGCGCCCGGACGGGCGCGAAAACCTGCTCTCCCTGCGCCGCGAAGACCTGGATGCGCGCTTCCCCGGCCTGCTGGACGCGCTGCTGCAGGCCCTGGCCGAAGACCCGCTCACCGAACAGGCCACGGCCGCCCACCTCAAACCCTGCCCCTGAAGCCCGGCCCCTGCAACGCAGGCGGCAGCCCTGCGCCCTACCCCTTCACGGCAAGCGCCACAGCAACGCCCTCATCCGCAAACCGCTTGGCCGCCTTGAGCAGATAGCTCACGGCATAGAGGATGGGGTCATCGGCCTCGTCGCCATTCAGATGGTCCACCACCTCAATGGCATAGCCCAGGTCCACCGCCGTGTCGTGCAGCAGGCCCAGCAACTCCTTGTCCTGCGGCTCCAGCGACTGCGCCTGATCTGCCTTGGCGTAGTAGATGCGCAGCAGGTCACGGCAGACGCAGTTGATGGCCGTGACCTTGTGGCGAGCGTGCAGCTCCAGCACTTCGAGGGCAGCGCCCAGGTGCAGGACGGCATCGATGGCCAAGTCGTCGAGGTTGGGTTGGGGAATGGCGGCGAAGGTTGGCTGCTCCGTCGAACCTGGTTGTGCGTGAGTCATGGCTCACAATTCTTGGTTCGCGGGGAGGATGGGGCCACGTTTTCTTTAACTCATGGCCGGGGGTGCAAACGATCACCGCAGGCTTCAAGAGCCATCGGCCATGGATGACATCTGTGCGCTGATGAAGCCATCGACGATGGGCAAATCACCGAACTGAGACGGCTGCTTGAGGCTACCTGCGACTTGGTATCTTTGAAGTAAGAGTAGCTCTACCTGCCGCTCCTACCGTAACGGCCTTCCGGTAAACTGCACAGAATTCTGCCAGCTTCTAGGAACCAGTAATGTCCATCTCCGCCCGTGATGTGGTGCCCTTCACCCAAGCGCGTTCCAACCTTTCTGAGCTGGCTGATCAGGTGAAAGCTGGCGCTGAAAAAATCATCACCAAGAACGGCGAGAGCTATGTGGCACTGATCGACGCGGACCGGCTCGACTACTACCACCGTCTGGAGCGCGAGCGCATTCACCTGCTATTGACTGATGACGCCCGCAGAGGTTTGGAGGACATCGTCGCAGGGCGCACCCAAGATGCCGAACAGGCCTTAGCAGCCCTTCAAAAGCGTCGCTCCCCTGCGCAGGCCGCAACTAAGACGATGAAGAGCCGTGGCTGAGGCTTTGTATCTCGTCGAGCTAACCGATAGCTTCTTGGCGCGACTCGACTCCATCGATGCCTTCCTGTCGGAGGCTGATGCCGCGTTCGCCTATGACGCTCTGCTTGCAGGCCTGCGCTCAACCGTGGTCCCGAACCTCGCACGCTTTCCGCTGATAGGGCGTCGATACCTCGACCAGCCACCGCAATCTGTCGAAGCGCTGGAACAACTGAGTAAGTTGCCTGCTGGCGCAGCAGATAGTCTGCGCGTTTACCTGCATGGCGACTACCTGATGCTCTATTCGGTGATGAATAAGGGGATGCACCTGTTATCTATTCGACATCACAGGCAACTGTCATTCGATTTTTCCGGTTTGTGGCCGGCATAAAAGAAGAAAACGGGAGTGATTAGGAATGACGCCAGAAGCAAAAGCACGGCAAAGCATTGATGCGCGGTTGATTTCGGCAGGCTGGGTTGTGCAAGACATGAAGCAGCTCAACCTGGGCGCGGCACGAGGTGTAGCCGTACGAGAGTACCCCACGGACACCGGACCAGCCGACTATGTGCTGTTCGTTGATCGGGAGCCCCGTGGCGTTATCGAGGCGAAGAAGGACACTGCTGGTGAGAACCTTACTGTTGCCGAAGCACAGACCGAGCGGTACGCAAACGCCAACCTGAAGTGGCGAAAAGATGGCCAGTCACTGCGCTTCCTGTTCGAGGCTACCGGGCAAATCATTCGCTTCACCGATGGAAAGGACCCGGTGCCGCGCTCGCGCGAGATCTTCCACTTCTTCAAGCCTGAGACGCTGGCCGCTTGGCTCGATCAGCCCAACACCCTGCGCCGCCGCTTGGCAGAGGTCATGCCTGAGCTTCCAGCGCAAAACTTGCGGGACTGCCAGATCAGCGCAGTCACCGGACTGGAGAAGTCACTGGCACAAAACAAGCCGCGCGCACTGGTGCACATGGCCACGGGTGCTGGCAAGACCTTCACCGCCATCACCTCGGTGTATCGACTGCTCAAGTACGGTGGCGCCAAACGCATCCTCTTTCTGGTCGACACGCGCAATCTGGGTAAGCAGGCTCATCAAGAGTTCATGGCCTACACGACAGCCGACGGTCGCGATTTCGCACGCGATTACAACGTTCAACGATTGGCCTCGTCCACCATCGACCAGGGCGCGCAGGTGTGCATCAGCACCATCCAGCGCATGTACTCCATCCTGAATGGCGAGCCCATCGACGAGTCTGCCGAGGATGTGTCTCTCAACGAAGTCCAGCAAACGAACAAACAGGAGAAGTTTGTGCGTTACAACCCGGCCGTGCCGGTGGAGACATTCGACGTCATCATCATCGATGAATGCCATCGCAGCATCTACAACCTGTGGAAACAGGTGCTGGACTACTTCGATGCATTCCTGATCGGTCTGACAGCCACCCCAGACAAACGCACGTTCGGCTTCTTCAACGAGAACATCGTGGCCGAGTACACCTATGAGCAATCGGTGGCCGATGGGGTCAACGTGGGCTACGACGTGTACGAGATCGAAACCGAAATCACCCAAAAGGGTGCCGAGCTCAAAGCCAAGGAATGGGTGGACCACCGCGACCGAGCCACCCGAAAGCGTCGCTGGGGTGAGACCGAAGAAGACACAGCGTACACCGGCAAGGAGCTCGACAGGTCCGTGGTCAATGTCAGCCAGATCCGGAAGGTGATCCAGGCCATGAAGACCGCCGTGGAAACGCAGATCTTCCCTGCGCGCAAGGAAGTACCAAAGACGCTGATTTTTGCCAAGACCGACAGCCACGCCGACGACATCATCAACATCGTGCGCGAGGTCTATGGACAGAGCAACGCATTCTGCAAGAAGGTGACCTATCGCGCGGAGGAAGACACTGACAGTATCCTCAGCAGCTTCCGCAACGACTACAACCCGCGCATTGCGGTGACGGTAGACATGATCGCCACCGGCACCGACGTGAAGCCTCTGGAGGTGTTGCTGTTCATGCGCGACGTGCGAAGCAAGGGCTACTACGAGCAGATGAAAGGTCGTGGCGTACGCAGCCTGGACGCTGATGGACTACAGCGCGTGAGCGGCAGCGCCGATGGAGCCAAAACACGCTTTGTGCTGATCGACGCAGTGGGGGTTGAAAAAAGCCTCAAGACTGAAAGCCGCCCGCTGGAAAAGAAGCCTGGCATACCTTTAAAGGACTTGCTGCAAGGTGTGGCGATGGGCAGCCGAGACGACGACACCGTGCTTAGTCTTGCCAACCGACTGGTGCGCTTGGCCAAGCAATTGGACGACAAGGCCAAAGCCCGCATTGAGAAGGCCAGTGGCGGCATACCCGTGGGCAAGCTAGGTGTCGCATCCCGTACGATCATATGGTCGCTTGTGAAACAGGTGCGGGTGGGTCTGGTACCAATCTTTCATGGCCTGCATCGGCGTACTGCTCTTGAGCGCTGACTGCGGCAACTGGTGGTTGTACAA